>Ga0156162_114_pt1 | contig 562926 bp, 470 predicted proteins | sample RifCSPlowO2_12_FD_107815 | JGI IMG/M metagenome (GOLD analysis project Ga0156162, IMG submission 107815) | Pseudomonadales bacterium RIFCSPLOWO2_12_60_38
CAGCTCTGGGGTATCGTTCTCCGAACGAATATGCAAAGAGCTTGAGGCAGAAGACTGGATAACCAGCTTCATGGCGTACGCTGCCGGGGGACAGGCCCACCGAGGCAAATTCTCCTCGTCCTCTTGCCGAACCTGTCTATAGGACAAATAAGGAGGACAAGCAGGCTGCAGAAGCGTTGGGGTATAAAAAAATCAACGAAACAGTTCATGATGGGCAGGCTGTTTTCAAACAGGGGAATTTGTATATCACTAGGGACCTTGACGGACATAACGGAGGAGCATGGAAAGCAGCTAAATCGGTTAAAGCGCTTGGCTCGAAAGATACGAGACTGGGTACTTTTGACGTGAATATGAAACGTATTGGTGATTGAAATGAAAAAAACTGAGATGCCGGATTGGATTACACGTGGGAAGACCATTTCTGAATTAATTGAAGAATTACGCTCATTTGAGGATCAAACTCTTATGGTTGAGATTTCAGTTGACGGTGGCGTAAGTAAAAAGCCAATCAGCTTGGTTGGGAAGGAAGATGGTGTCTGTGTTTTATTTAATTGCGAGTCGGATTTTTAACGCGGGCTATGGTAGTGCCGGGGGGGGCGTAGAGCAGAATAGATGGGGCTACGGTGACTCTACCCGACACTGCGGCCAATCGAATTACGGGCAAGGTCAAATGCAAAGAATTCGATATCAGCATTATGGCGAAACAAAAAGGGGACAGATTTGAATGGCACTTAATTAACAGCTAACAGGCTGATCTGATTACAAAAAAATGAAGAAAAGGCCGCCCTTGGTCTACGGTGATAGTTGTGAACACACACCACTCGAACAAGGACAGCCCGCGTGAATCGCAGACCTCAAGTCGTCAGGCATCCACCCGCCATCGTCATGACTTGGCCTGCGCCGAGTACGTTGGTTGTCGGGTGGCCCGCCAATGCAGGATTTGCTGTTGAATATTCCAGTGAATAATCTGCTCGTAGAGCTTCTCGACGAAAGCGACATCAAGTTCGGCTTCTACCGCCCATAGTCGCCGCTCCTCAAGCATGGCCGCGACGCGTTCAGGTGCTGGAATGTCCTGTTCGTTGGCTTTGAACTGCGCCGCAGCCTTTACGTAACGCAGGCGTTTTTGTAGCGATTCAAGGATCTGGCGGTCAAAAAAGTCGATGCCCGCTCGAATGTCATTGAGGTTCTCGCAGGCTTGTGGCGGTTTTAGCGGCAGCATGAGGCTGGTCTCTTTCAATAATGGGTACGCAAGTTGAATGACGCCGCGGGCAATCGCTCGACGACCGTTTGTTCAGTGAATGCTCGCTTGGATCGAAGGGTATTCAGTTGAGCTTCGGCAACCACTTCGTCGATCAAGGCGTCGATCATGCTGCAGTCGTGATGATGAGGTGTGGTGATCAGGTGTGCCGAATTACCGGAGGTGGCCAGGCAGTATTTCGTCGCAATTCTTTCTGATGGGCAAGGGAACACGACGGTGATGGAGTTTTCGTTGCGCCAGGCATCAATGCCCGAGGCCTGGAAGCGGTCGACGGCGTACTGTGCCGTGTCCAGGCTGTGTTTGATTCGATGGCGCCATTCAGCCCATGAGTAGCTGCGCAGTGCCGCCCACATCATCAGGGGTGTGTGGCCGTTGCGCGAGCCGCTGATGGTCTTGTCATGGGCGCGGATATAGTCCACTTCCACTGAAATGCGCGCGACGTTGTTGCGTTTGGCCACGACAATTCCGCAAGGAATGGGCGAGCCGATCATCTTGTGGCCGGAGACGCAGATCGAGTCGATGCCGTCGGCAAACGAGAAGGGTTGTGGGTGATCGACGAAGGGCAGGATCATCCCGCTCAAGGCCGCATCAGCGTGCAGGTAGTAGTCGTGGCGGGCAATGCCTGCCTGTTGCAGGCGTTGCTGGATGGTCACGATATTATCCACGGCTCCACGCATCGTGGTGCCGATGTTGGCGAAGATGATGGGGTGACGCTCCTGGTCGGCGGTTATTTTTGCCATCAGGTCGTCGTAGTCGATTTCGCCATTGGGCAGCGATTCGACCGCACGGCATTTGATCCGCAATAATTTGACGATCTTTGCCACGGAGTAGTGGGTGTCTTTCGAGTAGTACAGGGTGCCGTCCGGAAACAGTTCGCGTCCCAGGTAGCAGCCAAACATATTGCCTTCCGTCCCGCCATTGGTGACGTAACCCCAACTGTCTTCAAGGGCAATGTTGAACAGCTCGGCGAAATACGTCATGACGTCTTTTTCAAAGTCGAACGAGTTCAACAGGTAGTTGCTGTACTCGTTCCAGTCCCCGCAGTTGTTAATTGAAAACTGCAAGAAACGGTGCAGCTGGGAGTAATCAAAATCGGCTGATTCGGGATACCCAATGTTGAAATACTGATGTGTCACGCAGTGCTGCCAGAAGCCTTCAAGCTTGCTTTGGTCGGCAGGGGATAAAGTCATTTCTAACTCCTTTTAAAACGACTGGGTGACGCCGCCCGGTCAGGCGGCTATCTGCCTCGCGTCTACCAATGACCACCAGCTGCTGAGCGTGGGCGAATCCGCCAGTTCTTCGAAGCTGACGGCAATGCCACGCTCCTTGAGTTCGGCAGCGAGTCTCATCACTTGCAAGGAGTCGAGGCCATAGAAAATCAGGTTTTCCTCGGGGTCCAGGTCTTCACAGTCCTCGACGAGTTGCCGCACGCGAGTCTGCAACCAGGCGCGGGTGGTTTCCGCTGCCAGAAGCTGACGCAGATGCTTCTTGTCAATCTTGCCCACGGGGGTCAGCGGCATGGTTTCGATTAACCGGATGCGGTCGGGCAGTTTGTATTCGGCGATGCCGAGTTCCATCAGGTGACGTCTGAGCGCGGGCGGCTTCAGGCTCGGGTTGCGTGATACGACGAACGCGCAGCTTTTTTCTCCCAGCCTGTCATCGGGCATGGCCACCAAGCCCGCGTGAGTCACATCAGGATGGAGGACGATGAGGTTTTCGATTTCCTCCGAGGCGACTTTTTCACCGCCACGGTTGATCTGGTCCTTGACCCTGCCGACCACGCGCAAATCGCCGCTGGGCATGAGTTGGACGAGGTCGCCGGAGTAGTAGTACCCCTCGTTATCGAACGCCTGGGCATTTTGTTCGGGGCTTTGGTAGTACCCGCAAAAAGTGTAAGGGCCACGTGTGGCGAGCATGCCAGGTTCTCCGTCCGGGACGGGGAGGCCTTGTTCGTCAACGATTTTGATTTCATCGTCGGGGCTGATCGGACGGCCCTGGGTAGTAAAAATCTGTTCGTCGGAGTCATTTAGCCGGGTGTAGTTGATCAGGCCTTCGGCCATCCCGAATACCTGTTGCAGCTTACAACCGAGCACGCCGGGCACCTGGCGTGCCAGCGAGTCGGCAAAACAGGCGCCACCGACCTGGAGGAACTCAAGCGATTGCAGTTGTTCTTTATGCTCCGGCGCTGCCTGCAGCCACAAGGCGACTGCACTTGGCACCAAGGCCACAGTATTGACTTCTTGGCGCTGGATGATCGAAAAACAGGTCAAGGGCTCCGGGCTGGGCGCCATGATGATGCAGCCGCCAGCATGTAGAACACCGAGGGCGCCGGGGGAGCTGAGCAAGAAGTTATGGGCGGCAGGTAGCGCGCATAGAAAGCGCGTGCGTGGCGTAAGTTCGCATACTTGCGCGCTTGCCCTGGCGTTGTAGTAATAGTCGTTGTGAGTGCGGGGGATGAGTTTGGGGGTGCCCGTGCTGCCGCCTGACAGTTGGAACAATGCGACCTCGCCGGGCCCCGAGGGGGAGACGTTCACGTTGCTCTCGCTCGGCGTATTGATCCAGTCGGCGAGGTTGTTTTCGTGACGTTGCTCGCCCAACAGCAAGATGATGTCTGGACTTGAACCCACCTCCTTGAAGTCGGCGATATAGCTGTCGTCACGGAAGACTTCATGTTCGCGGGAGGCAATCAACAACGTTGGCGCGATTTGTTTGGCGTAACTCTTGAGTTCAAGTTTGCGATGGCTGTAGAGCGCGTTGAGGGGTGCGATTCCTGACTTGAGCAGGGCAAAAAGGACAATGTAAAACTCCGCGATATTGGGCAACTGCACCAGTGCAGTGTCACCGTTGCCAAGCCCGCTGGCGGCCAGTCGCGAGGCCAGGTTGGAAGACAATTGGTCCAACTCGGCATAGCTGAAGTGGCGATCGCCGCAAATAATCGCGGGGGCGTCGGGTTGCGACTGGCTGCGTTCCTGAAGGAGGTGGGTGAGCTGTTTGTCGAGCCAATAGCCTTTGTCCCGATAACGCTGTGCGCTTTCCAGAGGCCAGTGGTTAAATTCAATAGTCATAGTATTCACGTGTGAAAAAATTCGAGTTAGTGGGCCAATCCGCAGGCGCGCAGCATGGTGCCAAGCTTGGTCTGGACTTCTGCCCATTCGGAGTCGGGGCTTGAGGCTTCAACGATGCCTGCGCCGGCGAACAGGCGGACCTTGTTTCGCCTGACCGTGCCGCAACGAATCGTTACGACCCATTCGCCATTGCCCTGGGCATCGCACCAACCCACCATGCCGGTGAACAGGCCGCGCTCGAAGGGTTCGACGAAGCGAATCAGGCGCCGGGCGCGCTCGGTGGGGAAGCCGCACACAGCCGGTGTGGGGTGCAAGCGGCAGGCAAGCTGCAAGGCCGATACAGCCGGGTCTGCCAGCGTACCTTCGATGCGGGTCGAGAGGTGCCAGAGCGCGGGCGTGCTGATGAGGGAGGGGCGTTGCGGCACATTCAGCTGCGGGCACAGTTTCCCCAGTTGGCTGACGATGTCCTGGGTCACGAACCCGTGTTCGTAGTGATCTTTTTCCGATGTCAGCAACCAGTCTGCATTGCGCCGGTCGGCTTCTGGATCGGCCATACGCTTGGCTGACCCTGCCAGCGGGTTGGACAGAAAGCTCAGGCCTTCCTTGCGGACCAGAAGTTCGGGACTGACACCGATCAGCGTGGTGCCATCAGGCATTGGCACACGGAAGTGGTAGCCGCTCGGGTTCTGGGTTTTCAGGTTGTGCTGCAGGGCACTCACATCCACATCGTTTGCAAATATCAGCTCGCGTTGAACCGAGAGCACAGCCTTGCGTACGTCGCTGTGGCGGAAGTTGACGACGGCGTGTTCCACCGCCCGTTTGAAGGCCTGTTCGTCCGGAATGTTTTTCTGTTCGATCAACTCAGGCAGCGTCGACATACCCGTTTTCGCGTGGATGTCTCGGGTCCGCCATTGCGCGTGTTCGGGAATGTAGAGGCAGGAAGGTTCAGCAGGGTCGAAAGGGATGGCGCCAACGATGATTGGGTTGCTCTGGCCAGCTTCGCGCGCCCGATCAAGCGCTTGCACAATTGTCTGCTGGAACAGGCTATTGGCGTCATCGCCGCCAATGGCAGGTGTTTCAATTCTCTGCAGCATCCCGGTGACCGCTAACTCGCGATCGCCGGATGTGAACGAAAAACTACGTTGTACCTCTGCGAGTTGCACCTCTTCCATCTCGGTCGTTCTTAGGGTGCCCGTTCTCATTTGGGGGAAGCCTCCGTGGCCTAGGGATAAAAAGAAACTTGAAATAGAATCATTATCGTTTCTAATATGTGATGCTAATCATTACGATTTGTCAATCACATGAGTGAGCCATGAGAGAGTTAACTTCAATGCAAGCCGCCTGTTGGATCGGGCGGACTGCTCATGCGTTTTTAGGGAAAGTTTCAGCTCATCTGTATGCCGAATTCGATGGCCATTGCATTGAGCTGGAGCGGCTGCGCAAGGCACTTGAGCAGGTATGTCGGCTGCACCCCATGCTGCGAGTCAGGCTGAATGCGGAAGGGCTTCAATCCATTGCTGCGATGGACCAGTCACCGCTATTGGAGGTGGAGGATTTACGTTCGATAAGTGAAGAGGAGGTTGCGCAGCGCCTGCTCTGCAAGCGTGAGGAATGGACTCATCAGCAGCTTGATCTGTGTCAAGGGCCCGCAGCACGGTTTTGTGTGAGCCTGCTGGCCAATGATGCGTTTCGGCTGCATGTCGATACGGACATGATCGCCATTGACCCATCCAGTTTTCGCACGTTGATAGAAGACCTGGCAGAGCTCTATGAACATCCAGAGGCCGCTCTGCCACAGACGCCATCGTTCTTCGACTGGTATGACAAAGCGCGCACCGATAGCGCACTTAAAACGGCCCGCGACCGGGACCGTCGCTGGTGGCGCGAGCGTCTGCCTGATATCGCGCCGGCGCCGACGTTACCTTTTCTTGAAACCCCGCCTGACCAGCCGCACAGCGATCGACTCAGCACATGGCTGGGTCCAGAAGAGCGCCAGGCGTTACAGCGTCTCACCCGCGAACGCAGAATAACGCTGTCTACCTTGATGATGGGGGTGTTTGCAGCGGCCCTTGGCGCCCAAACGGGAGACAAGCGATTTCGCCTCAATGTCCCTACGTTCTGGCGACCTGCGCTGGTGGGCGAGGTTGAGCGGATCGTCGGCGATTTTGCCAACATGCTGATTCTGGATATCGATCTGGAGGCGGCCCGGAGCCTGGCCGAGCTGTGCAGGCAACTGGCAGGCAATATGGTGGATTTGCTCGAGCATTGCGCTTATCCCGGGGTGAACCTGATGCGCGACCTGTCGCGTCATCATGGCGCTGCGCAACTGGCCCCTGTTGTGTTTACCGCCGGGCTGGATCTGTCTGGCGCAGACCTTCTTTCTGAGCGGGTGCGGCGAGTGTTGGGCCCCATGAACTGGGTGGTTTCCCAAGGGCCTCAGGTTGCGCTAGACGCGCAGGTTGCCTGCGCCGACGGCGGCATCTTGATCAATTGGGATATCCGTCTGGATGCGTTACCACCAGCCTGGGTGTCGGAGTTTTTCGACCGTTTCGTGCTGATGGTGCGCGAGGTGGCCGCTTGCTCCGCTGTTCTGGACCAGCCACTCTCCCAGCCAGCGGTTGTCGCAAAACCACTGACCGCTTTACAGCAGGCTTATTTGCTGGGGCGCAGCGCGCAGATGCCGCTGGGTGGTGTGGCCATGCAAGAGTTTCGCGAGTACCGCGGCGCTATGGATCCGGCACTGCTGCGGAGCCGGCTGGTCGAGATGGTCCAGCGCCACGAAAGCCTGAGAGTACGCATCGACGCGCAGAAACTCGTGCAGTTCGTCAGCGATGAGGTGCAGTTGAACCTGGACGAAGTCGACCTTACGACCTTATCGCCAGAAGAGGCGCTCAACTACGTCGAGGCGCGCCGCGAGGCGTATGCGCATGCGTTGTTCGAGCTGGACCGTTCGCCCTGGAACGTCACGATCTTCAAGCTTCCGAAGGGCCAGTTGAGCGTCTTCGTACGCCTCGACGCCTTGATTCTCGATGGGCGCTCAATCGCCACCCTCATGGTCGAGCTGTTCGACGGCACAACTGGCGAGGAGTCGTTCCCGCAGACGGCATCCGAGCCAGAGGATTTGGACAGTAAGCGCAAGGCAGATTCCGTTTATTGGAAAGCCAAGCTTGCTGCGGTCAGCGGGGCACCGCGGCTGCCGTGGATCACTGCGCTGGATCGGGTGGGCGCTTCACGCTACGAGCGACAGAGCCTGCTGATCCCCAAGCCTACGTTCGGCGCCTATTGCAAGTTGGGCGCGCGGCAGCGGCTGTTTAAAAACACCACGCTAATGGCACTGGTGCTGGAAGTGCTCTCGCACTGGCTCGATGAGGGTGGTTTGTGTGTTGCGGTGCCTGTTGCCCCGCAAACGGTCGGTGCCTTTGCGAATCGCTCAAGCTTTATCGCGATCAATTGGAGCGCCGAGCCAGATGGTTTTGCCGAACGCGCTGCCAAGCTGCAAGTAGATGTGCTGGAAGGGTTGCAGCACCTGAGCTTTTCAGGGGTGGACCTTGCTCGTTTGCTGTTCGAGTCCCATGGTCCCGGCCCGGTGCTTCCGGTGGTGATCACCAACGGGTTTTCCTGGCCAGTCTCGGCGCAGGGCAGCCCGATGAGCCTGCACGGCGGTCTGACCCAGACGCCACAGGTGGCGATGGATATTCGCTTCTCGGCCAATGCCGACGGCGAATTGGTGTTCGATATCGACTATGCACGCGCAGTGCTGGAGCCGGAGCTTGTCAGCGCCGTTTTGAACGCAATCGAAAAAGCGGTCGACCAAGCCACCACAAGCGGGGTTTTGGCCGTTGATGCCAAGGCGATAATCGAAAAAGGCCACTACCGTTTCAATAGTCGGGTCACTGAAGCGTGCCGCGAAGGGTTTCTCGACAGGATCGCGACCAACATCTTTGATCGGAGCAATACCAAAACTGCTCTTATCAGTGGTGATCGGCTAATTAGCTATGCCGAACTCGGCCACAGCGTGTGCTGCATCATCGGGGCATTGAAAGCGCGCGGATTATCACGTGGGCAAGTCGTCGCCATCTGCCTGCCTCGCAGCCCGGAACATACGATGGTGACGTTGGCGTGTGCTCTGACAGGCGTAATCTGGGTTCCCATCGACGTTTCAGCGCCGGCCGAGCGGTTGCGTTACCTGCTGGAAAACTGTCAGCCCGATCTTGTGGTGATTGCCCAACATGAGTCTGTCGGCTCAGTCACGGCTACACCGGCGGAACTCTTGGCTGTGCAGACCCAGGCGATGCCCGTGCTGGATGACCTGTCGTTAAGCGACGCCCCGGCCTATTACCTTTATACCTCGGGCACCACTGGTAAACCCAAATGCGTGGTTCTGAACAACCGAGCCACCGCCAATGTCGTCGGCAGCACCCTTGAACGTTGGGCTGTCACCGAGCGCGATGTGTTCATGTCCGTGACTCCACTTCACCACGACATGTCGGTGTTTGACGTTTTCGGATGCCTGACGGCAGGGGCAACATTGGTGCTTACCGGGGGTGGCGAGGAAAAGGACGCCGTACGCTGGAACCAGTTGATTGCCCAACATCAGGTGACGTTGTGGTGCTCTGTGCCCGCTATTTTGGAAATGCTCCTTTCATGCCGCACCAGCCATGATTTGAAGAGCCTGCGTTTGATTGCTCAGGGCGGTGATTACATCAAGCCGGCCGTGATCGCCGAGTTGCGTGAACTGCTGCCGTCATCTCGGTTGATTTCCCTGGGGGGGCCGACGGAGACCACCATCTGGAGTATCTGGCATGAAATTACGGACGATGACCGTGCGCTGATTCCTTATGGAAAGCCCTTGCCCGGAAATAGCTACTTCGTCCTAGACCCACGAGGCGAGCATTGCCCGGCGGGCGTAGTTGGCCGAATTCACACCGCCGGCGTCAATCTCGCGCTGGGGTACCTCGAAAACGGCGAGTTGGCTCAAAGCGAGTTCGTGACCGTCACTGATGAACATGGCCAAGCCGTTCGGGCGTTCCGGACCGGTGACTGCGGGCGTTACCGCCGCGACGGTACCTTGATCTTCGACAGTCGGGTAAATGGCTACGTGAAAGTTCGCGGTGTGCGGGTATCGCTTCCGGATATCGAGATAGCGCTGATCAATCATCCGTCGCTCAGGCACGTGTTGGTCGTGGATTACGGCGAGCAGCGCCAAGGCGAGGTCTGCATTGGCGCTTTGTATGTCTGTCAGCAGGGCGGCGTAGAGCCGACCATCACCGAACTCCGCAACTTCGCCCGTCAGCACCTGCCGCACTCCCATGTGCCCACGCGTTTGCTCAGGGTGGACGCGTTGCCGCTGTCGCAGAACGGCAAGCCTGATCGTCAACGGGCCCGCAGCCTGCTTACGGCTTCGGTAAATGACGCAAGTGAGCCCGCTGCGATGAGGCGCTCGACCTCACGCAACAAGGTATTGGATATCTACTTGAGCGTACTGGGGCGACCGCTGGCGGATGGGGCGAATGCCAGCGTGGACTTTATTAGCCTTGGGCTACGGCCCCAGCATTTGAAGGCGATTTCGGCGCGGGTCCAAGAGGATTTCTCGGTGCGCCTTTCGCCAGGGCAGCTCCTGCGCTGTCGCAATGCACAAGACGTTGAACGCCTGCTCATGGCTGAGGGTTCCTGAGCGTGTAACGGATGTTGATATAAGCGCGGTGGCGCGCCTGCGCGCACGTCAACTGCAATAACCAAACAGTTGGGCCTAGGGAGATGGATTGGATGATGGATGTACAAAGTGTTGATATTACCGGCGTTGGAATTGGCCCCTTTAATCTGGGTTTGGCCGCGTTACTGTCCAAGCATCCTGGCGTGACCGGTGTTTTCCTTGACCGGAAAGCGGAATTTCGCTGGCATGAAGGGCTTTTGTTACCAGGCACAACGCTTCAGGTTCCGTTTCTGGCCGACCTGGTGACGATGGCGGATCCCACCCATCAGCTCAGTTATCTGAACTACCTGCATCAGCACGATCGCCTGTACCCGTTCTACTATTACGAAAACTTTCAGGTGCCTCGCCGTGAATACGATCACTACTGCCGCTGGGCGTCGCAGCAGCTGCCAGCCTGCCATTTCGGCGAGGAGATCTGTGATGTGACGTATGACGCCAACGCTGGCCAGTTTCTGGTAGAGAGCCAATCAGTGTCAGGCTTCAAGCGCTATTATCACAGTCGGGACTTGGCGATTGGTGTCGGTACGGCGCCTGTATTGCCCCAGTGGGCACAGGTCAAGAGCACCGCGCCGGTGATGCACTCGGCGGAGTTCGGCAAGCGTCAGCAACAGTTGTCGAAATGCCAGCGGGTCACGGTCATTGGCTCCGGCCAAAGTGCGGCCGAATGTGTGTTGGCCTTGTTCAGCGAGTTGACACCCGAGCGGATTGCAGCAGGGGCGTCGATTCGCTGGATCACACGCTCAGCGGGTTTTCATCCCATGGAGTATTCGAAACTGGGGCAGGAGTGTTTTACGCCGTCCTACATGGAGTACTTCCACAGCATTCCGAGGGAGCGACGCCGTGCCATCGTTGCAGGGCAAGGGCTGCTGTACAAAGGCATTAGCTTCTCGACCATCGCTGATATCTACGACCTGATCTATGAACGCTCGATTGGCGGCAGTGATCCGGGCCTGACGTTGCTATCCAATTGCGAGGTGCAGGCCGTGGAAGAGATTGATGGCATGCTGAAAATCGCTTACCGGCACCGTGAATTGAACCAGACCGGCACTCTTGAAGCTGATGCCATTGTGGCGGCGACAGGCTACGGGCATACATGGCCGCAGTGGTTTGAAAGGCTCAAGGGCGTGGTGCTTGAAACCGATGAGTATGGTGACTGTATCGTCCAGGACGATTTCACCGCACGCCGCTGCGATGCAGGCACGGGCCGTGTCTTCGTGCAGAATGCGGAGATCTTCCAGCATGGTGTTGGTTCGCCGGACTTGGGGATTGCGGCGATTCGCAATGCAACGATTATCAACCAGTTGCTTGGCCAGCCTTACTACCGCTTGCCCAAACGGTCATCGTTCCAGCGCTACGGGATGCATGAAGCGTAGAGCCGAGGGTTGAGGGTCTTGGTAGCATTACCAAGGCCCTGATCAGGTTATAGGTGGATATGGTTAAGGGCGGTGCGGGCTGCGTCGGGCGTCGTAAACAGCGCGAACACCTGATCTATGGTCGTGCTCAGGCGCGCCATCTGTGCTGCGCTGTAGCGGTCCGAACGGTAAGTAATGACCAGGCGCAGCGAGCGTTTGCCGTCGATCGTGTTCTCCATGATTTCGAACTGAATACCGAACATCGATTGGTTCTTGTCCGGGTCAATCTGCCGGTAGCGGATCGTCCCGGCGTCCGGTGTGCTCAGGGTGCCATTCAAGGCGTTGTTGGCGTGTATTTGAATGTACACGTCGAACAGCAGGCCGTCTGCGGGCGTCATGCCGAGGGCCTGTTGGATCTGCTCCATCGGAATATCGGCATAAGCCATGGAATCATTGATCAGGCGAGTGGTGTTTTCAATCAGTGCGCCAACGGCCTGCTGGGGATCGAACTGCACCCGATGCGCCACCATCGTGGTGAAGTAACCGACCGTTTCATAAAACCCTGGGTCGGTGCGGCCGGAGGCGGACGTGCCGATCACAAGGTCTTTCAAATTACCGAGCTTATGCAGGGATAACGCAATCGCTGTATAGACCACACCGAACAGCGAAGCGTTATTCCGTCTGGCGAAGGCATACAGGTTATCGGTGAGCGCCTGGTCGGGTTTGATTTCGAACCATTGCGCGTTCGTCGACACTTCGCTGGCCGGCACGCTGGCCTGATAGTCAGGGGAGGGCAGTGCCAGGCCCTGGGTTGCGCCGCGCAACATGCTCGTCCAGTAGTCGAGATGTTGTTGGTTGATGCCAGTGGCCTGTTGTCGTAGGGCGAACTCATGGAATGACGGTGCAGGCGCTGACCAGGTGGGTGCTTTGTCTGCTGCACGGGCGAGGTAGGCCTGAGCCAGTTCCTCCATCATCACGTTGAGTGACCATTCATCAATGGCCATGTGGTGGATCAGCAATGACAGGGTTTGGCGTTGGCGTTGCGGGTCGTAAATGAAGCGAACCCGTAGGGGTAGCTCGCGGGTCAGGTCGAACTGATAGGTGGCTTCGCTTTTGAGCGTTGCACCCCGGCTTTCCTGGCTTGGCCAGAACCACTTGTATTCGGACAGCTGCTCGAACGGCACGATCTGCTGGTACGCCTCAGAGCCCTCGAAGTGGAAGGTTGAACGCAGGCTGGCGTGACGCTTGAGCAGGTCACGGAAAGCTTGCTCGAACAGTGCTTCATCCACCTGGTCGAGGAAGTCCAGGGCAAAGGGCAGGTTGAAAATTGTCCCGAACTCAAAGGCTGCGTAAGCCCGCCCAAGGGAGGCTTGGGCCAGCGCGAAAGGTGCCCTCTGTACGTCTTGCTGGCGGTCCATGGCAACAGCAGTTGCATCGTTTTGCTCGATGATATGGGCGTGTGCAGCCAAGGCGGCGGCCGACGGCGCGCTGAAAAAATCATTGAACTGGACTTCAATGCCATGGCCGCTCAGCAGCTTGCCAATGATGCGTGTGGCCAGTAGCGAATGACCGCCGAAATCAAAGAAATCATCAGTGAGTTGCATGTCAGGCTCTACCAGGGCCGCTCGAAACTCATCAAGAATAATCGACGCAACGTCGTCGTTGGCCGCAGGCTGGGCGGTGGGCGCACTGATGGGTGACGATAGCGCTTCACCATTCGCCAAGCCGTGCAACCAAGGCGTATTGCTGGCCGAGTGGCCTATATAGGCGCTCAATACCTGGTGATACAAATGGTCTTCCTGGCAACTCTGGTCGAGGACCTGATGGAGTATGAAGCCAAGGATAGTGTCTTGCCCGGTTTGGATAATCAACGCCTTGAATGGCGGCTGGCTTTGCGTGTCCCAGGGTGCCATTTGCTGCGCGCGCAAATGCTCGGTGGCCTCTACGTCCGAGTGTAGATGCATGAGTTCAAAGCAGGACTGCCAGTCAGCGGCGTGCACTTTGTGCACTTCGCCATCGTCGTTGAACAGGTAGCGCGCATTCAGATCGGGGAGTGTTTCGATAATGCTCCTGATCGCTGACGTGAGTCGTGAAAGGTCAATGTCGGCGTCGAATCGCCAGGCGCTGAAGTGCTTGAGCACGCGTTCGGGGTATTGCTGCTGCAAGAGCCAGAAATGCTCTTCGTTATCAGTGACAGACAGTTTCGGTAACGAGTCTGGATTGAGTTCCATCATGGAAATTTCCCGCCTTATCAAACTGAACAGTAAGAAGTAGAGAGGGCACCGCAGTGCCGACAGGCCGATCCTCGGTCTGCTGCAACGCTCAGAAATCCAGGCGCAAGAGAAGGTGCAAGCAACTCACATTTGCAGGGGGTCAATGAACGCCGTATGATGTTAAATAATAATCATACCTATTCGCATTAGTCAAAAGCTGATCGCGAATTGACCGTCTCAGGAGAGGTGTTGTGAACAACGGAGCGTTCGCGTCCACGCAGCAATTTGAAAAGCTCTATGTCGACCATCACGGTTGGCTATGCAGCCTGTTGCGCCGCAAGTTGGGCAGCTCGGTCGATGCCGCTGATCTCGCTCACGATGTCTATCTCAATCTCATCAAGAAAGGCCGGGTTCCTTCCACCGAGGATTCTCGCGCCCACCTGACCCAAATCGCCAAAGGCATGGTGATCGATCTTTATCGCCGACGTCATCTTGAGGCCCGCCATCTGGAGGCGCTCAAGTTGCAGGCCGAACTGTTGGTCCCGTCAGAGGAGCGACGTGCCCTCGTGAGTGAAGCGCTGGCTCAGATCGATGACGCATTGCGCCGCAAGCCAGCCAAAACCCGCCAAGCGCTGCTGCTGTGCAAGTTGCATGGTATGGGCCACCGCGACATTGCCTGCGAGTTGAAAGTGTCGGTGTCTTCCGTCGAGAAGTACATCGCGTCTGGCCTGCGAGCCTGCTACCCATTCGTGCCCGGGCTGGTGCCTGGCACCGCCTCATCGATTAATGAACGTCTCGATTGAGGATTTTGCGTTGCCGTTCGGAATACAAAGTACGCAGCGCATACCACTCAAACCTAAAGGAAGCCAGGTGCCCTTCAGGCTACCTGCAGTGGTTATTCAGGAGAACTCATGAGTGCTACAGATGAACCCGGCGTTGCCGGCACGGTATCTCAGATACTCAGACCCATACGTGGGCAACTGATAGTCGCGGCGGTATTGGCCGCCATCGGTACCATGCTGACGCTGGTGCCCCTGGCCGGTATCGCCCATATCGCACAGCTTGCAATGGCCCAAGATGAGGTGGCGACAGCCTGGAGCCAGATGCAGGATCAAGTCTGGCGGGTTGTCATCATCAGTCTGGCCTGCCTGTTTCTCGGGATGACCTTGATTTCGCTGGGCGAAATGGCTGCGCACCTGGCCGACAACCGCATCACCGGCCATTTGCGTCGGGCGATTACCCGCCGTCTGGCCAAGGTGCCATTGGGATGGTTTACCAGTCGGGCTTCCGGCGAGGTCAAGCAAGCGATGCAAGACGACATTGGCACGTTGCACAGCCTGACTGGCACGTTGCACAGCCTGACCGCGCACTTCTTTACCACCTTGGGTCGTACCATCGGCGCAATTCTTGTTTCGGTTCTCTACCTATTCGTCATGGACTGGCGCATGGCGATTGTTTCGCTGTTGCCGTTCCCGCTGTTCTTCCTGTTTTTCTCCAGGGCCACCAAGGCCAGTGGGGCGAACATGCAGTCATTTGGCGCCGGCATGGCACGCATCAATAATGCTGTGGTTGAGTTCGTCAATGGCATTCCTGTGGTCAAGGCTTTCGGGGTCGAGGGCAAGGCCCATGGCAGCTACCGCAAGGCGGTTGATGGCTTCGCTGAGGCCTTTACCGACTTCACCCGCCCGCTGGTCAGCGCGATGGCCAACGCTCACGCGATGATTGCCCCGGTGGCGGTGCTCGGCGTAGTGCTGACGTTTGGGACGCTTTGGGTGAGCCTGGGCTGGATCACACCGATAGACGTGTTGCCCTTTGCCTTGGTGGCGCCGGGAATCTGTGCGCCGCTGTTGCTGCTGAGCTACGTTACTCATGACTTGAACAATGCTACGGGCGCAGCGCAGCGCGTTCATACGCTGTTGCAAACGCCCGTGCTGGAAACCTTGGCAGCTGCCGCGCCAGCGTTGCCGGAAAATGCCGAAATACGTGTCGAGCAGCTCGGCTACAGCTACGACGGCCAGACCCCGGTGCTCAAGGACGTCAACTTCATTCTCAAGCCGGGCACGGTGACCGCGATTGTCGGTGCTTCGGGCTCCGGCAAGTCGACCCTGGCCCGTCTGTTGCTGCGCTTCTTCGACCCGAGTGAAGGGCGCATCACCTTGGGCGGCGTCGACCTCAGGCGGATCGAGAGCGCGCAGTTGTACCGGCGCATCGGTTTTGTGTTGCAGGAGGTACGCCTTATCCATGCCAGCCTGCGCGACAACATCGCCCTGGGCCGCCCCTCGGCCAGTCAGCAGGAAATCGAAGACGCAGCCCGCACTGCCAATATCCATGAGCGCATCTGCGCCTTGCCGCGAGGTTACGACTCGGTGATCGGGGAGGATGTACAGCTTTCCGGCGGCGAGTTGCAGCGCGTGAGTATTGCCCGCGCCATATTGTTGGACCCACCACTGCTGGTGCTCGACGAAGCCACGGCGGCGGCCGATGCCGAGAACGAGGTGAAGCTTCAACAAGCACTGTCGCGCTTCGCCCGGGGCCGAACCTTGATGGTGATCGCGCACCGCCTCGATACGGTGATGCATGCTGACCACATCATCCTGATCGACAACGGCACGATCTGCGAGCAGGGACGCCACCACGAACTGCTCGCCCGCAACGGCCGCTACGCTCGAATGTGGGCGCTGGGCGGCTACGAACAGGCCAAGGAACAGGCGGTATCGTCATGCTGAAAACCTTTAATCAACTGCTGGGCGAAGATGCCCGCGTATTGCGCCGCTACCTTTGGATGACGCTCGTCTACGGCCTGCTCTGCGGGCTGACGATTGTCACTCTGGTACCGGTGCTCACTCGTCTGCTGAACGGTGATGTGCGCTCAGCAGGGCAATGGCTGACTGCGCTCGTGATCGGGGTGCTGGTTTGCTGGGCCTTGCGACGGACGGTGGAGAAGGCGGGTATCCGCGTCGGTATCGCTGTTCTGCAGCGTGGTCGTCATCGGCTCGGCGACCATGTGGCGCGTTTGCCGGTCGGTTGGTTCAGCGCACAAAATACCGCACGACTGAGCCATTTAGCCTCCCAGGGCATGATGGAATTGGCTCAGCTTCCGGCCCACGTTTTCACGCCGTTGATCACAGGGGTGGTCACACCGGTTGTAATCGTTGCCGCGTTGTTCAACTTACATTGGCAAATAGGATTGATCGCGCTACTGGCTTTACCCCTCTTGTTGGGTATCTTTGCGCTGACCGCTCATCTGGGGCAGCGCGCCGACCAACGCTTTCAGCACAGCGCCGCGCAGACCAGCCAGCGCATGGTCGAGTTTGCCCAGGCACAATCGGTGCTCCGCGCCTTTAATGGCGAGGACGGCGGCACCCAGTTTCTCGAGCAGGCCATCGGGCGCCAGCAGCAGTCTGCAAAGCGGCTGATCCACGTCTCGGCGATGTCGGTGGTGTTCAATGCCTGGGCGGTGCAGGCCGGCTTCGCCGTCTTGCTGGTGGCTGCCACGCTATGGCTGGGTGATCAGTTGAGCGCAAGCCTGGCACCGTCTTCGGTCATAGCCGTGATCGTGTCGTTGCTGTTGGTCAGCCGCTTTATCGACCCGCTTCTGGAGGTCGCAGGTTATAGCGAAGTGCTACGTGGCGCGCGCGGTCAGCTTGATGCCGTGCGCGAAATCTTCGAGGTCGACCCTTTGCCGGAGCCGCAGGCCCCGCAAGCGCCGGTCGATGGATCGGTCGTATTGGAAAACGTGAGCTTTTGCTATGCCGAGGATCAGGCCGATGTGTTGCGCGATGTCAGCCTGCGTATCGAGCCCGGCAGCATGACGGCGCTGGTCGGTGCTTCTGGCTCGGGCAAGACCACCCTGGTGCGGCTGATTGCGCGCTTTTTCGATGTGACGCAAGGCCGCGTGATGGTGGGCGGTGTAGATGTTCGGCAGATGTCCAGTGGGCAGCTGGCCGGTCAGATCAGCCAGATCTTTCAGGATGCTTACCTGTTCCAGGGCAGCATCGCCGACAACATTCGCATCGGTAAACCCGATGCCACTGATGCCCAAGTGATGCAAGCAGCAACACAGGCTGGCGTCCTGGAGATCATCGAACGCTTGCCCCAAGGCCTGGACACGCCAGTAGGCGAGGGCGGTGCACGCCTGTCCGGGGGAGAGCGACAGCGAATCTCTATCGCCCGTGCGCTGATCAAAGAGGCGCCGATTTTGTTGGTCGATGAGGCCACCGCCGCTCTCGACGCCGAGAACCAAGCGGCGATCGCGCAAGCGTTGGCGCGTTTACGCGGCACGCGCACGCTGATTGTCATCGCGCACCAGCTGTCGACAGTGGTCATGGCCGACCAGATTCTAGTGCTCGACCACGGCCAGATCAGCGAGCAGGGCTCCCATGCGCAGTTGAATGCCAAGCCAGGGCTCTACGCGCACTTTCTCGCCCAACGCCAAGCCGCGAAAGGCTGGCGGATTGCTGGAGAATCAGACGGTGAGGGCGGTTCTTGAGCCGTGCAATCTTACTCTGCGTGTTTGCCGTGCTTTGTTGCCTTTCGTTGATGGTGGGGGTCAAAGAGGTTTCCTGGACGGCACTGTTCACGTTATCCGATGACGCTTGGCTGGCACTGACTGCCAGCCGCCTTCCTCGCCTGGCCGCCCTGATTCTCACGGGGGTGGGGCTGGCCGTGTGCGGCGTGATTCTGCAGCAGATCGTGCGCAACCGCTTCGTCGAACCGGCAACTTCCGGCGGGCTGGATGCAGCAAAGCTGGGCATTCTGATTTCATTGACGGTGGCCCCCGCTGCCGGTGCGGCCGGCCGTATGCTGTTTGCCTTGGCGTTTTGCTTTGCGGCGAGCCTGCTTTATGTCGCGATCATCCGCCGCATCAAGTTCAAGAACACCGTAATGGTTCCGGTCATCGGCCTGATGTACGGCAGCGTATTGAGCGCCATCGCCGAGTTCTACGCCTATCGTCACAATATCTTGCAGAGCATGCAGGGCTGGATGCTCGGAGACTTCTCGAAGATCGTCCAGGGCAATTACGAGATCATCTACCTGATCTTGCCGATAGTCGTGCTCACTTATCTGTTCGCGCACCGCTTTACTGTACTCGGCATGGGCGAGGGCATGGCCGGCAGCTTGGGCCTGAACTACACGGCAAATGCGGCGTTGGGGTTGATGCTGGTGGCGGTCACCGTTTCCGCCACGGTCATTACCGTAGGGGCCATTCCCTTTGTCGGGCTGGTTATTCCCAACCTGGTGGCGTTGCACTACGGCGAGAACCTGGAGCGAACATTGCCCATCGTCGCGTTGTGCGGCGCGTCGCTGTTGCTGGCGTGCGACATTCTCGGCCGCTTGTTGATCTATCCCTTCGAAGTGCCCATCGGTCTCACCGCGGGAAGCGTAGGCGGTGTGTTGTTCCTGGTGTTGCTGATCAGGAAATACGCATGAGGCGTGTGGCTACCCGCTATGGTCTATGGGCACTGGTGCTGGTCCTGGCGATAGCGTTCCTGTTGTTGGGCTCAGGCTTTGACTTCGAGTACGTCATTCCCAAGCGAATGACCCGTTTGGCCGCGATGGTTATTGCCGGAGTATGCGTTGCTTATTCTTCGGTGATTTTCCAGACCCTTGCCGGCAACCGAATACTGACGCCGGCGATCATGGGGTATGAGGCAATCTACCTGTTGTTCCAGGCCTTGCTGATCCTGGTGCTGGGTACCCAGAGCCTGGTGCTGTTGGGGCGTAACGGTAACGTATTGTTGTCGATCCTGTTGATGCTCGCTTATTCAGGGCTCATTCACCGTTGGCTGTTCCATGACGGACGCAACAACGTGTACCTGCTGCTCCTGCTTGGGCTGGTACTGAGCATGGTGATGGGCACCTTTACCCAGTTTATCCAACTGAAGATCAGCCCTGGTGAGTTCTCGATCTTCCAGGGTTTCAACTACGCCTCCTTTAACAAGGCGCAACCCACGCAAGTGATCTATTCGGGGCTGCTGGTGGCGGCGGCGTGCTTTATCGCGCAAAGAAGCCTGCCGGTGCTCGATGTGTTGTCGCTGGGGCGTGACCAGGCGATTTCCCTGGGTGTCGATTTTCAACGCAGCGTGCGCCTGCAACTTGCGCTGATCGCGATTCTGGTGGCTGTCTCAACCAGTCTTGTCGGGCCGACGGCTTTCATGGGCGTGTTTGTGGCAAACATCACCTATGCGCTTGCCCGCACCGCCCGGCACCGGATTACATTGCCCATGAGTTGCGCCATTGCCATTGGCATTTTCATCGTCGCCCAGTACGTGGTCGAGCAGATGTTCAACTACAACACCTCCGTCAGCATTCTCATCAACCTGGTGTGCGGCGGGTATTTCCTCGCGCTGATGATTCGAACCCGAGGCGCTTCATGATTTCCCTTCGTCACGTCTATAAGACCTACGGCACCAAGCACGTCCTGAGTGACGTCAGCGTTCAGTTCCCGCCAGGGCAGGTGACTTCGCTGATTGGACCCAACGGGGCAGGCAAGACTACCTTGCTGATGTTGATCGCACGTCTGCTGGCGCCGACCCGCGGCGAACTGCTGATTGGCGGGCGTAGCATTGCGGATGTGCCCATCCGCGAATATGCCAGGCGTGTCGCCACCTTACGCCAGACACCCGATTTCAACCTGCGGCTGACCGTTGAAGAATTGGTGGCTTTCGGGCGTTTCCCTTATAGCCGAGGGGCGCTCACCGTCCAGGATCGCCAGGTCATTGACGAAGCCATCGAGTTTCTGTCGTTGCAACCATTACGCCTTTCTTACATCGACGAGCTGAGCGGCGGGCAGCGGCAAATGGCGTTCCTGGCAATGACCATTGCCCAGCAAACCGATTACCTGCTGTTGGACGAGCCGCTCAATAACCTGGACATGAAGCATGCCGTACAAATCATGCGTGCGCTGCGCCGCTTATGTGACGAACAAGGTCGCACCGTGATTCTGGTGGTGCATGACATCAACTTCGCGGCCAACTACTCCGATCATATCGTGGCCATGAAAAACGGCGCGGTGCACTTGCGTGGCCCGGTAGCGGAGGTTGTCACCGAGGCGCACCTGCGCGATCTCTTTGATTTGGATTTCGAGATTCTGCAGAGCGAGCAGGGGTTCGTCTGCAACTACTTCAACCCATCATTATCAAGGGAGCAGATATGAGTATTGGTAAGGCAAAAACAATCCGTGGGGCACTGCTGGCGGTCGCGGTGGCGGCCGGCCTGCAGGGCTGTGACAAACCCTCGGCACAGGCGTCCGCGCCAGTCGCTGCGCATACGCACTACGAGCCGATCAAGATCGAGCATCCACTGGGTAGCACGATGATCACCCAGCTCCCCCAACGTGTGGTGGCGTTCGATATGAGTGAACTCGATACACTCGACCAGCTGGACGCGCCGGTGGTGGGTATCGCCAAGGACTATGTCGCGAGTTTCCTTATCAAGTACCGTGACAATCCGAACATCATGGACGTGGGGTCGACCATCCAACCCAACCTTGAACGGTTGCATGCCCTCAAGCCCGACCTGATCCTGATCTCGCCGCTGCAGGCGCAAAGTTACGCAGAACTGAGCCAGATCGCACCGACGCTCTATGACGATGTGGACCTGACCAACCAACACGGCAATCTCTTCGCCACCGCCAAGGATCACCTCATGACCCTGGGGCGCATTCTAGGCAAAGAAGCGTTGGCTCGTCAGAAGGTTGCGCAAATGGACGCCAAGGTTGAACAGACTCGGCGCGTCACCGATGGGCGCCCGGAGAAAGCGCTGATCGTTTTGCATAACAACGGCGCATTCACCTCCTATGGCGTGAAGTCGCGCTACGGTTTCATCTTCGACACCCTGGGCGTAAAACCCGCCAGCACCGACATCGAGGCTGGCTTACATGGCCAGCCCATCTCCAATGAATTCATCCAGCAGGCCGATCCCGACATTCTCTACGTGATCGACCGTACCGCAGTGATGGAACGGCGGCCGGCGCTGGACATGAAGAGCCTGGATAACCCGCTGCTGCGCAAAACCAAGGCCTGGACCAACGGACGTGTGATCTTTGTCGACGCCCAGACCTGGTACCTGTGTACCGTCAGTGCAACGTGCCTGGGTCGCATGGCCGACGAGGTGGTTCAAGGCTACAAGGGCTGACCCGCTGTGCTTGGGGGCGCAAGGGCGGGTGCCGTGCAGGCACTCGCCTTTATTTTCAAAAAAACACAAATGCTAATGATTGTTATTGAGGGTTTTGCCTTCTGGTTCGGAAAGCCTAGTGAGCACATACACATTCTCCGAATCAAAAGGAATTCAGCATGTCGGAACGCTGTCGCCAACATCGCGCTACCCCTGATTCACCGCAGGCTGCGCAACGCTTTACTTTGAGTCATATGTTCACGGCTGTGCAGATGGCGCTGGTACTGGGGCTGACGGCGGCGCCCACCGCCGCGAGCGCTGCCCCGCAAGCAGGCACAAGCAGCGCCAGCCTGGAGTTGTCGGAAACGGTGGTGGAGGGCGTCATGGACCCCGCTACAGGTCTGCCGCCGGCTTATGCTGGCGGGCAGGTTGCCTCCGGCAGCCGCGTTGGGCTGTTGGGCAACAAGGATTTCATGGAGACGCCTTTCAATACCATCAGCTATACCGATGAATACATACAGAACCGTCAGGCGCAGGATATCGGCTCGGTGATCGGTGCGACCGACCCCTCGGTGTACGTGCCCACCAAACGAAGCAACTTTGAAACCTTTTTCATCCGCGGCTTCTACAGCAACGCCGATGACATCACCTTTAACGGCCTGGTCGGCATGGCGCCGAATATGCGCGGCTCTACCGAATTGGCGGAGCGCATCGAAGTGCTCAAGGGCCCTTCGGCGCTGCTCAACGGCATGCCGCCAAGCGGCAGTGTAGGTGGCAGCATCAATCTGGTACCCAAGCGCGCCGGCGACGAACCGTTGGCACGCTTGACCACCACTTATGAGTCCCGGGGCCTAGGGGGTGTGCACGCGGACCTGGGGCAACGTTTTGGTGATCAGAAGCAGTTTGGTGTGCGCTTCAACGGCGTTTACCGTGACGGCGATACCCCCGTGGATAATCAGCAACACAAAATGGCACTGTCTTCCCTCGGGCTGGATTGGCGTGGCGAGCGGGCTCGGATATCGCTCGATTTCTACAAACAGCGTGAACGCATTGATGGTCTCAACTACTTCGGGATCAACACAATTGCCCCCAACGTCACCCACTTGCCAAGCCCCAAGAAGGGCGATTATGCGTTGGCACCCAAGTGGGCCTACACCATCAACAACACCACTACCACGATGGTGCGGGGCGAATACGACCTGACGGATTCGCTTACTGCCTACGCGGCGTGGGGGCAGCGCGATGGTGGTTACAACGCGATGATCAACTCAAGCACCCTGGTGAACAATGTGGGTGGCATCAGCTCTTCGGCCATTCGTTCGATTCGCAGTGGCACCCAGCAATCGGGTGAGGTCGGGTTGAAGGGCAAATTCCAGACGGGCCCCGTGGATCATGCCTGGACCATCGCCGCGACCCGTTTTACCTCCGACAACAGTTTCAAGGACGCGAGAGCCGCCATCCCCGGCACCACAAATTACGACAACCTCGACTTTGGCAACGCGCCGACCTTCCCGGGCTATGGTGCAACCACCTCGCAAACCAGGGCCAACCTGGGCAGCTATGCGATTGCCGATACGCTGTCCTTCGCCGAAGGCCGTGTGCAATGGACCGTAGGCGCCCGTCGTCAGCGCGTGCAAAACACCACCGACGCTTTCGGCCCCAGGGCTTCGAAAACCAGCTATGACGAAAGCCGTGTCTCGCCCGCCACCGCACTTCTGGTCAAGGTGACGGATGAGGTGTCGCTCTATGCCAACTACATCGAGGGCCTCAGCCAAGGCGCGTCGGCCCCTGACTCGGCAGAGAACGCAGGTGCGGTCATGCAGCCGTACCAGACCAAGCAATACGAACTGGGGACCAAGGTAGACCTGGGCTCTTTCGCCCATACCGTCAGCCTGTTCCAGATTGAGAAGCCCAGTGCCTTTACCGATCCGCTCACCAATGTCTTCGGCGTCTACGGCGAGCAACAAAACCGTGGCGTGGAATGGTCGTTCTTTGGCGAGTTGCAACCAAGATTGCGCCTGATGGGCGGTGCGACCTATACCCAGGCAGAAATGACCAAGGTGGTCACCGGTGGTGTCAAAGACAAGCAAGTGACAGGCGTGCCCAAGGTGATTGCCAAGCTAGGCACGGAGTATGACCTCCTCGACGTCCCTGGGTTGACCCTGACCGGCAACATCAACCACACGGGCAAACAATACGCGACCAACGATCATCGGGTGTCGTTGGACTCGTACACCACCTACGATGTGGGGGCTCGCTATGCCTTCAAGGTCGAGACCAAGCCTGTGACCTTGCGCGCCACCGTGCAGAACGTCACCAATAAGGCGTACTGGCTTGGTTCGTGGAACGGCGGGGATGGCAGCGGCCTTTCTGGCGGCTTGGGCGCGCCGCGCACGGTATTGCTCTCGGGTACGGTAGATTTCTGAGGGTTTGCAAGTCCAAAAGCACTGGACCCTGGCGAGGAATGCCAAGCCAGCGTTCATACAGGCTGAGCGCTTCCTCGCTGGCAGAGTTCGGAAACACGAAAGTCTGCAAACATACGGAAACCGACGAAACGCCATAAACGAAAAAACCCGCCAAACGGCGGGTTTTCAAGGGTTCCACAAACAGTGCTGGCCGTCAGTGGAACAGGAGATGGTGCCCGAACCCGGAATCGAACCGGGACGCCCTTACGAGCGGGGGATTTTAAGTCCCATGCGTCTACCAGTTTCGCCATTCGGGCGGTAGCGCGGTGTAACAGGGTTGGGAATATATAGATCCAGCCGCTTCAGCGCAACCTCCAAGCCGGTTTTCCCGCATAAAGATGCGCAGGAAAAAGCGTGGCAGATCAGTGATCTACAGGGCCTTTGTGTCAAGTCCAGATGAACGCAAGCCACCCAGGAACAAGCCCCATAAATGACAGTCATAGCGATAGGCCATTTCGGCATTTTCGCAGGGAGTCGTTTGATGCTCAGTATCCGTAAGCAGGCTTGGATCATGGCCGCAGGTGTCGCGGGGTTGTTGGGCACTGGCGTATTCAGTCTGGCGCAGGCGGGGAGTGCGGTGCAGTGGGGGGAGTTCAGTGCGTCGTCTTCAGACAAGTTGACGGCCGGCTCGATGGATGTGGGCGGCGCCTATGTGTTGAAGCCCTCGGGTGTTTCCGTGGGTGATGTCGAGGCGCTGCAGGCTGGGCAAAAACAGAGTCAAAGCGAATTGCAAAGCTTGAAAAGCAAAGTGGAGGGCCAGGAGCGGGCGTTTGATGAGTTCAAGCGCAAGGACGGCTCGAGTGCCAGTAGCAGTGACAGCCAGCTGTCGAGTCTCAAGCGTACGGTGGATGAGCAGAAGAGCACGATAGAGCGGCAGAAAAGCGAAATCGACGGCCTCAAGCGAAGCCTGGATGATGTGAAGCGCAGTGTGGAAAACTTGAGCAGCAAGGTGAAGTGACAGCACTGATGCTGTGGGCAATATAGCGCAACTGTGGGAGCTGGCTTGCCTGCGATAGCGATGTGTCAGTCACAGGTATTGAACCCGTTACACCGCCATCGCAGGCAAGCCAGCTCCCACATTGACCGTGTCGGCCTTCAGTCAATCAGCGCCAGCAAGTCGGTGACCCCTACGTCCACACCCGCCTGGCTCAGCAGTGTCGTCACCTGGCCGCGGTGATGAGTCTGGTGGTTGAAAAAGTGCACCAGCAAACCGAAGAAGGGTTTCTCGGCGGCCACGCCGCGCATGTTGTGATAGCGCAGGCGTTGGTCGAGGTGGGGCTCGTGCAGGCTGTGGGCCCAATCGATGATGAGTTGATCCAGCCAGGCGCGATGGGCCGCTAGTTCGGCAAGGCTGGCGAAGGCCAGTTGCGTGAGGTCGCCGGGCGTGGCAACCCCGTTCAGCGGCGCCAAGGCCGCAAAGTTGGCCGGGTGTTCGGCGAAGCGCTTGAGCCAGACGGTGTCACCCAGCATCAGGTGGTTCAAGGTGCCGAAGATCGAACCGAAAAACGCTTGGCGGTCCAGGGTCAACTGCGCGTGCGTCAGGGCGGCGGCGGCGTCGTAGACCTTGCGGTTCATCCATTGGTTATAGGTGGCCATCAGCGCAATGTGCTCGATGCGGTTCACCGCGGTTCTCCCTTCTTGGCGTGATCGCGCCATCATAAAGCTTGCCCGCCCGACGGTCATGGTGTTCCATCAGGGGAGGACTATGTTTGATCAACGCCACTATTGCGCCCCGGAGGGCGACACCATGAATACCAGCGATCTACTGGAACAACTGTTGCGTGCAGGGCAGCAAGGCGGCGGAGCTGCGGGCGGCGGCCTGGGCGGGTTGCTTGGAGGGTTGTTGAAGGGCGCCGGCACCGGCAATGCGTCTGCGGCGGGCGGCGGTTTGGGTGGTTTATTAGGTGGCCTGGGTGGCTTGTTAGGCGGCGCGCCGGCGGGTGGGGCCACCCAAACGCGTAGCGGCGGTGGGATGAACTACGCGGCGCTGGCGTCCCTGGGCATGGCGGCGTTCCAGGCGTACCAAGCGTGGCAACGCCAACAGGCTTCGGCCCCGCAGCAAGCTATCCAGACCGTTGACCAGCTTGAAGGGCCTGAAGCCGAAGCCCATAGCCACGGCGTACTGCGTGCGTTGATCGCGGCGGCCAAGGCCGATGGCAAAATCGATGCGCAAGAGCAGCAAATGATTTCTGCCGAGATTGGCCGTCACACCGACGACCCTCAGTTGCAGCAGTGGCTCGACGCCGAAGTCGCCAAGCCCCTGGATGCCGCCGATTTTGCCGAGTATGCCAATGACCGGGCACTTGCTGCGGAGATTTACCTGGCGAGCGTGATGCTGGTCGATGATCAGCAGGACGCCGAGCGCAATTACCTTGACGACCTGGCTGGTCAGTTGCACATCGATCCGCAATTGCAGGTGCATCTGGAGCAGCAGGCCAACGCCTAGAACCTCAGTGTCGCCCCAGTGGTCAGCCACTGGGCGCGATCGCCAATCAGGCTGCGCCCGACCAGCAGGTCCACGTCGACACACTCACCAATGTGCAAGCGCGGCCCAGCCTGCCAGGCCTGTTCGCCGCCTTCCTGGCCATAGCGCTCGCCAATCAGCGTGAGCTTCTCTGCCAACTGATATTCGAACCCCGTGCCCCACGTCAGGCGATGCTGTTGATCACCGTCGTTGTAGGCGTGGCCCCAACCGGCGTTAAGGTTCAGGCGCAAGGGTGCCAGGGGTTGCCATGTCAATGGGACGTTCAGGTCTGCGCCATCAAACCCGTGATGGCGATCCAGCGCGACATGCGCCCCGACCGCAATCGCCAGTTCCAAGCCCAACTCTTGTCGTGACAGCACCTGCACCTTGGCTTGCGGGTTGATCTGCGTCTCGCCTTTGCCTGCATCCACGGCCCGTGACAACGCGGCGCCCCATTGCACGGCAGGCATAGCGCTGAACGTGCACGCGGGCGACAAGCTGCTGTTGTGGGTGCTGCCCGCGTGCCGATGGGCGCTGTACCAGGCGTCGACGTTGCATTCCCCCGGCGCGTTGATCGCACCGTCATCAACCACATAAGCGCCGCCTGCGGCTTGGGCTTTTGAAATCAACGCGACGACAAAGACCAGGCCCAGGGTCATGCCGATAAAGATCAAGTTGCGCTGCAATGCACGGCGCTTTGCTGGCGGCAGTAACAGCAGGGTGTGACGAGAGTGGCGTGCGCGATATTTGGTAAACCCGTCGCGGCGTGCCGGCGTGTATTTTTTGTGCATGATGCACCTCGCTTGAATTCAGCTTTCTACGGTCAGCACCGAAATGCCGCTGGCTTTGGCCTGGCAAACCAGCTCCGAGGTATCGTCACCACCCGGCAGGGCAATGATCAGGTCGGGGCGGCTGTCGGCCAGCATGAAGTGGTTGCGCTGGCGTTCCGCCTGTTTGCCATGGCGCTGCCAATTGGGTGGATAACGCACCACGTCGATACCGATTTCCCGCGCCCATTCCTCGATCTCACTGCCCAGGAACTGGTTGCCGCCGTGAATCAGTACCTGCACCGGGCGCAGGCGGTGGTAAGCGTCCAGCACATGGCGGGACTTTTTGGTGTCGGCGTAATGACGACCTGCACAGATCAACACGCGCATGAGCAAATCCTTGTATTGCACGCAGGCGACCAGGCAGCCGCCTGCGTTTGAACGGCGGGGAGGGTCAGTACCACTGTTTGAAGCGGCGGATGTAGATCGTCTTCATCAGTTGGGCGACGCAGCAGTAAGCCAGCAAGGTGCCCACCAGCCATGGGAAGTACGCCAGCGGCAGCGGTTGCAGGCCCACCAGGGTGCCCAGTGGCGAGAACGGTACGTAGATGCCCAGGGCGATCACGATGCAGGTCATCATCAACACCGGCCAGGCGGCCGTGCTCTGGAAGAACGGGATCTTGCGGGTGCGCAGCATATGCACCACCAGGGTTTGCGAAAGCAGCCCCTCGATAAACCAGCCGGACTGGAACAGGGTCTGCATTTCCACACTGTTGGCCGAGAACACGTACCACATCAGCGCAAAGGTGGTGATGTCAAAGATCGACGAGGTAGGGCCAATCCAGATCATGAAGCGGCCGATGTTTTTCGCATCCCACTTGCGTGGCTTGGCCAGGTATTCCTTGTCCATCTTGTCCCACGGCAGGGCCAGTTGGGAGATGTCATACATCAGGTTCTGCAGCAGCAGATGGATCGCCAGCATGGGCATGAACGGGATGAACGCACTGGCCACCAGCACCGAGAACACGTTGCCGAAGTTGGAGCTGGCGGTCATGTTCAGGTACTTCATGATATTGCCGAAGGTTTCGCGGCCCTTGAGCACGCCTTCTTCCAGCACCATCAGGCTCTTTTCCAGCAGGATGATGTCGGCCGATTCCTTGGCGATGTCGGTGCCGCTGTCCACCGAAATACCCACATCGGCATCCCGCAGCGCCGGTGCATCGTTGATGCCGTCGCCGAGGAAGCCGACGGTGTGCCCGTTAGCTTGCAGGGCCTTGAGCACGCGGGATTTTTGCAGCGGCGTGAGCTTGGCGAACACCGTGCGTTCTTCCACGCGACGCAGCAAGGTGGCGTCGTCCATGGCTTCGATTTCCACGCCCAGCAGCGGCTGGCCGGGTTCCAGGCCAACCTGGCGGCAGATCTTGCTGGTGACCACGGCGTTGTCACCGGTCAACACCTTGATCGCCACGCCAATCTGTTGCAGCGCCGCAATCGCCGGGCCTGCGGTTTCTTTCGGTGGGTCGAGGAAGGTCAAGAAGCCCTGGATCACCAGGTTGCGCTCGTCGCTGGTGGTGTACTGCTGGCGTGCCAGCGCTTTAGGGATATTGCGGGTCGCTACCATCAGCACGCGGAAACCGTCTTCGTTGTAGTCATTGGCGAGCGCCAGCAGGGCGTCACGACGGCCGTCATCCAGAGGCAAGGCTTCGCCGGCCTCCATGACATGGGTAGAAATGCTCAGCATCTCTTCCACCGCGCCCTTGCACACCAGCAACTGGTCATCGGCGGCATCCTTGACCACGATCGACAGGCGACGACGGACAAAGTCGAACGGCAATTCATCGACCTTGCTGTAGGCAAACGGCACCTGGAACTTGGGGTTTTGTTCCGAGAACTGCACCACTGCCTGGTCCATCAGGTTTTTCATGCCGCTCTGATGAAAGCTGTTGAGCCAGGCCAGGGACAGCACGGCGTCATCGCGCTGGCCGAAGGCATTGACGTGATGTTCGAGGATGATCTTGTCCTGGGTGAGGGTGCCGGTCTTGTCGGTGCACAGCACGTCCATCGAACCGAAGTTCTGGATCGCATTGAGGCGCTTGACCACTACTTTGCGCTTGGCCATGGCCGTGGCGCCCTTGGCCAGGTTGGCGCTGACGATCATCGGCAGCATTTCCGGGGTAAGGCCGACGGCGACCGCCAGGGCAAACAGGAAGGCATCACCCCAATCGCCCTTGGAGAAGCCATTGAGGAGGAACACGATGGGCACCATCACCAGCATGAAGCGGATCAGCAGCCAACTGACACTGTTCACGCCCCGGTCGAAGGCGGTTTGCACCCGCGAGCCGACAATCGCCTTGGCCAGGGAGCCAAAGTAGGTGCGCGGCCCCGTTGCCACCACCACTGCTTTAGCGCGGCCGCTGACCACGTTGGTGCCCATGAAGCAGATGTTCGGCAAGTCCAGCAAGTTGCCCTGGTCGGCGGCCAGGGTAGAGGCGGATTTTTGCGTAACATCGCCCAGGGTGTCGTACTTCTCCACCGGCAGGGCTTCGCCGGTCAGCACGGCCTGGCTGATAAACAGGTCGCGGGACTCGATCAGGCGGATATCGGCGGGGATCATGTCGCCGGCGGACAATTGCACGATATCGCCGGCCACCAGGTCACGCATCGGCACTTCGCGCAAGGTGGGCTGAGCACCAACCTGCTCGCGGCGCAGTACGGTGGCGGTGGTGCGTACCATGGCCTTGAGGGCCTCGGCGGATTTGGCCGAACGGTGTTCCTGCCAGAAACGCAGCAGGCTGCTGAGCAACACCATGGTCATGATGATGACGACCTTGGTCGGGTCGGCTTCTTCGCCTTCCTGCATCGGCAGCCAGCAGTCAGTCACAAAGCTGATGCCACCCAGGGTCAGCAGCACGTAGATGAACGGGTTGTTCAGAGCCTGCAGGAACTGGACGATAGCGTGTGGCGGCTTGTCGTGGGCGACTTCGTTATAGCCTTCTCGTTGCAGACGCGCCGAAGCGTCCAGTTCGGTTAGGCCGTCCTGGGTGGCCCGTACATTGGCGAGGGTGGCCGCCAGGCCATTGTGGGCTTCACGGGCGGCACGCATCGACAGCTTGGTGTCGGCAGCGGTGCCATTTTTTTTGTGCAGAGGCGTGTTTTTTACGGCGCTCATTGTCTGTACTCCTGTCGCCAATTCTCGACAAAACATACCCGGTACTTACCTGAATACAGGCGAGCGAAAGCATGCCGAGCCGCAAACTTTGCGATCGGTTTAAATAAGGTGTTCACATAACTTCTGAAGGGCCCGATAACAGCGCGTTAGTTAACGAGCGTGCAGCGGGCTACTACTGGATTTGTTCATAAAGAACTCCAGGGTCATCAATAAGAAAGTTGCTGTTTCCAGCTAGCTCAGGCGGCGCGAGTGCTCAGGTAAAGACCGAGCATCAGGCGCGCTTGCGCCAGGCGGGAAACCTTGGGTCTCTGCGGGTCTTGAGGGTCAGCATGATCCCAATGCTGCACCAGGTGGCCGCTTTCAGGGCAGATACGCCAGTGCGCCAGCGGCGGTGCCGGGCGCACTTGAGGGGAGGGTGTGACAAAGGTCGAGCGGGTTGGCGAAAAGCCCGCCGGCGCTCGGCACAGCTTGGCGCGCAGGGCGGCGACCAGTGTGCGTGTATCAGGCAAAACAAGGAGTTGGAAGGTCATAACACACCTCGGGACCGGACGGGCGACCGGTGAGGCAGTTACGATGGAGCATCAAGCTCTAGCGCAGCTTACCGGACCTGGAACGCGAGTCCTGTCATATTCTGGGTTTGGCGCCCGATGCCCGCAGAGGCGGTGCTCGGACAGCGACTAGATACTGTGTCCATTGGCTTCTTTTGTGAGGTTTAAAAAAGGCCCCAGTTGCGGGCACGGGCAATCTACTCAGGGCGTCACAGAATGTCAACGCATGATTAATTAAATTAGCCCGTGTTCAGAGTTTGTTCAGACAAGAGGCATGCAAGTTATTGGCTGGATAACTTTATATACCGTGCGCGGCGAGTATCGCCAGATAAATCAATACTAAACCGCACGCCGCATAACTCACACGTTGCCAGCTAGGTGATGCGTTCTTGCGTAGCAGGTTCACCAAGGCGGCGGTAAGAAAACACGAGAGTACCGACGCCAGCATGAAGCCGGCAAAAAACATCAGGGTCTGCCCGTGACTGGGGGTGGTGCCGACAATCCCCGACAGTGCGCTGCCCAAGGCGCCCCAGTAGACGATGTTTTTCGGATTAGCCAAGGAAATCGCCGCGCCCACCGCCAACGCATTTTTGCCTGAGCTGGCAGGGGCGTTGTCGGTTGCGGGTAACTGCCAGGCATCAATCAGGCTGCGGATGCCCAGCCAGGCCAGGTAGAGCGCACAGACGATTGTAAGTGGAACCCGCACTGCATCATGCTGAATCAGCAGTGCGATACCGGTGAGGCCAATCACGGCCCAGACGGCGTCGCCCACCAGTGAGCCGAACTGCACCAGCAACGCCGGCGTGAAGCCATGGAGCAAGCCGCGGCGCAGAGTCTCTGCCAGCACGGCGCCGGGAGAAAGGCAAAATACAAAACCGAATACCAGCGCATAGACAAAGATCGACAGCATGCTCAGTTCCTTTCGAGAAAGTGCCAGAGCATACGTCAGTCCGAGAGAGGGATACCACGTCCTCTGTAGGAACGTTCGCGATGGCGGTATGTCAGCCACTCAATCTTCAACTGAACCACCGCCATCGCAGGCAAGCCAGCTCCCACACTGGTCATGCATTGCCCACAGAGTCAGCGCCTGTCACAGGACCCTGTAGGAGTGAGCAAGCTCGCTCCTAAAAAGGCTGCGGTGTTGAGGCAATGCGGTCGACTGCAGCCTTCAATTCATCTGGCGATAAACTCGCAAAGGGGAGCGCAAAAAACGCTTCGCAGCGTGCGGCGATGATGTTGAGGGTGGCCTTGAATGCAGCGTCTACTTGCGCCTCATCACCCTGCATCTCGGAGGGGTCTTCCAAGCCCCAATGGGCCTTCACCGCCGGGCCAAAATACACCGGGCACGCTTCACCGGCTGCTTTATCGCACACGGTGATGACCACATCCGGCGGGCAGCCTTGAAAGGCGTCATTGCCCTTGCTGTACAAACCTTCGATGCTGATGCCCGCCGCCTGCAGCGTGCTCAGGCTACGGGGCAACACCTGGCCCTTGGGAAAACTGCCCGAGCTGACCGCCTCGAAACCCTCTGGCGCCAGGTGATTGAACATCGCTTCGGACAAGATGCTGCGGCAACTGTTGGCGGTACACATGAACAGGACTTTCATGGCGCGTTCCTTTAGAAACTCAAGCGCAAGGCGAGGGCGGCCAGGGTGATCAGCAGCACGGGCAAGGTCAGCACGATCCCGACCTTGAAGTAGTAACCCCAGGTGATAGTGATGCCTTTGCGCGCCAGGATATGCAGCCACAGCAAAGTGGCCAAACTGCCTATGGGGGTGATTTTCGGGCCCAGGTCGCTGCCAATCACGTTGGCGTAGATCATCGCGTCCTTGACCACGCCCACAGCATGGCTGGACTCGATGGACAATGCGCCAATCAGTACCGTCGGCAGGTTATTCATCGCCGATGAGAGCAGCGCCGTCAGCAACCCGGTGCCCATGGCCGCGCCCCACACACCATAGGTGGCGAAGGTGTCGAGCCAGGTGGCCAGATAGTCGGTCAGGCCGGCGTTACGCAGGCCGTACACCACCAGGTACATGCCCAAGGAAAAAATCACGATCTGCCAAGGCGCTTCCTTGAGGACTTTGCGCGTGGAAATCTTATGGCCCTTGGCGGCAATCACCAGCAGCAGCACGGCGCAGACGGCGGAAATCGCACTGATGGGAATACCCAAAGGTTCCAAGGCGAAACAGCCGATGAGCAGAATACCCAGTACCCACCAACCGGCGCGGAACGTCGCAGGGTCATGGATGGCACTGCTGGGGTCTTCCAGGTCAGCCGGGTCGTAGGTTTGAGGAATGTCCCGGCGAAAAAACCACAGCAGCACTGCCAGGGTCGCGGCCACGCTGACCAGGTTCACCGGCACCATCACGGCAGCATATTCGTTGAAGCCGATCTTGAAATAGTCCGCCGAAACGATATTCACCAGGTTCGACACCACCAACGGCAGGCTCGCCGTATCGGCGATAAACCCGGCGCCCATGACGAAGGCCAGGGTCGCCGCCGGGGAAAAACGCAAGGCCAACAGCATCGACATCACGATAGGCGTCAGGATCAACGCCGCACCGTCATTGGCAAACAGTGCCGATACCAGCGCACCCAGCAGCACCATATAAGCAAACAACCGCCGGCCGCGGCCACGGCCCCAGCGCGCCACATGCAGGGCCGTCCAGGCGAAGAAGCCGGCTTCGTCCAGCAACAGGCTGATGATGATCAGCGCGACAAAAGTACCGGTGGCGTTCCAGATGATGTGCCACACCACTGGGATGTCCGCCAGGCTGATCACCCCACAGGCCAGCGCCAGGATCGCCCCCAGTGTGGCACTCCAGCCGACGCCCAGACCCTTGGGTTGCCAGATGACCAGCACGATGGTGACGAGGAAAATCGCAATTGCGACAAGCATGAATAAAAGCTCCGATGGCTCAGCAGCAGGTGCTGGCCCGTTGTGGTCTGTCGCCCATTGCATTCAGACGCAGTGCGTCATCCTGCAACCATGGCTGGTTGGCTTGCAGAGTGGTGTCCAGCACCTGAGTAACCCAGGCGGGCAGTGCCGGATTGATGCGGTAGTAGATCCATTGCCCTTGACGTCGGTCCACCAGCAGCCCGCAACTACGCAATTGCGCGAGATGACGGGAGATTTTTGGCTGGCTGTCGTCCAAGGCATGGATCAACTCACACACACAAAGTTCGCCTTCGCGCAGGATCAGTAAGGTCACCCGTGCACGGGTGGCATCGGCCAGGCACTTGAACAGGGCGGTCGGGATGAGGAGGTCTGACATGATCAAGGACTTTTCAAGTGAATATATTCGAATATACGTATTTCCATATATATAGGTCAAATCTTGTTTCAATTGATATGGATCAAAGGCCTTTGAAACCGCCACAACTGTTTGAAATTAAAATGAAACACAAATGTCCTAACGTGCCTGCCCATTGCTGATGAAGGAAGACCCCGCGTGACCCGAGCCACCCGCAACCTGCGCAAGACCCTGGATTCCGTCGCGGAAAATAACGAAACCGCGGCCTTTGACCTGATGCGCGCCGTGGAAAAACTCGGCGATGAAGTGCTGCGCCAGCGCCTGCTCAATACCATCCACCGGCTGAACCAGGATGCGTATGAATTGCGCGAAGCCCGGGATTCGGTGGAGCAGGTATCAGTCAAGCTCGCCTGAGCAAGATCGTTCAAGACAAGCCTTCGTTCGTGCTGGCATGCTTGTCGACTGTCTGTCGATGAGCCGTTTTCCATGCCCACTGCATTGCCTCATTACGCCTTCACCCGCGGCGCCATCGCCGTTATTCCCTTATCCCTGGCCTGTGCGCCCTGGGGGTTGCTGGCCGGCTCCATGGCCATCGACGCGCAATTTACCCCGCTGCAAGCCCAAGGCTTGTCTGCCATTGTGTTTGCCGGTGCCGCACAACTGGTGGCCATCGGCATGGTCAAGAGCGGTGCCAGCCTGATTTCCATCGTGCTGACCACCTTGCTACTGACCTCCCAGCACCTGCTCTATGGCATGCATATGCGTCCTACGTTGTCTTCGCTCAACACCCGTTGGCGCATGAGCCTGGGTTTTTTGTTGACCGATGAATTCTTTGCCCTGGTCAACCACTATGACCGCCAGACCTTCAATCGCTGGTACGCCCTGGGCGTCGGCCTGACGTTTTACCTGATCTGGAACCTCTTCACCCTTGCCGGCATTGTGCTGGGCAAGAGCATTCCCGGCCTTGATCAATTGGGGCTGGAGTTTTCGATTGCCGCCACCTTTATCGCCTTGATCACCCCCGTGGTGCGCGACGTGCCCACGGTGGTATGCGTTGCCGTGGCACTGCTGAGCTCGGTCTGGTTGAGTTATCTGCACTGGGAGTCGGCGGTGGTGGTCTCGGGTGTGTTGGGGATGAGCGCGGGGTTTGCTTGTAAACGGCTGGGAGTGGGGCAACGATGATTTACCTGATGATTGTGGCCATGGGCCTGGTGGTGTTCTTCAACCGTTACCTGTTTATCGAGCCACGCTTGCCGGTACGGCTCAATCGCGGCGCGCGTGAATTTTTGGGCTTCGCCGTGCCGGGCATGCTCACGGCGATCTGCGGGCCGATTATTTTTCTGGCTGACCATCGGCTTAACCTGAGCCCGAGCAACCCTTACCTGCTGGCCGGCATCTGCGCCGTGGCGTTGATGTATTGGACGCGCAGCGTATTGACCACCGTGCTATTGAGCATGGCGCTGTTCTATCTGTTCCGTTGGTGGTTTTGATACCCAGGCAAAAAAAGCCCGCGGGGTGGCGGGCAGAAGGGAGACTTCCAAAAAATGAGCCTGGCCACTATAGGCGGCGTGTTTGCCTTTCACAGTGAAACAAAGTTCATGGGCGCGTCAGTTGGCTTTCGCACAGTGGTAGAGTCACGGTTTTTCCAAGGAAGCAATGGCATGCACAAAGTGGTAATAGGCGCATTGATACTGGCGGCACTGGCCGGTTGTGCAGGTTCCAAGATGAAAGAGGCGCGCGCAGGCAGCCCCTACAAGACCCTGGCATCGGACAAGGCCACTCTGGTGGTTGCCCAATGCATCCAGTTCGGTTGGCAGGATGAAAGCGTGTTCGGCATCGATGCCGGCGGCTTCAAGGAAGCGACCGAGGCGGGTGGTTTTACGGTGTACACCACCGGTGGCGATTACTTTGTCGATGTACTCAGCACCGGCGCGGGTTCTACGGTCAACTACTACGCCGCTCAGGACACGATGCCAGCCAAACGTCGCCTGGCAGCACTGGCCACTTGTCTGTAAGTCGGTTGCCTTAGTCATATTCCGAAACGCCTGGCGGGACAGCCGCCGGGCATTGGCTTATGATTCACTCGCTCGTTCGACGTGATGGCTCTTTACCGGTACACGGATGTCGAGGCTTAAACGTCGAACGAGCTCCTCCACCCCACCTCAACGGGGCATGAAACCCAAGTGCCAGCGTCGCGGAATCAACAGTGTCGCCACCCCCAAGGCCCCAGCCAACGCACCACTGACCCACAATGCGCGCAGTCCCATCTGCTGTTCCAGCAGTGCACCGATCACAGCGCCAATGAACATCCCGCCCCACGGAATCAATTGCACGCGCCAGCCATTGCGGCGCTCGCCCAATAACCAACGGCCCAGCCCGCGACCAAAGCGTGACAGCGCTCCGGTGACGTAGGTCAGCCCCACCGGTAACCCGTTCACCTCCTCGACGGCCGCGTTGAGCATGCCCATGGCAATGATCGCTGCGAGCAACGCGGGCAAGGTGTCGGTCGATGGCCACAACGCCGCAGCACAGAGCAAGGCGCCGATGCAGAGCAATAAGGGCAACGCATGGCGCTTGCTGAAACGGCTGACCAGCACGCCCAAGGCATTACCGACCACGAAGGTGGCGACCAGGAGCACCAGCCGCCCGGTGAGCCCCAGGTCGCCCGCACTGATGGCCACCGCCAGGCGCGTGGTGTTACCGCTCATGAACGAGACGAAATCGCCGCTGGCCATAAAACCGATGGCATCGGTCATACCCGCCACCACCGACAGACAAGCCACCAGCATCAAGCCCACCCGCCCGCGCCAGCGCTGTCGATGGGCGAGCGTGGCATTGGTGTAAGGCTTGCGAGACGAAGGCAGCATGGGGCCGGTTTCCTCGGTGAGATTATCCGGCCACTACCGTAGGACGCTTTGCCTGTCTGCGCAATGACCTCAGACACGCTCAAGTTGCCAGCCGGTGGCGTGCCACGTCAGATGGTGAGTCGGCTCGATCGCCTGCAAGAATGCCTCATCGTGTGATACGGCCAGCAGCGCGCCGGCAAACCCCTTCAATGCCTGCTCAAACGCCAGCACCGACTCCAGGTCCAGGTGATTGGTGGGTTCATCCAATAACAGTAATTGCGCCGGTGTCTCACGCCACAAGGCTACGGCCATCGCGGCTTTCAAGCGCTCGCCGCCGCTGAGTTGCCCTGCCGGCTGCGTAACCCGCAGCGCGTCCAACTGCAACAACGCCAGACGTGTGCGCAGTTCGGCTTCGGCCAGGGGCGTGTCGAGCAGGTTGAGTTGCTCGACAAGGCTGCGACGGTCGTCCAGCAGCGCCAGGTGCTGATCGATATAGGCGCTGGGCACCGCGACGCTGCACTCGCCACTGACCGCCTGCCAGTGGCCGGCTAGCACTTTGAGCAAGGTCGATTTGCCGCAACCGTTCGGCCCACGTACGGCAACGCGAGCCGGGCCTGTCAGGTTGAGCGTCAGGTAGCTGGCGGGTGCTTGGGGATCAAGCCAGGGTAATTGCGCCTGTTCCAGCACCAGCACCTGGCGGCCATTCGGGACGGTTGAGCCTGGTAATGCGAGCAGTGTGGGCGTCTCATCCGCCACGCGCTCGTAAGCTTGGCGCACTTGGGCGTCGAGTTGGTTTTTGTGTTCGTGATGGGCACTGCGTACCGTGCTGACAATCTCCTTGGCTGCGCTTTTCCAGCGGGCCTTGGTAAAACGGTCGACGTTTGCGGTCTCGGCCTGTTTACGTGCGCGTGCGGCGTGGCGCTGCAGGTCGTCGTGATCTTTTTGCAGGCGCCGACGCTCGCGGCTGCGGGCCAGACGCGCCTGTTCCCACGCAGCAATCGCGGCCTGCTGATGAGTGTCGCGTTGCTGGCGATAGGCATCGTAGTTGCCGCCATACACTTGAATGCCCAGGGGCGACAGCTCGATGATGCGGCCCATGGCATTGAGCAACTGTCGATCATGGCTGACCACCACCAGGCCACCGCGCCAATCGCGCAACACACGCAACAGCCAGTCGCGCCCGTCAGCATCAAGATGGTTGCTGGGCTCGTCCAGAATCAGCAACTGCGGTGCCGCCAACAACGCCCCGATCAGCGCGACCCTGGCAAGTTGGCCGCCGCTGAGTTGATCGGCCGGGGTACTGCCACTGAGAGTCTGCAAACCCGCTGCATCCAGTGCCTGACGCAGGCGTTCGGCGAGGTCCCAGCGATCGTCGATCAGTTCCAGGTCACCGAGGCGTGCATCGCCCTGGCCCATTCGCTCAAGGGCAGCCAAGGCCGCGGCAGTTGCGGTGATATCGGCGATGGTTTGCCCTGGTTGAGCCGTGATGGCCTGGGGCACATAGGCAACATTGGCGGGTTTTTTCAACGTCCCGCAGGAGGGCAGCAGCACGCCGGCCATCAACTTGGCCAGGATACTTTTGCCCCGTCCATTGCGCCCGACGATACCGGTAGGCGTTTGATCAATGGACAGGTTCACGTCGGCCAGCAAGGTTTCGCCATTGGCGAACTGGAAAGACAGGTGTTGCAGGGAAACAAGTGCGGGCAGCCGTTTGACGTCAGTCATCAGCACCTCCAAAAAAATGTCGAACAGGCCAACAAGCGCGCCAGGCGGCTCGTTGCAGATACATTTTGGAAGGCTTAGTTGTTCACGTCGGCGGTCATCCCGTGAGTCAGAAGGGAGGCAGAGCCTAACCCAACTTAACTTTGTGCGGCAAGTCTTCGGCCAGTTTTTCCAGGAACATTGCCAGCGCGACTTCTTCGGCTTTCAGGCCTTTGCGCACTCGCGGCTTGGGCAGCTTCGACAATTCACCGAGGCTGAAATGCTCAAGCACCGCCGGGTGGATATAGCACTTGCGGCACACCGCCGGCGTGTTGCCCAACTGCCGGGCGACATCCTTGACCATCGCCACCACATGCCGCTTGGCGTCCGATTCGGGCTGCCACGCCAACTCGCGCAACACCGCCAGCGCCATTGCTGTGCCGGCCCAGGTGCGGTAGTCCTTGGCGGTAAAGTCTTCGCCGGTCAGGCGGTGCAGGTAGTCGTTGACGTCCTGGGAGCTGACGGTATGCCGCTCACCGTCTTCGTCCAGGTACTGGAACAGGTTTTGCCCTGGCAATTCCATGCAACGCTTGACCACCCGGGCCAGGCGCCGATCCTTGACACTGACTTGGTGCTCCACGCCACTCTTGCCACGAAACTGGAACTGGATCTCGCTGCCCTTGATGTCCACATGGCGGTTGCGCAGGGTGGTCAGGCCGTAGGATTTGTTTTCACGGGCATATTGGGTATTGCCGACGCGGATCAGCGTGGCGTCCAGCAACATCACCACCGTGGCCAACACCTTTTCGCGGGTAAACCCCGGCTCGGCGATTTGTGCTTCGAGCTGTTTGCGCAATCTGGGCAAAGCGGCGCCAAAAGCCTGTAAGCGCGAGTACTTGTCGCTGTCGCGCACCTCGCGCCAGCGTGGGTGGTAACGGTACTGCTTACGGCCACGGGCGTCGCGGCCGGTGGCTTGCAGGTGGCCGCGAGGGTCGGCGCAGATCCACACATCGGTGTAGGCGGGTGGCACCGCCAAGGCGTTCAGGCGTTTGATTTCGTCCGCGTCGGTAATGCGCTCGCCTTTGGCGTTCAGATACTGGAACTTGCCTCGCACTTTTTTACGGCGGATGCCGGGCTGGGTGTCATCCACATAATGCAGGTCGCGAGGCAGGTCGGCGGGTAACGAAGAGTCAGGCATGGGGCGGGTTCCTTGGCAACAAATCAGGCCGGTATGTCTGATTGACCGCAGCGCCCTGCGGTCGTGCCAAATGCTTAAGCCAGTACGGCCACCGCCTTGATTTGCGCCCACAACGTCTGGCCCGGATGCAGTTGCAATTGGTCGCGGGAGAAGCGCGTGATGCGCGCCAGTAACGGCGTGCCGCCGGCGTCCAGGCGCACCAGCACATGGGCGCTGTTGTCCGCGCCGATAGTCTGGGTGACGGTCACCGGCAAGCGGTTGAGGATGCTGCTGTGTTCTTGGGCCTGCAGGCTCAGGCTTACATCCCGCGCCTGGACCTTGACCCGCAGCGGGTTGCCCACCGCCAGCGGGACATGGGCCACGCGCATCTGCAACGGGCAATCGGGCAACTGCAGAGTGAGCAACTGATAGTGCGCGTCGTAGGCAACGACGCTGCCGGCGATCACCACGCCGGCATCGTCGCCCAGCGCCAGGGGCAGGTCGAGGCGCGCCAGGGTCTCGCCGATCGGGCCACTGGCCAGGGCCTTGCCGTCGCTGAGCAGGACGATATGGTCGGCCAGTCGCGCCACTTCGTCCTGGGCATGGCTGACGTAGAGCACCGGGATATCCAGCTCGTCGTGCAGGCGTTCCAGGTAAGGCAATATCTCGCTTTTGCGCTGGCTGTCCAGGGCCGCCAGCGGTTCATCCATCAACAACAACTTGGGGCTGGTGAGCAAGGCGCGGGCGATGCCGATGCGCTGGCGCTCGCCGCCGGACAAGTGTTGCGGATGACGCTCAAGCAAGTGCCCGATACCCAACAGTTCGGTGGCCTGGGCCATGTCCACGCGCCGTTGCGGGCGTGGGATACGTTTGAGGCCGAACTCCAGATTGGCGAGCACCGACAGGTGAGGAAACAGGCTCGCCTCTTGGAACACATAGCCCAGGGCGCGTTTATGCGGCGGCACAAACAGCCCTTTGCGGCTGTCTTGCCACACCTCGTCGTTGATGTGCACAAAACCGTGTTCGGCGCGTTCCAGACCGGCGATGCAGCGCAGGCACGTGGTCTTGCCTGAACCGGAATGTCCGTACAGCGCGCTCACGCCACGGCCGGGCAATTGCAGGTCCACATCCAGTGCGAAGGCGGAGTATTTCAGGTGCAGGCGTATATCCATCATCGCGATCAACTCCAGCCCATCTTGGTTTTACGGCTGGAATAGAGCACCAGCAACACGAGGAAGGCGAATACCACCATGGCCCCGGCCAGCCAATGGGCCTGGGCATATTCCATGGCTTCGACGTGGTCGTAGATTTGCACCGAGACGACACGGGTCTTGTCCGGGATATTGCCGCCGATCATCAGCACCACGCCGAACTCACCAACGGTATGGGCGAAGCCCAGAATCGAGGCGGTGATAAACCCAGGGCGTGCCAGCGGCAGGATCACCGTGAAAAACGTGTCCCACGGGTTGGCGCGCAAGGTCGCGGCCACTTCCAGCGGGCGCGTGCCGATGGCAGAAAACGCATTCTGCAACGGCTGCACCACGAAGGGCATGGAGTAGATCACCGAGCCAATCACCAGCCCGGCGAAACTGAAGGTGAGGGTGCCCAGGCCCAGCCACTGCGTGAATTGGCCGACGTACCCATTGGGCCCCATGGCCAACAGCAAGTAAAAGCCGATGACCGTTGGCGGCAACACCAACGGCAGTGCGACCACTGCGCCGATGGGGCCGCGCCACTTGGAACGGGTGCGCGACAGCCACAGGGCGATCGGTGTGCCGATGATCAACAGGATCAGGGTGGTCAGTGAGGCCAGTTTGAGGGTCAACCAGATCGCAGAAACATCAGCACTTGTCAGGGGCATTTACAGCTCGTAACCGTAGGATTTGATAACGGCAGCCGCTTTCGGGCCTTTGAGGTAGTCCACCAGGGCCTTGGCGGCGGCGCTGTCCTTGCCCTTGTTGAGGATTACGGCGTCCTGTTTGATCGGGTCATGCAGGGAGGCCGGAACAATCCACGCCGAACCGCCGGTGACTTTGCCGTCTTTGTAGATTTGCGACAAGGCCACAAAACCCAGCTCGGCGTTGCCGGTAGACACAAACTGATAAGCCTGGGTGATGTTCTGGCCCTCGACGAGCTTGTCCTTGACCTTGTCAGTCAAGCCTTCCCTGGCCAGTACCTGGGTGGCGGCCAGGCCGTAGGGCGCTGTTTTGGGGTTGGCGATGGACAAGTGCTTGAACTGGTTTTTCTTCAGCACATCACCGTTGGCATCCACATAGCCTTCTTTGGCCGACCACAGCGCCAGGGTGCCGACCGCGTAGGTGAAGCGTGAACCCTTGACGGTAGCGCCTTCGCTTTCGAGTTTTTGCGCGGTGGTGTCATCGGCGCTGAGGAACACTTCAAACGGCGCGCCATTCTTGATCTGGGTGTAGAACTGCCCGGTGGCACCGTAGGCCGCGACCAGTTTATGGCCGGTGTCTTTCTCGAAGTCGGCGGCAATCGCCTGTATCGGGGCAGTGAAGTTGGCGGCCACGGCCACCTGCACTTCGTCGGCATGGGCCGTACCCAAGGCAAAGGCGGCAAGCAGGGGGGCCAGGCGCGAAACGCGGGTCATCATGAAGCAACTCCTTGAAGGTGTACGGCAGGTTGTAGGTAAAAAGGCTTACCGCTATGTATGGGAATATATAGCGGTAGGCTATTGCCGGTACAGCACCAAGTTGTTGCGCAGGTCAGTGGCGGGTGAATCTGGCTATCGCGTGCTCGGCCAATTCGCGGGTCAGGTCATAGGTGGACAGGTCTTTGCCCAGCCTCAGGGCCTGGCCCGCCCACAGGTTGCTGAAACCGGCTTCATCCTTGGCCTTGAGTGGCATTAATGCGCCTCCGGCTTTGGGGAACGCCGGCGCCGCTGGGTTGATTGCGCCGAGTTCACGCATCACCCGGTTGACGATGCCCCGCGCCGGGCGGCCGGTGAACAGGTTGGTCAGCGCGGTTTCGCTGGCCTGGGCATGGCGCAGCGCATGGTGATGGGCGGCGCTTACAGTGGCTTCGGGCGTGAACAGGTACGCCGTGCCGATCTGCACCGCCGAAGCGCCGAGGGCAAAGGCCGCAACGATGCCGCGTGCATCGGCGATTCCGCCCGCAGCAATCACCGGCACGCTGACCGCGTCGACGATCTGTGGCAGCAGCGCCATCAAGCCGATCTGGCTATTGAGGTCATCGCTGAGAAACAGGCCACGGTGCCCACCCGCTTCGATGCCCATGGCGATGATCGCGTCGCAGCCGTGCTGTTCCAGCCACACGGCTTCCTCGATGGTGGTGGCCGATGACAGCACCTTGGCACCGGTGGCTTTTACCCGGTCCAGCAAAGACTTCTCTGGCAGGCCAAAATGAAAGCTCACCACTTCTGGCCGAAACGCTTCCACCACCTGGCAGGCTGCGTCATTGAACGGCGCACGGTTGGACGCCGGGGTTGGCGCATCAAAGTCGGCGCCCAGCTCATGGTAGTAAGGTTGCAGCAAGGCCTTCCAAGCCTGATCCCGCGCTTCATCGGCATCGGGCGGTTGATGGCAGAAGAAGTTGACGTTCAGCGGCGCATGATTGGCCTGGCGAATGAGGGCCAAGGCCTCGCGCAGTTGCTCCAGGCTCAGCGCCGCCGCAGGCATGGAGCCCAGGGCACCGGCTTGCTGAGCGGCGATGACCATGGCGGTGGTCGTCGCGCCAGCCATCGGCGCCTGGATGATCGGCACCTCAATGCCCAACAGGTCAAGAATGCGGGTGTCTGGCCAGGTGCTCATGGGTTGCTTCTCCAGCGTTAGTAGGGCTTTTCGCTGTTTTAGCAGGGCAATCAGCACCCGGCCAGTCTGTTTTATTCACTGGACGGGAGCGGCGTTTTGTGGGGCTGGGTTTCGCGCTCAAGTAACTGGCGCTTGCGCTCTACGCCCCAGCGGTAGCCCGACAGCTCGCCATTGCTGCGCACCACGCGATGACAGGGAATCGCCACCGCCAGGTGGTTGGCACCACACGCCTGGGCCACGGCGCGAAAGGAGGAGGGTGCGCCGATACGCTCGGCAATCTGCGCATAGCTGGCGGTGCTGCCCGCAGGGATTTCGCGCAACGCCTGCCACACCCGCTCCTGAAAGGCCGTGCCGCGCAGGTCCAAGGGCAAATCCAGGCCCACGGCAGGGGCCTCGACAAAGCCAACGACCTGGGCCACCAGTTGTTCGAACCCCTGATCCGCGCCGATCAACTCAGCCTTGGGAAACTGGTCTTGCAGGTCGCGCACCAGTTTGTCCGGATCATCACCCAATAAAATCGCACACACGCCACGTTGGCTTTGCGCCACCAGAATCGCCCCCAGCGAGCACTGGCCAACGGCAAAGCGGATGGTGTTATTGGCGCCGCCGCCTTTGTAATCTCGCGGTTTCATGCCGAGCACTTGGTCGGCGGCTTCATAAAAGCGGCTATTGGAATTAAAGCCCGCGTCGTACAGGGTGTCTGTCACCGAATGCTGGCCCTTGAGGCCGTCGCGCACTCTGCGCGAACGCAGGGCGCTGGCGTAACCCTTGGGGGTCAACCCGGTGTTGGCTTTGAATACGCGGTGGAAGTGAAACGGACTCAGCCCGGCGGATCGGGCGAGCGCGTCCAGGCTAGGCGGGGTTTCGGCTTGTTCGATTTGCCGGCAGGCTTCGGCCACTAACTGCCCATGGTGTGCAGCCAACTGCGTCTGGTCGCCGGCAGCGCGTTTACTGGGACGATAGCCGGCGGCTTCGGCCTGCGCCGGCGTGTCGAAAAACTCGACATTCTCCGGGCGCGGCAAACGCGAAGCGCTGCTGGGGCGGCAATACACGCCGGTGGTTTTCACGCCGTAGACAAACAAGGCGTCAGCCTTGGCATCACGGGCAATAATGGCAGCCCAGCGCGGATCGTGTTCGTTGTTCATGGCCTGCACTCTTGACGGTTCAGGAGCAGATTAAGCCTGCCGCTCGTCATCGACACTCCGAAGCTTGCGGTCAAATTAGCCCGCGGTGCGAAAGGTCAGGTTGATGCGCTGCGGGCCCATGATCGAATGCAGGCCGTCTTTGATCGGCATCACGCCATGAAAGCGCAGGCGATCAACGCCGCCCCACACGACCACATCACCATGAAACAGCGAGACCTTTTGGGTGTTGTCGCTGCGCGCATGGCCACCGAACAGGAAAATCGCCGGCAGCCCCAGGGACACCGAGACCACGGGCGCGCTGTAGTTGCGCTCGTTCTTGTCTTGGTGCAGGGACATTTTCGCCCCCGGTACGTAACGGTTGATCAGGCAGGCATCGGGTAGAAAACCGCTGAAACCGGCCTCGATTGCCGCTGTCACGGCCAGTTGGCGCAACGTCTCGGGCATGGCGGGCCAGGGCTGCTGGTTGCGCGGGTCGAGTGGGCTGTAGCGATAGCCACGGGCGCCGGTGGTCCAGCCCAGCTCGCCGCAACTGCTCAGCGCCGCCGACATGGTAAAGCCGCCGGGGGTGACCATCTGCCGAAACGGTGATTGAGCCAGGACACGCCGCAGTTCAGGCAATAACCGCTCGATCCAGGGCAAGGCATAGCCCCTCAGTACATACGACTCTTCGCCAATTTGCTCGCGCCCGGCAGGCTGTTGCAGGGCCTCATCGGCAAACAAATCGGCGGTAGGGCCTGGCATGGCTTACAGCGCCTTGCTCACGTTGATGTCGGTGATTTCGTCGCTGGCATCATGAATTTTTGCCAAGGCTTGCTTGGCTTCTTCGACGCTGTTGTTTTGCAACTGGGCAAATTCAAAGCGGCGTTCGCCGTTGAGCTTGTACTTGATGACGTATTTGGTTGTGGTGGTCACAGCTTTTTTCCTGTCAGGTGTTCGGGTCAGCTCAGCTTGCTGCTGGTACGACGAACGATACGAATCTTGTGGGACAACGCGGGTTTACGGGTCACGCTGATGGCGCGACGGGTCACCACATCCAGGGTGATGTTCCAGAAGCCGGTGCTGGGCGCGGTGATCTTGGCCGGGAATTTATCAAATGCGCCGCCGTGGTAGGTATGGCGGCCGCCATTTTTGAAGCTGCGAAAGTTCGCATCGCTCATCAGGCGAATATTGCAGGTCTGCGAGCATTCGATGACGACAATGTCTCCCTCGTTGAGGTGCTCACGCTGGTGGATGAATTTCATGGGGTGTCTCCAGAAGGGCTTTTTCTGAAAAATCAGAACGATACGTAGGTTAAGATGGAGTTTATCAGCCCCAGCGCGTTTATTATCGGGCCGTCGTCGACGACTTCGACAATTTAAAACAGTTATTTACCGAGTTATCACAGATAAATCCTACGTTGGTGGGAGAAAATTACCATCCCCGCTGTCGTAGGGTCTTTATCGGAGGTTTTTGTATGAAGTGGAGTGTGTTGGTGCTGGCCTTGGCAATAGGTGGGTGTGCTTCGGTTGCAGATATCAAGCAGACCCCGCCAACATTGGTGGTCATCTCAGGGAAGAAGCCGCAGGAATATGCGGCGTGCGTGGTGCGCAAATTGGAGGCGACCCGTCGGCCGCCGCAGATCGAGCCCCATAAAGACGGCATTCAGGTGATCGTGCCGCAGAAGTTCTCGGCAGACCCGTCGGCGATCTTTGAAATTGAAGACCGCTCCAGCGGTAGCAGCATCAAGCTTTATGAAAGCATGTCCAATGTGCCGATCCGCCCGGGCGACGTGAAGAAGGCAGGGGAAGAGTGCATTTCCGGTTGAGCCACAGGCCCACCCCTCAAACCCGATAAAAAAAGCCATCACCCTGCAGGGACGGCCTGCATCCGTTAAACTGTCGGGCATTCACTACAAAGATGCTGCTCAAACCCTGGGTTTGAGCGGCATTTGTTTTTCTGGAAGCCCGTTATGAAACGAGAACACGTCAAAGCCCGCCATGCCGAAGGGCAGATCTCGGCCACCCATGTCATCCAGAACCCCGCCGATCTGGGCGAGTGGATCGTGTTTTTCAAGAAGAGCGGCGGGCGCAGCTACTTCCTGGTGGACGAACAGGATGAGGTCGAATCATTTGCTCGCCTGGATGACTTGATCGAAACCCTGCGTGGCCTGGGGGTCAAATTCGCTGAAGTGCACCTGTAGCAGCGTTACTTGCAGACCACCACCACGCTGCGGCCTTTGAAGTTGCCCACGTCCTGGCCCAGGGTCTTGTCGCTTTCCTTGAGTGCCGGCGTGCCATTGGTGCCAACGATGCGGTAACCGGTGCCGGCGCAGGATGCGTCCGCCTTTTCGTAGCAACTGGCCCATGAATTGGCCTCACCCGAGCAGTCGATGGTCAAACCTTGTTCACCATTTTTCAGCACGGTGTCGGAAGCGGTGGTGCAGCCGGCGAGTGCCAGTACTGCGGTCAGTGCCAGGATTTTTTTCATAAAGGTTCGTCATCGAGGGTATTGGAAGGGCGCGCTGACACTGTCGTGGCGTTGCTGAAGGTTATAGCGAACTGCCATCTAGGTACAGACAAACAAAAAAGCCCCGCTTAACGGGGGCTTTAAAAGCGGTGCAACGAGGCTTACTTGGTTTTCGGCCGCTTGCTCGATGCATGGCCTGCCTCATCTACAAACACTTCGGCGACGGCGATCGCCATGCTTTCGGTCTCGAATACGCCGGCAACGCTGTCACCGTGAAAATTGATCAAGTGCCAGCCGTCCGCTCGCTTCGTGATCAGGTAGCCGTTTACACCTTTGGGTTCTGACATCTGTTGGCAATCTCGTGGTCTTGGTTCAAGGCGCCCATGATAGCGCCAAATGCCGGGGCGGGGCGCAAGTTGTTGCGGGTCAGTGCCAGGGGCGCCAAAGCGTGCTAAAACCAATGCAGCCCTTCTAAACAAGGGGCCAAGTCGGATTCTGGCCGACCGTTGGTGATGCGCTATGCAGCATCAGCGGAACTTACGCCGACATTTTTTCTCTATGATGACATTGCAACGCCAGCAGGACCCCATTGTAAGGTGACTGCGGCCTGATTAGACTGCGCCGAATTCCGTACGCACAGCCCTTTGTAAGGACTCATATGATCAAGAAATGCTTGTTCCCAGCAGCCGGTTACGGCACTCGCTTCTTGCCAGCGACCAAAGCCATGCCCAAAGAAATGCTGCCAGTGGTGAACAAGCCACTGATTCAGTACGGTGTGGAAGAGGCACTGGATGCCGGTTTGAACGAGATCTCCATCGTCACGGGTCGTGGTAAGCGCGCGCTGGAAGACCACTTCGACATCAGCTATGAGCTGGAAAACCAGATCAAGGGCACCGACAAGGAAAAATACCTGGTCGGTATCCGTAAACTGCTCGACGAGTGCTCGTTCTCCTACACCCGTCAGACCCAGATGAAAGGCCTCGGCCACGCCATCCTTACCGGCCGCCCGCTGATCGGTGATGAACCCTTCGCCGTGGTCCTGGCGGACGACCTGTGCGTCAACCTGGAAGGCGACGGTGTGCTGACCCAGATGGTCAAGCTCTACCAGAAATACCGTTGCACCATCGTTGCGGTAATGGAAGTCAACCCAACCGAAACCAATAAGTACGGTGTTATCGCCGGCGACGATATTGGCGATGGCCTGATCCGCGTACGCGACATGGTCGAGAAACCAGCACCGGAAGACGCGCCATCGAACCTGGCGATTATCGGTCGTTACATCCTCACGCCGGACATCTTCAAGCTGATCGAAGAAACCGAGCCAGGCAAGGGCGGCGAGATCCAGATCACCGACGCTCTGCTCAAGCAAGCCAAAGATGGTTGCGTGATTGCCTACAAGTTCAAGGGCCAGCGTTTCGACTGCGGCGGCGCTGAGGGCTACATCGAAGCGACCAACTTCTGCTACGAGCATTTCTACAAGACGGGCAAGGCTTACTGATTCACGCTTGCCGGTACGTTTTAAGCCAAAGCCACCTTCGGGTGGCTTTTTCGTTTTTTAGCCCCATGTAAGTCGGTATGCTGGTGTCCTGCCGAGGAGAGTGAAATGGCCTACGATTTTGACCTGTATGTAATTGGCGCCGGTTCCGGCGGTGTTCGCGCGGCGCGCTTTGCCGCAGGCTTTGGCGCCAAGGTGGCGGTGGCCGAGAGCCGCTACCTGGGTGGCACCTGTGTGAACGTCGGCTGCGTGCCAAAGAAGCTGTTGGTGTACGGCGCGCATTTTGCCGAAGACTTTGAACAGGCCAGCGGCTTTGGCTGGTCCCTGGGTGAGGCGAACTTTGATTGGGCGACCCTGATCGCCAACAAGGATCGTGAGATCAACCGCCTCAACGGTATCTATCGCAACCTGTTGGTCAACAGCGGCGTGACCCTGCATGAAGGGCATGCACGCCTGGTCGATGCCCATCAGGTGGAGATCAACGGTGAGCGCTTCACTGCCAAGCACATCCTGATCGCCACCGGCGGCTGGCCGCAGATCCCTGAGATTCCAGGGCGCGAGCACGCCATTGGTTCCAATGAGGCATTCTTTCTTAAAGAGCTGCCCAAGCGCGTGCTGGTAGTGGGTGGTGGTTATATCGCCGTTGAGTTCGCCGGCATCTTCCACGGCTTGGGCGCCCAAACGTCATTGCTGTATCGCGGCGATCTGTTCTTGCGCGGCTTTGACGGTTCGGTGCGCAAACACCTGCAAGAAGAGCTGACCAAGCGCGGCCTGGACTTGCAGTTCAATGCCGACATCGAGCGCATCGACAAGCAGGCCGACGGCAGCCTCAAGGCCACTTTGAAGGATGGCCGCGTGCTGGAAGCCGATTGCGTGTTCTACGCCACTGGCCGCCGTCCAATGCTGGATAACCTGGGCCTGGAAAATACCGGGGTCAAACTGGACGAGCGCGGTTTCGTCGCGGTGGATGATCTCTACCAGACCGTCGAGCCGTCGATCCTGGCGATTGGCGATGTGATTGGTCGTGTGCAGCTGACGCCGGTGGCCCTGGCTGAAGGCATGGCCGTGGCGCGGCGGTTGTTCAAGCCCGAGCAATACCGCCCGGTGGATTACGCCAATATCGCGACGGCGGTGTTCAGCCTGCCGAATATCGGCACAGTCGGCCTGACTGAAGAGGATGCACGCAAAAATGGCCACAACGTGCAGATCTTTGAAAGCCGGTTCCGGCCGATGAAGCTGACCCTGACCGATTGCCAGGAAAAGACCCTGATGAAGCTGGTGGTCGACGCCGACACCGACAAAGTATTGGGTTGCCACATGGTCGGCCCGGATGCGGGTGAGATCGTGCAAGGGCTGGCGATCGCGCTCAAGGCGGGCGCGACCAAGCAGCATTTCGACGAAACCATCGGCGTGCATCCTACGGCGGCGGAAGAATTCGTCACCATGCGCACGCCTGTGGCGCCCTGATCAGCTTGGCTCTGCTGCCTCTGGCACCGTTGCAACGACGGTCGCCAGGCGCAGGGCTTCGATGCTTGCCTGGGCCTTGATCAGGTCCAGCTCAAGCGCCTTGTTGTGCTGCTGATATTCAAGCAGTGACGCTTGGCGCGATTGGCTGTCCAGCACGGCAACCCGTAGGCGCTCCTGGAGCAGGGTGCGCTCGCTGTCGATCTGGCTGAGCTGTTCCTTGAGTTTCAACTGTAGCGCCTGGTCCTGGCGAGCGTGCTCCTGCAGCGTATTCAATTCCTTGGCGGTCACTCGCTGCTCACTCAGCAGGCGCTCGTTGTCGCGATGCAGTTGGGTGATTTCGTCCTGACGCACCAGAGCGCTTTGCTGGGCCTGACGCAATTCGGCCTGTACCTGTTGCAACTGGCCCTCATGGCGACGCTGTTCCTGTTCACGCTGCTCCTTGATGGCAGTGCGGTAATGCTCAAGCGCATCGCGGGCGTGCAGGTGTTTTTCTTCCAGTGAGCGAATCTGCTCGTCTTTGTCGTTGAGCCTTAGCTCGTAGTCGCTGCACGCCTGGCTCAGCCCGGCGTTACGGGTTTGCTCGGTCTGCAGGCTGGTGCTGGCAGTTTGCAGCGCCGCGCTTTCTTCAGCGAGGGCAGCGGCCTGGATATCAAATTGCTGTTTGAGCTGGGTGTGCGCTTCTTCCAGGGTTTCTACCTGGGCGAGCAGGGCGGCTTTTTGTTGCTCGAATTGCGCCAGGGCCAGGTCGATCGGCTCTTGGGCCTTCTCTTTCAGGCGTTGGGACAGGCGTGCGACCAGTTCACCAAGCTCATCGTCGATCGGCGCTTGGGTGATGGTCTGGCGCGTCTCACTTTCGTCCAGCTCTTTCAAATAGCGATGAATGGTGGTTTTCGAGCCGGTATTACCCATTTCGATACGCACCGCATCGATGCTGGGGTTTTCGCCACGGGCGAGGATCGCCAGGCGTGCCGTTTGCACTACTGCTTTGTTTATGCCGCCGCGAGCCATGGGGTCTCCGTCGATTTAGTACTGTGGTACAGAGTATGTATGTACATACTGTAACACGATTAAAAACTCGTTGAAATTCATGATTTAACAGATGGGATATTGGCGTATTATCCCGTGTCATAAGCATTTTCATCAGCCATTCACCCGTCAGCGGTACGAAAAGACGCCTATGAGCGACCTGGACCGATATCTCAACGCTGCCACCCGCGACAACACGCGCCGCAGCTACCGCGCGGCCATCGAGCATTTCGAAGTCAGTTGGGGAGGGTTCCTGCCGGCCACCAGCGACAGCGTGGCGCGCTACCTCGTGGCGCATGCCGGGGTGTTGGCAGTCAACACCTTGAAACTGCGGCTCTCGGCCTTGGCGCAATGGCATACCAGCCAAGGGTTTGCCGACCCGACGAAGGCGCCGGTGGTACGCAAGGTGCTCAAGGGCATCCGCGCCTTGCACCCGGTGCGGGAGCGGCAGGCCGAGCCTTTGCAGCTCACGCAGTTGGAGCAAGTAATCGCCGCCCTGGACATTGAAGCCAAACAGGCCAGCGAGCATCACGACCAGCCGCGCTTGCTGCGGGCCAAGCGCGACGCTGCGCTGATTCTGTTGGGCTTCTGGCGGGGTTTTCGCAGTGATGAGCTGTGCCGATTAAGCATCGAGCACGTGCAGGCCGTGCCAGGCGCAGGCATTAGCCTGTACTTGCCACGCAGCAAAAGTGACCGTGACAACCTCGGCAAAACCTACCAGACCCCAGCGTTGCTCCGGCTGTGCCCGGTGCAGGCTTATAGCGAGTGGCTCAGCGCCTCGGCTTTGGTGCGCGGCCCGGTGTTTCGCGGCATCGACCGCTGGGGCAACCTGGGTGAGGAGGGCTTGCATCCCAACAGTGTGATCCCGTTATTGCGCCAGGCCCTTGAGCGCGCAGGCATCCCCGCCGATCAATACACCAGCCACTCCCTGCGTCGGGGCTTTGCCACTTGGGCGCATCGCAGTGGTTGGGATTTGAAGTCCCTGATGAGTTACGTCGGCTGTAACGACATGAAATCTGCGATGCGCTATGTTGAAGCGACGCCGTTTCTGGGCATGACCCTGGCAACCCAACCGCTGATTTGAGATTTTTTCTATTAATAGCGTCACCTGATAGAGAAACCCAATCGTCAGCATCAGGTTTGCCAATGAGCCATCGACCGTAAGAGCCGGTAGGATTCACTTCATCAACTTCTTAACCCCTGACGGAGAGTCAACGATGCCTATCATCAACAGCCAAGTAAAACCGTTTAAAGCCACCGCTTTCAAAAACGGCAGCTTCGTCGATGTGACCGACGCTGACCTGAAAGGCAAGTGGTCGGTTGTCTTCTTCTACCCAGCCGACTTCACCTTCGTTTGCCCAACCGAACTGGAAGACCTGGCTGACAACTATGCCGAATTCCAGAAGCTGGGCGTCGAAATCTACAGCGTTTCTACCGACACCCACTTTGCCCACGCTGCCTGGCACAACACGTCGCCAGCCATCGGCAAAATCCAGTACACCATGATTGGCGACCCAACCCTGACCATCTCCCGTAACTTCGACGTGCTGATCGAAGAGGCTGGCCTGGCAGACCGCGGCACCTTCGTGATCAACCCGGAAGGTCAGATCAAGATCGTTGAGCTGAACGACGGCGGTGTAGGTCGTGACGCTTCCGAGCTGCTGCGCAAGATCAAGGCCGCTCAGTACGTCGCTGCCCACCCGGGTGAAGTCTGCCCAGCCAAATGGAAAGAAGGCGAGGCCACTCTGGCGCCGTCTCTGGACCTGGTCGGCAAGATCTAAGTCTGTGAACGCGTATCAAGGGCGGGTATCCGCACTTAAGTAAGCTGCATCCGCCCTCAAAACGCCCGGGCGAGAGTCGCTCGGGCGTTTTTTTGTCTGCAATAAACCGAATGAACAGGAAATCGCCCGTATGTTGGACGCCAATCTTAAAGCTCAGTTGAAGTCATACCTGGAACGGGTCACCCAGCCGATCGAGATCATCGCCTCCCTCGACGACGGTGCGAAATCCCAGGAAATGCTTGCTCTTTTGCAGGACGTAACCAGCCTCTCAACGCTGATTACCCTGAACACCGATGGCAATGATGCGCGCAAGCCATCGTTCTCCATCAATCGCCCGGGTGCTGAGATCAGCCTGCGTTTCGCCGGCATCCCTATGGGCCATGAATTCACTTCGTTGGTGCTGGCCCTGTTGCAAGTGGGTGGCCACCCATCGAAAGCCAGTGTCGAAGTAATTGAACAGATCCGCGCCCTCAAAGGCGAGTTCAGCTTCGAGACGTACTTCTCGCTGTCGTGCCAGAACTGCCCGGACGTGGTCCAGGCGCTGAATCTGATGGCCGTGCTGAACCCGAACATCCGCCACGTTGCGATTGATGGCGCGCTGTTCCAGGCTGAAGTCGATGAGCGCCAGATCATGGCGGTCCCGAGTGTCTACTTGAACGGAGTCAACTTTGGCCAGGGCCGCATGGGCCTCGAAGAAATCCTCGCCAAGCTCGACACCAGCGGTATCGAGAAAGCCGCGGAAAAAATCAGCGCCAAGGACGCCTTCGACGTCCTGGTGGTTGGCGGTGGCCCCGCCGGGTCCTCGGCTGCCATTTACGCGGCACGTAAAGGTATTCGTACCGGTGTGGCGGCTGAACGCTTTGGTGGCCAGGTACTGGACACCATGTCCATCGAGAATTTTATCTCGGTACAGGAAACCGAAGGGCCGAAACTGGCTAGTGCGCTGGAAGCCCATGTGCGTCAGTACGATGTGGACATCATGAACCTGCAACGCGCTAGCAGCCTGGTACCGGCGAAAAATGCCGGGGAGCTGCACGAAATTCGCTTCGAAAGCGGTGCGACCCTCAAGTCCAAGACCGTGATCCTGGCCACAGGCGCCCGCTGGAGAGAGATGGGTGTGCCCGGTGAGCAGGAATACAAAGCCCGCGGCGTGTGCTTCTGCCCGCACTGCGATGGCCCGCTGTTCAAAGGCAAGCGTGTGGCGGTGATCGGCGGCGGTAACTCCGGCGTGGAAGCGGCCATTGACCTGGCCGGTATCGTCAGCCATGTCACCTTGCTTGAGTTCGACAGCAAGCTGCGCGCCGACGCCGTGTTGCAACGCAAGCTCTACAGCCTGCCGAACGTGGATGTGATTACCAGTGCATTGACCAGTGAGGTCAAAGGCGATGGCCAGAAAGTCACCGGCCTTGCCTACAAGGACCGCGACAGCGGTGAGTTCAAGACCATCGACCTGGAAGGCATCTTCGTGCAGATTGGCTTGCTGCCCAACACCGACTGGCTCAAAGGCACGGTAGAGCTGTCGCCGCGCGGCGAGATCATTGTCGATGCCCGTGGCGAGACTTCACTGCCTGGCGTGTTCGCCGCCGGTGACGTAACCACCGTGCCGTACAAGCAGATCGTGATTGCAGTAGGCGAGGGCGCCAAGGCTTCGTTGAGCGCGTTCGATCACTTGATCCGCACCTCTGCTCCGGCGTAATCCTGGGCTGAAAATGAAAAACCCCATGAGCGATCATGGGGTTTTTCTCGTTCCCACGCCCGGCGCGGGATTCTCGTTCCCACGCTCCGCGGGGGAATGCATCCGGTGACGCTCCGCGTCACGCAGTGCTTATTACATCGGCGCCGGCTGGATGATCTCAACCCAATAGGCATCCGGGTCCTTGATGAACGCGAGGCTCTTCATGCGGCCATCCGTCAGGCGTTTCTGGAAATCACAGCCCAAGGCTTCGAAACGTTCGCACGCCGCCACAATGTCCGGCACCGAGATGCAGATATGGCCAAAGCCGCGTGGGTCGGTGTTGCCGTTGTGGTAGGCAAAGTCGGCATCGTTTTCGGTGCCGTGGTTGTGGGTCAGTTCGAGGATGCCCGGAATCGATTTCATCCATTGGGTACGCTCGGCGGCGTCGGCCGGGATCTGGGCCTTGTCCACCAGGGCCAGGAAGTACAGGCTGAATTCGGCTTCCGGGAAGTCACGTTTCTCGACCAGGGAGAAACCCAGGATGCGCGTGTAGAAGTCCAGCGACTTGGTGATGTCCTTGACCCGCAACATGGTGTGGTTGAACACGAAGTTCGCCGTAGCGTTGTCGGGTTGGGCAGTGACGCCCGGGAAGGTGTTCAATTCGTGCAGGCTCATGGGCCCTCCAGAAAAAATGTGAGATGAGCGGTCCATTGGCTTGCGGCCTGCCTCCATGCAGGCGGGCCATGATACGCAAGGCGCACCGGCTGCGCCAAATGAAAAAGCGCGCTAAACCCTTGCGGTCAGCGCGCGCCGGGCCGCACACTTTGCGGCTGGAACCTTGGGTGTTTTTTGCAATGATCGAGTTTCGTAGGCCGCTGTTGAGTGCTGTGTGCGTGTTGTTGGGCAGCCCGTTTGTGCTGGCAGCTGACCCGCAGGTCCATTGGCCCAGCGGTTGGCAGGTCGAAGAAGTCGTGCCTGACGGCGAACTCCCTGCCAAACCCCAAGCAGTGTCCCGGCAGCGAGCGATCAAGAATGATGAAAATGGCGCCACGTTGATGGTGATGGAGTTGACCGGGACGCCGATAGAAACCGGCCATAAAGTTAATCTTCCCGGCGTGTTGCTGGAGATGCGCAAGTCGATCCAGAAAGACTTTGCCCGTGGCGGTTATCAAAGCGTGTGCAGCAAAATGCACCCCACGACATTGAGTCGGCTTGACGCGCTGGAAACTACCTGTGTGATTACCGAGAACGGTCGACACGTATTGTCGCAAACATTAGTCGGTGCGCTGGATGTCGATAAGGCCTATGTATTTTCATACGCGGGCCAAGCGCAAGCGTACGAGGCGAGCAAGGAGGAAATCAGTTCGGTGCGTAACAGTCTGAAACTTTGACCCGCTCAAGCTGAGCGAATGTGAACAATGTGAACGCTAAGTTAAATTCGATTCCGAACCGCTAGAGCAAAAAAAGCCCCGCGTATGCGGGGCTTTTTTTAGTACATGTTTCAGCCGCGAAGCCAGGAATCTACAGTGGCAGCGCCGTACTGTTCTTTCCAGGCTTTAAGGCCGCGGTGGTTGCCACCTTTGGTCTCGATCAGCTCGCCGGTATGCGGGTTGTGGTAAACCTTGACCACCCGTGCGCGGCGCTGTTTTGGCGCGGCGGCGGCCGGTGCGCCGCCTTTGCGTGGCGCTGGGTCGAGGATGGCGATCACGTCGCGCAGGCTTTTGTCGTATTTGCCCATCAGCGTCTTGAGCTTTTCTTCGAATTCGATTTCTTTCTTCAAGCCAGCGTCATTCTTCAAAGATTCCAGCTGTGCAAGCTGCTCTTGAAGGGCTTTTTCTGCTGCGCGAAATTCGGCGAGTCTGGACAAAATCTGTACTCCAATAATGTAGTTGCGGATATCAACTGCAGACAAAGCTATAAGCCAAGAACGTTAAGCCACGTCAACGAAAAAGACCCTTCTGCGAGTTCTGCACAGGCAGAAAAAATTGTAGTAGTTAATTCATTCCGAGTAAATCATGTCTTTTAAAGAAAGACCAATCTTTCATCGTAGACCGCGCAAGGCTATTCAACGATCCCCAAGGATTTAATGAATTCATCGCAGGGTAATGGTCGGCCAAACAGGTAACCCTGTAGGAAATCCACGCCTTGGGCCACGAGGTATTCACACTGTTGGGCTGTTTCTACACCTTCGGCAACAATGCCTAGATCCAGCTTGACCGACAACTCTATGATGCTGTCGAGAATATGCCGCGACAGCGCATCTGCACCGATCATGGCGACAAAGCTTTGATCGATCTTCAAGTAGTCGACATTGAAATTGCGCAAATAGCCCAAGCTGGAGTGGCCGGTGCCGAAGTCATCAATGGCGATCATGACGCCCAGTTGATGCAGGGCCTCGAACAGCCGGCGGGTGGTCTCGGTGGGTTCGATCAGCTCCCGCTCAGTCAGCTCCAGCACCAGGGTGACCTGGCCGGGTGGGAACGCGGCCAGAAATTCCTGGCAGTCCTGCACCAGCGCCATGTCCTGGCAATGGCGTGCAGTGATGTTCACGCCGATATGAAAGCCGGGGCTGAAACGTGCGGCATGGGGCGCCAGTTGCGCGGCGGTCTGGCGCAGCAGGGCGCGGGTCATCGGCACGATCAGGCCAGAGTCTTCGGCCAGGGGAATAAACAGGTCCGGGCGCACCAGGCCTTCTTTGGGATGCCTCCAGCGCATCAGCACCTCACAGCCGGCCCATTGGCGTGTGTCACCCCGTACCACCGGTTGGAAATACGGGATGAACTCATTGGCGCCCAAGGCGCGTTGTAACTCGTGGGTTGGCGCGGACGAGCGTTTTTGCAGCCAGTGAGCGAGCAGCCCCGCCAATATGCCGAAAAACACCACCAGGCTGAACAGCGCCGGATACCGCGCCTGCATGTAGCGCCAGACTTCACCCTGGGGCATCCCGGCTTCGACACTGTAGCGATAGCGCTCGGAAGCCAGGCGTTGTGGGGCCACGGCAAATACCGGCAACGCGCCTTGATGCACCTTGCCGTCGGCCCCCAGCCAGTTCGGGCCGACTTGCAATACCAAGTACGCGTAACGGCTGATCAAGCGCAAGGCGTTGGTGAGGTGGTAACCGTCAACCGAGGCAAACGCGCCTTGATCGCCTTCCACCAGGCGGTACACCAGCAGGGCGGTATCGGGTGTAACGGGGTTACCTTTCATCAACCACAGGCGCCCATCCACATAGTCGTCCGGGTTGACGGGCGATTGGTAGCGACCGCCAAACAACGAGCTGCAATAGATGTTTTTCTGCCAGGACAGCGTCGTGGCCCGCACAAACGGCCGGCGCGTGACTTGTTCACGTAGCGCCAACTTGGCGCTGCTGTCACAAGGTTTACCGGCCAGCGGCAGCAAAGCCTGGGCAGCGATGGCGGTATTGTCGAGCATCAGGTCGAACTGGCGGACCGCTTCTTGAGCGGTTTGCGCCGTGCTTTGCTCAAGGGTGCGCTCGGCTTGCCAGTACAGAATCACAACCCCCAGCAAGATGGGCAACACGCCGCTGGTTGCACTGATGAAATAGCGTGCGGCTCGGCTTCGTGGGCCTTTGACAGTCAGGGGCATAGGGGCAGTCAGTCGCGAGAAAAAGAGTGAGATAAGCCGATGATAGATGGCATTACGCAGGCCTGCTCACTTGTTTCAAGCGGGTTGACCTCGCCGTTCGGTCAGTGGTGGCGGGGATCAGGCACCGCCCCCGCCCGAACCCGCAAAGTCCGTTGAAGTACAGAGTGTGGAGGGTGTCGCCGACGCTGCGTTTCACTACATTGGGTGACTATGTAGGGTGCGACGCATGAGAGGACGCTGCGCATAGCCAGGTCACTAAGTGAGCGAGGGGTACAACCCTTGCGCCAGCTCGATGAATGCCAGGGTAGCCGGGGAGGACTGTCGTCGATCCAGCACCGCCAGTCCGATCCGGCGTGGGACCTGCGGCGCCAATGGCAACGCCACATAACGCCAGTCGCTATGTTCCGGCAAGGAGGCCTGCGCAACCACACTCAAACCATCGCCCCGACTGACCGCCTCCAATGTACTGAGCAACTGCGCACAGCGGTACCGGACTTTGGGCTGCAATCGGGCTTGACTGAACAAGCGCATCACCAGCTCCGACGAGCCGGCTTCAGTCAGAATAAAGGGTTCATCGCAGAGCGCTTGCAGGGGCACGGCCTCAAGGGCGGCCAACCGGTGCCCGGCCGGTAGCAGCGCCACCAGTTGATCTTCCAGCAGCGCGACCGTATCGAAGCGTTCCTGCTCCAGCACCACAAAACCGATATCCACACGGCGCTCATCCAGCCACTGAATGACCTGGCGATCAGGCCCTTCATCCACATGCACTTCAATACCCGGATAAACCTGGCGAAAGCGCCTGAGGATAGGCGGCAACAACCGAACCGACGCCGTCGGCCCGAACGAGCCGATACGCAGCGTGCCACGCTTCATGCCGCGTGCATCCGCCGCTTCCTGCTGCAAGGAGTTGGCCAGCCCCAGCATGGCCCGGGCGCGTCCCAGCAATTGTGCGCCGATTTCGCTCAGTTCCACCGCCGTCTGATGGCGCCGAAACAACTCCACCCCCAGTTCCTGCTCCAAGGCCTTGATCGCGTGGGACACCGCCGACTGGCTGATACCCAGGCGATGCGCCGCACTGGTAAAACCTTGCAGTTCGGCCACCAGAGAAAAGATTTCCAGTTGGGTCAGGGTCATGAGTAAAGGCTCATTTTACGATGATGAGTGATTAGCCAAAGAATACGCCCATTCGTCCCTCACCTGAGCACCGCCTTATGCGTCACGTCGCCGATGGCCTCACTTATCTGAAGCTTGCCGCTGTCACCATGATCTGGGGCGGCACCTTTGTCGCAGGGCGCTACCTGGCTGATCAGGTCCACCCGCTGCTGGCCGCCACTCTGCGCTTCACCTTGGCCAGCGCAGCATTGCTGCTGTTCATGGCCGCTTCGCGCACGGCCCTGGTGCGCCCCAGCACGCGCCAATGGGGCCAATTGGCGGTGTTGGGGTTCTTTGGGATTTTCTTTTACAACCTGTGCTTCTTTTATGGGCTGCAGTACACCAATGCGTCACGCGCCTCGTTGATTGTCGCGTTGAACCCGGCGGTGATCGGCCTGGCGTCCTGGTGGTTGTTCAAGGAGCGCCTGGGCCGCATCAAATGTATCGGTATCGCGTTGTGCCTGGCAGGCGCGGCGACCGTCATCATCAGTCGCAATCCCCAGGCATTGCAGGGCGCGACCATGGCCTGGGCCGGTGACCTGCTGATCCTCGGTTGCGTGGCGGGGTGGGGCGTTTACACGCTGTTCTCCCGTGGGCTCAATCAGAGCCTGGGGCCGTTGCAGACCGTGACCTGGTCGGTGCTGCTGGGCACGCTGATGCTAAGCGTTACGGCGCTGGTTTCACCCAGCGTGACCATGGCAGAGCTGCACGCTATTGATCTGCCGCAACTGCTCAGCCTGATGTACCTGGGCGTGATGGGTTCGGCGCTGGCGTATATCGGCTATTACGATGGCATTCGTCGCATAGGCGCCACACGGTCCGGGGTGTTCATCGCGCTCAACCCATTGACGGCGGTCATTTGCGGCGCGGTGCTGCTGGACGAACCGCTGACGATGGCGATGTGGGTGGGGGGGGCGGTCATCCTGCTGGGCATCTACCTGTGTAACAAACCCCTTGCGCAGGGCAGGGTAATGGGGATTTGATAAGACTACGGACAAACCCGGTTACGCTGTGTAGAATCAGTTTACGCATACAAGAATATGGACTTGCGCTCACGCAAGCCTCGGCCGTCAGAGACTGATGACACCATGAAGCTACTTGGCTCGCCCCTCATCTTTGGTGACTTCCTCGCCCGCAGCGTGCGAGGCCTTTCTTGTGCGCCACCCTCCAGCCTCATCCTTGCTCGCAACTAAACAATTGCTACCTACAAGAATGATGAGGCACCGAACATGACCGACCAACATGCAAACCCAATGGGCCTGATGGGCTTTGAATTCATCGAATTCGCCTCGCCGACCCCGGGCACACTGGAGCCGATCTTCGAGATCATGGGCTTCACCAAAGTGGCCACCCACCGTTCCAAGAACGTGCACCTGTATCGCCAGGGCGAGATCAACCTGATCCTCAACAACGAACCCGACAGCCTCGCTTCCTACTTCGCGGCCGAGCACGGCCCGTCGGTGTGCGGCATGGCGTTCCGGGTCAAGGACTCGCAGCAGGCTTACAAGCGCGCCCTGGAACTGGGTGCCCAGCCGATCCACATCGACACCGGCCCGATGGAATTGAACCTGCCGGCGATCAAAGGCATTGGCGGTTCGCCGTTGTACCTGATCGACCGTTTCGGCGAAGGCAACTCGATCTACGACATCGACTTCGTCTACCTTGAAGGCGTTGACCGCCATCCGGTAGGCGCTGGCCTGAAGGTCATCGACCACCTGACCCACAACGTCTATCGCGGGCGCATGATCTATTGGGCCAATTTCTACGAGAAGCTGTTCAACTTCCGTGAAGCGCGTTATTTCGATATCAAGGGCGAGTACACCGGCCTGACCTCCAAGGCCATGAGCGCGCCGGACGGCCAGATCCGGATCCCGTTGAACGAAGAGTCGTCCAAGGGCGCCGGGCAGATCGAAGAGTTCCTGATGCAGTTCAATGGCGAGGGGATCCAGCACGTAGCGTTCCTCACCGACGACCTGATCAAGACCTGGGACGCGCTGAAGAAGATCGGCATGCGCTTTATGACCGCGCCGCCAGACACTTACTACGAAATGCTCGAAGGTCGCCTGCCGAACCATGGCGAGCCAGTGGATCAATTGCAATCGCGCGGCATCCTGCTGGACGGCTCGTCGGTTGCCGGTGACAAGCGCCTGCTGCTGCAGATCTTCTCGGAAACCCTGATGGGCCCGGTGTTCTTCGAATTCATCCAGCGTAAAGGCGACGATGGGTTTGGAGAGGGCAACTTCAAGGCGCTGTTCGAGTCGATCGAGCGCGACCAGGTGCGTCGTGGTGTGCTGACCGCCGATTGATCGACAGGCTAAAGCAAAACAGCCCGGTTTTTACCGGGCTGTTTTGTGCCTGATGCAGCGTGTTGCAAATGGCCTGTGGTTTATTGGGAACAGACGCTTCTTGAAATATCACTCAGAGGGTAGGGCGCAGACAATTTCTGCGTGTCCAATATCAAGAGGCCCTCTTATGAATGTGAATTCTCCTCCCCTTCAACGCCCGATTGGCCCATCTACATCAACCGAGCAGATAGGGCCTGTGCGCAATGTTCGCTCAGCCGGTAATGCAGACCCAGTCGATCAGGCGCGTAAAAAGTTTCTCGATGACAGTGAAACCGAGTATTTGGGCAACACACTCACCGCCAAAGCGCATCAACTGACGGAGGCCGCGCTGTCACCCAACAAACCGGGAAGTCCAGGGGTGCAGGTCTCGACATTTGCCGTTGATGGTGTTCAGTCCAACGACCTGATAATGATCAAGCGGGTGCCGCTTACAGAAGAGGGGCCTAATTTCGTCCTGTACATGCCGGAAGACGACGTGACCTCGTTTCATGAGTTCGATAATGCGCAGCAGATGACGGACTGGCTCAAAGACGTGGCCAATGATCCGATTGAGCGCAAGCGATTTACGAAGCATTTTGCCAATGATCAAGCGCCCAAGCAGGAGGAGCGGGTCAACCAGAAATTTGGCATGTTCGCTGATGGCGATAGCAATGCAGTGGTAGGAAATTTTGGTTATGAGAAGGGGGATATCTTCGAGCGTTTAAACAAGGGCACTTCGATCCCTCCGGTTCAGGTCGACGGGCTGGTGCGAACACAGCTCTATAAACTGGAACCTGATGGCAAGGCGTTTTATGTCGGATATCGGCCAGATGGAGAAGCCATCGTCTATAGTTACGACGCTTATGGAAACTTGTACGGCGAGGGACAAAAAAAGGACGCCAAGAAGCGCAGATTTTATTTCGTTCAAAATGGGTTGAACGAAAACAAACCGCTTGAACCCATGACGTTCAATGCGTTCCGCAAAAAAATAGCCAGTGTTTCCTTGGACAATGTGGATGCCAATAATCTAAACGGTCTTTACGACGAATTCCTGAAGCAACTCAGAAGTCCTGGGCATGGCCTCGCCACCGCGTTGAAAGCGCTGGGTGTTCCTGAAGACATAGCCCACTCCATCGAAACCATCGCGAAAGACCCCGTCAAAGGAACGTTGCTTGAATTGAACCGCGACAACCGTATCGGCAAGCTGTTTGGTGTCGATCAGCAAGAGATGGATGCCAAGCTGGAAAGCGCAGGCAACCAAGCTCAACACAACATCCCCTATTACGGTAAGTGGCGAGAGAGGTTGGAAGATACCGCCAACGTCATTGAACAAGTTGCCGGCACACCTGATGTGCCGACAACCGAAGTCAGGACCTGACTCAATTGACAGAGGGGTACGGACGCCCCCACAGCCGACATCCACTCTCAGCCTCCCATCAAGCCCGGCGCTGACGCACCAAATGCTTGAATCCCTCATACACCAGCACCATCACCGCCAGCCAGATCGGAATATAGGTCAGCCACTGTCCGCCCTCGATCCCTTCGCCCAACAGCAACGCCACCGCGAGCAGCAATACCGGCTCCACATAGCTCAGCAGCCCGAACAGGCTGAACGCCAACAAGCGACTGGCAATGATGTAACTCACCAGCGCCGAGGCACTGATAAGGCCCAGCATGGGAATCAATGCATAGAGCTTTGGATGCCCATCCAGTACGGCAAAGCCTTGTTCGCCGCTTTGTACAAACCACCAGGCCACCGGCAGCATCAACGCCATATCCAGCCACAGCCCTCCCAGATGATCAGTGGTCAGGTATTTACGCACCACGAAGTACACCGGGTAGCCGATGATCACTACCAGTGTTGCCCAGGAAAAACCACCGGCCTGATACAGCTCATTCAGCACACCCAGCGCGGCAAACACCACAGCAATCTGTTGCAGCCGCGACAGGCGCTCGCCGTAGACCAGGCGCCCGGTGAGCACCATGGTCAACGGCAGCAGAAAATACCCCACGGACACGTCCAGGCTGCGCCCATTGAGCGGCGCCCACATGAACAACCACAACTGCACGCCGAGCAAGGCCGACGACACCAGTACGCCGCCGACCAGCCGTGGCTTGGCCGCCAGCATGCGCAGCAGTTCCCAGACCCTGCGCCACTCGCCGCTGACGAGCATGAACACCGTCATGCAGGGCACGGTGAGCAGCATGCGCCAGCCGAAAATCTCCAGGCCACTCAGGGGCGTAAGCAGTGATGTGAAGTAATACATCACGGCAAACAACACCGAGGCCAAGACCGATAACACAACACCTTTAGACACGCTGCCCTCGCGAAAGCCAATTATTGCGCGGGTAGTCTACAGGCGTGCCAATCGACCGGATACAAAATGCCCGACATCGTTGAACCCCGGCGAGGACGAATGCCCTGGCGTAACCAACGAATCAATGAACGCCTCGTCCTCAGCGCTGATCTTCACCGCCAGCGCTCCGGTGTAGGCGTCCCACTGCGCCTCGGTTCGCGGCCCGACAATCGCCGAGCTCACCGCCGCATTGTTCAGCACCCAGGCGATTGCGAACTCGACGATCCCCACGCCACGCCCTTGAGTGTATTGCTGGATCTGCTGGGCAATGCGCAGTGATTCAACCCGCCACTCGGTTTCCAGGATGCGCTTGTCCTGGCGCGCGGCACGGCTGCCGGGCTCGGGCGTGACGTCCGGGGCGTACTTGCCGCTAAGAACCCCTCGGGCCAGCGGGCTGTAAGGCACCACACCCAGGCCGTAGGCCGCTGCAGCGGTGATCTGTTCGACCTCGGCCTGACGGTTGACGATGTTGTACAGCGGCTGGCTGATAATGGGTTTATCCACGCCCAGGCGTTCAGCCACGCGAATCACTTCAGCGATGCGCCAGCCTCGGTAGTTGGACAGGCCCCAGTAGCGGACTTTGCCCTGGCGGATCAGGTCGCCGATGGCGGACACGGTCACTTCCAACGGCGTGTGGTGGTCTTCGCGGTGCAGGTAGTAGATGTCCAGGTAGTCGGTATCCAGGCGTGCCAGGCTGGCGTCCAGCGCGTTGAACAGACGCTTGCGGCTCAAACCGCTGCGGTTGGGCACGCCGTCGGTAGGGCCGAAGCCGACCTTGGAGGCCACCACCCAATCCTGGCGGTTGCGTGCAATCGCCTCGCCGACGATTTCCTCGGAGCGTCCGCCTGTATACACGTCAGCTGTATCGATGAAGTTGATGCCCTGGTCCCAGGCCTTGTCGATGATGCGCAGCGAGTCTTCGGTACCGGTCTGCTCGCCAAACATCATGGTGCCGAGGGTCAGAGCGCTGACCTTTAACCCGGACTGACCCAATGTACGGTAAATCATGCAAAGCTCCTCATGGCAGGTAAACGTGAGTCATGCAATACCAGACCCGAGCGCTCTGGAACAAGCCCTGAGCGGATTTGTTCATGCGCGTAGCAAAGTCTCGCAACGGGCCTGTAAAAAACGATGCAGCACTTTCACGCGTTCTGACACTTGCAGGCGGTGAGGGCACATCAGGTTGAATGGCGTGGGTTCGCCTTGCCAGTCGAGTAGCAGGGGCACCAGCCGCCCAGCCTGGATATCACGGGCCACGTCCAGGTTGGCTTTATAGGCAATGCCATGCCCCGCCAACGCCCAGCGGCGGACAATCTCGCCATCGTCGCTGAGATAGTCACCGCTCACTTCAACCTCCTGGAGCAAGGTCCCCTGGCGGAAATACCAGGTGCTATTGGCCTGGCCCCGGCGCATGTAGCGCAGCGTGCTGTGGTGGGCCAAGTCTTCGGGCGTATGCGGGGTGCCGTGGCGCGCCAAGTAGTCGGGGCTGGCGCAGGCAATGCGATGGTGATCGGGTACCACCGGCAGGGCCACCAGGCTGGAGTCTCTCGGCACGCCAAAGCGCAAGGCGATGTCGACAGTGTCGCGAAACAAATCGGCATTGCTGTCGTTGAGCAACAGTTGCAGACGGATAGTGGGGTGCTCCAGCTTGAACTCATCCAACCAGCCCAACAGCACATTGCGACCGAAGTCCGAGGGAGCGGCCAATTGCAATAAACCACTGAGGCTTTGGCCTTGTTGCTTGATGGCATGTTCGCCTTCGGACAGGGCTTCCAGCGCTACCCGCACGCTGTCCAGATAACGCCGGCCTTCTTCGGTCAGGCGCATGCTGCGGGTGGAGCGGGCAAGCAGGCGGATGCCGAGACGGGTTTCAAGGCGCTTGAGGGCGATACTCGCGGCCGCTGGCGTGAGGCCCAGGCCACGGGCGGCGGCCGTCAGGCTACCGGTGTCGGCGCTGCGCACGAAGACTTCAAGGTCGAGAATCGAGCTCATTGATAAAAATCCTTTAAAGATCTTGTCGTTTTACCCGGATTTTTCATCGATTACCAAGCTGGGAAGATGAACGTTCACTTTCTGACCCAGGTAGTTTTCTCATGACCTCTTCTCTGAGCGGTAAAACCATCATCGTCATCGGTGGCAGCAGCGGTATCGGCGCGGCAGTTGCCCAGGCAGCCTTGGCGCGAGGCGCGCATGTGATCGTGGCCGGGCGCCGCTTGGCGCCAGGTTCCGACAGCGGGCTGCGCAACGAGCCGGTGGACGTCACCGACAGCGCCTCGTTAAAGCAGTTGTTCGAAACCGTGGGGCGCTTTGACCATCTGGTCTACACCTCGGGGCCTTCGGTGCGGGCCAAGCCTTTGATCGAAACAGACCTGGATGAAGCCCGGGACAACTTCGATGTAAAGCTCTGGGGCGCACTACGCGCCATTCAACACGCGCTGCCGTTTTTGCACGAGCAGGGCAGCATCACCCTGACCTCGGGCCAGTTGGGGCGCAAGTTAGCGGCAGGGCAGTTCATCAAGACGGGCATTAACGCTGCGACCGAGGCCTTGGGCAAGCAACTGGCCAAGGAACTGGCGCCGCGTCGAGTCAATGTGATCAGCCCAGGGGTGATAGACACACCGGCCTATGCAGGGCTTGGCCAAGAGCAACGTTTGGCAATGTTTGCCAAGGCGGGCCAAGGGTTGCCGGTTGGGCGGGTGGGGCAGGCTGAAGAAGTGGCGGCGGGGTATGTACTGGCCATGGAAAATGGCTTTATGACCGGTGCGGTGGTTGATATCGACGGTGGCGGCCTGTTGTAAATACATGGCCCAAGTGGGAGGGAGCAGATCCCTCCCACGTTGAAGGCGTCAGGCCTTGAGCGTGCGCGTCATCCGCAATGCCAGAACACTGCCGCTCACAATCACCGCCGCCAGCAGGTACAACGCCACATCCGTAGAGCCGGTAGCATCCTTCACAAAACCCACGATATACGGGCTGAGAAACCCCGCCATCTGCCCCATGGAGTTGATCAACGCCAAGCCACCCGCCGCCGCACCCGCGCTGAGCATCGCGGTGGGCACCGGCCAGAACATCGGCAGGCCGGTGAGGGCGCCCATGGTGGCGATGGTCAGGCCGAGAATGGCGATAGCGGGGGTGGTGGCGAAGTTAACGGCGATCACCAGGCCAATGGCGCCCATCAACATCGGTACCACCAAATGCCAGCGGCGCTCCTTGCGCAAATCGGCAGAGCGGCCCACCAGCAGCATGAACACTGCCGCCAACAGATACGGAATCGCGCTGAGCCAGCCAATCACCAGGTTGTCGCTGAAACCCATGTTCTTGATGATCGACGGCAGCCAGAAGTTGATCGCATACACGCCACTCTGGATGCAGAAGTAGATCAGGCCGAATGCCCAGATCGCCGGGTTCTTGAACACTTGGGCCAGGGAGTCGCTGGTGGTTTTCGGCTTGTTTGCCAGGTCTGTGGCCTGGTCAGCTTCCAGTACCGCACGCTCATGGGGCTTGAGCCACTTGGCGTTGGCGAAACTGTCACTGAGCAGGAAATAGGCGAGGGCGCCGAGGATCACGGTCGGGATGCCTTGCAGCAGGAACATCCACTGCCAGCCCGCCAAGCCACCTTGGCCTGCGGCAAAGTGATTGAGAATCCAGCCGGAAAACGGGCTGCCGAGCAAACCGGACACCGGGATCGCCGACATGAACAGTGCCATGATTCGCCCACGGCGGAAGGTCGGGAACCACTGCGAAAGGTACAACACCACACCGGGGAAGAAGCCGGCTTCAGCGGCACCGGTGAGCAGGCGCAGGGCGTAGAAATGCGTGGGTGTGGTCACAAACAGCAGGCATGTGGAGAGCGTACCCCACACGATCATCATCAATGCGATCCAGCGCCGCGGGCCAAACCGGGTCAGCGCCAGGTTACTCGGCACGCCGCACAGCACGTAGCCGATAAAGAAAATCCCGGCCCCCAGGCCGTACACGGTTTCACTGAATTTCAACGCATCGAGCATCTGCAGCTTGGCAAAGCCAACGTTTACCCGATCGAGGTAATTGAACAGATAGCAGATAAAGATGAAGGGGATCAGGCGCAGGGTGATGCGCTTGTAGATGGCGTTCTTATCGTCATCGCTGGCCAGTGCGGCAGTGGCGCTCTGTGACATGGGATTCTCTCTTTATTATGATTTTTCGCGGTGCGAGGGTAACGTTGACCGCCCTGACAGTCTCGGTGACGTGACGGGCAGCTGTCTTTGTGCTGGCGCACAGTCAAGCTGCCTTTGCGCTGTGCCGGTGAACAACCTTTTTTAGGAAATTAGCCCCATGTTCGAGCTGGATCATGCCCTGGCGCAGGAGATTGTCGATCGCACCATGGCAATCCTGCCCTATAACGTCAATGTCATGGACAGCCAGGGCTTGATCCTGGGCAGCGGCGAGCCGGAGCGTATCAACACACGCCATGAAGGTGCGCAATTGGTGTTGGCCAATGGGCGTGTGGTGGAAATCGACGGGCAGACCGCCAAGCATCTCAAGGGTGTGCAACCCGGCATCAACCTGCCGCTGTTGCATGATCAGCGCCTGATTGGCGTGCTGGGTATCACCGGAGAACCAGATGGGTTACGCACCTACGCCGAACTGGTGCGTATGACCGCTGAAATGCTGGTCAGCCAACGCCACCAGCAGGCCGAGCAACAATGGCGGCGCCAGCGTTGCGATGATCTGCTGGCCCTGCTGTTGGCCGACAGCAGCGACTCCCCGCGCCTGGTGGACGAAGCCCAGCAATTGGGGCTCAAGCCACAACTGGCGCGCACGCCGTACCTGTTTGAACTGGGCCCGGGCCAAACGGCGGAGGCCCTGAGCGCCTGGCTCGCCAGCCGCTACCCGGACAGTTGGTGCGTCAGCTCCGCGCAGTTTTCCTTGCTGTGGTGCCGACCTGCTGCGGTGCAGGTCGATAACCCCCGCTTGCTGGAAAAGCTCGAGGGCCTGGGTTGGAACATCCAGCGCATTGCCATCGGCGGGCAAGCGGAGGGCTTGGCGGGGCTGCGCCGCTGTTACCGCCGGGTAGGAGATCTGCTGGCTTATGGCCGCGATATCCTGCCGCAATCACGCCTGTTGACCCTCAACCGTTATCGCCTGCCGGTCATGCTTTGGCGTCATCGCAACGACGACGCCCTGGACGAATTGCTCAACCCGTTGCGCAAGGTGTTGGCCAAGGACAGCAACGGGCAACTGCTCGCCACGTTGCGCAGTTGGTGCGAGCACGACGGGCAAAGCCAGGCGTGTGCCGACGCCTTGGGCATTCACCGCAACAGCCTGCGCTACCGCATGGAACGCATAGCCGAACTCAGCGGCGTAGACCCGCTGACGCTAGATGGGATGCTTGCCTTGTACCTGGGCGTACAACTGCTGCCCCACCCCCTGTAGGCGCGAGCAAGCTCGCTCCTACAGGGGGCATTGTAGAAATGAACAACAAACCCGCCCCACACTTGTGCATCGGCCCCGCGTCATTGCCCCTGCCAACTGGCAGCATGGGCGTTATAAAAACCGGAGAACGTCCATGAAAATCGTGATCGCCCCTGACTCGTTCAAAGACAGCCTGAGTGCCGCAGGCGTCGCCCAGGCGATTGCCGAGGGGTGGGCCGAGGTCTGGCCGGATGCGCACGTGCTTCAATGCCCGATGGCCGATGGCGGTGAAGGCACGGTGGATGCGGTGCTCGCCGCGTGTAAGGGGCAATTACGTCGGCAAACAGTCCGAGGCCCGCTGGGCGACAGCGTCGAAGCACGTTGGGGCTGGTTGGCCGACAGCCATACCGCGATGATCGAGATGGCCGAGGCCAGCGGCCTGCAACTCGTCGCGCCGGGGCAGCGCGACGCCTGTTCCAGTACCACCTATGGCACCGGCGAGTTGATCCGCGCCGCGCTGGATGCCGGGGCGCAGCGCATCATCCTGGCGATTGGCGGCAGTGCCACCAACGATGGCGGGGCGGGAGCGATGCAGGCCCTTGGCGTGCAGCTATTGGATAGCGAACGTCAGCCACTGCCGGCGGGTGGGTTGGCATTGGCACGCCTGGCCCATATCAGCCTTGAACAACTCGACCCGCGCCTGGCGCAGGTGCGTTTTGAAATCGCCGCCGACGTCAACAATCCCCTGTGCGGCCCCCACGGTGCCTCGTCGATTTTCGGCCCGCAAAAAGGCGCGAGTCCCGAGCAAGTGGCACACCTGGACGCGGCCCTTGGGCACTTCGCTGACCATTGCGCTCAGGTGCTGCCCAAGGATGTGCGCGACGAACCTGGCAGCGGCGCCGCCGGTGGCCTGGGCTTTGCTGCCAAGGCGTTTCTCGCTGCCCAGTTTCGTCCAGGGGTTGAGGTAGTCGCTGAACTGGTTGGCCTCGATGAAGCGGTGCGTGGCGCCGACCTGGTAATCACCGGTGAAGGTCGCTTCGACGCCCAGACGCTGCGGGGAAAAACTCCGTTTGGCGTGGCGCGCATTGCCCGGCGACACGGCGTGCCGGTGGTCGTGATCGCGGGCACCTTGGGCGACGGCTACGAGCAGATGTACGCCCACGGTGTGGATGCAGCGTTCGCCTTGCCGTCGGGGCCGATGTCTCTGGAGCAAGCCTGTCACGAGGCGCCGCGCCTGTTGCGTGAGCGGGCCTCGGACGTTGCACGGGTATGGCGCCTGGCAGCTACTCGCTGACCCCGCGCGCCAGCCGCTCCACCCACTGCTCTTGAAACCCCTGTAGCTGCACACCGGGTTGCTGCAACTGCACAAATTCAAGCATCGGGTCTTGCACCGCCGTGCGCACTCCGCTCAGTTCCTCCAGGGTCGCCAAGCCGCAGAACGGCACATAGGCTTCGCTGTAGCCGCCTTCATGTACCAGCACCAGGCGGCCCTGGCACAGACGCTCGGCGGCCAGGCGCAGGGCGCGGGTCAGCAGCCGGAACGATTCACTGTGCAACAGCATGCGCGCCAACGGGTCGACGGCGTTGGCGTCATAACCACAGGCGACGATGATCAACTCCGGCTCGAAGCGCTCCAGCGCGGGCACTACGATGCGTTCCATGGCGTGTAGATAGGTGGCGTGGCCACTGCCTGGCGGCAACGGAATATTGATGTTGGCCCCCACGCCGGCCCCGCGGCCTCGATCCTGCTCGCCGCTGTAGCCAGGCGGGTAGCAGCCGTCCTGATGCAGGGAAATCGTCAACACATCGGCCCGTTCTTCGAAGATCGACTGCGTGCCGTTACCGTGGTGCACATCCCAGTCGATCACCGCGACTTTGCCCAGACCGTTGCGGGCCTTGGCGGCCTCGATGGCAATGGCAATGTTGGCCAGAAAACAAAAGCCCATAGCACTGTCTGCCAGGCAGTGATGACCCGGTGGCCGCGACAGCGAATAGGCGTTGTGCGCCTGGCCCTTGAGCACCATGTCCACGGCGGCCAGGGTCAGTCCGGCGGACAGTTGCGCAATTTCGAAGCTGCCCGGCCCAATCGGTGCCTGGGGGCCAAGCTCACCGCCACCCGCATCGCTCAAGGCCTTGAAACGCTGCAGGTAAGCGCGGCTGTGGACCCGCAGCAGATCCTCTTCACTGGCGGGCGGCGCGCTATGCAGTTGTAGTTGGCGGCTCAGTCCGGAGACATCCAACAGGCTTTTCAGGCGGCGCTTGGTCTCCGGTGACTCGGCATGCCCGCTGCCGGCCGGCGGCTGCACCCAGCCGCCCACGGGCAGGGTCAGCGCATGGGCGCCGGCGCTGTGCCACAGGCTCATTTCGTCGAAAAAAAATGCGGTGGTTGGGTTCATACCGGTTCCAGTTCAGTGGGGGAATGGGGACGGCTGGCGGCGATCATCACCAGAGACAGCAAGGTGATAGCGGCTGCACCAAGCAGCAACAGGCTGAAACCGCCGCTGGCCTCGATCAGGCGGCCAGCGAGCGCCGGGCCGATGGCCAGGCCGCCGCCGATGACCAAGTTGGAGGCGTTCATCAGCTTGCCGCTGTGATCAAGGTCGGCCAGGCAGGCCAGGATCAGCGGCAGAATGAAGGTCCAGGTGAATTTGAACAGCAGCGCCGCCAAAGCAAATCGCAGCAATGCGGGCTGGCCGAACAACAGAAGCACCGCTGCCGCCATCAACAGGTAGCCCAGCAACAACAGCACTCCACGCGGCAAGCGGGTCCCGATCAGTGAAGCGCTCGCGGCCCCGGCAATGCCCATCACGGTGGCGATGGCGAGGATGTCGCCGCTGTGCTGCGCCGAAATCCCGGCACTGGCGCCCAAGGCACCGATAAAGGTCCAGACCCCTCCCAAGCTGATATAAAAGGCCAGGACCGCGCCAACCCCCAGGGCGGCTTTCCAGCGTGAACCGGGCAAGACCGGGGTGTGGCTGGCGGGCAACGCACGGCTACCGGCGGGAAAAGCCCGCGCCAATGGCAGCAGCAGAGCCATCAACCCTGCCAGGATCAGGTAGCAGGCATTCAAACCAAACCGTTCGAACAAACCAGGCAGCACCACCAGGCCGACGGCACCGACGATCAACTGCCCCATCACCCACAAACCATAGACTCGGCTGGGATTGGCGGTGGTGGCGGCACTGGCCAGGCAGAGGATCATCAACGAACCGCCGGCCAGGGCGCTGGCCCCGCGCAACACCAGCAGCACGGCGTAGGTGTCGGCGAGCATCGACAGCAGGTTGGCCGCAATGAACAACAGCGCGGCGACCCGGGCGGCAGTGCGCCAGTCAACCCGCTTGAGCCACCACCAGGCGGGCAAGGTCGCCAGGCTCATGGCGCCCAGTTCCACGGAAAACAAGTCGCCAATCCGCGCCGGGCTCAGTTGCCATTGGCTGGCCAACTGCGCGGCCACGGCGGGAGCAGTCATCAGGAGGGTCGGAGTGATGGCGGCAAACAGTACGATCGCCGCCAGCCGTGCCGTTATCGCAGGGTTGGAAATGGGCATTTTCAAGCTCCAGGGAAAGGGGTCAGAACACATGCACGAGGCGCAACAGCGCTTCGGTGCCGGCATAACCATTGGAAGCCGCAACGTGTTGCGAAAGGCTGACCATCAGTTGGTTCTGCCGGTCGAGCCAGTGCCCGAGTTCGAAGCCGACTTGGGTGTAGCGCTTGTGGGTATCGTCGAGGCGACGGTTGTTGAGGCGCAGGGCGCCACCGTCGGCCTGGATCAGGCGCAATGCGCCGTAAGTGGCGGCGCTGAAGTCATACGAGGCAAAAGCCTGCAGGCGATACAGCGGGGCTTGCTTGAGTTCGCTGCCGAAGTAATCGTCATTGCGGCCATAGAGCTGGGCTTCCAGGTTGGCTTCCAGCACCCATTTCTCACCGATACCGTGGGTGTAGTTGTAGACAAAGGTGGCGCCCCAGCGATTGGCACCGGGGGACACGTCCGGGTTTTGGCTGTGGTACTCACCTATCGGCACAGTGATCAGGCTCAACAAGCCGCTGTAAGTGCGCGTCACCGGGTCGTTGACGAAAAACAGCGTGCCGCCCACCTGTGGATCGCCCAGGCCGCGCTCGCGGCTGCGCTGGTTGGCGCCGGGAAGGCGTGCGCTGATGTCGGCAAAGGGCAGGATGAATTGCGGCGTGCACAACGTGCCGCAGGCGTCGGTGAAATACACCTGACGGTAGGCCACGGCGTTGACCCTGAGGTCGGCCTTGCCGGTGCTGTCGGCGGGGCCATGGAAATCGCTGGCACGGGTGGCGGGCAGGTACAGCACACCCAGGCGGGTGCCCGGTGGGGCGGCGAAAAAATCGCGGGCGTTGAGGTCGGCAGCCTGGCTGTCGAGGCTGAACAGGCTGGCGCACAGCACTGTCAGGTTACGTAGGCGCGTTGAAGTCATGGCGAAGCGTCTCGTGTTAGAGGAGGCCGGAAAATGGGCAACAGCAGCCCGTGACCGTAAAAAACGACCGTGGCAAAACCGTGGGCGAAGCGGGCAGGGTCAGTCGGGCGGGGCGTGCACCAGGTGCGCTATGCGCGCCTTGTCCTTGACGCCGAGCTTGGCGTAGATGGCGCGAATATGGTGGCGCACGGTATTGGGCGAAAGGCCAAGGTCGCGGGCCACTTCCTTGTAGGTCTTGCCCTCGCCGAAGCCTTGGGCCACGTCGTTTTCCCGTGGGCTGAGCTGGGGCAGGGCACGGTTGAGGCGCGCGGCCAACAGCAATTGGTCGCCCACTGGGGACGCCTGGATGTGGATGCGCTTGCCGTCATACCCGCGCTCATCAAGCGGCACCGGCAGGGTGGGGCCACACCATTGCGGCCATTCGCTGAGCAGCAGGTCGACAAAACCGCGCTCGGCGCATTGCAACACACCCCGGGGGTCGCACACCGCCAGGGCCAGATTGCGCGGGCTGGCCAGGGTTTCACGCATGGCCACCAAGGTGCGGATCTGGTTTGCCGAGACCGCCGCCACCAGGTGCAGCATCAGGTTATTGAGCAACTGGCAATCCTGCACGTTGAACGTGGGCGCAGTGGGCTGGCGGTAGAGCGTCAGGTGGTGGCTGAGGTGGGTTTGCGGGTCGATATGGATGACACACAGCAATTCACCTAGGCCGTGGCGTTGCGCTAGCCAGTTCAAGGCGCTGCCGCTGGCGGGGTCGCGCATATCGATAATTACTGCCTCGCCAGGCGAGGCATGCACCCGTGCAACGGTCACGTCCAGATGGCGGATTGACTGCCAGTCCGCCAGGTAGTCGGGCGGCAACTGGTAGAGGTAGCTGTTGTGCTCTTGCGGCAGACCGTTGATGACAGCCGAGCGCCCCCACCAGGCACTGTCGAAGGCCAGCAATTGGCTGACGCGTGCCAGGGCATGGCACTGGAAGTGTTCGATGTCCTTGTGTTGGGCCAAGCGTTGCAGGTCCAGGGTCAGGGTGCTGAAGGCCTGCAACAGGCCCGAGTAATCAAGACGGCTCATGGGTATTCCTCTGTGGGACTTTTTTTGTTGTTCTCGTCACAGGGTGAAGGCCGAAGTGTCGGGTTGACGGGGCAGGGCCTGAGCTGAGTATCGGCGCTGCGCATAGGGATCGCCATCGTTCAGATGCAGGATGGTGCTGGTTGGCTGGTAAGAAAACGCCCGACTCGTCAGCCAGGCGCTTAGCCTCTAAACTGGTCCGCCACTTGTCTTTCAAAGGATGAAATGCAATGCACCCACCTGAACCGTCTATCGTGATCCAGCGTTTTACCGAGGCCCACCTGGAGGGCGTCGCCTCGCTATACAACGAACCGGCTGTTTGCCGTCAGGTGCTGCAAATGCCTTTTCAGTCGGTTGAGATGTGGCGCAAGCGCCTGGTGATGGATAACGAGCGGCGCCTGCAACTGGTGGCGTTGCATGGCAGTGAGGTGATTGGCCAATTAGGGCTTGAGCAGTACCTGCGCGTACGCCAGAGCCACGTTGGTTCGTTGGGTATGGGCGTGGCGCCCGCGTGGCAGGGCAAGGGTGTCGGTTCGCGGCTGTTGGCGGCCGCGCTGGAGGTGGCCGACAACTGGATGAACCTGCGCCGTGTGGAGCTGACGGTCTACGCCGACAACGAGCCTGCGCACAACCTGTACCGCAAGTTCGGCTTCGAAGTGGAAGGGCGGCTGCGCGATTACGCCCTGCGCGACGGTATGTTTGTCGACACCCTGAGCATGGCGCGCCTGCGCACGTCGGCTTGATCCTGTAAAACTGTGGGAGCGGGCTTGCCCGCGAAGGCGGAGTATCAGTCACTGAATCTTCAACTGAACCACCGCTATCGCAGGCAAGCCAGCTCCCACACGGGTCATGCATTGCCCACAGAGTCAGCGCCCGGTACAGATGCCCTGCAAGGCAAACCCCACCGCGGCCTGCGCGTGCAACGCGGTGGTGTCCAGCAGCGGCAGTGCGCTGTGTTCGGGCTGGATCAGCAGGCAGATTTCCGTGCAGCCAAGAATAATCGCCTGAGCGCCGCGTGCGGCGAGAGTCTGGATCGCCTGCTGATACACCTGGCGCGAGGCGTCGCTGATGACGCCCACGCACAACTCTTCATAGATGATTCGGTGCACCGCCTTGCGTTCATCCGCGTCTGGCACCAGCACGGTGAGCCCCTGGCCGGCGAGGCGCGATTTAAGGAAATCCTGCTCCATGGTGAACGCGGTACCCAACAAGCCTACCGTCAAGGTCCCGGCCTCCAGGGCCGCAGCCGCCGTGGCATCGGCAATATGCAGGAAGGGAATCGACACTGCCGCCTCAATGCGCGGTGCCACTAAATGCATGGTGTTGGTACACAGCACCACACAATCAGCCCCCCCGGCCTGCAAGCGTCGCGCGGCATCTTCCAGGATCAGCGCGGTATCGTCCCAACGCCCGGCATGCTGAGCCTGTTCCACCGGGCCGAAATCCACGCTGTACATCAACACTTGCGCCGACCGCAGCGGGCCGAGCTGGTCGCGCACACGCTGGTTGATAAGGCGGTAATACTCGGCGCTGGACTCCCAGCTCATGCCGCCGATAAGGCCGATGGTGCGCATGTGGTGCTCCGGACAAAAAGTGTGGCTTCACCTTACCCATTGAAGGCGGATGAGTCATACGCAGTTGCCAGCCAATTCACCGGAGCAGTTCAAATAACCTTGATCAACGATCACTTCTGATCAATACCCGGCGCTAAATTAAGGTGCGATGCCTCAACATTGGCTATACCTACCACTCGTTCTTACGATGATGCTCGCCAGGGAGTTCAATAATGAAATTAAGGCTAATGATCGGCACACTGTGCGTCGCTTCGCTCGGTATGGCCGGTTGCGCCAGCAAGGTGGTGCAACCGAATGAGTATTCAGGGTTTCTTTCCAACTACAGCCAGCTCAAGGAGGCCAAGTCACCCTCGGGGGCTGAGGTGATGCGCTGGGTTGATCCACAACTGGATTTGAACCGTTACACGGCAGTGTACATCGAGCCCACCCAGTTTTACCCCAAGCCCCAGGCCACTTCCCGCATTCCAGAGAGCACGTTGCGGGGAATCAACGACTATTACAACCAGGCGCTCAAGCGCGAGCTGGCTCAGTCATTGCCCGTGGCCAATGCCCCTGGCCCTGGAGTGATCGTGGTAAGGGCGGCGATTACCGCCGTGAGCAGCAAGACCGAGAGCCTCAAGCCTTATGAGTTTATCCCCGTCGCCCTAGTGGCTGCGGCAGTGAGCACCGGCACCGGCATTCGCGACCAGGAGACCACCCTGGGCACCGAGGCGCAGTTTCTCGACGGCGCCACTCATAAAGTGCTGGCCCAAGTGGTGCGCAAAGGCACCGGCAAGCCGCTGGCTAATGACTCCCAAGTGATGAAGGCCGACGATGTGAAAAGCGTCATCGATGGTTGGGCGTCGGACCTGCACCAGTCCTACGTGAAGCTGAAAAAACACTGAGTCAAAAAAAGCACGGTGGGTCATCGCCCGCCGTGCTTTTTTTCGCCGAGCTTATTTAAGCGGCGTCAACGCTGGTAGCTTCCACTGGCCGCCAGCGACTTCAGGCTTGGGCAGGTAAATGCGCAACACCGCGTAGAACGGGCCGGGCGGGGCCGGCAACCAGTTGCTCTGCTCAGCCTTGGGAGGTTCGTGGTGCTGCAGCGCCAGGGTCAAGCCACCATCGGCATCGAGCTTGAGGGTCGGCAGCATCTGCGAATTGATCAGGTAGCGCTTCTTGTGATTCGGCACCAGCAATTTGGTCTTTGCGTCATACATCGTCAGTGACCAGAACGCATCGGCCGGCGGCAGCTGGTCCTTGGCAAAATGCACGGTGTAGCTGTGGCGTGCACCATTAGCCGGCTTGCCCTCGCTGTCGATGACGTAGCTCAAGTGCGCGGCTTCATCACTGGAGTTGCCGAACATCCCCAGCTCGGCACCGGCGTAGCGGTACAGGTAGTTGTTTTGCAGGTGGTCGCGGCTGCCGTACAGGTCTGCGTCGGTCACTTGGTGGGTATCCACCTTGGCCTTCTTGAACGCGGCGAATTCGGCGCGGCCATCGGCGATGCCGTCCTCCAGGGCCTTGCGCTGCTCGGTAGTCAACTGCTTGACCTTGAACGGCGCGCCTGGGGCGATACCGATCTTGGCAAAGCGTGCCAGCAGATCTTTTTCGCTGTCCTGGGGCGCGGCGAAGGCCAGCATGAAGTTCAGGTAGCGAAACAGCTGCGGGCCTTCGGTCATGGTTGCCATCGGCTTGGGCCATTGGATCTTCGGCACAGTGGCAGGCGCGGGTTGCTTCACATAACTGCTCAGCGCCTGCACCTTGTAGCCGCTCTGGACCTGCTTGACCTTGCCCAGGTCTTTGTCATCAAACAGCTGCGTGCGGTAAAGGGCGTAGGCGATGTTGCTTTCGCTGTAGACCACACGGTCGATGTCCACCGGCTGCTGACCTTTCCAGTCTGGCCCGGCGATCATGTAGTGGCCGCCGTTATTGCCGGTACTGCGGGTACCCAGGTAGGCAAAATTCTGCGTATAGAGGTCGATCAACTGCACCGAGTAATAGCGCTTGTCTTCAATCTTGGGCAGGGTCAGCACCAGCGGCTCTTTACGCAGGTCCATCCACACGAACGAGTAGGGCGTGTCGACGTTGGGGGTGGTAACCGCGTTGTCCTTGGGGGTGAGCACCTGGGCGCCGTTGTCGATACGGTTAAACGGCGCCTTGAAGTGGGCACCGCCTTTATCAACGGCCTGGGTGTAGAGCGTCTTGTACATCTGCACCACCGGGAAGCCGTACAAGTAGGCTTCCTTGGCAATGGCCCTGGCTTCGCTGGGGCTTGCGGTGAAGTCAGCCCAGGCGCCGGAGCTCATGAGTATCCAGAGGCTCGCCAACAGCAGGCGCGTCGGTTTTCCAATCATGTTGTTGCGTCCTTCCTGAGTGCTATCTGAGAGCGTGGCGTGAAGGCGCTGAGTTTCCTGTTTTATTGGCCGGTCGTCACGTTAATCTCTGCAAAGGACGATGAGGAAGGGGCGTTAGAGCATGGATTTGACTTTGTCACGCAATTGATCAATGGAGAACGGCTTGCCAATCACCTGCATACCGGCGGGCACATCAATGTTTTCGGCATAGCCGCTGGCAAACAGGATAGGCAGGGTAGCGCGCAGTTCGCGGACTTTGGTTGCCAGTTGTTTGCCGTCCATGTCGGGCAGGCCGACGTCGGTCATCATCAGGTCGATGATCTGGTCGGTATTTTGCACCTGCGCCAGTGCTTCCCCAGCATCCGCGGCTTCGAGCACCGTGAACTCCAACTCTTCGAGGACATCGACGATCAGCATGCGCACGATGGCGTCGTCTTCGACTACAAGGATGGTGGAGGTGTGGGACATAGTGAACTTTCCTGAACAGTGAGAGCGCTGGGCTTAAAGGCAACTAGATTGTGAGTAATAACAATGCCAGCAAGTTCCGAAGCAATTGCTGGCATTGTGACCTTAGCGGCGCAAAAAGTCCCGTCCGCTTGCGTGTCGACTCACCAAGGTACCGGCGCCATGCGCTTGACCGCATCCGCTGTCAATCAACGCACAAACATAGCGTTGAGCGATGTTATTCGGGCAAACTTGCGGTTTTCCCGCATTTGGCCAAGGCATGCCCATGACACCCGCGTCGTCCGTCGATGAAAAAAGCTTTCGTACCCTGCTGAGCCGGAACGTGGCCCTGCCCTTGGGCGTGGGCGTGCTCAGCGCGGTGTTTTTCGTCTGCCTGATTACCTATTTGCTCTCGGTGATCCAGTGGGTGGAGCACACCGACCGCGTCATTAACAACCTCAATGAGACGTCCAAACTGACGGTTGACCTGGAAACAGGGATGCGCGGGTTCCTGATCACCGGTGACGAGCACTTCCTTGATCCGTACGAAGTGGCCAAGCCGCGGATCATTGCCGACCTGCGCAATCTGCAAGACCTGGTAGCCGACAATCCGCAGCAGGTTGACCGGCTCAAGCGCTTGGAAACCTTGCAGACCGAATGGAACACCTACGCGCAGTCGATGATTGAGCTGCAGCGCAACAGCGGTGATTACCGTGGCGCGGTCAAGGCGGGCCGGGGCAAGCGGCTCACTGATGAAATTCGCAAGGAGTACGAAGACGCGGTGGCGATGGAGCAGCAGTTCCGTATCACCCGTAACGCAGAGGTCACCCGCACGACGGTGATCAGTGTCACGCTGTACTTGGTGTTTGTACTGGGGTTGAGTGGTTTTCTGGCCTACATCGGCAGGAAGAATTTAATCTCACTTTCAAAGAGTTACAGCGCAAACCTCGCGTCACAACAGAAGATTGCACGGCGCCTCGAGCAAACCGCCTGGCTGCGCAATGGCCAGACCGAGCTGGCCGAGCAAGTACTCGGCCAACTGACCCTGAACATGCTGGGACGCAATATCCTGCAATTCTTCGCCCAGTACATGGGCTCTGCGGTCGCCGCGCTGTACGTGCGTGAAGAACACGGCGGCCTCAAGCGCGTGGCCACGTATGGTTTCTCCCGCGAGCAGGAACAGCAAGAACAGTCGATCTACAGCGACGAAGGCATCGTCGGGCAGGCCGCTCAGCTCAATCGTCTGATTCGCCTGGACGATGTGCCGGTGGATTACTTCAAGGTCAGTTCCGGTCTTGGCGAAGGGGCCACTCGCAGCATCCTGGTGATGCCGACCAGCGATGATGACCGTGTCAACGGCGTAGTCGAGCTGGGCTTCCTGCGCCCTCTGGATGAGCGTGATATCGAACTGCTGGAACTGATCGCCGGCAATATCGGCACCTCCATCGAAGCCGCGCGCTATCGCCAGCGCTTGCAGGAAGTGCTGGCCGAGACCCAGCAACTCAACGAAGAGCTGCAAGTGCAGCAGGAAGAGCTCAAGACCGCCAACGAAGAGCTCGAAGAGCAATCGCGCATCCTCAAGGAGTCCCAGGCTCACCTGGAAACCCAACAGGCTGAGCTTGAACAGACCAACGAGCAACTCGCCGAACAGACCCAGACCCTGGCCGAACAGCGCGACGCCATGGACCGCAAGAACATCGAGCTGAACCAGGCCCAGCTTGAGCTGGAAGACCGCGCCGATGAGTTGCAGCGCTCCAGCAAGTACAAATCCGAATTTCTTGCCAACATGTCCCATGAGCTGCGCACACCGCTCAACAGTTCGCTGATCCTGGCCAAACTGCTGGCGGATAACCCGCAGGAAAACCTCAGCGCCGAGCAGGTCAAGTTTGCCGAGTCGATCTATTCGGCCGGCAATGACTTGCTCAACCTGATCAACGACATCCTGGATATTTCCAAGGTCGAAGCCGGCAAGCTGGAAGTGCGCCCGGAAAACGCCAGCGTCGAGCGCCTGGTGGATGGCCTGCGTGGCATGTTCGAGCCGCTGGCAATGGACCGCAAACTGGGCTTCCAGGTGGACGTGCAACAAGGCTCGCCAACCCTGCTGTTTACTGATCGCCAACGCCTGGAGCAGATCCTCAAGAACCTGTTGTCCAACGCCATCAAGTTCACTGAACAGGGCGAGGTCAGCCTGTCGGTGTCCCGCGCGCCGGGGGAGGGCATTGCCTTTACCGTGCGCGATTCCGGCATTGGTATCGCCCCGGATCAACAGGAAAGCATCTTCGAAGCTTTCCGCCAGGCCGACGGCACCACCAATCGCCGTTACGGCGGTACAGGCCTGGGCTTGTCGATTTCCCGTGACCTGGCCACCTTGCTGGGCGGCTATATCAGTGTGACCAGCGAACCGGGCAAAGGCAGTATTTTCACGCTCGTATTGCCTGAACAGTATGTAGAACGCGACGAGGCCGCGGCGCCGATCGAGCCACCGCGCCAAGTGGTGGTCGCGCCGGCACCAACGCCCGTCAAGGTATCGCCGCTGCCGGTGGCTGATGCCGAGTTGATCCCGCGCTTTGCCGATGACCGCGAAAAAGCGCCGTTCAGCACTCGCTGCATCCTGGTAGTGGAAGACGAGCCGAATTTTGCGCGCATTCTGTTCGATCTTGCCCACGAGCTGGGTTACCACTGCCTGGTCGCCCACGGTGCCGACGAGGGCTACAGCCTCGCCGAGCAATACATCCCCGACGCGATTCTGCTGGACATGCGCCTGCCCGACCACTCAGGACTGACTGTGCTGCAACGCCTCAAGGAGCACGCCAACACGCGCCACATCCCGGTGCACGTGATCTCTGTGGAAGACCGTGTCGAAGCCGCCATGCACATGGGTGCCATCGGTTATGCGGTCAAGCCCACCACCCGCGAAGAGCTCAAGGACGTGTTCGCGCGCCTGGAAGCCAAGTTGACCCAGAAGGTCAAGCGCATCCTGCTGGTGGAAGACGATGACCTGCAGCGCGACAGCATTGCCCGCCTGATCGGCGACGATGACATCGAGATCACTGCCGTAGGCTTCGCCCAAGAGGCCCTCGACCTGTTGCGCACCACCATCTACGACTGCATGATCATCGACCTCAAGCTGCCGGACATGCTCGGCAACGAGCTGCTCAAGCGCATGGCCACCGAGGACATCTGCTCGTTCCCGCCGGTGATCGTCTACACCGGGCGCAACCTGACCCGGGACGAAGAGGCCGAACTGCGCAAGTATTCACGCTCGATCATCATCAAGGGGGCGCGCTCGCCCGAGCGTCTGCTGGATGAAGTCACGCTGTTTCTGCACAAAGTCGAATCCCAGTTGTCCCATGACCGCCAGAAGATGCTCAAGACCGCCCGCAGCCGCGACAAGGTGTTCGAGGGGCGCAAAATCCTCTTGGTGGACGACGACGTGCGCAATATCTTCGCCCTGACCAGCGCCCTGGAACACAAAGGCGCGGTGGTGGTGATCGGGCGTAACGGCCAGGAGGCTATCGATAAACTCAATGAAGTCGAAGATATCGACCTGGTGCTGATGGACGTGATGATGCCGGAGATGGACGGTTACGAGGCCACCGCCTTGATCCGCCAGGACCCACGCTGGAAAAAACTGCCAATCATTGCCGTGACGGCCAAGGCCATGAAGGACGATCAGGAGCGTTGCCTGGCAGCAGGCTCAAACGATTACCTGGCCAAGCCGATTGACCTGGACCGCCTGTTCTCACTGATTCGCGTATGGCTACCGAAGATGGAACGCATTTAAGTGGAGCAGTGTTTCTTGGATAAGAGCAGCGATATTGAGCTGCGCCTGTTGATCGAGGCGATTTACCTCAAGTACAGCTACGACTTTCGCGACTATTCGGGCGCGTCGGTCAAACGCCGTGTGGCCCATGCCTTGCGTCAGTTCGACTGCGCGACCATTTCCGCACTGCAAGAGCGCGTGTTGCACGACCCTGCAGCGTTCATGCAGTTGCTGCAATTCTTGACCATCCCGGTGAGCGAGATGTTTCGCGACCCGTCGCACTTCCTCGCGATTCGCCAGGAAGTCGTGCCGCTGCTCAAGACCTACCCGTCGATCAAGATCTGGATCGCCGGCTGCAGCACAGGCGAGGAGGTGTACTCCATGGCCATCCTGCTGCGTGAAGAAGGCTTGCTGGAACGCACCATCATCTACGCCACGGACATCAACCCGGCGTCGCTGGATAAAGCCAAGCAGGGCATCTTTTCCCTGGAGAACGTGCGCGCCTATACCGCCAATTATCAGCAGGCCGGCGGGCAACGTTCATTTGCCGACTACTACACAGCAGCTTACGATTACGCGATCTTTGACAAGACATTGCGCGAGAACGTGACCTTTGCCGATCACAGCCTGGCGACCGACAGCGTATTTTCAGAAACGCAATTAATTTCATGCCGTAACGTATTGATTTATTTCAATAAAAAATTGCAAGATCGAGCGTTTGGCTTGTTTCATGAGTCGCTGTGTCATCGCGGCTTTTTGGTGCTGGGCAGCAAGGAAACCCTGGATTTTTCCGCCTACAGCAAGCAATTCGAACCCTTGGTCAAGCAGGAACGGATCTACCGAAAATCATGAGCGACGCGCCGGACACCCCGATTTCGGGGATCGAAGCCATCGTCGTCGGCGCGTCCGCCGGCGGCGTCGAGGCGTTGCTGAGTATTTTCGGCCAGTTGCCCAGTACCTTCGGCCTGCCGATCATTGCCGTGCTGCACCTGCCGGACGAGCGCCGCAGCCAATTGGCGGAAGTCTTTGCCCGGCGCCTGAACATCCCGGTCAAGGAGGCAAGGGACAAAGAAGCGCTGGAGGCGGGCACCTTGTACTTTGCCGGGCCCGGTTATCACCTGTCGGTAGAGCAGGACCGCAGCCTGTCCCTGAGCCAGGAAGACCGGGTGCACCATTCCAGACCCGCCATCGACTACCTGTTTTCCTCGGCGGCCGATGTGTATGGGCCTCGCCTGCTCGCCATTTTGTTGACTGGCGCCAACCAGGACGGCGCAAGTGGGCTGGCCCACGTCAAGCAATCGGGTGGCATTACCATCGTGCAGGACCCACAAGAGGCACGCATTGCCGTCATGCCCCTGGCGGCCCTGGCCTTGCACACACCTGACCATATTCTTTCCTTGAGCCGAATCGGCTCATTGCTGGCTTCCCTGGAACCCTTCCCATGTTAAGTACTGTCCAGGCCAAACTGCTGATCGTCGACGATCTGCCGGAAAACCTGCTGGCCCTAGAGGCGCTGATCAAGCGTGAGGATCGCCAGGTCTTCAAGGCATTGAGTGCCGATGAGGCGTTGTCCCTGTTGCTGGAACATGAATTCGCCATGGCGATCCTCGACGTGCAGATGCCTGGCATGAACGGGTTCGAGCTGGCCGAACTGATGCGCGGCACCGAAAAGACCAAGAACATCCCCATCGTGTTCGTCAGCGCCGCCGGGCGCGAACTCAACTACGCCTTCAAGGGTTATGAGAGCGGCGCGGTGGACTTCCTGCATAAGCCCTTGGATATCCATGCGGTCAAGAGCAAGGTCAATGTGTTCGTCGACCTGTATCGCCAGAGCAAGGCGATGAAGCTGCAAGTCGAAGAGCTGGAGCGTAGCCGCCGCGAGCAGGAACTGTTGCTCACGCGCCTGCAGGCCACTCAGGCCGAACTGGAACAAGCGGTGCGCATGCGTGACGATTTCATGTCGATTGTCGCCCACGAAGTGCGTACACCCCTGAACGGGCTGATTCTGGAGACCCAGTTGCGCAAGATGCACCTGGCCCGGGACAACGCCGCCGCGTTCACTCTGGACAAGATGCACGCCATGGTTGACCGCGATGAGCGCCAGATCAAAAGCCTGATCCGTCTGATCGAAGACATGCTTGACGTGTCACGCATCCGTACCGGCAAGCTGTCCATACGCCCGGCGCGTTTTGACCTGGCGCAGTTGGTGCGCAACCTCGTGCACAACTTCGAGCCACAGGTCGCCGCGGCTGAATCGTCGATGCAGTTGGTGGCAGACGAGCCTGTAGAGGGCCACTGGGATGAATTCCGTATCGAGCAGGTGATCACCAACCTGCTGACCAATGCCCTGCGCTACGGGGCTAAAAGCCCGGTGGATGTACGGGTGTATACCGAGCATGGCGAGGCGCGCGTGGAAGTGCGCGACCGTGGCATTGGTATCAGTGAAGACAACCAGAAGCGTATTTTCCAGCAGTTCGAACGGGTTTCCGCCAATCATGCCGCCGCCGGCCTGGGCCTGGGATTGTTTATTTCCGAGCAGATAGTAGCGGCCCATGGCGGCACCATCGAGGTGGAGAGCCAGATAGGCGAGGGCGCCTTGTTTCGTGTGTGCTTGCCCCTTGAGGCGACCGCGTGAAATCAATCGTCAGCTCGACGCAACCTCTGCGTGACCCCATGGTCGTAACTGCAGCAATTGACCGGACAAAGGCTTCCCATGAGTGAAGATGCACAAGATGTCGTACTGATCGTCGAGGACGACGAATCCATTATGTTTGTGCTGGGTGAGTACCTGGCAGGCTTGGGCTACCGGGTCTTGAAGGCGATCGACGGGGAGCAGGCCTTCGAAATCCTTGCGACCAAACCGCACCTGGACTTGATGGTCACCGATTACCGCCTGCCGGGTGGAATTTCCGGGGTGCAGATCGCTGAGCCGGCGCTCAAGCTGCGACCGGAACTGAAAGTGATCTTTATCAGCGGCTATCCGCAGGAAATTCTCGACTGCAACAGCCCGATCACGCGCAACGCGCCGATTTTGGCCAAGCCGTTTGATCTGGATACGCTGCAGGAGCATATCCAGCGTTTATTGGCGTGATGATTCAAACGAGACGCGCAAGTTTTGTGCGATAGCAAAAGTTCTTCTCGAACCACCGAGAAGAACCTTTTTGAGGTATTGCGCGTTTTTCCCGCTTGACGACATCCTTTATGCCGAAGGCACGAAATCCTTCAAGGGAAGACCAAACGGCTGTTTACTGACAGGGTCAAGGGCATACCATTTGCCGTTTTTCTGGGTGGCAGCGATTGCTGTTGTTGTCCCTTGCATGTTGGCGTTGCCTATTGTGGCGTTCTCAACGTTCCTGAAGATCTTTACAGGGTCATACTTGATTTTAAACGAAGGTTGATTATTCCGTCCGGGACCACTGTTCGCCAAGTAAGTTATACCTTCTTGCACGAAGCCTTGCGCAATACCCTTTGGATCGATAGGGTTGAGTGCGCCTATGGCGCCACGCACCAATCTTTTTGCGGTACTTCCAAACGCAGACGAGCCCGCTCTGGCACCAGCGCCAGCGGCCCGCACCGCCCCACCGGCGCCGGCAAGAAGAAAGCCAAAAACATCAAACGCCACATCGATAAGGCCCTCGCGCCAGTTTCCTGCGATAAAGTTTTTGACGGCGTTATAACCCGGAATAAGCCCTACCACAAAATCTTCGATTTTTTGCCAGAAAGGGACTTCACCATCGAATGCAGTGGTGCCCCGCAGTGACTCTGCGTTATCCCGAATACTGATTTTTTTTACCATGGCATCAGCGATGTACTGGGTCTTTTCGCTGGCGAAGCTGTTGGGAGCATCGTTGACCGCGTCGGTGGACCCGGCCGTAAGAACGTTATCGCTGTAATTGCCATCAGGGGCGAGGGGGACAAGGCGCTTGGAGTTAATCTTATCGTCCGAAATGGCACCTGGGATTTTGTCGTTCAAATCGATACGTTTTCGAATGGTATTTTTTGCGCTGTCTATTTCATAGGTATGGGTGCCTTTATTGCCTTGTGCATCCACAAACTCGCTTTGTAAAAATATACTGGTCGGTGAAGAGTCTTTTCTTTTTTGTACCTGCGAGTAAGCTTCGTACGAAACGTCTACTTCTTTAGAAATCGTAACTTTCCCATGCTCAATTATTTTTCGATCCTCAATAGGGAGTTTGGAAATCAAGTTCTTGACTTGCGTTTGCGTGGCTCGTTCAAAGCGATCGAATAAAACAGAAAGCTGTGTTTCGAATGTATAAACTACGGAACTATTTGTAAACTTTCGCAAGGCGATGGTGCTAAGATCGATATCTTTATCGCTGGATGTATAGCTATCCAAAGCGACATCCTTATGGTGTCGCTCCGCGTTAATCAATATATCCACCAATGAGTAGGGCCCTGGAAATTCCAAAAAGCCAGAGTCCTTTGGTGTCAGCACTTTTCGTTTTATTTGCTCTTCCGACAAGTGCGGATTTTGCTCTTTGATGCTGGCCACTGCCATTTCATGCAGCACAGGGAACGGCGTCGCAAACGTCTTGGAAGACTCATTCAACTGATGCATCTGCTCATTGAATGCAGCGCGCACCTTTGTCATATCTTCTTCTGAGTATTGATCTGTGCTGCTCCTGGTCAGCACACCATTGTAAACGCCCCAGTCTTTCAGGGCGTCCGTTTGAGCCTGCTGCTCAACCAGTTTGTCTGCCAGCGTTATTGGCGCCAGTTCATGTCGCATCATGACTTGGGCATACGTCATTCGGCTGGTCGAGCCAGGAGCCTCAGCCTCTATACGGGCTACTGCCGTAACGAAACTGACCCAAGAGTGGGTGCCCTTGGTCAATGTTTCGGGTATGTCTTTGACCAAGAGTTCCGGAGCCTTGCGGGCCAATAGAACTTCCATGGCCAGCACGCCGTTGTAATGGTTCGTCACTCCGGTTTCGCGCAAGTGATCAGACAGCGTTGCGTATATGTCCTGGGCGTTCATTCCGGAGAGGTTCATGTTGGCCAGGTCGAAGCCCGCAACTTTAGTCCTGTTCGAATCGGGTGAAGTTGCGTTGATGCTGAGGGGGTCCAACGCGTCGTAGAGCGCTGTCAACATCCAATCAGCGATCACGTTAGGCGATGCAATTTCGCCAAATTCGCGCTCCGCCGCAAGGGCGAATTTTTTAACATTGGGAAACTCCAGGACGTTGTCAATGCCGCGGCTACGATCTTCCAGAAAGCTTGCACCGAAATTCTGTCGATATTCAACCCCGCGAGTCAAATAGGCGAGCAGGGTGTTTTCTGGCTGACCTTCCAAAAACTTACTGGTCATGGCGGCAAGTGCACGCCGATCATCATTGCTCATCGGCGTTGGCCATGAGTGCGCCCCACCTAGATTGCCATGCGCCGGTTTTTCAATGGGAGGGCTTGCCAACGACTGCGCAATGTTCTTTAACTCCGACGCATTAGTTGGAAGTACTATGCCATGCCCTACGAGGTAGTCGCGCAGTGTCACCGCCACATCCGGTTTCAGATTGTGGTCCCGGAAGTAGGAAGAGGTGGGATCTATCTCAACTGGCGTATCCAGAACATTTTGCAACCGTTGCTTAATGGTTAGCTGGAGCTTTTCGATAGTTTCTTCGTAACCAGATCTTTTTTGCCAGAATTGGAGCTCGGCCTCCAGGTCCTCAAGGTCCTTAGCTTTTTCGTTTACGACGTTTGATATTACCCCAATCACGGCATTTCGATTGTTCAGATCCCCCAACTCCGACACTTGATTATTCAGGTATTGCTGGGGAGGGAAATTAAACCTCTCATTGTAGGTGTCAGAATCCGGATCCTGCAGTTTATCAAGTAGCTGCTGGATGGATGCCTGTCGCTGAGAAGGCGATAGTATGCGGTCGGAGGGCACGGCATGACCATGAAACCGTGCGATGTCTGCGATCGTTGCGGTGGTCGCGGTGGATGCGGTATCGAAACTTACGACATTGCCGGGGCCTGCCAACGTTTTGGCAACACTCTTGAGCAGGGGCCAACCCGTAAAGCTGTGAATATCCAAGGATTTGGCGGTGGGCGTGGGCGGTGAAAAGTCGAAGGGGTTTCGCTGTTTGGCCCCCGTGGTCGTGACGTCGAGGGTACCGCTGTCGACATTGATAGTAAGCGGCTTTGATAGGTCTACATCATTCTGCTTGGCCCAGTCCTTGAACGCAGGGCTTTCAAGTAGTTTAAGCATCAGCGCACGCGTCTGCCCTAAGGACGAATTCCACGGGATTCTGTCAACTTCAACTTCGCGATAGTCTTGATTGTCACCCAACAAATCTCGCAACGTACCACCGTATATGCTGGCTAACCACTGATCCTTATCTTGCAGAGAGGTTTGTCTTGTTCCCGGAAGCTCTGTCGCGACCTCGAGGCGGGCAGATTGCGGTTGTGGAACGGCGCTTGACAGTTGGGGCGTATAAAGCTCGGAAAAGCGTGAATTGGAAATAACAGTCATCAGAAATATTCCTGGTCGATGTGGGTAGTGCGTTATTCGCCAACGTATGTGGAAAAAAACTCACATCGATTCCATCTGCTGCCTGCTAAACCGTGACGACTTATTGCCACATGTGGCCGCTCTACGCCTGGATCATCTCCCGCACCTTGGCCGTCAACAAATCAAACGTAAAAGGCTTGGTGATCAGTTGCATCCCCGGGTCCAGGAAGCCACCCCGCACCGCGGCGTGCTCGGCGTATCCGGTAATAAACAATACTTTGAGTTCCGGACGAATCTGCCGGCCGATTTCCGCCAGTTGTCGGCCGTTCATCCCCGGCAAACCGACGTCGCTGATCATCAGGTCGATGCGCTGTTCGGATTCAATGATCGGCACCGCCGCATTCGCGTCCCCAGCCTCGATAAACCCGTAACCCAGTTCTTTGAGCACCGCGCTGACCAACACCCGAACTGCGGGATCATCCTCGACGATCAAAACCGTTTCCCCTGCATTGGCAAACGGCAGCAATGTCGGGTTGAGCGGCTCCTGAGCTTGGGGCTCACCGATAAAGCGCGGCAGGAACAAACTGACCGTCGTACCTTTGCCGACTTCGCTGTGGATGGTCACATGCCCACGAGACTGGCGAGCGAAGCCGTAGATCATCGACAGCCCAAGACCGGTGCCTTGGCCGATGGGTTTGGTGGTAAAAAACGGATCAAACACGCGATCCATCAGGTGTTGCGGTATGCCGCAACCGTTGTCGCTGACACTCAGTTCTACGTAGTCGCCCGGGGTCAAGGTGCCGTAGGCGGCGGTAAAGACACTGTCGAGGTGACGATTGGTGGTCTCCACGGTCAGCGTGCCACCCGTGGGCATGGCGTCGCGCGCGTTGATCACCAGGTTGAGCAGGGCGCTTTCGAGCTGGTTCGGGTCGGCCTCGGCCGTCCACAAGGCGTCGCTCAGGCGCATGTCCAGGTTGATACTTTCGTTGATGCTGCGTTGCAATAATTCGCCCATGGACGTGACCAACTGGTTGATCTGCACAGGCTTGGAGTCCAGTGATTGTCGACGGGAGAACGCCAACAGTCGATGGGTGAGGCTCGCTGCGCGGTTGGCCGAGGTCACGCCCAGGTCGATCAGGCTGTCCAGGTCATCCAGTTTGCCCCGGGACACACGTCGGCGTAGCAGTTCCAGGCTACCGATAATGCCGGTAAGCATATTGTTGAAGTCATGGGCGATACCCCCGGTCAACTGGCCAACGGCTTCCATTTTCTGCGATTGGCGCAGGGCTTCTTCATTGTGACGCAGTTGGGCGGTGCGTTCTTCCACTTGCTGCTCAAGCGTTTCCAAAGTGCGCTGGAGACGCAACTCACTCTCGCTCAAGTCAATCAACCGGTCCCGCGCTTCGTACTGGCGCCGTCGACCGCGCAGGGCCGCGCTCACCAGGCTGATCAAGGTGATGGGATGGAACGGCCGCTCCAGAAACGTGACGTTGCCCAGCAAGCCGCTCAGCCGCGTCGAGCCGTTCTGCTCTTTGCCGCCATGCTGGGTCATCAGCACGATAGGCAGGTCGGACCAGGCCGGTTGCTGATGCAACAGCTCGAGTAACGGCTCAAGGTCGACGCCACGCAGTGCCTCAGCCGCAATGATGAGCAGGCCGGCGCCTTGCGTCAGCTCTTCGCACAGAGCGGCCAGGCTGTTGGCGACAATCCCGCTGTAGCCGGCTTCGTTAAGCATCATCAGCGCCAATGAGCCATCGCGGCCCATGGGCGCCAGCACGATGGCACGCTCGTAGACGGGAGACAGGGCCGGCACTAGCCCTCATCCTTGAGCAGAGGGGAGCCGGCACCCATATAGGTTGGAATGCCCCGCAGCACACCCTGGAAGTTATCCAGGGGTACACCTACCGTCATACCGCGGCTGCCGATGCGATATTCACGAATGGTCGACTCGTGGGAGCCCGTTCTTTTTTTGATGACCGAAATGGCCCGGCGAACTTTACCCAGGGCCTCGAAATAACGCAGCAAGATCACGGTGTCGGCCAGGTAGGTGATGTCGACCGGCGTCTGCATGTCGCCGACCAGGCCGTGCTGGGCCACCGTCATGAAGGTGGCTGCACCACGGCGGTTAAGGTACAGCAGCAGTTCATGCATATGCAGGATCAGCGCGTTTTCTTCGGGCATGGCCGCCTGGTAGCCGTTGATACTGTCGATGACCACGGTCTTGATACCGCGCTCATCCACGCAGCGGCGAACCCGGTGGGAAAATTCGCCGGGGGAGAGTTCGGCCGCGTCGACCTGTTCGATCAGCAGGTTTCCGGTGTCCCGTAAGGCGGCGAGGTCGATGCCCATGTTCTTCATGCGCTCGAACAGCAGGCCCAGCTCTTCATCGAAGATGAACAGCGCAGCCTTTTCGCCACGGGCCACGGCGGCGGCAGCGAAGATCATCGAGATCAAAGACTTGCCGGTACCGGCCGGGCCGAGAATCAGGCTGCTGGAGCCGGTCTCGATCCCCCCGCCGAGCAGAGAATCCAACTCCTCGATACCGCTGCTCAAGGTTTGACGGTTGTAACCGCCGCGATGTTCGGCCGCCACCAGGCGCGGGAATACGTGAATGCCGTCGCCCATGATGGTGAAGTCGTGGAAGCCGCCACGGTATTTCTGGCCCCGGTACTTGACCACCCGGATACGCCGACGCTCGGCGCCATAGTTGGGCGTCAGCTCCTCCAGGCGAATCACCCCGTGCGCAACGCTGTGCACGGTCTTATCCAGGGATTCGGTGGTCAAGTCATCCAGCAGTAACACGGTGGCGTCATAACGCACGAAGTAGTGCTTGATCGCCAGGATCTGCCGGCGATAGCGCAACGAGCTTTGCGCCAGAAGGCGGATCTCAGACAGGCTGTCGACCACCACGCGGGTCGGCTTGACCCGCTCTACCACTTCAAAGATCTGGCGGGTGGCTTCACCCAGCTCCAGGTCGGAGGAGTACAGCAGGCTTTGCTGGTGATCGGCGTTGAGCAGGCTTTCCGGTGGGGTCAGCTCGAAGATATGAATATGCTCATCCAAGTCCCAGCCGTGGGATTTGGCACCCTGGCGCAGTTCGTGCTCGGTTTCGGACAGGGTGATATATAAGCAACGTTCGCCGTTCTGCGCACCGGCCCGCAGAAAATGCAGGGCCACGGTGGTTTTACCGGTGCCGGGTTCGCCTTCGAGCAAAAACACGTGGCTTCGCGATAGCCCCCCGGCAAGAATGTCATCAAGACCTTCGACGCCGGTGGCCGCCTTTTCACTCAACAGCTGTTTGGATGTACTCAAGAAGTGCCCTCAGGTCACGTACAAGTAGAGGGGCACGCCGACTGGGACGTGCCATATTCACTTGACCGTAGTGGCCACTAGCGGTTCAACGTTTTGGATGAATTGTACGAAGAGAGGTCGCTTTACACGTTTTTTTGCAGTGCTGAGCTGATCGCCTATCAGAGGCCCTGTTGTAACGCCGGATCATCCGGGTTCTGTTGCTCCAGTTGGGCGAGCAGCACCTGAACGTTCTGCAACTGCCCGGTCTCTTTCCAGTAATTGACCAGCAACACGCGGGCTTTGCGATTGGCGGGATGCCGCTGGACGATTTCTTCCAACTGGCGCTGGGCCGCCTCTACTTCGTCCTGGGCGTGCAGGGTGGTGGCCAGGTCATAGCGATAATCCGGGTTGTCCGGCGCAAGCTCCACCGCCTTGGACAGGCCGAGCAGGGCGTAGGGGCGCTCGCCATGGTGCAACAGCCACATGCCCAAGGCATGTTGCAGGTAGGCCGACTCCGGATGCGCCGCCAGTTGCCGGGCCAGCAGTTGGCGCGACTCGTCGGTCTTGCCTTGCTTGTCCAGCAGTTCGATTTGCGATACCACCGCTTGCAGGTTGTCCGGCTGCAAGCGCATTGCCTGCTCCAGGGCGTTTTGCGCCTCCGGCAGCAGGGCGCTGTGGATGTACAGACGCGCCAATTGAATCCAGCCTTCAGCGGTTTCGGGCTGGGCCTTGAGCGTTGTCACGAATTCATCGAGCACCTGCTGCAGTGGGCCAAAGTACAAACCCAGTGTATCGGGCGACAGGCCCAGCAAGGCGTTGGCGGCGGCAAAGCGCACCGATTGTTCCGGATCGTCCAGCACCGGACCGAGCAGTAAGGTGCGCTGGCCAGTGGGCACCAGGCCGACGATGCTGTGAATAGCGGCTTCGCGCACCAGCGCCGACTCATTGGCGAGGTCTTTATCGGCCAGCTTCAGCGCCTGGGGGCTGGGGTAATTGGGCAGCTCAGCATGCAAGGCGGCGCGGCGCTTGGGCGACAGGTCCGGCCGGCCCAACTGTTGGTACAACACACGTGCGGCGCCGGGCTCGCCGTTATGCGCCTGCTTCAAGGCCTTGGAATAGCCATGGGCGATGGCTGGGGGTACGGCCACTGCAGGGGTGCGGGAGAAAAACCAGGTGATCAGTACGATCAACAACAGGGCGCACAGGCCGATGATGGAGTAACGGCGTGACTTTGACATGCAGGCGTCCGAAAGCTTGGGCAGCAAAGTTCCAAGCTTCGGTCAGTGCGAGGCGAGTGTCAAACCCGCGTCAGGTCAGCACGTAGTCCGCTGGCTCCAACGCTGGCGGCAGGTTGACTTCACCAAGGGCGGCGAGGATCTCGCGCTCCAATGTCCGCAGGATAGCATCACACGGCAAGTCGTTTTCGTCGAAGCCGAAGGGGTCTTCCAATTCGTCGCCAATCGCATCCAGGCCAAAGAAGGTGTAGCTGACAATCGCGGTGAACACTGGCGTCAACCAGCCAAGTGGCTCGGCCATGGCGAATGGCAGCAAGATGCAGAACAGGTAAATGGTGCGGTGCAACAGCAGGGTGTAGGGAAAGGGCAGTGGCGTGGTCTTGATGCGCTCGCATGCCGCCTGCACCTGGCTCAGGCTGACTAGCCGGGCTTCCAGTTGGGTGTAGCGCCATTCGCTGATCACGCCCTGTTGTGCCAGGACCGAAAAGCGCGCACCGACCGTTTGCAGCACGCTGTCCGGCAAGTTGGGGTGGCCCACTGGCATGCTGATCCAAGGGTGTATCGCCCGGGCTTGATCTTCATGGCGCAAATGCGCGACCAAGCCATGGGCAAAACCGCACAGGCCGCGCAGCAGGCCAGCACGCTCGGCGGTGTCCCCCAGCACCTGGGTCTCGCGAATCAGCGAGCGCACGTCAATGACCATTTGCCCCAGTTGCTTGCGGCCCTCCCACCAACGGTCGTAGCAGGCGTTGTTGCGAAAACTCATGAAGATCGACAATGACAGGCCCAACAAGGTGAAGGGCGTAGCGTTGACCTTGGAAAAATAGGCGGGGTGCAGGGTTTCCACCAGCACGATGACCGAGGCCAACAGCGTGACCAGGAGGCTGCGCCAGGCAATGCGCTTGGCAATGGAGCCTTTGAGGGAGAACAGGATACCCAGGACGTTGGGTTTAGGGCGAACGATCATGGAGGGCTTCTATGGCGTGCAGGCGGTCAGATTAGAAGCTGCTATGCATCGCGTCCAATCACTTGGATCGACCGCCTGATCAGTCGACTCAATGACTAACGTGGGAGCCGGGCAGTACATAACCCTGTGGGAGCTGGCTTGCCTGCGAAAGCGGTGGTGCAGTGACAGCTGTGGTGACTGACCCACCGCCTTCGCGGGCCAGCCCGCTCCCACCGAAAAGCGAAAAAGCCCCCCGCGTTTCGCTACGGACTGGCCAAACCAGTCAGCCAAGTTGAAAGCTTTTACCATTGCCGCTGCGCCGCTCTGGAGCGACTATTTCAGCGCTTTTCTCGAGTTGAAAACGTCCTGAAAATAAAAACACAGAAGGATAGGAAGCGATGCGTGAGTATTTGGCTGCCACCACCGAGTTTGATTACCAGCACACCGTCGACGCCGCACTGGCCGGCAACCTGCAAGCGCTCAATGCCTGCGTGGAATGCTGTGACCGTCACGCGTTGCCGGGGCGCATCGCGTTGTTCTGGGAGGGCAAGGACGGACGCAGCGCCACGTCAACCTTTACCGAACTGCAAGAGCAGGCCGCGCGTTTCGCCAACTTCCTCTTGGCCCAGGGCGTCAAGCGCGGTGACAAGGTGGCGGGCCTGTTGCCCCGTACTGCCGAATTGTTGGTGGTCGTGCTGGCGACGTGGCGCATCGGCGCGGTCTATCAGCCGCTGTTTACCGCGTTCGGACCCAAGGCAATTGAACATCGCTTGAACAGCTCGGGTGCAGCGCTGGTGGTCACCGATGCAGTGAACCGTCCCAAGCTGGCGGAAGTCGCCGACTGCCCGACCATCGTCACGGTCGCCGGGGCCAAGGGCGAAGGTATCGTGCGGGGCGACTACAGCTTCTGGGCCGAACTGCCCAGCTACTCTTCTCACTGCGAGCCGGTGCTGCTGGGCGCAGAGGAGCCGTTCCTGCTGATGTTCACCTCCGGCACCACCGGCCCGTCCAAGGCGCTGTCGGTACCGCTCAAGGCCATCGTCGCGTTCCAGGGCTACATGCGCGACGCCGTGGACTTGCGCCCCGAGGACGCATTCTGGAACGTTGCCGACCCTGGCTGGGCCTATGGCATCTATTTCGGCGTGACCGGGCCGTTGTCCATGGGGCACCCGATCACCTTCTACGATGGCCCGTTCACCCTGGAAAGCACCTGCCGGGTCATCAATAAATACGCGATCACCAACCTGACCGGTTCGCCCACGGCGTATCGGCTGTTGATTGCCGGTGGCGAACAGTTCGCCGGTTCGATCAAGGGCAAGCTGCGCATCGTCAGCAGCGCCGGTGAGCCTTTGAACCCGGAGGTGATCCGCTGGTTCGCCGACCACCTGGGCGTGACCATCCACGACCATTACGGCCAGACCGAGCTGGGCATGGTGCTGTGCAATCACCATGGTTTGGCGCATCCGGTGCATGTGGGCTCGGCGGGTTTTGCCTCGCCAGGGCATCGCATCGTGGTGCTGGATGACAACCATCAGGAGCTGCCAGCCGGCCAACCCGGCATCCTGGCCATCGACCGCGAGCAATCGCCTATGTGCTGGTTTGCCGGGTACGACGGCGTGAAAACCAAGGCGTTCGTCGGCAAGTATTACCTCAGCGGCGACACCGTGGAGCTGAACCCGGACGGCAGCATCAGCTTTGTCGGACGCAGCGACGACGTGATCACTACATCCGGCTACCGCGTGGGCCCCTTCGACGTGGAAAGCGCGTTGGTCGAACACCCGGCGGTGGTCGAGGCTGCCGTGGTCGGCAAGCCTTGCCCGGAGCGCACTGAGCTGGTCAAAGCCTTTGTGGTGATCAGCGAGCAATACCGCGCCACCCCGGAGCTGGCTGAAGAGCTGCGCCTGCATGTGCGCCAGCGCCTGGCCGCCCATGCGTACCCGCGGGAAATCGAATTTGTCAGCGACTTGCCCAAGACCCCGAGCGGCAAGCTGCAACGCTTTATTTTGCGCAATCAGGAAATAGCCAAGGCCCAGGCGGCCGTGGCTTGACCCTTTTAAAAGGAAACAACGATGCAGATTGAAAACAAGGTATTCCTGGTCAGCGGCGGCGCGTCGGGCCTCGGCGCGGCCACGGCCGAAATGCTGGTCGCCGCGGGTGCCAAGGTGATGCTGGTGGACTTGAACGCCGACGCCGTGACTGCCAAGGCCAAGCAACTGGGCGACAATGCCCGCAGCGCCGTGGCGGACATCAGCCAGGAAGCCGCTGCAGAAGCGGCCGTGACGGCGGCGGTCGAGGCCTTTGGGGGCTTGCACGGCCTGGTCAACTGCGCGGGTGTCGTGCGTGGCGAGAAGATCCTCGGCAAGAACGGCCCGCACGGCCTGGCGAGCTTTGCCCAAGTCATCAACGTCAACTTGATCGGCAGTTTCAACCTGCTGCGCCTGGCCGCTGCGGCGATCGCTGAAACCGAGGCGAATGCCGACGGCGAGCGGGGCGTCATCATTAATACCGCCTCGGTGGCGGCATTCGATGGGCAGATCGGCCAGGCTGCGTATGCCGCGTCCAAGGGCGCGATCGCCAGCCTCACCTTGCCTGCCGCGCGGGAACTGGCGCGCTTTGGTATCCGGGTGATGACCATTGCACCCGGCATTTTCGAAACCCCGATGATGGCCGGCATGACCGACGAAGTCCGCAACTCCCTGGCTGCCGGCGTGCCGTTCCCGCCACGCCTGGGCAAACCCGCCGAATATGCCGCGCTGGTACGCCACATCATTGAAAACAGCATGCTTAATGGTGAGGTGATCCGTCTCGACGGTGCCTTGCGCATGGCCGCCAAATAAGGAGCAATGGCTATGAACGATCCAATTGTTATTGTCAGCGCCGTGCGCACGCCCATGGGCGGGTTCCAGGGCGACCTCAAAAGCCTGACCGCGCCGCAACTGGGCGCAGCCGCCATTCGTGCGGCGGTCGAGCGTGCCGGTATCGCCACCGATGCCGTCGACGAAGTGCTGTTTGGCTGTGTACTGCCCGCCGGGCTTGGGCAAGCGCCTGCTCGCCAGGCTGCCTTGGGCGCCGGGCTGGACAAGGGCACGCGCTGCACCACCCTCAACAAAATGTGCGGTTCCGGCATGGAAGCGACGATTCTGGCCCACGATTCGCTGCGCGCTGGCAGTGTCGATGTAGTGATCGCGGGCGGCATGGAAAGCATGTCCAACGCCCCGTACCTGCTGGACCGTGCGCGCAGCGGCTACCGCATGGGCCACGGCAAGGTGCTGGACCATATGTTCCTCGACGGCCTTGAAGATGCCTACGACAAGGGGCGCCTGATGGGCACCTTTGCCGAGGACTGCGCCGAGCACAATGGTTTTACCCGTGAAGCTCAGGACGCGTTTGCCATCGCTTCCCTGACCCGCGCACAAGAGGCTATCACCCACGGCAGCTTTGCCAGTGAAATCGTCCCGGTGCAGGTCACCGTGGGCAAAGAACAAAAAACCATTCTGCACGATGAGCAACCGCCGAAAGCCAGGCTGGACAAGATTGCCAGCCTGAAACCGGCGTTCCGTGACGGCGGTACAGTGACAGCAGCCAACTCCAGCTCGATCTCCGATGGCGCCGCGGCGTTGTTGCTGATGCGTGAGTCCCAGGCGCTCAAGCGCGGCCTCAAGCCGTTGGCAGTGATCCACGGGCACGCCGCGTTTGCCGATGAGCCTGGGCTGTTTCCGGTGGCGCCGGTGGGGGCGATTCGCAAACTGATGAGCAAGACCGGCTGGAGCCTCGACGAGGTGGACCTGTTCGAAATCAACGAGGCCTTCGCCGTGGTCAGCCTGGTGACCATGAGCAAGCTGGAGATTCCCCATGACAAGGTCAACGTGCATGGTGGTGCCTGTGCATTGGGCCACCCCATTGGTGCCTCCGGCGCACGCATCCTGGTGACGTTGCTCGCGGCCCTGCGCCAGAAGGGCCTCAAGCGTGGCGTCGCCGCTATCTGCATTGGCGGCGGTGAAGCCACGGCCATGGCCGTTGAATGCTTGTATTGAGGATGACCTATGTTGCCCAATGACGAACAACTGCAGATCAGCGACGCCGCCCGGCAATTTGCCCAGGAACGTTTGAAACCCTTCGCCGCCGCGTGGGACCGCGAGCATCGTTTTCCCAAGGAGGCCATTGCGCAAATGGCCGAACTGGGCTTTTTCGGCATGCTGGTCCCGGAACAGTGGGGCGGTTGCGACACTGGCTACCTGGCCTACGCCATGGCCCTGGAAGAAATCGCCGCCGGCGACGGTGCCTGCTCCACGATCATGAGCGTGCACAACTCGGTGGGTTGTGTGCCGATCCTCAAGTTTGGCAATGACCAGCAGAAAGAGCAGTTCCTCACGCCCCTGGCCAGTGGCGCCATGCTCGGTGCCTTCGCGCTGACCGAACCCCAGGCAGGCTCCGATGCCAGCAGCCTGAAAACCCGGGCGCGCCTTGAAGGCGACCACTATGTACTCAACGGCTGCAAACAGTTCATCACCTCCGGGCAAAACGCCGGGATCGTGATTGTGTTTGCGGTCACCGACCCCGCCGCAGGCAAGCGTGGGATCAGCGCGTTTATCGTGCCCACCGATTCGCCCGGTTATACCGTGGCACGGGTGGAAGACAAGCTGGGGCAGCATGCCTCGGACACTTGCCAGATCCTGTTTGAAGACGTGAAAGTACCGTTGGCCAACCGTCTGGGCGAGGAGGGCGAGGGCTACAAAATCGCCTTGGCCAACCTGGAAGGTGGCCGCGTGGGCATCGCCTCCCAGTCGGTGGGCATGGCCCGTGCCGCCTTCGAAGCGGCCCGCGACTATGCCCGTGAGCGTGAAAGCTTTGGCAAGCCGTTGGTCGAACACCAGGCCGTGGCCTTTCGCCTCGCCGACATGGCCACCCAGATCGCCGTCGCCCGGCAGATGGTGCATTACGCCGCCGCCCTGCGTGACAGTGGCAAGCCGGCGCTGGTGGAAGCGTCCATGGCCAAGCTGTTTGCGTCCGAAATGGCCGAGAAAGTCTGCTCGGCCGCCTTGCAAACCTTGGGCGGTTACGGTTACCTGAACGACTTTCCCCTGGAGCGGATCTACCGCGATGTGCGGGTCTGCCAGATCTACGAAGGCACCAGCGATATTCAACGCATGGTCATCTCACGCAATCTTTAAGGAGCCGATACATGAGTTACGAAACCATCCTGCTTGACGTCCAGGGCCGTGTGGGGCTGATCACGCTTAACCGCCCCAACGCCCTGAACGCTTTGAATGCACAACTGGTCAGTGAGCTGAACCAGGCGCTGGACAGCCTGGAAGCCAACCCTGAAATTGGCTGCATCGTGCTGACTGGCTCGAAAAAAGCCTTCGCGGCCGGTGCCGACATCAAGGAAATGGCCGAGCTGACCTACCCGCAGATCTATATGGACGACTTGTTCAGCGACAGCGATCGCGTGGCCAATCGCCGCAAGCCGATCATCGCCGCCGTGAATGGCTTCGCCCTGGGCGGTGGCTGCGAACTGGCCCTGATGTGTGACTTTATCCTTGCCGGCGACACCGCCAAGTTCGGCCAGCCGGAAATCAACCTGGGCGTGCTGCCAGGCATGGGCGGCACCCAGCGCCTGACCCGTGCAGTGGGCAAGGCCAAGGCCATGGAGATGTGCCTGACCGGGCGTTTTATCGACGCGGTAGAGGCCGAGCGCTGCGGGATCGTGGCGCGCATCGTGCCCGCCGATGAATTGCTGGAAGAAGCGCTGAAAGTGGCCGCCCTGATCGCCGGTAAATCCGTACCGATCAGCATGATGGTCAAGGAAAGCGTGAACCGTGCGTTTGAAGTCAGCCTGTCCGAAGGCGTGCGCTTTGAGCGCCGGGTGTTCCATGCGGCGTTCGCGACCCAGGACCAGAAAGAAGGCATGGCCGCATTCGTGGCCAAGCGGGCGCCGCAATTCAAGGATAAGTAACCCCTGCCAAACGCCGCAGAGCAAAGGTGGGAGCTGGCATGCCTGCGATGGCATCGCCTCGGTTTAACTGATGTACCGAGGTGTCTGCATCGCAGGCAAGCCAGCTCCCACAGGGCTTTGGGTCATGCCCATCAGAGCTGGTAGTTTTTCAACTCCCTGGCAATCACCATCCGCTGAATCTCGCTGGTGCCTTCGTAAATCTGCGTGATCCGTGCGTCCCGGTAGTAACGCTCCACCGGGTAATCCTCCAGATACCCATACCCTCCATGAATCTGCATTGCCTTGGAGCAGACCCGCTCGGCCATTTCCGAGGCGAACAGCTTGGCCTGGGAGGCTTCGGACAAGCACGGTTTGCCGGCGGTGCGCAGGCGCGCGGCGTGGAGGATCAGCAGGCGCGCAGCGTTGAGCTGGGTTTGCATGTCGGCCAGCAGGTTGGCCACGCTCTGGTGTTCGATGATTGCCTTGTCGAACTGCACCCGATCACGGGCGTAGGCCAGCGCGGCTTCAAACGCGGCGCGGGCGATGCCCAGGGCCTGGGCGGCGATACCAATGCGGCCGCCTTCCAGGTTGGAGAGGGCGATGGCCAGCCCCTTGCCGCGCTCACCCAGCAGGTTGGCTTCGGGAACCTTGCATTGGTTGAGGGTGACGGCGCAGGTGTCTGACGCACGAATGCCCATCTTGTGCTCGGTGCGGTCGACCACGAAACCTGGGGTGTCGGTCGGCACCAGGAACGCCGAAATGCCTTTCTTGCCCAGTTCCGGGTCGGTCACGGCGAACACGATGGCCAATTTGGCGCGCTTGCCGTTGCTGACGAACTGTTTGGCGCCATTGATGACCCATTGGCCATCACGCAGTTCGGCGCGTGTGCGCAGGTTATGGGCTTCGGAGCCGGCCTGGGGCTCGGTCAGGCAGAAGCAACCGATGGCCTGGCCGCTGGCGAGTTCGGCCAGCCAGGTGTGTTTCTGTTCGGTGGTGCCGTAGTTGAGGATCGGCCCGCAACCGACTGAATTATGGATGCTCATCAAGGCGCCAGTGGCGCCGTCACCGGCGGATATTTCCTCCACGGCCAGGGCGTAGGCCACGTAATCGACATAGGTGCCACCCCATTCTTCCGGGACCACCATGCCCAGCAGGCCCAGCTCCCCCATCTTCGCCACCAGGGCGTCGTCGATCCAGCCGGCTTTTTCCCAGGCTTGGGCGTAGGGGGCGATTTCGCCACGGGCAAAATCCCGCGCCATGTCGCGGATCATCACTTGTTCTTCAGTGTATTCAAGATCTTGCATGGCTTATTTCTCAATCTGCGCGAAGTCGCGGAAGAAGCTCTCCACATGGCTGGCATCCAGCGCATGGAGGGTGGGCGGGTTCCACTTCGGCGTCTTGTCCTTGTCGATGATCAGGGCGCGAACCCCTTCGATCAGGTCGCCGCGCTCGAACCATTGGCGGTCCAGGTGCAGTTCGAGGGCAAAGCAGTGTTCCAGTGGCAGGTGGCGGCCACGGCGCAGCATCTCCAGGGTCACGGCCATGGCCAGGGGCGAGCGGGTCTGCATGAGGTTGGCGGTGGTCAGCGCCCAGTCATGGCTATCGGCCACGGTGACTTGTTGCAGTTGCTCGACGATGCTGGGCACGTCCGGCAACCCGAAAAAGTGGTCAATGGCCGGGCGCAAGGCCGCCAGCGGGGCGTCGGGCAATTGCTGCACGGCCAGCCTGGCAAGTGCGCCTTGCAAGTCCTTGAGGGGAGACTCGCTCCATTGCAGACGGTCGAGCTTCTGATCCAGTTCAACCAGCTTGGCGCTGTCGATGTACCAGTCCGCCAGCCCGCAATACAAGGCATCCGCCGCGCGGATTTGCACGCCGGTCACCCCAAGGTAGGTGCCCAGTTCGCCAGGAATACGCGAGAGGAAATAACTGCCGCCCACATCCGGGAAGTACCCGATGGCCACTTCCGGCATCGCCAGGCGGCTGCGTTCGGTGACCACCCGCAGGTCCGCGCCTTGCACCAGGCCCATGCCACCGCCGAGTACGAAGCCGTCCATCAATGCCAGTACGGGTTTACGGTAATGGTGGATGGCAAGGTCGAGGGCATATTCCTCGACGAAGAAATCCTGGTGCAGGGTGTCGCCTTGCTTGAAGCTGTCGTACAGCGAACGGATGTCGCCACCGGCGCAAAAGGCCTTCTCACCGGCGCCGCGCAGGACGATGGCATAGACCTCAGGGTCGTCGGCCCAGACCTGCAAGTGCGCGGCCAATTGGCGGACCATGTTCAGGGTGATGGCGTTAAGGCCTGCGGGGCGGTTGAGGGTGAGGTGGCCGATATGGTTACGCACCTGTGCCAGAACTGCATGCTGCTGGATCTCGGCGTGGCTTGCTTGGGATGAAACCTGAGCAGTCATCTCTAACTCCCTGCTTTTATTGTTCTTTATCAAGACGTTCGCGGGCGAACTCTCTCGTGATCGTACCAGTGCAAATTTGCCTCGTACAACTTGGAATCATGCAGGTCGTTGTTGCATTTATGCAGTGTCGCTCAAACCACCCGGCTGGCCAGAACCTCACCGATACTGCGACGCCGGGCATGGCCCTCGGCGGCGTGGATCAGTTGTTCAAGCTCTGTCGGTTCGACATCGTAGAACTGCTCCATCTCGGCCAACGCTAGCTTGAGGTCGGCTGCCGTGATGCTCGGCTCGCTCACGGCGGTGGCAGTGCCCAGGATAACCGGGGCAGGCTCGGCAAGCCCCTTGGGATAACGCGTGCGCGTGGCATTGTTATAGGCCAGCGCGCAGGCGAGCAGGGCGCCGGCCCCTAGCATCACCGGCGCAAGCTCGTACCAGCCGAGGCCGACCGATGCCGGATCGGCCAGCACCAGGGTCATGGCCAGGCCGCCGGCCGGCGGGTGCAGGCAGCGCAGCCAGCAGATGAGGATCACCGTCATGCCTGCCGCCAGGCAGGCGCTGCCCAAGGTGCGCCCCAGGACGCGGGCGACCAGCAACGCGACGACGCCTGCACACAGGTAACTGCCGATTATCGACCAGGGTTGGGCCAGCGCCCCCGACGACACGGCAAACAGCAATACGGCCGATGCGCCAAGAGGGCCGAGCAGGTGCAGGGCCACCTCCATGCCGAACACCTGGGCACAGGCCCAGACACTGAACAGCGTGCCCAGGGCCATGCCGATGGCTGCACGGCTCCATTCGGCGGGACGGGTGTTGATTGCAGCGGGTAACCAGCGAGCGAGCATTGAAAGACGGTCCATAAACAGCGGGCGAAAAAAAAGGCCTGCCTGGTTTCCCGGAACAGCCCTTTGAAGGTTCCAACATTGGGGGAAGGAACCTGCGCAGTGTGCCGCGCTTGATCTGGTGGCGCCACTGCATATTAATGAACATTGAATGCAAAATAAATGCAGTTAACCGGCTTCGCCATAGGTTATCTGCCCGGTGGACGCGGATGCAGCGGGGTTGATCTTGCCCAGCACGCGACTATGGGTTTCTTCGTTGAACAGGCGCGCTTGCAAGTCTTCGCGCAGCCTGGGGTCGTCGGCCAACGGCCCCTTTAACGCCACCAGTGCGTCACGCAATGCCATCAAACGATCCAGCCTGGGTAAGGGTACGGTTAACAGGTCTTCTCGCACGGCATTGTCCTCTCAATGAAGTAAGCCATCGCGCGCGGGCAGCCTACAACGTCCTTGTTGTGAAGTGCCCTGACCCAAGCGTTTCAGGGCAGTCCTGACGATCGGGTGGTAGATAGTAAGTGCACGTGGCAGCGAGTCTACAGTTGGGCTCCGAGCACCGGAAGGGAAAGTGCACCAGCCATTACGCAAACAAATGTAGGTGTTTTCTTGGTACCTATGATGAAAGTCGCCCACTCGTGGAGGGAGTGGGCGTTCTTCTTACAGTGCAGCCGGAAAAGCACTCAAGGCGTCGAGGCTTTTGCCAAATGCAGCAACACATAGGGGGTTTTGTCGAACGCTGCGGTAAGCGTTGGCGTGATTGAACGCAGGCGCGGATCGTCCAGCGCCTGGAAATCAGCCTGGCTCATGACCAACCATGCCGGCGCCTGGACCGGTTTCAATTCGGCAGGCAATTGGGTAAACAGCGGAACCTTGTCGCAATCGAAGTTGACCATGAATTTGATGGCTTTCGCGTCTTTGCCCAGTGCGTGCAACACCAGCGGCGCCGGTTGCTGTTGAACCTGCGCCTTGACGGCGAGGCTGAAGGTGCGGGTGTCGTACACCTGACGTTCCAGGGGTTCAACCACCATGATGTAGGTGGCCCAGAGTGAGAGCACGGCGGCCAAGGCGGGACCGTAGGTGCGCAGCCGCGAGCGGAACAATGCCAGCAGGGCCAGCACCTGTAGCAAGCCAAGCACGACGAAGATCAGCTCAAGGTCGGCCAGCGGTTCCGGGTAGCGCCGCCGCGCCACCACCAAGCCAATGGCCAACAGCGTTGGCAACAGCGTCCAGATGCCCAGCATCAAGGCGCGCAGCCACGCAAACAGTCGCCCTTGTGTGACCGCGAAGGGATACGCGGCAATGATCGCGGCCATCGGCAACATCGGCAGGATATAGCGCGCTTTCTTGGCTTGGGGCACCGACAGCCCCAGCATCACCAACACACCGGCTGCCGCGCAGTAGAGCACCAGCTTCAATGCCGGGTCCGGCGCACGTCGACCGCCCATCAGCACCGCCAGCAGCACCAACAACGCGATTGGATAGGCCAGGGCGTAGTTGCCCAGGGAGCTGGTGAAGTAATACAGCACGCCGCCGGAGCCTTCGCTGCCATCCATGCGCCCCAGGAACTGCATGCGAATCACGTCATGCATAAAATCTTCGCCGCCGCTGAGCTTGGCCAGCAGCAGCAACAGGCCGACGCACGCCGCCAGCAGCGCCAGTGCCAGCAGGCCGAAGCTGAACAGTTGGCGCCACTGGCGGTTGATCAGGTAGTAGCTGCACAACACGCCCGTAGGGATCACCAGGCCGATCGGGCCGCGAATGGCAAACCCCAGCAGCACCAGCAAAAACACCCAATGCAGGCGCTTGGCTGCGGCGAAATGATCATGGGCGTAGCCCAGGTAGAACACCGCCAACGCCACGGCGGCGAGCATCTGGTCGAGGGAGACTGCACGGGTTTCGCTGATGAACGTACTGCTGAGCAGCAGCATCGCAATACTCAGCAGGCCCCAACGTGGCGAGTAGGGTGCAGTGAGGCGATAGACCAGCACCACAATCAGCGCCGACGCGACCGCAGTGGGCAGCCACGCCGTCAGGCTGGTGACCTGGCCCAAGGGCACCGACAGCAGCCACGTCAACAGGGTCGACGTCGCCAGGTAATCGGCATACGGCTGACCATAGGTGGTGGGAAAGAAACTCGGCCCGTGACGCAGCATTTCCTGGGCAAACAGCACAAAGCGCGAATCAAAGCCGATGATCGCCTGGTGCCAGTTGCCGACGATAAACAGCACCAGCGCCAAGAGCCCAAGCCCCAGCGACTGGTGGCGGATCGTTGCGCGCTGCGCGGACGGTAAGGCGTTGTTCACCTAGCAAGCGTCCTTGACCTGTTCCACCCAGTTTTGCTGGGGGATCGGCAACTCGCAGGAATCGCCGCGGCCGATGGGGAAGTATTTGAAGCCTTTGCGCGCCAGGCGCTCGCCGTCGTACAGGTTACGGCCGTCGAAGATCACCGGGGTTTTCAGGCGCTGGTGAATCAGGTCAAAGTCCGGCGCCTTGAATTGCTGCCATTCGGTGCACACGATCAACGCATCGGCGCCGCCCAAGGTGGATTCCGGGGTGCCCATCAGCATCAGGCGCGGGTCATCGCCGTAGATGCGTTGGGTTTCCTGCATGGCTTCAGGGTCAAAGGCGCGCACATTGGCGCCGGCAGCCCACAGCGCTTCCATCAGCACGCGGCTGGGGGCATCACGCATGTCATCGGTGTTGGGCTTGAAGGCCAGGCCCCACAGGGCAAACGTCTTGCCCTTGAGGTTGCCCTGGAAGAACGCGTTGATGCGCTCGAACAACTTGCTCTTCTGGCGCTGGTTGATGGCTTCCACGGCTTCGAGCAGGTCGCTGGAGCAGTTGGCCTGCTTGGCGCTGTGGATCAGGGCGCGCATGTCTTTGGGGAAGCACGAGCCGCCATAACCGCAGCCGGGGTAGATAAAGTGGTAGCCGATGCGTGAGTCGGCACCGATGCCCAGGCGCACCGACTCAATGTCGGCACCCAGGTGTTCAGCCAACTCGGCGATCTGGTTGATGAAGCTGATCTTGGTGGCCAGCATGCAGTTGGCGGCGTACTTGGTCAGTTCTGCGCTGCGCAGGTCCATGAAGATGATGCGGTCGTGGTTGCGGTTGAACGGTGCGTACAGGTCGCGCATCACGTCGCGCACCTCTTCACGCTCGCAGCCGATGATGATCCGGTCCGGGCGGCGGCAGTCGGCAACGGCGGAGCCTTCCTTGAGGAATTCCGGGTTGGAGACGATATCGAACTGCAGCTCACGGCCGGCGGCACGCAGGTTATTGAGGATGTGGTCACGCAACGTGTCGCCGGTGCCTACCGGTACGGTGGATTTCTCCACCAGGATCACCGGCGCCACGCGATGGCGGGCAACTGCATCACCCACCGACAGCACGTATTTCAAGTCGGCCGAACCGTCTTCATCCGACGGCGTGCCCACAGCAATAAACAAGACTTCACCGTGCTCGACGGCGAGTTTTTCGTCGTGGGTAAAGCGCAGGCGTCCGCTTTCCAGGTTGTCCTTGACCATGGCTGCCAGGCCCGGCTCGAAGATGGTCACATGCCCCTTCTGCAGCGACTCGACTTTGTGCTTGTCAACGTCCATGCAAATGACATCGTGACCGACTTCGGCTAATACCGTGGCCTGAACCAGACCAACGTAACCACTACCAAATACACTGATTTTCATGGGGTATTCCTGGGACTTGAGGTGCTAGCACGACGAGAGTTGATAACCAGTACGCCGAGGATGACCAAGGCCACCCCCAGGGTTTTTGAAAGCGAAAAATCTTCGTTGAACACCGGTAGGCTGGCGGCCAGCAAATACACCAGCGCGTAACTGATGCTGAGCAGCGAATAGGCGCGGCCCAGGGGTAAGTGCTTCAGTGCGCCGAGCCAGCACAGCATCGACAGCGCATAGGCGATGATCGCCAGGATCACCACGCCCAGGGCGCCGAGGTCGATGCTGTTGTCCGTGAAGGCAGCCAGCCATTGGGTGGGCAGCGGCAGGCGCGTCATGCTCCAGCGCATGCCCAATTGGGCGCCACTCACCAGGCCGACACTGCCCAGGGCCAGGGCGAAACCCCGCATGCGGCTCATACCTGGCGCCCCAGCAAGACCACGCCGGCAATCACCAGCCCCACACCCAGCCAATGACGGGCATCAATGGGTTCGTGAAACACAAAGCGCGCCATCAGCGTGACCAGCACAAAATTCAGGCTGAGCATGGGGTAGGCAATGCCGACTTCCAGGCGCTGCAACACCAGCAGCCACACCAGCAAGCCCAGGCCTAGGCACACCAGCGCCGACCACAACCACGGCGAGCGCAGTTTCGGTGCCCAGCCGTCCGGCACGCCGCGCCAGCTCTCCACGGCGAATTTTTGCGAGACCTGGCCCATGCAGGTGAGCAGGCAGGCCGTGAGCAGTAGCAGCAGGGTGATCATGGCGCGACCTGCGGGAAAATCAGGATCACGATCTTGCCTTGCGCATAACGCTTGCCGTCAGTGGGCAGCAGCGCGAGTTCTTCCTTTTCGCCGGTGCTATTGACGCGCATCACCACGCCCACCGCACCGGTACGACGGGTTTCGGCCATCCACGTCTGGATGCGGTTACGGTCGACCAGACGCGGGGCCGTGTCCTCGTAAGCCAGGCCGTACTTGACCTCACCCGAGGTGTTGTACAGCGTGATATCCGGGCGTTTGAGGCGCCAGGACAGCGCCGACGCGGCGCCCAGGTCGTTGCTCAGCAGGGCAACGCTGGGCTGCAACTCGTCGATGTGATCAATGATGAACTGGTCCGGGGTCTTGTTGTAAACCACCGAATGGGGCAACGCCGCAGGCACCAGCAGCACCAGTAATCCACTGCCGATCAGCGGCGCGGCCCACAATGCCAAGGGGCGTGCCGCTTGCAGCAGATTGACCACGATCCAACCGAACAAAAAGATGAACACCAGCACCAGGCTGACGGTTTCCTCACCCGGTTCGTAGACCGGCTTCTTCAACTGGAACCAGCTGAGGGCCAGCAACACCAGCACACCCATCACCAGGTTCAACCAGCCATTGATGCGCAGCACACGGCCGCGACCTTGAGCCAGTTTGTCGCTCAGGGCCGAGCCCATCAGCAAGGCCAGGGGGAGCATGCACGGCATGATGTAGGAGGGCAGCTTGCCTTTGGCCAGGCTGAAAAAGGCCAGGGGCATCAACAGCCACAGTAGCAGGAACGCGGTTTTCGGCACGCGCCGCTGCAGCCAGGCCTGCTTGAGCGCGGACGGCAACAGCGCGACCCACGGCAGCGCGAACCCTACCAGCAGCGGCAGGTAATACCAGAAGGGTTCGGCGTGCTGGGCGTCTTCACCGGCAAAGCGTTGGATGTGCTCGTGCCAGAAAAAGAAATGCCAGTAGTCCGGCTCTTGCAGGTGCACAGCCAACGCCCACGGCACGCTGACAGCAATCGCCACCACCACGGCAACAGGGCCAAATTTGCACAACTCGACAAAACGTTTTTGCCAGACGGCGTAGGGCAGGGCGACCAGCACCGGCAGCAACCAGGCCAGGAAGCCCTTGGTCATGAAGCCCATGCCGCACGCCAGGCCCAGCAAGGCCCATGACCACAAGCGCGCGCGCCGCGTGGTGCTGTCGAAACAGAACCACAAGGCCACGCCCGTCAGGTTGACCCAGAAGGTGAACTGCGGGTCCAGGTTGGCATAGCCGCCCAGCGCGGCCACGCTGACGAAGCTCATGTAGAGCAACGTGCTGACCAGGCTCTTTTGCGGATCATTCCACAACCGACGAGAGACCAGGTACACCAGCAAAATGCTCAAACCGGTGCTCAACGCCGAGGCAAACCGCACGCCGAACAGGTTCTGCCCGAAGATCGCCTGGCCCAGCGCGATCATCCAATAGCCTGCGGCGGGCTTTTCGAAGTAGCGAATGCCCATGAAGTGCGGCGCGGCCCACTTGCCGGTCAGCAGCATCTCCTGGCTGATTTGCGCATAGCGGGTCTCATCGGGAATCCACAGGCCATGGGTGGCCAACGGCAGCAGGTAGAACACGGCGAACGCCAGCAGGAGCAGGGGCAAAGCCCAGCGGCGGATCATGCCTGCTGCACTCCCAGCCAACCCTCGCGGCCCGTCAAGGCGCCGCGCACCAGCTGTTGCTGGGGCAGGGTGGTCACATCCGCGGGCAACAGCTCGCCCAAGGGTTTGAACTCGATGCCGCGCTGCCCGGCCTGGGCGAGCAACTGGCGAAAATCATTGGCCATCAGAATCCCTTCTACTTCCGCGTGGATCGTGTAGACGTTCAGCTTTGACGCGTTGAACCGATCAAGAATGAAGCGGTTGAAATCGTTGGCAGCCACCACCGGCCCGACGACTTCGTCGAAGGTCGGCAGGTCTACCGGAATTTGTGGGGTGCCCGCGCTGCCATCGGCCAAGGTTGGTCGAAACAGACTGGAGCCCCGGCAATCGCTGTTGTAGCGAAAGTTGAAGCCTTGCTTGGCTTGCACCACACGCTCATCGGCACGCCAGCCGGCGGCCGCTGAACAGTCGATGCGTTCGCCGAGGATGTCGCCCAAGGTGTCTACGCCGCGTCGAATCTGCTCGACCAGTTGTGCCTCGCTCCAACGCCCGGTGTTGGCCTGCCAGCCATGGTGGTCCCAGGCGTGCAGGCCGACTTCATGCCCGGCAGCCTTGGCCTGGCGCATCAAATGCCCCAGGTCTCGGCCAATCGGCTTGCCTGGCCAGGCAGTGCCGGCCAACAAGATGTCCCAGCCATACAGGCCGGCCGCGTTGGAGCGCAGCATCTTCCACAAAAACTGCGGGCGGATCAGGCGCCACAAGTGACGCCCCATGTTGTCCGGCCCGACACTGAAGAAGAACGTCGCCTTGACCCCGGCTTCGGCCAGGGAGTCGAGCAACCGCGGCACACCTTCACGGGTGCCGCGGTAGGTGTCGACGTCGATGCGAAGACCTGCCTGCATTACTTTTTATCCGCAATTTCAAGCATGGCTTCACGCAGGAAGAAATCGAGCGTGTTGCCGATGGTTTCGCTCATTTCTACGCTCGGCTCCCAGTTCAGCAGGCGCTTGGCGTTGTCGATGCTCGGCTTGCGGTGCGCCACGTCCTGGTAGCCCGTGCCGTAGAACGCCTTGCTCTCGACGTCGCGGAAACCAGCGAACGGCGGGAAGTTGTGGCGCAGCGGGTGGGCCTCGAACTGACGCAGCAGCTCTTCGCCCAACTGGCGAATGCTGGCTTCGTTTTCGGGGTTGCCGATGTTGATGATCTGCCCGTCGCAGACGCCATTGTCGTTATCAATGATGCGCGCCAGGGCTTCGATGCCGTCGGCAATGTCGGTGAAGCAACGCTTCTGCTCACCGCCGTCGAACAGACGGATCGGCGTGCCTTCCACCAGGTTCAGGATCAGCTGGGTAATGGCGCGGGAGCTGCCGATACGCGCCGAGTCCAGGCGGTCCAGGCGCGGGCCCATCCAGTTGAATGGCCGGAACAGGGTGAACTTCAGGCCCTTGTCGCCGTAGGCCCAGATCACGCGGTCCAGCAGTTGCTTGGAGACGGAGTAGATCCAGCGTTGCTTGTTGACCGGGCCCACTACCAGGTTGGAGGTGTCTTCGTCGAAATACTGGTCTTGGCACATGCCATAGACTTCGGAGGTCGACGGGAAAATCACGCGCTTGTTGTACTTGACGCAGTAGCGCACCAGCTTGAGGTTTTCTTCGAAGTCCAGTTCGAATACGCGCAGCGGGTTACGGGTGTACTCGATCGGCGTGGCGATGGCCACCAGCGGCAGCACCACGTCGCATTTCTTGATGTGGTACTCGATCCACTCGGTGTGGATGCTGATGTCGCCTTCCACGTAATGGAAGTTCGGGTGGCTGCGCAGGCGCTCGATGGCGTCGGAGCCGATGTCCAGGCCATAGACTTCGTAGCGGTCGTCACGCAGCAGGCGCTCGGACAAGTGGTTACCGATAAAACCGTTCACGCCCAGGATCAGCACACGGGTACGGCGCGGCTTGCGACCCGACTCGGCGCCGCGTAGCACGGAGCCATCCACCAGGCCCAGTTCATCGGCCAGGGACGGGCCGGCCAGGTACAGGCCGTTTTCGTTGCGCTGGCCGAACTTGACCACCAGGGAATCTTCACCGCAGGCAATGCGCAGCGGGTTGACGCTGATTACACGGCCAGGCGCCAGACCTTCGTTGCCCTTGACCACGTCGGCTTGCCACACGATCAACTTGTGCTCGCCCACGGCGCAGAAGGCGCCCGGGTACGGCTGGGTCACTGCACGTACCAGGTTGAACAGTTGCTCGGCGGGCTTTTTCCAGTCCAGCTTGCCATCGGCGGCGGTGCGACGACCGAAGTAGGTGGCTTTGCTCTCGTCCTGGGCGGTTTCGCTCAGCTTGCCCTGGGCCAGCTGTGGCAGGGCATCACGCAGCAGGGCAGTCGCCGCATCGCGCAGCTTGGCGTGCAGGCTCAGGCCGGTATCGCTGCGCTCGATGGTGACTTTCTGCTGGGCCAGGATCGCGCCGGCATCGGCACGCTTGACCATGCGATGCAGGGTCACGCCGGTTTCGGTTTCGCCGTTGACCAGCACCCAGTTGGCCGGGGCGCGGCCACGGTATTTAGGCAGCAAGGAGCCGTGCAGGTTGAACGCGCCTTTGCGGGCGGTGGCCAACAGCGGCTCGCTCAGCAGGTTGCGGTAGTAGAACGAGAAGATGTACTCCGGGTTCAGCTTGGCGATGCGTTCGATCCACAGCGGGTGGTTGGCGTCTTCCGGTGCATGCACCGGGACGCCATTGCGGGCGCAGAGTTGGGCGACGGAACCGTAGAAGTTGTTTTCCTTGGGGTCATCGGCATGGGTGAATACGGCGGCAATGTCGTAACCGGCGCTGAGCAGCGCTTCAATGCCTGCGCAACCAATATCGTGGTAGGCGAATACAACAGCTTTTGAACTCATGACTGGACCTGATCCGAAGAAGAAGTAGACGTATGGGAAGACACCAGGCCGTCGACCACGACGACTGGAGCAGGTGCTGCCGGTTGGTTGCGCAGCACTTTTTCAATAAAGAAGCGTGGGCGGGCGCGGACATCGCTGTACATGCGGCCCAGGTATTCGCCCAAAAGGCCCATGCCGATGAACTGGCCACCGGTGAACACGAACAACACCGCAAACAGCACGAACAGGCCATCACCGGCCCAGTCGGCGCCGAAGGCCAGGCGCATGACGATCAGGGCAAAGGCAAACAGCACGCCCAGTGCCGCCAGGCTGAAACCGACGATGGACAGCAGGCGCAAGGGCGTGGTGGTCATGCAGGTCAGCAGGTCGAACATCAGGCTGATCAGGCGCATGGCGCTGTATTTGGATTCGCCGTGCTCACGTTCGGCGTGGTGCACCAGGATTTCCGTGGTGTGGCGGGCAAAGCCGTTGGCCAGGATCGGGATGAACGTGCTGCGCTCACGGCAGGCGAGCATGGCGTCGACGATGGTGCGGCGGTAGGCGCGCAACATGCAGCCGTAGTCGGTCATGGCCACGCCGGTAGAGCGCTGCACGGCAAGGTTGATCAAGCGCGAGGGCCAGCGGCGGAAGGCCGAGTCCTGGCGGTTATTACGCACGGTGGCGACCACGTCGTAGCCCAGGGCGGCTTGCTCGACCAGGCGCGGGATTTCTTCCGGCGGGTTCTGCAGGTCGGCGTCAAGGGTGATCACCACTTCGCCACGGCACTGTTCAAAGCCGGCCATGATCGCCGCGTGCTGGCCGTAGTTGCGGTTAAGGATCACCGCCACCACATTGCTGCCGTCTTCGGCGGCGGCGTCTTCGAGCAGTTGGGCCGAATTGTCGCGGCTACCGTCATCCACTAGGATGATTTCGTATTCGTAAGCCAATTGCTTGCAGGCTGCCGTGGTGCGGCGCAGCAACTCAGGCAGGCTTTCTTGTTCGTTGTAGACCGGGATAACGATCGACACGCAATGAATAGGGTAGGGTTTCAAAGATTCATGACCTCGGGCTAAAGCGACTTCAAGCGTGAAAACAGCAGCGTTCATTGGGCAAAACTACAGCCCGCAGGATATAAAACGGGGCTAAAGATGATGCGTTTTCAATAGGTTAGTCGATAATCCACGGATTGCTCTCAAGTGTTGCCTACAAGGTTAAGCGCAAAAATGTGCAACGAATATGAAAGGCGGATGAAAAACTCGTTTATTTGACAGGCAGACAGCTAGGGTTCAGCTAAGTAATCAAGGCGTTACATGTAGGCCTCACAGGGCGATATCGGAGCTTCGTGCAAGACGCTTGGTTCAATCTGAGCGAGGCGATCAGCCCAATGTTTGCCCTTCAACAATCTTCTCTGCATTGGCGCTCAAGTGCCGGTAAAGTAAGCCCTCTCTTGCCAGGGTACTCGGATGAATAGCGTGCAGCTTTTACGCGGCCAGTTGCGGCCAGCGCTGATGGGATTGTTGATGACGGTGGCCTGTGTCACCAGCGTGCGGGCTGATCAGGGCGTCGCGCTGACCCCACTGGACCAGGTGCCGGACGGGGTGGAAGTGCGCGGCAAGCAGGTCGCCGCCTATACCTGGGATGACCGCCAAGGCAAAAACCTGCTGGTACTCGCCGAGCAAGTCGGTGAGCGCGATGACGATGGTACCCAGTCGGCCTTTGTCTACGCGGCGCAATACGTGCTGGGAGGCGAGCGCCCCAAGCGCGTGTGGATGCTGTACGACGATGTACAGCACTGCGAATTCGACGCCGGGCTGCGCTTTGACCGGGCTGCCACCAAGGTCACCGACCTGCTGGGCGACGGCAATACCCAGGCTACAGTCGGTTATTCGCGGGCCTGCACCAGTGATGTCAGCCCCAACGAATTCAAGCTGATCATGCATGCCGGAAAGTCCGAGAAGTATCGTCTGCGCGGCCTCGACCGCGTGGGCGCAAGTTGGTGGGATGAGGACGCTGGCGCCTTGCGCGGCATGCCACTGCCCACTGACTGCAGCGTCGTGGCGCAGCAAGCGTTGGTCAGCCAATACAAGGAGCAGGGCACCGAACTGCCCCTGCCAGGCTGCTATGGCGACGAGAAGGACTTTGCCAAGGCGCCGGACAGTTATCTCGCTTTTATGCGCCAGCAGTGGTTCGCGCTGATGCAGCAACAGGACGCCGACTGGAGCCAGTCCCAGGCCCAGCCCCAGGCAGCCAGTGAGGACGACGATACAGCCCCGTGATTTTGTGCCAGGGCCGCTCCTGGGTTAGACTCGGCCTTCGCCAACCCACTAAATACATCGACTAATCAAATAGTTGGTCGATGTATTTAATCCAAAGGCTGATCTACCTTGACCGAGTCCATTCGCAACCCGCTGACCCTTTACCTCACCCGCCTGGCGCCTTCCAGCCAGTTGACCATGCGCTACGTGCTGCAGGATGCCGCCGACCGCCTGGGTTTCGAAGACCTCAACCTCGAAGAGATTGACTGGCACCTGCTGCAGCCCGAACACGTCATCGCACTGGTGGCTGCCTTGCGCGAGGACGGCTTTGCGCCGAACACCTCGTCGCTGTATGTGAATGCGGTGCGCGGGGTGATGAATGAGGCGTGGCGCATGAGCTTGATCAGCCAGGACCACCTGTTGAAGATGCGCTCGGTCAAGGCCACGCCCGGTACGCGCCTGGGCCAGGGCCGCAACCTGCGCCGCACCTTGATCCGCGAGATGCTCGACGTCTGCGCCGCCGACCCCCGGCCTCAGGGCCTGCGGGATGCCGCAGTGATCGGTCTGTTATATGGCTCGGGCATGCGCAAGTCGGAGTCGGTGAACCTGGACCTGGCACAGATCAACTTTGACGAGCGCAGCTTGCGCGTGATCGGCAAGGGCAACAAAGAGCTGGTCAAGTACGCGCCGGACTGGGCGTTTGCCAAGCTGCAGGCCTGGCTGGCGTTCCGCCGCGAGCACCTCAAGGAAGGCGAGCAGGACGACAGCTTCTTGTTCAACCGCATCCGGCGAGGCAGCCATATCACCCGGGAACGCATCACCAAGCATGCGATTTACTACATCGCGCGCCAGCGCGGCGATCAAGTGGGGGTCAAGATCATGCCCCATGATTTCCGTCGTTCGTTTATCACGCGGGTGATCGAGGAGCATGATTTGTCGATTGCGCAGAAACTGGCGCATCACACCAATATCCAGACCACCGCCAGCTATGACGTGCGTGACGACAATGAGCGGCGGCGGGCGGTGGATCGATTTGATTTGTAGGCTTGTGGATACACCACGATTCAAATGTGGGAGCTGGCTTGCCTGCGAAGAGGGCCTCACAGGCAACCAGAATGTTGAATCTGCCTGCTCCTCTGCTCAGGAGGAAGGCGGGACGCTTGAGACCAGGTGAGCCGGCAAGCGCCGCAACGTCCACAAGGTGGTCAGCATCGCGGCAAGCGCACACAGCGCAATGCCGATCAACATCGGCGCCGGTGTATGGTCGGCAAAGATCCCCACCAAGGTCATCGCCACAGCCGCCGTGACCATCTGGATCGCGCCCAGCAGTGCAGACGCAGAACCCGCCACCGCACCATGATCCTCCAGCGACAGTACCCCGGCCGCCGGCAATAGCAGGCCAAGAAAGCCAAAACCGATAAACAACAGCCCCATCATCAAGCCCAGGCTGTCACCCCACAGTGTAGTAGCCGCCAGCAAGCTCATGACCGCCGCCACGCCCACCACCGACCAGCGAATCAACGGCGCCAGGCCAAAGCGGGCGCTGAGGCGGGCGGTCAATTGGCTCATGGCAAAAAACGAAGCCGCGTTGAGCGCAAAGCACAGGCTGAACTGGGTCGGTGTCAGGCCAAAAAATTCGATGTACACGAAGGGCGCGCTGCCGATGAACACGAAAAAGGTGGCCAGGCCAAACCCGCACACCACCGACAAACCCGTAAAGACCGGGTCGCGGAGGAGGGCGCCATAACTGCCGAACGCCTGGCCCAGTGTCTTGCCCAGGCGGCGCTCGGCCGGGTGGGTTTCTGGCAGTTGTACGGCGGTCATCACCAGACACAGCACGGCCACCACCGCCAACACGGCAAACACTTCGCGCCAGCTCCAGATCGAAATCACCAGGCTACCGGCCAGCGGCGCGAGGATCGGCGAAACACTCATCACCAGCATCAACAAAGCCATCAGACGCGCCGCTTCATGGCCGGTATACAGGTCACGGACAATCGCCCGTGGGATCACCATGCCCGCACAAGCACCGAACGCCTGCACCGCACGAAAACCAATCAACACTTCGATGGTCGGTGCCAGCGCGCAGCCGACGCTGCCAATGGCAAAGATCACCAAACCCGCATAAATCGGTGGTTTACGCCCGAACACGTCGCTGAGGGGGCCGTAGAACAACTGGCACACGCCGATAATCATGAAGAACACCGTCAAACTCATCTGCACGGCCGCCGGCGAGGCCTGGAGGCTGGCGCCCAGGGTCGGCAGCGCCGGCAGATAGATGTCGATAGCAAACGGGCCCACGGCGGTGATCAAGCCCAGCAACAGGGCGAGACGGGCGATACGTTGAGGCATTTGGCAGATCCAGGTAGAGCAACGGACGGTCAGCTTAAGGGAACCGCGCAGATCCGCAAACTTAGGCTTCACTAACAAGCAACAGCTGCCGATACAGCTAGCAGCGACATTGAAACGGTTGGGTTCCCAACCGGCGGTCCTGGCACGGGGTACCACTATGACGATCAAATTACGCTTGGTGCTGTTGATTGCGACCGGGTTGCTCACCGCTTTGATCATGAGCCTGGCTGGCTACCTGGGCAATACGCGGATGGCCGATGCGGTACAGGACAACGACGTCAGCATGACGGTACTGCGCAACCACATGGAAGCCGACATGATGCACGACGCCCTGCGTGCGGATGTACTGTCGGCGATGTTGGTCGGGCTGGGCAAAAGCACCAGTACGCCGGCCGAGGTCAACAGCTCGATCAAGGAGCATGCCGAGCACTTTCGCGAGGTGCTGGCGGACAATCTCAAGCTGCCGTTGGACGCCTCGATCAAGGCCAGCCTGGAAAAAATCAAACCCAGCCTGGACACCTACATCAGTGCCGGCGAGCGCATCGTCGCGCTGGCCCTGGACAATCCCGAGGCCGCACGAGGGGAACTGCAGACCTTCAATGCCGCGTTCAGCCAGTTGGAAGAACAAATGGCGGCGTTGAGCGAACTGATCGAAAACAATACCCAACTCACCAGCACCGGTACCCGGCAAACCATCAGTAACGCTAACTGGACCTTGATTATTGTATTGGGGGCGAGCCTGCTGTTGCTGCTGGCACAAGGACGTTGGGTGACCCTGAGCATCATGGGGCCGTTGCGCACCGCCAGCCGTATTGCCCAGAGCATTGCCCATGGCAACCTGAGCGAGCCGATTGCCGAACCCAAGAACCAGGACGAAGCCAGTGCACTGATTCGCAGCCTGGCGACGATGCAGCGGGATTTGCGCGGCATGATCGAAGTGGTTCGCAGCAACGCCCATGGCGTCAATGGCATGAGCGAGCGCCTCAGCCAGGGTTGCCATGAAGTGGCAGGCAGCAGCCAGCAACAAAGCGTCGCCGCCAGCACCATGGCCGCCGCCGCGAGCGAAATGACAGCCAGCATCGAAGAAATCACCCGTCACGCCCAACGTGCCCTGGACATGGCCAGCCAGGCTGAAACCCTGGCCAAGGACGGCGGCCGGGTTATCCACCAGGTGGTCAGCGACATGGATGCAATCGCCCGTTCTGCCCAACAGTCAGCCCAAGTGATCCGCACGCTGGACAAGGAGTCCGAGGCGATCTACAGCATTATCCAGGTGATCAAGGGGATTGCCGACCAGACCAACCTGCTGGCCCTGAACGCCGCCATCGAAGCCGCCCGCGCCGGTGAACAAGGGCGCGGCTTTGCGGTCGTGGCCGACGAAGTGCGCAGCCTGGCCGGACGCACCAGCGCCTCCACCCAGGAAATAGCCAGCATGGTCGGGAGTATCCAGCAGAACACCCGTGAAGCGGTGATCAGCATGGAGGAGGGCGTTGCCCAAGTGGACAAGGGCATGGCGGTGACTGCCGAGGTGGAGCGCGCCATTCGCGAGATCCTCCAGGCTACGCTGAGTACCACTGAATTGGTCAACGATATTTCACGCACGATTAGTGAGCAGAGCCTGGCCAGTAATGAGATCGCTCATCAGGTGGAGAGAATTGCGGGGATGTCGGAAAGTAACAGTCGGGTGATTGGCGAGACGGCGTCGACGACGGATGAATTGTCGAGTTTGGCGGGGAAGCTTTCGCAGTCGGTGGATCGGTTTAGGCTTTGATGGATGATGACTATATATAACAACAAATAACAGTGCTATCGAGAACTGATTTTTGGTCGACGTGCCCAGCAGGATAAAACTCAACCGGAATGATTTGAAATGACTGCTATCGCTCTTCTGAATTCTGAGCTAGACCCTCACCTGATTGCAGACACTTTGCTCAGCGTTGAGGGAGCAGACCCAGATGTCAAAAAAACGATATGGCTGCCAGCGCTAGGAAATATTTGTTCTGAGTGGGGCGAGGGCGAAAAGTTGTGGCATATATCTCGACTGGGACGAAAGTCATTTTTCCTTCCTAATCAGTCAGGCGTGTTGTCCTTCGCAGGTGTTTGTGCCCCAGCCGCAAAGTTTCTTGATGAACTATCGAAAGCCTTTCGCAATGTTTACCAGTTTGATCAAAGTGCGAAAGTCGACAGTGGACTTATTAACCGAGTATTAAATAACACCGAGAGGGTCCAGGATTTTTGGCTGATAGGTGTATTGGTCGATAAAGACGGAAAGCGTGAGCCTTATACTCACAATACCGTTAAAAAGATAGAAACTGAACATTTCGGTATCTGTTACGCCGCCGGCTCTGGGGCCGAGCTGATTGAAAAACTGGTCAATTCCGCTGATCAACGAATAACCGCGGGCGTCTGGAGAGATGCGACTCATATCAGCGTAACTGAAGATCTGGCCGAGCATATTTCTTGCGAAATGCTATACAGAGAAAGCGATATTAGAAATGGCGTCGAGCCAGGCACACCGTTCTCTATCGGATGTGGTGGATTTTATGAGTGGTACGCCGTTTTGCCTCAGGGGGTCAAGCCGATGCGCTCCCGACTCGATATCCATGTGTACTTTCACGAAGGGAAACTAGTAGTTTCACGAATGTATTTTTGTGAACAGGTTCAGAATAATACTTTAAGGTTCGTTGATTCGCTGCTGCCCTCGCAAGATTATTACCTTTCAATCTACACCCTGGGGCTTGATCCAGTGGAGATCCCCCTGGATCTCCTGATTGGAGACTGGACAACAATCGTTCCTGTAGAGTCAATTGGGACGTTGATTGGTTCTTTTTTAAATGCTGGAAAATCAGTTGATTGCAGTAGTAAGTCGCTGTTATCAGGGAGTGTGTCCTCCGAGATAGCTGAAAAATTATTTGGCGAACCGACGAATGTTAATCGCGTGAGAGTGATTGTTACCTATAACGGGCGCGCGATCACACGAAGCATCCTATCTCAACCTCATGAACCGAGCAGTGCACAGGTAAAAGAGGTTGGTGGGCGTGTAGCCGTATGCTTAAGCCAGAAAGTGATGACGACGGTGGTAGAATCCGTTGCCCATCTGATTGAAAAAAGCCCCTGAGTAAAATAGGTAGCAGCTAAATTATCATGAATAGACATTTATATAATAACGACGAGCTTTCCGAATATGGTCCTTTCAACGGGACCGTCATTTATTCCGCTCGCCCGATCAAACTTTTGGCGGGTGATATTATTCAGGTTGTGTCCGGCTCTACTACAAAGCCGAAGCAATATTATTATCATGGGGCCTATGTCTATTCCCACGAAGTCAAAAGTGATAAGCCCGAGCGCAAAAAGTACCTAATCAATAGTCTTCAACCGTTGAACCCTCCAGTTGAAGTGACGCGAAATTTGCTCCCCGAAGGAAATACTTTTAATACATTTATTGGTAATTTGACGACTTCCCTTCGGAGGGTTCCGGAAGTCTATCTGGAGTTGTATCAAGATCTGATAGAGTCTAGTGGTCAGTACAAAGCTAAACTTGATTCCGATATCGACAGGATTGTCGGCTCAGACACTGGCGTAAGGACAAGTATAAACAGGGAATTGTTGTGTCGCCTCGGGCAAGGAAAATTCAAGAAAAATGTCGAGCGAGTCTGGGGGAGTAATCGGTGTGCACTGAGCGGGATAGATCTGCCGGAGTTGTTGATTGCGTCACATATTAAGCCTTGGGCATCATCCGATAATGGCGAGCGTTTGAATGGGTGCAATGGGATTCTGTTTGCGAGTCATATAGACAAACTGTTTGACAGCTTCATCATTACGTTTAAAGAGCTTGGCGGCCAGTTTGTCCTGCATTCCTCTCCAAAAATCAAAGCTTTCCTAGAGAATAATTTCAGAATTAATAAGAGCTCGCTTGATCTTGGCAAACTCACACCGTCGAATTTTAGAGAAGTTTCCGGCTTTCTAAAATTTCATAACTCTGAGTTTGAACGTTTGCATATTGAATAGGCACGAGTCAGATATATGTAAGATAAATTTGCCCTGGTTTTTATAAGTGCAATATTACTGTTGACGATTGGTTTCAGAGTCCGATAGGAGCTGTTTGCCAAGTTTCACTGGTTTCATAAGCGCTATTCTAGCGATGGTCAACGCCCCTTACCGGGGCCACTGCAAACTAAAAAAAGAAGGGAAAAGCCTTATCAATGAGAAGCGCGCATTCTATTGAGGGTGCGGAAGTTCTGACCAGGGTAGGGGCCTTAGGTAGCGTGCTGGCTGGCCTATGGATATATTAACTCTAGGGGCGCACCTTCATATGCGCTTTCCAGCGATTGTAATCGAGGGTTTTGGCCGTGACTGACCAGTCCGGTGCTAAGTTTCCTTAAACAACATCCACGATGCAGCACCATAATTGTCACGCCGTCTTTTCTGTTTAACCCACGACCTTCATCACCAAGCGAAAATTAGCGTATGCAGGAGAATATGAGTACGGATGACCTTAATGAGATGTGCTATTAACTCAACTAAATGACTATTTAGTGTAGTTATATTAATTCGTCATTCGCGTAGAGTAGGGTACGCCCCAAACTCAAGATCACTTTCCGGCCTCTAAAAGGGCTTGGAAAGCTTCCCCGGTTGCTTCTTCAGTCTCTTTGATTTGTGTCAACACTGAGTTTATATGATTATTAATGTCAGTTTCTGATGCAGAATTTGGAAGATCACCTAACAGGCTACATATTTTTTCAAGGCGATTAACTTGGGCAAATGCATTTGCCAATCTGTTGTTAACCTTTTCAGTGAATATATCAGCCTTGTCCAAAAACTGTGATGGGAGGTCAAGCCTTACTTTTGTTGCCTTATTCGCTAAATCCTGGCGCACATTTTCATCATTTTTCAGGGCTGCCAAGTAGGTTTGGTCTCCGTTTAGTGGACGAACCACGCAACGGAATTTAGCGATTTCAACCTGCGCTGCGCCAAAAGGAGTTGTCATAATCTGAGCTAAGAGCTTGGCGCTTGCACCCCGTTCGCGCCTCCTTTGAGCTTTATCAAGGCTCCAGATAATAAGTGCGATGATTGCAGCAGCAGCCGTCGCGACAGCAGCTACAGCGTCCCAGTCGATTTTCCATTCTGTACAAAGCCACATGCAATTTCTCCGTCAATTGGTGAGGCAACGTTTGTCTGGCGGCATTCAAGCACGCAGTGATCAGCATCGCCAAGCTGAAAGCAGGAGGCGCCGTCAGGCTTCAAATCTGACCACCAGGCCCCAGCCCCGTACATGACAGTTCGCATAATGTATATTATGTTAAATCAGGTGCTATGTCAGAGATGTTCATAAGATGTCCGTTTCCAGTAACCTACGCACTGGATTTCCCAAACCCCCGAAATCCCGCGAAATCAACGCCCCCACAACGCACTTCTCAACCATTCTCTCATCTCCTGGTTCACAAACCTGCGAAGCCCTATCAAATCCTCATCGCTGGCTCAACCCAACTCCGAAATCACTGTCTGTTCACTAAAACAGTGATCATTGCCAACTTAGTTACCTTCATCAAACAGTGATGATTACTATTTTAGTGGGCACTACAATTCACTGATCGGGTCAATGACTACCGGATTTGATTTACGCTATAAATACGTCAGTCATCCTGATTACCGCATTCAAGCCAGTTCGAAACAATCACAAAACCTCAACGAAATTGTAGCTCGTGGGAGCGCTTATGCCTGCACCGTTCACTCCATTCCCCATCTTCGCACCGTACGAAGATTGGAAGCCGGTTGGTTCCACTGACGTACCCGAAAACCTAGACGTTCGACGTAGACTCGACCAAGTCGAACCAGCATGCCAGGCGTATCTGAGCATCCTATGTTGCTCGCATTTTCTCGAATATTTGTCCCATCGGTGGACACCAGGCCGGGCTAAAGTCCTCTATACCGAGACCTGCCGATACCTTGAGCAGATGCTGAATTGGAGCTTCAAAACCGGTATCTCACTATTGGACTGGGAAACGCCGAACTTCCTGCAATTTCTCGATTTTCTATGTCATCCGCCTATTGATTGGTGTGCAACTGCGTCAAACCAAAAATATATGTTGTCAACGGGACAGGCTTTCCGAAATCGGCCTATCAACGACCGCTGGAATATCTTTTACCGACATATTGATGATACGGGCGCTGCGAAGCCACCAAGCCGCCGGGATGTGCGTCGCTGCGTAAAGGTCGTGAAGGATTTTTTTACTTTCTATATTTCGGAGAACGACATTTCGGAGATCGACGCCACAAATGCATTACCTGATGGATCACCGAGCATCCCACCACGAGCCAACCCCGCCCAGAACACTCCAAATGACCTCCTCCATACCTTGGCGAAAAGCCGGCCTTTGATCACTTTTGAGCCCCATGAGCTGGATTGGGCGTTTCAACAGATCGCTGACGGTGCTGTTCCGATATTACGGCCGGAGCAGATCCTGTTCTACATGGCGATTGCCCGGTTCTCCGCCATAAAAATCTCCCACGTCCAGTCACTGAGCCAGTTTCAAAAGAATCCGGATGGTGTCTGGGTTTTCGACAATGGTCTGGTGCCCACAACTATGATGGAGCTTTCCCAAGAGTTCTCCGCTCACTTGGAGCGTTACCTCCAATGGTACGCCTTAGACCCCAACGAGACGCTGCCATCAGTGCCTGCGTTCCCTACCAATGATGGTAGCCAGAGCTATGTGCCGGACGCTCTCCATCAACACCAAGTCGAATATGGTAAACGACTGGCGGATGCGGCTTTCGCTTGTGCAGATGCGGCGATCGCAAGGGCCGAGAGCAAGTTCAGGCACATGTTGTTCACAACGATTCGTAGATCCACGAGTTTCACTCACAAGGCCAGAGTGTCTGAGTATCAAGCCCAGTATTATCGTGAGCGCGTTCAAAAGGCCAGGGTGGCTCTACGAGCTCGGCTGTCGTGAATCAAGCCTCCCGCGAGACGGTCGTCTTGACCCTACGGGCTTCCATCCTCACGCCTGCGCGCTCCGCTTGCCTGAATAAACAAGCCCCCTGCCCCACACCTGAGTCTCTATGACCTCTAGGAAAAGCTACGCACGACGTTAAATGATCGATAAGATTGGTCGTATCTCAGTTGTGCGAGCCAGGTATGGCAAGGCCTCCAAAGGCAAAGGGACAGAAAGCTCCCACCTCAAAACCCAAACCCCAGCAGAAGAAGGTCACAAGTCCTATTTCAACGGGCGGGCGCGGTGGTGCATTCGAGCAACGCGTGCAGGCTGTGCGGCTGCTCGCTATGTGCCTGGGCATCCCGTGTGCGGGGTTGCGCGAAGGATTTGTCATCGTAGGGTTGCTGTTCCAAGGTCGAGGGTTTGACCACAACACTGACGACCTGGTTGTCCACGCTGCTTCGCCGAGCACTGGGCAAAAAGCGACCATCAGAATGCAGATGAAGCGGTCACTCAAGGCGACTGCCAACGACGTTTTTACTGAGGCCGTAGGGCTTGCGTGGCTCGACTTCATCAAACCAACTTTTCAACGCGGACTGGACGACAATCTGATCGTCTATCACGTGTCCAGCTCGTCATCCATGGAAGGCGCGGTCGAGGTTGTCAGGCTGGCCTTGGCGTCGATTTCGCATGAATCTTGGCACGTCCGTGTGCAGTCAGAGGGGCTGAGTAATGCTCGGAACCGAACTGCTTACGCCGCCATCAAGGCTGCAGCTGAACAATATAATGAGGCAGCGGTTAGCGACGAAGACCTGCGCCAGTTCGTGTTACACCTGAAGTTCGTGCCCCACGACCTGGACTCAGATCGTACCCAGGAAGTCGGATACCAAAAGCAATTTATCGCTCAGGCATTACCAAGCCGGGACAGCGGCGCAGTGTGGGCGCAGTTGCTGTCTGTGTGTGCTGAGCTCAATGGCACGGCCGGAGAAATCGATCTTTCTTCTGCTTCAGCCCATCTAGGCGAGCTTGCCAAGGAATTTCATACGGCCAAGCTGATACGCGACAGTGTACGCGCCTGCCAAATGGGCACGATTTCTGTCAGCCAAGAACGCGCATCAGAGCTTACCCCGCTGGCGGAATACCTCGCTCCCCTCCTCTCCGTTGGCCGCGCTGCCGGCAGCACACTGATGACTGATGACCTCCCCATCGCAATCCAAGGGTCGGAAACTACATTTGCTACGCGTCAGCTCGACCGCATCAGCACGCTGCACAACGATCGCCGGTACAAGGATGCCTTAACTCAGCTGGAGCTCCTCGAAGATGAGCTGGGAACGTTTGATATCCACCAGAAAGCCCGTTGGCATTTCCTTCGCGGAATGTGCTTCTGGCATCTTGGGGACGATGAGACCGCCTCGACAGATCTTGAGACAGCCGCAAACCTCTACGCCGACGATGAGCGCATTGCTGCGGGTCATGTCCGGGCTCACATGCTTAAAAATGACGTGCAGGCTGCTCTTCAGGTTGGCCAGGCGGCACAGGCTCGCTTCCCGGAGTCGTATTCGGTATGGATCGCTTACACCAACGCGAGAGTCCTCATTAGAGAACAGCTAACTGAAGACGAGATCCCCGAAGCCTTTCGCAATAAGTCCGGGGCCTGGCAGATGGTGGCCAGTTCCAGGGCTGGCGCCGGGAACGAGCTTGGTGCCGTCAACGCTATCAAGATAGCTTTGGAGCAGCCTGACAGTTCCATTTTCATCGTTGAAAACTATCTGCGTTTTGCCCTGCGACTCGCTACGGACAACCCGTTCCATGTGAACACGCGATCTCAGCCTCAGGATCGACGCGAGCTCATCATCGATGCCATGTCCAAGTTTGAGGATCGTGAGGCTGCGCTATGGGCCGAGCAAAGCCCCAGGACAAAGACTGACGTCGTGTTCCACCTCGCCTATGCGTATCTGCTATTGGGGCAGCCGGCTCAGGCGTTAGACATGATCGAGCAAGGAAGGCAGCGAGGCGTCCCAGAACATGAAACCTCGGCCCGAGTGGAACTTGAGGCCCTTTGCGATTTGAATCGTGAAGGTGAAGCGGTTGATCGTTTCTGCGATCGCCTTGATCAGCTTCCTGATGACGCACTGGTGATCTTCGGCCAAGCATGCTTGGTCGCTGGTAAAGAGGTAATGCTTGAGGCTGCCTACGGCGTTCAGGTGAAGCGGCCTGTTACGGATGAGTCGGCGAAAGTGCTGCGGATACTCCGCCACATGCACTGGGAATTGTTGCTGCGTCAGCAACGCAATGATGCAGTTCAGCAGGAGCTTTCGCAGCTAGGTGTAACTCCCCAGAACAGCAATATTACCGATGGGGTTTTCGCTGCTCGAGCCTTCATCGATAACGAAGCAGTGCGCCAGGCATTCGAGAATCGTGTAGCCGAACTTGCACCACAAAGCTCCGATTTGCTGGAGCTGTCCATGGCATCGCAATGGATGCTCCATGCACGGCGTCACGATGACGCTATCGCAATGCTTGAACGCGTGCTTCCTCACGACTCGTTCACTCCACTGCACGTTGATCTTCTTCACGCCTACGCCCTAACTGATCAGCGTGCGAAGGTTCGAGATCTGCTGGAGTCGCTTCCAGGTGAATGGCGCCAGTCCGCAGATGTCCGAAACGTGGCTTTGAACGTTTACGGTAACGCCGGTGATTGGCCCAGGATGCGTGAAATCGCAGAGATGATCGTTTCTGAGACCCCTCTCGAAGCCAGTGCATGGTTGTTGCTGATTCAGGTTCTAGCCAACATAAACTCTGAGCAGATGGACGCGTGCTTAGCTACGCTTCCTGTCTTTCTGGAAGGCTCTGCTCAGGATCAATTGAAACTTGCTAACGCAGAGATCATTCGGGGGATGCCTGATCGAGGCATCGCTCGCATCTACCGAACCATGCGAGTTAGCTCGGGCAATCTTGAGGCTGCTGCCAGTCACATTTCACTGATGGTGATGGCATCCGGCACAGTGGATGCTTTCCTCACCAACCCAGTTGAGGTCGCTAGTGGGACGACAGTCGAACTCGAAGACGGCAACGGCGTCAGTGGTTACGTTTCAATAGATTTTGACATCGACCCACCGCTCCCGCCGACCGCGGAGTTCATCCCTGCGGACTCAGCGCAGGCTGTCGCGCTTATTGGTCTCAAAGCTGGCGAAACCACATCGATCCGCAGTTTGATAGGAGAGCAGACGCTCAAGGTTAAGCGGATAGTGACCATTCACCGACGCCTGCTCGACCTATCATATGGGCAGGTATCAAGCGCGGTCGTTCCGAGCAAAAAATTAGTCGCTATGACTATCCCCACGCGTGAGGATGGCGAGCTGGACATCTCCTTCTTCATTGAGCAAATCGAACGAAAAAAAGCACAGGGTCTGAACACAATCGGGCTATATGGCCAGCACATGGCCACGCTTGAACTGATCGCGCGGATGCTGGGTGTGGATGTGATCGATCTCGTCAGAGGCTGGCCCGATGAGGGGCCTTTGCTGGAGATATCGATGGGCGTGGGCCAGACCCACGATGCATTCTCCTTGGACGCTGCCCGTGATCTCCCATGGGTTGTCGATCTCTCTATGTTGGTGGAGCTTGCGACGTTGGGAATGCTCGATGTTCTGGAGCGCATCCCAAAGCTTTACATAGCTACTGCCACCAAGCAGGCGATCGAAACGAAGATCGAGTCGTCATCGCGCTTTCGCAAGGGAGGGACGCTCTTTTCACACGACGGGCAGCTCGGCATGCAGGAGCAGACAGAGGAAAATTGGCGTCGGAAGCGTGCTTTTCTCGACTCAATCTGTGCCGCTATTGATGAGTATTGTGAGGTGGTACCGGCATACGGCCCACCTTTATTACCGGCACAGATGCATACGCTCAAAGACATTCTGGGTGACGGAGAGTACGCATCCCTACTTGTCTGCCTGGAGTATGGCGGTGGCCTGCTGTCGTTAGACGCCCGCCTCCGAGCCATTGCAGGGTTTCTGGAGATCAAAGGAGCATCTCCTCAACTGCTACTGGCGAATGAGCTAATTTCAGGGCGCTTGTTGCGTGCCGAGTACTCCCGGGCAATTGTTCAACTGGTGATGGCCAGGCGCAGCTTCGTCTCGATCCAAGCTGCAGACCTTATCTCCATGATGGATCAGGGTGAGGCGTTTGCAAACATAGGTATAAACCGGTTGCGCAGCTATCTGGCCGAGCCGAACCTCACACTAGATAGTGCCGTACCCGTCATAACTGATTTTGTCTGTCTGATGTTCTTACAGGTGCGCTGCAATCTTGGTGTGATGCTGCAGCTGATCGAATATTGCTTTGAACCGATGTTCCGCCACCCAAGCTGTCCTGATGATTTCCATCGGCTGGCGTACACACAGATCCTGCTCACATTAGCAGGTGTGGAAATCAATTCTGTGGCCCGCAGAGCCATAGGGCACAGACTACATGTTGCGATGCAGCGCGCAGAGCGACCTAGCAAGCCGGTGACATTGGAAGCGAAGGTTTCCTTCGCTTATGCAGTCCCTTTCTGGGCGGTCGTGGCGCCCTCACCGCTGGCTTCAATTCGGCTTGAAGCCCAAAATCCTGCGCCGGCATCGGCTGAGAGCGGTCATACCGAGGAAAGCAGGAACGTGGATTAGCTTCCGACAGGGATCATATACACGCAGTGCTTGTAGGGCGTGGCTCTCCGAGCTCAGCTGTCGTGAATCTAGCCGCCCGCCAGGCGGTCGTCTTGACCCTGCGGGCTTCCATCCTCACGCCTGCGCGCTCCGCTTGCCTGAAGCTCATAGTGATATGGTCAGTTAGCGATGCACACATCTTGAAGCTGGTTACTTTGATGCGCCCTCGCCCTGCCCTGGCGTTTCGCGCTTCATTTTCAAGTACGCAGCTGCGGGGGATGAGCCCCAGAGTAGCCTTGTACCTGGCTTTCAAATGAGAGCAAGGCTTGGTCAGTCCGAAGTGCGCAGCTTGAGCGTCCAGTCTAGCAAGCTATCACCGGCAGCTGCAGGTAGTGAATCATCCTTCGGAGGATTGCCGCGCTTCCAAAGCCTGACTTCTATAACGCTGTCTTTCCAGATCACGACGCCACGATCCCCCGCTGGGCCATCGAACTTGAGTTTCACACATTGGCCTACCAAAGCCTTCAGTGCATCTGACCTGTACAGCCGGTTATTAAACATCACACCTTGAGCAGTCACCTTTAGTTTAGTGTCCATTTTGTTCCCTCGATGATCGTGGTCTTTCCAGAGCATTGGTACCAGGCCGAATGAACCTACAAGCCGAGATCGCGTGCGAACAGCTTGCAGCGAAGGCTGTCCGTGGCTAGACCATCTTTCACAAGTTTTTCCAACAACACATAAGTTAGATCAGCCCATGAACCTACTGATTTAGTCCAATAAAAGTCGTCAATCCATATAAACGGTTTTTTGTCATGCTGATCTTTAATGTATGCGAGCGTCCTGATTGCCACCGCTCCCTCACCTTCCAAAATTTCAATTGGTGGTTTGAAGAGCGACTGTAGATGCGTAACGTCCGTGCGAGAGTAATCGTGATACATTGCATTCGAGTGAAACTTGCCCACAATTTCCTCGAACATCGTTCGGAGCTGGCAGGCAGAATATGCATAGCTTGCGGTTTGCCAGATAAAACTTACCTGCTCGGCGTCGAATCCGCATTCCAATGAGGTATTCAGCACTGTGTAATAGGCTCTGCGTACTGAAAGAGAAATTCCAGTGCCAGCTACCTTATAGACCGAGCCGGCTCGGCGAACTTTTCTAATCTTCCTAATCCTTTCATTGTGGATAGCAACCCTTAACTCGACCCTACGCTGTATCTCTGCAAGGGTCAGATGAGTGGAATCCTCCTTCCCCACCTGCCAATGCCTCATTCGTTGTGTGAGCCTCATCACGGCACGCTCCACAATCCCGTTCAGTTTTCGCGCGCTATATTGGACTTTATATCCTGCACCCAGGATCACGCTGACCAAGGTCGTAGAGTGAAAGTCTCTACCGTCATCGATTACGAATTTTGGAGTACCCGACCCTAGCCGCCCTGACGACAGAGCCCCTGCCAACGCATCGCTACGGCTTCCGGTAGCCTCTATTGTTTTGTTGAGTACACAGCCGCAAATAGGATTAAGCATGAGGACAAGATATGGGCGGCAAATCACTGTGGCGCGATCTTCTTTGTACGCCAGAATATCAAGCGCTATGACCTCAATAACCGGATCTGTGCTCATCGCCTGACGCCCCCGCGAACCATCAAATCTAATTGCTGTGATAATCATGTGTGGTCAGCCCATAGATTGATTATCCCGCAGTAGGAATTTAGGGTGTTCGCCTGGTGCCTATTGCAAACGGATTCTGTTTATTTATCTTAAAACCTTTTTGCCCATCTGGTCATTACGAATGATTTCTATGAGGGTAGTTCTAAACCGCAGTCTGTCAAGATCGCTCTGTGAAAAAAAAAGGAGCCCCATCTTTCTCATCGGCTAGTTTTGCAAATCTCGTTAGTTAGTACACTCAGCGCACTAACTACATAATGATGAAATATCATCATTTCTATCAGAAGTTCCATTTGATCTCTGCGGTTCGATTCCTTTAACTTACGCGGAGCATTTTTAAGAAAGAGCCGTAATAGCTATCTTGAAGTCGCGAAACCGCGCTGAACCTCGCCAGCTTGAAACATAGGTATCGATGACCTTATTTCCAGGGATCGGTGAGCTCAACTGAAAATTTGCAGGTGGAGTCCTGGGTTTCTTGATAAACAAGTCTTGCGCCCTCATCATGAAAGCGGGGGCCCTTCTTCTTTTGTCGGCACTCTGCCTACATGGAAGGGAAATCGGCTTAGCCCACTTCCCTGTCGTGCTTCCAGCAACGCTGTGTATCCTTCGGAGCCTGTACCTGATCTGGACGCTGCCATACTCCGGGTATCGAGCACCACTTAAGGAATGAATATGCTGATCGAGTTCGACCTGAACCATAATGACGCGCAAGCGCTGTTGAACCACTGCACTGAGCATCAGCCAAACTCTGAAGATTTTCGAGAAAATGCTCGCCTGAGGGAGGCTCTCGAAACGCTTGCAACGGCAATCAACGACGCGATGAGTCCTCGAAAAGAACGCTACGAATCATCGGAAACGATCGACCCTAGGGTGCTTCATGCAGCAATGGCTTTATTCGGCGACAAGAAAAGTGCGGTGGAATGGCTATCGAAACCCTTACGAGCTTTGGACGAGAAACGCCCGAGGGATGTCTCCATCGAGCAGGCCCTGACGCTACTTGCGCGTATTGAGCATGGGTTTGGAGCCTGAAAAGCCTTACAAGACATTCATTCCAAAATGGTCAAGGCACGCGAATTTCCCCCGAATGTGTCCTTTTCAATGGGTTCGGCGCCCTCGCCCGTATCTAACTAGCTCGCCACGCGTTTGCGCCGTTACCGATTGCTCTATCCAGTCTCAGGTTCCTGACTAAACCTTTTCAAGGTGGTTCGGATCTGTCCTTGAATGGCCAGCCATGGGCGTCTAGATTCCTGCAATACGAGCTCTGAGCTCGATTACAAAGTCCTCGATGAATGAAGAGACCATTGCAGTGTGGGGCATACCCGGCGCCATGCTCTGCCTCATTTCATCGACCCGGTTTAAAGCACGCTGAATGAGCCGAGGGGATCCTCCCTCTCGAATATCCTCTTCTAGCTCCATTAGAGTTCGCTCAGCCTGGTACCGCAACAGGTTGAGGACTCTGGTACGGCTTTGAACCAGTTTCAAGCGATTGAGCGCAAAAACGCTAATCGTCGAAAGCGCCCGCACCTTCACCCATTCATCATCCGTATTCGCCAGCACAATGCTGTAGGTGGATTTTGACCACTTGAGGTAGTCGGCAGGATCGTCCACCATCGGATCGAGTAGGTGATGCCTTTCGTCATTCAACGATCCCCCGAAGTAGGCGCGAACCCCCGCAATAGGAAATTGATTGGCTTTGCCGTGGGCCTGGTCAGGTTTTCGGGCCCGCAGCGCCAGTAAATCTTCTTCCGTGAGGTTTTCAGTTGCAATGTGCTGAAACCGGTTTTGGTTGCACGGTGTACAGGCTGGCAGCAAGTTTTCCCAGCTATGAGTGAGCCACCAATACCCGGGATGATTGTCCTCACCGGTTACTCCACCTTTGGGGCGGAAGTGCTCGACGTCCATGTCGTCGCCGACATCCGTTTCGCAGTAGGCACACTTGTCATGGAACAGTGTGCGCAGGCTGATGGTGACGTCATCATTTTTGTACTGCAAAAATGTGTATGTCTTGGGTCTCGGTTTCGCCGTCGGATCGTAGGTACTGTAGGAAACGGCTGCGGCAGTTTTCTCCTCTTGGACAGGCCTGCTCGGCCCAGCTAGTGATGGAGGCGCGGTCACCGTCGTTCGGTCAACATACCGCATGCTCAGTCCTCGGCCCTTGTAAGAGCTTCGATGATGGCCTCAACCGCCTCCGCTCGGAGTTTGGGGCGTATACTCCCGCGCTCTGATTCCCGGCGTTCCAGGTAGGTCGCCAAAGCCTCCTGCACCACCTGTTCACTAGGGGAGTCTCCGACGAACAGACGCCCAACCAATTGGGAGGTAGCTGCGGCTGGAGTGACCGTCACTATTCCTCGATCTGAAGTGTGCGCAACATCGCCGGCGATGCTGGCTAGCTTGATTTCAGTTGCGGGGTCAGTCGTACTGGCCAGCCCGAAATAGTCGGAGGTCAGAAGCTGCTCGGCTGTCATCCCTCTCACGTTAGGCAAGTCCTCAAGGGCTTGAATCCGCCCACTTTGATCTCGTTGCAACACCATCACCTCCCCATCGTCCATTCCGCGCAAACATAGCGGATCATGGGTAGTCACGATGAACTGCACACGAGGGAACACCTTGCGCAGTGAGGTCATGACTTGCATCTTCCATCGAGGATGAAGGTGCGTCTCAAGCTCATCGATAAGCACCAGGGCTTCCGCTTTCTCGAGGTTCTGGGATTCATCGATCAGCTCACGGATAATGTCGACCGTCATGACAAATACCGACCGATAGCCCTCGCTGAGCGCGTCGATGGGAGTTACGCGGCCGTTGGCCCTGACTGCCAAATGGTCAGGTTCAATGATCAACTCATCGTCCTCGCCCAGAGCCAATATGACCCGGAGTGCGGCTGCGATCGTATCGAACCGAGCCCCAGTTTGCGCCCTCAGCCAATCTCCTGGATATGGAATGGTCGCCAAAGGGTCGAACAGAGTTCGAACGCGAGCCGCAGCCCCCGGTTTGTGATAGCGCTTTTTAGTGTCGAAGAAGCGGCGCGGGCCGTACGCCAATATCTTAAGTGCGGGATCTTTGAAGCCTTCCGGCTGGTGGTGTGCGGGGTCATACTCAAACACCGCAGGTTGCTCGTGAAAATGAAAGTCAATCTTCACATTGACCACCTGCTGATCAAGCTGATCGAAGCGGTTTAACGCTGCACTATGGGCCAATGCTGGCAGGTATTTTTTTAGTTTCTTCGCCTCATGGGTGCCAATAGCGGCTAGCGCTATAGCGGCCAAAACGCTTGACTTTCCGCTCGAGTTCTCACCTAAAATCATCAAAGCTGGCGCTCCAGCCCTTTCAGGCCGCCTGATCGGCATCTTGAGGTTGAGCTGCTCAATGGCCTTGAAGTTCGAGATGTGTACCGATGCAATATCTCCCGATTTTAGCGACCATTCAGGTGTGCGAATGGTCTCCATATGCAAGCCGTGATCTAAAGCTGGGGGCTTCGGCGGATCTAGCCTACCTGACCGAACCTCATCTATCGCCAGCGGTAGCCGAGCTTTGGCTTCGCTGGTGCAATTTTCCCAGAGCTCTACAAACCGATCGGCGAACTTCGCCTCTGCCCCTACGCTGGATCTGCCGTCGGGTCTCCAGATAAGCAAAATTCGTTGAAGAATATTGATTACTGCCCCTGAGTGTGGGGCGCTCAAATCCAGGCTTCGATGGAGCTCGCTCACCAGACTGCCGTCGAGTAGGTGAAGCACGCGCTGGATCGCTTCGTGCCTGGCTTCAACCAGGCGTGGGCGATTCAATGTGAAAACATCTATTGTCGCGGCACCTTTAGGGGTCTTCGGACAGATCAGTCCTCCCGCGGAATAAAACACATTTTTCCCTGGATCCTCCGCGGTCGGGTCGATGAGCAGAGCACGCTCATGACTTATGACGTCCGTGAAGGCTGCCAGGAAATCTGCGCGCTCATTCTCTAAAGGAAATCTGTCCCCTTTGCATTTTATGCAGACGTCGCAGGCATAAAACAGATTCCTCCATTCAAACGCCAGCCAGAGGTAGTAGTCCCAATTGTCTTCAGCATCACCTTCTACACGCCGTACAGGGCGCATATGTAGAACGTGACCATCATCGTTGAGGGGAGACTCACAAAATGCGCATTTGAAGTGGAAGACACGCGCCAGCTCAAAGCGTAATCCCGGATCAAAAAACAAATCCTCATTCAGATTATCTCGTCTCTGCCGGCGCTCACTGGCATCGCGACGCAAATATGAGAGGATCTTGCGACGCTCTTCCAGGACTTTGGGGGAACGAAGAAATCCAGGTGCTGCTTTGGGCCTAAAAATCCTGAGCATCAGTACCTCCTCCGTGAGAGTTCGACTGCGTTGGGTGAGCCAGGACGTGGTCGATGCTTCGCGTCCACATCGTTTAGGGGCGGACGATACCAATTGTCACAGGCATGGGTCGAGCATCAGGTGCCATTTCCATTCGTACTACAAAAACTCGACTCCGGGTAATAGCGGCTTTATCCACCTGGGAGTGGATAACATCGGCCCGAATGCTTGCCTCATGAGGCTGCACTCCTTCCTTCGTGCCAGCCTTACCCGACTGACGATGTCTTACTGCTTACCCGGGCTGCGATGGAGGGATTGGAGGTCATCTGGCGCGATGGGTACCGATATAGCAAGGCAGAGATCTTGCTGATGGATCTGCACAAGCGCGGCGAATTTACGGGTGATTTGTTCACCCCTCCCCAGCCAGCGAGGTCGGACGAACTGATGCGCGTACTGGATCGCATCAATGTGAAATTTGGGAAAAACCCCCTTCACTAGGGACGAATGCCGATTGAGGCAGTGTGGGCGATGAAGCGCAGGATGATGAGCCGCAGCTACACGACGAACTTTGATCAGTTAATGAGATACCGAGCCTTCTAGCAGCGGGGCCAGAAGGCATCAGGGTAGCTGATTAAAGAACCGTAATGCCTATTTAAACTCGAGCCAAAAGCTGATTTACATATTCCGCAAGCTCTTGAACAAATGCTTCATACTTCACCGGATCAAGATACTCCTCCACGATTTGCGCCGTTCGTTCGCTCGACGCAGACATAGATCCACGTTTTAACACACGCTCCACCTCAGACAGCCATTTCTCGTTCTCGAACTCTCCTGCGGGCTCTGGAAGGCCAGGGAATCTTTCAACAGCCTCCTTGACCTTCTGAAGATCAAGCAACGCTACGAATGATGGCTTAAGGTGCATCACTTTGGTGGTGCTGCTTGGTTCGATACGTCTAGCCATGCGTAGCGAATGTGGGTCGCCTTCGAGGACAAACACGGCGTACTTTCGAGACTCTCGAAGGAGTTCAAACAGGCGACCTGACTGCGCTACTCCACCCAGAGCCACAGCGTTTACGTCCCCTACTCCCAGGCGCTTGGCCAGTCCGAACCTAGCGCGCATCACGTCGACGAACCGCTCGTCGAACTTTCCCTCAACAAACAGGGTCAGATCAATCGCACTCTTGTTTGGAACATGCTCTGGTGCTGGAGGCAGCTGTGACGCCTCAGCTTCGCGTTCAGCTTTAGCTTCTTTGAATACTTTCGCGGTACCTTGGATTCGACCAGCACGCGCGAACAGCGGCATCCAACCGTTCCCTCTCGCCCAGATCAAAGGAAGAGACGTGTTGGGAGTGTTGTGATCAAAAACGAGCAACCCGCCGATGTTGCCGTAACCAAGATCCGATCTGGCAGCAATTCGGCAATACCGCTTGATGCGATCCAACGTTCTGGCGCGCTCAGACATGGGGAGCCCATTGTAAAAGGGAGCGTCGAGGTCGTTAACCGTATCCTTCGTTGAGTACTCGAGTGCAGATATGATCGACGCCCCAGTCTCATTGACCAGCTTCGAAATGCCCTCAACGTACCCTGCAACCGTTAATACGTATACGTTCCGAGATTTGGTCAGACTGTGGACTTCCTCAATGACCCTGGCAATGTCAGTGGCTACAGACTGGCCTGTCCCGATTACATCATCCAGCAAGACGATATTCTCAATCTGACTGAAATCGATTTCGTCTTCTTCATCCTGTGTGAAGAAATCAGATTCAGAGACTTGAGCAGCCAGTCGATAGTGGTAGGCCATGACGGCGCCACTCTTGGATGCTTGGCCAACGCCCGCGTAGAGCGTGTTGCTCTTCTTGATCGGAGCACCCTTTTCGATGGCTGCGCGTTCTAGCTTTGCCTGAGCCACTTCAAACGCAGCACGTACGTCTCGCTGAGCCAGTACGTCGATATTTTCAAGGATACGGATAGCTAAACCGTAGTCATCTCGATCGAACTGCAATACCCATCGAATCACATGGTCAATGGGTACTGAAGTGGGCCAACAGCCCACCGCACGCTCTACTCGCTCTATTTCACTGGCTATGGAAGACGGTAACGCATTTATCATTCCCTGACTCCGACACATTTTGGCTTCAAAGCGATGCTAGCGTTTTTTCATAGGTAAAAACCATGCTGAAAGGTAGTGTGCGGAAATTGAAGCGCTCTATTTCCATACGAACCAGAATCGTCCTCCCTCTCAGGCTGGATCAGTCGCTCTCGATTACAGCATTGCGCCATTGCAATTCTGCGCTTGGAAGGGTGATTGCGAACTTGGGATCAAGCTGCTTGGCTTACCGATTTTCACAATTAATCTTTGGCGATCACGGCCGGTAAGCATTGTGCTTAGCTGCCGGTGTGCGAGGCTGAATCCTGACAGGCCAACATCGTGACATGGGAGTGCTGCGGTCAAAGAGTCCATGGATTACTTCCTTGATGGCTTGCTCTTAGGCTGGGGTGTTGGTGGGTTTGGATCGTGCTCCTCCAGGTCTCGCTCGTGTAGTCGGCGCAAGTTCTCCGCCTCCAACTGGGCAGCTGCCAGCAACAACCGAACCTCCTGCTCGCGCTCACTGCTCTGGGTTGCAGCCTCACTGAGCGCCTTGGCATCTTGTCGAAGCGTAGCAATCTGTTCCTGAAGCTGCTCGGAGATGCCGGCGGATTTCGCTTCGGCCAGCTTCAAACCTTGAATCTCTCCAGTCAGAGCCTGAATGCGGGCCTCATGGGCATAGAGTGTCTTGACTTGCTGACGGGACTCACTTAACAAGCGTTCATTCTCACGGTTAAGCCGGGTCAGGTCGTCCTGCTTCAGCACCAAGGTTTCCTGAAGCTTTCGCTGCTCCACTTGGGACTCATGTAGCTGGGATTCATGCCGGCGTTGATCTTGATCGCGCTGTTCCTTCACGGATTCCCGGTAATGCTCCAGGGCGCCGCGGGCATGGGCATGCTTCTCCTCTAGGGATTGGATCTGTTTATCCCTGTCACCAACTAAGGCTTCCAGGTCAGTACAGCGCTGGGTGATTCCGGCGTTACGCGTCAATTCGGCCTGAAGCGAAGACAGCGCGGTTTGAAGGTCGGCCGTTTGCGCCTCGATGGCTGCTTGCTGCGTATCCAACTGCCTGCGTGCAGTGGTCAGTTCAGATTGCACTCTAAAGATCTGTGCCTCAAGGCCCACTCGCTGCATATCAAAAGCAGATCGAGCCTGTTCGATCGATTCATTACCCTCCTGCATCAGCCGATCCAGAAGGCTTTGAACCATCGTTGAAATCTCTTCTCCCATGCGCTCGCGGGAGGACGGCGGGCGCGGATCAAAGGACTCGATCTCCTTCAGGTATCGAGAAATGGTGGTTTTGGAGCCCGTATTACCCAGCTCAACACGCACTGCGTCGATGCTTGGGTACAGGCCCCTGGCGAGCAAGGCCTGCCGAGCTTTTTGCACTACTGCCTTATTTATGCCGCCGCGCGCCATGAGGGCTCCCACGATTTCGTAATGTGTTACGTGTTATGTATTTACGTATCATTTTAACATAAAAATCGCTGTTAAATTATAGAAGTTATAAGAAGCTATAATAGTGCTTTATGGCTTCTTGATAATCTCCAACGCCTGGAAAACGCCGTGACGGCCTACACAGGCGTGAAAGCTCCAAATTTGAGGGCAAAACGGTGGAAAAGGCAGATCGGTACCTAAACGCCGGTACCCGGGAGAACACTCGGAAAAGCTACCGGGCTGCGATTGAGCACTTTGAAGTGACCTGGGGTGGGTACTTGCCCACTACCGGTGTTGGCGTCGTTCGGTACCTAGCGGAGTACGCGGACAAGCTGTCCATCAACACCCTGAAGCAACGTCTGGCAGCCCTTGCCCAATGGCACATCACTCAAGGCTTCCCAGACCCAACGAAGACGCCTGATGTTCGCCAAATGATCAAGGGCATCCGAGTCGTGCATCCCGCCCAGGTCAAACAAGCCGCCCCGCTGTTGCTCACCCATCTGGAACAGGCGGTCACTTGGCTTGAGCGCCAAGCGGCCTCTGCGCTTGAACGCGGTGATTACAAATCGCTGGTTCGCCACCGACGCTCCGTGGCGATCATCTTGATAGGTTTCTGGCGTGGCTTTCGAGGCGATGAGCTGGCTAGGCTCACGGTTGAGAACACTCAAGCCGCCAGTGGTGAAGGGATCACTTTCTTCCTGCCCTACACCAAGGGTGACCGCCAGCACGAAGGCACTACCTTCCATACGCCAGCACTGGCCAAGCTCTGCCCCGTGGAGGCGTACATCAACTGGGTGACGGTAGCCGGTATTGCAACGGGGCCGGTGTTCCAGAGGATCGATCGTTGGGGCAATCTGTCGGGCAAAGGCCTGCAGGCCCATAGCCTCATCCCAGTCTTGCGTCGTATCTTGAAAGACGCCGGCTTACCGGCAGAGCTGTATAGCAGTCACTCGCTGCGCCGCGGCTTTGCGACCTGGGCGTCGGCCAGCGGCTGGGACATCAAGGGACTGATGAGCTACGTGGGTTGGAAGGATATGAAGTCAGCTCTAAGGTATGTGGACTCGGCAGTGTCTTTCGGAGGTCTAGCTGTCCGGCCAGCCACCGCACAATTGAGCAATCGATGATTGCCAATTGGGCACGCTCAGCTCGTAATGTCGAACTGCGCGTATTTCGATACACGTATCTAAAAACCTTCATGCATCGGAACATTGACATCTCGAAGACCCAGACTGCTGGTCTGAGTACCCTTGCACCTAGGAACGCTCTAGTTTCGCGCTTCCAGAAGCAAAGTCGTCATGAGGTCATTCAGGATGCATTGCATTTCCCTTGGTATTAGCCATCCAGCATTTGCGCCCAATTGCAGCTGTAGCGATCTGAGTCGTTCGTCGTTGGCGCTCGCGATGAACGACTCCAGAGAGCAGCGCGCTATGTGCTCCGGAAGGTCACGTTGAATCACGGGCAATTTCACGTCTACTCGCCCAATCAGATACTGGTGGGATGCGAGCGGCAGAATGACGTCGACAAGCTCATCATCCTTGTCCAGGTAAGGTTTGTATTGACGATCCCCCTTCACATGGAACAGGACGATGGAATCGCCCAGAGGCAGGTTCCCCGGTTCAAATGGCTGCACCGAGTAATGGAGATGTTGGAAACGCCTCAATCGTGCTGCTGGGGAAATAGACTCGCTTAGGACACGGACATGGCTTTTTTTGATCACGTCCGGCATTCCCTGCCTGAGTCCGGCAGCGAGAGTGGGGATCATGGTGGCAAACCTCTCGATGACTGGCTTCAGTGCCTGTTCCATAGTCTGCCCATTCAGAGTGAGGACGGTCTGGAACTGATCGTAGGTAAGACCCGCCTTGGAAAGCTCGCCTTCAAGCGCGGGAGATCCGGGCTTGAAATGCCTCGCCAGCAACGTACTCAAAACGGTTGGATCTGAAAGCTCCCTAAAGAGATGCTCAGCGATGTGGTCGACCGCAGAATGCATGTTCGAACGGAAGTGCCGACTGCGAATTTCGAAATGGGCCAATAGTTCAGGTAAAAGGTGTGCTACTCCCTCTACCCTACCTGCACGCAATTGATCTACGACTGGCGAATAGACAGTGCCTTCCCTATCGGTGATTTTGTCATCCAGCTCAGACTCAGTAGCCGCAGCATAGAAATGACGCTCTGTGGCGTTTTTGGAGATATTGGATGGTCGAACCTTTCCCCCTCGCTCGTACACCCAGCATCGGGCGATCTTGCCGTTTCCCTGGCCGCGAAACCCTTTCTGGAGAAACTTTGGAATGAAGTGTTGCGATATACCAGACATCCATTTCTCCTGAGTTTCCAGTTTGACCTTCCAACGCAGAATTACGCTGGCGCGAAAAGCGTCGGCAACTATCTCAATTAAAGGCTGGCACGGTACGCAAGTCCAAGTGCTCGACCGCTATCGAAGCGCCGTAGCGGCCACCAAGAAGCGCTGACTCATGACCCGCGCCGTAAGCCTAGGCCGCAATCGACAGAATTTGCTTTTCGAAATCAAAATCCAGTCTTTTTCCTCAAGACTTGTTGCACTTGCAGTGCTGCAGGTCAGGTCAGAGCACGCGCCGGAGCGGCCGCGATTGGCACAGCAGTCAGAATACGCTTGAGCTCGATTCCCAGCGTTTCCCCTTCTGATTCAGCTCCGATTTGCCAAGCTCCAACCCCATAGTCCGCATGATAGATCGGGCTGGCCAACATCGTAACCTCCTGCGCCCGAGGGATCAGAAGCAACGAGGCGTCAGGCTTTATGCCCTTCCACCGCAGACTGTCGTGATAAATGTGCGCAGACGCCATTGCATCCAGGACGCTGGCGCGGGCACTGCGATATTTCGCGTCAAAAACTACGAAGCGCTTCGCCGAGGGCGAGTCCAGCGTCACGACGATGTCTGGGTATCGCTCTCGCGATAAGCTTTGAAAACCTCGATGCGCTGCTTGATCGATTGCAGGACATCGGGCTTGGTAACACGCCTCAATGATTATGTCAGCGGCTGCTCCCTGCCACACGATTTCTTTCAAACCCACCGATCGATATTCACGACGCCAAACGAGATCAGGAAACTGACGTTGTAGCTGTGAGACTACCGTCACGAAGCACCAGCGTTCATAAATCTCCCATGTTGGGCTTATCCACAGCGTCTCATCGGCATCCTTTCCCAACCACCCTGACCGTAATGCGTACCAACCAAACCGATAAGCTCGCGCATATGCCGGGTGAGCCGAGATCGCATTCAACCCTGCGGAAGATAAACGTCTGGCTGTCAATATGCAGAAAGGTCTTGCGCGTTGGAGCCGTTCAAGTTTGCGAGCAAGCGACTCGGTGAACGCGATTCGACGTACCAGCCTTGGCGTTAACGTCGATCGGGTATCGCTGACCACCTCAGCCGCCGCCGCCTGCTGAAGTCCACTCACTACCTGCCGGCATCGTCTGATGACATCGAAGAGAACAAGTCCAACCGCCTGATTCGCGGGATTGTCCTCCTCCTCGTATGATCTGCTGACCTCAAAGCGCACAGTGTTCAAGGCCGGACGCTGAGTGCTAGAGGGGTGCAGCAGTGCCTGGCCCGTTGGCCCTCTCAGTGCCTGATGTACGGATGCGAAATCCAACCGCTTCACCGTGTGTGCGCTCACCGGCGCGCGATCGCTCTTCAAGGTTGTCAGCGGCCGCTGAGCTATTTGTTTGAGTGCGCGATGTAGCCGATCCCCATAGCGTCTCAGCCTTGTATACTGCAAATGCGGGTTGGTTAGTGCTCCATCATGGCCAATTCCAAACTGAGCCTCCTCTGTGCCCAGAACGAGAGCCGGGTCGAAATCAAGAATCGACTCAACCATGGCAGCGAATGCTTGGCCTCCAAGCTTATGATCAGATGCTGAGACATCCAGACGGTAAATGGCGGCAGTCCGACCCTGGTCATCCAGGAGCTCCGCCGCGACCTCACCAGCATAAAAGCCCGGCGACCATAGCCAGGCAAACGTCCCAGTTTGATCGACCGTCTCAATCAAAACGTCATCGATGTAGAACGAAAAGCCTTCAAGCGCGGTAAAACGATAAGCCTTTTTCTCCATGAACCCTGGGTTCAACTGACCTGGGTATACGTCAAATTGAGCATTCCCCTGCGATACCTGCAAGATGATCGACATGGTCTACCGCCAGAATCTGGTCGAGCCGGAATGGGCCAGGTCGTCGGCCATTTCTTTGATCTTGCGCAGTGACATTCCCAACCCAGCATGTTTGAGAGTGGTTTGGAGCAATGTGAAGACCTCCTGAAGTCGAGGACTGTCTTCACCGCGCAACTTGGGGAGTATTTTTGAGTAAATAGCCTGGTCGAGTGCTCGTGAGAACTCGATAACACCACCCGCCTGTGTTTGCTGCAGATAGCCGATCACGTCGTTGAGCGTGCGCCACCCGAAATGCAGTCGAGCTGGACGAAGCACATCCATGAGTGAGGACATAAGATTTCTAACCATCGCGATCTGTTCGTCCTCAAGCGAGCTCTTCTGCCAGCCCGGGAATGCTTTGACCTCAATGTCCCAGAATTCGATCACGGAGGCTCGATCAAGCACCTTGTCGCTCAGTCCATGAGTGGTCTCGTCCATGTTCACGGTGCCGATGATCACCAGGTTGCTTGGATACGGAATGCCCGGAGGAACACCATCAATCTCGTCGACCTGACCGTGGAAACCAATCGTTTCGCCGGTCTCCATCGCTGAAAGCAGCGGAGCTAGATATTGTTCCGGATGAGAGAGGTTCATCTCATCAAGAATCAGGGTGTAAGGCTTCGTCGGGTTGGCGCTTGCTTGCAGGAGGAAGTCCAGAACGCCGGTACGCACATACGCGTCTGACTCCAGCGGATTCACGTAACCCAGCAGACTCGTGTAATCATGCCAGCCTGGCTGGACGGGCACGATCAGCAACCCTTCATTTGGCTCGGGGTCGTCCTGCCAAAGACTCAGGGCATAATTACGAGCAAGTTGTGTTTTTCCCGCACCGCTCAAACCTGTGAGCACGGCGAAATGACGCCTCGGATGCCCCCACAATCCAGCATCAAGTTGTCCGATCAGCTCTTCTGGAAAGCGAAACTCTTGATCAAACCGGGCGATCAGTGCGCCTAGCTTCGGCCTCTCGATCGCGATATCGATCTGTACTAGGGAGACTTGAGGCAAGGACGGGCTGATGCCTGCAATGCTTGCAAGGCCCTTAGGCTCCCAGTGAATTCTATTAACCCACTGCCTACCCCTTTCGGTGAGACTTAGCACTTTCTCCTGGATAGTGGCCAGATCAAGGTATCTGAACCAACCAATAATTGCTGACGGGGCAAAGTCAGACGTCCACCCAGGATTTGCCTTTCTGAGGGTAAGGATGGCATCACGATTGGATAAAGGTGAGTCACGCAATGCCGCCAGCAAATAGTCAAATCCCAGGATGCGGGTGACCATCCAGTCAATGATCTCATCTGGATCACCTGACTCCAGAAATGCCTCGCCGCGGGGCGTTAACTGCAGGTTATTTCCGTTGGCACGCAGCACGCCCCATTCGGCGATCAGAGCGTTTAGCTGAGTGCTGCAAGTCGACGTTTTTGATTGAGGGCTAATTGAGTGCAAGTGTTGGATGAAGTCTTCACGTGTGCATCCATCAGTCGCAAAGTCGATCATGCTTTGGATGGTGGCTGTACCTCCGCCAATCGCCAGCAGACCGCGCCTCCTTCTCTCAGGAGGCAACGGCTTGAGTACTTCGTCACCCGTCTCCAGGTCGGATATTTCGGTGGCTTCGCCTTCTGGGTTCTGAACATAGTTGACGAACAGCAGCCAAGGCAGCGTCAAACGTGAGACACCCTCCCTGGAATAGACGTCAGCCACCTTACCCAGCACGGCATCTAACCGGTTCAATACGAGGCGGTGCAGATGACGCCTCTGACCGCTGAGAGGAAGCCCCATGGCATGAGCCAGCTCGCGCAGTTTTCGATAATGCGCTATCGATGTGAAAGCGCCTGGACAAAGCAATGCGAAAACGCGGTACATCTTGAGTCGAGGGTTTCTTTTGGTCAGCCCGGCAACCTCGGACGCTATTTGAGCCCAGGCGTCAGCGATGAGCATCTCATTTTCAGAAGGATCGCTGGTCTGCGCGTACTTTTGCTTCAGGTGCCAGAGGCTTTCTGCGATTGCCGAACTGTCGGCGACCGCTGAAATGTTGATGCGGCCCATGCCAGTTGCCGAAACAGCCTCGGTGTCCCAGAGCGACTGTTGGAAGTCCTTGCTCAGGAACTCCTCATGAGACACATCCCTGACCCGCACCAACCATTTCTGAAATTCGGTGATCCAGCTTTGGTTACCCGCCAAGGACATTACCTGCTCCTGGAGGCTGATACACGCAGTGCGCAGCTGTTCGTCATCCTTAAGATCCAGCAAGTCCATTCTCCACCAGCGATATTTATAGATGGCTAGATAATGTCACCGCTGGGGCATGGAAGCCAGATCCGACCAATGCATTACCATCTTGATGGGTGAGCCATTTTCGGTTGAACCAGACAATCCATCGCCGATTTGCTGACAAATTGCCACTAGACATGATGCTTCAACCTCCGTAGCGTTCTGACGGTATGGAGTTGCTAGACATTTATTATTCAAGGGACGTGTGATGGGCGAATGGTCAAAAAAACTGGGAGAGCGCGGTGAGCACATCACCGAGTCGCTGCTCAATCTGATTGGTTGGAAGGCAGCGCTTAAGGGACACGAGTTTGACTGTTTGAAACCAGGCCCTCACAGCGCAACCGGCACCCCAAGAAGAACTCATGGCGCCGATTTTGTCTTCAGCTGCCTATCCCCTCTGGAAGACGGCGTCCTCAAGCATCTGGTCATTTCTTCGAAATTCACATCGGGCCCCTACCCGACTTCACCTGGGACAATATTCAAAGACCATTTCTCCGACCTTGCCACGACAGTCGAATGCTTCAATCGCTCGCCATTGAAAAGGTCGGTCAATCAAGGCTATCCCAGCGCGAGTGGTCAGTCGCTCGCAGGCATCCTTTGCTGGTTCAGCGCCGCATCGGACGCAGACGCAGACGTGGTCAGCCAGGTCGCAGGTTCGCGGAATCTGGACACTGCGAATTACGGCACGATCTACGTGATTGATAATCACCGAGCGAACTTCCTGTTCGAGGCCATCGCATACGCAAGAAATCGCTTCGGTGCGGAAAATGTTCGCTTCCTCTACCCCTCCACCGGGAAAAACGTGAGCCCCATAGAGAGGGTCACCAACGGGACGATACTGCCTCCCGAATACCTCAACAGTGGCTTGATTCCGTTCTTCATCCAAGAGCACGAAAGGAAATCGCTGCTCATCTGCTGCCAGGATCCTTTCAGCATCGAAGCGGTAAAACGCATGATCGGGTTCTCGATGGATATCGCCATGGAGTTTCCCGACAAGGTGGCTTTAGCGTTCCCTGACTACAACTATGTAGATCATGAGGAGATCGCAGACATCGCAAAGCTGTCCATCGCGAACAAGGAGTTCGCTTCAATCGTCGAATTCGAATCCTATCAAGCAGATTTCAGGGGATGATGCAGTGAGTAATCAGAATATTGACTCTATCCTTCCCCAAGGTGAGGCGCTGCGCACCTATCTGGCTCAGCCTTACATCGGTGCTGGCGATATCAAAACGGTTCTGAAGAGCCGAGGCGTCTTCATCGGCAGCTCGGAGAAAGAGCATTCCATCCCTGCCCTTACCCTGTCACTGATTCGTCCGAGTGAGTTTTCAAAGCTTCAGCTCGCCTACACGACTAAGGAAGACAACCCTAAGATCACCACCCAGACAATCAAGTGGCAAGGTGAGGATGCTCTGCTTGATGCCATACCTACCGTCATGGATGTCAACAAGCTGCTGGATCTTGACTTCGTGAACTTCAAGGTTCTGGGGACGCCGGAATTTTATCCAGTCAACAAAGACCTCGACACGATCCGGATGGACTACCTGCTGGAGCGGATTGACCGCTCCAAAAGCTGGGCTGACTCGCATAAACATTTCAAAGGCTCCATCGAGATCAAGAAAAATAAGGCTCAGGACGAGCTCATCCTGATTTCCACACACACTGCGCCAGAAACACGGACAACCAACAAAGCGATGTCGAAGCATCTGATTTCACATTTCAAATCGATCAAGCAGATCAGCGAAAGTGAGCAGGCGACGTCTATTCGTTTTTGCGATTTCACCAACCAAAACAGGTTCAGCTATCTCTTAGGGCTTACACAGCACAGCAGGTTGACCGCCCTGTCATTTGTAGAGGTCGTCGATATCGGGATCTCGCCTGATCCAGATATCCTCCTACCGGTAGCCCTGGACTGGATGAAGGAAAAGATTCGAAATCTGGACTTGAAAGGCTTCAGCCTTGAGCACTCTGACTTCCTTTCGGATGTGTCTTATCGCCCGAGCCTTTTCCTGCACAGGGTCGATGCAAAATTCCGATTCAGCACGTCGGGCCTGGATGGTGACTGCGTCATTTCGCTGGGCTTTCCAGAGTTTTCTGCGGGCCAGAAAAAAGACAGTGAGATTGAACTGAGAATCAAGCAGATCAGCTTTGACAACACAGGGCGGTCTATCGACAAGAACGACGCCAAGGAAACGATTCTGAAGGAGTTGGAATCCGAGAAGATCGAGACCTTCAAAACCCTGTCGATCCCTGCCAGCGGCGCGGTAGCCCCTTAGTCCCGATTGCTTGTCAAGAATCGTAGGCTGCATCACCAGAAGCGGAAGGCAGCGGTGATGCTACTAGCATTTCGTCCCGCAAGTATGAACGTGCGACACCTGTGACTACGGTGCCAGGGCTCCACGCCCTGGCCCCCAGACTGATCATTAATCACCATTAATGCCGTCGCTAGAACCAGTAGGGTTGAGTGGCAGATACTCCAGCTCCATACCTGCCATGGACTCCTGCGACAGTGCCAGTTTCTTCAACAGCATGTCTTTCACCATAGGTATGGCCGCGCGTTGTAGCCATTCACGCGCAACATCCTGGTTTTCATAATCCTGTGGCTTGTCCCAATTGGAGGCGACGATTTCGGCAATCGTGTTCGCCGACGGCACGACAATACCCTGTGCTTTTGCGGTCAGCGTATTCATCCAACCTTGAGGGTCGAAATCGGGGAAACAGATGACGTTCTTCACGCCGGCAAGAGCTCTCGTCACTGCGGCCGGTGTGATTTGAGGACTCCCACGAAAGAGCATGGGTAGGTGCATGACATTGCCTGGCCAGCGATATGCGTTGACCGCGAACATCACAGCTTGGTTCTCTACCAGTATTACCGTGTCGAGGCCGTGAAGCTCCTCTGCAGGTACGTTCAGAGTGCCTCCGGCCGGGTGGCTGTACACGCCGGTTGCCAACTGGATTTGCCCGGACAGCGACGCGACCATGACAACGAAATCTCCGGGCCGCAACCGAGCCAACTTCTCATTACGTGATTTTTTGGCCAGAGCCAAGCGGTCACCCTCTAGCTCTTCCATGCTGACAACTAGAGCGTCTATGCCTGTTTCCCTCTGTAGCATCATACGCACGGTGTTCAATTCAGCGTTTGTCAGCGACAGGTAGTTAGCCCCAAGCCTTTTGCCAATGCTGTAGGTCGTGTGCAGGGACAACCAGGTAGCGTTGATTTTCACCTTTCGCGCGTCTTGCCTGATTGCAATCACCACGGGTTTGATGGCCCTGATGTTGTCAAAAATTCTCATCGTCGCTCAGCTCTTTCCAAAATCAGGTCAATGACACGCCGGTTGGCAGATATGCGCGGGTATGGGGCGTAAGTGGGGTTGAGCCGGTAATTGAGCGGTTTGTGTCGCACCTTGGCTACCGCCGACTGCAGACGAACGTATCCATCCAGCGCATAAAGCCAGATGCTTATTGAGATGGCACTGTCGCCATGGGCACTCCAATAGGCAACTGCAGACTGCGCTTGATTGGTCTTGTTCAGGGCCACAAGCATGCGCATGAGATGATCACGAGCAAAGGGTTTCTCCAGAGCCTTGGGGGCCTCTTCGGCTGGTTTCACGGCCTTCGATTCACGAGCTTTCGCGGGCTGCTCGATTCTTCGCTCTTTCGGAGGCGGTAGTGAGGCTATCAGCAGTTCTAACTGCTCCAGGCTCTCCCCTGCGTCGACGTCACAGTACGCGCTCCCCGCCAAAGTCATTTCCACTGCCGGAGCCCAGGCAGCCGCGTCTCTGCCATCAAACAGCGGTTCCAGATCAATCGGGTTGCCCGCCTGAAGGAACAGGTCAACGGCATGAGCTATCTGGCGCATGTGATTGCGCTTACGCACCGCCAAACTCAACCGATCTAAGCGTCCGATCATCTCGTCCAGAGCGAGGCGGTTTCGTGAAACAGCACCGAGAAGGTTATCCAGGAGGACGCGCCGTAGAGAACGATCACTGCCGGCCATACTTGAAAGGCCTACATGAGTGAACAAACCCAGGTTTTCGTGGAGCCGTTTGAGCCTGTTGATCGCATTATTGATATCTCGCAGCCGATCTCGCAGCCGTGGGGAGAACCCATACCCCCCTTCGATGAACGCTCGGGTTTGCGCTTGCTCGTACGTAAGTGGTTCGTGACTTGACGGCAGCTGTACGTCAATCGTTTCAGGTGCTGTTCGGCCTCATTGGAGGAGTTGGCCGCTTTGGCGTCACGGTATACCTCGCAGTGCTGCTCAATGGCTATGAGGGATTCTTTCAGGTCAGGAGCAGCACGACCAAAGCCCTGAAGAGAAATTTGCGCGCCGACGTCCAGCAGCAAGCCACTGAGGTAGTAGAGCTCATCATCTTCTTCAATGAGCCCTTTGGACATCAAAAAGGAAATCCCCTTTGTCCGTCGCTCCGGCAGCGCCACACCGTCCTCGTCTGCCATCGCCAATGCTTCAAGAAAAGGTGCATTTCGTGTGAGTGCATCGCCCAGCTCGATCCAGTCTGGCTCCTTCACAAATTCAGCCCTCCCTGATGTTCAGTGTGCGATTGGTCGCTGGCACCGATGTCGAGGCTGAGCGAGTTGTATTCGGCTATCCACGCCAAGATTGTATGAACGTAGCCCATCTTGCCTGTGGCGATGTAGTTCGCCGACTCGCTGTTGCGCTTGACGATGTACCCGGCGTCAGCCAATGCGCGCAGGACAAGTTTGAGCCTGTCGTTGTTGTCCTTACCGCTTTTGGATTTGTTAAAAAAGTCGTACCCGCTGAGATCCCAGAGCTGCGTGCGGTAGGTGGGATGATTCTCGATGGAGTCCAGCATGTCGGCGAATGAAATGACGTCGCCCGGGGCCAGGCATGTCTCACTGCGTCCCGCGCGGTTTATTAGCCGCATGAATTCAAGGCAAGGCCGAATCTGATCTCGCAGCTCGATCAACTGCGCTGTGGCCGCCTCTCGATCTACAGGTTCAGAAAGGTCAATGAACCGTGCGAAGAACGTATCGGGGGCTTCAGGCTCACCAAGTGTCGCCAATTTTCGACCAAGCGGCGCAAGCGCACTTTCGACGCAGTCCGCAAAATCAGCCTCTCTTAACTGGCGGTGAAGCTCAGGATAGGCATACTGGCAAATGAAGCTGCCGGCAAGGAGCTTGCTCAATACGTTTCTCAAGGGGGTCATTGTGCGTCCTCCTGATTGTTGCTTCCCAGTGCATCGTTAAGGGCATCAAGCTCGTCCTTTTCTTCCATGCCGTACTCCTTGACCACGATCGAATCGGTGTCCGACCGGCGCTCCAAGCTGTACCGGTTATTGAACTGCCGCAGCAGTTCCGGCGCGCCTCCAGGAAAACATGCCAACATGGATAGCCCGCGATCATTGAAGTAGTTGACCAGCGCAACGTAGTTTTCTGGTGACAGCTCCAATGCTTCGTCAATGGGGATCGACATCTGAAAGTCCGCCTCATTTCGCAAAAGCTCGAACAGCGATACGTAGATCATGGCCACGATGATTTTCGTCAGCCCTGTGCTACTAAGGTGGATCAGCTCCGCGTTATTTGTCGCGACCTTCACCCTCCCCTGGTCGTTGCAGGTGACGGAGACATCGAAACAATCTGAAAGCTGGGACGTGAACGCGCCGTCTTCAATCTGGCGTTCGACGGTGCGTAGGGCATCCATGAAGCCATCAGTTGGAAGATAATCACCTCCCATTCCACTCCACCGCTTGTACTGCTGCTCGTAATTCGTCATGTCGTCCCAAAACGACATCTCGTGTATGCGTGACGAAACTTTGAATTCAAACTGGCGGATCTGGGCGAAAGAGCCGAGTACCTCGCTCGCCTTCTCGGTCGCGTCCTTTCCTAACTTCAAAATGCTTCGGTGCAGGTGCTGCAGTTTCGAGCGGTTATCGCAGAGCTCGTCTGAGAGGTTTTTTGCCTGGATAATCAGCTTGGTCTTCTGGTCAGGGTGAGATATCTCAATGTATTCCTGGAGGTTCGCAGCGGCTTCCAACCACGCCAGCTCAAGCTCATATGCGCTGTTCGAGGCGTGATTGATGATCTGTTCGATGGCCGCGCCCTGCGGCGTATGCACCAGCCGATCTCTGACGAATCGATGGTGAACGTCGCGATAAAGCTCGGCGCCTTTGCGGTGGTGTTCTTGTTTGCGACGTTTGAGCTTACTGACCTCATCCTCGATGTCTGCAGCCTTCAGCGTGGAACCCAAATGGGCCTCAGCGGCTGCGTCAATCTGTTCAAGATCTCGCAGCACCCGTGATACTGCGCCTAGCTCCTGGTCATCGGCGTGCCCTTCGGTGACCAATGCCTTTCGACGCTCGGAAATCGTTTTCTGCGCAGCCCGTAGCTCAAGTTGCCATTGTTCAATGGCGCGACTGATCCGCTCAAACTCTGCGATTGCGCGAGCCAAGGCCGCCTTACGTTCAGGAACTGCTGGTACTGATTCTCTAACCCAAAGTCGATAGCCATCGATCTCCGATTCATGATCCCTTAAACGTTTGATCCTCTTCTCCAGCTCAGCAATCTCGGAGCCAAGCCGCTTGCTCGCCGTGTCATCAACGCCAGCTGTTTTGAGCTGGGCATCAAGGTCTGCCTGAGCTCGTTCCAGTTCCGCCGCGAGGGTGGCGTCGACCCGTTCTTCTGCGGTCTGCAGTTCCCGCTCGGCCCGAGACTGATCCTGAGTCAACTGCAGTCGAGACTTCTCTGCGTCACCTTGCAGGTCACTAATTTCCTGCCTGTGCCGTTTTTTCAAACTGTCTAGGTGGCTGGCGATCAATTCAAGCCGATGTGCTGCTTCCAAGACGCGGGCGGCCTGCATCTCAAGTTCCTGCACCACCTCTTCGCGAGCCCGATCAACCAAACCGGCGTGATCCCCTTTGAGCGTCTCCAGATCCAGACTCGCATTGGTCAGTTCTTTTTGAGCTGCCGATGCCCGGATACCTGTCTGGCGCAGGCGATCTTCTATTCCTCGCTGCTGTCGCTCTATCGCCTCCATATCAGTGCCGAGCGCTCCAATCTGGGTGGTCAATAAAACGACCTCAGCTTCGAGAGCGTGAACACTGGCAACAGTGGCCTGGGGGAGCACGTCGAGATTGATTTCAACACCGTAGAGACTCTCTCGAACTGCCTCTAGCAACGCGGGATTCAAATCCGTGCGCATCAACGTTTCTGTCGGGACAAGTCGAGCGATATTCTCTGTCCAGCTAGGGTGGTGCCGTCGCAGGAAACCAAGCAATGTTTCGGCACCGGCGTTGATCTGCAGCTTGAGGGTATTTCTGGACTCGACCAAGGCGTCTTGCCTGACTTGCAAGCCGCTGTACTCCGCAGCGCGGGTCTGTCGTTCCAGCAATAGGCTCTCTACCTCAGCTGACACAATATTCAGCGAGTTTTGAAACTCGGCAATGAGCAGCATCTGCTCATTGATGCCTCTTTGGGACGCATCCAGCGCGATCTGGGCGTCAGGAAGCGCGCTGAGGGACTTGAGTTGTTCAGCACGTGCAAGCTCGCGAGCCTGAGTACCAGTTGCCTGGAGCTGTTCTTGCTGGTGCACGGCGAGCTCGTCCTCATGAGCGGCCCGTCTCTCATCAAGCAATTTATCTTGAGTAGCGGACAACTCTTGATGCCGTTGTTGGATCGCGTGTGAGGACGCATGGTACTTGGAGAACGCAGCACTCTTTCCATCAGCAGCAGCCTGCTTCGCAGCCGCTTCGAGTTCCAGAAACACGCTTCGGATGTCAGCCCCTTGGCGGTTCAATTTGACCTGATGTTCTTGCTTGAGGTGTAACTGGTCTCGTATCTCCCCAAGCTGGTCGAATTCCTCCGAGAGCGACTGTGTACGATTTTGCAGGTAGCGATCCCGCTTTTCGTTGAACCGATGCTGCCAGGAGTCCTCCTCTGTCACCAGGATCTGAGCTTCGCCCTTTAGACCGCTGAGTCCACTCATATGATCCCGGTTACGGTTTTGTAGCTGCTCATCTTCTGAATTGAGCTGGGCCAGCACTTCCACTCGACTGTTTTGTCGTTCCTTGAGTTTCTCTTCGACCATGAGTGCTCGGCGCTTGTGCACGCCCAACTGCCGCAGGACTGCACGAAATTCGTGGCAGTGGCGATTCATTTCAAATATCACCGGTTTCAGCGACTCCATCAGGAGATAGCCCGCGCGGTTATCAATGACATTCCTGAACGGCTGCGCGTTGAGCATCATTAGAGTGCGGCTTGGATCTGCGTTGTCCTGCTGAAGGATTTCGGCCATGGTTGCCTTCATCGTGTCGAAGGTGCCGCCGCTCTCGATAAGCGCCAGAGTCACAAAATCGATGCCGTTGAAGTCCTTGCGCTTTGGTGCGAGTGAGAAGCCCATCCGCAGACTCACGATCAGCTTGCGCTTGGTGGCGTCGGTGATTTTCTCCAGATGGGCTGTGCCACTGTTGAATTGAATGATCTGCCGGTAGTGGTACGGTTGCAGCTCTGGGGAACAGGCGATCCCAAGGTGGGTCAGGTGGCCATGCAGTTCACCTGGAAGTACCAACAGGCCTGCATCATAGTCGCGGTAGAGAAGTTCCGGGCTCCAGGCGCTTGATACCAGTCGATATGCATACCCTTCCCCGCTACGATGCATAATCGCGCAGCGAGCATTCCCAGCAAAGTTCACGTATTCAAATACGATGAAGCTCGAAGAACGTGGGAGATACCAGTTGGCAAAGCTCTCGCGGTTGGTTCCAGCCTTCACCAGGCGCCCTGGAGACGCGCCATAAAACACAGGGATGAGCTTTATGAAGGACGACTTTCCGATTCCGTTTTCACCCGTGACGCTGGTGTTACCTTCCATCACAAGCTCTGCTTTGGCGCCCGCACAGAGTGAATCGATCAGTACAATTTTGATGAGTTGCGACATCAGCGGCCTCTCTGGCTAACCTCGTATCAATACCGCCGACGGTTTCTCGGCATCCCTTCGCAGCGTCCATCCAGTCCTTCGACGGTGCTTGCGCTCTCACTCTACGATATGTAGATATATCTGACACATCTACGGTGTTTACGCATACAGGTAAACTTTTCGAGCACATGGTGACGGTATGAAACGGGCGAAAGCGATTGAGGCTGTACGCTGGGATTTGGCATTGCGTTACAAACTGATAGAGACCGTTGCCTGGTGGGAAGGTCGCCTGACCACGGGGCACTTGATGCAGAGCTTTGGCATCAGTCGCCAGCAGGCGTCGAAGGACATCAACACCTACATCGATGAGCATGCGCCCCGAAATCTATCGTATGACAAGCACCTAAAAGGTTACGTACCCACAAAGCACTTCAAACCGCTCTTCATGAAGGAAAGTGCAAGTGCATATCTGCACCTGCTGAACCAGAATCACGAACGGGCTCCGCACATTGAAGGATTGACGTTGGCGTATGCGCACATTGACATCCTTGACGTGCAGGATCGCTCTATCCGCCCCGAAGTGCTTAGGCCGTTGTTGAAGGCCTGTCGAGAAGGTCAACGACTCGAGTGTGAGTACGCTTCTTTCAAAACGCCAGATGGGGAAACCCGACTCATTGCGCCGCATACGCTTATCCATACCGGCATGCGCTGGCACGTGCGTGCATACTGCGAGAAAAATGGTGAGTACCGCGACTTTGTGTTGAGCCGGTTTCGGGGTACTCCGGAGCTGATGAATGATTTCACAGAGCATTCACGTCAGCTCGACCCTGGGTGGACGACGCCGGCGACAGTGATCCTGGAAGCGGATTCGAGATTGAAGGCTGGGCAGCGGGCCATTCTCGAAGCCGATTACGGAATGGAGAACGGACAGTTGATGATAGAAACCCGCGGCGCGTTGGTTCAGTACGTCTTGAATCGCTACCAGATCGATACCGCCAAGATGCATATGAAACCAAGCGCCCAGCAGCTCATCGTGGCTAACCTGGACGAGCTCAGCCAGTGGCTCTACTAGACCCGAGCCAGCACCGTGAATGTGTAAACAAATCATGCAAATCGCGTAGGCGGGGGTTGCTCACGTCCATCAGAAATCGCGACGCGCACCACAGCGGACGCCCTTCACCCACAGGGTTAGCAGGATCGTCGCCTTTGGAAAAGCTGTAAGCCTCGTCAGCTCACGAGGCCTACAGAATGGATTCCCGGCTATGTGATCTATTTAGTTGGCCTCGGCGCACCATCGATCGTGATGAGGAATGGCTGCTCGACACCGCCGAACACGTGAGGAGCTACTGCCGGAATTCGGCATTGCAAAACCAAGGGTCATCCGCCAAAGCTTCGTAGAGCACTTTCTTCCATCCATTGATCAGCAAGCCGGCTGCATTAGCGCCTGAACGGAGGAAGTCTGAAAACGCTTCAGGAGGCAGCCTGCCGAAATAGCTCGACTGCATATCCATCAGAAAGCCGAGTTCTGAGCCCGCTTGGATGCTGTAGCGCTCGGCGATTCCGAACAGGGAGAAATGGTTAGCTACTCTTGCCTTGTCCTCATCACTCCAGTCATCCGGTGGGTAGGCAAAGTAAATGATCGTGCAGGGGGTGGTATGGGATACGGAGACACTGATCCACCTCTCTTCGAAAAACTGTCGCTTGTCCAGGTACGGATGAAGCAGCTGCTGATGCGGGTGGTCAATCAGGGGGTTGCCCTTGTCGGTATTGCAATCACGGCAGGCGGGGATCAGGTTCTGAGGAACGATCGCCAGCTTCGGATAGTTGGCTTTTGGCAAATAATGATCCAGAGTTCGAGGCTGTCCTATCCCCCCACATGTCGGACAATGATCACCCGCAGCCACCAAGATCGAGTCATAGAGCGCTCGGCCAGGCTCTCGTTTCACCATGTAGTATTCATAGAGGTGAACCAGCTCGCTCTTGCGAATGTCACCGATCACGAAAGGATCTTCCCCCTTGGCCAATCTCAAATAGGGTAACTCCCAGGTGGATCCGGCAGCGACTCTTTCGATGAATTCAGCAGCCGTGTCTCTGATGCTTGGCAGAATGCCCCTCATTCTGTCTCGCTGCTGATCATTGATGATCGCAGAGGTGCACGCCATGTAGGCATCCTCGGGGGTGCAGTTCGGTGCTAACAGTTGCTTCATGGCTGCGCCTTCGAATCACGCTCAGCGATTAACGCCCGAAGCACTGCTTGCCCCTCGAGGCCCAATCTTCCGCCAAATTTTCGAAGGATCACCTCAAAGGTGTGCCCCTCGGCGGCTTCAGCAGCAAGTAGTGTATGAAAACCCGAGGATGCCACCTCCAAGCCAAAAACCTCCCGGGTCAGAATCCCTACGTTCTCGCCGAACGTCTCGACTGTTGGCCGCTGGGCTGAGGCCACCAGATTAGAACGGTGAATTTTCCACACACACGACGCGGGGATTTCTTGGAGCACTACTGGAGAATGCGTGGCTAAGATCGCTACACCATTGCGATCCAGGAGCAACTCACTCAGTGCCCTGATCAATGCTGATAACAGCGGTGGATGCAAATGGCTTTCGGGCTCGTCCATAAGGACGAGAGTCTTTTCTTCGGCCCGCTCAACCAGCTTTGTGATAGTTAGCAGCACGATCGAATGGCCGGAGCTGAGGTTCGAAAAGATTTCGTTAGCTGCCGTGACCCATTCGTCGCCACTCAGCGAGAGAAGCCTATGAAACCCGAGGCCTGCGAAATTCTCATCAGACTGCAATGTTTGAACGGCATGACGCCAACGATTACGCTTATGCGTTTCCCGCAGGCACCCTCTCATACCGTCAATGAAGTCAGATCTGAGGGCGTCTCGGCGCTTTAAGTCATGCCATGCGTCCTCACCTTTGGACTTTAACCCGACATAGAAAAAACAGGTGCCTTTGGCTGGGTCAGGCTGCTCTGGAGGCGGATCAAAGGGATCAAATGCGCTAAAGGATACGAGCACTACGCTGCTGAAAAAATCTGGCTCAATAATCGCCCGTTGTTGCCCCCAGAACTGAACTTGGTGGATGGCATCTGCGCCAGCGTGGCGATTATGGATGGCGTTGGTGATGCCATTCAGGATGGTGGTTTTTCCGATGCCATTTCGTCCGATTATCGCGTGAACATTTGTTAGGGGCGTCGAATCAACGTCAACGTCGAAACCTAACTCAATGCCGGCGGTTGAGCTGTCAGCTTGCTTCGTGTAAACGAAGGAAAAATCGGTTCGGATAGCACCACCTAGAAGGACTCGCGCAAATTGATTTTTGACGCTGGCCAAGCTGACATCTCGCAACAAGGAGATAGAAAGTACTGGCTCGTCTTTTATCGCTTCCAGGATCTCAGGGTTGGCCACGATGTCATTCATCGCCCGCAGAAAACTAAACTGCAGATCGCCTGAGGATGAGCTCGCGATTTTCTGGTAATACTCAACACTGGTTCCGAGTGAGAAGAAGCCCTCCGGAAGCCTCTCAAAAGAGTCCGGGAGTTTGGATCGAGTGGACGTGGAAGTGTCCTGTCCTTTGAACCCGATCTTGACGTTCTCGAGGTCATGGGCTTGACCAAATTCGTCAAACACGATCACGTAGAACATCGTGATGAAGTTGTGATCGTTCCAACGGTCGTACTTCAGGTAAACAGTACTGGCCTTGCCGCTCGGAAATTTCTCTTCCCTGCCGATGATGTGGAATTCCATTTTTCCCTGCCCGTGCTAGGGCCCTATGCTCAGAGGCCGACATGATTGGATGGCGCGGATGATGTCATTTCGGCCTCACAACCACAAATTGTTGGTATGACGCCGGGACGCGGAATCTCACAAGGACTGCCGCATCTACTATTACCCTGACACTAGGGCATGACTATGAGAGATCGCCCGGCGGCCTCAGCGCCTGTCCGAGGGTAGACTTATGTAGGTCAGTGCCGGCGGGCGACGGGATTGGTAGCCCCGTTCTCGTGCGAACGATGTGCTATGACGTAGACATCGTCGGCTGCGCTGACGAGCTCGTACTCCTCTACCCAGGCTCGGTCTTCGATGACGCCGGTCTGGAAAGGAGATCCGTCGCACAAGCTTGCGCTTTGATCGCAAAACAGCAGGCCTGTCACCCTACCCCGTCGCTCCAAGGCACAAAGCAGGTACCCTGCAATCCTTTCTGGGTCGACAGCTGATTGTGCTCGTGCAATGGCTTCGGGTAGCTTGTCAGACCAGAACTCGCTCATTGGAATAGGCTTGTGTCTAAGTGTTCGGCTTAGAGCCCGAGGCGCTCACTCATAGCAGGAATTGAGTGTCTGATCGTATGCTCTATGCGCTTGACGCGATGCGGGCAGGTTTGATTCTCACCCTACGTAACCTCTCGCCTTAGTGGGGCGATGTCATTGGGAGCGCTTGGGCTGTTGAGTACCGACGAGTCTCACCCCTTTTTCCAATAAATCGTCGAGGATTTCGTCGCGGGACAACCTCGAATGACTCGCCAAATTAATCAAAGCTGCACAGGCCTTTGATGCAATCCTGCGTGCTTGAACGCGCTGCGCAGTGGGTATTTTGTTCATGCCCCCACGACCATGAATGAAAGCGCTCCTAACGTTGAAAAGCTCGTCATACACGTCAGCAGCACCGGTTTCGTGCAACGCGGCGGCCAAACGCCTAGCGACCCTTTTGGTCGCGCCCATTTTCTTGAAATTGCGACGGCGGTCGGGATCGTGATCATCTTGCAAACCCAGTGCCGCCTCAACCGCAGTCAGGTGGGCCATGAACTCGTCGATGCCATCCGACAGAAATCCTCGAACCAGAAAATGCATGATCGGCGTTTCGAATAGCTCAGAGTCCAGTGCAGTCTGAAAAGCTTGCCAGTGGGCATCTCCCAGGCCCGCAAGGAATTCAGTGGCGGCATCGGTAAGCCTCAGCTCTACCGGTCTTTCAATTTCCTCAGGCTCTCCCCACTGGTCATGGTAAACATACGGTTCCCAGGACAGGCTGTCTGGGCCGCGAGGGATTGATGGCGCGACAAATAAGTCATCGTCAAGCTGATAAATCCAAGGGATTCTAAAACCTCGCCAATCGACTTCAGGCATCATCGCCCACTCCTGCCACGGCGCGAGCAGCAGGAAAAATAGCGCTTTCTCTACTGCGACGGGGAAACGGCTTTTGTGAGGATCAATCTCCCCCAGATCTCTACTCATCATCATCGAGAAGGCCGGTACAGCCCGATCACCAGCATCCTCTCCCGTTGCTACAACCTCTTCAACTACGAGCCAGTGAAATTGAGAGAAGCCGTCGAAATTGAGATCCTGGTTGGGATAGTACCTAGCCAGTCGCGACCTATCGAAGAGGTTATCCAGCTCGGCAGCAGTGAGCACCGCGACCCTGGCATTTCCGAAAGTCATTGTTGGAATCTGCTCAGCTAGGTCGAGCGGGCACAGGTAACGACGGCGTATCGTCTGCTGTGTGAACGCGGCTTCGAGCATGCTCGAAGCGTGGGTTGGATCAAACGGGCTAGATTGCCTTGACGATGGAGACAAGCACGCCAGGCCCAACGATTTCAGCGCATGATCCAAAGCGAATGTGAGCCCGAACGTTACCTTACCTTGCTGATACTTGGCCGCACAAGCCTTGCGCAGTTCATCGAAGGCAGGCTCCTTCCACAGCCCCTCAGGCCCAAGCTGCTGGAGCTTCCATAGCTTCTTTACAGCCTCGAGAATATCCGTATTCATATTGACCTCACTGGGACGTCTTCCTTTGCGTATATCTATTCTCAACCCTTAAAGCAGGAGCTCTATGCAGGCCCCGCGGGCATCTTGTCTTCCGATCCTGAAAAACCGGAGAAGGAAAGTTAAGGGGCCCAGGATCTAGAGGGAACCTGATTCAGAAGCTTGATCGAGACAGACTTTCTGAAGCCCTGCCCCACAAGCACAAAGATCGTGTCACTGGTTTCAAAGATGCCCCGGCCATCGTAGCTGGTCGCGTAGCCGGTCTTGATGCGCTCGCCGTTCTCATAATCTCCGGTGCTGTGAAGCAGCACGCTATGGCTAAACAAGACGATGGGTAACCGCCCTATGGCAGCCAACGGGTCGGCATCCACATCAAGTACATCAATAATGACCCAAGCAACCGCAGCACAGTATGCTTTACCCGTTTCTGCGACACGTGACCGGATGAACTTAGCTTCCGCCTCAGACGCCCCAGACAGCGGCTCGCCGTCGAGCGCCACGGCTTCCGCAAGATGTAGTAGATGCATCAATCCTCCAATCCCTGTGGTACCTCGTGCGTATAGAGGTGTCCGAAATTCTGTTCCACGGAGCCCGCCGGGTGGATGAGCACATAGCAGCTACCCGTAAACGTATGGGCAAGCAAATAACCATGCTCCCTAGTCAGTTGCATGATGGCGGAGGTCTGAATCAGACCACCCTCCAAGAAACGCTCGCTCAAATCCCCATGGATCTCACCAGCCAGGCACGCCCCATGAGGGAACGCTTGCCATAGAAATCCACTGAGTCGAGATTTGAAGTTCAGCCATGCAGCTTGAACAAGTTCGCTAGGAACCTCAATGCTGGATGTCATCGGCATGTCCTCCGGCGCCGAGCTCACTCACGATCAAAAAGTGATGATCCCCGCTTGGAGTCCGCATCAATTTAAATCCCGACTGGGTTTTCACAAGTTCCAGCGGTGGGGTGGCAACGGTCATTCCGTCGAGGCTAGCTCCGGATTTATCCCCATACACTATCGCAGCGTAACGTTGCCCTACCCTTGCCGCATCGTAAAGGTATGCATCGACGGTCACACCCCAATCCATGACTTGAGCTCGGATGACTGCACCAGGAGTGTCCTGGTTCTGACGCTCGACAGCTTCCTTCTCTGCGACACGCTTATGGGCAAAATTGATCATCAAATCGAAATCTCAAAGAATGGGTCAAAGCCAGTCTGCTCGTTGGGATACCCCCGGGGATTACTGACCACTCTGCAGCCGGCCAGCTCCACATCCACTGCTTGATGGGTATGCCCAAACACCCATAAATCCGCCTTCTCGATGAGGCTGGGCCAGTCGTTGGTGTAAGCCGCATTTAGATGCCCTTCATGCTTCGTTCCGACAACTACAGGTGATGGGGCGTGGTGAGTGATGACGATCGTTTTACCTTCAAAATTTTGAGCAAGCTGGTGGGTCAGCCAGGCCTTTGCGGTATGGTTGCGAGTGACGAGGTCATCGGGTCTCAGGCGCCGGTATCCCGCATCAGCCCGGATGTAGTTGAAGTCATTCATCCACTCCCAAGCCATCCTGCTCGCGGCAACCTGGTCGCCCGTTGAAGAAAAGTCCGTCCACGCTGCGGTGCCCAAGATGCGGGTGCCGTTGATGATGAGGCTTTGTTTCTCGAGCAGATGGACATGGGGCTCAGCGGCGTCTCTCATTTTTTGAAGAGTTCGGTCGATATGGCCGTCATAAAATTCGTGGTTGCCGCTTATGTAAGCGACCTTGCACTGGAACGTGTTATTTGCCCATTTTACGCCACGGGCCTTTTTGTCGATGTCCCCTGCGAGGATGACCAAGTCGACGTCGGGATCGAGGGCCGGCGGGTCGAAGCGATGAAATTCGTTATGCAGGTCTGAGTAAATTCGTAGTTTCATTGGTCGATCGCTTATAAATGTGCTGTGTTTCAAGGTGGTTTAGAGGTTGCACGGTGTGAGTATTTGCTCACCTCTTTGACCACCTTGCCGTCATGAGCTTTGCTGTCTTCGGGTATCGCCACCTTCGCCTTTTGAATCACAGTTGGTAGCCTGTTGAAGGTCAGGTCTCCAATCGTAGATCCGAAGGTTTTGATCATAAATGCCGAAGGGTCTGGCAATGCTGTGTTGCTCACTAGTGGTTCCTCGCATAGGCCTTTCGGCAGACGACGCTGCTCTGTTCGCTGCACGCCGATTCCGGAGATCACCGCTATCGACTTCGCGCTTTGAGTTCTTCATCCCGTCTAGGGGCCGCCACTGCAGCTGATTGTCAACACTCGGACGCCATCTCTACTGACCTGAGTTCTGCAGCTTGCCTAGGGCTAGAGGATAAAAAACACAATCGACGGTTTAGAGCTAAATTGATATCTGGTAGAGAGATGTCGCCCTGAGCCGCTGCCCTCATTCGCCTGCCTGAAACTACGCAGGGGTAGGCCGAGCCACGTGCTTGCGCTGTAACTGTACGACCACTATATACGGTAGAGTGTTACGGCACAACATGGCTACATCCTCGGTTTTGAGGATTGCCTGTGTCGATGAAGGTACCTTTAGCCGCGATTCTTCGCGCGCTGCGAGCTCACAAGAGGTTGACTCAGGAGTCAATTCCCGAAGGGAGTAATCGTCAGTACCTGAGTCAGCTAGAGCACGGCAGGTCGAGCCCCACCTTGGACAAGCTGCAGGACTTGTCAGAAGCTTACGGGGCGTCTCCCCTGTTGCTGGTCGGCGCAGCTACCTTGATTAAGGAAGGCATCAGTGTCGAGGCACTCATAGGAAAATTCGCCGAACAGATGCGCGAGCTGGATGCCGTCGGCACACTCGCGGCAGCGCGAGCGGAGTTGGGTGACAATGGGCTACGCAGCAGGCCGGCCGGCCGAGTGATTGACCGAGATCTGAAGGCCTCGATTCAGGACTGTAAGGCGCAAGGCCTAACCCAAGCGCAGACGTCTCAGAATCTTGGGGTAAACAAGATGACTGTCAGTCGTTACTGGCGCTAGTCGGAATGATCCTTCCGGTGGAACTGATCTGCGGTGACCCTTTCGCTACACGACTCTTCCGGATAGCGATGGCTCACACCCTCTGCGGCAGAAATGCCTCCCAACCGACCAGTAATAGGTGAAAACAGCCTAAGGTATGGCATGAGGCAGTCGAGTTATGATCGGTTCTAACGCGCCCACTTCTCGACAACGTCGGCTCCGTGTAGTGCTTTCCACTGCTTCAAGACTTTATGGTTAGCACCACGAGTCTCCACCACTTCACCGGTGTGGGGATTGAGATAGCTCTTAAGCGGACGAGGCTTTCTTTTCTTAGGAGCTACCTTCAACAGCCCTGCAGACCCATCAGAAAGTCCTTTGACGCCAAGACTAGGATCAAGTAGCAATACTATGTCCTTGGGAGCAAACTGATACTTATCAGCAAGTGCATCCAGGCGACTAAGAAAGTCAAAAGCCTTGATCACTTCAGGGTCATTAACGAGCGGCATGGCAGTAGAGCACTCATTAGCAAGTCGATCATTCACTTCAAGCAGCTCAATCAACTTATCCATGGCGCCATCAATCTATGTAGTAAAAGCTATCAGGCATAAGAACTTTCACGAGCGTGGAGTCGCTCATTTTTTGATATCTTTTTCTGAGATGGCTTCGCGGTATCGACAAGAGTTTTCTCAGTCGCTCCGTCTGGAATAAGATCAAGCAAGGGATTCACACTGCGCTGCGTGAACTTATCGCGAGCGCTGAGCAATTTGACCACTTGAGACGTGGTATAACCAAACTCGATCATCAGTGCCTTGAGCTGGGCCTGGAACTCAATGTCCAAGAGATAGTCTGGCTGATCCTTCTTCTTTGAAAGGGCGACCAGCATCGTGGCCAGCTGATGCTCAGCCAGCCGTAATTCGACTAGGGTATGCGACCTGCTCATGTCATCCACCAATCCGCACTGAGTGAGCCATCTCCGCTGAGTGTAGCCGATGCCCACTTATGAAGAAACCCATTCTGACGGGTACCTCCACTTGTGAAAGCCGATGCCAGACGTCTTTTGCGTCAGTATTTTGGCTGTTCGCAGCAGTATTCAAAAGCATCGTGAGCATTAGTATTCCTAGGGAAACAAACGACTGACGAGGTTGCAGAGGAGGAAGCGTTCGTAAAAACCGAACACTCCTACCATGAGTGATGGCGACCTTTCTGTGGCTCGACTGGCACTCATATTAATATAGACCTAAACCGTCTATTGATCAATTTTGGTTAAATCCTGCCCTTCCGGCTTACAGAGGCTCTAGCACCGGACTCCGCTGCCTTCCAAGGTTTCGGAAGGCCCAAGCAATAACGCTAAATCCTTAGCTATCCGCGATAGATCGCCAGAATATCCTTGATGCAACGTGCCCAGGCCACCAGCCAACCATGGCGTCCTGGCGAACGGTTCTACAGGAAATTGGTGCGAAGCTTCCCCACACAGCAACCAGCGAATTTTTCTTGACGTATGAGACTTCGGCATTTGCAAATTTGGCTACTATAGTCTAGCCGCTACAGCCAAAAATCCTGTTTCACGTCCAGTTAGTTATTCGCTGAGCTCCACCAAAGCAAAAGCTGCTCGTTAACTTGTGCGAACTACATGGCGTGATGAGGTAAGTAATACAGCGCAAGATGCAGTGCGTATACATAACTACATCAACGCCCGACCGTCCTGTTGCCTCGATCTAATCGCATCCATTGCAGAGCACATCTACCGTGAGAAGTATGAACGATAAAATGCCGCCACCATTCATTTTATAAAATTAGGACGCGACAATTATTATATCAATCTGTCTGGCATGTTGACGCTTTCTGCCACCTACCGGAACAGATAAGACAAGTTTGAAAGGCTCAGAGCACCGTTCAAAATTATCGCAGCAGGTCTTTCTGCCACCTGGGAAAGCACAGTATTCTTTACCTCAGAGCGCAGCATACGGACAAGGATAGCTCGAGCCGTCAGCCAGTACTTTCTGCGCGTCTCGAATGGGCAGCTTGATCAGATAAGGAAAGCAAGCAATGAAGCTGTGCAGTCTGCGGATATCCAATTTCCAGTCGTTTGGCCCTCAACCTGTTCCGATCACATTCGAAGACATAACCTACCTCTTGGGCCCAAATGGCGCGGGCAAAACCGCTGTCCTCCAAGCGCTCTGCAGGCTATTTGCCTTCGAGCCTGGACTGCGTCGCGTCCGCCCTTCAGACTTTCACGTCCCGGTGGGCCTGAGCGATGCTGAGGGTGGCACGACGCTATGGCTTGAGGCCGAGTTTTCCTTTCCAGAGACAGCTGACGATGAGGACAACGACACGGTTGCTCCGCACTTCGATCACATGCGTCTCCAGGCTACGGGCGATGTACCGCGGGTTCGCTACCGACTCACAGCCACAGTCGACGACGAAGGTGATGTGGAAGAGACGCTTGTCTATGTCACGCAGGCGGATGCCGATGGAAATCCAATCGTCAGTTCCATCGTTCCCAAGCATCAGCGCAACCAGATCCACCTTCATTACATCCCGGCTCGTCGTGATCCATCCGACCATATCGCCTATGGCGCAACTGCGTTGCTAGGTCGTTTGCTTCGTGCAACACAGTGGGGTGGCGACAGAAATACGGTCAAGGATTTGACCGACCAAATTACCAGTTGCCTAGCCGGCAATGCTTCGGTCACAGCGCTTGGGCAAAGCTTAAATGCCTCATGGAAAGGTCTCCACAAAGGAGCTTTCTTTGCCGAGCCGAAGCTCACTTTCGTCAATTCTGACATCGAGATGCTGTTGCGGCACATGTCGGTGTCATTCACGCCGGGCCATGGTGAGAATGAAGTCGACTTTACACGACTGAGTGACGGGCAGAAATCAATGCTCTACCTCTCACTTGTGTTGGCCGCTCACTCGATTAACCGTGACGTGAGGTCGGGTAAAAATACGGCCATTGATCCAGCGAAGCTGAAACCACCCGCCTTTACCATACTGGCCATGGAGGAGCCTGAGAACAGCCTGTCACCTCATTACCTGGGCCGGATCGTGAACGCCCTGAAAGGATCAATCGGTGTGGATGCGCAGGCCCTAATCGCGACTCACGCGCCCTCAATGCTACGCCGGGTTGATCCCGAGAATATTCGCTACCTACGGCTCGGATCGAACCGGTGCTCTGTCGTCAGCGGCATCGCGCTGCCAGCCAAAGAAGATGTCGCACATAAATTCGTTCGAGAAGCAGTCCAGGCTTTTCCTGAGATCTACTTCTCACGTTTGGTCGTGCTGGGCGAAGGTGACAGCGAGGAAATCGTCCTTCCGAGGATTCTCCAAGCTAAAGGGGCGCCTGTCGACGAGTCCGCAGTGACCATCGCCCCGCTAAGTGGCCGTCACGTGAATCACTTCTGGCGTTTACTTTCCCAATTGGGCACCCCGTACATCACTCTGCTCGATCTGGATCTCGCAAGGTACCAGGGAGGCTGGGGACGGCTAAAATACGTTAATGACCAGCTGTCGCTTTTTGAGCCTTCCAAGGTTTTGCCCTATACATTCCCGGCCTGGGATGACGCAAATACCCGCATTAGAGAAAAAAATGTCCCCATCACTGGGTCTTCTGAGACGGTCTTCGATCATCTGGAGGCTAGAGGGGTATTTTTTTCGGCACCGCTTGATCTGGACTTCGCGATGCTCACCGCCTTCCCAAAAGCATTCAACGCTATTCCTATGGCGGCGACACCAGAAAACCAGAAGGCGGTGCTTGGCAAAAGCCACGAAGGCGCCGATCAATACACTCCTCAAGAGCAATCGTGGTTCGATGCCTACCACCACTATTTCAAGCTCAACAGCAAACCCGCAGCACACCTCTCGGCCCTTTCGAGCCTCTCTGACCCTCAGCTTTTGGCTGGCCTCCCACCCGTTCTGGATCGTCTTGCGAATGCAGTCATAGCAGCGTTAGAGGAGTCACCGGAGTGATCCACCCTGACCGCTGGATGCACTCACCTGGGCTCACTCTGGAAGCGAATGCGTGGCACGCCATTAAGGACACTGAGCACTCGCTCGTCCTTCTAGCAGGGCCTGGCGCTGGCAAAACTGAGATACTGGCACAGCGTGCGGACTTTCTCCTGCGCACAGGCAGTTGCCGGTATCCAAAGCGAATCCTAGCGATTTCCTTCAAATCCGACGCGAGCCGCAATCTCAAAGACCGTGTAAGCCTGCGATGTGGCTGGGAACAGGCCACCCGATTCGACAGCTTTACGTTTCACTCTTTCGCCAATCGAATCGTCAGTCGCTTTCGCGTTTTATTAACCGGCCCAGACACGCTCAAACCCGACTACTCGATTGGCAAAGAGGCCATCCCAGGCGAGCAGATCACCTTCATGCAGCTGCTTCCCATGGCGCTCAAAATTCTGCGTATGAGCAAGATCGCCCGAAACACTATCCGTCAGACCTACGCTCACGTGTTTCTCGACGAATTCCAGGACTGCACCTCTGATCAGTACCAACTGATCAAACTTCTGTTCGAGGGAACGCCGGCGCTTCTGACAGCCGTGGGCGACACCAAGCAAACCATCATGGGTTGGGCTGGCGCACTGAATGGCATATTCAAGCTTTACGCCGACGACTTCGCCGCCCGACCATTACGGCTCTACCGAAATTTCCGATCCAAGCCGCGACTGCTCCGCATGCAGAACAGCGTCATCCGGGACATCGACCCTTCAGCCCTCATGCCCGACGAAATGATCGCGGGAGACGATGGTGTGATCCGTGCGGGGAATTTCTCCTCGAGCGCAGCTGAAGCCGTTTCCCTGGCGAACGTTATCCAGAAATGGATTGAGGTCGAAAATTTGCGACCAGCCCAAATCGCCGTTCTTTTCCGCGGTGAGATCCATTTGTATGGCGAAGAACTGATGGAGCAGCTGGCGGCTCGGAACATACCCTTTCGCAACGAGAATACCCTTCAGGATTTGCTCAAAGAGCCTGCAGCCAGGCTGATGATCGACTACCTGACCTGCCTCTACACGCGAGGTGCCAACAAGGCATGGTCTCGGCTGATGGATCTCTTCGCGCCCTTCGACGATGAAGGCAACAGCGACAGAACTCACAAGTCATTCGAGCGCTGTTACAAGCAGCATCAGAAACAGGTGAGAGCGGCTGCGAAAACAGCGGCCCCTTTCACAGATTGGTGGGAGCTGGCCAAGGCTTTTTTCGATACCTTGGGCCATGCCGTAATGACGACTCTTTCTTCTGACTACGAAACCAAGCGACGCCTGAAGGAAATCATCCGCGATACCCGTGACCACATCACTTCCCTTCTGCAGGTAGATCCCGACCTGACCAGAGCCCTCGCTCGGTTCTCCGACGACAACGCTGTCCGCTTCTTATCCATGCATAAAAGCAAAGGATTGGAGTTTCATTCGGTGATCATTCTCGGAGTCGAGCAGCAATCCTTCCGTGGCAAAATAGGAGAAGAACGGCAGGTCTTCTTCGTCGCAGTATCACGCGCGAAAGATCGTCTGATCATTACCACTGCGAATCAGAGACGGCGCCCAGAGGGAATCTCGGCGGGCAAAAGATGGGATGTAGCGAGACAGCCGCATGTGGCCTTCGTCACTTACGTCACTGAGCACTTGTCGCCCAAACAGCCGCAGTGAAGTACAGCCGGTGTGAATGTGGAACGCCACCACGGTCTGGATTAATCAGCAAAACGCGCTTATGCCGGCGAATCGGGTCGGTAAATTCTCTTGAGCGGGTAACAGCTCGGAATGTGCGGGGAAGTTACGGCGCGTCTTTGGGTCTGAGAAGCCGAACAAACACCCATGAGATCGACTGAAACTCTTCAGGGGTCAGCGATTCATTCGCGTCCTTAAGCATCCTGGCCAACCCTGCCTCCAGATAATTTCGGTTGGTCGCCGCCGCCACCTGCAGTCTTGTCGTAGGAAACTCGGCAACTTCTGATCGGGTTATCTGGTTTATAAGGTTGCCCTCCTCCTGCGTGATCACCCCATAGGCGATACCCATCAACCAGTAAGCTACAGCGATTTCCCTCGGGCTCGCGGTGTCGATCGATACCTGGGGAGATGTGAGGCTCTGATCCACATCACTGCTTGGATACCAGGAAGTCGAAGCATGGAAATACCCTCGGGCTATCCCTGGACTCAGGTGCTTAAAAACAGGTGGATGCAGCCATAAGGCCATCAAAAACTGTAACCCTCTGCCCGCATGGCCAGCCGCGGCCTCTTGTCCAGTTTTCTCGCAGAGGGCACGTTGGTACCAACGCTGAACTCGTTGAGTCAGCAGCAATAGCTTTCTGTTATTCGCTAGCGCTCCTTGGGGTGACGACCTGCGCAAGGCAAAATCAACGTCCAATCGCGGCAAGGGGCTGTCCAGATACTCTTGGAAGCCTTGCCACCCCCGATCACATAAATCCTTGGGCCGCTGAATGAGCCTCGAAAGGAGTACAGGACGATCATGAAGCACGCACACTGATACGCCGCGCATCCGCCATGACTGACGCCAAGTGGGTGTATGACACGCTCTGATGTCGTTCTGGAAACACAGCCGGCAATATTTATCGTTTACGCCAAGGGGTACAGTGTTTGATTCCACCATCCCAAAATGAGCGAGGATCTGGGGTCGTTGGGCAGGGCTGAACATATCCAGAAATGCGGATGATTTGTACAGCAGGTCTAGGTCGCCGTTCACACTGGAATCTCGAACTCCAAGACGCAGGATTTCCGTTTCAAAATTCGAATCGATGTAATGTTGGTGGGACATGCGGCTCAGCCACGATGCCAAAGACTCATCGCGCAGCGGCTTCAGTAACCCCGAGAACGCACGCACTGTTGAGCCCGCTACACACGAGTCGCGGGTTGCGGATCGCCAATCCCGTCGTCGGAATATTCGTCGTGTTCGTTCTCGACGAACAGTTGCTGATAAATCCTGCTCTGCGATGCATGAGCGATTGCCCTAACCTGCAATTCAAGCCACTGAATGACCCTAACTGTGAGCCCTATTCGGCCATGTGATTCGCGATACACCTCAAGGATGTCGAGAGTGGCGAGGAAGTCTTCGCCTAACGAGTAAGCCCGGCAGATATCTCCCACAAGGGCGTTGTAGTCGTCCCCAAGCTCCATGGGTTGCAGCACCTCCAACTCACTAGGAATGCCTGCATCCACTAATCTTGAATGGTGGTGCTCCACCCCATCTGTGAGCCCACTCAAAATAATTAACGGTGGTCGTTGCAGGCGGGAGATGGCTACAAGTGTCGCCATGTTGGGCTCGACGCCCCGCCATTCAACATCTTTGTACCTTTGCACATCCTCCACGATCAGGACGTCGTACTGCCGCAACTCAAGAATGCCAGCGCACAGAGTAGATAGACCGTCGTAGCAAGGTATGGAGCTGGACGTACCTACACCCAGACAGTGGAGTAATTTGGCATGCAAGTATTTGTTCCCGGGAAAGGGGGCATCGTCCAACAGCAGCACCCGCCTTCCAAGCCTGCGAGCCCGTCCAGCTGTCCTTTGCATCAACGCCGTTACGCCAGACCCCGAAACACCAGTAATGCAGAGTGCTTTTGGCATTGCTCCGTTATGCGCTGCGATCGAATCTAGGCAACCTCGTAAGATTGGATCGTTGCAGGTACTGGCAATCCACGGGGAAGAGTCAACGGCAGGTCTGATGGCTCGCATTCGCTATTCACTCGTGGCCAAGGTAATGCGCGCGCTCTGAATCAATAGCGCCTGAGCATCGGCTTTGCCCGTGAGTCTGTCCGCAGCAGTTTGGAGGCTCACGACATCGACGTACTCCTCACCTGAAACGATGGCGTAACGACACGCCTCCTTCAAAATGTCGATCATAGTTCTCAATGAGCTATGTTTGCTCCGCTCACGGTATTTTTTACCTTCCTGTATCTGTGCTTCAAAACGAGCAGGCGACGCCAGGCTGTACAGTTTGTCGAGGAAAATGGTTGATGTGACCTCAGAAGGAAGCTGCAGTGGCATGTAGCACATGAAGGCGGCAATGAAAGACGCGAGCAAGTTGTTATTTTTCCACTCTGGCAGCTCAGTCGTGCGATGCCCATAACGCGACTGGATCTGATCATCAAGATCGAGCATTTCCCGCAGATCCTCGATGCCGCACAGGATCACATTCAATCCCCAGTCTTGGTTGGAGAAGCCTTTCAGTGCTTCGAACATGTTGTGCAAGCGCTGGCTCGTCACCCGGAGATTCAGACCATGAGCCTCGTCGAAAATGACTGCACGAATGTTGAGCCTCCGGACAGCTTGCTGCGCTTCTGCATAATCTTTGGCACTAAAGGTGTACGCCCGCCCGCGGACAATCATCCCAAGATCCTGCAAGAACCTTTTCTCCAGATCTACGCCCTTTTTGCGGTTAGACAGATCGATGTACATGACCTTTCCTGCCCAACCTCCCTTGTCGGAAAAGCTCTCTTCGCTCCACCGTTGCGCTAGCCTGCTCTTGCCGACGCCAGGAGCGCCAATGACAGCCATCCCGGGATTAGCCTTGACCCTGGGTAACGAAACCAGAAGCTTGGCGCACTCGGTCAATGCAATGCCGTAGGGATGCGGTACCCAAACATCTCGGTAGCACAAGAGCGCGCGCTCTTCGGGTGGAAGCAGCAGATATTCGCGGGTCTTCTTGGTCAGATGATTGTTCATATGTCTTCATCCAGTTCGGGAATGATGACGGGCATGGGCTCGACTGGTCTGGCATCGCTAGGCTCGCTGGGGTCACTGGGCTCATGGGTAGGCCCGAAATGCCCCATACGTTCGTTCTGAGCGACATCCTCCTGCGCCCTTTGGATGGCCCTTGCCTGCTCCTTCCCCCCTGCCTTGACAAGGTTGAGTTGCTCTTGGGCATCCAGGCGCTTGTCATCGGCATCTGGGTTTAGCCGGCGTGATTTCAGGATCATCTTTTGCTCAGCCAAAGTGAGTGGCTGAGTGTGCTTGTTGACCAACCAGAGCGGATACCATTGATCTTCATGGCGCCCCCATATCCTGTGAAGATTATTAGGGTCGATCTTGATAAAGATCTTTTCGCCGACCATCTTGGTAAATGGGCCAAATTTATAAACCAAATGGCGAGTAACGACGCCATTGCGCGCTACGGTTACTTCACGACCTTCTAGAATATCTATAACAAAGCGGCTAGGGTCAGATACTGTCGGTGGTGAAACGACAACACCGTCATGCAGACCGTACTTACGCTCGAATCGCTGATTCGGTGACAACTGATCTCGGCGACTTTTTCGGTTATTAAACTTGCATATCCAGACGATGATCAACTCAGTGAGCCTCTCTAGTGTATACACAGCTTTTTTATGAGGTTTATAACCGGGCCCCTTCTTGGGTGCCGAAGCTGTGGCACCGTCCAAAGTTTGGACGAAGCTGCGGTTTAATATCCCTAAGCACCGCTCCACACCGCCTCCCGACGGTGGGCGCAGTCTAGGGACGTGCTTGATACCTTCATGGTCGCAGGCAACCCTGAAGCTCTCGGCCATTAGATCAGATCCATGATCTACGACATATTGCGCAGGCTTCCCATATAAGGGCCAGTGGAGATGAGACAGTCCGAACTTTGCCAACAGTGCTGTCTTCGGACATAAGGCCATGTGTATGGCTGCGGATATGCTGGCGCGTTTTGGGGCGCCAAACAGTAGCGCAAACCCCATTATGCCCTGCGTGTCCCGATCACGAACTAGCGTGAGAAACGCCCTGCCCAAAGCGGCACCAGTGACCGAATCTATTGCATGACAATCTAGTGGGGTATGGTCGATGTCGTGGATTCTTCCTGGATAGAATTCTTCAACAGTAGGCGTCGGAAAATGACCGAATTTTGCTTGCGCCGCTTCAGGCCCATCAGTTGACTCAAGCCGTTCTCTCGCTGTCAGCTCGTGCCAGCGTCTCCAGATAGTCGTGCGACTGGGTGGACGCTGGTTAATTTTTTCACACCGCAGCTGTATTTCATCCAGCGCTTCGACGTCATTAGCTCCATATCCCACGCGATGACTCTTAAAAACTGCGGTGATTATCGCGTCCACCTCTGGGTCAATGCGCTTCTCGCCTGAGCGCCTGCCATCTCGCCCGGCGACCTGCGCCCGCCAGTCAGGGTTGAGTAGGAAGATGCGTTTTATTTTATGAAAGATCGTCGAGGCGACCTTTAATTCCGCCAGAGCCTGGCTTTTTGAGATCGGATCGATCTTCGCGCAATGCCTGCTCATTATATCCGTTCGTCGCTGGGCCTCGAGTTCAGCTTCACTAGCAACCTGAGTAATTGGCACTGGCTCATCGTCTCCCAGACTTGCTGGAGAGTGTTCGTAATGTTCGGCCAGCGCTGCGGTGGCCGCTTTGTCTAAATGGCCATCAACTTTGATTAAGTTTTTTTGAGAAACCGTGCGGAAGGTTTCCACCCCGATTTTCGACTTGAGCCTGAAGGTGTTACTTGAGAGGTCGTAGGTCACCACCTCATAAACCGAAGCCGACTGACTAGGGGTTGACGTTTCTTGGGCGGTTATGGGGTCATCAAGGCCAGGAATGCCACTGCCCTGCCCAGAATCCTGCTCTTCGTTCAGCGCAAAATCCCCGGGCAAACTCCTGCTCTTTGCGTCGACGGCTTCACTGGCTTCATCGACCGTCACCAGATCACCGATATGGAACAGGGCGGTCATGGCTACATCGCCTTGATGTCAAACATCAGTCCACGCGGAGTTGCGAATACGGCTTGCTCGGGTTTTTCCGTAGAGAGAAACGATGTGATGTCGCGGATCCGACGGAGCATCAGGGATTTCGTGGGTGCACTCACCCCTGCTGTCGCGCAATAGATTTGGATTAGCCGGCACAGGTCGACTTTGGTACCGAAGACGTCAATGTGACCTGTCTCGGTGAGAACCAAGTTCGTTGCCACCATTTCGGTGATGACACCCTCCCTGATGAAGTCCTCCTCATGTGGGAAAATCTTGGATGGAGATGATGGCTGGGTTGGCGGTTGGCTGGTCGAGTGGGACTGCCGTAGCGGTTGTTTTTGATGGCGCCCTTTGGTCGAAGGGGGTGTGGCCGTTGAGCTGAACCGGTCGTTGCCCTTGGTCGAACTACGAGCAAGTTCGGCGGTGTAGATGTCGGGCTCGCGGCAAGCAATGTAGGCGTAAGCGGCTGCCACCAAATCATCTTTCCCATCTAGGACGTCGTGATTCCCGTTCGGAGTGGCTGACACGATCAATTTTCGCAGTCGCTCCACCCCTTCCAGTGCTGGAATCACCGAAACGTTTTCCTCTTTGGCAGTCCTGACGACGCCATTGCTCCACTTGAGGATCCTGACCCGAGCACCCAATGACTCCTTGCCGATGATCAGGCAGAGCTCGGGATCTTCACCATGTGTGACGAACGCACCAACATAGGTCATGGCAACCCACTCTAGTGAGTAATAACCCTTAAGGTTTAGCAGCATTTAAGGGTTACGCCACGGGAAATTGCGTAGGTTTATAAGCTATTGTTTTTATTGTGAATTAATAAATATTTGTTTCGCTAACCTGCGAAATTTGCGTTTTGAAAAATCGGTAGTTTGTGAAATTTTGTGGGTAAGGGTGATGGGAAACAACGGGTTGAGTGGATTGCGCAGGTTAGTGGGGACAGACATGAGCTACGTAAGTCACTGATTCGACGAATTCGTTTTTACGCCTACTCTCTCAACGGGCCATGTCCATAATGCCGTTTCTCTTCAGGTCAACGACTACCGCTGTTCGTGCAAACTTGTGACGCGGCGCCGTTGCCCAGGCTCGTCCCGTTCATGTACGTCCACTCAGACTCAGGAACCGCGCTTTCAATGATGCCTGGCGGCGAGTACCTTGAAGCCCTCGATGTCGACTCGGTTTGACGCGGGCGCTGGCGAAAGCGCTTGATGAAACTCGCGTTGATCAACTCTTCCACATCCAGATTCAAAGCACAGTTGACTAGCGCCGCTTCGCGCCTCCTACGATAAGCGCGTCGGTAATCTCAGTTCAGCGCACAATCCGCCGCCTTCGCGATTTCTCAAGGTCAGGGTGCCGCCGAGGGCTTGTGCCAGCTGCTGGGCGATAGCCAGGCCCAGGCCCGTGCCGCCGGTGCTGCGGTTGCGCGAATTTTCCACGCGGTAAAATGGCTCAATCACACGGGCCAGCTCCTCTTCGGCAATGCCGGGACCACGATCCATCACGGTCACCGACAGGCTGTCGCCCTCCTCCGGCTCGACCCGCAGCTGCGCGGCACCGGCGAATTTGAGCGCGTTATCCGTGAGGTTTACCAGCACTCGGCGCAGCGCGTGGGGCCGAGTGTGAATCACCGCGTTGCTTTTGCCGCTGAGCTGCACGTCCTTGCCCATGTCCTGGTAGTCGAACACGAGGCTGTCGAGGAATGAATCAAGATCGGTACGGCGGCTTTCCTCGGTGGCGCCATGCACGCTGCGGGCATAGGCAACGCCTTCACGCACCAGATGCTCCATCTCGCCGAGGTCATTCCACAATTTGTCTTTGTCGCCGCAGTCGTCCATCAATTCGGCACGCAGCTTCATGCGCGTGATTGGGGTTTGCAGGTCGTGGGAAATCGCCGCCAGCAGTTGCATGCGTTCTTTCAGATAGGCCGCAATGCGCGCCTGCATGGCATTGAAGGCGATGGCAGCGTGTGCGACTTCGGTCGGGCCTTGTTCATCCAGATGCACCGGGTGAGTGTTGGGATCGAGGTTTTCCACGGCCTGGGCCAGGCGGGTCAGCGGGCTTATGGCAATGCGAACGGCCAGCCACGTGCATAGAATCATCAAGGCCAACTGGCCCAGCAAAACCACCGGCAGCCACGGCGACAACGGCACCATCGAGGGGCGCACGTCGATGGTCACCGGGCTGCCGTCGGCCAGTTTCAGATGGACCTGGAAATGTTTGATAGGCCCGGGAATGTCTGTCACGGTCATCGGGTAATCCTTGCCGATGGCCTCCTTGATCGAGGTCACTGCAATCGGCGTGTCACGCAGAGCGACGCCTGGCGAGCCTTCGTCGAGCAAATAGCGGTAATTGCGTCGATCCAGTTGTTTCAACCAACTCATGCGTTCCTCGGCGGGCAAGCGGTCAAGGATGGCAATGGACGTCGATACATCGGTTTCCAGGTTACCGAGCATGGTGTTTTTCGCGGTTTCGTAACGCTCGTAATACTGCACGCCGAAGGACAAGGCCTGCGCCAGGGTCAGCCCTACCAGAAAGATCAGCGACAGCCGCGAGATGAGGGTACGAGGCCAATGCAGCGAAGGCTTCATGCCGGTGCTCCAAGCACTTGCACCGGCAGCGAGAAGACATACCCCTCGCTGCGTACGGTTTTGATGTAAGCCGGCTCGCGCGCATCGTCAAGCAGGCGTTGGCGCAGGCGGCTGACCAGCAGATCAATGGAACGGTCGAACAGGTCGGCGTCACGGCCCTGGGTCAGGTTGAGCAACTGGTCGCGATTGAGTACCCGTTGCGGATGGTCGAGGAACACCCGCAGCAGGCGATATTCAGCGCCGCTGAGGGCGACCATGGTGCCGTCTTCATCAAGCAGATGGCGGGCGGAGGTGTCCAGGCGCCAGCGCCCGAACCCCAGCCACCTTCCGGTTTCGGTAACGACCAGGTTGGGCGGCAGCATGCGCGTACGGCGCAGCACAGCGTTGATGCGTGCCAGCAATTCACGGGCGGCGAACGGCTTGACCAGGTAATCGTCGGCGCCCATTTCCAAGCCGATGATGCGATCGGTTTCGTCGTTGCGGGCGGTCAGCATCAGCACCGGCGTGGCCTTGTGTTTGCCGGCGCGAATGTCCCGGCAGAGCACCAGGCCATCGTCGCCGGGCATCATGATGTCCAGCACGATCAGGTCTACCGGCGTGGCCTCGAGAAACGAGCGCATCTGGCGGCCATCGGCAACCACGGTGGTGCGCAGGCCGTTCTTCTTCAGGTAGTTGCCTACCATCTCTCGAATCTCACGGTCATCGTCCACGATGAGGATGTGATCAACGTGTTCCATGGGCCAAGCCTCTGTCAATGGGAATTGCGGCTCAGTCTATAGAGGCTGAGCCCGTTCGCCCGCGGCGGTTTGTATTGCAGTGTATCTGCTGTGGCGAAGGATACATGCAGAGGCAAAAACCACAATTTTCTAGGCTTTGTATGGCTGTGTATCGGGACGGGGTCCTGATACGAACCGATTTATCCGCGCCGGTTTTTGACACAGACGAGATACCTCGCGGGCTTCTAATGAGCCACATCGAGGCCAACCCTAGCGCCTCGGCTCAACCGAACGACCCAGACCTTGAAGCCTTGAGGAAACGACCATGAACACCAATACCCTCTATGCCACTTGCCTGTTTGCCGCCCTGAATATCTGCACCTTCTCGGCCCGCGCCGAAGCCGACGTCACGCCGCAAACCTACACCTACGACACGCATCTGGACATCCAGAAAGTCGTGGCATTGACAGAGGATGCCGGGGCTGCCTGCGGCATTGTCGATGCCCAACTGACCTACCTGAATTCGCAGGGCAAGACCGAGATCCTGAACTACCGCAAATTTGCCGAGTGCCACAGCGATAACTGAGCCCGGCCCACATTTCATCAGGAGACCCTTATGTTCCTCATCGCATTCCTGGGCGGCTTATTGACCGTCCTCAGCCCTTGTATCCTGCCGGTCGTGCCATTTCTGTTCGCGGGTATCGACCGCACACGCTCATCGATCCTGCTTACCCTTGGTGGCATGGTCCTGACCTTCGCGCTGGTTTCCAGCCTGGCCGTGGTCAGCAGTGAATGGATGATTCAGGCCAACAACACCGGGCGTCATGTGGCACTGGTGGTGATGGCGCTGTTTGCCTTGTCGCTGATCTCGGCGCGAATCAGTGGCTGGCTGGCCAGCCCGTTCGTGTTACTGGGCAATTGCCTCGACCCCCAGACGCGCAAAATGTCCGGGGCGCTGGGTTCACTGATGATCGGCGTCGCCACCGGCCTGCTCTGGGCGCCGTGCGCCGGGCCTATCCTCGGGGTGATCCTTACCGGCGCCATGCTGCAAGGCGCCAATGCGCAAACCAGCCTGCTGCTGGTGGCCTACGGCCTGGGCAGTGCACTGTCGTTGGGTACGCTGATTTTCGCCGGACGTGGTTTAGTCAATCGCCTGAAGGCCTCGATTCCGGTTACTGGTTGGCTGCGGCGCGCCACCGGTTTTGCGGTCCTGGCCGCAGCGCTGATGATTTCTACCGGTGCCGACAAAACGCTGTTGGCCGGGGCGTCGTCCGAAGGCGTCAGCGTGCTGGAAAACGGGGTGCTGCAAAGCGTCCCCAAAGTCGTCGAATACCTGGTAAGCAAGGCCAAGGCCGAACCCACCCTCGACAACGCCCGAGGCCCGATGCCGTCGCTTTCTGGCGCGGTGGAATGGCTCAATTCGCCCGCACTGACCAGTGAATCGCTCAGAGGCAAGGTGGTGCTCGTCGATTTCTGGACTTACGACTGCATCAATTGCCAGCATACCCTGCCGTACGTGAAGGACTGGGCGCAGAAGTACCAGAAGGATGGCTTGGTGGTAATCGGCGTCCACACCCCGGAATACGGTTTTGAACGCATCATCAGCAATGTCAGGGATGAGGTGAAAAAGCTCGGCATCACTTACCCGGTAGCCATCGATAACAACTACGCGATCTGGCGCAACTTCGATAACCAGTACTGGCCCGCGCACTACCTGATCGACGCCAAAGGGCAAGTGCGTTTCACCCACTTCGGAGAAGGTCGCTACGAGACGCAGGAAAAGATGATTCAGCAACTGCTGCAGGAGGCGAAAGCTCCAGCCGCGTAACCCTTGAAAACCCATGGCCCACAGGCAACGTGCTGTGGGCCATTAGCTTTTTCTCCTGCGGCCTGGGTTGCGCGACCACCCTCTCCCGCCAACCCCAGGCTAATCCGACACGATGCTTTTGGCCTCAAGAAATGCTTGCAGCCCAAAGACTCCAAACTCCCGGCCGACACCGGACTGCTTTACCCCGCCGAACGGCGCCAGCAGCTCTGGCGAAATTCTGTTGATCAACACCGAGCCGGCCTGCAGCTGGGTCGCCAGGTGTTGGGCACGGTCCGGTTGCCCGCGATAAGCACAACGCCCGGTATGCCCAGGCGTTGGCCGCGTCGAATCCCCTCTCCCGCGTTTCAGCGTTGCACAACTTCAAAACGAAACCCGCCGGGCGACGTGCAAAACTCGCCTCGGCGTAGAACGCTGAAAACGCCGCTTCGCCCCTGGCGTGTCATTTCGCCGTGGCGGCTCTTTCGATGAGGCGGGCAACCGGTTCCGGGTTCGAAACCATCACCACATGTGAAGCGCCCTTGACCACTTCCACGGCTTTGGCAGCGGCGCGCTTGGCCATGAATGCCATGGCTTGCGGGGGAATGTTCTTGTCCTTGTCGCCGTAGATGTACCAGGACGGTATATGCTTCCAGGCAGGGCTGCCGGACGCTTCGTTGAGCGCCGCTTCCGTTACCGGGCGTTGGGTGGCGGCCATCAATGCCGCCTCTTTAGCGGGGACGTCAGCGGCGAACTGGTTGTGAAACTTGTCCTGCTGGATGTACAAGTCCTTGCCCCCATCGGCCAGCGGTACAGGCGCAGCCAGCGTTGGGCCCAGCGTACTGCCCGGGAATTTGCCGGCCAGCCCGGCGACGGTTTCCCCGGCCTCAGGTGCAAACGCACTGACGTAAACCAGGGCTTTGACGTTTGCATGATCGTTGGCCGCGTCACTGATAACGTTGCCGCCATAGGAGTGGCCGACCAACACCACCGGCGAATGAATGCTCGTCAACAATGCCGAGATTGCCGAACCATCGCTCTTTACACTGCGCAATGGGTTGGCAGCGGCAACCACTGGATAACCGTCCTTCTCGAGAATCTTCACGACCCCATTCCAACTCGACGCATCGGCAAAGGCGCCATGTACGAGCACAATCGTGGGTTTTTCAGTTTGCGACCAGGCGTGTGTCGCCATGCTCAGGCTGACGGCGACGGCCAGTGCGGTTACTACTTCTTTCATTGTTGACTCCAGGTTTGACGGGAAATCAGGGAGCGAAGCGAGTGAAGACAAAATCGTGATTACGCACTCGCGCCTGGTGACAGGCGAAGCAGGTTTGGTGTTGGGCTTCATCGGCCGGTTTACCGTTGATAAACCGCCCGAATCCCCAACCACCGGTTGCTGCATATTTTTTCGAGTCCTTGACCATCACCTGCACGGTCGTGGCCGGCCCCGGGATGGACGCCGGCTCGAATTCCGGGGACTGCACATGTTTCCAGGCCAGCTTTACCAGCACCGTGCCATCAGGGAATGGCAGCGTTGAATCCTGATAAGCCTTGATGGCCAAGTCATTGCCCAGCACGGCTCGCAGTTCGTTCAAGGGGGCCGCTTCCTGCGCCGGCGCAATCAGCGGCCATAGGCGGTAGTTTTCCGGCAATTTCACGCCATAGATTGGTGAGGCGTCGCCAGTACTGGCGTCGCCCGAGGCCACACCGGCAGCGCTCAACGCTGCGATTGCAATGGCAGCCGACATCGCGGCCAGAAATTTCAGCTTCATCATCGCCATCCTCTCAGCCGGTTTTCAAAGATGATCGGCGTCGATCACCGCCTGGGCGAAGGCTTTCGGCGCTTCCTGCGGCAAGTTGTGGCCTACACCACCGGTGATCAATCGGTACTCATACTTGCCAGTGAAGCGCTTGGCGTACGCTTGGGCAGGTGGGTGCGGTGCGCCGTTCGCATCACCTTCCAGGGTGATGGTGGGCACACTGATGGATGGAAATGCCGCGAGTTTCTTCTCCAGCGCGTCGTATCTGGCCTCGCCCTTGACCAACCCCAGGCGCCAGCGATAGTTGAAAATCGACACGGCCACGTGATCAGGGTTTTGCAAGGACGCCGCGCTGCGCTCATAAGTGGCGCCGTCGAAATTCCACTGTGGCGACGCCAGCTTCCAGATGAGCTTGGCGAAGTCATGGGTGTTTTTCTCGTAGCCCAGGCGCCCGCGCTCGGTCGCGAAATAGAACTGGTACCACCACTGCAGTTCGGCGGCTGGCGGCAATGGCGCCTTGCCCGCCTCTTGGCTACCTATCAGGTAACCGCTCACAGCGACCAGGGCTTTCACTCTTTCCGGCCACAGTGCGGCAACGATATCCGCAGTGCGGGCGCCCCAGTCAAACCCACCCAGCACCGCGGTCTTGATCTTCAGCGCGTCCATGAAGTCGATCAGGTCGGTCGCCAGCGCAGCAGGTTGACCATTGCGAATGGTCTTGGCCGAGAGAAAATGCGTATCGCCATAACCACGCGCAGAAGGGATCAACACTCGATATCCCTTGTCCGCCAAAGCAGGCGCGACATCAGCGTATGCGTTGATATCGTAGGGCCAGCCGTGCAACAAAATGACCACAGGGCCATCGGCTGGGCCGAGTTCCGCGTAAGAAACGTTCAGCAACCCCGCTTTCACATGCTTAAGTGCACCGAGAGAGGTGTGAGCTCCCGGGTTGATCGCCCCAATGGTGGACGCGGGTACATCAGCCGCGTTGGCTTGGGAAAAACCGACAGCCACCGCCGCGAATTGCAGCACTGCTGCTGCCAACAGCGATGGGGCAAGACCCCGCAGGCGGCTGGATTTATTTTGATTGTTCAGCAAGGTCATCTCCATGGTATTTCTCCGTAGCGAGCCGCCGAATAGCGGCCCGGTGTGTTGGCTCGATTGCGTGTGAGCTACCGGGCTGTCTTCGTTGCACTCAGCTTGGCGCGCAGCGGCCGGAAGGCCTCCCGCAACTCTTCGCTGAACAATTGAGGTTGCTCCCAGGAAGCGAAGTGGCCGCCCTTGTTAACCTGGTTGTAGTAGGAAAGTGATGGGTAAGCGCGTTGCGCCCAGCTTTTTGGCGCCTGATAGATCTCGTGCGGGAAGACCGTGATCGCCACCGGCACCTTGATGCTTGCGGTGTTCTGCGCGGCAGCGCTGAAATTGTTGTTGTTGTTTTCCCAGTAGAAACGCGATGACGATGCGCCTGCGTTCGTCAGCCAGTACAGGCTGATATCGTCCAGCATCTCGTCACGGGTCAATACCCGTTCAGGCTGGCCATCACTGTCCGTCCACGCGGCGATTTTTTCGTACATCCACGCCGCAGTTCCGGTAGGCGAATCGGCCAGCAGGTAACCGATAGTCTGCGGGCGCGTAACCATCATCGCGCCGTATGCTGCATTGCGGCCGAAGAAGGTGCTCAAGGAATCAAACGCCTTGCGTTCAGGCTCAGTGAGCCCGTCAGGGGCCGGGTCACCACTATTGATCGGCTTGACCAATTCGGGCGGGATGGTGGCCGGCATGTTCAAGTGAATGCCCAACAGCCCCGGCGGATTCAGGCGGCCCAATGCATCCGATATGACCGAACCGTGATCTCCGCCCTGGGAAACATAGTGGGTATAACCCAGACGCTTGATGAGCACATCCCAAGCCTTCGCGACTCGATCCGGCCCCCAGCCCAATTCAGTTGGCTTACCGGAAAAACCGTGTCCCGGAATCGATGGAATGATCACGTCGAACGAATCTTCAACCCTACCGCCGTAAGCAACGGGATCCGTCAGCGGGCCGATAGTCTTCAAGAACTCAAACTGTGAGCCAGGCCATCCGTGTGTCAGAAGCAGCGGCATCGCGTTGGGGTTTGGCGAGCGAACATGGATGAATTGAATATCCACGCCGTCGATAGTCGTGATGAATTCAGGCAGCGCATTGAGCTTCGCTTCGGCCTTGCGCCAGTCATAGCCGCTGCCCCAATACTTCACCAGCGCCTGGACCTGGGCCAACTGCACGCCTTGGGAAACGTCGTTGACGGTCTCTTTGTCCGGCCAGCGGGTCGCCGCAATGCGCTTTTTCAGATCGGCCAATTGCGCTTCATCGACGTGAATTCGATAAGGTCTAATCGATTCGGGATGGGTCGAGGCCGAGCTGGCACCTGACGCATCGACGGCCGGGCCAGCAGCCCAGGCAGCACCGCTGCCGGCTATCAGGGCCAACCCCAAAGCGCCCATTCTCACGGAAGAAGCCAGACAATGGCGCCAGGTGAAACCGAACGTAGCTGCAGGCATTTTGAATTTCCTATAAGTCATTGGTCGACAACGTCGCGAAACGCGCAGGGATAACCGCGAGTTAAATGAGTCATCCATTGAAAAAGGTTTGCGCCTTCTCGATGGGTTCATTTAAAGCCCCGCGGGTATCCCGTATGTGTCATCAACCGACTTAAAGGAATCGCTGTGTATCTATCCAAAGCGCAGATACAAAACGATACAAACCGACCACTCGCTCATAAAAAAGCCAATGCCCCGACTTGTCGGGGCATTGGCTTTTCTGGGACCTGGAAAACATAAGGGCTTTTCAGCCCATCAAGCTCGGCAAAGGGCACCGCGTCGATTGCCAGGCAGCATGACTTGGCTACCCAAGGAACAGGCAGTTCCCCCGCTCCACTTCACGCCCTTCCACGCCTGCAAGAAACTGCAGAAATTTGCCCCTGATTCTGGTTAGCGTTCACCATCGTTTCTACCGCGTTAGCAATCTTATTGAAGCTACTGCTGTTCAGCGACCAAGCAATCTCTTCAGCACCAGTAGAGCAACAGCCCCGATTGCCAGTGCCGCAACCGGTTTTTCTTTGACGAATGTAGAAACGCTGTCCAGTGCGTCACCATAGGTTTGCGTCAGTTGACCCGCAGCCTGGCGTCCAGCGCCCTCAGCTTCCAACTTCGAATCACCAAAAAGCTTCCCGACTGCGCTCTGCGCTTTGCCAGCAACCTTTTCTACAACGCCTTCTACCTGTTCGCTCTTCATGATTAACCAAACCTTCGTGTGTGATTGGGTAACCCAGGAAAAACCTGGGTTTGAGGCAACGTGCAAAGCGTTAGGTGGACAGGCTTATTGATTAGTTCAAAGTTGATGAGCCTCACTTAGTCTAGATCAACCGATAAGTCTTCTTCCCTATAGCGGCATCGTGATAGGGGTTTTCGCCCGGGACACATCGCGTGCGCACGCACGGGCGTCCCTCGCAGTCAATAATGGCGGCGTCACCACCCTGGCGTTTCAACGCTTCTATGTTTTGCTCAAGCGCCGCTAACTCTCGTTGCCTTTGCGCTCTTCATCTTGAATTCGATCAAAGGACTTTATATATCTGCGAAACCACCCGCCTCATCGCCTCCTCAATCGTCCCTTCATTGCGACAGATCACCCACCCCTGCCCCACCGCCGCTCGTTCAAACGCCTCGGTACACACAACTTGCTCCTCCAGCTTAAACATCACCGTACTGCTCAGCCCGCGCCGTCGTGCTGCCGCCCGTGCCCAGGATATTTGCGCCGCGGTGACAACCCCCACATGCAAATCCGGCACTTGCACCTGCCGATCAATGTTCAGTTCAAGAATGTCTGCAAAGGGTATCAATCGACGAAACGCAGCATCAGACGGGTACCAGCGATCCATCAGGATGATGCTGTCAGGTGGCTGTGCGGCCAGTACGTGCTGGGTAATCCAGCTGCGGCTGTCAGCAAAGCGCTCACACACCTCAAGTTCCAGATCCCGGCTGGGGTCTCTGGCGAATTTGTTAACCAGCGCCATCGTTTGCGCTCGATAGGGATCGCTCTTGCGCTCGCACAGTCGGACGACCTTTTTATTGTCGGCCCTCAACGCTGTCGTAACGGCCTCCAACAGCGTGGTTTTGCCGGTACCCTTGGGCCCATCCAACGAAATAAACAGCGCCCGAGTCATACGAGCGCTGCGTCATCGTTAAGGTTGTACAGTTCCATGGGGCCTCTAGTTTGAGCGTTTGGGCAAATTGGACTTCATTATGGGGAACCCTATCGCCCAACGCGAGGCTGGGCTGGCCGCCGCGCCCTCCCCGCGTCGACGGTCAGTCATTCAGCATCCGGCTTTGCGGCACGCCAGCCTCGTACTTCAACGCCCACGGCGCAATCAACCGCTGCGGGGTCTGGCAGGTTTTGCGTTTGAACACGAAGTTGCGGCATTTCTCGGCAAACTGCTGGCGATTTCCTACCATGTCGAATCGCATCTGTGCCAGTTCCTGCTCGCGACAGCGTTCAACTTGCTGAGTATCCAGCGTGGCTTTACGTGTGCGTGCATGAAGGTACTTATCATCGGTCAACGCACTGTCGGCCTGTTGCAAAAGCCACAAGCCAAATGCTTGTGGGCAACGCGGGCCGATGGCCTGAACCATGCCGTACTGCTGGGCCTGGATGGCGCTGATGGGCAGGCATTCTTCGGTAAGCTTATGCGCGATTTCGCTGCCCACGGCCCGTGGCAGGCTGTAGGTCCAGTATTCGGAGCCGTAGAGTCCCATGGTCTTGTAGTGCGGGTTGAGCACCACACCTTCGCGGGCCAATACAATGTCGGCGGCCAGCGCCAGCATCACGCCGCCTGCGCCTGCGCTGCCGGTCAGGCCGCTGATCACCAGCTGCCTGGCAGTGAGCAGCTCCAGGCACACATCGTCGATGGCTTGAATGTTGGCCCAGGCTTCCAGCCCCGGCACGTCGGCGGCCTGGATGACGTTTAGGTGCACCCCATTGGAAAAACTGCCGCGCCCGCCCTTGATCAGCAACACCTGGGTATCTCGCGCCTTGGCCCAGCGCAACGCTGCGACCAGCCGCTGGCATTGTTGGGTGCTCATGGCGCCGTTGTAGAACTCGAACGTCAGTTCGCCGACGTGGCCGAACTCTTGGTAGCGAATGGGTTGATAGACCCGCTCGTTGAACGCCTGGCAGGCGATTGAACTGTCCAGCACCGGCACCCCGGCCAACTGCTCAGCCAGAACGTGCCGTGCCGGTCGCTTGAAGGTCTCTGGGCCTTTGGGTTTGAGCGAGCCGATCCACAGGCTGTGATCTCCAGCCGCTACCAGCACGGCATCGTCCTGCACTGCGAGGATTTCTCCCGGGGTGCCCTGGCGAGCGTCCAAGTGCGCGTCGTAGAGGTAATATTGCCCGCCCAACAGGCTGGCCAACACGCCGGGCTGGCCATCGGCAGCGTCGATGCTGCGCTTGATAAAGCCTGCGCAATCGAACCAACTGAAGGTGCGGTCGGCCTGGGTCATGTTCGGCTGCAAGCGTCCGATGACGCTGGGTTGGGTGTAATCGAGCGGTGTCGGGACGAAGCCTTTGGCGAATTTCGCCACTACGTCACGAATGCAAACCATCGCGGCGTCGCTCACCAGGCCGTTGTACAGCTCGGATTTGCGCACCTGGGCGGGCATGTCGAACTCACAGGTGGACCAGATTGGCCCGGCGTCCATTTCCTCCACCGCTTGCAAGGCGGTGACGCCCCAACGGCGGGCCTGCTGGGTGATGGCCCAGTCCAGCGCACTGGCGCCACGGTCGCCGACGATGCCCGGATGGATGATCACCACCGGGCGTTGCGGATGGCTCCACAGTTGATGCGGCACACGGTCCTTCAAAAATGGGCAGATCACCAGGTCGGCGCCAGACGCCTCGACCTGCTGGCATACCGTGGCTTGATCGGTGAACACCACAACGCTGGGGTCGTGACCCGATTGGCGCAGATCCAGCCAGGCCCGTTGGGTTAAACCGTTGAATGCCGATGATAACAACAGGATCTTCAGTGATCGCATGGCTGACTCTTCCTTGAGAATATGCGACCAGAGCAGCCCGTTGAGCCGTCCCTGGCCATCGATAAGCGCCCAAGGTTATAGAGCGAGCCAGCCTCCCCACCTGATCGAGATCAATAGATGAAAGCGGCTTATTTTTTCTGAATCACCGCGCAACCTACTCATCAAATGAACATGCCCTGCTCGGGTACGCCTTGTTAACCGTAACGGAGCCACGTTCATGTTCGAGAAACCGCATTACCTCATCAGTTTCATCCTCGACAACCAGCCACAAAGCCGCACGCTTGAGCACGATGCCGACACGCTGGACCCTCAATGGGCCGAGTCCCTGCTCAGGCAGCGCTTTGCAGAGCTCAAGGACGCGAAATTGAGCGACGTCCAGGTGCAAAAGCGCAACAAGCCCGCGGATGAAGGCCATGACGTCCCCGGGCATTACCAGCAGCCATGATCGCGTATCACAAAAGCGCTGACCGTTCACCAATCACTGAATATTCGGAGGACCTATGAACCCGACAACTCAAGGTTTGCCCTGCGCCTGCCCAGGCTGCACTTGCCAGGTGACCGATGACACAGGTCATCAACGCAACGGCAAAGCCTACTGCAGCCAGGCATGCGCCGACTTGCACCCACAGGGTCAAGCGTGCCCCAGTGCCGATTGCCATTGCGAGTCGAATGTGAAGGTGCGAGACCGCTCCGTCAGCGATAGCCAGCTCGACGAGGCGATTGAAGAAACCTTTCCTGCAAGCGATCCCATATCGCCTTGATCATTCAGCCCCACTAGGAAAACGGGGGTTGCATCGTGGCTCTAGGGTCTAGCAGTTGACAGCCCCCGGCAAAAATCAACAACCTGCACGTCTCACCGCCCTGCCCTGAGGCTGCCCTTGGACTATTTCACCGCGCTCACCGCCTTCATCGAAGCCGCCGAAGGCAACAATTTCTCGCGTGCCGCCGAGCGCTTGGGGATCAAGGCCTCAACGGTTTCACGCTATGTGAAGGACCTTGAGCAGGACCTGGGCATCGCGCTGTTCAACCGCTCCACACGCACGCTGCATCTGACCGAAGGCGGCCAGACCTTCCTGATACATGCACGCAGGGTGCTGGACGAGCTGGAACACGCCAAGGCCGCCACGTCAGCGCTGAACCAGCATCCCCGGGGCGTGTTGAAACTCAACCTGCCACCGGCGTTTGCTCGCCATCACATCCTGCCGGCGTTGAATGACTTCCTGGTGCGCTACCCGCAGATCAGCGTGGAACTGGTGCTGGATAACAACAAGGTCAATTTGATTCATGCCGGCGTCGACTTGGCCATCCGCATTGGCGAGCTGGCCGATTCGACGCTCAAGGCACGCAAGCTCAGCGACGGCCACTACCGCTTGGTGGTCAGCCCGGCGTTTGGCACGCAGCACCCTCCTCCGTCCACGCCCACGGACTTGGCCGGTGTGCCTGCGGTGCTGGGCACGGCTACCACCGGCGATATCAGTCTTGTATCCGCCGGCCGCGCGCTCCCGTTGCAGCATGACGGCGTGATTCGAATCAATGACCTGGACGCGCAACTCATCGCCGTGCGCCAAGGCTTGGGCTTTGGGCTGTTGCCGGACTGGCTGGTGGCGCGAAGTATCGAGGCCGGCGACTTGGCAGTGTGGCTACCCGAATGGCACATCCAGGGCGTGGAGCGGGCGTTTGCGGTGTGGTTTGTGTACCCGCCCAAGCGCATCGTGTCATCGAAAGTCCGGTGTTTTATCGACTTTATCGTTGAACGACTGGGCGAAACACCGGACTGGAAGTGACTCAACTGAAGCGGATATCCAACGCACGCAGGTAGGTTTGCAGCCCCGCATCCTGAATCGGGATCAGGAACGCCTCGCTATCCGATTCATTAAAGTGCGCATGCCAGTAACCGGGTGGTGTGACAAACGCCAGGCCGGGCGACCAGTCGACCCGCTGCGGGTTACGGATTTGCCCATCCGCGTCCAGCTCGGTGCCCACCAATGAATAACAGCCCTTGGGGCAATCAATAATGAAGTCCAGTGCAATCGACTGATGCCGATGGGGTTTCTGCACCGATCCCGCCGGCAGAATCCCGTACATGGCCCACAGCACGTGGGTCACCGTGCGCGTCTGCGGGAAGCGGCGGTTGCCCAGCAGGATGCTGATGCGGCTACGGTCCTGTGCCCTGGGATCATCGGCCGCTTCACGCAACTTCGCGTTGGCCAGCGCTGCTGGGTACAGGGTCGGCGCAAAGCGATCGGCGCGGGGTGTCACCCCCAGGTAACGCAGCAACGGCTCATCGTGAACATAGTAAAGACGTGCATCCTCGCGGGCACTGAAGTGCGCCTGCTGTAATCCCGGCAGGGCAATAAAGCAGCCCTTGGACCATTGAATCTCATACTCCCCCTGAACCACGCTGCCTTGCCCGGCAATCACGTAGAACACCTGGGAAGTGGCGTTGGGTTGCAGGGTCAGTGTGTCACCACGGTTAAGGCGCATGAAGTTTGCGCATAACCCGGGGCCGGTGGCGGGGCCTTCACAGCCCAAAGCCTCGCTGAGGTCCAGCGGTACCACGCGGGAGGGGCCATTGTCATACAGCGAGGCGGGAAAGCTGTAGTAGGGAATGCGGGAAATCAGGTTGGCACTGATGGGGTTCGCCGCCTTGCTGTACTCGAAGTACTCGGCGTCCACTTGGTTGATATCCGTCAGTGCGGGGTCCAATTCACGGTTCATCAGGCTCACCTCAGTCTTGGGCTGGATCGCGCAGCGCGGTTGAAGCGCTGCACGGGGTGAGTGGACTATAGGCATTGCCCACTGGCGGATGAATGCCTGTGACGGCACAGCAGTTATGCGAAACGGGGCAGTTAACGCAACTGGAACCAGGTGGTTTTCAGTTGCGTGTACTTATCAAACGAATGCAGCGACAAATCGCGCCCGAACCCCGACTGCTTGCCGCCGCCAAACGGCACGGTCACATCCAGCGCATCAATGGTGTTGACCGACACGGTGCCAGCGTTCAGGGCACGGGCCACGCGATGCGCACGGTTCAGGTCATCACTCCACACCGAGGCCGCCAGGCCATAAAGGCTGTCGTTGGCTTGCTGAATGGCCTGTTCTTCGGTATCGAAAGCGCTCACCGCCAGCACAGGCCCAAACACCTCCTCCTGGGAAAGGCGCATGTCAGCGGTGACGTTGGCGAATATCGTCGGCTGGATGAAGTTTGAACAACCCTCAATGTTCAACTGTTGGCCACCGGTCAACAGCGTGGCACCGTCTGCGTGCGCCCGGCCGATGGCTTGCATGATGCGTGCGGTTTGCCCGCTGTCGACAATTGCACCGGCGGCGCTGGCGGGATTAAGTGGGTTGCCGGGCATCCAGGCGCGGGATTTATCGATCAGGCGCTCGATGAACTCGTCGTGGATGCAGCGTTGCACGTAGAGGCGCGAATTGGCCGAACACACCTCGCCCTGGTTGAAGAAAATCCCAAAGGCCGCCTTCTCCGCCGCCAGGTCCAGGTCCTGACAGTCTGCAAACACCAGGTTCGGGCTCTTGCCACCACACTCCAGCCACACCTGTTTGAGGTTGGACTGGGCGGCGTACTGCATGAAGTATTTGCCCACCTGGGTGGAGCCGGTAAACACCAGGCAATCAACGTCCGGGTGCAACCCCAGTGCCTTGCCGGCGCCCTCGCCCATACCTGGCACCACGTTTAGCACGCCTTCGGGGATGCCTGCCTCCAGCGCCAGTTGGGCCAGGCGCAGGGCGGAAAACGGCGATTGCTCAGCGGGCTTGAGCACCACGCTATTGCCGGCCGCCAAGGCGGGTGCCAGTTTCCAGGCGGCCATGTCCAGCGGAAAATTCCACGGCACCACCGCGGCAATCACACCCAGGGCTTCGCGGGTGATGGTCGCCAACGCGTTGTGGGCAGTCGGCGCGACCTGATCGTAGAGCTTGTCCAGGGCTTCACCGTACCAGGCGAACACATGGGCCGCGCCGGGCACGTCGACGTTATAGGCGTCCATTACCGGCTTGCCCATGTTCAGGGAGTCCAGCAATGCGAGTTCTTCGCGGTGGGTCATCAACAGGTCGGCGAGTTTGATCAGGACTTTTTTGCGTTCGCCTGGAGGCATGCGCCGCCACGGGCCGTTCTCAAAGGCGCGGCGTGCGGAGCGCACTGCCAGGTCGACCTCCGCTGCACCGCAGGCGGCGACCTGCGCAAGGACTCGGTTAGTCGCCGGGTTGATGGTGTCGAAGGTCGCCCCGCAGAGTGCACCTACGGGATGGCCGTCGATCAGGGCGGTGCTGATGAAGGTTTGGCGAGCAGCGCGTTGCTGCCAATAGTCTAGGTTGAACATGTTGTATTCCTGAAGCGGGGTATGGATCCAACATCCTGGCCGGCCCTGAGGGCGCCATCGGGGGCAAGCCCCCTCCCACATGAGCCCAGGTGTGTCAGTTGTATAAGTGGGTGGCTATTTCGCTTATTCGGCCATGTGCAATTCCGGCATCCCCACCCGGAACCCTCGGGTGAGGCACAGCAAACACAGCAGCCCCAGGCCCATCCAGCCCAGGCCGATGGTGAACGACAGGCCCGACAGGCTCGTCCACAACCACAGCGTGCTGAGAAACCCCAGGCCTGGCAGGGCGGCGTACAGCAGATAGTTGCGTGTACCGCGCAGCTTCTGGTCGCCCAGGTAATGCTTGATCACGGCCAGGTTCACCGCCGAAAACGCGAACAGCGCGCCAAAGCTGATCATGTTGGCCACGGTGTCCAGGCTGATAAACAGCGCAATCAGCGAAAACAGGCTGACCAGCATGATCGCGTTGGCCGGCACGCGTTTTTTCGTCACCAGCTTGCCGAATACCCTGGGCAATGCGCCGTCGCGGCCCATGGCGACCAGCACCCGGGACACGCTGGCCTGGGAGACCATCGCGGAAGCGAAACAACCCGCCACGTAGGTGGCGGTAAATGCACTCACCAGCAGCTCACCGCCGACCCGACGCATCACATCCACCGAAGCCGCGTCGGGATCGGCGAAACTGTTCCATTCCGGGAAGACCATCTGGGCGCAATACGACACCACCAGAAACAGCAGCCCACCGATCAGCGACACCGCCATGATCGCCTGCGGAATGGTACGGCGCGGGTCCGGCGTCTCCTCGGCCATGGTCGATACTGCATCAAACCCCAGGAACGACAGGCACAGCACCGCCGCGCCGGTCATGATCAGCGGCACACTGAAACCTTCATGGTAAAACGGCTTGAGCAGCGGCACCGGCTCGGCTTGCCCGCTGAGGTTGTGGATCGACAACCCCACGAACACCACGATGAACACCAGTTGGGCCACGATCAGCACCCAATTGACCCGGGTAATCGACTCGATACCCACCAGATTGAGCGCCGTCACCAAGGCAATGGAGCCCAATACCCATACGGCGGTGGGCACGGTAGGAAAGTATTCGGACAAGTAGATGCCGATCAGCAAATAGCTGAGCAGCGGCAGGAAGATGTAGTCCAGCAGCAAGGTCCAGCCGGCGATAAAGCCGAAGGAGGCGCCAAACGCCTTGCGCGTATAGGTGTAGACCGAGCCCGAATAGGGGTGCGCCTTGACCATGCACCCATAGCTGTAGGCCGTCAGCAGCATGGCAGCCAGGGTCAACAGGTAGGCGGTGGCCAGATGCCCTTTGGTCATCTGGGTGACCAGGCCGTAGGTGGTAAACACCGCCAGCGGCACCATATACGCCAGGCCGAACAGTACAAGCCCGACAAGGCCCAGGGGTTGTCGAAAGCGGCGCGATGAGGTCAGTTGGGTTGAGGTTTGATGGGCGGGAGTATCGGCTACGTTTGTTATTGTATTCATTGCTGACTCCTGGAAAGTGGAATGCAGGGCACCGCGGCGTTCGATCAAATCGACACCGTTGATGAGTCATCCATTGGGAGCGGTGGGCAGGCCGCTATGGGGCGCCCACCCTGTTCAACCGAGCGGCATGCAGGGGCTTAGCCCTTCACAGTTTTCCCGCGATCCGTGCGGTGCGGTCCACCGCGATGCGGGTTTTGTCGACCAGCTCATCAAGCTCCGCGCGGCTGGCCACCAGGGCCGGCGCCATGATCATACGGCCCAGGGTCGAGCGAATAATCACGCCTTCTTCGAAGCCAAACGTGCGGCATTGCCAGGCCAGGTCGTTTTCATTGGCAAAGCGTTTGCGCGTGCCCTTGTCCTCGACAAACTGCAAGGCTGCCAGCAGGCCGGTACCCTGGATCTCGCCGATCAGCGGGTGGTTCCCAAAGACTTCATGCAGGAGCGTGTGCAAATACGGCCCGGTGTCGTCCTTCACCTGGCGCACGATCCCTTCGTCACGCAGCGCCTTGAGGTTGGCCAGGGCCACCGCCGCCGCAACCGGGTGCCCGGAATACGTCAGTCCATGGGCAAACACCCCGCCCCGCTCCACCAGGGCTTCGGCCATGCGCTTGCTCAATACCAAACCGCCCATGGGCAGGTAACCGGAGGTCAGGCCCTTGGCGATCGACAACGTGTCGGGTTCGAAGCCGAAATGCTGATGGGCAAACCATTCACCGGTACGGCCGAAACCGCCAATCACTTCATCAGCGCACAGCAGCACATCGTATTGGCGACAGATGCGCTGGACCTCTGGCCAGTAGCTTTCTGGGGGGAAAATCATGCCGCCGGCGCCCTGGAAAGGTTCAGCGATAAAACCGGCGACGTTTTGCGCGCCCAACTCCAGTATCTTTTCTTCCAGTTGCAGGGCGCAGCGCCGCCCGAACTCGGCCGGGGTCAACTCACCGCCCTGGGCGTACCAATAAGGCTCGTCAATGTGCGCGACGTCCGGGATCAAGCCGCCCATTTCATGCATGAATTTCATGCCGCCCAGGGCAGACGCCGCCAGGGTGGAGCCGTGATAGCCATTCCAGCGACCGATCATGATCTTCTTCTGTGGCTTGCCGAGCACTTGCCAGTAGCGCCGTACCGTGCGGATCAGCACCTCGTTGGCTTCGGAACCGGAGTTGGTGTAGATCACATGGCTGTAGTGCTTTGGCAACAGGCTGAACAGCAACTCGGACAGCTCGATCACCGCCGGATGGGTGGTGTGAAAGAACATGTTGTAGTACGCCAACTGATCCATCTGCGCAGCCGCCGCAGCGGTCAGGTCCTTGCGCCCATAACCCAGCTGCGTACACCACAGGCCCGACATCCCGTCCAGGTAACGCTTACCCTCGCTGTCCCACAGGTACAGGCCCTCACCGCGGACCATTACGCGTGGGCCTTCGGCATTCAGCGCGTTTTGATCCACAAAGGCATGGATATGGTGCGCCGCGTCCGAAGCCTGGTAGTCCTGGGTCTGGCGTTGCGGTTCAAAGGGTAGGTTCATGGCTTTTTCTCTTGTTGTGGGTGGTCATGCAGCCGGTCAACGGCTTTTGCTCATGTAGCGTTCGAGGGGGTCTTTGCTCAGCCCGCCCTGGGCCTCGGCCAACGAGTCGATAAACAGGGAAAACAGTTCCGATTGCGTGCCGATGTCGAGCTTGCTGTAGATGTGCTTGCGGTGGGACTTGATAGTGTCTTCGGAGACTCCGAGGCGCTCGGCCAGCGAACGTGTGGAGTGGCCGCGCAGGATCAACTGGGTGATCCGGCATTCGCGTTCGGTGAGCAGCGACGAGCCGAAGTTGTTGAGTGCCGAGTGAATACGCTGTTCCAACAGGCTTTCGAAGCGCGCGCCCTGAGTCTCCAGGCCGGCGAAGTGCTTGCCCAGCACCGCCAGTACCCAAGGTGCTATGCGCTTGAATTGCTCGGTGGTGGCCGCGTCGAGCTTTTGCGTAAAGGCCAGCGACACCGCCAGGCTCAAGCCGTTGCTCGCCTGCAGGATGTAGTTGAGCTCATCCTCCAGGTGCGAATGCCGGTAAAACGACTGGTAGTACTCGCTGTGCTCGAAGTGATCGGGGGCTACGTCGGCGAGGTCGTAGCAGCCGGAAGCCGCCCCCTCCACGCAGGCGCCGTAGAACGGGTCGAGCAAGTAAAACCCGGAGAGGTACTGGCGCACATTGCCCTGGGGCAGCCATGGCCCGTCCAGTTCGAACACTGCGCTGGGCATGCCGTCGTGGGGGTACAGGTACAAGGTCGTGGCCTGAATGGGGCGGATACACCCCAGGGCATCGAACAACGTGGCGGCAAACCCCGCGTGCCCGATGCTCTCGGTCACCCTGGCTATCTGTTCGAACCACTGGGCTGAAGACAGTCGATCATTATCCACTTCGAAGACTCGCCGTCATAACGGTTGGGTGCGACACCAGGTCACTGGCGCCGGGGACTGAAGTGATAGTCCCACACCCGCAAAGTCATCGAAATCACCCCTTAGGGTGAGGGGGTGCGCGCAAACCTCGGAATCGCCAAGCCCAGGCTTTCACGCAAGGTCGAGCCCTCGTAGGCCGTGCGATAAACACCGCGCTCCTGCAGCAAAGGGATCACCTCCTGAGTAAAACGATCAAATTGCCCAGGGTGCCCGATGTAGATATTGAACCCGTCCACCGCCCGCGCCTGGAACCAATCCGCCAGTTTCTGCGCCACCGTGGCGGCGCTGCCCACGAACGCGCCTGGGCGCAATTGCCGGCCAAACTCGACGGCCTGGCGCAGGGTAAAGCCCTTTTCCCGGGCCTGGTCTGCGATGCGTTTGGCTGCGGTGAAAAAACTGCTGCGCGCGGCCTCCAGGCTCTCTTGCGGGAACGGCGCGTCCAGGTCGTATTGGCTGAAATCATGCCAACCAAAATTGCGCCCGAACTCCTTGAGCGCCAGCGCGAAACTGTGGTCGAGCTGATGATAGTGCTGCTCGATTTCCCGGGCATGGGCATCGGTGTCGCCCACGTAAATTTCCGCACCGGGCATGATCAGTACCTGTTCCGGATCGCGCCCCCGTTGTGCCGCCCTACCCTTGATATCCCGGTAAAACGCCTGGCCCTGCTCGATACTGGCTGCGTGGGTGAAGATCACATCGGCGGTGGCGGCGCCCAGGTCGCGGCCTTGTTCGGAGTCGCCAGCCTGGAATATCACCGGTTGGCCCTGGGGGGAGCGCTGGATATTCAGCGGGCCCACCACCGAAAAGTGTTCGCCCTGGTGGTTCAGGCTGTGCAGCTTGCTCGGGTCGAGAAACTGCCCAGTGGCACGGTTGCGCACAAACGCATCGTCTTCGTAAGAATTCCACAGCCCCTGTACCACCTGAACGTGTTCGGCGGCACGCCCATAGCGCGTGGCGTAGTCGTAGTGTTCGTCGCGGCTGTAATTGCCGGCGGTACCGGCATCGCCACTGGTCACCACGTTCCAGCCGGCGCGGCCTTTGCTGATCAGGTCCAGGGAGGCCAGGCGCCGGGCGACGTTATACGGCGAGTTATACGAGGTGGTCAGCGTACCGACCAGGCCGATATGCCGCGTGCTCACGGCCAGTGCCGACAGCAACGTCAGCGGCTCCAGGCGATTGAGGTAATGGGAGGGCGAGCCTTCGGTGATGAACTGGCTGTCGACGATGAACAGCAGGTCGAACAGCGCCGCCTCGGCCTGGCGCGCTATCTCGATGTACCAATCGACGTTGACGCTGGCATCGGCCGGCAATTGCGGGTCAAGCCACAGGTTATGGCGGCCCGGCCCACCGCAGCCCATGGTCAGGGCGCCCAGTTTGAGCTGTCTTTTAGTCATTGCGCAGTAGTCCTTCAAGCGGTCAGGGCTGGGTGGTGACGACGGCGGGTTGCAAGGCGGCCGCGAATGAAGGGTCAAACAACGTGGCGGCCGAGTAAGACTTGACCAGACCCAGGCCGGCAAAAAAGTCCACGGTCTTTTGCGCCTCGATGGGCGCCTGAGGCGTCAGCGGCTCGACGGTGGTGCGTGCGCGGGCAAACCAGACGCGGGCGATGTCGGCATCAGCGCGGGTGCGCTTGGCCCAGGCATCGGCATACGCGTTGGCGTTGGCCGGGCTCTGGCGCGCCCAGTCGCGGGCTTTTTTAAGGCGCTGGAGAAAGTCACTGATGGGTTCACGCTTGGCCTCCACAGCACTGGCGTTGGCGGCAATGAAACTCTGGGCCGGGATCAAGTCTTCAGCGGTTGCCAGCACCCGCGCACCTTGGCGTTCCTGTTGCGTGACGTAGGGTTCCCAGGTGGCGATCACGTCAACGGCACCGCCTTCCAGCGCATGGGAGGCATCCAGGGCGCTGAGGTAGCGCCATTGCAGCGAATCCCGCGCAACCCCGGCCTTGTCCAGTGCGGTCAGCAACAGTTGCTGGCTCCAGGAACCTTTCCAGATCGCAGCGCGCTTGCCTGCCAGATCGGCCAGGCTGTGGATCGACGAGTCTTTTTTTACCAGGATGGCTACGCCGTCGAGATTTTGCCGGCTGACGGCAATCACCTTGATCGGTGCACCCAAGGCGCCCAGGAACAACACCGGGGCATCCCCGAGCAGGCCCAGGTCCAGGCTGCCGACGTTGAGCGCTTCGGCCACTGGTGAGCCGGCCGTGAACTGTTTCCAGTCCAGCGTGTAGGGCAAGTCATCCAGCACCCCCGCCGCTTCCATCACGGCCTGGGCGTTGTAGCTCTGGTCGCCGACCACCAGGGTTTGCGCTTGCGCCGTCAGGCACAGAAATGAGGCGGCGAACCCGGCCGCCAGGATTTTGAGGTAACGCACGTTCGTCTCCAGATGCCTTGTGGGGCATGCAAGTCGATCCGCACGCACGGTCTCGGTTTAAAAGGTTATTGTTTATAGCTATGGGGTGTGAGGGCTATTTTTGCGGGCTGAAGGTAAGATGTAAAATACTGATTACGCATAACCTAATTCAATTAAAATGCGTATATCGCATCACGCTAGCGCGCAAATTCAATCCGGGCCACCAAGCCCGAACCACGCCGAAGGCGAAAGAACGGGTCGAATACACGCTCCAGGTCCGCTTCGGGAATCCCCGGCCCCTCGTCGCTGACCTCAGGCCGGCCCGGCATACAGCCCCGGCGCTCGTTAGCACGCCTGCTCAAACGTCATAATCACAGGGGCATCTGCGTGGTAATCTCCCGGCACCACGAATAGACATTGATCGTCACTTGACGATGACCAAAGCCAGGAAAGACCATGCCCAAGATTTCTCACTCAGCGCTACGCCGTAACTTCCGTGACCTGCTGGCAACGCCCCTGTGCGTTGAAACCGCCTCCGTATTCGACCCCATGTCTGCCCGCATCGCGGCCGACCTGGGGTTTGAAGTGGGAATCCTGGGCGGTTCAGTCGCCTCCCTGCAGGTGCTGGCGGCCCCCGATTTTGCGTTGATTACCCTGAGTGAGTTCGTCGAGCAAGCCACCCGCATCGGCCGTGTGGCCCAGTTGCCCTTCATCGCCGATGCCGACCATGGCTACGGCAACGCCCTGAACGTGATGCGCACCGTCGAAGAACTGGAACGCGCCGGCGTCGCGGCGCTGACCATCGAAGACACCCTCTTGCCCGCGCAATTCGGGCGTAAATCCACGGACCTGATTTCCGTCGAAGAAGGCATCGGCAAGGTCAAGGCCGCGCTGGAGGCACGTGTCGACCCGGCGCTGTCGATCATTGCGCGCACCAATGCCGGCGTGCTGCCCACCAGCGACGTGATTGCGCGGACCAAGGCCTACGAAAAGGCCGGTGCTGACGGCATCTGCATGGTCGGCGTCAAGGACTTCGACCACCTGGAGCAAATCGCGCAGAACCTCAGCGTTCCGCTGATGCTGGTGACCTACGGCAACCCGCAACTGCACGACAGCGAGCGCCTGGCCAGCCTGGGCGTGCGCATCGTGGTGGCCGGGCATGGCGCCTACTTCGCCGCGATCAAGGCCACTTACGACAGCCTGCGTGCCCAGCGCCAGCTGACCCACAGCACCTCGAACCTCAGTGCGACGGAGTTGACCCACACCTACACCTTGCCTGAGAGCTATGTGGCGTGGGCCGAAGAGTTCATGGATGTAAAAGAGTAATCAATCACTCACGGCTCAGCCGTTGGCGCATCCCTGCGCTGGCGGCCGGGCCGGGCTGTACCACGCACTGATCCATCGCCACCCACGCACCTTCCTCCGTCGCCATCATCGGCTGCACCGGCCGGCCCGTCTCGCGTTCCACCACCTCGACACTGATGCCCTCCTCGGCGTAATGCCGATTGCCCCACGCCACCAACGCCATCAGCACCATACGAAAGTCTTCGCCTCTGGCCGTCGGCACGTATTCGTAGCGTGGCGGCCGCTCGCTGTAGGCGCGGCGCTCCAGCATCCCCGCTTCTACCAAGCCATTAAGGCGGCGCGTCAGCATGTTGGGCGCGATGCCCAGGCTGCGCGAGAACTCGTCAAAACGGCGCAAGCCGTGCAAGGCGTCGCGCATGATCAGCATGCTCCACCACTCCCCTACCCGTTCAAGGCTACGGGCGATGGGGCATTCGGCACTGATGAGGGATTTGCGCTGCATAAGTATTCCTGTGTGCGAGTACAAACTTGTAGGACACCATGTTACTTTCATGATGATAGTGACGTCCATACGCTGTGTATCCTTCAAGCAACAGGAGTCGATTGAGCATGAGTAAACGTATCGTCGTGACGGGCATGGGCGCGCTGACGCCGCTGGGGTCGAGCGTGGAATCCACTTGGCAGCGCTTGCTGGACGGGCAGTCGGGCATCCGCTGTTTGCCGCAAGAGATGATCGGTGATCTGGCGGTCAGCATCGGCGGCCAGGTGCAAAGTGCGTTGCAAGACCCCGAAGCCGGTTTTGATCCTGATCGACTGTTGGCGGCCAAGGAACAGCGCAAGATGGACCGCTTTATCCTGTTCGCCCTGGCGGCGGCGGATGAAGCCCTGAAGCAGGCCAATTGGGCCCCCAAAACACCTGAGGAGCAGGCGCGCACAGCGACCATCATCGCCTCCGGTGTCGGTGGTTTCCCGGCCATTGCCGATGCGGTGCGCACCACTGACAGCAAGGGCCCGCGTCGTCTGTCGCCCTTCACCATTCCATCGTTTCTGAGCAACATGGCCGCCGGGCATGTGTCGATCAACTATGGCTTGAAAGGCCCGCTGGGTGCGCCAGTAACCGCGTGTGCAGCCGGGGTTCAGGCCATCGGCGACGCAGCGCGAATGATCCGCGCCGGGGAAGTCGACGTCGCGGTATGCGGCGGTGCCGAAGCGGCGATTCATCGCGTCAGCCTGGCCGGTTTCGCCGCAGCGCGAGCGTTGTCCAGCGATTTCAATGCCACCCCGCAGCGCGCTTCGCGCCCCTTCGATCAAGCGCGCGACGGCTTTGTGATGGGCGAAGGCGCCGGCATTCTGGTAATTGAAGAACTGGAGCATGCCCTGGCGCGGGGCGCGCAGCCGATTGCCGAACTGGTGGGCTATGGCACCAGTGCAGACGCCTATCACATGACCGCAGGGCCTGAAGACGGTGACGGTGCGCGCCGGGCAATGACTCAAGCGTTGCGCCAGGCGGGCATCGAGGCATCGCAGGTGCAGTACCTGAATGCCCACGCGACCTCCACGCCTGTGGGCGACAAAGGCGAGCTGGCGGCGATCAGGACGGTATTCGGTACCGGCGGCAGCCCGGCGATCAGCTCGACAAAATCCGCCACCGGCCACTTGCTCGGTGCTGCGGGGGGCATCGAAGCCGTCTTTACCGTGCTTGCCCTGCGTGACCAGATCGCGCCAATGACACTCAACCTGGAAAACCCGGACGCCCTCGCCGACGGCCTGGACATGGTGCGCGATGAGGCGCGTCCCATGCCGATTGAATATGCGCTGTCCAATGGCTTCGGCTTTGGCGGCGTGAACGCCAGCGTACTGTTCCGACGCTGGATATAAGCCGGGGTTTGCCCCTGGGCTGAATTTCACCGACCATGGCGCCTTTCTGTTCCTGCCAACACGAGGTGCCCATGGCCAACCACGACCTGTCCTATACCCCTGACCCGGACGCCGATTCCATCTCCTCCGACGTGATCGGCTTCAACGGCATCCTGGTCTCCACCCAGATTCCCACCCATGCCGATGGCAGCCTGGAGCTGGGCGATATCACCCTGCAAAGCGAGTGCACCCTGCAAGCGCTGAAAGTCGCGCTGGAAAAAGCCGGCAGCTCCATGGACCGGGTCATGCACCTGACCATCTACCTCACCGATATGGCCGACCGCGCGGCGTTCAACGAGGTCTACAAGCGCTTTTTCGCCAAGCCCTGGCCAGTGCGGGCAGCAGTGGGCGTTGCCGCCTTGGCGGTAGAAGGTATGCGGGTGGAAGTGACGGCGATGGCTGCCAAGGCTTGAATCTGTGGCACCGTTAGCGCCGATCTGATCGGAATGTCGAACGCGGTCAAAAAGGTGGGCTTGCCTGCGATAGCGGTGGTGAATGTTCCATCGCCATCGCAGGCAAGCCAGCTCCCACATTGGGGCTTCGTTGCGTTGAGCATTGCGTTTGCTTAACGAACTTGCATTAGGCCCGACAGCCCTGCGGTAGATGCCGCCCAGGCATTTCACAGCTACAATGCGCGCCTCAACCGTGACAAGCCTGACTAAAAAAACTATGTCCTTGCCCAAGCATCACCTGGAATTGCTCAGCCCTGCCCGCGATGTCGCCATTGCGCGCGAGGCTATCCTGCACGGCGCCGACGCCGTTTACATCGGCGGGCCGAGCTTTGGCGCCCGCCATAATGCGTGTAACGAGGTGAGCGATATCGCCCAACTGGTGGAATTCGCCCGCCGTTACCACGCCCGCGTCTTCACCACCATCAACACCATTTTGCATGACAACGAGCTGGAGCCCGCGCGCAAGCTGATCCATCAGCTCTACGATGCCGGTGTGGATGCGCTGATCGTGCAAGACCTGGGCGTGATGGAGCTGGATATTCCGCCGATCGAGTTGCACGCCAGCACCCAGACCGACATCCGCACCCTGGGCCGGGCCAGGTTTCTCGACCAGGCCGGTTTCTCGCAGTTGGTACTGGCCCGCGAGTTGAACCTGCAAGAGATCCGCGCCATTGCCGACGAGACCGATGCCGCCATCGAGTTCTTTATCCACGGCGCCCTGTGCGTGGCGTTCTCCGGGCAGTGCAATATCTCCCACGCGCAAAATGGCCGCAGCGCCAACCGTGGCGATTGCTCCCAGGCCTGCCGCCTGCCCTACACCCTGAAAGATGACCAAGGCCGCGTGGTAGCCTTTGAAAAGCACCTGCTGTCGATGAAAGACAACAATCAGAGCGCCAACCTGCGCGCCCTGGTCGAAGCGGGTGTGCGTTCGTTCAAGATCGAAGGCCGCTACAAGGACATGGGCTATGTGAAGAACATCACCGCCTATTACCGCCAGCGCCTCGACGAGATCCTCGAAGACCGCCCGGACCTGGCCCGCGCTTCCAGCGGGCGTACCGCGCACTTCTTCCTGCCCGACCCGGAAAAAACCTTCCACCGTGGCAGCACCGATTACTTTGTCAGCGACCGCAAGATCGACATCGGCGCGTTTGACACCCCGACCTTTACCGGCCTGCCCGTGGGCACCGTGGAAAAAGCCGGCAAGCGCGACTTGCAGGTGGTCACCCATGAGCCGCTGTCCAACGGCGACGGCCTCAATGTGCTGATCAAGCGTGAAGTGGTGGGTTTTCGCGCCAACATCGCCGAGCCCAAGGGTGAGTTCGAGGAAGACGGTGAAAAGCGCTACCGCTACCGCGTCGAGCCCAACGAAATGCCGGCCGGCCTGCATCAACTGCGCCCCCATCACCCGCTCAATCGCAACCTGGACCACAACTGGCAACAGGCCCTGCTCAAGACCTCGGCCGAGCGCCGTATCGGCTTGTCATGGGTCGCGTGCCTGCGTGAAGAGCAGCTGCAAATCACCGCGACCAGCGAAGAAGGCATCAGCGCCAGCGTCACCCTGCCCGGCCCGTTTGGCGTGGCCAACAAGCCGGAACAGGCGCTGGACACCCTGCGCGACCTGCTCGGCCAACTCGGCACCACCGAGTACCATGCCACCCGCATCGAACTGGATGCGCCGCAGGCGTTCTTCATTCCCAATTCGCAGCTCAAGGCCTTGCGCCGTGAAGTGATCGAAGCACTGACCGCCGCACGCGTCGCCGCGCATCCGCGGGGCGGGCGCAAGGCTGAAACCTCGCCGCCGCCGGTTTACCCTGAGGCGCACCTATCGTTCCTGGCCAACGTCTACAACCAGAAGGCCCGGGACTTCTACCATCGTCACGGCGTGAAGCTGATCGACGCAGCCTTCGAAGCCCACGAAGAAACCGGCGAAGTGCCGGTGATGATCACCAAGCACTGCCTGCGTTTCTCGTTCAACCTGTGCCCTAAACAGGCCAAGGGTGTGACCGGGGTAAAGACCAAGGTGGCGCCGATGCAATTGATCCACGGTGACGAAGTGCTGACCCTGAAGTTCGACTGCAAACCCTGCGAGATGCATGTGGTGGGCAAGATCAAGGGGCATATCCTCGGCCTGCCGCAGCCTGGCAGCGCGGTGGAGCATTTCAACCCGGAAAACCTCATCTATCAGGGCACGCACTAACCCTCATCTGTAGGAGCGAGCTTGCTCGCGAAAAGCTCGAGGACGCCGCGTTTCAACCCGATGCGCTGCGTCATCGTTAGCCTTCTTCGCGAGCAAGCTCGCGCCTACCGAGGTTGCGGGGCCACCACCAGCCCCGCTGCAACCCTGCCGCTGCCAGCAGAATCGCCGCCACACCCAGCCATTGCAGCCACCCCAGGCGATGCCCGAACGCAATCCAATCCACAAAGATCGCCGCAATCGGGTAGATGAACGACAGTGCGCCGGTAATGGCCGTCGGCAGTTTCTGGATCGCGCCATACAGCAGTACATACATCAAACCCGTGTGCACCACCCCCAAGGTGACCAAGGCCGCCCACGTCGTGGTGGATGCCGGCAGGCCATTCCAGGGCACCAGCGGCGCCAGCAATAGCGCGCCAGTGGCCACCTGGATCAATGCCATCAAATGCGGCGGTACTTCCTTGAGGCGCTTGATGATCAACGCCGCGACCGCATACAAAAATGCCGCGCCCAGGGCCAGCGCGATGCCTACCAGGTAATCTCCTCCACCCGTTTGCTCGCCATGGGCGGTAACAATCGCCAACATGCCCAGGAACGCCACGCTCAACCACGCCAGTTTCTGCACGGTGATTTTTTCACCGAGAAACACCGCCGCCAGCATTACCAGAATAAACGGCTGCACGTTGTACACCGCGGTGCTGATCGCGATGGAGGCACGGGAGTAGGATTCGAACAGCAGCAACCAGTTGCCGACAATGGCCACACCGCTGAGCACGGCCAGCCCCAGTTTTGCCCAACTGAGCAGGTCCAGGCGCAGGTAACCCAGCCAGGCGCACACCAGCACCAGCGTCAGCGCACCGATCACGCAGCGCCAGAACACCACCTCGATCACCGACACGCCAGACACCAGCACAAACCAGCCAATGCTGCCCGAGATCAGCATGGCGGCGACCATTTCCCACGACCCGCGACGGATGGATGAATCCATGATTGAGGCTCCTCAAGTGAGGCTCCAGTATGGCAATCTGTCGGCGACGGCTACAGCGACTAAAAAAGGCAAAAGCCCGAAATCACCTTTTCTTATTAGGCACAGACCATGATCGACACCATCGACCAGCAATTGATCGCCGCTTTGATGGACGACTCGCGGTTGTCCCTCAAGGCCCTGGCAGGCATCACCGGGCTGTCGTCACCCAGCGTCAGCGAACGTCTGCGGCGCCTGGAAGAACGCGGCGTGCTGACCCACTACACCGTCGACATCGACCCCAAACACTTCGGTTACCTGCTGCAAGCCATCGTGCGCATCCGCCCCCTGCCCGGCAAACTGCAGGAAGTGGAGCGCCAGATCCAGGCGATCCCTGAGTTCACCGAATGCGACAAGGTCACCGGCGAGGACTGCTTTATCGCCCGCCTGCATGTGCGCACCATGGATCAGTTGGACAGCCTGCTGGACCGGATCAATGGGTATGCCGAAACCAATACTGCGATTGTGAAGAAAACCCCGGTGAAACGGCGCTTGCCGCCGCTGGGGGCTCGCTGAGGTGTCATGCCAAGGGAGTGTCATGACCAAACACAGTCAAATGTGGGAGCGGGCTTGCTCGCGAATACAGGGTGTCAGACACCGACTCTGTTGACGGGTATACCGCATTCGCGGGCAAGCCCGCTCCCACAGAATGCCACTTCAACCCGGTGATTGTTTGAACCCGCACTTGGCCACCGCCCTCCAACCTGAATGAACCACGGCCGGGTGCACGCACTATGACTTTCATTCTATGGTTGGCCGTATTGGGCGCGGTGCTGCTCACCCTCGCCCTCACGTCCTCCTACCTGCGCTGGATGCCGGTCACCACTTCGGCGGTGTGCCTGTTGCTCGGCATCGCCATCGGCCCCCTCGGTGTGGACCTGCTGCACCTGGACATCAAGGGGTCGGCGCGCTGGATGGAGCACCTGACCGAAGTGGCAGTGCTGTTTTCGCTGTTTGTCAGCGGCCTTAAATTGCGCCTGCCGCTCAAGCATCGCACCTGGCGCATCGCCTTCGGCCTGGCCGGCCCGGTCATGCTGTTGACCATCCTCGGCACCGGGCTGTTGCTGCATTACCTGCTTGATCTGTCGTGGGGGGTGTCTTTGTTGGTGGGCGCGATCCTGGCGCCGACCGATCCGGTGCTGGCGGGCCTGGTTCAGGTCAACAATGCCCAGGACTACGACGCGCTGCGCTTCGGTCTGTCCGGCGAAGCGGGGCTGAACGATGGCAGCGCCTTTCCGTTTGTGATCTTCGGCTTGCTGTTCATGCAACACGGCGGCTTCGATGGCGACTGGGTCGGCGGTTGGGTGCTGAAAAACCTGGTATGGGCGGTGCCGGTCGGGCTATTGATCGGCTACTGGATGGGCCGAGGTATCGGCCGTGTGACGTTGCGCCTGCGCCTGATCAATGCCGACAGCACCCTCTCGCCCAATGATTACCTGACACTGGCATTGATCGCCCTTGCCTATGTGACCGCCGAAGCCGTGGGCGGCTATGGCTTCCTGTCGGTATTCGCGGCGGGCCTGGGGTTGCGTCAGGCCGAGGTGAAGTCCACCGGCAACGCCCAGACACCCGCCGAGCACCTGGCGCAACCGGTGGTGGGCCACCTCGAAATCGAGCCCGAGCAAGCCTTGCACGGCGACGTCAGCCAGTTGAAGGACACCCAGATCGCGGCAGGCGTGATGATGGGTGACATGCTGGCCTTCGGCAGCCTGGTGGAGCGGGCCATGGAGGTGTTCCTGGTGACCGTCTTGGGCATCGTGCTGGTCAGCCACTGGGAGTGGGCCGCGTTGGCGGTGGCGCCGTTACTGTTCTGTGTGATTCGCCCCGCCAGTGTATTCGCCATGCCTTGGGGCCGCCTGCTGGACCATCGCCAACGCAGCCTGGTCAGTTGGTTCGGCATCCGTGGGATCGGCAGCATTTACTACCTGTTCTATGCGCTCAACCACGGTCTGGTGGGCACCAGCAGTGCGGTGGCGGTCAACCTGACGTTGTCGGTCATCGCATTGAGCATCCTGGCCCATGGCCTGACTACCCAGCCCATGCTGGCATGGTATGAGCGTCAGGCTGCGCAAAAAAATTGAATCCTGCACCACGCCGGGGTTTCAAACAGCCAAGACCCACACTGCGAGTCAGCTAATGAAAAAGATCGCCCAACGATTGCTTGAGGAACGCCAACGCCTGGGATATTCGCAGCAATACCTGGCGCAGGCAGGCGGCGTGACCACACGCGAGCAACGTCAATATGAACTGGGCGAAGACCTGCCCCATGCCAACTACCTGGCAGCTCTGGCCGAGCATGGGGTGGATGTGGTGTATGTGATCACTGGCAAGCGCAGCACGGTGGTCAATATCAGCCGCGATCAGGCGCAGACGCTGATCGATAACCGCGTGGTGGGCCAGGAGGTGTCGCTGGACGGCGGGGCCGAGGAAGACGTCTACTTCAAGCTCAGCAATCCCTCGGGCCCGCCGCCGGATCAGTCCTGATTTTCAGTGTTGCCAACGTCCGCCGCTTCATCCAGGTCGTTCAGCGGCACCTCGGCATCGTCCATCAACGAACCCGGGTCTTCATTGCCGGGATCGTTGAGTTCATCGTCCAGTTCTTTTGACATGTGCGTCTCCTCTAACCGCCTTGGGTATCGATATCGGCATCGGTTTCAGGCTTGTGCTCGCGCTCGGGCTTGAAGTCTGGACTGTAGTCGTTTTCCTTGGCCTTCGGGTCGCTCGCAGGCGTTGGATCCTTGGGAGCATCGGCGGCGGTGCCAGGGGCAGGCTCGCCGCCGTCGATGGCGGGGTCGTTGCGATTGTGGGTCTGGGGATCTTTAGGCTGGGGCATGAGGCACCTCTTTGCAGGCCGGTGAAAAATCTGAACCGCATAGAGCTAAGGCGTCACGGCCACGGCTGAAGTTCCGTCCGCGTGGTCAGCGCAGTGGATTGTCCACCTGGATATAGAACGCATAGATGCCCAACACCAGCCAGAACACCATGAACAACCACGGCGCACGCATGGAAAACAACAACGACTTGCGATAGCCCTTGTGGCTCGACTCCACTTCGGAAAACAGGGGCGACTCATCGTAGGCCATGCCCATCACTGGCTCGCTGCGCAGCAATTCGCTTTGCTTGTAGTGCCAGTGGTCGATGATTTCATACGCCGCACGGATACCGGGCCAGGCATTCAGCGAACTGAGAATACCCAGCGAAACCAGGAAGATCGGCACCACCAGCGTGAACAGCTTGCCCCATTCCGGGTTGAGGTTGCCCATGCCGGAGACAAAGGCAATCACCAGGAAGGATTGCGCGGTCAGGTAGGCGTCGGTGCGGTTGGCCAGGATGCTGGTTTCGTACTGGATCTCGCGCCGGTAAAAGTCGAGGCGGTCCTTGGGCGAGCCGAATATCTTTGCGTTGTGTTCGCTGTGGTCGTTCAGGGCCGCTTCCGGAGTGTGGGGGGAGATGATTCTGGACACGACGGTGCTCCACAAGGTGACGAAACTCCTTAGAAGAATCGGGGCTCGATGAAGTTCAAGTGGGTTGGCGCACCAATCTGAAACACGCCGCGCCCCATTGTGGTGAGCCCCCTCCTGTGGCGAGCGAGCTTGCTCGCGCTGGAGTGCGCAGCGCTCCCGCTTTTATTGGGGCCGCTGCGCAGCCCGGCGCGAGCAAGCTCGCTCGCCACAGGTTATTGATGCCTAGTTCGCATTCCGGCACAGGCATTGCTTTATCCATTCACCATCCCGAAAACAGGAGCATGCGTTACCCCCCGACCCAGAGCCGCCCCCATAAGAAAGTAAGGACCAGGTCTGTTGGCACCTTCAGCCACGGGCTCATAAAAACATGCGTTTTTTTAAGCGGCAGTGCCACCCAAAGCCACACTGGGCACTGACAAGGTACTGGAATGGCTCGATCTTTCTTTGATGAAATGAATGACGCAAACGGCGTATGCCGTGCGCATTATCAGGACTTCTCTCGCTGGCTGGCCCACACGCCGCCGGAACTGCTGGCCCAGCGTCGCCGTGAAGCTGATTTGCTGTTCCATCGCGCCGGGATCACCTTCACCCTGTATGGCGACGAGCAAGACACCGAACGCCTGATCCCCTTCGACATCATTCCCCGCAGCATCCCCGCCAGTGAGTGGAGCCTGATCGAACGCGGCTGTATCCAACGGGTCAACGCGCTGAACCTGTTTTTGGCCGACATCTACCACGACCAGCGCATTATCAAGGCCGGGATCATTCCCGCCGATCAGGTCCTGGGCAATGAGGGCTATCAGAAAGCCATGGTCGGTCTCGACCTGCACCGCGGCATCTATTCGCACATCTCGGGCGTCGACCTGGTGCGCGACGGCGACGGTACCTACTACGTGCTGGAAGACAATCTGCGCACCCCCAGCGGCGTGAGCTACATGCTCGAAGACCGCAAGATGATGATGCGCCTGTTCCCGGAAGTGTTCGCCAAGCAGCGCATTGCCCCGGTGGACCACTACCCCAACCTCTTGCTCAAGACCCTCAAGAGCGCCAGCCGCCTCGATAACCCGAATGTGGTGGTGTTGACCCCTGGGCGCTTCAACAGCGCTTTCTTCGAACACGCCTTCCTTGCCCGGGAAATGGGCGTGGAACTGGTGGAAGGCGCCGACCTGTTCGTGCAGGACCTCAAGGTGTTCATGCGCACCACCGACGGCCCCAAGGCCGTGGACGTGATCTACCGACGCATCGACGATGCTTTCCTCGACCCCCAGGCGTTCAATCCCGAGTCGATGCTCGGCGTGCCGGGGCTGGTGGCGGCTTACTGCGCCGGCAATGTGGTGCTGGCCAATGCCATCGGCACCGGGGTGGCTGACGACAAGTCGATCTACCCCTACGTACCCGCGATGATCCGCTTCTACCTGGACGAGGAACCGGTCCTGCAGAACGTGCCGACCTTCCAATGCCGCAAGCCCGATGAGCTGTCCCATGTGCTGGCCAACCTGGAGCAGTTGGTGGTCAAGGAAACCCAGGGCTCCGGCGGCTACGGCATGCTGGTGGGCCCGGCGTCGACGGCCGCCGAGATCGAAGACTTCCGCCAGCGCATCAAGGCCCGCCCCCATGCCTATATCGCTCAACCCACCTTGAGCCTGTCCACCTGCCCGACCTTTGTCGAAAACGGCATCGCGCCCCGGCACATCGACTTGCGACCCTTCGTGCTCTCGGGCAAGGAAACCCGCCTGGTGCCCGGTGGCTTGACCCGCGTGGCGCTGAAGGAAGGCTCGCTGGTCGTCAACTCGTCGCAAGGCGGTGGAACCAAGGACACCTGGGTGGTGGAGGGCTGAGTATGCTGAGTAGAACAGCTGCAGATCTGTATTGGATGTCGCGTTACCTGGAGCGCGCCGAGAACCTGGCACGCATGCTGGAAGTCAGTTATTCGTTGTCCTTGATGCCCCAGGCCGGGCGCAGCGATGGCCTGGATGAACTGGCGATGTCGTTGCTCAGCAGCGGCACCCTGGACAGCTACCTGGAGCGGCACCAGACCCTGGATGCCGAACGCATGTTGCACTTCTTTGCGCTCGACGCGCAAAACCCCGCGAGCATCTACAACTGCCTGCGTGCCGCCCGAGGCAATGCCCATGCGGTACGCGGGCGCATCACCGCCGACATGTGGGAAAACCTCAACGCCACCTGGCTGGAAATGCGCAGCATCGCCGCCGGTGGCCTGGCACGGCATGGCATCAGCCACTTCTGTGATTGGGTCAAGCAACGCTCGCACCTGTTTCGGGGCGCAACCTCGGGCACCATCATGCGCAATGACGCGTACCGCTTCATTCGCCTGGGCACCTTTGTCGAACGTGCTGACAACACCTTGCGCCTGCTGGATGCGCGCTATGAGATGTTCGGCGAGGAGTCGGAAGAAGTCAGCGACGTATCGGCACGCGGTTATTACCAGTGGAGCGCCCTGCTGCGCGCGTTGTCGTCGTTCGAGGCCTATACCGAGCTGTATCCGAATGCCTTGAATGCACGCTCGGTGTCAGAGTTGCTGCTGTTGCGCAGCGATGTGCCGCGTTCGCTGCATGCCTGCATCGAGGAGTTGAGCCATATCCTGGCCGACCTGCCCGGCAGTTACGGGCGCACGGCGCAACGCCTGGCGGCGGAGTTCGAGGCGCGGCTGCGGTACACGGGGATTGATGAGATTCTGGAAGATGGGCTGCACACTCGGCTGACAGAATTCATCGACACCGTGCGTGAGTTGGCCCGGGAGATACAGAGCTCCTACCTGGAAGTGGTGTAGCCCAAACCTGTAGGAGCGAGCTTGCTCGCTCCTACAGGGGCTTGATCGCCCACCAACGCGGCAACAACTGCTGCACCCGCGATTCGCTAAAACGGTCATCGATCAGCATCACCACCCCGCGATCCTGCTGGCTGCGGATCACCCTCCCCGCTGCCTGCACAACTTTCTGAATACCGGGATACAGGTAGGTGTAGTCATACCCCGCGCCGAAAACAGCGCCCATACGTGCCTTGATCTGCTCATTCACCGGGTTGAGCTGCGGTAAACCCAGGGTGGCGATAAACGCACCGATCAGGCGCGCTCCGGGCAGGTCGATACCTTCGCCAAACGCACCGCCCAGCACCGCAAAGCCAATGCCCTGGCTGTGGTGGGTGAACTGCTCCAAAAAGGCTTGGCGCTCGGCCTCGGCCATGCCCCGCGCCTGCAACCACAACGCAATCTGCGGGTGCCGTTCGGCCATTAACTGGGCCACCTGTTGCAGGTAATCGAAGCTTGAGAAAAACGCCAGGTAGTTACCCGGTTGCGCAGCGAATTGCCGCGCGAGCAGTTCCACGATAGGTTCCAGCGACGCCTGGCGATGCACAAACCGCGTAGAGATGCGGTCAACGATGCTGACCTGCAATTGCTCGGCCTTGAACGGTGATGCCACATCAACCCAGGCGGTATCCGCCGGCAGGCCCAGCAAGTCCGCGTAATAATGGCGCGGGCTCAAGGTCGCGGAAAACAGCACACTGCTGCGCGCGGCGGTCAGCCTGGGCCGGATGAACTCGGCCGGCACCACGTTGCGCAGGCACAGGGTCGAGCTGCTGCGCTTGCCGCTGAACGAGCGCTTGGTGATATCGAAGATAAAGTGCTCATTGAACAGCTCGGCCACTTTGGCCCATTGCAGCGCGTCGAAGTAGAAGGCTTGCAGGTCACCGCTGAGGGCTTCGGGGTGGTCGTTGAAGTAGTCGCCCATGGCGCTGGTGCACAGGCTCAGGGCCTGGAGCAGTTTGTCAGGTTTGGCGGCGTACGCCTGATACGGTGCGAGTTGGTCCTTGTGCAAGGCATTCCACTCACGGTTCAAGCGCTGCAAGGGTTTGTTCAGGGGCTCGGGCGCGTTATCGCGCAAGATCTTGAGGCTGTACTGGTCCAGGCTAGCGCTGTACATCGAGCGCGCGCGTTCGACCAGGTTGTGCGCCTCGTCCACCAGCACCGCGACACGCCACTGGTTGAGCTGGGCCAGGCCGAACAGCATGGCGCCAAAGTCGAAGTAATAGTTGTAGTCGGCGACGATCAGGTCGCTCCAGCGCGCCATTTCCTGGCTCAGGTAGTACGGGCATACCTGATGGGCCAGCGCCACGTTGCGCAGGCTTTGTTGATCGAGCAGGCGCACCTTGGACGCGGCCTGGCGGGCGGCAGGCAGGCGGTCATAAAAGCCCTTGGCCAATGGGCAGGAATCGCCGTGGCAGGCTTTGTCCAAGTGTTCGCACGCCTTGTCCCGGGCCACCAGTTCAAGCACACGCGGTGACAGCTCGGGGCTGCTGTCGTACAGCACCTGGGCGGCATCCAGCGCCAGCTTGCGCCCGGGCGTCTTGGCGGTGAGGAAGAACAGCTTGTCCAGTTGCTGCGGCGCCAGGGCCTTGAGCAGCGGGAAGATGGTGCCGATGGTCTTGCCAATACCCGTGGGCGCCTGGGCCATCAGGCACCGGCCCGTAGTCACCGCTTTGTAGACCGACTCGGCCAAGTCGCGCTGCCCGGTACGGAAGTCGACATGGGGAAACGCCAGGCTCTGCGCGCCAGCGTTGCGTGCCGCACGGTGCTGCATCTCCTGCCGGGCCCAGTCCAGGAACAGCGCGCATTGCTGATTGAAGAACTGCTCAAGGTCGGGTGCATCGAACCGCTGGTTCAGCACGGTTTCGCCTTCGCCGACGATGTCGAAGTACACCAGCGCCAGGTCGATATGATCGAGCCCGAGTTTCTGGCACATCAGCCAGCCATACACCTTGACCTGGGCCCAGTGCAGTTGCCGATGGTTGGCGGGCTGGGCAGCGAGGTCGCCACGGTAGGTTTTGACTTCTTCCAGGCGGTTGGCGTCCGGGTCGTAGCCGTCCGCCCTGCCCCGCACCTTGAGCTGCTGGTAATCGCCCTCCAGGGTGACCTCGTGCTGATAGTGCGCGCTGCGCCGGGATGCCACCGTGCGATGGCCGACGATGCCTTCCTGGGCGCTGGGCGACGGCGTAAAGCGCAGGTCGAGGTCACCGACCTTGGCCGTGAACTCACACAGCGCCCGCACGGCCACGCTGTAACTCAAGCGGGTTGCTCCGCCCAACGCACGTAGCAGACGGTGACCGGCATCTGGTACTCGCCGCAGAACGCCAGCCAACGCAACTGGTTGTCTTGCAGGCGGTCGCCGGGCCCCTTGACCTCGATCATGCGATAGGTGTTTTGCGCCGGCCAGAACTGGATGAGGTCCGGCATCCCGGCCCGGTTGGCACGGATATCCTGCAACAGGCGCGTGAACCAATGGCGCAAATGCTCGGCGGGCAGGCAGGCCAGGGCTTGCTCCAGCAGGTCTTCGCTCAGCAGGTTCCAGAACACAAAGGGCGACTGGATGCCCCATTTATCCACGTAGCGTTGGCGGATGCTTGCCTTGTAGCGACCGTCCTCCAGTTGCGCAAAGCACGCGGCAAACAAGGCTTCTCGGCGTTGATAAAAGTCCTCGCTGTGCAGGTCCGCCGGCCCGCGCTGGAACGGGTGGAAGAACGCCCCCGGCAGCGGCGCAAAAATCGCCTCCCAGCACAGCAAGCCAAACAGCGAATTGATCAGGCCATTCTCGACGTAATGCACCGGTGCATCCGGTTCGCTCAAGTGCGCCAGCACGCAGGATTCCACCGACAGCAGCGGTTCCTGCACCAGCGAAAGGTCCAGGCGTGCCACCGCTTGGGGCTTGGCCCTGGGCAGCGCCGGCCCGCCGAGTTTGCGCCGCAGGCGCGGCACTACGCGAAGCAGGTGTTGGTGTTCCGCTGCGCTGTGTGGGGCCTGTTGCGCCTCGGTCGCCAGGGCCATGGCTTGGGCGTAATCCTCCTGACGTTCCAGTACGCGGATCAGCCGCGCCCGCGCGCCGGGATGAGTGCAATTGCGGTAGATCTGTTCGGCCAGTGCCAGCTCGGCGCACCGTTCGCAATACTGGCCGATCTGGAACAGCAGCTTGGCACGACGCTTTTCCAGCCACGGGTTGTCGGTACACAACGTGGCGACCTGCGCCAACACCGTATCCAGTGCCTCACCGGCTTCAAAGGCTTGCTGGCACTGGTGCAGGAATAAAAACCCATGCACGTCGTCACGGCTGCGTAAACCACGAGACTCGGCGCAGAACTCGACTTTTTCATAGGTATAGATGCCCAGATCTGCCAACACGAATTCCGACCAGTCCTGGTGCAGGTTGCCGAAGAACATCAGGCGCAGGCGATCACACAACTCCATCACTGTCAGGCTATACAGCACATCGCCCACGTCGGGACACCACTGGGCAAAGCTGCGCGGTTCGGTAAATTGCGCCGCCAAGGGTTCAAGCCAGTCGGCCTTGTTGCCCTTGGGTTGGTCGATCCAGGGCCTGAAGGCGCCGAGCAATTCACTTTTTTGCAGCAGGGCGAACAGGGTGGCAAACGGCAGCGGGCTTTGATCCTCCACCCACCCCAACTCACGCAGTGGCCCCGCCGCCGCATGAGGACAACCGATTTCCAGGTAATGGAGCTTGGTGGCGCGAAAATGCACGCCCTTGCGCATCACCATCCGCACCAACAACGCCTGGGACGCCAGAGGCAACCTGTCAAATTGCTGAATGAAATGCTGTTCGTGCGCATCGAGCAAATCGGCATAGCGCTGCCCCAACCAAACCAGCACTTGGCGGAAGTTATGCAGGTAATACAAGGGATCTTCGAGGGGGTTGGCCATGGCGCAGAGCAATCAAATACTGGTTATGCATACAGAGTGCCGGGGCAAAGCGGTTGTTGCAATCAGTAATAGATAAATGGCGCCTGCAACTTTTTGCAAAAAAACAATCTGATGAGGGGGTTGATCAAGTAATATTTATGGCCGCGCAGCCAGACGCTGCGGGACTTTTCAGGGTTAAAGGTAAGGGTTATGAACATGAAGAATTTGGGTCTGCCACTGGTTGCACTCACTTTTCTGGTATTGGCCGGTTGCTCCACGCAAACCGTGGTGACCTTGCAGAACGGCACGCAGTATTTGACCAAGGACACGCCCAACGCCAAGACCGCCGACGGCTTCTACGAGTTCACCGATATTGCCGGCAAGCGTATTCGTATCAAGGCCGATGATGTGGCCACGGTGCGTAAGGAAAAGTGATCTTCTAGCAACACCCCATCAAATGTGGGAGCTGGCTTGCCTGCGATAGCGATTTGTCAGTCACCGCATGGCTGTCTCGACCGCCGCCATCGCAGGCAAGCAAGCTCCCACACCGAATACGTTAGCTGATGACTATCCCCTCCCCCGACAGACTGCTCACACCCACCAGCGTCACCGAATCCGTACCAAAGCTAATGACGGTATCCGCGCCCACCACCTTGACGTGATCGCGGTAATCGGTGCTGCCCGCCACGTCGTTGAACACCAGCTTGTCCGTCGTCTGGTAGCCAATCACCCGGTCATTGCCAAACTGCCCGCTAAACAAAAACGTGTTATGCCCGCTGCTGTCACGGATGGTGTCATTGCCCTTGCCACCTTCGATAAAGTCCGCGCCCCTGCCGCCTTTGATCAAGTCGTCGCCGTCACTGCCAATGATGAAGGTATTGCCCTTGTGCGCCTCGGCATTGCGGTTGAGGTCTTGCACCCAGGTGGTGGCCCGTGCCGGATCGGACAGGTTGGCGACGATCACCGTCGAGTCGCGGGTCATCTGTTCGTAGAAGCCCGAGTCGAGGATGCGGGTCATGCCGTCGCCGTAACCGGTGGGCAAGTGCGAGACCCAGGTGGGCAGGTTGAGGATGGAAAATGGCAGCAGGTTCCACAGGGATGAAGCGTAGTGGTCGTTGAAGCTGACGATGTTGTCGGTGCTCGACTCGTGGGGCTTGTCGTGCACGCCCAGGGACGACAGGTTGAATGACGAGCCATCCAGGGCGCGGAACACCGGGTCGTTTTCATAGCCGACGTTAAGCACCTTGTCGCCGGCGCTCTGGGTCGGCGATGCGTAGGCCACGTAGTTGGAGTCCTTATAGAACCCCGACCAGCTGTTGTCGCTCAAGTCGGCCATGCTGTTGACCGCGAGGCCCCCAAGGCTGTGGCCGCTGACCACCACGTCATTGCCGCCCAGGCCCTGGGCGCTGGCGTAGTCCGCCACGTTCTTGAGCAAGCCGCCAAAGGCTTCCCCCGCGTAGTTCTTGGCATAATCCTTGGGCCCGAAGGCGGCGAGCAGGTCGCTGATCACATCGCCGATGGAGTCGGTGATCACGCTTTCCCGAGGCCCCGAAGTGCCGCGAAAACTGATGCCGATTTCCTGCAGCTTGCCCGCATCATCGTACTTGCCCAGCACCTCGGCCTGCGCCGTGCCGTAGCCGAATTTTTCGCCAAAGAAGGTGCCGCGCGCATCGACCTTGCCGCTGTAGCCCAGGGTACTGGCGCTGATAGGCTTCCAGCCGGCTGCTTGCACCGCCTCCAGGGCGGCTTTTTCCGAGTCGGGGTTCCAGGGGATCCCGGGGATGACCCCTTGGGCATTGCTGCCGCCAATCAGCGCGCTGACCAGGGTGGCAGGCAAGCCCAGCCCGAGGCCGTTGTTCTGGTAACCGACGGCAAAGCCGTTATCCAGGTTGTGGTAGGAATACAGCGTGATCGCCATGGCATCGGCGAACAACGCCTTGGAGTCCTCGGTACCGAGGTTTTTATAGTCAAAGATACCCATTGGTAGTGCCTCTCTGTTGTTGGATTTGTAGAGAAAGCCAAAACACCTGTTATCCGTTACCACCTGTAGGAGCGAGCTTGTGTGGCGAGGGAGCTTGCTCCCGCTGGGCTGCGCTGCGGCCCCAAAAACTTGCGGGCGCTGCGCACCCGAGCGGGAGCAAGCTCCCTCGCCACAACCCACTGCATCTGGCCTTTAGAACGCCCAGTCCAGGCTCAAGCCGACGCCGTGCACCTTCTCCTTGCTGGCCAGCAGGCCGTTGTAATCGAAGTTCACCCGCGCATCCTTGCTCAATGCCAGGCTGACCCGTGCTCCGACCAACGCGGCATCGCGCACCATTGGCGCACTTTCCACCGTGAACGACGGGCCGCCCGAGGCAAACGCCAGGTGCTGCTCCGAATCGGTGCTGCTCAGGTTGTGCTGCCAGCCCAGGGTGCCGGAGACTTCCAGTTGCTGATGGTCGTTGATATTGAAGGTCTTCAAGGCACGCATACCCAGGGTGCTGAGCACCAGGTCACGGCTGTCGTCGCCACTTCTCAGCGCGGCGGCGTCGCCCTTCTCTTTGAAGCTGTCAGTGTCCAGGTGCACGTAGGCCAGATTGGCGAACGGCTCCAGGGCCAGCGGTTGCAGGTTGATACGGTACGCCGCCTCCGTGAATACCTGGGTGCTGTGGGCATCGACCTTGGCTTTTTGCTTGCCGCTGACGTCGCCGTATTGCAGGTCGCGTTTGACATCGGCGCGGTGCCAGCTGTAGGTCGCGCCGCCACTCAGGCGCCAGGCGCCGATTTCATGCCCGGCATAGGCGCCGAAATGATAGCTGTCGACCGAGGCGCGGCTGTGGGTGCCGCTGCCCATGTTCAGCGACGTGTCGCTGTAGCCGGCCACCAGGCCGATGCGTGTGGCCTCATCGAGGGCGCCGTCCACACCGGCGAGCATGCCGCCGATAGAGGTGGTGTAGCCCGCCGTGTCGTTGCGGCTGTCGGTCTTGCCCCATGCACCCAGTGCCTTGACCCACACGTTGCCACGGCTGTCGATGGCTTGGCTGGTAGCGCCCATCTCGCCATTGCGCAGGCGTTCGCCCACCGCTTCGCGTACGTAGCGGCTGTCATTGACCAGTGCGGTTTCCAGCGCCGGGTATACCTCCCCGCTCAGTTGCTGGAACGCGCCTTGAGCCGAAGCGGCCGTGGGTGCCAGCAGCAAGCTTTCATACACGCCATTGCCTGCGCCCAATTGCTCGGCGGCGGCGGCCACGGCGCGCTGGTTCGGCGTAGCCGCCACGCTGGCGAAGCTGTTAGTGCGTGCCACATCCAGCTGCACACCGTTGGCGGCGTAGTTCAAGGTGCCGCCGACAAACAGGTAATTGGGCACCACTGCCGCGAAGCTACCGGTGACGCCGCCTGCCGCTTGCAGGATGTTGTACTGACGGCCGATCAGGCTTTGGGCCTGGGTGGCGCTCAGCAAGGTCGGGCTGTTTTCCAGGGCAAGAGTCACGGTGCCGCCGTTGAGGGTGGCCGTGCCGCCGGCGACGATGCGATCGCTGCTGGTGGGCGACAGTTCTACCGCGTAGGTCGAACCCGGTTCAAAGTTGACGTTGCCCGCCACGTTCAAGGTGCCGATGGAATTGCCCGGCGCCACGGTGCCGCCGCTTTTCGCGCTCAGCGAACCGATACGCCCCGAACCACCGACCACACCGCTCTGGCTGACGGTAACGTCGGAGGTGACCGAACCGTTGATTGCCAGCAAGCCCTGGTTGACCAGCGTCGGCCCGCTGTAAGTATTGGCGCCGGTGAGCACCAAGGTACCGATGCCTTGCTTGGTCAGGCCGCCATGGCCCGAGATGTCGTTGCTCCACACATCCCGCCCGCAGTGCAGGTCATCGCACACACGCTGGGTGGGTTTGCCGGCATCCACCACCGCGCCGACACCCGGCAGGTCCGCGACGAACTGGCCGCTGCCGTAGGCGCCGTCGATACGGAACTCGGCCGGGATATCCTCAGCGGTGATAAACATCCCGGGGCCGTTGACCGCCTTGCCCAGGTTGATCATGCCCCAGCCATACAGCGAATCGATGCCCGGCGCGCCGAGGTCGGTGGCGGTGGTCTTGAGCACGGTGGAGATCTGGTCGCCGCTCATGTATTGGAAGCGCTCCATCAGCACCGCTGCGGCGCCTGCCACGTGAGGTGCGGCCATGGAGGTGCCATTTTTGTTGGCCCAGTCGGTGGTGAGGTTGCTCAGGTCGGTACCGTTGATGATCGAACTGTAGATCTTGGTGCCGGGTGCCGACACGCAAAAGCTCGCCGCATAGCCACAACGCGAGGAGAAAGTACTGATCACATACGGATCGGGGCTTGCCGTATTCGGGTTCTGCTGGAGGGCCGCGACGGACAGCCAGTTAGGCGCGATCTCTGGCACAAAATACGCAAGGCCGGAAATCGCATCCGGGTTGTTGAGGTTGTAGTCATTGCCTGCAGCAAAGATGGTCAGCACACCGCTACGGGCCGCGTCGATGGCGCCTTGGTACGCGCCACCTGCTAGGGTGCCAAGGATCGGCCTGATGGTATTGAACTGCGCCTGGGCTTCGTTGACGGTGAAATTGGGGAACGCCGGATCGCGGCCGCCCTTGGCGTACTGATCACCGATGCCGATGCCCCAGCTGTTGTTGATGATACGCGCGCCACTGGCGACCAGCCCATCCCAGCCGGCCTTGTACACGGCGCCGTCGTTGCCGAGGATGATCCCGTCTTCCGGGCCCGGGTCACCGTTTTCGGCGGTGAGGATTTGTGCGTTGAACGCCACGCCGTGCATCGGCCCGCCATCGCGGTTACCGGCCGCAATGCCGCCGACATGGGTGCCGTGGTTACCCAGCTTGCCGTTGGAGTCCTTGGACGGCGTGCCGTCGTAGCGGAACGCGTCGCCGGCCTTCACTGGGATATACGGGTCGGTGTATTGGCGAATGCCCTCGGTGACAATCGTCACCACCTTGTCGGGGCTGGCAAACTCCGGGTGCTGGGCGTACACCGGCTGGTCGAAGATCCCCAGCTTGACGCCCTTGCCGGTATAGCCAGCCGCATAGGCGGTGTCGGCGTGCACGGCGCCCAGGCCCCAGTCGGCCTTGAACTCATTGCTGCGCCAGCTGGCGGCGTCGCCCAGTTTGCCGGTTTCCACATAGGGTGCAGCCTGGGCGGTCCCCAGGCTTGCCAGGCAACACAGCAACGCGCCGTATGGCACGCAGCTCAGCGCCTTGAGCGGATAGCCCGGGCCTGTGTGGATGGCGGTAGTTAACCCTGACTTGCTTTTTTTCACGGTGACCTTCCTTAGTTTTCTTATTGCACGTGTGTAAATCACTTTCTCCAGAACACCGCCGCTGATCATTCCCACGCTCCGCGTGGAAATGCGGCCCCGGACGCTCTGCGTCCCAAAGCGTGACGCGGAGCGTCACAGGAGGCGTTACCACGCGGAGCGTGGGAACGATCAGCGGAGCGTGGGAACGATCAGGTTCGCGGTGTCTTCAGAACTGCCAGTTCAGGCTCAAGCCCACGCCCTGGGTTTTCGCGCGCCCACCCAGCTGGCCGTTGTAATCCAGGTTGACCCGCGTCGACGCATTCAACGCCAGGCTGGCCTGCACGCCCACCAGGGCAGCGTCGCGCAGCAATGGCGCACTGCGCACCGCAAATGAAGGCCCGCCGGCGACAAACGCCAGGTGTTCCTCTGACTCCACCGCCGTCAGGCTGTGTTGCCAGCCCAACGAACCGGACAGGTCCAGTTGCTGGTGGTCATTGAGGGCCAGGGTTTTCAGGGCGCGCACACCGAGGGTGCTGAGCACCGCATCACGCCGGTCGCTGCCGCGTTCCAGGGCAGCGGCATCACCTTTTTCGTGGAAGGACTCGCTGTTCAGATGCACATAGGCCAGGTTGGCGAACGGCTCCAGGGCCACCGCTTGCAGGCGGATGCGGTACGCGGCTTCGGTGAAGACCTGCGCCGTGGTCGCGTCCAGCTTGGTTTTTTGCTTGCCGCTGACATCCCCCCATTGCAGGTCGCGCTTCACGTCGCCGCGATGCCAACTGTAGGCACCGCCGACGCTCAGGCGCCAGTCACCCAGCTCGCGCCCGGCGTACGCGCCAAAGTGGTAGCTGTCGATGGACGCCGATGAATGGGTACCGCTGCCCATGTTCAAGGAGCTGTCGCTGTAGCCGGCAACCACACCCACGCGGGTCTGCTCATCCAGCGCGCCGTCCACACCCGCCAACAGGCCGCCGATGGAGGTGGTGGACCCCGCCGTTTCAGTGCGGCTATCAGTCTTGCCCCAGGCGCCCAGTGCTTTGAACCACAGGTTGCTTTCACCGGCCACTGGCACATGGCGCAGGCGCTCGCCCACGGCATTACGCAGTTGCAGGCTGTCGTTGATCAACATCGCACCCACGGCGGGGTAGATTTCCCCGGACAGTTGTTGCAAGCCCTGCTGGGCCACGGCAACCGATTGCGACTGCAGCAGGCTTTCATACACCGGGTTGCCGGCGCCCAATTGCTCGGCGGCAGCCGCAACGTTTCGCTGGTTGCGGGTCGCGCCGACGCTGGCGAAGCTGGCGTCGTTGCGCCCCACGTTCAGTTGCACGGCATTGGCGGCGTAGTCGAGGGTGCCACCGAGGAACAGGTAGTTGGGCAGCACTTGCCCGAACTGGCCCTGAATGCCACCCGCCGCCTCGAGAATCGAGTACTGCCGGCCAATCAGGCTGTGGGCCTGGCTCTGGCTGAGCAAGGTCGGGCTGTTTTCCAGCGCCAGCGTGACGGTGCCGCCGCCAAGAATCGCCTGGCCACCGGCGACAATGCGGTCACTGCTGGTGGGCGTCAGCTCCACGGCATAGGTCGAGCCGGCGCCGAGGTTTACGCCCCCTGCCACTTGCAAGGTGCCCACGGAATTGCCCGGCGCCACACGGCCGCCGTTGTTTACCGACAACGCGGCGATACGCCCGGAACCGCCGAGGGTGCCGCTGTCATTGACCGTCACTGCCGAAGTCAGCGAGCCATTGACGGCCAACAGTCCGCCGTTGACCAGGGTCGCACCGCGATAGGTGCTGTCGCCGCTGAGCACCAGACTGCCGGCACCGGCCTTGATCAGGCTGCCCTCGTACACACGCTGGGCCGCCGCTTGGTCGCGGGCACTGCCGATGGCGTAATCAGTCTGGTCCTGCTGGCTGGCAGAGGCACCCACGCCGTTTTGCCAACCCTTGTCGATCAGGGTTTGCTGCCAGGCCGTGTGCTCGGCGCGGTCCTCGGCCTGGCGCTGGATGAGCGCCTGGTCGGAGATGCCGTTGCTCCACACATCGCCCTGCCCGGCGGCCAGGTTGACCTCCATGGGCCCGAGCAGTTGCCCAGGACCGTGCATCGCCCGGCCCAGGTCAGGCACGCCCCAGCCGACAATGGCGTTGGGCGCCTGGGTGATCGAGCCGTCGAGCTGCGTGGCGGTGGTCAGCAGCACCTGCAAGGCTTGCTCGTTGGTCATGTAGGGATAACGTTCCATCACCAGCGCCAACGCGCCGGTGGCATGGGGCGCTGACATCGAGGTGCCGGACTTCACCCCATACCCCCCGTCAGGAATGGTGCTGTTGATCAGCGCGCCGGGGGTAGAAATACACCAGTACTTGGCGACGCCGCATTTGTTGTATTTCTGGTTATTGGCCTTATCCAACCCCGACACGGCCAGCCAGTGGCCTTCCAGTTCCGGCTGGAAATACGGCAAGGCCGAGCGCACGCTGGCGTTGGCATAGCCGCTGTTGCCGGCGCTGAACACGTTGATCACACCGGCCTTGGCCACGTCCGCGGCCGCGTCCAGCCAGGTGCCACGGTTGTAATGCTGGGCGTACGCCGCATGCATGTTGTCCAGGGTCTGGTAGCTGACGTCCTTGGGCTGGCTGCCCCAGCTGTTGTTGATGGCGCGCACGCCGGAGTCCACCAAAGCGGTGTACACGGTCTTGAAGTATTTGGGGTCTGGCGTGGGGCCGAACAGGAAGCTGTCGTTAGCGTTGGTGTTGCCCACATAGACTTGCGCGTTGTACGCAACCCCATGCATGCCCACGCCGTCGCGAGCGGCGCCCATGGTGCCGGTGACGTGGGTGCCGTGGGAATCATTGTTCGGGTTGAGCGCGCCCGTGGTGCTGAAGGCGCTGCCATCGACATAGGTGCCCGTGGCGGTGACCGGGTGGAAACGGTCTTTGGAGGCTTCCGGGTGATTGGTATCGAACCCTGAGTCCAGCGCACCGATTTTCACGCCTTGGCCGCTGATCCCGGCGGCGTAGGCTTCATCGGCCTTCATGCGGCCCAGTCCCCAGTCGCTCTGGTACTCGGCGGAGCGCCAGCTGGCGGGGTTACCCGGTTGGCCGGTCTCGGTGTATTGCGCCTGTGCCGCAACGGACAGCAAGAGCAAGGAACCTGCGGTGAAGGGTTTGAAACGTGGTGAATCGGTGATCATGTGCACACTCCCTATTATTGTTATTCCCTGCCCTGTGGCGAGGGAGCTTGCTCCCGCTGGAGTGCGAAGCGCTCCCTAAAAAAGCCGGCTCCAGCTTCGCTGTCGAGCGGGAGCAAGCTCCCTCGCCACAAAATACGCGCTCCTACAGTTTTCCATCCGGGCCGAAGGCTTCGTCCACTTTGGCCAAGTCGGTGTCACGCAAGTTGCCCGCGTAATAGTGCAATTTGGTCCAGGCCATCAAGTAGTCATAACGCGCCTGGGCCAGGTCGCGGCGGGTGCTGTACAGCTGCTGTTCGGCGTTCAAGGCATCGAGGTTGACGCGCTCGCCGCCGAGAATGCTCTGCTTGGTCGACACCACCAGCGCCTCGGCAGATGCCAGCGCTTTCTGATAGGCGCGCAACTTACTCACGCCCGACAGGCACGCACTGAACTGGCGACGCAATTCGATCAGGGTTTCCCGGGTCTTGCCTTCCAGCTCGTACTCCGCCTGCTCCATCGCGCGGCTGGCCTGGCGGGTGGAGGCCGAGATACCGCCACCGGCATACAGCGGCATGCTCACTTCGACGCCGATGGTGTTGGTGTCGTAGCGCTGGTTATAGGTGTTGCCGCTGTCGGACTCCTGCTTGCGCGAGGTGGCATACGCGGTGATTCTGGGCAAATGCCCGGCACGGTTGCGTTCCACTTCATAGCGCGCCACTTCCAGGGACTGGCGCTGCGAAGCCAGCACAGGGTTGTTGGTCAGCGCCAACTCATGCCAGGTGTCGTAGTTGGCCGGGGTCAGGGTGAACGCGGCAAAGCTCTGGTTCAGCGGTGCCAGGTCGTTGATGTTGACGCTTTGCACACCGATCAATGCGCCCAACTCCCGGAGCGAGGCGTCCTGCTCATCCAGGGCCTGGATCTCTTCGGCGGTGGCCAACTCGTAGCGCGACTCGGCTTCAAGGATATCGGTGCGGGTGCCCTCGCCTTGCTGGAACAAATGCCGGTTCTGCTGGAACTGTTGTTCGAACGCCTTCTTCTTGGCCCTGGCGATGTCGATCTGGTCCTGAGCAAACAGAGCCTGGGTGTAATAGCTCAACACCCGCACCAGCAACGCCTGGCTCTTGTCGCGAAAGCTTTCATCGGCGAACAGCGCCTGGGCCACGCCCTTGCGGTAGTTGGCATAGGCTTCGTAGTCGAACAACGGCTGTTGCAGGCTGAAGGTCGAGCCATAGCTGTTGTAGTTACGGTCGTCGCGGTAACTACCGCCGCGCCCGTCGGGCAGGTGCGCTTCGGAATTGTTGCGGCCCTTGTTGTAGTTGTAGGACAGCCGCGGCAGCAAGCCGGCACGGCCAATGGTGCGGTTTTCCAGGCCGGCGTCGCGCTCCTTGATGGCGCCGAGGAACACCGGGTCGTTGCGCAGCGCCTGCTCGTACACATCGAAGGGCCCCATCGCGGCCTGGGCACTGCCACACACCAGCAACAGCGAAATGAACACTGGCTTCATGCTCATTCCTCAGTCAACGCAGAGCCGGCGCGGTCCAGCAGCGGCTTGAACAGATAGTTGAGCAGTGAACGCTCGCCGGTGCGCACGAACATCTCGGCGGGCATGCCGGGCTTGATCACCAGGCCGTTGAGTTTTTCCATCGCCGCCTCGCTGACGCTGGTGCGCAGCACGTAGTACGGCGCACCGGTCTTTTCATCGAGCATCTGGTCGGCGGAGATCAGGCTGACTTCGCCCGGCACCCGTGGCGTGCGGCTTTGGTTGAAGGCGGTGAAGAGGATGTCGACAGGCAAGTGTGTGCCGACCTTGTCCACCAAATGCACCGGCAGGTGCCCTTCCACTTCCAGGCGTGTGCCCTGGGGCACGATCTCCAACAGGGTTTCACCGGCACGCACCACGGCGCCTTCGGTGTGCACGCTGAGGTTGACCGCGATGCCATCGGCCGGCGCGTTGATCTCGCTGTGTTGCAGGTTGAAGCCGGCGGAGGTCAGTTGCTGTTCAAGGGTCAGGCTGCGCAGTTGCGCGTCGGCCAATTGGCTGCGCACCTCTTTTTGATATTCCTCGCTGTGCTGCTGCAATTTGAGCCGCGACTCAACAATGCCCTGCTCTATCCGGCCGCTTTCACCGGCGTTTTGCGCCAGGTCCTGCTGCACCTGGGATAACTGGCGCTGGTAGTCCATCAGGCGGTTGCGCGGGATGTAGCCGTTGTCGGCCAAGGGTTGCAGGTTGCTCAGTTGCGCGCGCAGAGATTGGGCCTGGGCGGTCAAGTCACTGCGGGCACGGCGCATACCACTTAGCTGAGAGTTGGCGCCCTCGATGCTGGCGCGGATCCCGGCTTGTTCACGGGCAAACGCGTCGCGACGGCTGCTGAACAGTTGGCGCTGACCTTCTAGCACCAGCATCAAGGCCGGATCGGGGTTGGCACTCAGTTCTGCAGGAAAGGTGATGCTGGAGAGGTTGTCACGCTCGCTCTGCCAGCGCGCCACGCTGGCCCAGGCCATGCGGTACTGGGCTTGCAGCGATTGCACATCGGCCTGGTTCTGGGTCTGGTCGAGACGAAACAGCGGCTGGCCTTGCTTGACCAACTCGCCCTCTTTCACCAGGATGCGGCTGACCACGCCGGGGCTGAAGGTTTGTACCGCCTTGCGCTTGCCAGACACCACCACGGTGCCTTGGACCGGAATGCCTTGGTCCAACGGTGCGAGGCTGGCCCAGAGGAAAAACCCACCGGCACCGACAATGGTCATCACCCAGCCCATTTTTACGAAAAAGCCGGCATCGCGTTCTTTGATTTGAGGTTCAACAGTAAGGCTGCTCATGCGCCTGGATTCCTTCCGGCCTGGTAGTGACGGCTGAAGCTGACACCGGTTTTTTCTTTCGGCGCTTCCTGCTGCCCGGACAACGCCCGCAGCACCTCCTGACTGGGCCCGAACGCTTGCAGTTGGCCTTCGCCGAGCACTAGCAACTTATCGGCCTGGGCCAATGCCGAGGAACGATGGGTGACCAGCACCACGCTGCTGCCCTGGGCTTTCATCTGCATGATGGCGCTGGCCAATGCGGCTTCGCCGACGGTGTCGAGGTTGGAGTTGGGTTCGTCCAGCACGATCAGGCGCGGCCCGCCGTACAGGGCGCGGGCCAGGGCCACGCGTTGTTTCTGGCCGCCGGACAAGCCACCGCCGTTGTCGCCCAGCACGGTGTCGTAGCCTTGGGGCAGGCGCAGGATCAGTTCATGCACGCCGGCCTGTTGCGCGGCCTTGACCACCAGTTCCGGGTCGGCCTCGCGAAAGCGCGCGATGTTGTCGGCGATGCTGCCACTAAACAGCTCGATGTCCTGGGGCAAATAGCCGATATGCGGGCCGAGGTCGTCGCGGTTCCAGCGGTGAATATCCGCGCCGTCCAGGCGTACGGTACCGGCCAGGGTTGGCCACACGCCCACCAGCACGCGAGCCAGGGTGGACTTACCGGAACCGGACGCGCCGAGCACGCCCAGCACTTCACCGGCAGCCAGGTTAAAGCTGACCTGATGCAGGGTCGCCATGCGCCGCCCCGGCGGGCCGGCGCTGACCTGTTCGAAACTGACTTGGCCGTTGGGCGCAGGCAAGGCCATGTGCTCGACCTCTGGCGGGAATTCGCGCAGCAGTTCGTCGAGGCGCTGATAGGCCAGCTTGGCCGAACTCCATTGCTTCCACACTGCAATCAGTTGGTCGATGGGGCTGAGTACGCGGCCCATCAAGATGGAGCCTGCGATCATCATGCCGGCGGTCATGTCGCCCTTGATCACCAGGTAGGCGCCCAGGCCCAGCACCAAAGATTGCAGGCACAGGCGCAAGGATTTGCTTAAGGAGGTGATGATCGAACCGGTGTCGCTGGCCTGGTTCTGCAAGCCCAGGAACTGCGAATGCACGCCAAACCAGCGTTGGCGCAGCGCACCGAGCATGCCCATGGCCTGGATGGTTTCGGCGTTGTGCAAATGGCTGGTGGCCAGTTGGGTGGACTGCTGCGAATAACCGCTGGCCTCGCCCAATGGCTTTTTGGTCAGGTATTCGTTAAGGCACGCCAGGCCAATCAACAGCACCGCGCCGGCCGTGGCCAGCACGCCGAGCCACACATTGAACAGGAAAATCACGAACAGGTAGATCGGGAACCAGGGCGCATCGAAAAACGCGAACAGCGCTGGCCCCGTGATGAATTGGCGCAGAGCGGTCAGGTCGCCCAAGGATTGCCCGGCGTGCCCTTGGCCGCGCTGCAGGTTGCGTTCGAACGCGGCTTTGTACACGCGCAAGTTGAAACGTCGCTCCAACTGGCTGCCAATGCGGATCACGATAAAGCTGCGCACCACTTCCAGCAGGCCGATAAACGCAAAGAAGCCCACGACCATCAGCGTCAACATCACCAGGGTGGTTTCATTCTGGGAGGACAACACCCGGTCATACACTTGCAGCATGTAAATCGAGGGCACCAGCATTAATAGGTTAATCAATGCCGTGAAACAGCCAACGCTGATCAAAATACTCTTGTATTCACCCAACGCCCTGAATAAGGGCGCCACCCCATGGGACTTCGCCATATTAATTGTTTTTCCTTGCAGCGAATTACGCAAAAGGGTCACCCCTACCAAGTAGGGTACGGCCGCCTAACAAATCGAGTTATATGCTTATAACTTTTAATTAAAGTTTTCGTTGCAGCCTTACAACTTCGCCCGCTTTAGTGCGGGCTTGATAGTCGCCCTCTTTCTGGCGATTCAAATGGGTGATCCCTGAGCCTTCAGCGTTAAACAGCCAAATACCATCCGGGGTGGGCGACCACGTCAGCGGCTTGTCGCCCAGCCATTGCTCGGCACAGGCGATATCGCCCTCCAGCGCGTTGGCTTGCTCCACTAACTTGAGCGCGCACACCTGATCCTGCTGCTTCAGCTCCCACTGCCCGGCAAGCTGCGCGGAGGTGGGTAATACAAGACTGCTAGCCATTGCGTGGGCTCCTGCCGACACGAACAACACCTGCACAACACAGGCGATCAAATGGGAAAAACGTGGCATATCCAACTCCGGCCTGGAGCGCGGCGCCGAAGCACCGCGCGCTTTACATCAGGCTACGATGTCACTGGCAGCCGCCTGGCCAACGGTGGTGACGAGGAAATCCGCCACGCCGTGCCCGGAGAAGTCCACCGCCAAGGTGCCCAGGTTGGTACCTGAGGCATAGGTCAGTACAGCATCGCCGGCATGCCCGGTAAAGGCGTTGACGAAGGTCACGCCCGCACCCTTAGTGATACCGGACAGGTCGATCTTGTCCGAACCGGAGGTGAAGTCGAAGATCTTGTCCGCAGCCCCTGGCCTGGAGTCGGAACTGGCACCGTACACGAAAGTGTCGCTGCCAGTGCCGCCCCACAGCTGGTCCGCACCGCCGCCGCCGTAGATGAGGTCGTTGCCGGCCCCGCCCTTGATGGTGTTGGCGACTTGGTTACCAATGATCAGGTCGTTGCCCGAACCGCCGAACGCGTTCTCGATGGTGACGCCCTTGGCGATGGATACATTGCCCACCAGGCCGCCCACATCAGAGAACGAGGTGGCAGTGAGGTTGATCTTCTGGTTCTGGGTAAAACCGGAGAAGTCCAGGGTGTCGTTGCCGCCACCGTCCCATACCGAGAACACCAGCTTGTCGGCATTGGAACTGGCGCTGAGGAAATCACGCCCGGTGTTGGAGTTGAACCCGTAGGTGGTGTCCGTGGCGCGGGTGCTGAGGTTGGCACCGTAGAGCTTCTGGATCGCGGCGATGTCGTCGATCAGCGGGCCGGAAGCGTAAGCCTCGACACCGCCTTTGCTGAAGTTCTGGTTGGTGTTGCTCTCGCTCCAGTAACTCATGAGGCTATAGCCACGCGTGTCCTGTCCATAGGTGGCGTCGTTATAGGTCGGGTTGCCGTTCCCGGCGTTGTAGTCGCCAGGGTGAGCCAGGCCCAGGGTGTGGCCGATTTCGTGGGTCAGGGTCTGCCGGCCATAGTTGTTCAGGTCCGGGGTCTTGTTCGGCGTGTAGCTGTTGTTGGTCAGGTACCACGAGGTGCCATCGTAGCCCGCACCGGTGCCGGGCAGGTAAGCGAAAGCCGCGGCGCCGTCCTGGCCGCTGCTGTAGTTGCCGAAGGTCATGTGGCCGTCACCGCCGGAAGCCTTTTCAGTAAAGGTCACGTTGGCGACATCCGCCCAGGATTGCATGGCCAGTGCGGCCTGTGCTTTCTGCTGGGTGTTGAATTGGCTGAACCCCGAGATGCCATGTTTGTTCATGGTGCTCTGGGTAGCCGAGGTGAGGAAGGTGTAGGTCAGATCGATCTTGCCGTTGCCATCAAAGTCCCGGTACGCAGCACCATCCCGCAGCAGCTGGGTCGCTGCCTGGTCTACGGTGTAGGACGGTTTGCCATTGACCGTGAGGTTGCCGCCACGGTCATACAAATGGCTGAAGCTATCGATTTGCGAGTAAGCAGTGCTGGCTTGCGCGGCAGATACAATAGCTTTGTCTTTTACTTTTGACATAAACGTACTTCCTTGTTTGCAAGTGCATCAGTCTTTGTTCGATAGGAACCTCGCGGGCGAGGATAGTCCTATCACTCACCTCTTTTGAAGGCGTAAGAAAACTGACACAACTTGAAATCTTTCGTCTACATCTATTTCCATCGCACACTTGTGACGCAGGTTCAAGTTGAAGAAGTCGCACGCAGTGTTTATTGGGGGCCGTTGCGTTTGTGTGGCCGAATCGGCGCACACCACTATTTAAATATTAAATACAAGTAAAGCCACTCTAAGTGAGCGGCCCACTTGATTAATGGATCCAATATATTGTCACGGTGTCATTAGCAACATTAAAGAGCCACTATTCGCACTATTAAAGTGCGCTGTCCCCCATTACCGGGACATACTCCAGCCACACTGTTGCATGGCTGCCAAGAGGGTTTCGCCAGCCAGGCCCGGCACCGTGACGCCGTCTTGGGTGGTCATGTCTTCACCTGCCAGAATGGCATTGATGATCGCCTCCTCCACCGCCTCTGCCGCCGCGCTGAACAGCGGCGAAATATGGTCGTTGTTGACCATCTGCAAGCCGGTGCTGAGCGGCAGGTCCTTGCGCCCATAGTCGGCCGGCGGCAAATCACGGTTACCGGTGGCAAACGCCAGGAACAGGTCGCCGCTGGAATCCTCGGTGCCGCCACCGGTGCGCGCAATGCCAATGGACGCGCGCTGTGCCAGGCGCTGGCATTGGTGCGGCAGCAAGGGGGCGTCCGTGGCGATGATCACCACGATGGAGCCCATGCCGGGAGTGCCACGCTCGGCAAAGGGCGAAGCAATGTCCGTCAAATGACGGCCCACCGGGTAACCATCGACCCGCAGCTCCTGGCGCTTGCCATGGTTGGCCTGCACCAGTACGCCCACGGTCCAGCCGCCCTGCTCCGTTGGCAAGCGCCGTGACGCAGTGCCGATGCCGCCCTTGAACTCGTGGCAAATCATGCCGGTGCCACCGCCTACCGCGCCTTCCTGCACCGGGCCGCTTTCAGCCTGGTCCAGGGCCTGGCGCACATGCTCAGGGCGAACATGCTGGCCCCAGATGTCGTTGAGCAGGCCGTCATAAGTTTCCATGACCACCGGCATGCACCAGTACACCGCCGGGTCCGCCAGACGCTCGCGCTCCAGGGCGATCAGGCTGTCGCGCACCACCCCGATACTGTGGGTGTTGGTAATGGCCATCGGCGTGGTCAGCAGCCCCGCCTCGCTGATCCATTCAAGCCCCGTGGCGTCGCCATTGCCGTTGAGCACGTGATAGCCGGCAAAACACGGTTGATGTCGCGCTTCCCCGGCACGCGGCTGGATCAGCGTAACGCCGGTGCGCACCTGCTTGCCGTCGACCTGTGCCTTGAGCGTGGCATGACCGACGCGAACCCCGGGAACATCGGTGATGGCATTCAATTCGCCGGGCATGCCCAGCCCCAACGTGATGCCCAATTGACGTGCACGCATACCCACTCCTTACAATTTCTGAAACGCCGGACTCAACCGGCCACTGATGCAATACAAAATCACCGACAGGGCCAGCAAGCCGATGATGATCATGATGTCGCGTACCGAGGCCTCAAGAATCAAGGTGACCAGCAGGTAACCGGCACCGAGCACCGCCAGCAATGCCGGCAGCGGCCATAACGGCATGCGATAGGGATGCTCGCGATCACGCAGCAGCACCCGGCTCATCAGCGCGCTCAGCGCCACCACCAGGTACACCAGCATGATCAGCAGAACGCTGAACGAGGTCAGGTCGGCCAGGTTGGAGCTGAAGCTCAACAGCGCCGAAGGGATCGCCAGAAACAGCGTCGCCAGCCACGGTGAGTCCCAGCGCGGGTGAATACGCGTGAACAGCTTGTTGATGCCAGGCGTCCACAACGCATCGCGGCCGCTGCTGAACACCACCCGGCCAATCTGGATCACGATGGCAACGATGGCGTTGAACACCGACAGGAAGATCCCGGCGCTCACCAACCGCGACAGGGTTTCATTGCCATGGCTGGTCAACAGGTAGCCGATCGGGTCGGGGCTGCTGATCATCTCGCTCAGGGACGGCGCGCCGATCAACAGCGCGGTGATCGGCACCAACTCAATCACCACCACCAACCCCAACGACCAGAGCACCGCCTTGTGCACGCCCTTGCCGCCGCACTTCATGTCTTCGGCCAGCAACACCGCCGGGCCGTAGCCGTTGAACGAGAACAGGCCGATGCCGACGGCGCCGATCACCAGCGCCCAGGGCGCCAGGTGCAACACGCCGTTTTCGACGATCTGCGGCTGCAGCAACACACTGGCCGGCTGCACCGGATTACCGAAGCCGATCACCACAATCACCAGTAACGCCGCCACTTCCAACAGCAGGCAGGTGCCGGTGATCCAGGCGTTGAGCTTGATATTGAGGATGCCCAGGGCGTAGCTGCATACCACGATCACCAGAGCGACAGTTTGCGCGTCGAATGTCGTGCCCAGAGCGTTATTCAGATAAGTCGCCGCACCGGTCGCCAATACCGGCGGGATAAACAACAACATCACCAGCACTGTCAGGAAGGTGGCATAACCGGCCATGCCACCAAACACACGCTTGGCATACACGTACTCGCCACCGGCGCTGTTATGGGCGCGGCCGAGCTCGGCGTAACAGAAGGCAAACATCAACGCGAGCAACGCCGCCATCACGAATGCCAGGAACACGCCACTGCCCGCCTGCTGGATGGCAAACGGGGCGATCACGAAGACGGAACTGGCCGGCGTTACCGCTGAAACGGTAATGGCCACTACATCGAAGACGCTCAGGGTGGGCTTGAGCACGCCATCGGGCGCGGGGGAAGCACTCATATCGTTATCCTCTGTCGTTGTTTTTGGTGTGAGGCAGAAACGAAACATGATTTTTCCTCGGGATATGCTTCCCGTTGGACAGTGACGACGTTATCGGCTGGCGGGGCTGTCGGCCAATTCCCCTATTGGCGTACTCCCCTTGACGGTGCCCCCCAGAAGCCTAACCCTTGGCTGATCATTTGAGGGTGGGGATGTTGAGATGAACCTGTTCCGGGAAATCGGTATGCACGCGGGGTTGGGCCGCACCCTGTCTCAGATCGGCACGGAGCGGTTCTGGAAGCAATTGGTGCTGTTATTGCACCAATGCCTGCCCTTCGATAATGCCCTGGCGATTTTCTATCCGCTGGATGGCCCGCCCCAGGCCCTGGAAGAGTACGACGCCCAGCCCAGCAGCAAGCCGGCGTCGATGCTGGTGTACCTCAACGGCTTGTACCTGCTCGACCCGTTTTACCAGGCCTGCCGCGAAAACTACGCCAGCGGCGTATACCGCCTGGAGGAAGTGGCGCCGGACCATTTTCGCCAGAGTGAGTACTTCCTCAATTATTTCCATGACAATGTGCTGGAAGACGAAGTGCAATTGATCCTGCAATTGCCTGGCGCCGGCACCCTGTCGCTGTCACTGGGCATGCAACGGCGCTTCAGCTTTGAAGAAACCGGGTTGTTGAACACGCTGTCGGCCTGGGTGTTGCCGCTCATGCAGCAGCATTGGCAGCAAAGCACCGAGCGGGCACCGGCCATGGACAGCCAGATTCGCGATGCCCTGAGTCATTTCGGCAGCGGTGTACTGTCGGACCGCGAACTGGAAATCGCCCGGCTGGTGTTGCGGGGGTTCTCCTCCAAGGCCATGGCCGAACGCCTGAAGATCTCGCCGGACACCGTCAAGGTGCACCGCAGGCATTTGTACGCCAAGCTGGACATTTCGTCGCAACCCGAGTTGTTTTCGTTATTCATTCAGTCGTTGGGGCATGACTTGGAGAATCCATAGGCTTAGTCCGAATGAAAGAAATTAATATGCTGCGGCAAAAGATTTACGCCATCAACGCGTATAGAAAAGTTCGGCCCTTCAGGGTTGACCTTGATAGTCAAAGTGCTCACGCCAAACTCATGAGTCAGTTGCACATCCCCCACTTCCACGGGCGGGCCTGGCTGAATATTAATAGCTGAGATGTTGTGGTCTTTTAATACCCCGGCCACATCGATTTCATCCTCCTTGGGGTTGAAATTCAACAGGGTGTCAGGGTCAACGCTAAGGGAGTCGGTACTTTTTTCATATTTGAATGTGTTTTCACCCTGGCGCCCCACCAGCTGGTCGCCACCGCCACCGCCGATGAGGACCGAGGGCTCGCCACGCCTGGCTTCGAGGCGCTCACGCTGGTCTGTGCCGCGCAAGGTGGGCGGGCTGTTTTCCGGGTGGGTCCACGTGCCGCCAGTGGGAAGGCTTTGTATGGAAGACATATAAGTCACCTGTCAGATCATGAGTGTATGTGAAAGTGTTACGCGTTGCGGATTGAAATCTCTCACGCAGGCAATAACACTTTCCACTCCAAATAATTGACATCACATGTCTTAACTATGACGTGATTATTTATCCCACCCAGTACCGATGACTTATCGGCCTTCCTGGTGGCGCTGTTTTCCTGTTATTTAACGCCCCGTACGAATGGTATTCCAAACCCGAGTACGCACCCGGTCGATGTTCAACGGCATGGCTTGCAGTGCAAATAACTTGCCCATCATTTCCGCACTTGGATACACCTTGGTATCGGCCTTGATCGCCGGGTCTACCAGGCTGTCGGCCGCCGCGTCGCCGTTAGCGTAATGCACGTAGTTGGTGATACTCGCCATCACGTCCGGGCGCAGCAGGTAGTTCATGAACGCATAGCCGGCTTTCTCATTCGGTGCGTCGACGGGCATGGCGACCATGTCGAACCAGATTGCCGCGCCTTCCTTGGGAACGTTGTAGCCGATATTCACGCCGTTTTTGGCTTCTTTGGCGCGGCTTTCGGCCTGCAGGATGTCGCCGGAGAAACCGACGGCGACACAGATGTCACCATTGGCCAGATCGGCGGTGTATTTCGAGGAATGGAAATACGCCACGTAAGGTCGCACTTTCATCAGCAAGGCCTCGGCCTTCTTGTAGTCTTCGGCTTTTTTGCTGTGGTGCGGCAAGCCCAGGTAATTCAGCGCGGCTGGCAGCAGTTCGGGGCCGTTGTCGAGGATGGCGACGCCGCATTTTTGCAGCTTGGCCATGTTTTCCGGTTTGAAGATCAAGTCCCAGGAATCCACCGGGGCGTTGTCGCCGAGTACCGCCTTGACCTTGTCGATGTTGTAGCCGATACCGGTGCTGCCCCACAGATACGGAAAGCCGTGGGCATTGCCGGGGTCGTTGTCTTCCAGGGCCTTGAGCAGCACGGGGTTGAGATTTTTCCAGTTGGGCAACTGGCTCCTGTCGAGTTTTTTCAGGGCGCCGCCCTGGATCTGTCGCGCCATGAAATGGTTGGAGGGGAACACCACGTCATAGCCCGATTTACCGGTCATCAGCTTGCCGTCGAGGGTTTCGTTGCTGTCGTACACGTCATAGGTGAAACCGATGCCAGTGTCTTTCTGGAAATTCCTGGTGGTGTCCGGCGCGATGTAGTCCGACCAGTTATAGATCTTCACGGTCTCGGCGGCCTGGCTGATAGAGGCCACCAACATCAAGGGCAACAGGGCAATGGCTTTCATGGTTCGATTTCCTGGCGGTTTTAGGGCTGTTTTTATGGCAGGCGATCAAGGATCAAAGCGTTACAGAATCAGGACATAGGTCTTGCGCACGGTTTCCTGGATATCCCAGATACCGGTGCTATTGGCTGGCAACATCAGTGCGTCACCGGCTTGTATGTGCAGGGTTTCCCCGTTGTCGGGCGTGAAGGTGCAGCGCCCTTGGATGAAATGGCAAAACTCCTGGGACGTGATCTGCCGACGCCAGCGCCCCGGGGTGCAGGCCCAGATGCCGGTCTCGACGCCATCGTTGCGCTCCACGCTCAAGGTGGAGGCCACGGCGATGGGCGCGCCCAGGGGCACCGCCACCGGTGATGAATCTGGCAGAGGGGTGTTCAGCGTGTCTTTGAATTGGGTAATGCTCATGGTTTTTCCCTGTGGGTGACGAGTCAGTGCATGAAACCTTCCATGAAACCGGCAATGCCGGTCGCCAGCTTGCGGCGCCAGGGCGCAGTGTTGGGGTTGGCCAAGACCTGGTCTTCATGAACAAAACTACGGATGAGCGCGTTGTAACCCAGCCAGCGGCACGGCTCCGGCTCCCAGGCCTTGAGTGCTTTGAGGCCGCCTTCGCGAATCACCCAGGGTTGTTGGGTCAGCAAGGTGTCGCGGCCGAGGATCAAATCGGCCAGGGTGCGGCCGCCGAGGTGGGTGGCGCCCACGCCCTCCCCGCCATAACCGCCGGACAGTGCGATGCCCGTGGCGTGGTCACAGAGCATGTGCGGACGAAAACGGCGCGACATGCCGAGGTTGCCGCCCCAGGAATGGGTAATCCTGGCCTTTTTCAGCTGTGGGAAGAGTTCGCCAAACAGGTAGCGACGCAACTCCACTTCGCTGTCGGTCAGGTCGAAGTTGTGCCGCAACTTGCCGGCAAATTGATAGCCACCACGGGCGCCGAAGACCAGACGATTGTCGGCCGTACGCTGGCCGTAGGTGACCTGTCGGCTGCTCTCGCCAAAGGCCTGACCCTGACTGAGCCCGATGTCTGCCCAGGTGCTGGCCGGCAGCGGTTCGGTGGCGACGATCAAGCTCTGCACCGGTAACTGGTAGCGGCCCAATGGGGGCAAGGTAGTGGCGTAACCCTCGACAGCAGGCACCACCCAGGCGGCGCGCACGCTGGCCTTGGCGGTGCGCAGGCCGCCGGACTGCCAATGGGTCACGGGGCTGTTTTCGTAAATGGTCACGCCCAGGTTCTCAACCGCCCGCGCCAGGCCACGCACCAGCTTTGCCGGGTTGATCGTCGCGACGTGGGGGGCATAGATGCCGCCATAAGGCTTGGCAATGCGGACCTGCTCGGCCAATTGCTGCGGGCTGAGCCAGCGGTAGTCGTCTTCGGTGAGGCCCTGGGCGTACAGCTTGTCCAGATAGCGGCGCAGGCTGACTTCCTGCTCGGGGTAGCGTGCGGCGCAATACAAGGCGCCGCCTTTGCGGTAGTCGCAGTCAATGCCTTCGCGGGCCAGCACCTGGGCCACTTCATCAGGGATACCGTGCAGCAGGTCAAACGAAGCGCGCCGGTGCTGAGGGGCAAGCTCAGCCAGCAGTCGGTCTTCCCCCAAGAGGTTGCCCATCAACCAGCCACCATTGCGACCGGATGCGCCAAACCCAGCGGTCTGTGCCTCGATGATCGCGATTTTCAGCTCGGGGGCCTGGCGCTTCAGGTAATAGGCGGTCCACAGGCCGGTGTAGCCGGCGCCGATAATCGCCACATTGACGTCCAGGTCGTGCTCCAGCGATGGACGCGCTAACAGCGGGTCGTCCAACTGGTCCATCCATAAACTGATATTGCGCCATGCCGGCATGCCAGCTTCCCCTACCTCGGTTCGATAGGGCCGATCCTAGAGTGCAGTGTCAGGGGCTGTCTTGCGCGCGTGCACGCAGGGAAATTTGTTTGAGGTACGCCTTGGGCGATTGCCCGGTGTGCTGGCGAAAAGCGCTGTAAAACGCCGAGAGTGAATTGAAACCGGCCGCAAAGGCCAACTCATCAACTTTGACCGGCGCGGTGGCGTGATCCAGCGCGGCCAGTAAATGCTGGAGTCGCGCCTGGTTGACGTAGCGATAGAAGCTCTGCCCCAGCACTTGGTTCAGCAGGTAGGACATCTGGTTGCGACTGTAGCCACAGGCCTTGGCGACCCGCTGCAGATCCAGCTCCGGGTCCAGATACGGCTGCTGACGCTCAAAATATTGTTGCAGGTCATTGGCCATATAACCCAACTGCTGGGGCGACAGGCCCAGGCGGCTGACCGTAGGGCGCAAGGCCTGGGCGGGTTGCTCGTGCACCAAGGACGCATATTCATTCACCCGCCAGATCAACCCGTCGCGCACCGTAATGGCCTCACTGGTACGAAACGACACCAGGCCCTGGCCGCCACGCAAGGTGATGCGGTACTGGATAAACGCCGTATCGCCATCGGCGCGGATGCGGTCAGTGTGTTCAATGGCCTCATCCGCCTCACGGGGCATGCTGGCTTGCAAGTACTCGCGCAACTCGGCATAGCCCACCACACGGTTCTGGAAAAAATCGTGGTACTGGATCTCGGGATGGTAGTAAGCCATCACCCCGTCCAGATCGCGATGACGCCAGCACAGGTGATGGCGCAGCACCAACTGGCCGGTAGCGTGGGAATTCTGGCACTCATCGTCTGGGGCGATGTCGGGCATATTGGGCTCTACGACGGGAGAAAATGTTTGAGAGTGCCGAAGTTTACCCGCCCCTTCAATGGTCAAATCGAGCGCCTGACTAATGGCCTTTTGCCTATTCCTCTGTAGGACATGACCTATATCAAAACCAGGCGAAAGAACCGCCGAACGGGCGCAAAAAAGTCACCTTGCAGTTGCGAACGAATGCTATTTTTAAGCCCTAGATGTCATGACCAGCGAAGGTCCTGGCCCCTGCCGCGAGCTAAAGGAAGCGCTCAATGAACAAGGTGGGCAACATGAACAAAGTGACATTTCCCAACGCCTGCCAGCTGATGCGCTGGCATTTTCACCCCATGGGCTTCGAGGGCAGCATGGACGCCCCCGGCAGCATGATCGCCCGCCTGTTCGACCGGGCCAGCGGCGAGACGTTGATCGCTATCGCGGGGATTCCGTGCGCTACGGTGATGAACGCGGCTGATGTGGAGCGCATCATCGAGGCCGTGGAGGATGAATTGGAGAGTTTCGTGCCGCCGGTTTCGTTGCGGGCGTGAGGCGGGGCTAACCGCCCCACTCTGACGGTAACCACGATGCGAAGCGAGTCGCTCTTGATCTGCTTTTGATCTCAGGCGCCCCGTTCCAACTGTGTCGCCTGTCAGGCCGCCTTCGCGAGCAAGCCCGCTCTCACAGTTGGATCGTGGAGTGTCAGGTAGATAGGCGTCTGCTGTCAGGCCGCCATCGCAGGCAAGCCAGCTCCCACATGTTCGATCCCGTGTTGTCAGGTAGAGACGCGTCGGCTGTCGGGCTCTTATTGCAGGTCAGCCAGCCCCCTTCGGCGCACGCTGATCATCAAAAAACACCTTCCTGCCATCCACCCGCTCAGACGCCCTGGGCACATTCACGCCTTGGCCTTCCGGCTTCTCCACATACCAATAGCAATGGCTGACCGCCCGGGTGATCCCCACATAGGCCAGGCGCAACACCTCGTCTCTCTGGGCATTGTCATAAGGCTCACTGTCGCCATCCTTACCCAAGCCCGCCATGCGATAGACCTGATTCTTGTACGGCGAGCTGGTGACATGCTGACAATCGCCCAGCAAGAACACCGCATCCGCCTGCAAGCCCTTGGCACTGTGATAAGTCAGCTGTTTAAGCCTGCGCGCCTGAGGCGCCGAGCTAGAATCCACATTAACTACAGACTGAATATGCTCTTGAATCAATAACTTATCGCTACTTTTTCGATAAAGCATCAGGATCGAATCGCCCCGCTGATAGTGCTCGAGCAACCGCTGCCCCAGTGCCGCGTCGTCACGCTCCAACACCGTGACGGGCACCAATACCTTGGGCTCGCCACTGGCCTTGGCCTTCTTGCCCGGGATGGCCGGCGCGCTACGGACGATATGTTCGGCAGCGTCGATGATGTGCTGGTGGCTGCGGTAGTTCTCGCCCAGCATCACGCGGGTGGTGCTGGGCGAAACAAACTCCTTGTTGAACTCCATGAAGTACTTGGGCGAGCTGCCGCGCCAGCCATAGATGGATTGCCAGTCATCCCCCACGCACAGCAAGGATGAGCGTTGGGCTGCGCGCCCGACGTGCATGGCCGGCCCACGGCTGCGGATTTCGCGCAGGCTGGCGCGGATCCAGGACACGATCTGCGGCGATACGTCCTGGAATTCATCGATCATCAAGTGCGACATCGGCCGCAACAAGGGATCACTCAGCAGCTTGAGGTTCTCCGGGGTGTTTTCGCCAAACAGCGAGAACATCCGGTTGTAGGTCATGATCGGCGGCGATTGTTCCAGCAGGTGATCTTCCAGCGCCTTCCAGAAAATGCTCAGGGCCTCGAAGAACAGCCGATCCGGGTCGTCCTTGGCAAAACTCATCTGGCCAACCGCCGTGGGGACATCCAGGCCGAGGTTCTCGATAAACCCGGCTGCCATGACAAAACTGTCCAACAGGGGCGCCGAGGCGAGTTCGCCTTTAACCTTGTAATCGAAGCCTGGCCCGGCCGTGGCATCGCCGCCCAGACTGCTCAAAAGGCGCTTTGAAGATTCGTAATTATCCAGCCATATCAGTGGCTTATTACAGAAAGCTTGAAACAACGTGCGCTTTACTGCCCATTCTGCACGCACCGAGAGTTTCGAACTCGGCCGACTGATCTGCGGGTTTTCACGCCCATCGAACCCCAGTACCACCCAGGCGTCCAGCTCCGGGATGTAGCCGTGGCAATGAAATCGCGCGCCGTTGATTTCAAAGGTCTGACGGCTGGGTTCGATACCTTTGATCGGCCAGGCACCGGCGCGAAACCACAGGTCCTCAATCACATCACAGAGTTCTTCATCGCGCTTGGCGGCCAATTCAGTCACGGCCATACGCTTTTGCACGTCAGGATGATCGCGCTCCAGCTCCTTGAGCTGAAGGCTATGGCGGGCCAAGGGTGCAATCAACTCGCGAAAACGCTGATGGCGGCCATACAAGCGGTGATAACAAGCGTTCATCTGCTGGCGCTGGGCGTCACTGATACGCAGGTCGAAGGCGTTGCTGTCGGCGTCTTCAAAACCACCGCTGAGGTTCTCAAAGGCCTGCAGCCGCTCAAAACCCGGCAGGCTGCGCACCATCGGCAGGATGCGCGAATGAAAGGTGCGCACCAGCGCCTGGGCTTCCTTGCTGCCAAGGGGTTGGCCCCACAGGTTGAGAATTTCCATGAGTTTGTTGATAAAGTCCTTGCGCGACTCGCGGGTGAACGTCACCACAGTCATCGAACTCAGTTCAAAGCCCAGGTAATGGCTGAGCAGCAGGATGCGCAGCACCAGGGACGTCGACTTGCCAGCGCCGGCCCCCGCAATCACTGAGGTCGAGGGGGTGTCGCTGAAGATCATCTTCCATTGCGCCGCGCTTGGCTGCGCATGGGCTGGCAGCAGGCGCGCGACATCGGCCTTCATGCGCTTCTTCACCTCTGCGGTGAGCGGCAATCGCCAATCGTCGAACAGGCTGTCATCTATGCCTGGCGCACGGTGCTCATCGGGGCGAAAGTCACGAATCAGCAGGACTTGTCGGCCCTCCTCGATGCCATCAGCCCTACCCTCACGGTAACCGTACTCAACGCCCGCCTCATGCCCACTGCGAAAGCCGTCGGCCTGGCCATGCAACCAGGAAAATCGATGCTGCGCACGCAAACGGGTGAGGCCATGGCCGAACAGGCGCGCGGCAAGCCGCTTCAACAACGGCATTTCAGCCAAGGGGCGCAGTTCGGGGGGTAGATCAGGCTGTTGTTGCGACACGCGGACTCCTGCGGTGAGCTTGTTTTGACCAAGCCGTCATGGTCGCCGGAAACGCCGCTCAGTTCCAGCCAAATGCTTTGTTGTCATGCAGTTAGGCGATGAAGTGAAAGTGAACACCGGGGTTAAACATCGAATAAATGAATCATAAACAGGCATTTTTTACGCTTTTTCTCGATCATGCGCTGCTGGATGATAGGTTCATCAACAGGAGACGATCATGCTTGAACTTCGACCTTTCAACACACTGGGCGGCGCCCACCATGGCTGGCTTGACGCTCATCACCACTTTTCCTTTGCCGAATACCACGACCCCCAGCGCATGCACTGGGGCAACTTGCGGGTATGGAACGACGACATCATCGCCCCCGGCAGCGGCTTTCCCCAGCACCCGCACCGCGACATGGAAATCATCACCTATGTGCGCGAAGGGGCCATCAGCCATGCCGACAACCTGGGTAACAAAGGCCGCACCGAAGCCGGCGACGTGCAAGTAATGAGCGCGGGCACCGGCATTGCCCACAGCGAGTACAACCTGGAGGCCACGCCGACCAAAATCTTCCAGATCTGGATCATCCCCAATGAAGCCGGCTTGCCACCGTCCTGGGGCGCCAAACCGTTTCCACAAGGCAACCGCGAGGGCTTTGTAACCCTGGCCAGCGGCAAGGCTGGCGACAGTGAAAGCTTGCGAATTCGTGCGGATGCACGCTTGGTGGCAGCTAACCTGAAAGCTGGAGAAAGTGCGGAGTACCGGCTGGACAGTGGCCGCCGGGCGTACCTGGTGCCCGCCACGGGCGTGATTGACGTCAATGGCGTGCAGGCAAAGGCGCGAGATGGTGTGGCGGTTGAGGATGAACAGGTATTGCGGGTAACGGCGATTGAGGACAGCGAAATCGTGCTGGTGGACCTGGCCTGATCTCAACTCTCGTTGCTATCTAATGTGGGAGGCGGCTTGCTCCCTCCCACACTTCTACCGCATGAGTGTCAGTTATTGGCTGATTGCACCATCAACCAACACCTGCGCCTCCTCCACCAGTTGCTTGAGGTGCTCTTCGCCAACGAAACTCTCGGCGTAGATCTTGTAGATGTCCTCAGTGCCCGAGGGCCGTGCGGCAAACCAGCCGTTTTCGGTCATGACTTTCAAGCCGCCAATCGCCTGGTTGTTGCCCGGCGCATGGCTGAGGATCTGCTGAATGGTCTCCCCGGCCAATTGCGTGGACGTGACCTGCTCCGGCGACAGTTTGCCCAGTAGGGCTTTTTGCGCTGGAGTGGCTTTGGCATCCACACGGATAGCGAACGGCTCACCGAGGGCATCGGTCAGGCCGCGGTAGATCTGGCTGGGGTCCTGGCCTTTGCGCGAGGTCATTTCGGCGGCCAGTAAGGCCGGGATAAGGCCGTCCTTGTCGGTGCTCCACACGCTGCCGTCCTTGCGCAGGAACGAGGCACCGGCGCTTTCTTCGCCGCCAAACCCCAACGACCCTTCAAACAAGCCATCGGCAAACCATTTGAAGCCCACTGGCACTTCGTACAGGCGGCGACCAATACGCGCTGCGACGCGGTCGATCAGGCCGCTGCTCACCACGGTCTTGCCTACGGCTGCATCGGCGCGCCAGTCCGGACGGTTCTGGAACAGGTAGTCGATGGACACCGCCAGGTAGTTGTTGGGCGCCAGTAAACCTCCGGAAGGCGTGACAATGCCGTGGCGGTCGTGGTCCGGGTCGCAGGCGAAGGCAACGTCGAAACGCTCCTTGAGCCCGATCAGACTTTGCATGGCGTAGCTGGAAGACGGGTCCATGCGAATCTGGCCGTCCCAGTCGACGCTCATGAAGCGGAAGGTTGCGTCGACCTCGGTATTCACCACCTCCAGGTTCAAGCGGTAGTGCTCGGCAATCGCCGACCAGTAGCGCACCCCTGCTCCGCCCAGTGGGTCCACGCCCAAGCGCAGGTCGGCGCTGCGGATCGCGTCCATGTCGATCACATTGATCAGGTCGGCCACATAGCTGTTGAGGTAGTCATGGCGATGGGTGGTGTCGGCCTTGAGCGCCTGGGCGTGAGTGATGCGCTTGACCCCGGCCAGCTTGTTGGCGAGCAGTTCGTTGGCCTTGGCTTCGATCCACTTGGTGACATGAGTATCAGCCGGGCCACCGTTAGGCGGGTTGTACTTGTAGCCGCCACTTTGCGGCGGATTGTGGGACGGTGTAATCACAATGCCGTCCGCCAGGCCGCTGGTACGGCCGCGGTTGTAGCAGATGATGGCGTGGGAAATCGCCGGCGTCGGCGTGTACTCGTCGCCCTCGGCCAGCATCACATGCACGCCGTTGGCCGCCAGTACTTCCAAGGCGCTGGCACCGGCTGGCGTCGACAATGCATGGGTATCCAGGCCGACAAACAAAGGGCCAGTGATGCCCTGCGCTTCGCGGTACAGGCAGATGGCCTGGCTGATAGCCAGCACATGCCACTCGTTGAAACTCAGTTCAAACGAGCTACCGCGGTGCCCGGAAGTACCAAAAGCCACACGCTGAGTGGAGATCGCTGCATCAGGCTGGCCGGTGTAGTAGGCCGTGACCAGTCGCGGGATATCCACCAGCAACTGGGCTGGCGCCGGTTTGCCCGCAAAAGGACTGATAGTCATGCATAAACCTCGAAAAGAAGGATTCGGAAAAAATGACAGTTTACTGGGACTTGGACTACTGCGCGACGGTATCGATCCGACGGCCTGAAGAGAAATTTCGGATAATTGAGGTGAGGATATGCACTCGGCCTGACAGCCTGATTGGCCGTCAGCCCCCTATCGCTGCATCGGTATCTACACAATTTTGGTGCGACGCTGGACCTGTGGCGAGGGAGCTTGCTCCCGTGACGGCCCTGCAGACGGCGCTGATCTAACTGACGCGCCGAGATCTCAATGTGGGAGCTGGCTTGCCTGCGAAGGCGGCCTGACAGTCAACACAGTTGGACCGTGTACATATCCATTCCTGCGGTTAAGGCTACTTAGGGTTCCGCCCTGACGGCGGCTCACTTTTGAAAAGCGCAAAAGTAAGCAAAACGCTCTTGCCCCACCACTCGGCACCTCGCTTAGGCTCGGTGTGCCCGTAATCCGCCAGTGATTTGGGGGGCCGCCGCCACGCGCCATCCATGGCGCGGGGCGGCTAAACCGGCATCCCTGCCGGTTTACCCCCCAAATCCCTGTCGAATTCCGGCCAGCGTGGTTTAACGGGGCGCTTGAGATCAAAAGCAGATCAAGATCAAGAGCGGCTCGCTTCGCATCGTGGTTACCGTTGGCTGCTACAACCTACAAAATTGTGTAGATACCTATGCCTATCGCAGTTCAAGCCAGCTCCCACATTGGATAGTTGTAGGAGCGAGCTTGCTCGCGAAAAACGCACAGGCGCCGCGTCTATTCAGGCAGCGCGCGTTATCGTTGACGTTTTTCGCGAGCAAGCTCGCTCCTACTCAGTCTGCGCCTGCCGTAGTGACTGCGCCAGCGTATCCAGGGCGATGTCCAGGTTGGGATGGCCGCTGAAGGTATGGCTCAAGCGCATATGCTGGTGATGTAAACCACTGAGACTGAAGAGCTCGCCGGGGGCAATCACCACCTGCTGGGCGAGCATGCGCTGGAATACCAGGCGCATGTCCACCGGCGCCATGGACTGCAACCAGAAACTCGCCCCGGCCACGGGCATGCGGTAGTGCACACGCCCTTGCATACGCGCATCCAAGCGGTGACTCATGGCGTGCGCCTGCTCATGGAGGCGCTGGCGCAACGTCTGCAGGTGCTGGTCGAACCGACCGCTTTCGTACAGCCGGGCAATGGCGCGTTGTCGGATAGCGGACAATCGAAACGAACGCAGTAAGAATTGGCGCTGCAATTCACTGCTCATCTGCTGCGCCAGCAGGTAACCAAAGGGCGCCTCCGGGCCCAACACCTTTTCGAACGAAGAAAACACAATCAGCCGCTCTGGGTTGACCAGGCCGCGCAAGGCCGATCCGGGCGGCGCAAAGCTCAGGTCACCAAAGGTATCGTTCTCCAGCAACCAGCAGCCGTGCTGGTCGAGCAGACGCGCTACGTGCAGCCGCTCGGGCTCGGTCATGGCGTTCCCCGAGGGCATGCTGACCACGGACGAGAGCAGCACCAAGTGCACCGGCTCATGGCGCAGCAGGTGCTCAAAAGTGGCCAAATCCGGGCGGCCGTCGGCGCGCCAAGGCCATTCAATGACCCGCACACCTGCGGCCTGTAGCAGGCGCAACACCAGGTAATCGCAGGGAGATTCAACCACCACCACGGTGCCTTTAAGGCCCAGGGCATCAATCAGGATGTCCAGAACACCTTGAAGGTCGGCGCCCACATACACCTCATCCGCTTGCCAACAACGGGTGGGCGACGAGGTATAGCGTGCGGCCAAGGCGGCGCGCAACTCCCACACACCACAGGGTTGCGAAGGTTGCAGGTGATGGGGATACCGGCGTACCAGTTGACGCTCCAGCGCCAGCAACGCGCCATCCAGCGACCCCAACAGCGCCGGTTCATCGCCACTGAGCACCACCATCGCCGGGCGCCGGGCGGCCGTGTACAAACGCTCGAGCAAGTCTGTACCTGCCATAAGGGGCGCGTTTGCAGCCACGGGCCAGGCGAAGTAGCCGGACTTGGCCACCGAGTACACTCGTCCTTCCTTTTCCAGCAACGAATAGGCGTACTGAATCGTCGAGATCGACACATTCATGCGCGTCGATAACTGCCGCAGGGAAGGCAGTTTCACTGGCGTTTCCCGGCTGACTTCGTTGATCAGATTGATCATGTAGCGGTACACCGCCTGATAGGCAAAATCTACTTGCCGCTCCCCCCGAAGGTTCATTGTTGATCACCGGCTTTGATTGGCGAATACACGCTGCTAACGCCCCGACACTTGGGCGATGCGCACCTTGGGCCGCGCCAGCGTTTGTTTGCATACCCGCATGCCGCGCCCTCCCAGCAGCGGGCGCTTACGATACAGGTGCTGCAACAGCGGCAGCGGCAGCCCACTGGTATCCACTAGCCACTGGTGCAGGATGTCCGCAGCGGGTTTGCCCTGTAGTGCCTTGTGCAGTTCAGGAAGTGCCACCAGCATGCCGGGATGGCATTGACGCAAGAAGCTCTCCAACCGTTCGCCATGTTGAACGAAGGGCGCAAACAACAGGCACGTCAACTGGCTGTCGTCCAGGCCGGAGAACTCCTGAATGTAGGCGGTGGACAGCAACTGCCCCTCTGGCCCTGACGCTTCTTTGATCAGCGCGACCGGTACTTGCCTGCGGTGCAGGAAGTCTGCCGCACGCCGAACAAACCCCGCGACGCCATGTTCGTAGGACAGCTCACGCAGACACTGGGCCTGCACGCCGTGCAAATGCGCCATGAGCAATGGGTTGGGATAGGCGGGATGGCTGAAATGGAACTCGAACGGGTCCCGTTTGTAGGCGAGGAACCCGGTGAGCAGTGGCGCATGGGCGACATCGGCGTCCTTGAGCAGATCAGCGATGCCGATATAGGCCAAATGACGATGCCCGCCCCGGCCCGGACTTTCGTTGCCGGCATAGTGCTCGCCATAGAGGTCGCGGTAGCACCCCACGCTCCATTCCTCCATGCGTGCAAACCACCCATTGAGCGACGATGGCTTGCCGGGCGCAAATGCAAGGCCGGTCGCCAGCGCATTTTTTTTCAGCCACGCGATGTATTGGCTTTGCTTGCGCACTGAATCACCGCTGACCAGGGCATGCACGCCGCCGTTCCAGGTAGCGACCCGCTGGTAGAAATCGCCCAGGGCCAGGAGCGTGTCATCGCACAGGGCGGCGCGGATATCGCCGGACGTCAGGTGCCCAATCATCAGTTTGTTACGCTGGCTGATTTCCCGAGCGGCACTGGACGCCGGGCGCTGATGGTTGAACGGCAGCACCTCATGGTTTTCCACCATCAACAGCTCTACCCGTGGGTCGTCATGGAAGAACAGCGCTGCGTAGCCCTGATTCAGGCAGTCGAGCGTTGCTTGAGTCATACCCGCATGCCGCAATGTTGCCACCCGTATCTGAAAAGTCTTGGGCGAGCGGCCGGCAATGGTCAGTTGCGCCGCACGCAGCAACGCGAGGGTGTAGCTGCTCACTTCGCCGCCACCGTGGGCGATCAGTACTTTGTAATTGCCCACTTGTTCCATGCCGCCTGCGGCCACCACGATGCGCTGAACGAGCAATTGAAGTGACGTTCGTTCGGCACGCGTAAAGTGCCCGATTAAACGTTGCAGAACTTGCTGGTAAACATAGCTCATGGCTTGTTCATGAATAGTGCTCATCGTTCTACTACCCGAGTTGAAATATCAGTTTCAAGCAACTACCAAACAGCGTTGCTCGACTTATTACATCTGTAGGCTTGTCATCCAGTGCGCAGCACAAGTTTGAGTCAACATTAGCACCTTGCAACAAAAGCGCAGGTGAGAGCATTGAGGGGGCCTATGGCCGCCCCGCCGGAGAATCCAGCGCCTGCGCGGGCTCTAGCGAAATAGCTATTAGCCTTAGGAATGTTCCGACAACGTCCTACACTGTTTTAACTAAGCAATTAGAGAATTGTCCGACAAATATTAATCACCTGCGCACCTTGGGTGCGCGTAAAGCAAAAGGGTATTCGTTTTGCACTTGCCGGGAAAAACAATCCGAGCCTCGTTAGTTCTGAAGGTGCGTGACGCAACTGCCGTGTAATCAATCATGGCTCAATCCTTGAGATAACAATGAAGACTCAATTATCGGCACTCAAATAATGATTAACAGATACAGAACAGCGTCAAAAAGCAGCTCAGATGAGCTGCCTGCCCAACTTAAATGACGCCCACACACAAGCGCCGCACTGGATTTCAGGGCGGCGCAAGGCAATAACAGTATTGTTTACGGGGCAGAACGCCCCTGCGGCGGCTCAACCCCGGTGCGGGTTAAGCCCTGTCAAATGGCGCATTTGCCTCATCAGCTCAGGCGCCGGAGTATTCATTTGCGAATACTCCTACAGCTCAAACAGCTTCAACCTGCAACGCCACCCGTTCGCGGCAAGGGCATTCGTCCATGTATCGGTGCGCTTCGACGAACTGACTGAATGGAAATACCGTAGTCTTCAGTGGGACAAGCACCCGGTCGGCTGTCAGCTGGTTGATATCGCGCAACGCGCGCTGCAACGCCACGTGATCCTGGATAATGCCCAACTCCGGCTTGCCGGTGAAGTTGCCGATACAGTGCACAAAGAACTGAATGTTCTTCTGGAACGCCGCACAGGCCGGGAATGGCGTCTGGTTGCCACCTTGCAGGCCATACAGCACCAGGCTGCCGCGCGGCGCCAGGACGTCCCCGAGCAGCGACATCTGCGGGCCACCCAGGCCATCGAACACTACGTCGACGCCCCGGTTGTCGGTGAACTTGTTGATCTGCATCAGCAGGTCTTGTTCTTCGGTCACGATGACTTTTTCTGCCCCGAGGGACAGCAGGTATTCACGTTCAGCACTGTCTTTGGTGGCGGCAATCACCCGCACACCCAGGGCCTTGCCCAACTGCACAAACGAAGGGCCGGCACAGTGGCTGGCATCGGTCACCAAAGCGAACTGGCCGGGTTTGACCCGCGCCAGGTCCATGTAGGCAAAGTACGCAATCAGCAGTGGCGTGTAGTGCACGCTCGCTTCAATCGGACTCAAGACATCCGGATAACGGGTCAGGGCCGAACGGGGCAAGACGATCTGCTCGCCATACACCGGGTAATCATTGGGGCTCTCGGCCGGAAAACTGGCCACTTTATCGCCCACCGCCAGGTCATCCACGCCGTCGCCGAGGGCAACCACAACCCCGGCCATCTCATGGCCCAGGCCAGAAGGCAGGCGTGCATGGGAAGACGCCAGGTTCTGGCGCCACAGGATGTCGTACCAACTGATGCCGATCGCGTCGACACGCACCTGCACTTCGCCCGGTGCGGGCTGCGCGGCCGCATGCTCTTCGCATTTGAGCACCTCGGCCGGACCAAACTTGTGAAAACGGATCGTGCGGGACATCGCAAACCTCGTCAAAGTAACCTCTAATGCCATGAACTTTATCTGGGCTTTGGGGGTAAGACCACCGGTCACCATTAATAGTCGACATGCCTGTCATTGATTCCGCGAAGGAGGAACACCCCTCAACTATCGTAGGAAAAATCAATTAGCCGGTGCAGAGTACCAGCCTTTCCCCGTAAGATTCATGCCGGTCATCCCTCTGAATCGAACCTCAGGGGTTGCTACATGACCGCTCACATCAAGTTTGCTGACTCTTCCAGGACACAAGATGAACCGTAACGACCTGCGTCGTGTCGACCTTAACCTCTTGATCGTATTCGAAACCTTGATGCATGAGCGCAGTGTGACCCGCGCCGCCGAGAAATTGTTCCTCGGCCAGCCGGCCATCAGCGCAGCGTTGTCACGCCTGCGCGGGTTGTTCGATGACCCCCTGTTCGTGCGCACCGGGCGCAGCATGGAACCCTCGGCCCGCGCCGTGGAAATCTTCGCCCTGCTCTCCCCGGCCCTGGACTCGATCTCCACCGCCGTCAGCCGCGCCGCCGAATTCGACCCTGCCACCAGCACCGCCGTGTTTCGCATTGGCCTGTCCGACGACGTGGAATTCGCCCTGCTCCCGCAACTGCTCAAACGCCTGCGCTCCGAAGCCCCCGGCATCGTGCTGGTGGTACGCCGCGTCAACTACATCCTGATGCCCAGCCTGCTCGCCTCCGGCGAAATCTCCATCGGCGTCAGCTACACCGCCGACCTGCCCGCCAACGCCAAACGCAAGGTACTGCGCCGCAGCCTGCCCAAACTGCTACGCGCCGACAGCGTACCGGGCTCGCTGAGCCTGGATGACTTCTGCTCACGGCCCCACGCCCTTGTGTCCTTTGCCGGCGACTTGAGCGGGTTTATCGATGAAGAGCTGGAAAAACTCGGCCGCAAGCGCCACGTTGTGCTCGCGGTGCCGCAGTTCAACGGCCTGGGTACGTTGCTGGCGGGTACGGACATTCTGGCCACCGTGCCGGATTACGCGGCGGAAGCGCTGACCTCGGCGGGTGGGTTGCGTGCCGAAGACCCGCCGTTACCGGTGCGCTCGTTTGAGCTGCATATGGCGTGGCGGGGTTCGCAGGATAATGACCCGGGGGAGCGGTGGTTGAGGTCGCGGATTCAGATGTTTTTTGGGGACCCCGATAGCCTGTAATAGAATTCCACTAAATTCCATAAACCCGTTTTATAACAATAATTTATTGGTTATTTCAGTCCATCGTCGTCTGTCTAAATCCAACGATTGCGCAGTCAGTAGGCAAAGGCTGGGTGTTCGTCTCTCCGGTCTATCCGGGACGTCCCATAAACCCGACCTCTATGCTCAAGTCTTTTCAGCGCATCTGGCCGGAGTACAACATGACGGCCCATGGCTTTCGTGCCCTACAGGACCATTGCACACGAGCATTTGGGTATAGATCCTATCGTGCTTGAACTGTCTTTATCCCACCGAATGCCGGCTGCGCTCGGAGCAGTGTACGCACGGGCTCAATTGCTCTTGACGGTGTACTTGTTTATTACGGGGTTCAAACACGAAAAGAAGAACGGTGGATACCGGCTATACCCACCACCAGCCCCCACACGTCAGGGCAATGACCGCGCCTACTCCCAGCAGCCACCAGAACAGGGTGCGCTTACGCACTTGTGCACCCGCAGGTACGCATTCAGGAGGGCCCTCAGGGAGCGGTTCAATTGGCACAATCACCACGGGCAAGTTGTCTCGGTTGAAGGGCTCTATACCGGCAAGCCCCATGCAGCGAAAGCCAACGTGGAGGGAATCGTAATCAGCAGGTCGAAGCAGGCTCTGACAGCCCGTGAGGGTGAAGAAAAACAAAAGAAGGCAGGCCTGGTTTTAACATGGCGTCCGTGCGTCCTTGCGGTAAAAACAGGCATTATGCCGGCGATTGATCCCATGCCCAATTCGCAGCTCCCCCAGGTCAAAGCGTTTTTGCAGAGCAAAGGGGGCTCCTTTGGCGACCCGATAGCCTCTAAGCGTCGAAAGTCCGGCATGCGTGCGGCGTTATGCCGGTAACCCACGCTTGAATCCAGACCTGCACAGGCCTACCCTGCACGCGTCGAACAATCACCCAACACGTCAAGGAAGACTTCAAATGTGGGATGGCAGCGTTACTTTTGGCGACTCATGGGCCGGTTACATTGGCCGTGCCGATCAAAACACTGCTCACTCCCATGTCGCCATCCAACTGTGCATCGGCGTAGGCCAACCCGCCACCCTGGAGCTGCCGGGAAAGGTGATCCGTGCGGCAGGCGTGATCATCGGTCCCAACGTCGAACACCGTGCCGTGGCCGAAAGTCATCCGGTGGCATTTTTGTATGTCAGCCCGGACACGGCGTTGGGCCGTGCGCTCAATGCGTTGCTGCAAGACGATGGCATCGCCCTGGCCAGTGACGAACTGCTGGAGTGTTTTCGCCGGAGCACGTCCCTGTCGCACTTTGTCGACGCCCTCTCGCGGCTGCTGGCAATTACCCCGCCGATCGACCACAGGCTCTACAAAGCGCTGAATATTTTGCGCCTTGACCGCGACGGCCCTGGTTGCGTCAGTCGCGCAGCCCAAGCGGTGGGGTTGTCCAGCCCGCGCTTGCGCTGCGTCGCCACCCACCAGATGGGTGTTTCCCTCTCCCAATGGATCATCTGGAACAAATTGGAGCGCGCCTCCAAATCCCTCGCCGGTGGGTCGACGTTGTCGGACGCCGCTGCCGACGGCGGCTTCTCCGACCAGGCGCATCTGGCTCGCATGATGCGCCGCATGATTGGCATGACGCCGCGCACCGCCGCCGAGGTTTTGCGTAAGACAAGCGTTTCGTTCAAGACGCGCTGATATCAAAACGCCAATATCAATCGCATCTTATTCGCGACCACGTTAAGCGCTGAGCACCGGCTCCCAGAGCACCTCAGCGCCACCGAAAGTGAATAGAAGAGTGTTCGCCCGGGGCACCTGTGCCTGCGATTCGGCGAAACGCACCATGAATTCTTTCGATGAATCCGCAGGATGCGCCCTACATGTCAGCACAGCAAAAATTAACCGTCCTTCTCACTGGAGGCTCAGGGGTGCTCGGTGAGTCACTGATCGACTGCCTGGCAGAGGACTTTCACTTGGTCTGCCTGGCGCGCAAAAGCCGTATCCGCGATCCCCGAGTGGAAGTGCTCAAGGGTGATATTTGCAGCGCTGACCTGGGCCTGGCCAGCGACGTTTATGCGGCGCTGGTTGAGCGTGTCGACTGGGTGATCCACGCCGCGGCGGTGACGCGACTGGACGGTGATATCGACCAGATTTTTTCGGTTAACTACCTCGGCACCGAAAACGTCGTGGCCTTTGTGCAGCAAGCCAAGGTGCCGCTGTATCACATCAGCACCGCCTTTACTCACCCCTGCGACTATTACGAAGGCGTACAAGCAGAAACGCCTTACGAAGTCGCCAAGCGCCAGGCCGAAACCCTGGTGCGCTCGGCCGGCATCGACGTGTCGATCTTTCGTCCGTCCATCATTATTGGCGACGCCAGCACCGGGCATATGCCCAACTTCCAGGGTTTCCATATGACCATGGGGCTGATGATGTCTGGCGTGCTGCCCATCGTGCCCTGCCCGCCTGCTGGCTATGTCGACCTGATCGCCCGTGACGTCGCGGCGCGAGCGATCGCCAACGCGCTGCACCAGCGTTTGATCGGCGACGATTATTTTCTCACAAGCGGCCCGCAGGCCCTGGATCTGACGGGTCTGCTGGACCTGATGTGCCAGTCCATGGACACCCAGAAACAACCCTTCACACGGCCACGCTGCATGGCGCCGGACATTTATGAACGGTTGATCCGCCCGGTATTTCTACCGGCGCTGAGCGGCAATATCCAGGCCGCCCTGACCCGTGCCACCCAGTTGTGCCGCTATGCCTGCCTGCGCACGCCACTGCCCACTTCATTGCCGCAGTTACTCGGCGAGCCGGCATTCAGCCAACGCGACGTCAGCCGTGAGTTGCTGCTCTCGCTCAACCACCTGGCGCCCAAGCTGGGGGCTCTGACGCGCATGCTCAAGCAGCCGGTGACAACGCCCACAGAAGCGAGCGTGGCATGAACCACACTGTTATCGAACCTACTCTCGACGCCGCACAGGTCGACCAATACCTGCGCCAGCACGTCAACTCAGGCTACGCACGCCTCGCGTCGCTGATGAACCTGCCAATCGAGCAGTCCAGCCGTGGCGTCTACATCTACGACGAGCAAGGCCGCCAATACCTGGATGCAGGCGGCTATGGCGTGTTTTTCCTCGGGCACGGCCACCCGGTCGTCGTGGAAGCGGTTACTCGGCAACTGCAGCAAAACCCTTTGGCCAGCAAGTTGTTGCTCAACCCGCAACAGGCCTTTGCTGCCCACGCTCTGGCCGCACTGTGCCCGGGTGACCTGGACTATGTGTTTTTTTGCAACTCGGGCGCCGAGGCCACCGAAGCCGGCTTGAAACTCGCCCGCCTCAACGGTTGCCGCCGCACGCTGTCGACGCTCGGAGGCTTCCACGGCAAGACCCTCGGCGCCCTCGCGGTCACTGGCCGCGAGAGCTACCGAGAGCCTTTCAGCGGGTTGCTCAGCAACAGCGAGTTCGTGCCGTTTGGCGACAGCGTCGCGCTGGAGCAGCAACTGCGCGCATCGCCGGACAAGGCTTGTGTGATCCTCGAACCGATCCAGGCCGAAGCGGGGGTGATCCTGCCGCCATCCGGCTACCTCAGGCGCGTGCGCCAACTGTGCGATCAATATGGCGCCGTGCTGATTATCGACGAAATCCAGTCTGGCCTGGGTCGCACCGGCTATTGGTGGGGCTGCGATCAGGAACAGGTGGTGCCCGACATCATGCTGGTGGGTAAAAGCCTGTCCGGCGGCTGCGTACCGGTGAGCGCCATGGTGGCCCGCGCCGAGATCTACGCGCCGTTCAATCGCAACCCTACGGTCCATACCTCGACCTTCGGCGCCAACCCGCTGGCCATGGCGGCTGTGCAGGCCACGCTGCAAGTGATGGTGCAAGAAGACCTGGTCACGCGTGCCCGCCTGCTCGGCCAGGACCTGCACGCCCGCTTCAGCGCGCTGTTGCAGCAACAGGGCTTGGCCGAACGCGTGCAACTGCGCAGCGCGGGCTTGCTGCTGGGCTTTGAATTCGCCGAGGCCTCAATCGCCGCCAACATGGTCATGGCGCTGATCGAGCAACGCATCATTGTGTGCCACTCGCTCAATGACCACCGGGTGCTAAGGCTCACGCCGTCGCCACTGCTGACGGCCCAGGATTGCAACTGGCTGATCGAAGGCTTCGCCCAGGCGCTGACCACTTCGATGCCATCCCTTTAAATGGAGTTTCCCCCCATGCAAGAAGTCAACGTGCAGGCCCATATCCCCCATGCCTGCGCTGATGAAGTATTTGCGGTGATCAGCGATTTCAGCAACTACGTCGAGCTCTGCGAATCGGTGCGCAATATCAGCATCAACAAGGTCAGCGACCAGGTGTCGTTCACGTCCTGGGAGGTCAACTTCCACAGCGGCATTCTCAAGTGGCAGGAGCGTGACACCTTCAATGCCGACACCCGAGAGATTCATTTCGAGCAGATGGCCGGCGACGTCGATCACTTCTCCGGCACCTGGCACGTCTTGCCGGATGGCAAAGACGCGATCATCACCTTCAAATCACGCTTCGACCTGGGCCTGCCGATGCTCGCGGACATGCTCGACCCTGTGGCTAAACAAGCTATCCGGGACAACATCCACTCGATCATCACCGGCCTGTTTCCGGCGAGCTACTTGAAGGCCTGAACCATGTCACTGTCGTTACTCAATCGCTCACGCGATTTGCTTGAACGCTACGCCCCGGGTTTTGACGAGCGTTTGGCGGCCATTCCGAGTGCCCAGCGCGAAGCGCCACAGAGCGAGGTCATCGCCCTGTTCAAGCAACATGGCCCGGTAGGTCTGCTGGTCAACCGTGAAGCCGGCGGGCTGGGCGCGAACATCCTTGACGCGGTGCATGTGCAGATCGCCCTGGGCGCCCGCTCGCCCTCGCTGGCGGTGGCCAGCACCATGCACCAGTTTTCCGTGGCGAGCCTATTGGCACTCACGCAAAACGGCGGCGGCGCCGAAGGCCTGTTGCTGGCCGCCGTCGCGCAAAACCGCTTGCTGCTGTCTTCGGGGTTTGCCGAGGGCACCTCCGGAGCGGGCATTCTCGACTCGGCCATGCAGGCAGTGCACACCCCAGACGGGGTGTTACTCAGCGGCAGCAAGAAGCCCTGCTGCCTTGGGCAGTCGATGGACTTGCTCACCGCCAGCTATATCCGCCAAACCCCTGGTGGCGAAGAGCTGATGGTCGCATTGATTCCGGCCACTGCAGCGGGCATCAGCCGTAATCCTTTCTGGCAGAACAGCGCCCTGGCCGGCGCAGAAAGCATCGAAGTACGCCTCAACGAAGTGCTGGTGCCCGAGCGCATGGTGTTTTCCGCCGGTTACACGCACCAACTGGGAGACGTGCAAACCGTGGGTTTCATCTGGTTCGAACTGTTGATCTGCGCATCTTATGTGGGTGCCTGCGCCAGCCTGATCGAGTCGGTCACAGACGCCGCTCGCTGGACCGCGCATCACCGCGTGGACCTGGCAGCCGACCTGCAATTGGCGATCAGTGCCCTGGAAGGCGCGGCCCTGGATATCGAGCGTAACCCACAGGACTTGCCTAACGTGTTGGCCCGTCTGCTGCTGGTGCGTTACGGCATTGAGCAACGGCTTGCCCAGCTCTCCGACCAGGCCCACGCCATGTTGGGCGGGATGGCGTTCATCACCAGCAACCTGAGTTCCAACGGACTGATGGCCTGCCGCGGCTTGCAATTTCATCCACCGGCCAGGATCTCGATGGCGACCAACCTTGACACCTACCTGTCAGCATCAACCTTCAGCATGACCGGAGCGCACTCATGAACCTGCTCGGAAAAACCATTGTTATCACCGGTACCGCGCGCGGCCTGGGTTTCGCCGCGGCCAGCAAGCTCAAGCGACTGGGCGCCACCGTGATTGGCCTCGATATCCTCGCACCGCAAGACAGCGGCCTGCTGGACGCGTTTTATCAAGTCGACCTGTGTGACCGCCACGCCGTGGCCAACGTGATCAGCGCTATCAGCACCGATTTCGGCGACATCGACATTCTGGTCAATAACGCCGGCACCCTGACACTGGAACGCGGCGAAACCGGGGTCACCGATGAGGTGACCCGCGCAGTGGACGTCAACCTGTTCGCGCCTTGGCAACTGACTTCGGGGTTCCTGCCGGGGCTACTGCGAAAGCGCGGCAAAGTGGTCAACGTGTCCTCATTGTTCGCGCTGGTGAATGCGCCCTACGTGGCCGCCTATGCTGCGAGCAAACGGGCGCTGAGCGCTTATTCGGATGTGCTGCGCATGCAGTATCGCGGGGAGCTTGACGTGGTCACGGTGTACCCGGGGTTCATCGACACGGCGATCCACTTGCCCGCGCAGCGTGTGGGCCTGTCGGTCAAACGCCTGGTGACCTTCAAGTGGGGTGACAAGACCCTGCTGTCCCTGGAAGAAAAACTGGATGCCGCCGCGAACGGCCTGGTGCGCGCCTGCCAGAAAAATGGCCTGCGCAACCGGGGGCTGACGTTCATGGGCACGCTGGCCATGTACACCGCGCGCAGCGTGCCGAGCGTGGTCGATGCCTTTATCGCCATGCGCCTGCGTACGCTCACGCGTGGCGGTCATCTGGTGCTCAACCCTGAACTGATCGAGTAAGCCCTCGCCAATGGCCAGCCATTTACACCCCAAGCCCCAGGTCCGTCTCGACCGTGCCTTGTTCAAGGCCCGATCGAGGGAATCCTTGCTGATCATCGCCTACACCTTGAGCCTGTACCTGCTGCCACTCGCGCTGTTTGTGTGGGTGGCCAACACAGCCTCCACCCTGTGGACGCTGGTGTGTTTGCCATTGGTGGTATTGGCGGGATATGGGTTATTTCTGCAAGCGATCCTTGGGCATGAAGGCTTCCACTTCAACCTGAGCGCGAACCCCATGCGCAGTTGCTACCTGGGCATTGCTACCAGTTCGCTGCTGCCGGGGTTCTGTGTGACCGGTTACTTCGTCGACCATTGGCAACACCACCGGTACAGCAACAGCGCGAAAGACCCGGACTACCAGCTCTTTTCGCGTTATCACACACTGGCGAGCCGCATCACCCTGTCGCGCTTGATTGCCACCCTGCGTTATCTGCAGACCACCTGGCGCCTGGCGTTCGGGCCATTGGTCAATCCTTCGGCGCTGCCGTTGAGTTCGGCGCAAGTGCAATGGCTGGCCCGCTGCAATATCGCCTGCCAGGTTGTATGGCTCAGCCTGTATGGGCTGGCTATCTGGCTAGTCGACGGCCTGTTGTTGGGGTTTTCCTTGAGCCTGGCGGTGGCGTTCCTGCTGTCGGCGGTCAACGCTTATCAGGAACATGCTTTCGACACAGGCCATCTGTTGCCGCCAGCGCGTTCACGCACTTCGCGTCTCAACACCTGGCTGCACGCGGGCTCGAACTTTCACCTGGAACATCATTTTTACCCCGCGGTGCCTTGCTGGCGACTGCCCAAGGTACACCGTCAACTGCTGGAAGCGGGATGGTACGAAAGCCGGCAATACCTGCTGGAAAAGCACTTTGTGCGCTCCTTCCGGTACGCCACCGGTCGCCATCCTTATCGTACAAACACGGTAAACGACACACACCCTTAATTTCCGATGGATTTTGGGCCTGACCCTTCAGGCCGCAGGAGCACGCATGCCTTTTGATATCGACAGCCACATTGAAACCGAGCGCGAACAGCTGTTCAGTCACCCACTGTTCGGCAGTATCCGCAGCGTAGAAGATGTACGCACCCTGATGGAGTTTCACGTGTTCGCCGTCTGGGACTTCATGACCTTGCTCAAGCGTATCCAGCGCGACCTCACGTGCGTGGAGTTGCCCTGGGTACCGCCGGTCCACATCACCGCCGCGCGCCTGATCAACGAAATCGTGGTGGGTGAAGAGACCGACGAGCACCCCGCGGGCGGTTTTATCAGCCACCTGGACCTGTACCTCGCCGCCATGGATGAAATCGGCGCCGACAGCAGCGTATTCCGCCGCTTCCTGGCCGCCATCCAGGCCAAGGTACCTCTGGCTAAGGCGCTCAACGACGCGCAGATTCCGACGGCCGCCAAAGTGTTCATGTGCCAGACCCTCGATGTTGCACAACACGGCAGCACCGAAGCGGTCCTGGCGTACTTCTTCTTCGGGCGTGAAGACATTATCCCCGACATGTTTGGTCGCCTGCTGTCGCAATGGTCGGTCAGTGAACGCGATGTACCGATGCTCACGTATTACTTGAAGCGCCACATCGAGATGGATGGTGACGATCACGGCCCGGCGGCCAAACGCATCATCGCCGAAATCGTCACCAGCCCCGCGCAACACCTGCACATGGTCGAGAGTGCGAAAACCGCAATCAACTCACGGATTGACCTGTGGAATGGCGTGCATCAGTTCCTGCTGGACAAGGCTCAGCCGACGGTGAGCCGTCCTGCGCGGGAGGTCCACACCGTTTCTGAGCCTGCTTGACCTCAACGCGCATCGACAGGGAGTACCACATGACCAAAGGCAAGTTGATAAAACTGACGCTGTGCGGCGTCGTGGTCGGCGGGTTGCTGATACTGGGCTGGCAGCGCTGGCAGTATTCCAGCACCTACGTGAGTACCGACAACGCCGAGCTCGACGGGGTGATCATCCCGGTACGAGCCAAGCTTTCGGGCGTGGTGATCAGTGTGCCGGTGGTGGACAACGTCAGGGTACAAAGCGGCGACCTGCTGTTTCAGATCCGCGACAGCGAGTACCGCTATCAGTTGCAGCAGCGCGAAGCACAGTGGCAAGCATTGCTCGCCGCCGCCGGGCGCGCAGGCGTGCCCGGCGCGCTGGACAGTCAGGTGCTCGGCGCGGTGGCCATGCGCGAGGCCGCGCAGGCGGCCCTGGCTCAAGCAAGCGCCAACCTTGAGCAAGCGCGCAACGACTACCAGCGTGCCCGTCGCCTCGGCGCCCAAGGCGTGCTGAGCACCCAGGACCTGGAAGTGGCCAAGGCGCGTTTCGACGCCCTCAGCCACGCCCAGGGAGTGGCGCGCAGCAACGCCCAGGCCGCCGCTCAAAGTACCTTGGCCAACAAAGCCGAACTCAAGGTGCAGGACTATCGGATCGCGGCCGCGCAAGCGGAGCTGGAACAATCCAGGATCCAGCTCAACGACACCCGCCAGACCGCGCCGATGCGCAGCATTGTCTCGAAAAAAGAGGTGGAACCCGGCCAGTTTGTGGTCGCTGGCCAAAAGCTCATGAGCCTGATCGCCACCGACGCACTGTGGATTACCGCCAACTTCAAGGAGACCCAGGTGGGCCGCGTGCGCGTGGGCCAGACTGCCCGTGTCACCGTGGACGCCTTCCCCGGGCACGCCTTCGACGGCGTCGTCGAAAGCCTGGCACCGGCCACCGGAGCCAAGTTCTCATTGTTGCCCCAGGAGAATGCCACGGGCAACTTCACCAAGGTGGTGCAGCGCGTGCAGGTACGCATCGCGCTCCACGATGTGCCGGATGACTACAAGCCGCTGTTGAGCCCGGGCATGAGCGCGTTTGTCGAAGTGGCCGCACCTGACGACACCGGCCACACGCTATGAAGTCGCCCTATCTGATTGCGCTGACCGTCACGCTGGTGTCGATGATGGAGCTGCTCGATGTCACCATCGTCAACGTAGCGATTCCCAGCCTGATGGGCACCTACGGGGCGTCGGTGGATGAAATCTCCTGGGTCTCCACCGGTTATGTGGTGGCCAACGTGGTGATTCTGCCGGTCAGTGGCTGGCTGTCGGCGTGGTTCGGCCGGCGGACTTATTACCTGGTCTCTACCGCGCTGTTCGTGCTGGCATCGTTGGGTTGCGCGATGTCTGCCGAACTTTGGCAACTGGTCGCGTTCCGGGTGCTGCAAGGCCTGGCGGGCGGCGGGTTGCTGGGGATTTCCCAGGCAATCATCTACGACGTGTTCCCCAAGGAAAAGGTCAGCAGCGGCATGGCGCTTTACGGCGTGGGCGTGATGATGGGGCCCACCTTGGGTCCGACCGTCGGCGGCTACCTGATCGACACGTTGTCGTGGCATTGGATCTTCTTGATCAACTTGCCGATCGGTGCCGTGGCCTTGTTGTTGTGCTGGCTGTGCATCAACGACTCGCCCAACGAACAAAAACCTTCCAGTGTCGACTACAGCGGCTTTTGTTTGCTGGCGCTAGGCGTGGGCAGCCTGCAGATCCTGCTGGAGCGCGGCGAGCACTGGGACTGGATGGCGTCCAACTGGACCGTGGCCTGCCTGTTGCTCAGCAGCTTCAGCCTGGTGGGTTTCTTCTGGTGGGAGCGGCGTGTGGCCAACCCGATCGTCAACGTCGCGCTGTTCCAGAACCGCGAATTCCTGATGGGGTGCATCTGCGCGTTCTGCGTGGGCTTCGGGCTGTACAGCACGTTGTTCATGGTGCCGCTGTTCTTGCAGACCCTGCTGGCGCAGAGCGCTTACCAGAGCGGGTTGGTGATTTTCCCTGGGGCGGTGGCCAGCGCCATCAGCACCTTGGTGATCGGCAAGCTGTCCCAGGAAAACAAGATCGACGAGCGTGTGTTCGTCACCCTGGGCATTGTCATGTACTGCTATGCGATGTTCCTGCACACCCAGTTCACTCTCGACAGTAACCCCGACTCGCTGTACTGGCCCTTGGTGATCCGCGGCCTGGGGCTGGGCATGATCTTCGTGCCGCTGACCAACCTGGCGATGCGTCGCCTGCCGCTGACATTGATCTCCGGCGCCTCAGGCGTACTCAACCTGATGCGCCAGTTGGGGGGCAGCGTGGGCATCGCCATCGCAGCCACCTTGCTCACACGGTTCTCGTGGGAACGCTACCGCCTGCTCTCCGAGCATGTCACCGAATCGAGCCTGGTGGCCAGTGGTTGGGGAGGTGTGGAAACCGACCCGTTGTTTCTTTCCCTGGGCTTGGCGAGCCATCAACAAGCCCTGGCCCTGATGCCTTACCTGCAAGCGCGCGAACAAGGGCAAATGCTGGCGTTCAGCATGCTGTTCGGCACCTTGGGAGCGGTGATGGCCATCGGGATTCCCATGGTGCTGATGATGCGCAGAAGCCACATCAGTCGATAAATCTTTCAGTGGAGCACACCCCTTGCGTATTCCAGGCCTGCATCTGAACACCACCCCGCTGCTCATGCCGCTGTATTGGCTGGCACTCGCCTGCGCGCCCACTCAGGTGTTGGCAGATGACTTGTACCAGCTGTACCAGAAGGCGTTGACCCACGACATGCAGTTCGCCGCCGCCCAGGCCCAGCAATTGGCCACGGCAGAAAAGGAACCGCAAAGCCGTGCCAACCTGCTACCGGACCTGTCTGTCACCGGCGGCGCGGCCTGGGTCGATGCCGAGGATTCCTCCGACTATCATCGCAATCGCAATAACACCAACGCCTACGCCGTGGTCCTCACACAGCCGCTGCTGCGTTGGCAGAATGTGATCGCACACGACCAAAGCAAACTGTTGATCAGCGCCAGTGAACTGCACACCGAACAGGCGCGCCAAGCGCTGATGCTGCGCGTCGCCCGCGCTTATTTCGACGTACTGCTCAATCAGGAACTGTTGAACACCCGCACGCAACAGCTACAAACCTTGCGCGAGAGCCAGACGCGCAGCCAGCGACTGCTGGCCGACGGCGCCACCACCGCTAATGCGCTCGCCCAGGTGCAGGCCAAGTACGACCAGGCATTCGCCGAACAGGTGGCCGCCCGTGGCGCACTGGACATTGCCAACGAAACGCTCACCCAATTAACTGCCGCACAGGCAGGCCCGTGGTCAGGCAAAGAGCCGCAGTTCAGTGCCCCGGTGCCCGCTGCCATCGATGATTGGGCCACGACCGCGCAACAAGGCAACCTTGCCGTACAGGCCGCGCAGATTGCCCAGCGCCTGGCCGAAATGGACATCGACAAGGAACGGGCCGGCCATTTGCCGACCCTGGATCTGATCGCCGCCCATGGCCGCTTCGCCTCTGTCGGCGGTGATGTCTACGATGTGACGTTGCCGGAAAACCGCTATAACCAGACCGTGGTCGGGGTCAAACTGAGCGTTCCTCTCTACAGCGGTGGCCGCACCAGCAGTCGCGTGCGCGAAGCCCATGCACTGCAAAGCAAGGCGGCGGACGAAGTCGAAGATGCACGTCGCAACGCCGGGCTGAAGGCGCGCCAGGCTTACCTGCAAGTCACCAACGGCATGAGCCAATACCAGGCACTCAAGCAGGCCTTGAACTCTAGCCAGATCAACCTTGCCGCCGTGACCCACGGCTTCGAAGCCGGTTCCCGCATCAACACCGACGTGCTGGATGCCCAACAAAAAGTCACCGATACCCAGCAACGCCTGGCCCAACAACGTTATGCGATCCTGATGGCCCAGTTGCACCTGTTGGCATCCACCGGCAACCTGAGCGACGCGCGCCTGCGGGATATCAGTCATACGCTGAACTGACGCACTGATCAGTAATGCGCTGACATTCGCTCAACGTGAGGGCTGATTTGGATTAAGCTTGGGCATCTCAAAAATGGAACACTGCCCATGTTCGACCTCAACGAACTCTTCCTCTACGCCAAGGTGGTCGAGCACGGCGGGTTTGCGGCGGCGGGTCGAGCGTTGAACCTGCCCAAATCGACCTTGAGCCGCAGGGTCAGCCAGCTTGAAGCCAGGCTGGGGGCACGGCTGATACAGCGTTCGACGCGCCAATTCCAGGTGACCGATATCGGCCATGCCTATTACCGCCATTGCGTGGCGATGATTGCCGAAGCCGAGTCAGCAGAAGATGTGATTGCCTTCAACAAATCAGAGCCGCGGGGCGTGATCCGCCTGAGCTGCACCACCGCATTGCTCAACTACTGGGTGGCGCCGATGCTCGCCCAATTCATGGCGCAATGCGCCAGCGTCGAACTGAACGTGAAGAGCTTCAACCGCAAGGTCGACATCATCAGCGAAGGCTATGACATGGCCTTGAACCTGTGTTTCCCACCGCTGGAAAGCAGTGAGCTGGTCATGAAGGTACTGGCTAAAAGTCCTCAGGTACTGGTGGCGAGCGCGACTTTTTTGCAGGACGCTCCCCTGCCCTCGCTACCGGCTGACCTTGCCGGGCTGGCGACTATCCATTGGGGCAACCCGTTGCTTCAATACCTGTGGGACCTGACCGGGCCGGACGGCGCGACGGCCCAGGTCGCGCACACGCCGCGCCTGGTCAGTGATGACATGTCGACCCTGAAAAATGCAGCACTGGCGGGCGTGGGCATCGCCAACCTGCCCCAAGTCGTCGTGAAAGACGAGTTGGCCGATGGCCGCCTGATTGCCGTATTGCCTGAATGGCAACCCGCTGAAGGCGTGATCACCGCCGTGTTCCCCTCCAGGCGCGGGCTGATGCCGTCGGTGCGGTCCTTGATCGACTTTCTGGGCGATGCGTTCGAGGCGCCGTGATCTTAACTAGCCGCCGTTGCATGAACCAAAGCTAGGCCGGCTACATCATAGACCACACTGTCATATTCAAATGCCAGGTAAAATTGAGCCTGGATGGTATCTTTGTCACCGTCCTTGAATCTTTTTATATTCAATTTCCCACTGTCCGCCTTGATGAGCGACGGTAAAGCAAAAGTAGCATTAACACCTGCCTCATCCCTGCTTACGTCATGCTCGCCATCTTTTATAGGTGGCGGCATCTTGAAGGTGAGCAGCTCAAATCGCCCCGTCTCCTCTTCATTAAGGCTCCCACGAAGAATAAGAACGCCATCGTCCGACTCATAATAGCGGAACTCTAATGCCCTCCAAAATTCCTCTACCATAGGAAAGGGAGGAGCAAACATGAAGTTAAAATAATCAGCGCCGACCTTTGAATTCTTCGCTGCGCCAGAAGACTCGCTGGGTTTAGTGTTATTCATGGCTCAATTCCTTGAACTGATTGATTAATCTACGCTCGGCATTTCGAGAGCCCTCCGGGCATGAATATCAGCCTACGCAAACGCCATTAATCAAACTACTGTCAGACTTCTCAGTTGACATCTGTGCCATGTGATGCGCATTAGCTTCTGGCCGAATCAGCGACACCACTGCCCATCGATACCTACTCGGGCTGCATCCATGCATTCGCTGCAACAGTCTTTTGTCATCAATCACATTGATAGCTCCCTAACAAAAGCCCCATGCTAGAGGGCTGACTCCGCGCTTATATCATTCCGAATGATAGTTACCTTTGCTTCATTCGATTCGTGACCTAGCACCTCCCCGCGCATGATCCGCCCATCTCAAATACATTGGCGGATGCACCTCATGGAACAGTCACTCAAACTTTTGCGCTTCCCCTTGGCGATCTTGGCCGTGGTGGTGATCAGCGCGTGCGGCAAGTCTCCCGAACAAGCGGCCGCCATGCCCCCAGCCAAGGTCAGCGTGGCCAAGGTGCTGGAACAACCGGTCAACGAGTGGGACGAGTTCACCGGGCGCCTTGAAGCGCCGGAAACCGTGCAGATTCGTCCGCGGGTGTCCGGCCAGATTGACCAGGTGGCGTTCACCGAAGGCGCGCTGGTGAAGAAAGGCGACCTGCTGTTCCAGATCGACCCTCGCCCATTCCAGGCCGAAGTGCGCCGCCTCGAAGCCCAGCTTGCGCAGACTAAAGCCGCCGCCACTCGCAGTGAAAACGAAGCGCAACGTGGCGAGCGCCTGCGCCAGAGCAATGCGATCTCTGCCGAACTGGCCGACTCGCGCACCACCGCCGCCCAGGAAGCCCGCGCCGCCATGGCCGGGATCCAGGCGCAGTTGGACCTGGCACGCCTGAACTTGAGCTTTACCCGTGTCACTTCGCCTATCAGTGGCCGCGTCAGCCGTGCCGAAATCACCGCCGGCAACCTGGTGACCGCCGATACCACCGCGCTGACCAGCGTGGTCTCCACCGACAAGGTTTACGCCTACTTCGACGCCGATGAGCGTGTATTCCTCAAGTACACCGAACTGGCCCGTGAAGGCCGGCGTGGCGCCACCACCCCGGTGTATCTGGGCCTGTCCAACGAAACCGGCAACCCGCACCTGGGCCAGATGAACTTCGTCGACAACCAGGTCAACCCGGCCACCGGCACCATCCGTGGCCGCGCGGTGTTCGACAACAGCAAGGGCGAATACACCCCTGGCCTGTATGCGCGTTTGAAGCTGGTCGGCAGCGGCACCTATTCGGCGGTGTTGATCAATGACGAAGCCGTCGGCACCGACCTGGGCAAGAAATTCGTGCTGGTGATGGACGGCGACAAGCCGGCTTATCGCGCGGTGGAACTGGGGCCGAAAATCGAAGGCTTGCGCATCGTGCGCAGCGGCCTGACCAAGGATGACACCGTGATCGTCAAGGGCCTGCAACGCGTGCGCCCTGGCTCGCCGGTCGCACCGGAAACCATTCCGATGGCCAGCAAGGAAACCCTCGCCGCCTTGGCCCAACAACGACAAGCGCTTGAAGCCAGCAACCTGGAGCAAGTAGCGCCGCAAACCGCAGCGCCCAAGCTCGCCAGCGCTGCGACTCCACGCGGTTAAGGGATACCTAAGATGAATTTTTCCAAGTTCTTCATTTCACGGCCGATCTTCGCAGCGGTGCTGTCGCTGTTGATCCTGATTGCCGGTGCAATCTCGCTGTTCCAACTGCCGATCAGCGAATACCCGGAAGTGGTACCGCCGACCGTGGTGGTGCGCGCCAACTTCCCGGGCGCCAACCCCAAAGTCATCGGTGAAACCGTGGCCGCGCCGTTGGAGCAAGCCATCACTGGCGTTGAGAACATGCTGTACATGTCCTCGCAATCCACCGCCGACGGCAAGCTGACCCTGACCATCACCTTCGCCCTGGGCACCGACCTGGACAACGCGCAGGTGCAGGTGCAAAACCGTGTGACGCGTACCCAGCCCAAGCTGCCGGAGGAAGTGACACGCATCGGTATTACCGTGGACAAGGCCTCCCCCGACCTGACCATGGTGGTGCACTTGACCTCCCCGGATCAGCGTTATGACATGCTGTACCTGTCCAACTACGCGATCCTCAATATCAAGGATGAACTGGCCCGCCTGGGCGGCGTCGGTGACGTGCAGTTGTTCGGCATGGGCGACTACTCCCTGCGCGTCTGGCTGGACCCGAACAAAACCGCTTCGCGCAACCTGACCGCCACCGATGTGGTCACGGCGATCCGCGAACAGAACCGCCAAGTGGCAGCCGGTGCCCTGGGCGCCCAACCCGCGCCGAGTGACACCAGCTTCCAGTTGTCGGTCAATACCCAGGGCCGCCTGGTCACTGAAGAAGAGTTCGAGAACATCGTGATTCGCGCCGGCGCCAACGGTGAAATCACGCGCCTCAAGGACATCGCCAGGGTCGAACTGGGCTCCAGCCAATACGCGCTGCGCTCGCTGATCGATAACCAGCCCGCCGTTGCGATTCCGATTTTCCAGCGTCCCGGCTCCAATGCCATCGACATCTCCAACGATGTGCGCAGCAAGATGGCCGAGCTGAAAAAGAGCTTTCCGGCGGGCATGGATTATCGCATCGCCTATGACCCGACCATCTTTGTACGCGGCTCCATCGAAGCGGTGGTGCATACCCTGTTTGAAGCACTGATCCTTGTGGTGCTGGTGGTGATCCTGTTCCTGCAGACCTGGCGCGCTTCGATCATCCCGTTGGTGGCGGTGCCGGTTTCATTGATCGGTACCTTTGCGGTGATGCACCTGTTCGGGTTCTCACTCAATGCCCTGTCATTGTTTGGCCTGGTGCTGGCGATCGGTATTGTGGTGGACGACGCCATCGTGGTGGTGGAAAACGTCGAGCGTAATATCGAGTTGGGGCTTGAGCCGTTCCCGGCGACCGAAAAAGCCATGAGTGAAGTGACCGGCCCCATCATCGCCACGGCGCTGGTGCTGTGTGCGGTGTTCATTCCGGCCGCCTTTATCAGTGGCTTGACCGGGCAGTTCTACAAGCAGTTCGCCTTGACCATCGCGATCTCAACCGTGATCTCGGCGTTCAACTCCCTGACCTTGTCCCCTGCCCTGGCCGCTGTGCTGCTGCGCGGCCACGACGCGCCGAAAGACCGTTTCTCCAAGTTCCTCGACAAGGTCTTCGGGGGCTGGCTGTTCCGTCCCTTCAACCGCTTTTTCGAAAAGGCCAGCCATGGCTACGTAGGCACCGTACGCCGAGTGATTCGCGGCAGCGGTATTGCCTTGTTCGTCTACGCAGGTTTGATGGTGCTGACGTTCTTCGGGTTTGCCCACACGCCGACCGGTTTCGTACCGGCCCAGGACAAGCAATACCTGGTGGCCTTCGCCCAACTGCCCGACGCCGCAAGCCTGGACCGCACCGAAAACGTGATGAAGCGCATGTCGGAGATCGCCCTGAAACAACCCGGCGTGGAAGCTGCGATTGCCTTCCCGGGCCTGTCGATCAACGGGTTCACCAACAGCCCAAACAGCGGCATCGTGTTCGTGACCTTGAAGCCGTTCGATGAGCGTAAAGACCCGAGCATGTCCGCCGGTGCGATTGCCGGTGCACTGAACGGCCAATACGCCAATATCGAAGAGGCCTACATGGCGATCTTCCCGCCGCCGCCGGTACAAGGCCTGGGCACCATCGGGGGCTTCCGCCTGCAGATCGAAGACCGTGGCAACCTCGGCTATGACGAGCTGTATAAAGAAGTGCAGAACGTGATTGCCAAGAGTCACAGCGTGCCTGAACTGTTCGGCCTGTTCACCAGCTACACGGTGAACGTGCCGCAAGTGGACGCGGCCATCGACCGCGAAAAGGCCAAGACTCACGGCGTGGCGATCAGCGACATCTTCGACACCCTGCAGGTCTACCTGGGTTCGTTGTATGCCAACGACTTCAACCGTTTCGGGCGTACCTATCAGGTCAACGTGCAGGCCGAGCAGCAGTTCCGCCAGGACTCCGACCAGATCGGCCAATTGAAAGTGCGCAATAACAGAGGCGAGATGATCCCGCTGGCGACCTTTATCAAGGTCAGCGACACCTCGGGCCCGGACCGTGTGATGCACTACAACGGCTTCATCACCGCAGAAATCAACGGCAACGCCGCGCCGGGCTACAGCTCTGGCCAGGCCCAGGCCGCGATTGAAAAGCTGCTCAAAGATGAACTGCCCAACGGCATGACCTACGAGTGGACCGACCTGACCTATCAGCAAATCCTCTCGGGCAATACCGCGCTGTTCGTATTCCCGCTCTGCGTACTGCTGGCGTTCCTGGTGCTCGCCGCCCAATACGAAAGCTGGAGCCTGCCGCTGGCGGTGATCCTGATCGTACCGATGACACTGCTGTCGGCCATTACCGGGGTGATCATCTCGGGCGGCGACAACAACATCTTCACCCAGATCGGCCTGATCGTACTGGTGGGCCTGGCGTGCAAGAACGCGATTCTGATCGTCGAGTTCGCCAAGGATAAACAGCAGGAAGGCCTCGACCCGCTCGCCGCAGTACTGGAAGCCTGCCGCCTGCGTCTGCGGCCGATCCTGATGACCTCGTTCGCGTTCATCATGGGTGTGGTGCCGTTGGTGCTCTCCAGCGGTGCCGGTGCCGAGATGCGCCATGCCATGGGCGTGGCGGTGTTCTCCGGGATGATCGGTGTGACCTTCTTCGGTCTGTTGCTGACACCAGTGTTCTACGTACTGATCCGTCGCTATGTCGAGCGCAGTGAAGCGCGCAAAGCGGCCAAGGCCTTGAAGCTGGAGACACAGCAATGAGTGTGAAAGTATTCCTGCCGAGCCTGTTGGTGCTGGCGCTCGCCGCCTGTGCCGTAGGCCCGGACTACAAGACCCAGCCACTGGAGGCGGCCAATATCACGGCCGCCGCCGACAGCAAAAGCTACGACCATGCCAAGTACGAAGGCATCTGGTGGCAGCAGTTCGAAGACCCCACGCTCAACCAGCTGGTAACCCAGTCGCTGAGCGGCAACCGTGATTTGCGCGTAGCCTTTGCCCGCCTGCGGGCGGCACGGGCTATCCGTGATGACGCGGCCAACGACATCATGCCGGTGGTCACCTCCCGCGCCAGCAGCGATGTGGGCAAGGGCCAGATTCCCGGGCAGACCACCAAGCGTGTCAACAGCGAGCGCTACGACCTGGGCCTGGACATGGCCTGGGAAGTGGATTTGTTCGGGCGCATCCGCCGCAACCTGGAAGCCAGCGACGCCGACCAACAGGTGGCCGAAGCCGACCTGTACCAACTGCAAGTCACCATGATTGCCGAACTGGTGGATGCCTACGGTCAACTGCGTGGAGCGCAACTGCGTGAACGCATTGCCCTGGACAACCTGAAGAACCAGCAGGAATCGCGCACCATCACCGTCAGCCTGCGTGATGCCGGCGTCGGTGATCAGCTCGACGTGGAACGTGCCGACGCGCGCCTGGCAGCAGTTGAAGCCAGCGTGCCGCAACTGCAGGCCGAACAAGTGCGCGAGCGCAACCGCATCGCCACCCTCCTCGGCCAGCGCCCCGACAAACTGAGCGTGGACCTGAGCCCGAAAGACCTGCCAGCGATTGCCAAGGCGTTGCCGATTGGCGACCCGGGGCAACTGCTGCAACGACGCCCGGACATCCTCAGCGCCGAACGCAAACTGGCCGCCGCCACCGCACGTATCGGCGTGGCCAAGGCCGACCTGTTCCCACGGGTGAGCCTCAGCGGTTTCCTCGGGTTCACCGCCGGGCGCGGTTCGCAGATCGGCTCCGCCGCGGCGAATGCCTGGTCCCTGGGCCCGAGCATCACGTGGGCCGCGTTTGACCTGGGCAGCGTGCGTGCGCGTCTGCGTGGCGCGAATGCCGAAGCCGATGGCGCGTTGGCGACCTATGAACAGCAAGTGTTGCTGGCATTGGAAGAGTCCGAGAACGCCTTCAGCGATTACGGCAAGCGCCAGCAACGCCTGGTCTCGCTGATCCGCCAAAGCGAATCCAGCCGCGCCGCCGCCGACCTCGCGGCGATCCGCTATCGCGAAGGCACCGTGGACTTCCTGGTACTGCTCGACGCCCAGCGCGAACGCCTGGCCGCCGAAGACGCCCAGGCCCAGGCCGAAGTGGATCTGTATCGCGGCATCGTGGCGATCTACAAGGCCTTGGGTGGTGGCTGGCAGCCGGATACGGTGGTCGCCAGCAACCGGTGAGGTAAGAGCTCCTTTGGTTGGTCGCATCCAGCCAATTTTTAGCCCTGCGGTCCATTCGGTCGCGGGGCTTTTTTTCGTGTGGGATTTAGCTGGCCTCACCCAGAATCAGGCTACGGTAATGCCCCGGATTCGATCCCACCCACTTACGAAAGGCCTTGTAGAACGAACTCGCATCGGCAAACCCCAGCCGCGTGGCGATCTCGGCAAAACTGATCTGCGGCTCGGCCAACCACACAATCGCCAGTTCCTTGCGCACGCTGTCCTTGAGGCCCTGATAGGTCTGCCCTTCTTCCGCCAGGCGGCGGCGTAGTGTGGACGCAGAAATACACAACCTGGCGGCAAGCGCCTCGGTTTCCGGCCAGGTGTCGGGGGGCATCTGCCGCAAATCGTGCTTGATGCGCGTGGCGAGGCTTTCCGGGTCGCGGTATTTCACCAGGATGTTAGCCGGTGCATGAGCCAGGAAACGTTGGAGCTCCTGCGGGCTGCGCTTGATCGGCAGGTCCAGGCAGTCGGCAGAAAAAATCATGCGGGTGCGTGGCCGATCAAAGCGCAGGTTGTCAGAAAACATCACCTGATAATCGTCACAGAAGTCCGGCTGCGCGCAACGCAACTCGATGGCGAGGATCGGAATGCGCCGCCCTGCCAGCCAGCAGGCGACGCCGTGGACGATCATCCAATAGGTGAAGTAGGTAAACGCACGCTTGGGTTCATGCTCAGGTTCGAGCAGGACGATCTCCGCCAGGCTCTGTTGACGCACCAGCTGGGCTGGCATGTGCTCCAGCATCAACGACAGAAACCCCAGGCCGGTTTCCAGGCCCGCTGCCAGGCTGGGTTGCGCCACGGCGGCGCGACACAGGAACGCCAAGCTGCCGGACTTGAGCTTGCGCGGGTCCATGCCAAAAAACTCATCGTCCCTGCGCCGCGCCAGCAAGCGCCACAGGCGTGCATAGGCCGTGGCCGCCACGCGAGCGTCGGGCTGCTCAAGCAACGCCGGATCAATCCCGACTTTGCTCAATGCCTCAACGGTGGCCGCTCCCGGCGCGCAACTCTGCAACAGCGCTTCGCGCACGAGGTGGATGGAGATGGTGTCTTTTTCCGACATGGGGCGTTGAGCTATCCGGCTGCGGTCTGATTGCCCCGCATCATAAAGGCGGTTGCGCTTCGCCACCACTGTTCAGCCCACGTTCAGCAAAGGTCAATATTTCTTGTTTAGCAATGAGTATCATTATGTTACAACTTAGCTCCCTAACTAGTTGCGCCCGGGTGCCCGATGCTCGTTCCTTTTTTAATCATGCTGCGCGAAGGCATTGAAGCGGCATTGATCGTTGGCATTATCGCCAGTTACCTGCAACAGACCGGGCGTGGCCAGTGGATGCCTGCAGTGTGGATCGGCGTGTTCCTGGCGGCCGCGCTGGCGCTGCTGGTGGGCGGCGGCCTGGAATTGGTCAGTGCGGAGTTCCCGCAAAAGCAGCAGGAATTGTTTGAAGGTGTCGTCGGCCTGGTCGCCGTGGGTATTCTCAGTTCCATGGTGTTCTGGATGCGCAAAGTGGCGCGCTCGATTAAACACTCGCTGCATGAATCTCTCGACCATGCGTTGGCCGGCTCCAGGCACCAGGTGTTTGCCCTGATCGCCATGGTGTTTTTTGCCGTGGCCCGCGAAGGACTGGAGACGGTGTTCTTCCTGTTGGCGGTGTTTCAGCAGAGTGAAGGCCCAGGCGCTCCGATAGGCGCCCTGCTCGGCCTGGTCCTGGCCATTGTCGTCGGCTTGCTGATTTATTCCGGCAGCATGCGCCTGAACCTCGGTGCATTTTTCCGCTGGACCGGCCTGTTCATCCTGGTGGTTGCGGCCGGCATTCTCGCCAACTCGGTGCAGGCCCTGCACGAGGCCGGCGTGTGGAACCACTGGCAGACCGTGCTGTTCGATTTCAGCGCTGCATTACCCATGGACAGCCCGCTCGGCTCGGTACTGGCCGGCATGTTCGGTTACCAGGAGGCGCCAACCGTCAGCACCCTGGGCGCCTATCTGATTTACCTGGTGGTGGCCCTGGTGATGTTCTTCCTGCCCTCGGCCCCTACCCAGCCCGTTGCCAATACCTCTTCCGTTTCCAGCCAGTAAGGACCGTCTCTTGTCCAACCCAACCCCTCAATCGGCCCCGCCATCCCGCGCCTTGCGCTGGGGCGTGGCCGGCTCGGTGGTGGTGATGATCGCCGCCGGTGGCCTGTTCTACTACGCCTCGCAATTGGCCGCGACCAAGCGCCAGACCAACCACAATGAAATCGCGGTCACGATTCACAGTCACGCCTGCGAGCCCAACGCTCTCACCGTGCCGGCCGGGCGCGCAAGCTTTCGTATCATCAACCGCTCCGACCGTGCGGTGGAGTGGGAAATCCTCGACGGCGTGCTGGTGGTCGAAGAACGGGAGAATATTGCCCCGGGCCTGAGCCAGGTGATCAATGCCAACCTGTTGCCCGGTGACTACGCCATTACCTGTGGCCTGTTGAGCAACCCGCGCGGCACCTTGCATGTCACGCCCACGGCAGAGTCTGACGCCCAGGCCAAGGCCAAGCCGTCGATGGTGGCCTTTATTGGCCCGTTGTCGGAGTTTCGCGTGTACCTGAGCGGCCAAGGCGGTGCACTGGTCAAGGCCGTGACGGCGCTGCAACAGGCCATCGCCGCCGGTGATCTGGCCCAGGCGCAGGCCATGTATGTGCCGGCCCGTGAGGCGTATCAGCGCCTGGCGCCGGCGTCCCAGCGCCTGGCCGAATTGGATAACGCGATCAACGCCCGCGCCGATTACTTTGAAAAGCGCGAGCAAGACCCCGCCTTCAGCGGCTTCCATCGCCTGGAATACAGCCTGTTCCAGCAACACAGCCTTGATGGCCTGGCGCCGGTCGCCCAACGCCTGGTTACCGACGTCACCACGCTCAAGCAACAGTTACTGGCCCAGTCCCTGCCACCAGAGCAACTGGTGAGCATTGTGGTACGCAACCTCGACAGCCTGGCAGACGTTCGCGCGGCGAGCGGTGAAGAGGAACGCTACAGCCACATCGACTTGAACGGCTTTGCCGCCAATCTTGAGGTGGCCCGCAAAGTGGTCGACCTGATGCGCCCGTTACTGGGCAAGTCCGCCGCCGACCTGTTGCCCGCTATCGACAGCGCGCTCAACGCCTTCGACACCGAACTCGAGGGGCTCAAGGTGAATGACCGCTACCCAACCTACGACAAGGTTACAGCCGATCAGCGCAAGCAGATCGCCGATAAGGCCAAGGCACTGGCCGTTGCACTCGATGGAATCGACCCCGCCCTTGGCCTTTCCGGCCTGCAGTGAAGACGACCGCATACATGAGTGATACAGAACAGTTTGACCTCCAACGTCGCCGCGTCCTGTTGGGCATGGCGGCCACCGGCGCTGCGATTGCCGGCAGCAGCCTGAGCTGCCCGGCGATGGCGGCAGCGGCCGAGCAAGTCACCACGGCCCCGCGTAGCGACAAGACCCAGGACCACCAAGCGTTTTTCGGCAAGCACCAAAGCGGCATCGTCACCCCGCGCCCGGCCTGCGGCATGGTCGTGGCGTTCGATGTACTGGCCAGCGACCGCGAAGACCTGGAACGCCTGTTCCGCACCCTCAACGAGCGCATCGCGTTCCTGATGACCGGCGGCACCGTGCCCCAGGTCGACCCGAAATTGCCGCCTGCCGATTCCGGCATCCTTGGCCCGGTGGTCACGCCGGATAACCTGACCATTACCGTATCGGTCGGCGAGTCGTTGTTCGACGAACGCTTCGGCCTCGCGGCGGCCAAACCCAAGCGCCTGAGCCGCATGGTCGGTTTTCCCAACGATGCGCTGGAACCGGCGCAGTGCCACGGCGACCTGAGCCTGCAGTTCAGCTCCAACACGCCAGACACCAATATCCACGCGCTGCGCGACATCGTCAAAAACCTGCCCGACCTGCTGCTGGTGCGCTGGAAGCAAGAAGGCAGCGTGCCGCCCCAGGCACCGACCAAACCCGGTGAGCCGGCGCAGAGTGCGCGCAATTTCCTGGGCTTTCGCGATGGCTCGGCCAACCCCAATTCCAACGATGACAAGGCCATGGACCAGATCGTCTGGGTACAGCCCACCAGCGACGAACCGGCCTGGGCCGCCCATGGCAGTTACCAGGCCGTGCGCATCATCCGTAACTTTGTCGAGCGCTGGGATCGCACCCCGTTGCAAGAACAGGAAAGCATCATCGGCCGCGTCAAACCCACGGGCGCGCCCATGGACGGCCAGCATGAAACCCAGGTCCCGGACTACAGCAAGGACCCTGAAGGCAAGTTGACCAAGCTCGATGCCCACATCCGCCTGGCCAACCCGCGCACCCCGCAGGCCCAGGCCAACCTGATCCTGCGGCGGCCGTTCAACTACTCCAACGGCGTCAACAAAAATGGTCAACTGGACATGGGCTTGTTGTTCATCTGCTACCAGGCTGACCTGGAGAAAGGCTTTATCAGCGTGCAAACCCGGCTCAACGGCGAGCCGCTGGAGGAGTACCTCAAGCCCGTGGGTGGCGGGTATTTCTTCACCTTGCCAGGGGTCACCGGCCCCAAGGATTTCATCGGGCGCACGCTGCTCGCGGCAACGCACTCTCAAACTCCTGCCAAGACCTAAAACACACCAGAGCGGAATGTCTCCCATGAAGAAGTCGTCTATTGCGTTGTTGTTACTCAGCCTTTCGCCACTGGCAAGCTTCGCCGCTACTGCGCCGTTGGACCTGGTGGGCCCGGTGTCGGATTACAAAATCTACGTCACCGAAGAAATCGGCGAACTGGTCACCCAGACCCAGGCGTTCACCGACGCTATCAATAAAGGCGACCTGGCCACGGCCAAGAAACTCTATGCGCCAACCCGCGTGCACTATGAGTCCATTGAGCCGATCGCCGAGCTGTTCAGCGACCTCGACGCGTCCATCGATTCGCGTGTCGACGACCATGAAAAAGGCGTGACGGCCGAAGACTTCACGGGCTTTCACCGGATCGAATACGCGCTGTTCTCGCAGAACTCGACCCAGGGCCTGCAAGCACTGACGGCCAAGCTCAACGCGGACGTGAATGACCTCAAGACCCGCGTCGACGGCCTGACCTTCCCGCCGGAAAAAGTCGTCGGTGGTGCCGCTGCGTTGCTTGAAGAAGTCGCGGCCACCAAGATCTCCGGTGAAGAAGACCGCTACAGCCACACCGACCTGTACGACTTCCAGGGCAACATCGACGGCGCGAAGAAAATCGTTGACCTGTTCCGTGGCCAGATCGGGCAGCAGGACCAGGCCTTCCTGGCAAAAGTCGACAAGAACTTTGCCAGCGTCGACAAGATCCTGGCCAAGTACAAAACCAAGGATGGCGGCTTCGAGACCTATGACAAGGTCAAGGACAACGACCGCAAGGCCCTGGTCGGCCCGGTCAACACCCTGGCCGAAGACCTCTCGACCCTGCGCGGCAAGCTGGGTTTGAACTAACTGCCGCGCACAAAAAAACACCCAGTCCCTGTCGAGGGGCCTGGGTGTTTTTTTGCCGGCACGTTGCTCAGTTAGAGAATGCGGTACAGCAAGCGCTCGATCCGCACCCGGCTGACACGCCGCAGGAACTTGCCGACAGCGGGCGGGTAATCCACCAGCGTCTGCAATTGCTGGTAACCCTGGATACGCGTGGTGTGTTGGAAAATATTCGCAAGCTCAGCGCCTCGCGGCCCTAGCCATTGGCCTTGAGGGTCGTCGATCAGCAAGCCGTTTTCCAGGTCGAGGCGAAACGCCCGCGGGTTGAGGTTGTTGCCGGTGAGCAAGGTGTAGCGCTCATCCACCCACATGCCCTTTAGGTGATAGGTGTTATCGCCGTCGCGCCATAGGTGCAGGTTCAACTGGCCGCTGTTGATCATCGGCTGGTGCCGTTTGGCAAAGCGCCGCAGGCTGATCTCGTACAGGTACGGCAACGCCGCAATCACCTTGAAGGGTTCAGTGGGCGGAATATAGAAGTCGTTGGCGGTTTTGTCGCCCACCACGATGTCGATCTTCACACCGCGTGCCAGGGCACGGTTGATCTCGCGGGTCACCGGCAATGGCAGGTTGAAATACGGCGTGCAGATGGTCAGTTGCTGCTGGGCGCTGGCGATGAGTTCGAGGATCACCCGGCTCAACGGGTTGTTCTTGCCGACGCCCAGCAAGGGGCTGACCGACAGATGGCCATTGGGCAACTGCCCGGCTGTGGTGTCGTAGGTCGCATGCTTGAGACGGCTGCGCAGGTCGCCGATGTCGTTGCGCAGGCTGCGAGTGGTGGGCGGGTTTGGCAGGTCCAGGCGATGCACGGCCTTGGACGCCACCAAGCCGTGTTCCACCAGGTGCTGCATCGAATCGGCCAAGGGTTGGCTATGGATCAGGTGATAACGGTCGAAGCGGTATTTGTCGAACTTGTGCAGGTACACATTGTTCAGGCTGGCGCCGCTGTACAGCACGCTGTCATCGATCACGAAACCCTTGAGGTGCAACACGCCGAACAGCTCGCGGGTTTGCACCGGCACGCCGTACACCGGCACTTCGGTGGCGTGGCGCTGGGTCATGGCCTGGTACCAGGCGCTGTTGCCCGGTTGCTTGCCAGCGCCGATCAGCCCGCGCTGGGCGCGCAGCCAATCCACCATCACCACGATGTCCAGTTCGGGCCGTGCGGCCTTGGCGGCATGTAGCGCGTCGTAGATTTCCTGCCCCGCCTCGTCCTGCTGCAAGTACAAGGCAACGATGTAGATACGCCGCGTGGCCTGGGCGATTTTCTCCAGCAGGCAGCGACGGTAGGCGTCGGCGCTTGGCAGCACCTCAAGGGCCTCGTTGGACAACGGAAAACCGCGCAGCTTGGGCAACAGGGAGCGTTTGAAGAACGACGGCATAGGGCTCGCAATGGGTCGAATCCGAAGAGGCCCAAAGCTTACACCATGAGGCTGCTCAGGTCTCGCAACGGGCAATCGAAAAAGACTGTTGACCATGAAGAACGATCGTTCCACTGTACTCGACATGAACGATATAACCCAGAATGAAACCCGCGACATTATTCTCGACGTCACCGAGAAGTTGATCTATCGCCACGGCATCGCTGCCACCGGTATGGACTTACTGGTAAAAACCGCTGGCGTGTCGAGAAAAAGTATCTATCGCTACTTCGCCAACAAAGATGAGTTGGTGGTGGCCGCCTTGCAACGCCGCGACGAGCGCTGGATGCACTGGCTGCGCAGCGAAGTGGAACGCAGCGACGACAGCGGCGAACGCCTGCTGGGGCTGTTCAGCGCGCTCAAGCGCTGGTTCGGCTCGGCAGACTTTCGCGGTTGCGCCTTTATCAACACCAGTGGTGAAACCGGCGATGCCCAAAACCCGGTGCGCCTGCTGGCCAAGGCCCATAAACGCAAACTGTTCGAGTACGCACTTGAACTGTGCCAAGCACATGGCACCCCCGACCCGGAGCAGCAGGCCGCGCAACTGCTGATCCTGATCGATGGCGCCATTACCGTTGCCCTGGTCATGGGTGATTCAACAGCTGCCGATAATGCGCAATGCATGGCGCGGACCTTACTGCAACTTTGAACCCACAGCCCAGGCAACTTTCGACCCAACCTTTATTGCATTGAGGAGTCGCCCATGTCAGCCCAAGAAGAAGTCCGCCCGCCCCTGCCGCCGTTTACCCGCACCTCTGCCATCGAAAAAGTCCGCCTGGCCGAAGATGGCTGGAACTCCCGCGACCCGCAACGTGTATCCCTGGCCTACACCCTGGACACGAACTGGCGTAACCGCGCCGAATTTGCCCATAACCGCGAAGAAGCCAAGCAGTTCCTGACCCGCAAATGGGCCAAGGAGCTGGATTATCGTCTGATCAAGGAATTGTGGGCCTTTACTGATAACCGCATCGCCGTGCGCTATGCCTATGAATGGCACGATGATTCGGGTAACTGGTTTCGCTCGTACGGCAACGAAAACTGGGAGTTCGACGAGAACGGCTTGATGGCCAACCGCTTTGCCTGCATCAACGATATGCCAATCAAGGAGAGCGAGCGCAAGTTCCATTGGCCGCTGGGGCGGCGCCCGGATGCGCATCCCGGCCTGTCAGAGCTGGGGCTATAACCCCGACTCTGCAGACCGAATGAGATCCAATGTGGGAGCTGGCTCGCCTGCGAAAGCGCCTGACACCCCGCCTTCGCAGGCAAGCCAGCTCCCACACTTGGATCGCGGGGCGTCAATTGGATCTGCGTCTGCTGCCAGCCCCCTCCCACACGTTTAGTCCTGATTCAGCCCAACGCGATACAACACACCATCATCCTCATCGGTCAGCACATACAGAAAGCCATCCGGCCCCTGTCGCACATCGCGGATCCGCGCTTTCAATTCGCCCAACAAGCGTTCCTCGTGGACCACTTTGTCACCCTCGAACTGCAACCGAATCAGCTCCTGACTCACCAGCGCACCGACAAACAGGTTGTGCTGCCATGCCTTGAACCGGTCGCCGTCATAGAACGCCATGCCACTGACGCCCGGCGACTTCTCCCACACATGGTGGGGCGCCACTGTGCCCTCTGCCGTTTTGCCCTTGGCTTCGGGAATTGGCAGCAGGGAATAGTTGATGCCATGGGTTGCCAACGGCCAGCCGTAGTTCTTGCCGCGCTCGATGATATTGACTTCATCACCGCCACGGGGCCCGTGTTCATTTTCCCAGATCGTGCCGCTCCAGGGATTCAAGGCCAGCCCTTGCGGGTTACGCTGCCCATAGGACCAGATCTCGGGACGCACGCCGGGTTGACCGACAAAAGGGTTGTCATCCGGCACGCGCCCATCCGGGTAGATGCGCACCACTTTGCCTTGCAACTTGTCCAAATCCTGGGCCGTGGGGCGGTCGTTGTTCTCTCCAAGAGTCACGAACAGGTAGCCATCACGGTCGAAGGCCAGGCGCGAGCCGAAGTGGTTGCCGGTAGACAGCTTGGGCTCCTGGCGCAGGATCACCTTGAAGTCCTCCAAGCCGCTCAAGTCAGCGGCCAAGCGACCACGCCCTACGGCTGTGCCGGCCTTGCCACCCTCGCCACCGCCTTCGGCGTACGACAGGTACACCAGGCGGTCCTGCTTGAAGTCTGGCGACAGCACCACATCCAGCAACCCGCCCTGCCCTTTGGCCCATACCTGCGGCACGCCCTTCAAGGGCGCAGACAGCTTGCCGTCCGGGCTGACAAACCGCAGGTGCCCAGGTAACTCGGTCACCAGGAAACCTTGCTGGTCCGGCAAAAACGCCAGCGCCCATGGATGGTCCAGGCCCTTGGCGACCGGCGTGGCGGTGATGCTGCCTTGCTCAGTGGGAAACTGTTGGCTATCGACGGCATACGCCGCGCTCAACGGCAGCAACGCGGTGGCGCACAGGGCGGCTAGCAGGGTTTTACGTACAAACATAAGGCGAAATCCTCAGTGGCGATTGCCGTTGGCATCATAGGTGGGCGCTTTGGGTGCGGTGGCCGGGCGGCTGGGGGCCGCCTCCTGCTTGGGGTAGCGGTTGCCGATGCCACCGTTTTCCAGCGTTGGCCGCGGGTTGGCCGGGACGGGCTGGATACTGCGAACAGCCGGTGCATTGGGCTGGGTGCCCTGCATGCTATTGGGGTTGGCCCGGTGAATAGGGCCGTGGTCGCTACGCCCCGGCAGGTTTTGCGCCTGGGCCAATGGCGCAAGGGCCAGGCCCAGCGCCAGTGCTGCGAGATGACGTACACAACGGTTCATGGCCAAACCTCTCTATGCCAAGTACTACGTGCTTTCGATAACACGCTACGCCGCGGGTTCGCGTTGTGACACTAAATAGTTTCTCATCAGGTGTAACACGATCTGTCCGAGCATCTATCCGCCGAAACTTTTGCCCTGCCCTGTGAGTCACCAGCACACAGGCTCTTCGTTGAGGAATCACACCTATGCCACGGGCAATCTGGAAAGGCGCCATCAGTTTCGGCTTGGTTCACATCCCGGTATCGCTGGTCTCGGCGACCTCTTCACAAGGCGTCGACTTTGACTGGTTGGACAAGCGCAGCATGGACCCGGTGGGCTATAAGCGCATCAACAAAACCACCGGCAAGGAAGTCACCAAGGAAAATATCGTCAAGGGCGTGGCCTTTGAAAAAGGACGCTACGTGGTGCTCAGCGAAGACGAAATTCGCTCGGCCCACCCCAAGTCCACCCAGACCATCGAAATCATCGCCTTCGTCGCCAGCGACCAGATCCCCCTGCAAAACATCGACACGCCCTACTTCCTCGCTCCGGATAAACGCGGCGGCAAGGTCTATGCACTGCTGCGCGAAGCGCTGAAAAAAACCGGCAAGGTGGCCCTGGCCAATGTGGTACTGCACACCAAGCAACACCTGGCCGCGTTGATGCCGCTGGAATCGGCTCTGGTGCTGGTCATGCTGCGCTGGCCCGCTGAAGTGCGCAGCCTGGATGAGTTGGAACTGGGCAGCGATGTGACAAAGCCGACCCTGGCCAAAGGTGAGTTGGACATGGCCAAGCGCCTGGTGGAAGACATGAGCGCCGATTGGCAGCCCGATGAATACCGTGACAGCTTCCAGGACAAGATCAGGGCGCTGGTGGCGAAGAAGGCCAAGGCCGGCAAGATCGAAGATGTGGAAACGGTCGAAGGCGGCGAAGAGCGAAAATCCGCGGATGTCATCGACCTGACCGAACTGCTCAAACGCAGCCTGGCGGGTAAACCTGCGGCGAAAAAAAGCACCGCGAAAAAGTCCAATAACAAGGCCTCTTGAGCCTGCCATTGACGGGAGAATGACATGGCAAAGCCCCTGAGTGAGTACAATCGCAAGCGCGATTTCAAGATTACCGCCGAACCCGCCGGCAGCTCACCCGCCAGCAAACGCAACGTCTCGGCCCTCAGCTTCGTGATTCAAAAGCACGATGCGCGCAACCTGCACTATGACTTTCGCCTGGAACTCGATGGCGTGCTGCTGAGCTGGGCGGTGCCCAAGGGCCCAAGCCTGGACCCGAGCCAGAAACGCCTGGCGGTGCATGTTGAAGACCACCCACTGAGCTATGGCAGTTTCGAGGGCAGCATTCCCGCCGGCCAATACGGTGCGGGGGATGTGATCGTATGGGACCGAGGCATTTGGCAGCCCCACGATGATCCGCGCAAAGCCTACGCGGCGGGCAAGCTCAAATTCACCCTGGTCGGTGAAAAACTCTCCGGTGACTGGGCGCTGGTACGCACCCGGCTCAAGGGCAGCGGCGACAAGGAGCAATGGCTGTTGATCAAGGAAAACGATCAGCAGGCGCGCCCGGCCTCTGAGTTCGATATCGTCCAGGCCGAGCCCGCCAGCGTGCTCAGCGATGCGGTGGTGGGTAAGCCAAAGGCAAAGGCCAAGGCCAAACCCAAGGCCGCGCCAAAAGCCAAAACGCCCAAGCGCATCGCTGCCCTGCCGGATGAGTTTGCCCCCCAATTGGCAACCTTGGTGGACCGGGCGCCCGAAGGTGATTGGCGCTACGAGATCAAGTTCGACGGCTACCGCATCATGGCGCGCATTCGCGACGGCGAAGTGCGCCTGTTCACCCGTAACGGCCACGACTGGACCGAACGCCTGCCACGTCAGTGCAAAGCCTTGCAAGCCCTCAAGCTCAAGGACAGTTGGCTGGATGGCGAAGTGGTCAGCCTCAATGGCGACGGGCTGCCGGATTTCCAGGCGCTGCAAAACGCGTTCGATATCGGCCGCAGCCTGGACATTGTCTATTACCTGTTCGACGCACCGTTTTTGAACGGCCGCGACCAGCGTGAAGACCCGGTCGAAGAGCGTCGGGCTGCGCTTAAATCTGCGCTGTCCGCCAGCCGAAGCAAACTGCTGCGCTTCTCCGAAGCCTTTGCCGCCAGCCAGCGCGATATTTTCGAGAGCGCCTGTGACCTGGCGCTCGAAGGCGTGATCGGCAAGCGCGCCGGCAGCCCCTACGTGTCGCGGCGCAGTGCCGACTGGATCAAGCTCAAATGCCGCCTGCGCCAGGAGTTCGTGATTGTCGGCTACACCCGCCCCCAAGGTTCGCGCAGCGGCTTTGGGGCGCTGCTGTTGGCGGTCAACGATGACACCGGCCTGGTATATGCCGGGCGCGTGGGCACAGGCTTTGACCAGGCGGCGCTGAAAAGTATCTATGCCAAGCTCACCCCGCTTGAGCGCAAGGACTCGCCCCTGCAAAAACCATTGACCAGTGCCCAGGCCCGTGGCGTGCATTGGGTTGAGCCGAGCCTGGTCGGCGAGGTGCAATTTGCCGAATGGACCCGCGAAGGCGTGGTGCGCCAAGCCGCGTTTGTGGGCCTGCGCACCGACAAGCCAGCCTCGCAGATCATTCATGAACAGCCGCGCGCGGCCAAGTCGGTCAAGGCACACGAAACGTCGAAAGCCGGTAAAGCGCAGGCAACGGTGAAGAGCGTGAAAATCACTCACCCCGAGCGCATTATCGACAAGCACAGCGGCACGCAAAAACAGCAACTGGCGCAGTTCTACACCGATATCAGCGAATGGATCCTGCCCTTCCTGCGCGCACGTGCCGTGTCATTGCTGCGGGCGCCTGAAGGGATCGAAGGTGAGCAGTTCTTCCAGAAGCACTCAGAGCGTATGGCCATCCCCCACATCAAGCAATTGGACCAGGCGCTGGACCCAGGCCATGCGCGCCTGATGGAAATAGACAGCGTGGAGGCCCTGGTCGGCGCGGTGCAAATGGGGACGGTCGAGTTTCACACCTGGGGCGCCACTGCAGACAAGATTGAAACGCCTGACCTGTTTGTTCTCGATCTCGACCCGGACCCGGCCCTGCCCTGGAAAGCCATGCTGGAAGCGGCCCAACTGACCCTGTCGGTACTCGATGAGCTGGGCTTGCAAGCTTTCGTCAAAACCAGCGGCGGCAAGGGCCTGCACTTGATCGTGCCGTTGGCCCGGCGCGACGGCTGGGACACCGTGAAGGCGTTCGCCAAAGCCATTGCCCAATTCATGACCCGGCAACTGCCCGAACGCTTTACCGCCACCAGTGGCCCCAAGAACCGCGTCGGCAAGATATTTATCGATTACCTGCGCAACGCCCGTGGCGCCAGTACCGTAGCGGCGTATTCCGTGCGGGCCCGCCCGGGCCTGCCAGTGTCGGTGCCGGTGAGTCGAGAGGAGTTGAAAGGATTGCGGGGCGCCCAGCAGTGGACAGTGGCGAACCTGCATCAGCGGCTGCAAACGTTGAAGGATGACCCCTGGGCGGGGTATGCCAATCGCCAGAAGATCAGCAAAAAGATGTGGGACAAGCTGGGCGCGCAACCCCCTGGGTGATCCGCGCCTTGAGCCAGGTCAGATAAGAATGAAGATCAGCGCCAGACCGGCAAAGATCGCCCACTTTTCCAGGTAGTAGCGCGTGCGATTGCGCTTCTTGAGCTCTTTGCCACGCAGGCGAATCTTGTACAGACGGGTAAAGGCACGGTTGAGGCCGCCGGTCTTGTCGCCCTCATCGTTGGGCGAACCCGCGGCCGCCATCACATTGCGGCTGAACCAGCGGTTGAACGCAGCTGCCCAGCGGTACTTCATCGGCCGTTCGATATCACAGAACAGAATGATGCGGTTCTGTTGGGTGGTGTTTTCCGCGTAGTGAATGTAGGTCTCGTCGAACATCACCGGCTCGCCGTCGCGCCAGTAATAGCTTTCGCCATCCACATTGATGTAGCAACCTGGATCGTTAGGGGTATCCAGCCCCAGGTGATAGCGGTACGAGCCCGCATACGGGTCACGGTGACGTACCAGCTTGGAGCCCGGTGGCAGCTCGGCGAACATGGCCGCCTTGATCGAGCCGATGCTCTGCACCAGCTCGGTGGTACGCGGGCACAGCTTCATCGCCGAGGGGTGACTGTCGCCGTACCACTTGAGGTAAAAACGCTTCCAGCCGGTCTTGAAAAACGAGTTGAACCCTACGTCGTTGTAGTGCTCCGAGCGTTTGATCTCCCCCGCCCGCATCAGATTCTGGCCTTCTTCGCGGATCTCTTCCCAGTGCTCCTGCAATGGGCTCAGGTCTGGAAAGTCGCTGGGCGAGAGGTAGGGACGGCTGGGCTGCTTGGAGAACAGGTACAGGAAACAGTTGATCGGCGCCAGGAACGTCGAGTGATCGCTAAGCTGGCGACCCAGCTTGTGTCGCACCCGACCGCGCAGGTGTACATACGCAATGGAAGCAACGTAGAGAGCAACAATGATGAGTTTCAAGGGATTCGTCACACGTCAGGGAGAGAACAGGCTGCTCCTGCGGGCCCACAACGGCCGAGGATGGATAAGCAGCACCTGAAATCACAATTCACATATAGGCGACACGGCCGGCGGATAACCGCCTGCGTGCGACCATTGGCAGTTATTTAGCCACACTTTGTAACCAAAGGTTAACTAAGAATTGTGAAAAGCTGTCTACTGAGTGTGCTGGGGGTAGGAGCAGGCAGGCCCTTGAGCCTGCCTGTTTGAGGGCGTTTGAAGGGTTACAGCGGCGAGTCGTTACCCTCGCGGCGATCCCCTAATGCCGTATAGGGCACGGCCTGAGTGCGGCTGCGAACGAAGTAGCGGATCAGCGCAATCATCAGGCCCAGCAACAGGCCGCCAACAAGGCTCAACGCGATAACCAGCGGCTTTTTCGGCTTGATCGGCGACAGAGGCTCCTGGGCTCGACGGTCAATCGTCACCAGCTTGAGGTTGCTCATATCGATATTCAAACCACGCAACCTGGCGACTTCAGCGCGAAGCGGCTCGACGTCCTGCAAGAAGATGTCTTCATTGCCACGCTTGCGCAGCACCTCAACCTCGCGGTTGCTTTCCAGCAGTTGCAGCTCTTTGCCGATCTCGGCAATGCGCGGGTTGGTGAAATCGTCGCTGGTACGCTGCTGCAATGCAGCGCGTTCGGCTTCCAACGCCTCGGTCCCCATGAAATACAGCGGGATCTTCTGGTTGTTCACCTCGGTCCGCATGACCTGGCTCGAACCCGTGCGGGTGGAGTCGGCCATTGAGGACGGCGTTGTCGGTGTACGAATGCCCATGGACTTGGCAATGCTGATGGCTTCGGCCAACTCGGCGAGGCGGTTGGTGCGTTCCATCTTCATCTGCAGGCGCAGGGCGCTGAGTTCATCCTGCAGTTGGGCACGCTTGAGCCGGTCCGCTTCCAGCAGCTTGGCGATTTTCGATTCTTTATCGGTATCGTAGTTGGCGCGGGCGGCGTCGATCTTGCCCTTGAGCTCGCTCAAGCGGTTATTGACGATCACCTTGAGGTCGGCCCCCACTTGCTGGCGCTCGGCGGCAATGGCGTAGTCCACAAAACCGTTGAGGATCGCAACACCATCGACGTCGGTCGGGTATTGCAGTTCCAGACGGATATAGCTGCTCAACGAATCGGATTTCTTGGGGTCAGGCAAAATCAGATTGACCGAATTGCGGTTGAACGCCTCAAAGCTCTGCTCAAGGGTTTGCCCCGGTTTCTTGAACGCCTTGAACAACTCCTCATGATCCTTGAAGAACCCCAGGCGTGCATCATAAGAGTCCAACTGCGCGCCCACTTTGAGCAGCGCATCGGCAGGCGGCAACTTATACACTTCCGAACGGTTCAAGGCGTCTAGCTCGTTGATTGCAGCAGGCCGCAACACACTGCTGACTTCATAGGTCTTGGGTGCCAGGAAGGCATAACCTGCGCCTAATACCCCGGCCAGAAGCGTACACCCGATCACCAGCTTTTTTTGTCGCCAGATGGCGTGAAACAATTCAAATAAATCAATTTCATCAGACGCTGCGGAAGGCGGAAGCGGGGAAGTACGATTCAAAATAAGAACACCTTAAAATAATACTAAAAGGCCATCATTCTCAGAAGTCTAAAAGACTTCAAAAATCAGGGACAACGCCCTGGATACGGCAGACCAATGGCGATGTGACCACTCAGTCCCCTGAAATATCCCACAAACTTAGGGATTATTTCGGTTTCATTTCGGTGAGTAAGCCAAATGACACAGCCATGTCAGACTGATCTGGTTGCAAGCGTAGTCAATACAACATGAAAAAGCTGTCAAATAGCTGTCTTATAAAGAAAAAAATTTCGCCTACAGGCGGAACAGTGTCAGCCTCAATACAATTGAACATTTTTTTGAACAGCAATAAGGAGTTTGCATGTCACCCCTTTCCGCTTCGGACTTTCGCGCACTGCAAGGCACTTGGGAACAAACAGCCCTTGAAGACAGTGGCGTGCTTGACCCCGGGGATGCCCACAGCGCGCCGGGAGCAACGACGACAATTGCGGGGGATCGCTTCGAAGTGACCACGGTCAGTGGCGAAGTATTATTGGCGGGACGCTTCGTACTGGACGCCAGTACCACGCCCAAAAGCATTACCTGGACGGACGACATGGGCGATGATGCAGGCAAGCAACTCCCCGCCAGTTACCGGCTCGACGGCGATGATTTCGTATTTATCGCAGCGGATGAAGGCATGCCCAGGCCCACTGTATTCAGCACTGGCCCAGGGCAAACCATGCGCACCTTCGTGCGGCGCTCTTGATCAAATGTGGGAGCTGGCTTGCCTGCGATAGCGGTGGGTCAGTCAACTAATCTGTCACTGATACACCGCTATCGCAGGCAAGCCAGCTCCCACAGGTTTGAACGCGGGGCGTCAGGCAGATAGGCGGTGGCTGGCAGGCCGTTACGGGAGCAAGCTCCCTCGCCACAGGTGGACACATAAGCCGTGATTATCCGATTTGATCACGGCATTTTCACAAGGACTTCACTTTTCGACCTATAAGGTCAGGCCTACCTACTCCAGTGAATCACTTGGCCCGCCCTCTCCTCGCGGGCCTTTTTTTGCGTGCGCAAACCTTGATCAGCCATCACGCCTGATCGCTGTCATGGTAAAGCACAGGGGCAGTTGCGCGGCCTGATGCTCATATTGATCGTAGAGTTCTTCCCGGTTTGAATGCGGGTATTCCTGCAAATGAGCGATCTGCAACTGCGCTGCGATAGCCCCGCTGACTACATTGCCCAGGGTATGTACATACCAATAGGAGGTCGGCCCGGGCCGCTCATCCTTCCCTTCATAGACAATTGCCTCCTGCAGCACAAAGGGTTCACGCTGGAAGTAAGAACTGGCAGGCAGCATAGGGTTGGCCCCACAGGGGTCAAACATCTCAAGAAAGGGATGGGTTTCGTACATGACCAACGTACCGCCGGGCTTCAGCACACTGGCAACCTGGCGCATGAACAACGCCACATCCGGCATCCAGCCCAGCACGCCGATGGTCACCAGGGCAATATCGAACCGTGCCCGCAAACCCTCGGGCAAATGGTGGATATCGGTCTCAATGAACTCAGGGCTGTGTGGCGAGGCCTCGGCCAACTCCCGCGCCTGTTCAAGAAACGCCCGGGATTGATCAACCCCCACCACCGAACGGGCGCCCAAGCCATACAACGAAAGGCTTTCGCGCCCGTTGTTGCAGCACAATTGCACCACGTCCTTGCCCACCACGCCTACCTCTTGCAGCAAGGTGGTGATGGTCGGGTCCAGGCAGGAAAAATCAGGCTCGGCTACCGAGGCCAGCAGTGCCGCCCAGGTCGCGGTGTCTTTATGCAAGCCGGCGGATTCGTCCCAGGCATTTCTATTGCTGGCGATCGCCTCTTGCGCTGAGGGCATGTCCATTGCTTCTCCAGAAATTCATTCCAGTGGGCTTCGGAAAGTAAATTAAATGCGCGCAGGAGGAAACCCTGGCCCACCGCGAAACTTATCACCCAGCCCACCAGTCATTAATCCAACGCGTGTTCAGCCCCTGAACGCCGCTCTTGAAGGTCGCATCGTGGCCCGTCATTCAGACCTGCGTATCGCTTTATCCCTGGACAGCCTGAACTTCTTTCTCGCCGATGTACGCGACGGTCTCGGACCGTACCTGGCGATCTACCTGCTGGCCGTGCATCAATGGGAGCCGGCCAGTATTGGTGTGGTCATGACCCTGGCAGGCATCGCTGCCTTGCTGACCCAAGGCCCCGCGGGTGCGCTGATCGATCGCACTCGCAACAAACGCGCGGTGGTTGCCATTGCTGCGCTATTGGTGACGGGCAGTTGCCTGATGCTGCCCTTCGTCAGTTCGTTTGGCTGGGTAGCGTTGACCCAGGCTGCCAGCGCCGTAGCCGCCTCTGTCTTTGCCCCGGCAATTTCCGCCATTTCGCTGGGGATCACCGGGCCCCGCGCCTTCACCCGGCGTACCGGGCGCAACGAGACCTTCAACCACGCTGGCAATGCCGTGGCCGCGTTGCTGGCCGGCGGGCTGGCCTACTTGTTCGGACCGGTGGTGGTGTTCTACCTGATGGCGTTTATGGCGGTTGCCAGTGTCATTGCGGTCAGTTGCGTGCCGGCCAAGGCGATTGACCATGAGGTCGCCCGTGGTTTCGATCCGGCCCATCACACCGACCACGAACAACCCTCGGGCCTGAAAGCGTTGCTGACCAACCAACCGCTGCTCCTGTTCGCCATCTGCTGCGCACTGTTTCACTTGGCCAACGCCGCAATGCTGCCGCTGGTCAGCCAGAAACTGGCGCAGATCAATTTGCAGATGGCCACCCCGCTGACTTCAGCCTGCATCGTCGCCGCCCAATTGGTGATGGTGCCGATGGCCTGGCTGGTCGGGCTCAAGGCCGATGTCTGGGGACGCAAGCCGCTGTTGCTTGTAGGTTTCCTGATACTGCCGTTGCGTGGCGTGCTCTATACCTTATCCAGCGACCCCTACTGGCTGGTGGCGGTGCAGATGCTCGACGGTATCGGTGCCGGCATTTTCGGCGCCCTGTTCCCGGTGATCGTCAAAGACCTGACCCAAGGCACCGGGCGCTTCAACGTCAGCCTGGGCGCCCTCTCCACCGTATTCGGCCTCGGCGCGGCGCTCAGTAGCAGCCTGGCCGGTTTCGTGGTGCAGCAGGCTGGCTACAACGCGGCGTTCCTGACGTTGGCGGCAGTTGCAGCCGCTGCCTTGATGCTGTTGTGGCTGGCGATGCCGGAGACCTTGGCAAAACCATCCTTCGCTCGCCATACAACTGTCGCCTGACATATGCGACAATGCGCGCCAAATTCCAACACACATCCCAAATTTTGTGTTCAGCGACCGGGTTTCGCGCCTTGATGTCGCTGTTGACGCATGCCTGAAGGCACCTGCCGTCACGCTCGCAACCCATTGATAGGTAAAGTAATTGATCTCCACAGCTAACATCACCATGCAGTTCGGCGCCAAGCCGCTCTTCGAGAACGTCTCGGTCAAGTTCGGCGCCGGCAACCGCTATGGTTTGATCGGTGCCAACGGTTGCGGCAAGTCGACCTTCATGAAAATCCTCGGTGGCGACCTCGACCCGTCCGGCGGGCAGGTCATGCTCGAGCCGAATGTGCGCCTGGGTAAACTGCGCCAGGACCAGTTCGCCTACGAAGAATTCACCGTGCTCGACACCGTGATCATGGGCCACGAGGAGCTGTGGAAGGTCAAGGCCGAGCGCGACCGCATCTACTCGCTGCCGGAAATGAGCGAAGAAGATGGCATGGCCGTGGCCGAGCTGGAAACCGAGTTCGCCGAGATGGACGGCTACACCGCCGAATCCCGCGCCGGCGAGCTGCTGCTGGGCCTGGGTATTCCTCTGGAACAGCATTTCGGCCCGATGAGCGAAGTCTCCCCCGGCTGGAAGCTGCGCGTACTGCTGGCCCAGGCGCTGTTCTCCGACCCGGAAGTGCTGTTGCTCGACGAACCGACCAACCACTTGGACATCAACACCATCCGCTGGCTGGAAAACATCCTGACCCAGCGCTCCAGCCTGATGATCATCATCTCTCACGACCGTCACTTCCTGAACAGCGTGTGCACCCACATGGCTGACCTGGACTACGGCGAGCTGCGCCTGTTCCCGGGCAACTACGACGAGTACATGACCGTGGCGACCCAGTCCCGCGAGCAATTGCTGTCGGACAACGCCAAGAAGAAAGCGCAGATTTCCGAACTGCAATCCTTCGTCAGCCGCTTCTCGGCCAACGCCTCGAAAGCCAAGCAGGCGACCTCCCGTGCCAAGGCGATCGACAAAATCCAGCTGGCCGAAGTCAAGCCGTCGAGCCGTGTGAGCCCGTTCATCCGTTTCGAGCAGAACAAAAAGCTGCACCGCCAGGCCGTCATGGTCGAAAAAATGGCCAAAGGTTTCGACGGCAAGCCGTTGTTCAAGGACTTCAGCTTCCAGGTTGAAGCCGGCGAGCGCGTGGCGATCATCGGCCCCAACGGTATCGGCAAGACCACCCTGCTGCGCACCCTGGTCAACGAACTGACCCCGGACGCCGGCAGCATCAAGTGGACCGACGCCGCCGAGCTGGGCTACTACGCCCAGGACCACGCCCACGACTTCGAAGACGACGTGAGCCTGTTCGACTGGATGGGCCAATGGACCCAAGGCGAGCAAATGATTCGCGGCACCCTGGGCCGTATGTTGTTCTCCAACGACGAGATCCAGAAGTCGGTCAAAGTGATCTCCGGTGGTGAACAAGGTCGCATGCTGTTCGGCAAGCTGATCCTGCAAAAGCCGAACGTGTTGATCATGGACGAACCGACCAACCACTTGGACATGGAATCCATCGAAGCGCTGAACCTGGCGCTGGAGAACTACCCGGGCACGCTGATCTTCGTCAGCCACGACCGTGAGTTCGTATCGTCCCTGGCCACCCGCATTATCGAGTTGAGCCCTAGCGGCGTGATCGACTTCAGCGGCACCTATGACGACTACCTGCGCAGCCAGGGTGTGGTGTTCTAAGAGCAGCACTTAGCTGCAAGCTACAAGCTGCAAGAAAAAGCCCTGTCCCTGTGACAGGGCTTTTTGCATCCGCACTGTGCCGGGCGCTGATTTTATGGGCCATGCATAACCAGTGTGGGAGCTGGCTTGCCCGCGATAGCGGTGGTTCAGTTAAAGATGCAGTGACTGACAGGCAGCCTTCGCGGGCAAGCCCGCTCCCACAGGGAATCGGTGCCAGGCGCTGATTTTATAGGCAATACATAACCCGTGTGGGAGCTGGCTTGCCTGCGATAGCGGTGGTTCAGTTAAAGATCACCGATCTGACACACCACCTTCGCAGGCAAGCGCGCTCCCACAGGGGCCTCTGTAGGCGTCCCCTCGCTCCTACAGTCGTGCGGGATATGCCATGATGCTTCACCGCCCGCCAGCGATTGAGTATTCATGCCTGCCGCCCCCTCCTCCCTGTCGATCACCCTGCAGATCGTTTCCATCGTGTTCTACACCTTCATTGCGTTTATCTGCATCGGCCTGCCGATTGCGGTGATTCCAGGCTATGTGCACGAGCAACTGGGCTTCAGCGCCGTGGTGGCCGGGGTGACCATCGGTTCGCAGTACCTCGCCACGCTGCTCAGCCGCCCGATGGCCGGGCGAATGTCGGATAACGTCGGCACCAAACGCGCGATCGTGCTGGGCCTGGCCGGTATTCTGATCAGCGGTGTGCTGACCTTAATCGCCACGCTGCTGGACAGCCTGCCGAGCTTGAGCCTGGGTATTCTGATCGCCGGTCGCCTGTTGCTCGGCGTGGCCCAGGGCCTGATTGGCGTGGGGACCATCAGTTGGTGCATGGGCGCAGTGGGCGCCGAACACACCGCACGCTCGATTTCCTGGAATGGCATCGCCTCCTATGGCGCCATTGCCATTGGTGCGCCACTTGGCGTGGTGATGGTGGCTGATTATGGCTACGCCAGCCTCGGCCTTGCACTGGCGGTGCTGGCGGCGTTGGGCCTGGTGCTGATCCGTAATAAACCCTCGGTGCCGGTGGTACGCGGCGAACGGCTGCCGTTCTGGGCTGTGTTTGGACGTATCGCGCCGTTCGGCGCCAGCCTGTGCCTGGCCTCGATTGGCTACGGCACGCTGACGACCTTTATCACCCTGTATTACCTGAATCGTGGCTGGGCCGGTGCGGCGTATTGCCTGACGGTATTTGGTGTGTGCTTTATTCTCTCGCGCCTGGTGTTTATCTCAGCCATCAGCCGGTTTGGCGGGTTCACCGCCGCCATCGCCTGCATGCTCATTGAAACCCTGGGCCTGACGCTGTTGTGGCTGGCACCGTCTACCGGCGTGGCCTTGATCGGCGCCGGGTTGACCGGTTTTGGTTTATCGCTGGTTTACCCGGCGCTCGGCGTGGAAGCTATCAAGCAAGTGCCGGACAGCAGCCGCGGCGCGGGGCTGAGTGCGTATGCGGTGTTTTTCGACCTGGCCCTGGCGATTGCCGGGCCGTTGATGGGCGCCGTGGCATTGAACCTCGGCTATGGCTGGATCTTCTTCTGCGCGGCGTTGCTGTCGGTCAGTGCGCTCGGCCTGACCGTACTGCTCAGGCGCCGCGCCTACTGATCAGCGGTCTGCAAGCCGGCGCGCGTGGCCTCGCCCAGGGTATGGCTGAAAAAACGCCCGGCCTCGGAGACCAGATCGCGGTGGATGCCTTCGCGATCGACACCATCGGCATCCGTGCAAATGGCGGGCATGCTTGCCAGTTGGTCACTGTCACACGGCGCCATGAAAACAAAGTGCCCGGCCCCGGCCAACAGTTTGAAATCCGGTGGCTGCGGCAGCTTGCGCGCCAGGGCGGCTGCGTTCTTGTCCACGGCCACCAACTGGTCGCCATCGCCACTGTAGAGCAGCACCGGCACATGCACATCTGCCAGAGTGTGGCGGCCGAACATCAAGCTCAGCGGCGCCATCAGCATCAAGGCATGGATACGCGGGTCAGCCTGGGGTTGCAAGTCGTCGCGATCAACCACCAACTCGCCCTTGGTGGTGCACGCGTCGCGGTCTTCGGGGCGTTCCTGGCAGTAGCGACGCAGACGTTCGAAATCAGGCTTGGCGCCGGCCAGGATCAATGCCGTTTCGCCACCGGCTGAATAACCGATGACGCCGATCTGATCAATATCCACAAAGGGCGACAGCATCGGCTCGGCCAAGGCGGCGGTGATCGCCTGGGAGATCTGGATCGGCCGCCCATACAAATTGCTCACGGTGCCCAGGCGGCTGTGGTCCTTGTAGTTGTCACCGGGATGCAGCACCGCCACCACCACAAACCCCTTGCGCGCCAAGGCGGTGGCCAGGTCATGCAGGGCCAGCGGCGTGCCGGTATTGCCGTGGGACAACATCAGCATCGGGAAACGCCCGATCGCCACCTTGGCATCTTCGCTGGCCGCCACATGGTAGGCGCCCAGCGCGGTAGTGCGCTCGGCATCGGTAGAGGGATAGAAGGCGATGGCTTTCATCGGCTGCGCATCCAGCGGGTCGAGAAAACTCATGCGATGAAACCCCACACTCCAATGGGGGTGCGGTGCCGGCGCGGCGTGCACTGAAACCACGCCGCCCAACAGCGAAAGAACCAAAACAGCACAAAGACGCATCATGGGGATGTCCACCTTTGCTGCACAAGAACCGGCCTGTCGAAGAAAAAGTCCAGGGTATCGAATGGATGTCTGCATAACCTGGGCCACAACGAAAAAACTCCGTACTCCGCTCGCGTTCAGGCGATCAGAATACAGAGTTTAGGCGCTCGGTTTCAGAATGAAACCGAGGACAGGGCACATTTACATAAGCCTTACGCAGCGGCGAACAGTTGCTCGTTGATGCGCACGTTGGCGTCGCTCATGGCTTTGCTGCGCACTTCATCACCGTAGGCCAGGCCTTCGGCGCGGACGATCTCGATGTCGGTGATGCCGAGGAAACCGAACAACAGCTTCAAGTAGCCTTCGTGGGCAGCGCCCGAAGCTTGGTCGGCATGCAGGCCGCCGGCGGTGGAGACAATAATGACTTTCTTGTTGCCGCACAGGCCTTCAGGGCCGGCTTCGGTGTAGCGGAAGGTCTGGCCGGCCACCGCGATGCGGTCGATCCAGGCTTTCAACTGGGTGGGAATGGTGAAGTTGTACATCGGCGCACCGACTACCACGGCATCGGCGGCGAGGAACTCAGCCAGCGACGATGCACTCAGTTCAGCCTCGTGCTTTTGCGCCGCATCACGCAGTTCAGCGGCAGTGCCCAAGGCGCCCAGGGTAGCGCCGGAGAAATGGTTGATGCCTTCGCTGGCGAGGTCACGGTAAGTCACTTCCACGCCCGGTTGGGCGGCTTGCCATGCCTTGACCACACCCGCGCTGAGCTGGCGGGAGGCCGAGTTGTCGCCGAGGATGCTGGAATCGATGTGCAAGAGTTTCATGATGGATCTCCGAGGTGGGATCGACAGTGGCGATCAGATGGTGGTGATGCTACGCATGAAACCAATGGTCGATAAGCCGCCTGAAATGCGATAGTTTGTCCCACTGACAGGACAATAGGCCCACCATGCAAGACCTCAATGACCTCTACTATTTCGCCAAAGTCGTCGAAGCCGGCGGTTTTGCTGCGGCTGGCCGGCTACTCGGGATTCCCAAATCCAGGCTGTCGCGGCGCATTGCCGAGCTGGAAGACCGCCTGGGTGCACGCCTGCTGCAACGCACTACCCGACAACTGACGCTCACCGCCGTGGGCGAGCGCTACTTGCGCCACTGCCAGGCCATGCTGTTGGAGGCGGAAATGGCCGACGAGGCCGTGGCCAGCATGTCCAGCGAGCCACGGGGGCGCTTGCGGGTCAGTTGCCCGGTGGGGCTGGCCCAGCAGATTCTGCCAGAGCTGGTAGCCGGTTTTCTGGCCGCGCACCCGTTGGTGCAGTTGGACATGACCCTGGTGAATCGCCGCGTCGACCTGGTAGCCGAAGGCATTGATGTAGCGCTGCGCGTACGCGAACTGGGCGACGAAGACCCGTTACTGGTCACCAAACGCCTGCGCCAGGCGCATACCGTGCTGGTGGCCAGCCCCGTTTTCATGCGTGAGCGGCGGGTCGAAACCCTGGAAGACCTCAAGCAGTTGCCAATCCTTGGCGCACTCGAGGCGGACCGAATGGTGCACCAACGCATCATCGACCCCCAGGGCAACATGCACGAGCTAGTGATGGAGGCGCGCCTGGGCATCGAAGACTTTATCGTGCGCAAGGCCAGCGCAATGATGGGCGTGGGCTTTACGGTGCTGCCAATGATGTACTGCGAAGAAGAACTGGCCAGCGGCCGCCTGGTGCAACTGCTGCCGCAATGGTCATTACCAGGCGGCTGGCTGCAAGCGGTCTACCCGCACCGGCGCGGCGTGCTGCCGGCCATCCGGGCCTGGATCGACTACCTGGAAGAAGGCTTCAAAGGCTGTGGAGATCGGCTGTTATGAGCATGACGGAAGAACAAGTCGCACGTTTTTGCCTGAGCCTGCCAGGCGCACGGGAAGACTATAAATGGGGCGGCGTGCGGGTGTTCTCGGTTGCTGGCAACAAGATGTTCGCCTTGCAGAACCTGCGCGGTGAGTCGCTGGCCTTCAAGGTCGACAAAGAACTGTTCCTGGGTCACGTCGACCGCCCGGGCATTCACCCGGCGCCTTACCTGGCGAGGGCGCAGTGGGTCATCATGAACACGCCCTACCCTTTGGGCGCAGAGGAACTGCGTGGCTTGTTGCAGCGCTCCCACCAGTTGGTGGTGAGCAAGCTGCCCAAGCGCACACAGATTGGCTTGTGGCTAGAGGATTGACAGCAAGGTGCCGCCAAGAAACAGCTGGTCCAGCCAGAACACCTGGTGCAACAGCACAATCACCCAGAACAGCACCTGGTAAGACACCTTGCGCGTCTTGTGCCGGAGCACCTGCTGGGCAATCAACGCCCCCGGCCAACCGCCCGCCAGCTCCACCGCATGCAGGATGTTTTCCGGGGTGCGCCAGCCTTCGGTCTGCGCCTTGCGCTTGTCGCTCCAATAAAGAAAGAACGCCACCACACTGACCACGCCGTAGGCCATCAACGGAATCGCCGTTTCGCCGCGATACCACAGCAAGGCCGAGCCCAGCAGCGGCGCGGCACACAGCAGTACAAAGATCAGCGCCTTCAGGCGTGGGTGCTGGATAGTCATGGCTTGACCGCAGTCCAGTCGATCCAGCCGAACTGCCAGGTCGCCAGGATGACCAGGCCAAAGGCAATCCGGTACCAGGCAAACACCGCGTAGCTGTGGCTGGCGATGAATTTGAGCAAGCCCTTGACCGCAATCATCGCGAAGATGAACGAGGTGACAAAACCAATGGCGAACACTGGAAAATCCGCCGGCTGGAACAGATCGCGGTACTTGTAACCCGAGTACACCGCCGCCCCAACCATGGTCGGCATGGCCAGGAAGAATGAAAATTCGGTGGCCGTCTTGCGCGACAGGCCGAACAACAGGCCGCCGATGATCGTTGCACCGGAGCGCGAAGTGCCCGGGATCATCGCCAGGCACTGGGCCAGGCCGACCTTGAGGGCGTCTTTCCAGGTGATGTCGTCGACGGTTTCAGCCCGCACTGCATGTTGGCGGCGCTCGGCCCACAACATGATCACGCCACCCACTACCAGGGCAGTCGCTACAGTGATCGGGTTAAACAGGTAGTGCTTGATCAGGTCGGCAAAAATCACCCCCAATACCACCGCCGGCAACACGGCGATGATCAGGTTGACGGTAAAGCGCCGGGCCTTGGGCTGGGTCGGCAGGCCGATGACCACGTCAAAGATCTTGCGCCGAAACTCCCAGACTACCGCCAGGATCGCGCCCAGCTGGATGATGATGTTGAAGGCTTCGAAACGCTCGCCGCCAAAATTGATCAGGTCGGCGACGATGATCTGGTGGCCAGTGCTGGAGATCGGCAAGAACTCCGTAAGCCCCTCGACGATGCCGAGAATCAATGCCTGTATGGCGGTCCAAAAATCCATGCTGTCTCCAAAGGTCATGCGCGTGGCATGCCTCTTAGTCTTTTTTAAGTTCACTGACGACGAGCGCACACAAGCGCCCGCGGTTGATTCTCAACGCCGGTCTGCAAAAATTCCGTGAAAAATCAGGCAGTACTCAGGTTTTTCGATTCCGGGCCGAAAGCCTATCAGACACGCCGGAAATCTCGAAGCAGCACCACAATTATAAAGAGCAGGGAGTGACAGGACGATGAACAGTTTGCGCAGCATGTCGATCAGCCGCCGCCTTTGGCTGATCCTGATAGTCGCCGTGTTGATGCTGCTGGCCTTGGGGCTGTTAATGCTCAACCAGATCCACGGCGACCTCTACCAGGCCAAGCGCCAGCAGACCCAGCACGTGGTGCAGACCGCCAGTGGCGTACTCAGCTATTACCAGAGCCTGGAAAAAACCGGCGTACTGACCCGCGACGCCGCGCAACAACAGGCCCTGAGCGCGGTGCGCGGGCTGCGTTATGACCATGACGACTACTTCTGGATCAACGACCTCACCCCCGTGATGATCATGCACGCGGCCAACCCCAAGCTCGACGGCCAGAACCTTTCGGCGATTCGCGACCCGGACGGTTTCGCCGTGTTCAACGAATTCGTGAGCCTGGCCAAGGCCAAGGGCGCCGGCATCGTCAACTACCGCTGGCCGAAGCCCGGCGCCGAAGCGCCGGTAGAGAAAACCTCGTACATCCAACTGTTCGAACCCTGGGGCTGGATTATCGGCTCCGGGGTCTACGTGGACGATGTGCAGGCCGAATTCAGGGGCCAGGTGTGGAAAGCCTCGGCCATTGGCCTGGGCATTGCGCTGATGATGGCCGTGCTGGTGGTGCTGATTGCCCGCAGCATCGTGCAGCCGTTGCAGGCCGCGGTGAATGCCATGGGCAATATTGCCAGTGGCGAAAGTGACCTGACCCACAGCCTCGATACGCACGGCCGTGACGAATTGACGCAACTGGCCCAGCACTTCAATAGCTTCACCGCCAAGCTGCGCCAGGTGGTCGGCCAGTTGCAGGTGTGCGCGAACGCCCTGGGCCAGTCGTCCAGCGAGCTGGGCCACAACGCCAGCCAGGCCCACGACCGCAGCCAGCAGCAGTCCCAGCAGATGGAACTGGTGGCCACCGCCATCAACGAAGTCACCTACGGCGTGCAGGACGTGGCCAAGAATGCCGAGCACGCCGCCAGCGAAATGCGCGATGCACAGGCCCAGGCACAGCAGGGCCAGGTCAATATCGACGGCAGCTTGCAGCAGATCGACCAGCTCTCCACCACTATCAGCCAGGCCGTGGAGGTGATCCGCACGCTCTCCAGCGAGAGCACGCAGATCGGCGGGGTACTGGAGGTGATCCGCTCCATCGCCGACCAGACCAACCTGCTCGCCCTCAACGCCGCCATCGAAGCCGCCCGTGCGGGCGAGCAAGGCCGCGGGTTTGCGGTGGTCGCCGATGAGGTGCGCCTGCTGGCCCAGCGCACGCAGAAATCCACCGCCGAGATCCAGGTGATGATCGAGCGCCTGCAAGGCCACTCCGAAGCGGCGGTCAAGGTCATCAGCGACAGCCACAGCGCCTCGCAACTGACCATTGAACAAGCCGGCCAGGCGGGCGCAAGCCTCACCGCCATCGGCCAGGCGCTGCACAACCTCAACGGCCTGAACGCCTCGATTGCCAGCGCCACCCTGCAACAGGCCCACGTGGTGGAAGACATCAACCAGAACGTCACCCAAGCGGCCGGGCTGTCCCACAGCACCGCGCTGGCAGCGGAGCAATCGAGCGTGGCGAGTGCACAGTTGCGTGGTTTGAGTGAACAGCTTGATGGGCTTTTGCGTCAGTTCAAGGTTTGACATCCCTCAGCGGTGGGAGGGCTGCCCTCTCCCACCGTCTAGCGGCCTCACATCCCCAGCCACTGCGGCAGCGCGAGGGAAATGAACGGCAGGTAGGTGACCATAATCAGGAACACCAACAGAATCATCAGCCACGGCATCGCGGCGCGAATGGTCTGCCCTAGAGTCAGCCCCGTCACCGCCGAGGTCACGAACAGGTTCAGCCCCACCGGCGGGTGCACCAGGCCGATTTCCATGTTCACCACCATCACGATGCCCAGGTGAATCGGGTCAATCCCGAGCTTCATCGCAATCGGGAAAAAGATCGGCGCCAGGATCAGCACAATGGCCGAAGGCTCCATAAAGCTGCCGGCAATCAGCAGCACCACGTTGACCATGATCAAAAAGCCAATCGGCGTCAGCCCTTCGGAGATCACCCAGGCCGTGATTTCCTGCGGGATCTGCTCGGTAGTCAGCACGTGGGCAAACAGCATGGCGTTGGCGATGATGAACATCAGCATGATCGACAAGCGCCCCGACTCCAACAGCACCTTGGGGCAGTCGCGCAGCTTCATGTCCTTGTAGACGAACAGCGCGACGAATGCTGAATACACGGCTGCCACTGCCGCCGCTTCGGTCGGGGTGAACATGCCGCTGTAAATGCCGCCGAGGATGATCACCAGCAGCAACAGCCCCCAGAACGCTCGGCGTGCACAACTCAGCCACTCACGGAATGTCGCCTGGGGTTGCGCCGGCAGCTTCTTGATACGGGCGACGATGTAGATCGCGACCATCAACATCAGGCCCAGCAGCAAGCCCGGAATCACCCCGGCCATGAACAATTTGCCTACTGAGGTTTCGGTCGCCGCCGAATACACCACCATCACGATCGACGGCGGAATCAGAATGCCCAAGGTCCCGGCGTTGCAGATGATGCCCGCCCCAAACTCCTTGGGGTAACCGGAACGCACCATGCCCGCCACGGCAATCGAGCCCACCGCTGCCACCGTGGCCGGTGATGAGCCGGACAGCGCCGCAAACAGCATGCACGCCAGCACCGCCGCAATCGCCAGGCCACCGCGGATATGCCCGACACAGGCGTTGGCAAAGTCGATCAGCCGCTGGGCCACGCCGCCGGTGGTCATGAAGGCGCCGGATAACAGGAAAAACGGAATCGCCAGAAAGGTATAGGCGTCGCTGGTTTCAAACAGTTTGATCGCCAGGGAACTCACAGAGTCCTGGCTGAACATCAGGATCGACACCGCACCGGACAACCCCAGGGCAATCGCAATTGGCACGCCCAGAAACATGAACACGAACAACAGGAGAAACAGACAGAGCACGGCCATCAGTGACGCTCCTCATGGCTGCCGGCCAACTTGCTGGCCTCGCCGGCCTCGTCGGCCAGGCCCAACCCGACCTGGCGGTGGGTAAAGATGCGGTAGAAAATTTCCAGGTAGCGGATCAAGACCAAGGCAAAGCCAATGGGCACGATCACCACGATGTCGCCGACATCGATGCCGAACTGGTCGAGGTCTTCGGCGCCGATATGCGCGGTCATCACCGCACTCACCCACTTGTAGCTGGCCACCATGAACAGCCCGGCATAGGCCAGGCAGCACAGGCAGGCGAGCATGCCGAGCAGGCGTTGCACCGGGCGCCGGGTCAGCCGCACCAGCGCGTCCACGCCCAGGTGGCCAGCGGTGCGCACGCCGTAGGAAATGCCGAAGAAAATCAACCAGCCGAACATGGCCTTGGTCAGCGCCACACTCCAGGTCATCTCTTGGGCCCAGGCCATGGTGCCGTCGCCCAGGGCATTGAAGAAGGCGCTGCTCCAGGCCCATTTGTCGGCCAGGGCAAAAAACAGGGTGTAGACGTTGTTGAGCATGACGTAGACGAATGTCACCAGGGTCATGGCGGCCAGCAGGAAAGCAATGAAGCCTTCCTCCAGGTGCTCCCAGACGCGCCTTAGCGTTTGCATGGCAAAACCTCGCGTGGCAGAGATAGGTAAAAACCAGGTCAACCTGTAGATCGTTCCCACGCTCCGCGTGGTAATGCCGCCCCGGACGTTCCACGTCCTGTATCACGCCGTGCGTAAGGCGACGCGGAGCGTCACGGGATGCATTACCACGCGGAGCGTGGGAACGATCAGTCGCGGGCAAGCCCGCTCCCACAGAGGTTTACTGGTTGGAAGCGTCCGCCGCCTTGATCAGGTCAGCCCCAATCTCGCCCTCGAACTTCTGCCACACCGGGCGCATGGCTTCGCGCCACAGCGCACGTTGCTCGGGGGTCAGTTCGATGATTTCGCTGGTCTTGGCGTCGACGATCTTCTGCTTGGCCGACTGGTTCAGCGCTTCGGCCTGCTTGTTCACCTCCACGGTGACCTCGGCCATGATCTGCTCCAGGGTGCTGCGCACATCCGGCGCCAGGCCATTCCAGAACTTCGCGTTGGTGATCACCATGTAGTCGATCAGGCCATGGTTGGACTCGGTGAAGTACTTCTGCACTTCATTGACCTTCTGGCTTTCATAGTTCGACCAGGTGTTCTCGGTGCCATTCACGGTACCGGTCTGCAGGCCCTGGTAAACCTCGGCAAAGCTCATCTTGCGCGGGTTGGCGCGGATCGCCTTGAACTGTTCTTCGAGCACACTGGAAGCCTGCACGCGGAACTTCAGGCCACGGGCGTCCTTGGGTTCATGCAGGGCCTTGTTGGCGGAGAGTTGCTTGAGGCCGTTGTGCCAATAGGCCAGGCCGAGGATGTTCTTATCCTGCATCGAGGTCAGCAGTTGCTTGCCCTGAGCGGCCTGGAAACGGTCGACGGCGGCCAGGTCGTTGAACAGGAACGGCAGGTCGTAGATCTGCACTTGTTTGGTGTAGTGCTCGAATTTGGCCAGGGACGGCGCCAGCATTTGCACGTCACCCAACAGCAATGCTTCCATTTCCTTGCCATCGCCAAACAGCGACGAGTTCGGGTACACCTCAACCTTGACCTTGCCGGGCAGGCGCTCTTCAGCAAGTTTTTTGAACAGCAGCGCGCCCTGGCCTTTGGGGGTGTTTTCGGCCACCACGTGGGCGAACTTGATCACAATCGGGTCTGCCGCCTGGGCCAGGCCAGCGGTAAACAAGGTGGCGGCGCACAGCAGCGCCCGGGAAAGCTTGAGCATGGGAATCACCTTCTTATTGTTGTGTTTAAGGCAAGGTGCCTGATGTAACGCGTGTCGTGAATTTCGAATTTTAGATACCTGCGTTCGGCCTGGCCGAACGCGCCCAGTGTGGGAGCTGGCTTGCCTGCGATAGCGGTAGAACAGTCAATGTCTGTGTTGCCTGATACACCGCTATCGCAGGCAAGCCAGCTCCCACATTTGGCTCCAGGTTCCGTCAGTCAGAGCTGGCAGTGAGCAGCCGTTGCGCGCGCAGCAGTACCGGCGCATCCACCATCTGCCCATCAATCTGATAAGCCCCTGCCCCATGGGCGCCCGCCTGCACCACCCGCCTGGCCCAGGCCAGCTCTTCAGCGCTCGGCGCCAGCGCAGCATGGATCACCGCGACTTGCTTGGGGTGAATGCACAATGCCCCGGCAAAGCCCATTTCATAAGCGTGCCGGATCGAGCGATGCAAGCCCTCGGGGTCGTCAATGGCCGGGTGCACACCGTCCAGCGGCGCCGCCAGGCCAGCGGCGCGCGAGTGCACGATCAACGCCAGGCGCGCCTGGTCGAGGGCCAATTCGGCGGCACGGGAGTGACTGCTCAGGTTCAGGTCCAGCGCCAGGTCCAAGCCACCGAACGACAGGCGCTCTACCTGGGGCGCCTGGGCAATCTGCGCCAGTGCCAGCAAACCGCGTGCGCTTTCGATAATCGGCCAGATAGCCTTGCCGGTAGCGGCCACCACAGCCACCTGGGCCGCGCTTTCGACCTTGGGCAGCAATACCCCGGCGACATTTGCATGGGCCTTGCAGAAGGCCACGTCCTCAAAATGTTCGGCATGTTGCGGCGCGTTGATGCGCACCCACACCTGGGCCTCGGGATGGGCGCACAGGAATGCCCCCAGATTATCCCGGGCCTGACGCTTGAGCGGTTCTTCCACCGCGTCTTCAAAATCCACAATCACTGCGTCGGCGCCGCTGGCCAGGGCCTTGGCAAACCGCTCCGGGCGGCTGCCCGGCACAAACAGCGCAGAACGTACTAAAGGCTTTGGCATCACTTGATTCCTGATTAGATAACGCCGCGCTCGCGCAGGCTGTTAATGGCCTCAACGGAGTAACCCAGCTGATCGAGGATGCCTTGGCTGTGTTGCCCCAGCGCTGGCACGCCGTCCATGCGCGGGGTAAACGCGGCGTTACGGGCCGGTGGCAGCAGCGACGGCAACGGCCCCGCCGGGCTGTCGACGTCGCGCCAGCTGTCGCGGGCCTTGAGTTGCGGGTGGTCCCACACGCCTTGCATATCGTTGACCCGGGCGCTGGCAATTTGCGCGTCTTCCAGGCGCTGGATCACCGCCTCGACGTCCAGTTGGGCAAAGCGCTCCACGATGATCTGGCGCAGCACCTCGCGGTTGGCCGAGCGCTTGAAATTGGCGCTGAAGCGTTCGTCCATGGCCAGCGCCGGGGTGAGCAGCACTTTGTCGCAGAACGCCGCCCATTCGCGCTCGTTCTGCAAGCCGAGCATCACGGTGCCGCCGCCCCCGGTGGGAAACGGCCCATAGGGGTAAATCGTCGAATGCGCGGCACCCGCACGCGGTGGCGGCGCCGCGCCGTCGAAGGCGTAATACATCGGGTAGCCCATCCACTCCACCAGGCTTTCGAGCATGCTTACATCGATGCGGCTGCCCTGGCCGGTTTTGCCGCGTAGCAGCAGCGCCGACAGAATGCCGCTGTAGGCGTACATGCCGGCGGAGATATCCGCGATGGAGCAACCGGCCTTGGCCATCTGTTCTTCTTCTGGGCCTCCGGTCACCGAGAGGAAGCCGCCCTCGCTCTGGATCAGCAGGTCGTAGGCTTTCTTTTTCTCGTAGGGCCCGCCTTCGCCATAGCCGGAAATATCGCAGACGATCAGGCGTGGAAAACGTACGTGCAGCGCCTCGAACGATAAGCCCATGCGCGCCGCCGCGCCGGGGGCAAGGTTCTGCACCAGCACATCGGCATCGGCCAGCAGCGCATCCAGAATGGCGCCCGCCTCGTCCTGCTTGAGGTCCAGGGTCAGGCTTTCCTTGGAGCGGTTGGTCCAGACGAAATGTGACGCCAGGCCACGCACCCGCTCGTCATAGCCACGGGCGAAATCGCCGGTGCCGGGGCGCTCTACCTTGATGACCCGGGCACCGAGGTCGGCCAGTTGGCGCGTACAGAACGGCGCGGCAATCGCGTGTTCCAGGCTGACGACGGTGATGCCGTCCAGCGGTCGTTGTTCAGTCATGACAAATCCCTCAAAGCCAATGGGCCATGGACGCGGTAGTTCGCAGGTTCCACACCTGCTCGATCAGGCGGTTGGCCTGGGCCGGGGTGCGGGCGCCACTGAAGTCGGCCAGGCGCTGGAACTTGTCCGCCAGCTCGGCACGGCTCAGGGTGTTGCCCGGGTCGCCCTTGGGTTCATCAATGGCACCGTGCAGCGTGCGGCCATCGGTGGTGGTGACGGTAACGCGGCCCAGCCAGCGTTGCGGGTAGGCGTTGTCGACTTCGGGGTCCAGGCTCATGCAGACCTTGTCGCGAAACGCCGCGACCGCAGGATCGGTCAACGCCAGCTCATGGAATTCAGGCAAACCGGCTTTGCCATGCACAGCGATCAGCCCAAGCACCGTGCCCATGGAAAATTTGGCCTGGTGCACGGTGGTCGGCACCGTCACTCGGCCGAGTACGTCAATGGCGCCTTGGTGCACGTGGGTTTGCACCTGGGAGATCTGCGCAGCGCTCAGGCCTTCACGCTGCATCACGTCCAGCAGCGCATCGGCAGCAGGATGGGTGTGGCGACAGGAGGCGTGGAATTTGAACGAGGTTTCCACCAGCGCCCAACGGCTGCCCAGCTCGGAAGACAATTTGCCCGGTTGGGCATCACTGGACATCCCGGCCGCCAAACCTTGCTCACCTTCAAGGATATTGCGCGCGCCGGTCAGCCCATCGGCCGTAAGGTAAGCCGCCAGCAAGCCGTCCGCCGCCGCCTTGGCCGTGTGCAGTTGCTTGGAGTCGGCGGCATCGCGCAGAAACTCCCACAGCCCGGCAGCCTGGGTGCCGGCGCTGCCGAGCAGGTTGATGAATTGTTCTTCGTTGAAGTCGAGCAACTTGCCCACCGCGACCGCCGCCGCCAGGGTGCCGACCGTGGCCGTGGTGTGGAAGATGCGGTAGTGGGAGCGGCCCATGAACTCACCGATGCGAATCCCCGCCTCATAGCCGGCTACAGAAGCCAGCAACAGCTCACGGCCAGACTTGCCGAGGTCCTGGGCAGCCGCCAATGCAGCGGGAAACACCACGGTGGCCGGGTGCAGCACGGAGCTGTTGTGCAGGTCATCCTGCTCCACCAGATGTGAGGAAGCGGCGTTGACCAGTGCGGCAAAATACGCGCTGGTGCCGGTGCCGTTGACGATCACCTGGGCCGGGCCGCTGCTCGGGCCCATCTTCTGCGCGTAGCGTTCAAACAAGGGGATCGGGTGCGCGCCTTGGCTGGCCAAAGCGGACGCGAGCCAATCCAGATACAGCTCTTCGGTGCGCGCCAGCACGGGCTCGGGCAATTGTGAGTACGTCAGCTCGGCCAGGAACCGGCACAGGGCTTGGGTAGGGCTCATGCTCAGGCCCTCAGAAGCTACGTGGCAATTCGAGCAAATGCTCGGCCACGTAGGACAGGATCAGGTTGGTGGAGATCGGCGCCACCTGGTACAGGCGGGTTTCGCGGAACTTGCGCTCCACGTCGTACTCGCAGGCAAAGCCGAAGCCGCCGTGGGTTTGCAGGCAGGCATTGGCCGCTTCCCAGGACGCCTTGGCCGCCAGGTACTTGGCCATGTTGGCACTGGCCCCGGCGTTCTTGCCGCTGTCGTATTCCTCGCAGGCACGCCAGCGCATCAGGTCGGCCGCTTCGATCTCGATATGCGCCTCGGCAATCGGGAACTGCACGCCCTGGTTCTGCCCGATGGGCCGGCCAAACACCACACGCTCGCGGGCATAGGCGCTGGCCTTTTCGATGAACCAGCGGCCGTCACCGATGCACTCGGCGGCAATCAGCGTGCGCTCGGCATTCAGGCCATCAAGGATGTATTTGAAGCCCTTGCCCTCCTCGCCAATCAGGCTGTCCAGGGGCAGCTCCAGGTTGTCGAAGAACAGCTCGTTGGTCTCATGGTTGACCATATTGGCGATGGGCTGCACGGTCAGGCCGTTACCGATGGCCTGGCGCAGGTCCACCAGGAAGATCGACATGCCTTCGGATTTTTTCTTTACGTCGGCCAAGGGCGTGGTACGTGCCAGCAGAATCATCAGGTCGGAATGCTGTACCCGTGAGATCCAGACTTTCTGGCCGTTGATCACGTACTTGTCGCCGCGCTTGATCGCCGTGGTCTTGATCTTGGTGGTGTCGGTGCCGGTAGTGGGTTCGGTGACGGCCATCGACTGCAAGCGCAATTCACCGCTGGCCAGCTTGGGCAGGTAGTAGCGTTTTTGCGCCTCGCTGCCATGACGCAGCAGGGTGAACATGTTGTACATCTGGCCGTGCACGGTGCCCGAGTTGCCGCCGCAGCGGTTGACTTCCTCAAGGATCACCGAGGCTTCGGCCAGGCCCAGGCCGGAACCGCCGTATTCCTCGGGGATCATTGCCGACAGCCAACCGGCGTCGGTCAGGGCCTTGACGAAGGCTTCGGGGAAGCCTTTTTCTTCATCGATCTTGCGCCAGTAAGCGGCATCGAACTCGGCGCACAAGGCGCGCACGCCGTCGCGGATCGCATTGAGTTCTTCGTTGTCATGGGCATTCATCTACGGCTCTCCGCCTGTTGTTATCGGGTTATTCGAAATGCACCTGGGCGGTCTGTGCCAGGCCTTCAGTGTCGCCAGCCCAGAGTTCTGCGACGCCGGTGGCGGTGATGCGCCCGCCGACCTGAAAAGGCTGTGGCGCAATCAGTGGGCGCACGCCGCGATAGGCAAAGCGGCGCAAGGTCGCCTCAGGGTGCGCTCGGCAAAACGCACGCAGGTTCAAGGTGGCGATCAGCGGGCCATGCACCACCAGGCCGGCATAGCCTTCGGTGCCGGTGACATAGGGGTAGTCGTAGTGGATGCGGTGGCCGTTGAACGTGACGGCGCTGTAGCGGAACAACAGGGTCGGCGTCGGCTCGACGGCCTCTGTCCATTCGCCCCGGGCCAGCGCGTCGCCGCTGCCAGGCTTGGGTGGCGTGGGTTCGCGGTAGACGATGTCCTGCTCCTCGCGGATGGCCAGGCGCCCTTCCTGGGAGTAGTCATGGCGCACGGTGACAAATAGCAGTGAGCCGGTGCGCCCGGTCTTTTCTTCGACCTGGGTGATGGTCGACACGCGCGTAGCCGCCTCGCCAGCCCGCAGTGGGTGCAGAAATTCAAGACGCCCACCGGCCCACATGCGATTGCGGTTATCGGCCGGCGGCAGAAACCCGCCGCGTGCCGGGTGGCCGTCGCTGCCCAACGCCACCTCCGGCAGCGGGTCCTGGAAAAAGCACCATTGCCACAACGCAGGCACAGCGTCGCCGTCCGCAGGCACCTCTTCACCTAATGTGGCGGCGATGCGCTTGAGCAGGTTATGGCTCAGGTGGTCGTAGGCGGTCTCACTTCGGCCGATCCAATCAGTGGCGCTCATCGGGTGCAGGTCCTCAGGCAGTGGGTGTCTGCCGAGGATCATGCAAGGGCCAGCCCGTTCTGAGAATTTGCATTTCAATAAACCAGCGTTCGGTTATGCTGAACGCTTACAGCCACACCGTGAACCAATGTGGGAGCTGGCTTGCTGTGGCGAGCAAGCTTGCTTGCGCTGGGGTGCGTAGCGCCCCCAAAAAAGCCGGCTCCAGCTGCGCTGTCGAGCGGGAGCAAGCTCCCTCGCCTCACTCAGGGTGCCAAGCGCGCCTTCCTGTCGCCGGCTGCCGCCAGTGCGCGGATCAAGGCCCTGGAAGGACAGCTCGACACGCGCCTGTTGTACCGTGACAGCCGGGGCGTGGAAATCACTCCGGCAGGCGAGCGCCTGTTACACCATGCGCGGTTGATCATGCGCCAGGTGGATTACCTCAAAAGCGAGTTCACCCAATACGGCGTGGATTCGGCCGGGCATATCCGTATCTTCGCCAACACCACGGCGGTCACCGAGTTTTTGCCGGAAGTCCTGGCAGGCTTTCTGTCACAGCGCCCGGGCGTCACCGTCGACCTGCAGGAACGCCTGTCACGAGACATCGTGCGCGGGGTGCTCGATGGCACCAGTGACATGGGTATCATCGCCGGCCCCGTGGAAGCCTCCGGCCTGCAAGTGTTGCATTTCAGCACCGATGAACTGGTGCTGATGGTGCCCGTCGGGCATGCCTTGGCCGAACTGCCTTCGGTCACCCTCGAGCAGACCCTGGCGTATCAGCATATCGGCCTGCATGAAGGCAGCACGCTGTTGAGTTTCCTGCGTGAACACGTCGAGCGTCTGGGCAAGCAATTGTCGCTGCGTATCCAGGTCTCGAGCTTCGAGGCGATCTGCCGGATGGTCGAGGCCGGCGTGGGCATTGGCATCATTCCAGAGTCCGCCGCCCTGCGTCACAGCCGCACCATGCAGCTGGTGACGGTGAAACTGGACGAGCCCTGGGCGATTCGCGAGCGCAGCATCCTGGTACGCGAGCTGGAAGCGCTGCCGGGGACCATACGCGCCCTGATCGCCACGTTGATGCCTGCCCCCCTGGGCAAATCCTGATGTTTTTATAAGCGGCCGTTAACAGTCTTTGACAGTTTCCCGACAAAGCACCCAAAGATTCTCAGCACCCGCCGCCCTAGCATTCCAGCATCCAAATCATCATTCGGGTGCTCTTGATGTTTCGCAGACTGCGCGGTATTCCGCTATTGGGTTGCCTGTTGGGCAGTATCGGTTGCCACTCGCAACCGCCTGCCCCGCCGCCGATTCAAAAAGGTGATTACGGCGCAATCATCCGCTACCTACAAACCCGCATTCCCCAGGAGATGGCGCGGGACAATGTGGCGGGATTGTCGATTGCCCTGGTCAATGGCCAGGAGCTGATCTGGGCCCGCGGCTTTGGCCTGGCTGACAAAGACCTGGGGGTGCCGGTCACGCCCAATACCGCGTTTCGCGCCGGTGGCATCTCCAAGCTGCTGACCGCCACGGCGGCGCTGCAACTGGTGGAGCAGCAACACCTGGCGCTGGATGCGCCGATCCAGCAGACCCTGCGTGAGTTCTACGTACGCTCCCGCTTTCACAGCGACCAGGCCGAGGCGGATCGAGCGATCACCTTGCGGCGCTTGCTCAGCCATCAATCCGGTTTGCCCAGCGAGCACCTGCGCGACCTGCGCAGCACCTATGCCATGGGGCAAATGCCGATGCGTGTGTCGGGTGTGTGGCTGAGCAGCCTACCGGGCTCCCAGGTGGCGTATTCCAACCTTGGCTATGCCTTGGTGGGCGCCGCCATTGAGCGTAGCAGCGGCAAAAGCTTCGAAGCCCAGTTACAAAGCAGCCTGCTCACACCCTTGCGAATGAACCAGTCCAGTTTCCTGGGTACCGGTGCGCAAATGAGCTATCGCGCCCACGGCTACGAGGATGGCAAGGCCAGCACCGACCCCCAGGTGCGTGACCTCGCCGCCGGTGGCCTGTGGACCAGCCCCAAAGACCTCAGCCGCTACGTGCGCATGCTGTTTGCCAAGGGCACCTACAAGGGCCGTCAGATCCTCGGCAGCGCTTCTATCGATGCCATGTTTACCCAGCAAAACACCGGCAACGCCTTGGATTTCGACTGCCAGATGGGCTTGGGCTGGTTCTTGGCGCCCTGTGGTGACGAGCCCATCGGCCCCGGTGTGCGCACCTACCAGCACAGCGGTGGCGGCGACGACTTCGTGGCCCAGTTGACCCTGCTGCCGGATCAGCAACTGGCCGTGGTCATCATGGCCAACGACAGCAACGCCGAAGACATGGTGGTGTCGCTGACCACCGACAGCCTGCGCCTGATGCTCCAGGCTCAGACCGGCAAGCCCGTATGCGCCGACGACTGCCAGGCCCCCAGCCACGGCCTCAAGCTGCGCCATGTACCGGCGGCGGTGGATCGCAAGCGCCTGGCCGGCTTCTACGCGACCGCCTGGGGCGTGTTCCGCATCAGAGATGAGCGTGCGCGCTTGAGCGGTGAACTGGCCGGCTACGATTTCCAGCTATTGCGTGATGAGCAAGGCTGGCTGCGGGCGCAGAAAAAGATACTGGGGTTCTGGCGCAAGGACCTCGGCGAGTTGGGCCGCGTGCAGCTGGATGTGCTCACGGTACAAGGCCGCCAAATGCTCACCGCCCGCAGCCACGGCCAACGCATTGCCATCGGCGAGCGCATCGAGCCGCCGCCCTTGTCCGCCGCGTGGGCCAACACGGTCGGCACCTACCAGGTGCTCAGCAGCCATGAACCCGACGCGCCATTGAGTGGCATCAGCGTGCGCCAGGAGGACTGTTTCCTGGTGATTCGCGGCCAATTAAACGGCGAGCCGCTGACCGACTACATCCTGCTGCCCATCGACAACGCCCATGCGGTGCTGGCCGGCAACGGCTACGGCCTGGGCGATACCGTCAGCCGCCAGGTCAACGGCCTGAGTGCTTCGGGCTACTCGTTCAAACGCACCCATTCACCCCACACACCCTTGAACCTCTAACCAGGAAAACACCCTGATGCACTCAAAAAACCTGTGCCTGTCATTGACCTCACTGTGCCTGCTCGCCGCCGCCGATACGGCGCTTGCCGAAGACTGGCAATACAGCCTCAAGGCCGGCATGGCCAACGCACCCCGCTACAGTGGCAGCGACGAACGTATGACGGCGCCTGTGCTCGGCGGCAAAATCATCAGCCCCTGGGGCGTCTTTCTCGACACTGATACGGGCTTGGGCTGGGGTTACGAAGGTGATGCCCTGAGCTTCAGCGCATACGTTGGCGCAAGCGATTCGCGCAAGGATAAAAATGAAAGCATGCATGCCGGCTCCAAACGCCTCAAAGGCATGGGCGAGATCAAGTCACGTCCGCAATTGGGGGTAAGTACCGCCTACAACCTCGGCGGTGTGATCATCGGCGCCACCCTGGAACATGCGCTTGAAGAAGATAAACACAAGGAAACCGGCAAGGCTTTTACCCACCTGGAGTTGAGCCTGGGTACCCATCTCTATGAAGGCCGCTACGGCTCCGTCGATGCCGCCATCAACAGCCACTTCGGTGACCGCAACTACCTGCAAACCTGGTACGGCGTGACTGCCGACCAGGCCACCCGCAGCCGCTTCAAGGAATACAAGGCCAGTGCCGGCAATATCAGCAATGGCATGAACCTCTCATGGAGCGTGCCGATCAACGAACACACGCAGTTCTCGACCTTGCTCGATGTGCAATACCTGGCGAATGAAGCAGGCAAGAGCCCGATTGTGGAGCAGCGGCTGCAGGCGTCGGTGTTGGGGGAGCTGCAGTACACCTTCTGATCTGACTTGCCCTCTGTAGGAGCGAGCTTGCTCGCGAAAAACTCGCAGGCGCCGCGTTTATCCAGAAAACACGCGTTATCGTTGAGGTTCTTCGCGAGCAAGCTCGCTCCTACAGGATGGCATGGGGGCAAGCCCTCTTACTCTGCATAGGCCCACGTCATTCGAAACGACGCCCCGCCCCACTCCGAATCCTGCACTTCCACCTGCCCGCCATGCCACTGGCTGACACGCTTGACCAGCGCCAGGCCCAGGCCAAATCCGCCTGTGCGGCGGTCGCGGCTGGCGTCAAGGCGCAGGAAGGGTTCGAATATCTTGGTGCGACCCTCCAGCGGTACCCCCGGCCCATCGTCGTTGACCCGCACTTCGTAACCGCTGCCAAACTTGACCAGCGACACTTCCACGCGACGATCGGCATAACGAATCGCGTTGCGCAGCAGGTTGATCACGGCCCGCGCCATAAAGCGTGGCTCGATCTGGATAACGTCCACCTCGCAGGTGCGCAACGACAACTGCACCCCTTCTGCTTCGGCCTCCAGGGCCACGCTGCCGATCACACTGTCGAGCCAACTGTGGGCCTCGATTTGCTCGCGGGTGACCTGGGTAGCGCCTGGCTCAAGGCTGGCATAGGTCAACAGCTCGGAGACCATTTCTTCCAGTTCACCGAGGTCGGCGTACATGTCGTTGATCAACGCTCGGCTTTGCCGTGGGTCACTCTGCTGCCTGAGCTGGTCCAGCTCGAATGACAGCCGCGCAATCGGCGTGCGCAATTCGTGGGAGACCGCGTTGGTGAGTTCGCGCTGGTTGGCGATCAAACCTTCGATGCGCTCGGCCATCTGGTTGAAGTGCCCGGCCAGAGAACGCACGGTGGAGCGACTCGGCAGCAAGATGCGCGAGCCCAGGTCATTGTCACCGAAACGTTGCGCTGCCAGGCGGATGTGCTCCAGGTCGCGCCAGTGTGGACGCACCCAGAAATACAGGACGATGGCCAGGCTCACGCCCAGGAAGCCATAGGCCCACAGGTATAACCACTTGGGTTCTTCCGGCAATCTGATTTCGAGCAGTTGCGGGCCGTCGTCGATAGGCGCGAGAAATTTCATGAAGTCTTCGCGCACCACCACCTGGTCAGCCGCCAGGAGTTTCTGTTCCCGTTCGCTCAAATCCTGGGTGTCGCGCTGCACCAGTTCGAGCCGCAAGCCGTAATGCGGTTGCAGCTCGTCCAGGCGTGCCTGGCGTGCCTCTGCCTGCACGGGGCGCAGTTGCTCCACCAGGGCCCAGGCCGGGCCGCGCAGGGCTTCACGGTTATAGGTTTCGTTGGACTCGGGCATGTAGGCGTCCAGGCCGTAGTTGACCAACCAGATCGACCCGGCCAGACCGAGCGCGAGAATCAGATAGAGGCGCAGATACAAGCGCAGCATCTACACCTCCCACGCGAACGGATTGAACAGGTAGCCCTTGCCCCAGATGGTCTTGATGCACACCGGCTCGCGGGGGTTGTCATTGAGCTTGCCGCGCAGTTTGCTGATGTACACGTCTACGCTGCGGTTCAGGCCGTCAAAAGCGATGCCGCGCATGCGGTTGAGGATGTCGTCGCGAGAGAGAATCTTGCCCGCGCTGCTGGCCAGCAACCACAGCAACTCGAATTCCATGGTGGTGAGGTCAATGGTCTCGCCGCCCAGGCGGACCACCCGGCAACTGCGATCAATGGACAAGCGGCCAAATTCCAGGGCACCGCGCACGGTGGGCTCGGGCACTTGACGGCGCTGCAGCGCACGCAGGCGCGCCAACAACACCGGCGGTTTGATCGGCTTGATCACGTAGTCGTCAGCACCGGACTCAAGGCCAAGGATATGGTCCAGGTCATCTTCCTTGGCGGTGAGGATCACGATGGGCGTGTCCGACACGTTGCGAATCTCGCGGCAGACATGCAGCCCGCTCTGACCCGGCAGCATCAGATCGAGCACGACGATCTTCGGCTTGAAATCCAGGAACGCCGCCAAGGCTTCATCACCCCGGTACACCACCCGTACCTCGAAACCATGCTGCGACAGAAAATGCGAGACCAGCCCTGCCAGCTTTTCATCGTCCTCAACGAGCAAGACCTTGCCCAGACCCAGGTTTTCCATAAGTTCTCAGTGTGGATGCGCGGATTGAAATGGGGCCATTATAGGTGGCAAGCTGGCCGACAGATGTGGCTGACCAGTCCACAGCGACGAAGCTTCATGCTTTTAAGAGTTTTTAACAAATAGCCTGCACTTTTTAACGCCATTGACAGGGAGTTCTATGCGCAAGGATTACCTGGCGTTCTTCATTTCGCTGTTCCTTTCACGGCTGGCCGACCAGGTTTTGCTGTTTATCGTGCCCCTGATCGTATTCCAGACCACTCAAAGCGTGTCGTGGGCGGGGCTGGCGTTTTTTGTCGAGTCACTGCCGCGCTACCTGGCTTTTCCGGTGTGCGGGGCATTATGCGACAGGTTTTCACCGGTGCGTATCCTGCATATCAGCCAGGTGTATCGGGCCGTGGCCTGCGTGGTGGCGATGGCGCTGTATGGGCTGTTCGACGGTATTGAGTGGCTGGTCATGCTGTCCGCGTTGTGCGGCGTGTTGACCACCCAGGGCATCATGGCGCGGGAAGTGGTGATGCCGCATATCTTCGAGCATTACACCTACGCCAAGACCTTGTCCTATTCGCAGATCGCCGACCAGAGCGGGCTGGTGCTCGGGCCATTGGTGGCGGCGCTGATGCTGGAAGTCTGGGCGTGGCCTTGGGTGGTGCTGGGGGTCGCCGTGCTGTTTGTGCTGGCGGACCTGGCGATGCTGATCTGGCAGCGCCACACCACGGTGGACCTGCACATCCATGAACAACAGCCGGGTAACTGGCTGCAACCCCTGCGCACCGCTTTTGGCCACATCCTCAACCGGGTGGAGTTGAAACGCATCATCGTCCTGGCGGTCGGTGTGAACCTGATGGTCGGCGTGACGCTGGCCACCTCGGCTGCCATGGTCACCGGCCACTACGCAGCGGGCAAAGACACCTATGCCCTGCTGCAAGCCGCCGGGGCGCTGGTGACCATCGCGATTCTGTTCTACCTGGCGCATTCATCACTGAAGCTGAAGGTACTGGGCGGGTTGTCGTACTCGATGATCACCGTCGGCGCGCTGATCACAGCGCTCAGCCCCGGCGTGTGGGCCTACGCGGTGGGGTTCCTGCTGCTGACCGGCTTTGACAAGATGTTCAACGTGTACCTGCGCAGCACCCGACAACGGGTGATTCCGGTGCAGGACTTCGGCAAGACAGTCGGTGTGATGACCTTGCTCAACAACCTGGCCCAGCCCTTGGCGGGCTTGATGATTGCCGTGCTGGCAGCACCCTTTGGCACGCCAACGGTGATCCTGCTGCTGGCGGGGATCACCGCGTTGATCGGTGTGGCCGTGGCCTCAGGCTGGCACGCCACTGTGAAAGCGGAACTCGACGTCGGGTGATTCGATCAGGTCTTGCTCGGTGGCTCGCACCCGGTCGATCACCTGGGCGATGTCCTTGGCGTCGCCGTACTGGTAAGCCAGCTTCAAGTAACCCTGGAAGTGCCGCGCCTCGCTTTTGAGCAAGCCGAAGTAGAACTTGCCGAGTTCTTCGTCCAAATGCGGCACCAGCGCTTCGAAACGCTCGCAACTGCGTGCTTCGATAAAGGCGCCCACCACCAGGGTGTCTACCAGCTTGACCGGCTCATGGCTGCGCACCACCTTGCGCAAACCCGAGGCATAACGGCCGGCGTGCAGTTGACGCAGTTCGACCTTGCGCTTTTTCATCAGGCGCATGACCTGCTCGTGGTGCACCAACTCTTCGCGGGCCAGGCGGGACATCATGTTGATCAGGTCAACGTGGCCGTAGTACTTGGCCATCAGGCTCAAGGCGGTGCTGGCGGCTTTGAATTCGCAGTTCTTGTGGTCGATCAGCAGGGTTTCCTGATCGGCCAACGCGGCCTGGACCCAGGCATCGGGGGTGCGGCAGCCGAGGAATTCATGGATTTCGGGCAGGTTCATCGGGCTCACGGGCAAAGGATCACAAAAGGGCGCCGATTATACCGACCCCGTCGCAGACCACCAGCCACCGGCCTTGATGTGTATCAACATGACGGCTGCCGGCCAGCAACTATAGTTATCCAACGCCCGCCCTTTTGGAGATCCCGACCATGCAAGCCATCCGCAGCATCCTGGTGGTCATCGAACCCGAGCATTCGGAAAGCCTGGCCCTCAAGCGTGCCAAGCTGATTGCCAAAGTGACCGACGCGCACCTGCACTTGCTGGTCTGTGACAAGAAGCACGAGCATTCGGCGCTGCTGAGCCTGCTCAAGGAAGGCTTGAAAGAAGACGGCTACAGCGTCACCACCGAGCAGGCCTGGAACGACAGCCTGCATGAAACCATCATCGATGTGCAGCAAGCCGAAGGCTGTGGCCTGGTGATCAAACAGCACTTCCCCGACAACCCTCTGAAAAAAGCCCTGCTGACCCCGGCGGACTGGAAGTTGCTGCGCTATTGCCCGACGCCGGTGTTGCTGGTCAAGACCGCCACCCCTTGGGCAGGCGGCGTGATCCTGGCGGCCATCGATGTGGGCAACGCCGACGGCGAACACCGCTCGCTGCATAATTCGATCATCGACCATGGCTTTGATATCGCCAGCCTCGCCAAAGCGCAGTTGCATGTGATCAGTGCTCACCCCTCGCCCATGCTGTCGGCGGCAGACCCGACCTTTCAGCTCAAGGAAACCATCGAGGCGCGCTATCGCGAGCAATGCAAGGCCTTCCAGGCCGAGTTCGACGTGGACGACAGGCACCTGCATATCGAGGAAGGCCCCGCCGATGTGCTGATCCCCCATATTGCCCATCGCTTGCAGGCGGCGGTGACCATTATCGGCACGGTGGCACGCACGGGGATTTCCGGCGCGTTGATCGGCAATACGGCGGAGGTGGTGCTGGATGCGGTGCAAAGCGATGTGCTGGTGCTTAAACCGCAGACGCTCATGGACCATCTGCAAGAGCTGGCGACCAAGCCCTGACACCGACCTTCAGGCAATGTGGATCAAATGTGGGAGCTGGCTTGCCTGCGATTGCGGTGGGTCAGCTGGCGCATTTGCTCCTGATACACCGCTATCGCAGGCAAGCCAGCTCCCACATTGACCTCGCCAGTCAATTAACCCAGCGCATCTTTCAAGAACCCAGGCGCGATATAGCGCTGGTAATGCGCCTCGGACAGGATAAAGAACTCGCGATCAATGGCATCGCGCAGTTCAGGCAGCGCCCAGTCGCGAAACTCCGGCAACAGCACCATGCCGTACGCCTCCAGGTTATTGATCACCCGGGCCCCACGGGCGATCAACTGGTAGGCCCAACAATACTCGGACTGGTGTGGCACAAAGCGAATCTTGCGTTGCTCCAACTGCCCGCGCAGTGTCTTGGGGTCGAAAACCTCCACTTTGCCGGCCATGACCTGCACCAACAGCTGCTCAAGCCTGAGCCAGACCGCACGCTTTTCTTCTTCGTTATAGCCGTTCCACTGGATCACTTCATGGTGAAAGCGCTTGCATCCACGGCACACGAGATCGCCGTAGACCGTAGAGCACAGGCCGACGCAGGGGGTCTTGATGGTTTGGTTGGGCATGGGCAGCAACACGCAAATCAGCGAAACAGTGCGCCATGTTAGCCCTTTGTCTAAGGTTGATCACCCAGCAAACTTGAGTAGGCAACTTACCTTTAGATTTTTTTTGCCGTAGAATCACCCGGCCTTGTAAGGCGCCAATAATCCGCTGGAAGCTGTTTTCAAAGCGTCACGAGCACAGTCGTTCCTTCAGAACGGTGTTGGCGCAGGTTCGACCCGGTAGGTCAGAGCCCGCGCCAACCCTCATCAGCTCCGTTCTGCAGGCGTAAAACTTTGAAAGCAGCTTCTGTAAGAAATGGCGGCAGCGCTGGCTTTGCGGCCCAAAAAGCCCCCGAGCGCATGCGTGCCGTTCATTTCTGGATGAGCGTCCCGTGGGACCACTGATGAGGGTAATAACTGTGCTTGAAGCCTACCGCAAACATATCGAAGAGCGTGCCGCACTGGGTATCGTTCCCCAGCCGCTTAACGCCGAACAAACCGCAGGCCTGGTCGAGCTGCTGAAAAATCCTCCGGCTGGCGAAGAAGAATTCCTCGTTGACCTGATCACCAACCGCATTCCACCAGGCGTTGACGAAGCCGCTTACGTCAAGGCCGGTTTCCTGTCTGCCCTGGCCAAGGGCGAAGCCACTTCCCCCCTGATTGACAAGAAACGCGCTGTTGAACTGCTCGGCACCATGCAAGGCGGCTACAACATCGTGACGTTGGTCGAGCTGCTGGACGACGCCGAACTGGCACCCGTCGCGGCCGCCCAACTCAAGCACACCCTGCTGATGTTCGATGCGTTCCACGACGTCGCCGAAAAAGCCCGCAACGGCAACGAGCACGCCAAAGGCGTGATCCAGTCCTGGGCTGACGGCGAGTGGTTCCGCAACCGCCCTACCCTGGCCGACAAGATCAGCCTGCGCGTCTTCAAGGTCACCGGCGAAACCAACACCGACGACCTGTCGCCTGCGCCTGATGCCTGGTCCCGTCCTGACATCCCGCTGCACGCCCTGGCCATGCTGAAAATGGCGCGTGAAGGCATCGTGCCGGACGAGCAAGGCAAGACCGGCCCGATGAAGCAGATCGAAGAGATGCGCGGCCAAGGCTTCCCGATCGCCTACGTCGGTGACGTGGTCGGTACCGGTTCGTCGCGTAAATCGGCAACCAACTCGGTATTGTGGTTCTTCGGTGACGACGTGCCTTACGTGCCGAACAAGCGTGCTGGCGGTTTCTGCTTCGGCAGCAAGATCGCTCCGATCTTCTACAACACCATGGAAGATGCTGGCGCACTGCCAATCGAATTCGACGTTACCAACATGAACATGGGCGACGTGATCGACCTGTACCCGCATGCTGGCAAAGTCTGCAAGCACGGCACCGACGAAGTCCTGACCACCTTCGAAATGAAGACCCCGGTGCTGTTGGACGAAGTTCGCGCTGGCGGTCGTATCCCGCTGATCATCGGCCGTGGCCTGACCGACAAGGCACGCGCTGAGCTGGGCCTGGGCCCTACCGACCTGTTCAAGCTGCCTGAAGCGCCTGTCGACACCGGCAAGGGCTTCACCCTGGCGCAGAAAATGGTCGGCAAGGCCTGTGGCCTGCCAGAAGGCAAAGGCGTTCGTCCAGGCACCTACTGCGAGCCGAAGATGACCACCGTGGGGTCCCAGGACACCACCGGCCCAATGACCCGTGATGAACTCAAAGACCTGGCGTGCCTGGGCTTCTCGACCGACCTGGTGATGCAGTCCTTCTGCCACACCGCGGCTTACCCCAAGCCGATCGACGTGACCACCCACCACACCCTGCCTGACTTCATCATGACCCGTGGCGGTGTATCGCTGCGTCCAGGCGACGGCATCATCCACAGTTGGCTGAACCGCATGCTGCTGCCGGACACCGTCGGTACCGGTGGTGACTCCCACACCCGTTTCCCGATGGGCATCTCGTTCCCAGCCGGTTCTGGCCTGGTCGCGTTTGCCGCCGCCACCGGCGTCATGCCGCTGGACATGCCGGAATCGATTCTGGTGCGCTTCAAAGGCAAGATGAAACCTGGCATCACCCTGCGAGACCTGGTGCATGCCATTCCTTACTACGCGATCCAGGCTGGCCTGCTGACCGTAGAGAAGAAAGGCAAGAAGAACGCCTTCTCTGGCCGCATCCTGGAAATCGAAGGCCTGAACGACCTGACGCTGGAACAGGCTTTCGAGCTGTCCGACGCCTCGGCTGAACGTTCGGCTGCCGGTTGCACCATCAAGCTGTCCAAAGAGTCCGTCACCGAGTACCTGAACTCCAACATCACCCTGCTGCGCTGGATGATCGGCGAAGGCTACGGCGATGCACGCACCCTGGAACGTCGCGCCCAAGCGATGGAAGCCTGGGTTGCCAACCCGGAGTTGATGGAAGCCGATGCCGACGCCGAATACGCCGAAATCATCGAAATCGATCTGTCGGAAATCAACGAGCCGATCCTCTGCGCGCCAAACGACCCGGACGACGCCCGTCTGCTGTCCAGCGTCGCTGGCGAGAAGATCGACGAAGTGTTCATCGGTTCGTGCATGACCAACATCGGCCACTTCCGCGCTGCCGGTAAGCTGCTGGAGCAGGTCAAGGGCCAGCTGCCTACCCGTCTGTGGCTGTCGCCGCCGACCAAGATGGACGCGCACCAACTGACCGAAGAAGGCTACTACGGCATCTACGGCAAGGCTGGCGCACGTATGGAAATGCCAGGCTGCTCGCTGTGCATGGGTAACCAGGCACGCGTTGAGCCGAACTCCACCGTCGTGTCGACCTCGACCCGTAACTTCCCGAACCGCCTGGGTGATGGTGCAAACGTCTACCTGGCATCGGCTGAGCTGGCGGCAGTCGCCTCCACTCTGGGTCGCCTGCCGACCGTCGAAGAGTACATGGGCTACGCAGCGAAACTGGACACCATGGCCAGTGACGTCTACCGCTACCTGAACTTCGACCAGATCGCTGAGTTCCGCAAGATCGCAGCAAGCGCCAACATCCCGGTGATTCAAGCCTAACGGTGTGTTGATGTGAAAGGCGCCGCGTATCGCAAGGTACGCGGCGTTTTTTTGCGTGCGCCAAAAGGGTAACGGATGTCAATCCAGGCTCCCGCTCCCCCTTAAAGAGTTGTATCAGACTGAAAAGTACTGGCCGCCGACAACCTTTGCACGACGACCTACCAGATCAGGTAGTTGTCCCTCTACGCCTTGAAGGCTAAAACTCTCTACACCCTGACGCCTGTATCACGGAACCCACCAGCTCTGGATGTACTTCGCGCTGTAAGCCGTACCCCTTAATAAAAAAAACAAACCCTGCCCTCGACACCCAAGCCCGGTGCCAGGGGCGCTCTCGCCTGTTTTTTGTGCTGACTGGAGGTGTGTTATGTCGCGTAGCCAATATGTGATCAAGAAAATCTTCAAGCATTATTCGGTGTCGGTGGAACACATCGGCGATGCGCCTGATAGAAAGAACGTCCTGTTGGTCAACGGCGCCATGGCCACGACGTCGGCCTTTGCCCGTACCAGTAAATGCCTGGCCGAACACTTCAACGTGGTGCTGTTTGACTTGCCGTTCGCTGGAAACTCCCGCGCTCACAACCCTGACCGGTGCCTGGTGACCAAGGACGACGAAGTCCAGATCCTGCTGGCATTGATCGAGCGCTTCAACATTCACCACTTGGTTTCCGTGTCCTGGGGTGGCCTGTCCACCCTGCTGGCACTTGCCAAAAATCCAGACAGCGTTGAAAGCTCAGTGGTGATGTCGTTTGCGCCTGGCCTCAACGCGCCGATGCTCGATTACGTCAGCGGGGCGCAGGCACTCATGGCCCGGGATGACAACGCAGGGATCGGCCATTTGCTCAACCAGACGCTGGGCAAGCATCTCCCGGCTCGACTCAAGACCGCCAATCAACAGCATATGGCGCAGTTGATCAACGCCGAGCAGCATCAAGCGCGCTTCCATATCGAACAGGCACTCAAGCTCAATGAAGGGGCCTACTTGCCGCAACTCTTGAACATTGACAGTCATGTGCACTTCCTGAATGGCGCCTGGGACGAATACACCAGCGCCATGGACGTGCAGTCCTTCAAGCAGTACATCCGCGATTGCAGCTTCTCCATTGCCCAGAGCAGCGGACATTTTCTAGACCTGGAGTCCAAGGCCGCGGCCAACGGCGTGCACCGCGCGTTGCTCGGGCATTTGCTGAGGGCATGCGATGCCCAGCCAGAGGCGTTTTGCGAGCAGTCGGCTCAACGAGCGCGGCTGAGCTTTGCCTAAATACTTTTCAACAAGGACGTGGATGATGCGAGTAATCATGGTTGCCATCGGCTCGGCCGGTGACGTTTTTCCCTTTATCGGCCTGGGGGCTGCCCTGACTGTGCGCGGTCATCAGGTCACCTTGTGCAGCATGCCGACGTTTCAGCGCGCCATTGAGGCGCAGGGGCTGAACTTCGTGCCGTTATGCGATGAGGCGACCTACAGCGCCGCCATGGGCGATCCCCTATTGTGGGACCCGAAGACCTCATTCGCGGTATTGTGGCAAGCCATCGCCGGCCTGCTGGAACCCGTCTACGACTATGTAACCACTCACAATACCGACGATACGGTGGTTGTCGGCTCACTATGGGCCTTGGGGGCACGTATCGCCCATGAAAAATACGGCATCCCTTATCTGTCCGTCCAAGTGTCGCCATCCACGTTGCTTTCTGCACATTTGCCGCCCGTGCACCCCACCTTCAATGTGTCGCGGCGCTTGCCATTGACTCTGCGCAAGCTGCTCTGGCGCGGGATCGAATACCTGAGCCTGGACCGTACCTGTGCTCCCCAAATCAACGCACTACGCCACAAACATGGGCTACCAGGCGTGGTGAAGAACATCTTCAGTCAATGGATGCATGCGCCCCAAGGGGTGATATGCCTGTTCCCCGAATGGTTCGCCCCCGCACAGAAAGACTGGCCACAGCCTTTGCACATGGCCGGTTTCCCTCTGTTCGACGGTGGCGCCCCTGGGCTCGATGAGTCCACACGAGCCTTTCTGGTTGCCGGAGCGCCCCCTATTGTCTTCACTCAAGGCTCCACTGAGCACTTTGACCAGCAGTTTTATCGTTTCGCCCTGGCAGCGCTGCACAGGGTCGGTGCCCGCGGCATTTTTCTGACCGGTGATCGACCGCTCTTCACGGACCTGCCGCCCACCGTGATACAGCGTCCGTTTTTGCCGATGAGTTCGCTGTTGCCCCACGCGGCCGGTCTGGTCCACCCCGGCGGCATTGGTGCCATGAGCCAGGCGCTGGCGGCCGGCATTGCGCAGATTGTGCTGCCTATCGCTCATGACCAGTTCGATAACGCCGAACGCCTGGTGCGCATGGGATGCGGCATACGCCTTGCCCTACCGTTAAACAAACAGGACCTGGACGATGCGATCACAACGTTCTTGCACGACAGCCGGCTGCAAACGGCCTGTCGTCGAGCGAGCAGCCTGATGCCCTGCGACGCTGCCTCTTGTGAAACAGCGGTCAACGCCATTGAGCAGTGCCACGCGCGGCATTCAATGCCTCGCCTGCGCCAGGCCTCATAAACCACGAACGTCCAAGTGTAAGCACCGTGCCAGAGCGGTCGGGAAGCCTCGGCAAAGTTTGACAGAAATAGCTTGTGGGCTAGATTGCCAAGAATGCAGTAATCGAGGCGACTGTCCATGGAGAAGGAAAACGACCTCATTCGTTGGTGGGATTGCTTGCGCATCGAGATGTGCAAGCAACAGGATGAGACTCAAGTGTTAGCGCTTCTGGAGCGTGAAGTGTTGCAACTGGGGTTCGAGTACTACGCCTATGGCGTACGTCACCTGACCCCTTTTACACGCCCGAGAACCGAGATATGCGGGTCCTACCCCGCAAGCTGGCTGGCACATTACGAGAAACAAAACTACGCGGCTGTCGATCCGTCAATCCTTAGTGGCTTGCGCTCTACCGAGATGGTGGTATGGAACGACGCACTGTTTGATAACAGCCGCACGCTGTGGCAGGAAGCTCGGGACTGGGGCTTGTGCATCGGCGCCACACTGCCGATTCGAAGCCACGACCGTTCACTGCGGGTACTGTCCGTGGCTCGGCGCCAAGACATTATTTCGCAGGCTGAAAACAACGAGATTCAAGTGCGCCTGCGCTGCATCCTTGAACGGGTGACACTGCGCCTGACAGACCTGGGTGATAGCGAACGCGCCCACCAATCGGTCTGCCTGAGCCGGCGTGAGCGGGAGATCCTGCAGTGGACCGCCGACGGCAAGAGTTCAGGAGAAATCGCGCTGATCCTCACTATTTCCGTCAACACCGTAAACTTTCACCTCAAAGCCATTCAGAAGAAATTCGGGGCTGGCAACAAAACACTGGCGGCAGCCTACGCCGCTGCACAGGGCCTTATCTAGGGCCCGACAATTGCGATAAGGACATCCAATGATCAGCATCATCACCCGTCGTCACCATGAACTGTCTGCAACGCTTGAGGACGACCTGGGCCGCTACCGACACGAAGTTTTCATCCAGCAATTGGGCTGGCAACTGGATTCCACGCACGCCCGGCCCCAACGCGAATTCGACCAGTTCGACCACGCGGATGCTCGTCATATCCTCGCCCTCGATGCCGAGCGCCAAGTCTGCGGTTGCGCGCGGCTCTTGCCGACCACGCAACCTTATCTGCTGGCGCAAGTGTTCGGTTTTCTGTGCGACCAGCCAACCCCGCGAAGCAGCGACACCTGGGAGGTGTCGCGTTTTGCCGCGCGCGCCCTGGAGGAAGGCACCTTACCGATGCGCGTCTGGTGGAACAGCCTGAACCATGCCTGGAGCCAGGGCGCCAATCGGGTAGTGGCGGTGACCACACCCGCACTGGAACGTTATTTTCTCAGGCATGGCGTGCAGTTGAGCCGCCTCGGTTCTCCGCAACGCGTGAATAAAGACCATGTGGTAGCGCTGAGTTTTCCGGCCTGGCAGAAAAACGGCCAAATCGCGTTACACGCAGAGTCGGCCGTTGCCTAGCGATGGGTGATCCCCACCTGTGCTTAAAGCCGGGGCATCGGCTGCGAACGCCTCAGGGAATCAGCGAGTAAATCAGTGAGGAAATGGCCACCAGACCGACCAGCGTCACGAACACATTCGAGGCCTGCCCCCGGTACTTGGCCATGGCCGGGACCTTGCGGATCGCGTACATCGGCATCAGGAACAGTATCGACGCGATGATCGGCCCGCCCAGGGTCTCGATCATGCCAAGGATGCTCGGGTTAAGCGTGGCGACGATCCAGCACACCACCAACATGAAGGCGGCGGTCATGCGGTCCAGGGTCTTGGGTGCCGGGCGGCGGCCAGTCTTGACCACCAGGCCCTTGAGGCCCTCGCTGGCGCCGATGTAGTGGCCCAGGAACGACTTGGCAATCGCCACGAACGCAATCAACGGTGCGGCAAAGGCAATCGTCGGGTTATCGAAGTGGTTGGCCAGGTACGACAGGATCGACAGGTTTTGCGCTTTCGCTTCAGCCAACTGCGCGGGCGACAGAGTCAGCACGCAACTGAACACGAAGAACAGCACCATCGCCACCATCAGCAAGTGCGCGCGGGACAGGATCTGCGAGCTGCGCTCGTCGGCGTGTGCGCCGTACTGGCGCTTCTGGTCCACCGCGAAGGCCGAGATGATCGGTGAATGGTTGAACGAGAACACCATCACCGGAATCGCCAGCCACAACGTGTTGAGCAGCGCCGAGGGTGCCGGCACTTCGCTGGCGGTGCTGAGAATGCCGCCATTCCAGTGCGGTACCAGGTACACCGCCAGGAACAGCAAGGCCACAATAAACGGGTACACCATCAAGCTCATGGCCTTGACGATCACTTGCTCACCGCAACGCACCACGGCCAGCAGACCCAAGATCAACACAAACGCCAGGATGGCCCGGGGCGGCGGCAGGATATGCAGCTGGTGCTCCATGAAGCTGCTGACGGTATTGGTCAGCGCCACGCTGTAGATCAGCAGGATCGGGAAGATCGCAAAGAAGTACAACAAGGTGATCAGTGCACCGGCCTTGATACCGAAATGCTCTTCAACCACGTCGGTAATGTCGGAACCTTCACGGCCGGACAGCACGAAACGGGTCAGCCCACGATGGGCAAAGAACGTCATCGGGAAGGCCAGCAACGCCAGGATCACCAGCGGCCAGAAGCCCCCCAGGCCCGCGTTGATAGGCAGGAACAAAGTACCGGCGCCAATGGCGGTACCGAATAGCCCGAGCATCCAGGTAGTGTCCTGGCGGCTCCAGCTTGTGAGCGTTGCAGGTGTCGTTGCATAGCGTTCGTCGACGCTATTGGCCTGATCATTCATCCGGTGGGATCTCCGCATTCACACGGCCAGCACGAGTCAGAAAAACCTGACAGGCAGCGCCCTGGCCGAAACAAGGGCCGGATTGTCCGGGATTCTCTTGGAGAAGCAAAGACTTAGCTGAGGAATGGTTAGGCGGAGCAGCTGGTCAAGTGGCCGCCCCCGTGAAGGTTTTGGATGGCTGAAACGTCGTACAAACATTACGTCTAAGTTTTAATAGGCCACCTATTGCGAGAAGAGTCCGACAACAAGTTCGGAAGCAGCCCGCTTCAAAATCATATTCTTAGTCATACAACCCCTCAACTGTTACAGGACCATACATAGCTATTGAGCACGCGCAAATTCACACACTAATATCTTCGCGCATTGACCGACAAAGACGATAACAACACTTAACCAACCAGTAAGGAGTTTGATAATGCGAAGACTCACCCTTGCTTTTACCGGCCTGTTTTTCGCGGGTTTATTAGGCGCGCCGTCAAGTTACGCGAAACCGGTTGAGGCTGATGTTCGTGCCCTGGCCTCTTCGCCTCAATGGCTGACCACCAAGGTGTATATAGAGGGCGAGCCAGAAAACGACGTCAAGGCCAAATACCCCGGCGTGGTCGGAATCTCAATGTGGGACCCGCAACGCAATCGTTACGAATTTTTCTACACCGATACAGGGCGCTCGAAACACCCTGATGGCGGGGGCGGTTATTTCCTGGTCACTGGCGACAAGCAGACCCACATCCTGGTGCCCGACCTTGGCCCGCATCGCACCATCGTCAGAAGGCTGGAAAAATTGGACAACACCGAATTCACCTATTCTCGTGAAGTCCCTCGCGACATGGTAGCGACCAACCCTCCCGTTAGAATCTATGTGGTACATGCGCCTTACACGGGACCAATAAAGACTCAGATGTCAAACTAGTTAAACACCCTATTTATATCCAGCCATAAAAAACCAATAACAAACGAGGCACTTGTGATGAATCCATACGCTTCATGCAGATATCTATTCATGCCTGCACTGCTGGTAGCCGTACTGTTGCCCAGCGCAACCACGGTACAGGCCAACACGACACTGCCCACCAAAAGCATCGCCGCCACGCCCGATAGCACCGTCATGTTGACCGTGTTTCTTAAACACGATCAATCACGCCCGCTGGGCGAATTGAAAGCCCAACTGGCCAAGCAGGAATTTCACAAGGTCTTCCCGCCGGAAGGTGTCGAAGTCGTCAGTTGGAATATCACCATGGGCATCGGGCAAGTCATCGTGCTGCGTTTACCGGCGTCTCGCCTGGCTCAAGTCAACCTGGCCATCGAGAACACGGCGTGGGGTGTCTACAAGACGGAATTCTTCCCGACCTACGATTTCATGCCGATCGCACAAAGAGAGCGGGCCCAGGCACGGCAACCGGGGACTACTCAGTAGCTGGCGCGACAGCGAAGGAGCCTGGGTGCGCGGGTTTGGGTTGCGCAGCCAGGTTTGACGTATCCGGAAATCTTGCAGGAGGTCAGCGCAATAACGGGTAGGTTCGGCGCATACTCATGCTCTCAAACCCTTCAGGAAGAGCCTTGCGATGCCCACCACTGTTCTGGTCCTGGTTGAAACCATCAACGAATACCTGCAAATCATCGAGAGCAACGACTTTCATGTGATCCTGGCGCCGACGCCTACTGAACGCGCCCAAGCGATCAAGACCCATGGGGGGCAGATTCAGGCCGTGCTGACCCGCGGGCCGCTTGGGTTGTATGCCGAAGAGATCGCCGCGTTGCCATTACTGGAGATCATCTGCGTGATTGGCGCCGGCTACGAACATGTGGACCTGCAAGCGGCAAGCAACCGCGGGATAGTGGTGACTAACGGTGCCGGCGTGAACGCACCCTCGGTGGCTGATCACGCCATGGCGTTGCTGTTGTCACTGGTGCGCGGGATTCCTCAGACCGACGCCGCTGTTCGCCGCAGCGAGTGGCCGAAGGTCATGCGCCCTTCCCTGGCCGGCAAACAACTGGGCATTCTCGGGCTGGGGGCCGTGGGCATGGAAATCGCCAAGCGCGCCGCCCTCGGGTTTGGCATGGAAGTGAGCTATCACAACCGCCAACCTCGCGATGACGTGGATTACACCTACTGCTCAACGGCCGTCGAACTGGCGCGCACTTCGGACTTCCTGATCCTGGCCACGCCCGGTGGGGCCGGCACTCGCCATCTGATCGATAAACATGCGCTGGATGCGTTGGGGCCCAATGGCTATCTGGTGAACATCGGCCGCGGCAGCGTAGTGGTGACCGCCGACCTGGTCGCCGCGCTGGAGCAGCGCCGCATCGGCGGCGCCGCGCTGGACGTGTTTGACGATGAGCCTGCAGTGCCCGATGCCCTCAAGCGCCTGAGCAATACCGTGCTGACGTCCCACGTGGCCGGCCTGTCCCCGGAGGCGGCCCATGACACGGTGCAGCGCGTCGCTGATAACCTGGTGGAATACTTTGCCGGCCGCCCCGTGCTTACACCGGTGGCCTTGCCAGCGCCTGCAAAATGACCGATCAGGCACGCTGATCACCCTTCAACACGCTAACCTATTAAGCCGCCCCGGCCTTGTCGCTGGGCGGCTGTGCGCATTAGATTAGGAAATAGTCCAAGGCCTTTAGAATAAGCAGAAGGGATAAGCATGGCGCTGAACGACCAATCGACCCAGATTCGCCCAGGCGAAGAACTTGATGCCAGCCTGATCGATCCCTACCTCAAAGCTCATATTCCGGGCCTGAGCGGTACCGTCAAAATCAGCCAGTTCCCTGGTGGCGCGTCGAACCTGACTTACCTGCTGGAATACCCCGACCAGGAATTTGTGCTGCGTCGCCCGCCGTTTGGTCACAAGGCCAAGTCTGCCCACGACATGGGCCGCGAATACCGCATTCTCAACCAGCTCAAAGATGGCTTTCCGTACTGCCCCAAGGCTTATGTGCACTGCACCGATGAATCGGTGATCGGCGCCGAGTTCTATGTGATGGAGCGCGTCAACGGCATCATCCTGCGTTCCGACCTGCCGGCTGAGCTGGGCCTGGACGCCACCCGCACCGAGGCCTTGTGCAAGAGCTTTATCGACAAATTCGTCGAACTGCACCAGGTCGACTACCACGCCTGCGGCCTGGCCGACCTGGGCAAGCCCGAAGGCTACGTGGCGCGGCAGATTCGCGGCTGGGGCGAGCGCTATGAAAAAGCCCTGACGCCCGATGCGCCAAAATGGGAGGCGGTACGCGCCTGGCTCAACGACAAGATGCCTGCCGATCACTCCACCTCCAGCATCGTGCACAACGACTACCGCTTCGACAACGTGATCCTCGACCCGCACAACCCGATGCAGATCATCGGTGTGCTGGACTGGGAGCTGACCACCCTGGGCGACCCGTTGATGGACCTGGGCAACACCCTCGCCTACTGGATCGAGGCCGCGGACCCGGCGCCGGTGCAACTGATGCGCCGCCAGCCGAGCAACGCCCCCGGTATGCTCACCCGCCGCCAGTTTGTCGACTACTACGCCGAGCGCTCCGGCATCCAGATCGACAATTTCGATTTCTATTACACCTACGGCCTGTTCCGCCTGGCCGGGATTGTGCAGCAGATCTACTACCGCTTCTTCCATGGCCAGACCCAGGACAAACGCTTCGCGCAGTTCATCCACATGAACAAACTGCTGGAGCAGATGAGCCTGAATGTCATCGGCAAATCAGCGCTCTGAGTGCAACTACAAGGAACCCTCATGTCCAAGACCAACCTGTTCGACCTCGATGGCAAGATTGCGTTTGTTTCCGGCGCCAGCCGTGGCATCGGTGAAGCCATCGCCAAGTTGCTGGCCCAGCAAGGCGCCCATGTGATTGTCTCCAGCCGTAAGCTGGAGGGTTGCCAGCACGTGGCCGATGCGATCATCGCCGAGGGCGGCAAAGCCACGGCCATTGCCTGCCATATTGGTGAAATGGAGCAGATCACCCAGGTGTTCGCCGGCATTCGTGAACAGTTCGGCCGCCTGGATATACTGGTCAACAACGCCGCCACCAACCCGCAGTTCTGTAATGTACTGGACACCGACCTGGGCGCATTCCAGAAGACCGTTGACGTGAATATCCGTGGTTACTTCTTCATGTCGGTGGAAGCCGGCAAGCTGATGCGCGAGAACGGCGGCGGCAGCATCATCAACGTGGCCTCGATCAACGGCATCTCGCCGGGCGTGTTCCAGGGCATCTACTCGGTGACCAAGGCCGCCGTAATCAACATGACCAAGGTGTTTGCCAAGGAATGTGCGGCCTTTGGAATCCGTTGCAACGCGCTGCTGCCGGGCCTGACCGATACCAAGTTTGCCTCGGCGCTGGTCAAGAATGATTCCATCCTGAAAATGGCCCTGGCCCAGATCCCGCTCAAGCGCGTGGCCGACCCCAGCGAAATGGCTGGCGCGGTGCTGTACCTGGCCAGTGATGCGTCGAGCTATACCACTGGGGTTTCGCTGAATGTGGACGGTGGTTTCTTGTCCTGACGCCCCAAGCGCCATCGATGGCAGACGGGGCTGAGCCGTCTGCCATCAGACTCAGACTCGCACGCCGCTCATATCGATCTTGAATAGCACCAGTTTGCCGTCTGGCAGGGTCGCGCCAATCACTTTGAACAGCCGCTGACGGTCCAGCGCATCCGCTACCTGTTGCCTGGCCCCTGGATCACTGCGGTCCAACTTCTTCAACACGCGTCTAACCCAGCCATCCTCCATCTGGAAATGCTCATAGACCCTCTGCATGCTGACATTGCGCGGTTTGGCATGCTTGACCTCAAGCACGTAGACATCGCCCGCGGGCCCTTTGAACACCAGATCGAAACCGTTTTGACCGCCACCGTAGGTTCCACCAGGGATGATTTGATAGCCATCATTGACCAGTAGTGCGCGGTACATCTTCTCATTGGCAAGCCCACGGCCCTTTGCATCCTGAATACTCAGCGTCTTCCATTGATCAAACAACGCTATTTCATCCGCGCGCCTTTGCCGATGGGGATAATGAAACTGGTCGTTGGCGGCCACTGCGTCGACATTGAATGAGCCCTCACGGCGTACCGCAACGGTGGCCATGCCTTGAAACGGATCAAACTGCACAATGCCCATGGGTAGGGCGAGGCCGTCGGCCTTGGCCTGTATCCCCTGTAACAGCCGACCATAGGGATAACCGTGGGTCCAGATGTGCGTATCAATCTTGCGATCTTGCAGGTGCGCGGGTGCATTGCGGATAGCCGGGTTATCGAATGCAATCATCTGCCGCGCATACTGGCGCATGTAGCAGTACGTTTGCCTGTCCTGCGTCGACATCACGCCCTGGCTCATATCACTGGTAACAGTGGTGTAGCCCAGAACCTTGCGGGCCGCGCGAATGATGGCGCCGATGCTGCCCAAGCGCATCTCGGGCACCCACGAAGCACGGCTGCCACCGGTATCCAGGTAAACACCCGGCGCATGGCTGTGTGCATTGGGAATCATCTGGTATTTATTTCTCGTGCTATCAAGATCGACGCGAACCACTACGCCCCCCACCTCCAGATAGCTGGCGATTGAGTCACCAGAGATCTGAATGATGCCGTCTTCGGTGATGGCCCCGCTTTGCTGCCACACCCCACGCGCGTCAGGTACGTAAAGTTTGTTATCGCCCGCTTTGAAGGATGCCAACGAGAACCGGGCATCGCCGTAGTAGCTCTGCCCGCCCATGACGTACTGTCTTTTCCCCTGGATAGCCGGCCCCGTCGTTGCGCCCCCACCTCGTGCATCGTAAAGCTGCAGATCCAACCGTGGATCCCGCGGCACGGCGGCGGCCATCGGCATCGACACCGGTGCACTGGCATGAGCCGCCGTCGTCACGCCGGTCCAGGTCCAAGTGCCACCCACTCTGCTGACAGCAGATGGGCTGGCCGCCAGTTGATGAGCCAAGCGCGGGTGATAAGTGCCGCTGGCCGGGTGATAGTCCACTTGCACTGTCTGCCCGGTATCCAGATCAATGTAACTGCGGCCGGCAGCCTGACGAACACCCTCGGCATTTGCGGGCCCAAGCGCATCGCCCGTTACCCACACTGCCTGCGGCGGCAGCGGCCCAGGCAGATCCAGCGCACTTATGTGCGCGCCCCCAAGCGCGTCGCCGTGCCCGGCGCGCTGCACGCCTTGATTCACAGGTTGAAGGGAAGGAACCAGACGGCCATAGTCCCTGACCATGACGGTGTCGGCACCCAAGCCGATACGTGAGGGTGATACATGCGCGGTCCTGGGTGATTGAGGTTTTTGCTGCATAAAAAATCCCTTTTCAATGATCTATCAAACTGAATCGGCACCGATAAACCGCAGTTGCGCAGACGTCACAGTGCGCTGGGGATCAGCGTCCGCTCCCCAGCAATCGCGACCTGCATCGTAATGAATACCTGACACCGTACCGTCCTCCAGCTCAAGGCCGACGATACGCAACTGACGCACCATCACGGTCGTCCACTGGCGAGAACGGCGCAGCGCACCCAGTACCTCATCGATGTTCGAATAACGGCAAGCATCCAGTTGCACGAGGCAGATCGCGCCCAGGTCCTGGCGAATGTCGTACTGCTCGCCCTGCAGGGTGTGTACGCTGACCTGTTCCAGCGGTATCGAAGGGTCTGTCACGGGAGGCAGCAACACTGTCACGCTGCCAATGGTCAACGTGTCGTTGATCAGGGCGATATGCGCCCGCTCAATCAACTCGCCAAGACCGGCGGTATTGATCCGCCAGAACGACGCGTCCGCCGTTTTGGCCAACGCCCCCGGCGTGGACAGGGCAATCGTTGAGCCTGCGCTGGGCACGACCTCGTAGGTCGATGAGCGCCCCATCAGCGCATAAGGCCTCTGGTAATGGGGCGGTACAGGAATAACGACTTTCTGTTGCACCGATTGCAACCAGATGCCCTTGGCGCTGTGCGGTCGAAAAAACCCGTGCACGCCGGGCTTTTCTATCAAGGCAGAGCTGCCGTCGAAGGTCTTGAACCCGGGCGAGGCACGGTCTTGGATATAGGATTGCTGGGCCGCCTGCACGCGGTATGAGACGCCGTCATTCATGACCAGCACGAATCGGCAGTCCAGCGTCAAAGCCACCGCGATGATGTTTGAGGTCACGTTGGTGCGCGCCGAAGAACGATCGCTGGCATAGTGGGCGAGGACCAATTGGCTGCCGTCGATGAACCTGATGGTCAATCTCACGTCGCTGTAGGTCAGCGAATCGAAGTGTCCCCTCCTGCGCAGGGTCACGCGGTAATGGGCCAAGGCCTGGAGAATCTCCCGCGACGAATAGTCCACGTACAGCACGCACGCGGTGGTGTCGCCCTTGAGGCGAACATCGAGCACCTTTGCACCTGGCCCGCGTTCGACGAACCCACGCGTAGAACGCCCATGGGGCACCACGAACGTGCCAGCGCCCAACACCTTGTCCAGGCTGACGTCCTGGCCGCCCGCTCTCACGGCAACGGTGACGTTAGTGTCCTCGCTGCCCATCAACACCGGTTCAAGGATCGGCTCAAGCGTATAGCCGTCCTCCGTGAGAAACAGCAGGTTGTGCGTGTTCAAGCGGCGCTGCTCATCACTGGACGTATAGAGCCGCTCAAGCTTGATGACTTGCTCCGGCAGTTCGCCGTCCACGCCCCTCCACGCCACGATGACCAGCGCACAGCCCTGGATACGCCAACTGCTGATAGACGCCAACGGCCAGCGCATCTCAATCACAGAGCCCTCGGCCCAGTCCTGCTCATGCAATGTCACCGCGCCAGGGTTGCTGGCAATCACATAACGATCCTTGCCCGCCCCACCGTCCACCCAGGCGCCAGCGCCCAGCACAATCACTGTATCGTTGCCCTCTGCGGCTTCGATCCGATCGTTGTGACCGGCGGCGACCAGGGTATTGGCCTGTGCTGAACCCTTGACGTGGCTGGCTAGCCCGGTTGGGGTGTAGATATTTTCTATCGAGTCCAGGCTGATCGAAGGATAAGGCGGCGACTTGTCGATATCCTTGCGCCGCACCACAGTGCCCGCCTGCAGGTCGATGGCATAACCTGCCGTCCCGTCCTCATAAATTGTCGAGTTGGCCAGGTAAAGCGTATCGCTGCCCTCCTCGCCACGCAGCTCGCTGGCCGGGCTATTCGCATCGGTTTCGTCCAGTATGGCCGTCGGCATGTCATACCTGAACAGGTCGTTCCTGGCGCCCCCGGTGAGCTGCTTGTGGCCTTCACCGAAGCGGAAAATGTTCGGGTTGCCAGTCGAACCTTTGACCTTGTCATTACCTCCCCCCAGTTGCCAGAGCACAGCCGCATCCACGGCAGTACTGTCAAACACCGCACCCGGCAGACGGTCAACCGGGGTATTGGACGCATCGACTTCATCATCTTGGTCAATCACCGTGGGCTCTGTGGTATCGATGTACGGATCTTCACCCTCGGCCTCGTTCCAGCGGCGCTTCCAATAGCGGACTGGCCTCAACCGCACCTCAAACCCGCCATTGACCACCGCCTGCACGGTGCCTTTGAGCGCGCCTTTAAGCCAGGCATCGGCCTGCTCCTCCAGTTGCTGCGCATACTGTTGTTCCATCCGGGCCACGACGTACCGATCGCGTATGGCCCTCTCCTGCTCCTTGCCTTGAAAGGCCAACCAGCCCGCGTGCAGGCGCTCGAAGATACTCAGTTCGATGTAATCATCAATGTCATCCACCTGACGAACCGCAGCATAGAGTTGCGTGCCAAAGATCAGTACGGCAGCGGCGGCAATGCCCAGCGGGCCGGCCACGCTGAACCCGGCCAACGCAGCGGCACTCAGGGCCACAGCCACGCTGGCGCTCACAATACTGAAGCCGGCATTGACGTAATGGTCCATGGCTTCCTTGCCGGTACTCTTGGCTGCCTTGGCGAACGACTCCTTGGCATTGAGATAATCAAAGGGCAACGTCAGCACCAACGCAAACAGGCTGGCCCCCCGTCGCAGGGCCTGGCCAAGGCAACTGGTGCTGAAACCTGCAAATACCTTGCGACCGTTTTCCAGCAGCCGTCTGCCGAGTTTTTCCAGCGCCAGCTCCAGTGCAGCCCCTGTGAGGTTGGCCAATAACTCAGCGCCGGTGACCACCGACCTATTGATGTCGCCGGTTTTGATCGCCTCGGCCAAGGCGCTGATTGCGCTGTAATACCCGTAAGCTGCAAGCCCCGCGCCCATGACCGCCAGGCTTCGGCTTTTCTTCGGCTCGACCCAGCGAGGCATTCCCTCCAACTGCGCCGCTTGGTTGAGATTGGTTTTCTGTACTGAACGCAACAGGTTATCGAGCTTGCCGACTGCACCAGGATGTTCGTCTCCCGGCTTCGCCAACAGCAGAGGTGGTGCCTGTAGCGAACGCAATGCCGCGAACTCGAATAACAGCGCGGCACTGTTGTCACTGACCGAGTCATTCCTGCGCAGACACCGATGCAGTCTGGATGCCGAGAATCGGATCGCATCAAGCAGCGTCTGGTCTGCTTCGCGTACCGCCAGGTGATGGGCCTTTACCGGTTTTCCCGCCATGTAGGCCCCCATGGCGGCAAGGTCTCTACGCTGCACAGTCAGCTCACCCACAACCAATGGCCCCAGGCTCTGATCCAGGGCAAGCAATGCTGCTTGCCTTTTTTTCGCAGGTGTTTCGATTGTCGCCATGCGTCCGCCTCCCTATGCCACGACGTAAACAGGGATAGTGGCGGCCAACAGGACCCAGGCAACGGTAGATGCTTATGCGTACCGGCAATTGACGCACAGATAGTTTGAGCCCATAGCGCAAGCGAGTAATCTTGGCGCGGAGTGAAGCCTTGGGATGAAACATGGAACTGCACGTGGTAATCAATGGCCGCAAGGACCTGGCCGAACAGCTCTACCAGCAGTTGCGCGAAGCCATCGCCACCGGGCGGCTGTCGGCAGGCGCACAGCTGCCCCCCAGCCGACTGCTCGCCGAACAACTGGGCATCTCGCGCAAGACCGTGTCGGACACCTACGCCACCTTGACCTACGAGGGCCTGCTGATTGGCAAGATCGGCCGCGGTACTTTCGTCAATGCCTGGGCGCCACAGCCCGACCGCGTGCAAACCGCCACCGACCTGGCGTGTGCCGCCAACCTGGGCAAATGGGCGGCACTGCCCTCACCCATGGGCCACCCCGCCCGCGAGGAGATCCTGCGCTACGAATTTATCGGTGGCGCGACGACACGCCACCAATTCCCACAGGATGAATGGCGGCGTTGCACCCAGGATGCGTTGCGTCGCATCGCCCAGAACAGTGGTTTTTACAGCCAGCCAGAAGGCGTGCCCGCCCTGCGCGATGCCATCGCCGGGCATATCGCGTTTTCCCGCGGGGTCAAATGCAGCGCCCGCGATATCGTGGTCACCAACGGCGCACAGCAGGCGCTGGACCTGCTTGCCCGCGTGGTGCTTGAACCCGGCAGCCTAGTCGCGATGGAAGACCCCGGCTATAGCCCCGCACGCCAATTGTTCGTCGCGATGGGCGCCCGCGTCGCCAGTGTTGCCGTCGACGAACAGGGCCTGCAGGTCGACCAGATCCCGGATGGCACGCGCCTGATCTATGTGACGCCGTCCCACCAGTTCCCCCTCGGCATGCCCATGAGCCAGGCGCGGCGCGAGGCTCTGCTGGACCGCGCCATTGCGCTCGGCGCGATCATCATCGAAGACGATTACGACAGCGAATTCCGCTACGAAGGCCGCCCCACCGACTCCCTGCAAAGCATGGATACCCGAGGCGTGGTCACCTACGTCGGCACCTTTTCCAAAACCCTGTCGCCGGAGTTGCGCCTGGGCTACGCGGTGCTGCCGCCGGCCATTTATGGTGCGGTGCTCAAGGCCAAGCAATTGACCGACCAGCACAGCGCTACCTTGCCGCAGTGGGCACTGGCCAAGTTCATCAGCGAAGGCTACCTGCTCAAGCATATTCGCCGCTGTCACGGGGTCTATGCGGGGCGTCGCGAACGCATCCTGCAGCGTCTGGCGGGCGATCTGTCGCCGTGGTTCGAGGCAGTACCGACGGTGGCGGGCTTTCACCTGGCGGCCCTGTGCAAGGTGCCGGTGAATATTCCATTGCTGATGGAACGGGCGCGCCAGGTTGAGGTGGGTTTATATCCCTTGGACGTGTTTTTTCACGACAAGCCGGTGCGCTCGGGGCTGATTCTGGGGTTCGGCGCCATCGAGACCCTGGACATCGACCCGGCGCTGGACAAGGTCCGCGATATTCTGCTGCAGATTGGCTAGGCAGTTTTCCGGCGCATTGGTCATTGGTGGCAAGCCGTCGGCGGCGTAGGGTGAAGCGATCTTTCACCCGATGGAACCCTCATCATGAAACGCTTATTCGCTGCCACCCTGATGCTCGCCTCCCTCAGTGCATTTGCCCACGACCCGGTCTACAACCAGGAAACGCTCAAGGTGCTGCAAGAGCACGCCTTGACCAACGTGCCGGGCAAGAAAACCATCATGCTCACCGTGGACTACGCCCCCGGCCAGGCCACCGTGCCCCACAGCCACACCGGCACCGCCGTGGCTTATGTGCTCGAAGGCGAGATCACCTCGCGGGTCAATGATGAAAAGGCGATCACCTACAAAGCCGGGCAATCGTTCTACGAACCGGCCGGCTCGCGGCATTTTGAGTCAAGCAATGCCAGCCAGACCCAACCGGCCAAGCTGCTGGTGGTGATGGTGCTGGATGACAAAGCTGAGGTACTCACCCCGCTTCCCAAATAATCAGCAACACCACAAAACCCATGTGGGAGCTGGCTTGCCTGCGATAGCGGTGGACCCGCCAGCTCATCTTTTACTGGCCCACCGTTATCGCAGGCAAGCCAGCTCCCACAGTTTTAACCGTATCTGGTCAGGGACGTTTGAACAAGTTGCGCTGGTGTTCAATGCGCTGGCGGCACTCACAACCCTCCAGATGATCATTGACCATTCCCATCGCCTGCATCAACGCATACATCGTGGTCGGGCCGACGAAGGTCCAGCCGCGTTTCTTCAGGGCCTTGGACAAGCGCACCGAAGCCGCTGAGGTCGGATTGGCCGTCCAGTAAGCCATGTCCACCACTGCCGGCCGCTCTTGCGCGCCGGGTTCGAACGCCCACAGCCAGCGCGCCAGCGAACCGGTCTCCTCCACCAGCTCACAGGCCCGGCGTGCGTTGTTGATGGCCGAGATGATTTTCGCCCGATTGCGCACGATGCCCGGCTCGCTCATCAACCGCTCGATGTCCGTCTCGCCGTACTGCGCCACCCGGCGAAAATCAAAACCCTCGAACGCCTGCCGAAAGTTTTCGCGCTTGCGCAGGATGGTGATCCACGCCATCCCCGCCTGAAACCCCTCCAGGCAGATCTTCTCGTACAACGCGATGTCATCCGCCACCGGCACACCCCACTCGTGGTCGTGGTAATGCAGGTACGCAGGCGCTGCAGTGCGCCAGGCGCAATACATGCGCCCTGCTTCGTCGGTTGTCAGCCCTGATTGATCCATCCATCACCTCGTATGCCCAAGGCGATGATACGCAAAAAAAATTAATCCCCGCCAACCGCTCAAGCATCGTACTTACCGACCAACTGGTCAGACCGGGACCTGCCAACCGCCAAATATTTACTTGTGATTTGAAAAAACCCGAGCGTAGACTGGCCCCGCACTGGACTTACCGGTAAGACCACAACAATTAAGCCCTGGAACCACCAGGGCACCGAATAGAGATCCCTCCCATGCTCAGATGGTGCTCGCGTTCGATTTTCCTGCAAGTCGTGATTGGCCTGATACTCGGCATCGTCTGCGGCCTGGCCCTTCCCGAATTCTCCTCGCAACTCAAACCTTTGGGTGACGGCTTTATCAAGCTGATCAAAATGCTGATCGGCCTGATCGTGTTCTGCGTAGTGGTCAGCGGTATTTCCGGCGCGGGCGACTTGAAGAAGGTCGGACGCATCGGCCTCAAGTCGGTGATCTATTTTGAGATGCTGACCACCGTCGCCCTGGTGCTCGGCCTGATCATGGCCTTCAGCACCGGCATCGGCAGCGGCGCCAATATTCACCTGGAGCAACTCTCTTCCGCCGGTTTGAATGAACTGGCGGACAAGGGCCAGCACATCCGCGGCACCAGCCAGTTTCTGATGGAGTTGATCCCCAACTCGGTAGTCGGCGCCTTTGCCGATAATAACGTGCTGCAAGTGCTGTTGTTTTCGGTGTTGTTCGGCAGCGCGCTGAACCTGGTGGGCGAAGCGGCCAGCGGGATTTCGCGACTGATCAACGAATTGAGCCATGTGATCTTCCGCATCATGGGCATGATCGTGCGCCTGGCGCCGATTGGCGTATTCGGTGCCATTGCGTTCACCACCAGCACCTATGGCCTCGATTCACTGCAACACCTGGGCAGCCTGGTGGGGCTTTTCTACCTGACCTGTTTTGCCTTCGTGGCGGTGATCCTCGGGCTGGTGATGCGCCTGTCGGGCCTGCGCATGTTGCCGCTGCTCAAGTACCTGCGCGAAGAACTGCTGATCGTGATGGGCACCGCGTCGTCCGACGCGGTGTTGCCGCAGATCATGCGTAAACTGGAACACCTGGGCATCGGCAGCTCCACCGTGGGCCTGGTGATTCCCACCGGCTATTCGTTCAACCTCGACGGTTTTTCCATCTACCTGACCCTGGCTATCGTGTTTATCGCCAACGCCACCGGCACACCGCTGTCGATGACCGACTTGCTGACCATCCTCCTGGTATCGTTGATCACCTCCAAGGGCGCCCATGGCATTCCAGGCTCGGCATTGGTGATTCTGGCGGCAACGCTCACAGCGATTCCGGCGATTCCGGTGGTCGGCCTGGTGTTGGTGCTGGCCGTGGACTGGTTCATGGGCATCGGCCGTGCGCTGACCAACCTGATCGGCAACTGCGTGGCCACCGTGGCGATTGCACGCTGGGAAAAAGACATTGATATCCAGCGCGCCAACAAGGTGCTCGACGGCCAGCAAGGCTATGCCTTCCAGGCCAAGAAGCCGGTACTGCCGGCGCATCAGGAGTTCTAGGACAACACCCATCCAATGTGGGAGCTGGCTTGCCTGCGATAGCGGTGGGTCAGCGTCAACTGTAGTGCCTGACACTCAGTCATCGCAGGCAAGCCAGCTCCCACTTTGGACCTTCGCCAGACTGAATACTGTATGAGCAACATCAAGGAGCCTTCGACGTGATCAGCACTTCAACCGTCGTCAATTCAGTGGTAGAAAAACTGCGCGCCGCCTTGGCGCGAGGCCAGTGGCGCCGCGGTGAAATGCTGCCCGGTCAACGCGAACTGGCCGAACAGCTAGGTATCAGCCGCCCGAGCCTGCGCGAAGCGGTAATCGTGCTGGAGACCCTCGGCCTGGTGCGCTCCATGCCCGGCAAAGGCGTGGTCGTGCTGGAAACCAGCGTCAGCGAGCCGCAATCGAGCGACGCCGTGGCCGATGCCAGCCTCGAGGACATCCTGCAACTGCGCTACACCCTCGAACCCTTCATCGTCGGCCTGGTGGCCCAGTCCATCAGCAGCAAGGAAATCGGCCAACTGCGCCTGACCCTGATGGACATGCGCGAGGCCCTCGATGCCGGCGATGCCGAAGCCGGCATGAACGCCTATATCGACTTCCATGAAGAATTGTTCGCCCTGACCTCCAACCCGATCTTCCAGAACGTGGTGCAGCAAACCAGCACCGCGCTCAAACAAAGCGCCCAGGTACTGCGCAACTCGCCTGAACACCTGGCCGAACGCCTGCAAGAGAACGAGGCCGTGGTACGCGCCATCCGCAACAAGAACAGCGCCCTGGCCAGTGCCGAAATGCGTCGGCACATCCTGCAGGAAGGCCTGCGCATGGGCATTCGCTTGAATATCCCGGACGACCATCTGGGCAGTTGATTTTCGGAGACCGGCCATGAACGCTCACGCCCTGCAACGCGACTCCACCCTCACGTCCCTACGCTGGACGCCCGAAAAAAAGCCCTCGGTGGACGATATCTACCCACGCTTGTTCGACGCCATTCTTGAGCAACGCATTGCGCCCGCCAGCCGCTTCACCGAAGAAGGCCTGGGCGAACTCTTTGGCGTGAGCCGCAGCGTGATTCGCCGAGTGCTCGCCAAGCTGTCCCATCAGCAAGTGGTCATCCTGCGCCCCAACCAGCGCGCCCAGGTCGCCGCGCCGGATGCCCAGCACACACGGCAGATTCTGGAAGCACGGCGTCTCACCGAAATGACCGTGGTGCAACTGGCCTGCGCCCAAGCCACAGCGATGCAGATTCGCCAACTGCGCGAGCTGATTGCACAGGAGCGCGACGCCATTGAGCGTGACCAACGGGGGCCGGCGATCCGGTTTTCGGGAGAGTTTCATCTGCAACTGGCGCACATGGCAGGCAATGCGCCGTTGGCGCAGTTTCTCAACAGCCTGGTGCCGTTGACGTCGTTGATCATTGCGCAATTTGAAGTAAAAGCCTGCACCTATTGCGCGTGGCAGGAGCATGTGGCGATTGTGGATGCCGTGGAACAGCGCGACGCTCACACGGCCGTCGCCCTGATGACCCAGCACCTGGATCACCTGGAAACCCGACTACTCAAACACCACTGACGCCAAGTGAGTAAAGTTAAAACTGTGGGAGCTGGCTTGCCTGCGATAGCGGTGTATCAGTGACCAAATTATTAACTGACCCGCCGCTATCGCAGGCAAGCCAGCTCCCACATTGATCGCATTCCAGATCAAATAAAAAAGCCCCCGCATCTCAGGATGCGGGGGCTTTTGGTTTAGCGAGGCATCAAGCCGGTTGCACCACCGACTGACCGCTCAACGCCAGGTCCAGCAACTCACGGTTGGCCACCGCGTACATGGCGTAGTCCGTGCCCACTGCGGCACGAATTTCCACCATCATGGCACGCCAGCGATCCGCCATGTCCTGATGCTGCTCAAGCCACAGGGCCACGCGGGCTTCCATGTCTTGTGGCGCATCGGCCATTTGCAGGACCGAAATGGTGATCGCCCGTTGCTGCCAGTCCACGTCGTCGCGGAAGGCTTCGCGGGCCTGGGCTTGCCAGTTGTTGGCCACTGGCAGATCGCTGATCTGCTGCAGGTACCAAGGCAGGTCCAGGGCGCTGCCGACGGCGAAGTAGGCCTTGGCCACTTCGGCGGCGTCATGCCCGGTCACGTCGGCGGCTTCGATGATCGGCAGCAAGGTGTACAGGTGGGTAGTGCCTGCAACCATGCGCGCCAACAACTCTGGTACGCCGGCCTGGGTGTAGGCCTGGTAGCGGTTCTGCCAGCCTTCGCGGGTCGGGCCTTCCAGCAGTTCGTCGAGCTTGAGGCCCAGCGCCGCCAGGTGCGGACCGAAGTGCGCGGTGTCGCGCCCGGCGTCTTGCTCGTTGCGACGGCTGCGCAAGAACCAGCGCGTAGCACGACGGCCCAGGCGCATCAGTTCATCCATGAGCTCCAGTTGCACGTCAGCGGAAACCTGGTGGTCCAGGGCTTCAATCTGACGGAACCAGTGCGGGAGATGGAAGATGTCCCGCACGATCACATAAGCGCCCGCCACGTTCGCTGGGCTCATGCCGGTCGACTCTTTGAGTCGCTGCACGAAGGTGATACCCATGTGGTTGACCAGGTCGTTGGCGATCTGGGTGCTGACGATCTCGCGCTTCAGACGATGGCGACGCATGGCTTCGCCGAACTTGGCCACCAGGCTCGGTGGGAACGCGGTCTCCATGTCACGGGTCAGGTACTCGTCATCCGGTACCAGCGACTTGAGCAGTGCTTCCTTGAGGTCGATCTTGCTGTACGAGATCAGTACCGACAGTTCCGGGCGGGTCAGGCCCTTGCCGGCAGAGGCGCGTTCAGTAAGCTGTTCCTCGGTCGGCAGGTACTCGATGGCACGGTCCAGCTTGCCACGGCCTTCCAGGTCGCTCATCAGGCGCTTGTACTCGGCAGCACGCTCGTAAGCCTTGCGCGCAGCCAGGGACAGGGCCTGGGTCTGCTTGTAGTTGTTGCCCAACACCAGGTTGCCAACTTCGTCGGTCATGCTCGCCAGCAACTGGTTGCGCTGCTTGTCGGTCATATCACCGGCCTGCACCACTTCGTTGAGCAGGATCTTGATGTTCACTTCGTGGTCGGAGCAATCCACGCCACCGGCGTTGTCGATGAAGTCGGTGTTGGAACCGCCGCCATTGAGGCCGAATTCCACACGGCCCAGTTGGGTCATGCCCAGGTTGCCGCCCTCGCCCACCACCTTGCAGCGCAGTTCGTTGCCGTTCACGCGCAGCGCGTCGTTGGCCTTGTCGCCCACGTCGGCATGGCTTTCGGTGCTGGCCTTGACGTAGGTACCGATACCGCCGTTCCACAACAGGTCCACCGGCGCCTTGAGCAAGGCGTTGAGCAGTTCGGTCGGGGTCAGCTTATCGGCCTGGATGTCGAAGCGTTCTTTCATCTGTGGCGAGATGGCAATGCTTTTCGCGCTGCGCGAGAAGATACCGCCACCTTCGGACATGATGCTGGTGTCGTAGTCGGTCCAGGCCGAACGCGGCAGTTCGAACAAACGCTTGCGCTCGACGAAGCTGGTGGCCGGGTTCGGGTTCGGGTCGACGAAGATATGCAGGTGGTTGAAGGCTGCGACCAGTTGCAGTTTGTCCGACATCAACAAGCCGTTACCGAACACGTCACCGGCCATATCGCCGACGCCTACCACTGTGATGCTGTCTTCCTGCACGTTGATGCCGCGCTCACGGAAGTGACGCTGTACACCTACCCATGCGCCCTTGGCGGTGATGCCCATTTTCTTGTGGTCGTAACCAGCCGAACCACCGGAGGCGAACGCATCGCCCAGCCAGAAGCCGTAGTCGATGGCAATGCCGTTGGCGATGTCGGAGAAGGTTGCAGTGCCCTTGTCCGCCGCTACCACCAGGTACGGGTCATCGTCGTCATGACGCACGACGTTGGCCGGCGGCACCAGGGCGCCGTCTTTCAGGTTGTCGGTGATGTCCAACAGGCCGGAGATGAAGATGCGGTAGCAGGCGATGCCTTCGGCCGCGATCTCGTCCCGGCTGCCGCCCAATGGCAGGCGACGCGGCAGGAAGCCGCCCTTGGCGCCCACCGGCACGATTACCGAGTTCTTCACTTGCTGGGCTTTTACCAGGCCAAGCACTTCGGTGCGGAAGTCTTCTTCACGGTCAGACCAGCGCAGGCCGCCACGAGCGACGTTGCCGAAGCGCAGGTGCACGCCCTCGACCCGTGGCGAGTACACGAAGATTTCAAACTTCGGCACTGGCTTGGGCAGCTCGGGGATGGCACGCGGGTCGAACTTGAAGCTGAAGTACGACTTGTTCTGGCCGTTGGCATCGGTCTGGTAGAAGTTGGTGCGCAGGGTGGCCTTGATCAGGTCCAGGTAGCGACGCAGGATGCGGTCTTCGTTGAGCACCTGAACGTCGTCCAGAGCCGTGAGAATCGCTTGTTCCAGGCGTTGCTGCTTGTCTTCCAGGTCGTCGGCAGTGAGCTTGCGCGCCAGGTAGAAGCGGGTCTTGAACAGCCGGGTCAACTCGCGGGCGATGTCGGTGTGGTTGTTCAGGGTGCTGGCGATGTAACCCAGGTCGAAGCCCAGGCGAATCTGCTTCAGGTAACGGGCATAGGCACGCAGCAGCGCCACGTCGCGCCATGGCAGGCCGGCGGTGAGGACCAGGCGGTTGAACGCATCGTTCTCGGCATCGCCATGCACGATGTGCACGAACGCATCCTGCAGGGTGTCGTTGAGCTGCTGGATATCCAGGTTCACGCCTTCGGCGGCGATGAACGCAAAGTCATGAATCCAGAACTCCCGGCCATTGGCATGACGCAGGCGATACGGAAACTCGCCCAGCACGCGCAGGCCGAGGTTTTCCAGGATCGGCAGTACGTCGGACAGCGCCAGCGGGGTGTCAGCGTGGTAGAGCTTGCAATGCAGCTCACGCTGGCCGGAGACCTGGCCCAGCGGCTGATAGAAGCTCATCACCAGCGGGTTGGCTTCGGTCAAACTGTTGAGGTGCTGCATGTCGACCACTGCCGAATGCGCAGCGAAACGCTCGCGGTAGCCGGCCGGGAAGCCCTTAGGGAAATCCGCCAGCACGTTGGTGCCCTGGGCTTCGCCGAAGCTTTCCACGACCAGACTGGCGTAGTCGTCCTGCCAGCTGCGGCAGGCCTGCACCACTTCTTTTTCCAGTTGCAGCGGGTCGATGTCCAGGCGGTTCTTCGGGTCAACTCGCAGAATCAGTTGCACACGGGCAAGGACGGACTCGGAGAAGAAGGTCCAGAACTCGCAGTCCGAGGCCTTCAGACGGTCCATCAGCACTTGCTGGATCTTCTGGCGCACTTCGGTGGAGTAGATGTCGCGTGGCACGTACGCCAGGCAGTAGCAGAAACGACCGTAGGGGTCTTTGCGCAGGAACACGCGGATCTTGTTGCGCTCCTGGATCTGCACGATGGACATCACGGTGCTGAACAGCTCGTCGACTGGAGTCTGGAACAGGTCGTCACGGGGCAATACTTCCACCACCTGGGCAAGCTCTTTACCCAGGTGCGCCTTGGCCTGGAAGCCCGAACGACGTTCGATTTCCGCGACCTTGCGACGAATGTACGGAATCACTCGCACGCTTTCGCCGTACACCGAGGAGGTGTACAGACCCATGAAACGGTGTTCCTTGATGACCTTGCCGTCGACGCTGATCTCACGGATCGACACGTAGTCCGGGTAGGCCGGACGGTGCACGCGGCTTGGGTGGGCGGCCTTGGCGAACGACAGTACGGTCGGCTCGCGCAGGTAGGCCACCGCGTAGTCCTCGATGCGCAGGTCTTCGGCGGTGAGGCCGGCGCGCAGCAGCTTGGTCAGACCGAGGAAGGAGCTGGCGTCATATTCGATATGACCGCCGTCCGCCTCGTCACGTACCACGAACTCTTCGTAGCCCAGGAAGGTGAAGTGGTTGCCCACCAGCCATTCGAGGAAGTTCTTGATCTCGGCTTTTTCTTCGCCGTCGATGGCGAACGCGCTGGCGTCGATACCGGCGAGCAGGTCCTGAACCTTGGCTTTCATCGGTTCGAAATCGGCCACGGCTACGCGCACTTCGCCCAGTACCTGCTCAAGCTCTTTGCTCAGCACGTTCAGTTCGGCGGCGTTGGCGCAGCGGTCGATCTCCAGGTACATCAGCGATTCTTGCAGGATGCCGTCGCCCTGGGTGCCCTTGGGCAGGATTTCCAGCAGCTCGCCCTTGTTGCCACGACGCACGCTGAGCACGGTGGTTTGCAGGGTATGGATGCTGTAGCCACGGCGATTCAGCTCGGTGCGTACCGAGTCGACCAGAAAGGGCAGGTCATGGTGCAGCACTTCGACCGCAGTATGAGTCGATTGCCAGCCATGACGCTCATAATCGGGGTTGTAGACCCGCACTTGCGGTTGGGTGTGATCAAAGCGCTCAAGCAGGCGCCAGGCAGACAGGGTGCAACCGGCCAGGTCGGAAAGGCGACGCTGGGTCAGTTCGTCCAGGGAAATGATGCCGAAGAATTGTTCAGCGAACAGCGCCACTTGTGGCAGTGCCTGTTCACTGAGGTGCTGCGCCAGTGCCGCTTGCAGTTGATGCTGGAAGTCGGCCTTGCTGGCTGCGGTGAAGAACGCCATCTGTGGTACTCCGCTTGGGCTTGTTATTGATGAAAGCGTCGCGTGTTATCCCCTTGCGGGGAGACCGTCAGCTCTGTTCGCTGGTGTGCTGACAAGCACCATAAACGAATCAGGGTGACAGGTGGGTGAAGCTGGACAGGACAGTCAGGTCACATACAACTTCCATACGGCATGCCGTTGGCCAGATGACGATACGACGGGCAGGTCAGGCGCCTGGCACAGGGCACATCCGTTGCGCAGCTTAACGAGTGTAGGAAGAACGCTGCTTGCGACGCTGCGACATATTCGGTCATCGGTAAGCAGGGTACCGGTTGCAACTTGGGCAACCCCGGATTTTCGGTAGAAAATCTTGCTACTTTGCACACCATCAGTACCAGAAATGACCGATCCGGCCCGTCAGGTCATGCACAAGTTCCGACACAGGATGAAGCACAAAATTCGCCGCAGTGGCACAATTGCCCTCCCCAACACAGGATTGCCCCATGCTGCAGCTGAAAACCGACGCCCTGATGGCCACTCCGTGCGACGACGAAGAAGACAACATGGCCATGCTTTGCTGTCACGGCAAGAACGGCGAAATGTTCATGCTCACCCGTTACCCGGATGAAGATGAAGTGGAGCTGACCTGGGATTACGAGCCTTCGACCCTCGATGGGCTGAAAGTGACGCTGGGCGACACCACCTTATTGATCGAACTGGCGGCCGGCGATGCCGATGCCCTGGGCGGCAAGGACCAGTTGGAGATCACCCACAGCACCGCTGCGGCAGACATGGCCGAAGTGCAGGAAACGCTGCAGAACATCCTCACAGGCACCGGCACTTTCATTCGGATCTGAATGCACCGAAGACCCCATGTGGGAGCTGGCTTGCCTGCGATGCAGGCGGTGGGGTCTTTCAGCCAGACCGAGTTGAGGCCATCGCAGGCAAGCCAGCTCTCACAGTGACCGTGCTTTACCAGCCCAAACGCTTGTATCCCATGGGTTTTGCTAAAAATACCCATCAAGCCGTTAGTCGCCGCACCCCGCGATGCATTAAAGTAAACGCCCCAGGCCCGGTGTTCTGTCACAACACCCAGGCTCATCTTTCCAGGAACCGTCATCGATGGAACATCGTGAAGCGCTGCTTGCGCTGCGAACCTTTCTTTCTACGCAGATTCTCGGCCAGGAAAAACTCATCGATCGCCTGCTGATCGCCCTGCTCGCCGACGGCCATATGCTGGTCGAAGGCGCACCCGGGCTGGCCAAGACCAAGGCGATCAAGGAGTTGGCCGAAGGGATCGAAGCGCAGTTCCATCGTATTCAGTTCACCCCCGACCTGCTGCCCGCCGACATCACCGGCACTGAGATCTATCGCCCGGAAACCGGCAGTTTCGTATTCCAGCAGGGGCCGATCTTCCACAATCTGGTACTGGCCGACGAAATCAACCGTGCCCCGGCCAAGGTCCAGTCGGCCTTGCTGGAGGCGATGGCCGAGCGTCAGGTCAGCGTAGGCCGCAGCACCTATGAGCTGTCGCCGCTGTTTTTGGTGATGGCCACGCAGAACCCCATCGAACAGGAAGGCACCTACCCGCTGCCCGAAGCGCAGCTCGACCGGTTCCTGATGCACGTCAAGATCGGCTTCCCGGACGCCGCCGTCGAGCGCCGCATCCTGCAGCAAGCCCGCGGCGAAGCACTCAATGGCGAAACCAAGCCCGAGCGCCGGGTCAGTCAGCAGGCCATCTTTGCTGCGCGTAAGGAAATCCTCGGCCTGTACATGGCCGATGCCGTGGAGGAATACCTGGTGCAACTGGTGATGGCCACGCGCACCCCTGCCAAGTTCGACCCAGAAATGGCCGAGTGGATCGCCTATGGCGCCAGCCCCCGTGGTTCCATCGCCCTGGACCGTTGTGCCCGAGCCCATGCCTGGTTGGCCGGTCGCGATTTTGTCAGCCCGGAAGATATCCAGGCGGTGCTGTTCGACGTGCTGCGTCACCGCATCATCCTGTCGTTCGAGGCCGAAGCCGCCGGTGTCGACCAGGACCGCGTGGTGCAACGCATTCTCGACGTCGTTGCCGTCGCTTGAAGTCGATGAACGCAAGCGATGGTATCCGCGTAACCCTCAGTGAATTGATTGAGATGCGCCACCGCGTGCGTGAAGTGCAGTTGTTCTCCACGCCTGGCCAGCGTAGCCCGCTGGTGGGCCTGCATCACTCCAAGCTGCGCGGGCGTGGCGTCGATTTCGACCAGGTGCGCGTGTACCAGGCCGGCGACGACGTGCGCACCATCGACTGGCGCGTGACGGCGCGTACCCAGGAGCCGCACACCAAGCTGTTCCACGAAGAGCGCGAACGGCCGATTTTCATCATGGTCGAGCAAAGTTGCCGGCTGTTTTTCGGCTCGGGGCAAATGTTCAAGTCGGTGCTCGCCGCCCAGGCCGCCAGCCTGATCGGCTGGGCCGCCCTGGGCCATAACGACCGGGTGGGCGGGCTGGTGTTCGGCGACAATGAGCACTACGAGATCAAGCCACGGCGCAGCAAGCAAAGCCTATTGCAACTGCTTAACCGGCTGGTGCGGGTCAACCAGAGCCTGGATACCGAGCGTCAGCCGGAAGCGGATGCCCTGGGCATGGCCTTGCGCCGTGGCCGCGAGGTACTGCGCCCGGGCAGCCTGGTGGTGGTGATCTGTGATGAACGCGCCCTCACCGAAGGCGCCGAGCAACAGCTGAGCCTGCTGGCGCGCCATTGCGACCTGCTGTTGTTGCCAATCTCCGACCCGTTGGACCACGCCCTGCCCGCCGCCGGGCTGCTGCGTTTCGCACAAAGAGGTGCGCAACTGGAACTGGACACACTGAACATCGACCTGCGCCAGGCCTACAAGGCCCAAGCCGAAGCGCGTATCGCCCGCTGGGAACTGCTCGCGCAGAAACTGCGGCTGTTGTTGATGCCCTTGAGCACCCAGAGTGAAATGGTCGAGCAACTGCGCGAATACCTCAACCCGCAACGCCCGGTTAAAAAACCATGAGCAGCCTGGACCAACTGCAACCGCTGATTGCCCCGCCCGCCATTGGCTTCTGGCCACCTGCGCCGGGCTGGTGGCTGTTGCTGCTGGTGATCCCACTGCTCGGTTGGGGCTTGTGGTGGCTGCGTCGTTTCCTGCCGGCCCGCCGCCCCGTGGCCCGTGCCGAACAACCGCTGGACCCGTTGCGTATCGCCGCCCTGGCCGAGTTGGCGTTGATGCCCAAGCCCTACGACGGAGCGCCAGCGGGCGCCTGGTTGCAGCAACTCAACGGCCTGCTCAAGCGCCTTTGCCGTAACGACTACCCTTATAGCCAGAGCCACACCCTCAACGGGCGCAAATGGCTGGCCTTCCTGGATAACCGCTGCCCCGCCGCCGGCCTGACGCGCTGGATGGTGTTGGTGGAAGGCGCCTACAAACCCGAATGCAAGCTCGACGACAAAGCCATCGCCGGCCTCACCCAAGCCGTCGACACCTGGATTCGCAAACATGTTTGAGTTCGCCTGGCCGTGGATCTTCGCCCTGTTGCCATTGCCCTGGATCATGCGCCTGGTGCTGCCCGTGGCCGACAGCGGCGAACCGGCGCTCAAAGTCAGTTACCTCAGTGACCTGGAAGGCTTGGCCCGGCGTCGTGCCCGGGTCAACCTGCCCGGCTGGCGCCAGCAAGCCCCATTCGTGGTGCTGTGGCTGCTGCTGTTGACCGCCGCCGCCCGCCCGCAATGGCTGGGCGAACCCTTGCCGATTGCTGCCAGCGGCCGGGATTTGCTGGTGGCGGTGGATGTCTCCGGCTCCATGGATTTTCCCGACATGCATTGGCAGGACGAGGACGTCAGCCGCCTGGCCCTGGTCAAGCACCTGCTGGGAGACTTTCTGGAGGAGCGTGAAGGTGACCGCGTGGGCCTGATCCTGTTCGGCAGCCAAGCCTACCTGCAAGCGCCCCTGACCTTTGACCGCCGCACCGTGCGCACCTGGCTGGATGAAGCGCGCATCGGCATTGCCGGCAAGAACACCGCCATCGGCGACGCCATCGGCCTGGCCCTCAAGCGTCTGCGCCAACGCCCGGCGCAAAGCCGCGTGCTGATCCTGGTCACCGACGGCGCCAACAACGCCGGGCAGATCGACCCGTTGACCGCCGCGCGCCTGGCGGCCGAGGAAGGCGTAAAAATCTACCCCATCGGCATCGGTGCCGACCCCGAGCAAACCGGCTCCCTGGGCATCCTTGGCGTAAACCCGAGCCTGGACCTCGACGAACCGGCGCTCAAGGCACTGGCCGAGGCCACCGGCGGCCAGTATTTCCGCGCCCGGGACGGCGAGGAACTGCTAAAGATCAAGGACACCCTCGACACCCTTGAACCCGTGGAGCAACAACCCACCCAGGCCCGCCCGGCTCAGGCGCTATACAGCGGCCCATTGGCCTTGGCGTTGGTGTTGAGCCTGTTGCTGGTGATCCAGGAACGCTGGCCGAACAACGCTTTGCAACGAGCCTTCAATAGGCTATCGAGCAGGGGCATCTTTTTGCAGCAACACCCTGAATGGCGCCAGCGCCTACAGCGCCTGCGCTTGCGGAGGCGTCGATGATCGCGCTGTGGCCGCACTGGTTGCGCCCCTGGTGGCTATTGCTGCTGCCCCTGCTTGGCTGGTTGCTGTGGCAGCTATGGCATCGGCAAAAGCGCGCCGGGCGCTGGCAGATGATCCTGCCGCCGGCGTTCCATGCCGAGTTGCTCAGTGGTGGCAATGGCCGCGAGAGTAAATCGCCATGGGTGGTGCTCGGCATCGCCTGGCTGTTGGCCGTGCTCGCGTTGCTGGGCCCCAGTTGGCAACGGGTTGAACAGGCCAGCCAGAAACCTTCCGACCCCCTGGTGGTGCTGCTGGAACTGACCCCGGAAATGCTCGCCACCGACAGCCCGCCCAACCGCCTGGAACAGGCGCGGCGCAAGCTGTATGACTTGCTGCAAGCACGCACCGATGCGCAAACAGCCATCATCGTGTATGCCGGCAGCGCCCATACCTTGGTGCCGCTGTCCGATGACCTGGCTACCAGCCGCAACCTGTTGGAAGCCCTGCGCCCATCGATCATGCCCGAGCCCGGCCATCGTGCCGATCTGGGCGTGGAAAAAGCCCTGGGCCTGCTCAAGCAAGGCGGTCTCGGCCAGGGGCGCCTGCTGCTGATCGGTTCTTCACTGTCCAAACAGGAGCGCCAAGGCATCCGCCTGCAACTGCAAAGTGCCCAGTCTCCAACGTTGTCGATCCTCGGCATCGGCAGTCGTGAAGGCACGCCGGTGACGCAGGAGAGCGGCGAATTCCTCAAGGACGACCAGGGCGCGATCCTGGTGCCGCGTCTCGACAGCCCGACCCTCAAGGCGTTCGCCAGCGAAATGGGCGGCCGCTACCGTGCGGCACGCCTGGATGACAAGGACCTGCGCCAACTCGGCATGCTCGACAGCGCTCAAGCCCTGCGCGACGACGGCCAACGGCTGCGCCTGGACAGCTGGGCCGACCAGGGTTACTGGCTGCTCTTGCCGTTGTTGCTGCTGGCCGCGTGCGCCGGGCGTCGCGGCTGGCTGTTCTGCCTGCCCTTGTTGCTGATGGGCGCGCCGCAACCCAGCTACGCCTTTGGGCTGCAGGACCTGTGGCTGCGCCCCGACCAACAAGGCCAGTACCTGCTCAAGCACAAACGCCCGGCCGAAGCCGCCGAACACTTCCAGGACCCGCAATGGCAAGGCGTGGCGCTGTATGAAGCCGGCAATTACGCCGAGGCCATCAAGCGGTTTGCCCAAGGCAGCGACGCCTATTCCCACTATAACCGCGGCAATGCCCTGGCCAAGGCCGGTGAACTTGAAGCGGCCCTTGATGCGTATGAACAAGCCCTGGAAGCCCAGCCCGATTTGCAGCCCGCGCTGAAAAACAAAGCCCTGGTTGAAGCGCTGATGCAGGAGCAAGCGCAGCCCGAGCCGGACCCGCCCGCAAAAAACGCAGATGACGAAACCGCCCAACCCGGCCAAACTGCGCAACCGGGCACCAGCGCGCAAACGGCCCAGGGCGGCGAGCAATCGTCCCACGGCCAGGGCGAAGCCGGCACGGGTGAGACCCAGGCCAACGCCCCGCCACAGGCCGGTGGCAATGAAGTGCCAGGCAGCGAACTGGGTGACGAGCAAACCACCACGCCGCCACTGCGCCCTGCCGACACGCGCCTGGAAGGCGAGCGCCGCCAAGCGCTGGAGCAATGGTTGCAGGAAATCCCGGACAACCCCGGCGAGCTGTTGCGCCGCAAATTCTGGTACGAACAGCAACAACATCAGGACACCACTCGATGAGCCGCCGCACTACCCTTTTGCTCCTGCTCGCGTTGTCGGCAGGCCACGCCCAGGCGGCGGACCTGGTCGCCAGCGTAGACCGCAGCCGCCTCAACTCCGGGGAAACGGTGGAGCTGACGGTGCAATCCAGTGATGTAACCCAGTTTGGCAAACCGGACCTGTCGCCCCTGGACGCGCAGTTCGAAGTCAGCGGCACCCGCCAGATCAACCAACTCACCACGCTGGACGGCGACAACCACGCCACCACCCGCTGGATCATCACCCTGTTGCCCAAGGTAAACGGCAACGTGGTGATCCCGCCGCTGCAGGTGGGCGCGCTCAAGACCCAGCCGATCACCCTGCAAGTGGTGGAAAGCGCCAGCCAGAACACCAGCGCCGAACTGGCCCCGGTGTTCATCGAAGCCAGCCTCGACCAGACCAGCGTGTACGTGCAGGCCCAGGCCCTGTTGACCGTGCGCGTCTACCACTCGGTGTCGCTGTATGACGACAGCAGCCTCACGCCCTTGCAGATACCGGATGCACGTGTCGAACAACTGGGCGAATCACGCACCTATGAAAAGGTCATCAACAGCATTCGCCATGGCGTGATCGAAACCCGCTACGCCCTCTACCCGCAACACAGCGGCGCTGTGGTGATTCCGGCGCAGACCTTCAGCGCTACCCTGGTGGAATCGCGACCGCCCCAGGAAAACACCCTGCAGGGCACCAAGCCGGGCAAGATGATTCACGTTAGCTCAGCGCCCCTGCCCTTGACGGTCAAACCCAAACCGGACGCCTACCCCGCCGACACCCCCTGGTTGCCCGCGCGCAGCCTGACCTTGAGCGAAGGCTGGAACCCCACGCCGGACCACGTGCAAGTCGGCGACTCTCTGACCCGCAGCCTTACCGTGGAGGCCGAAGGCCTGTCCAGCGCACAACTGCCGGCGCTGCCCGGCACCGAGGTCAACGGCCTGCGCCGCTACCCCGACCAACCAGTGATGGCTAACCGTACCAGCGACCGCGGGCTGACCGGCAGCCGTGAAGACCGCGAAGCCCTGGTGCCGACCCGCGCCGGCGAACTGGAACTGCCCGCCGTGGAAGTGGTGTGGTGGAACACTCACGAAGATCATCTGGAACGCACCAGCCTGCCGGCGCGCACCGTGCACGTGGCGGTGAACCCCAGCCTGGTGGTGGACACACCGGCGACACCGACGATCATCACCGCCCCCGACGATGACCGCCTGTGGCTGTGGCAACTGAGCACACTGATACTGGCCTGCACCACCCTGCTGGGCTTTGGCCTGTGGTGGCGCGCACGCCGGCAACCGGCGGTACAACGCGCCGCGCAAACCGGTCCCAGCCCACGCACCCTGCTCGACGACCTCAAGCGCGCCACCCAGGCCAACGACCCCCACGCCACCCGCCAGGCCCTCGACGCCTGGGCGCGGCAACAACCCGAAACCCTGGCCGACATGGCCGCACGGTTTGTGCCGCTGTCAGATGCCCTGGATGGCCTGAATGGCGCGCTGTACAGCGAAAGCGGTCAATACTGGTTGGGTGATGACCTGTGGCGAGCGATCAAAGCCATCCCCGTGGCCGAACGCGAGCAAGACCCGGCCACCGACACCACCAGCTTGCCGCCGCTCTACCCCAAGTAACCCCCGAGCCTGCTCGTTCCCACGCTCTGCGTGGGAATGCCGCCCCGGACGCTCCGCGTCCTGGTTTTACGCCCTGTGCAACGGTGACGCAGAGCGTCACGGGATGCATTACCACGCAGAGCGTGGGAACGATCAATGGCGAGCGATCAAGGCCATCCCCGTGGCCGAACGCGAGCAAGACCTGGCCACCGACACCACCAGCTTGCTGCCGCTCTACCCCAAGTAACCCAGCCTCAACCAACACCACAAAACCCCTGTGGGAGCTAGCTTGCCTGCGATGGCGTTGTAACAGGCGGCAGATGTGCTGGCTGATACTCCGCCATCGCAGGCAAGCCAGCTCCCACAGTTGATCTGCATCGCCTGCTCGGACGCCTGCTTGCACTCAGTGATTACGACGCGGCACCTTCCATTCCCGATGGGGGAACTTGTACAGATAGTTCAGGTTATCCATATCGAACCGGCCATCCTCCTTGCCGGGGCCACCGAAGAAGCTGATGCCGATATCCAGCTTGCGCAGCAGTTTAGGGCGTGAGAGTAGCTCCTTGGCCGCGTGGTGGGCCTCGGGTGAGAACGTCCTGTCGGTGGCGATCAGGCCGGCGGCCTCTTTCAATTCATTGAAGTTCACATAGCTGTCTGTCGCCCCTGCGGCGAATTCACGGAAGTGATCGCGGATCAACCCTATTAGTTGCCGGTCACTCACGCTTGCGTACGGGCGCAGGTCCGGGGCGCTGGCCTGGGTTTGAGTGCTTCGTGCCTGACGATGGTTAGCTTGGGTTGAGCGACTTTCAGCATCCAGTTGCTCTGGTAGAGCGGTGAAAGCGCTAGTGGAAGGTGGGTTTACTGAAAAAGACATGGTGGGCCTCTGATTCATTCAGGGGTTGATTGAGAAATCCACGTTGTGCGTGGTCGCCACTCGCCCTGTGGTTCCACTTCGTTCGTCACGCCCGCTCGACATGCATTGTTAAAGGCCAGCAATCCATATCCCTTTAATTTGCAGGACGTTTCCTAGACAATCCTTTGGCCTTGCGCCTGCTCATTTCGCTGGCTAGCCTTCGCTTCGTCGCTGCCTATCAGCGATCGGGTGTGAGATCCCGTTATTAGCAGGCGCACTGCGCTACAACCGTCAATGGCGGCTGTGTGCGGGCAGACTTCGGTCTGGCCGGGTCCTGTTTTCCGGTATCTCACCCCGCACATAGCTGCCACCTTTTGACGTGTGAGATCGGCAAAAGAATGGCTCCCAAGCCAAGCAGGAGCTTTATCCATGAACAAACTTATCCCCGACCCACCCTTTCCGATTTTCGTCGCCCACGAAGACCTGAGTTTCGAAGACGCTATCGCCAGCATCTCCTCGCTACTGCGTTGCGCCACCACCGCCACCGAAACCGCCGAGGGCCTCAAAGGCACCCGGCGCGACATGGCCTGTTCCACCGCTCACCTGATCGACATGGCCCGCACCCTCGCCGACCGTGCGCTGGATTGCCTGCAACCCAACTCCACTAACGCCCCATAACCCCTGTGGGAGGGGGCTTGCCCCCGATGGCGGTGGTTCAGTGCCAGGGATGCTGGCTGACCCAGCGCCATCGAGGGCAAGTCCTCTCCCACATTTGACCTGCGTCGCCTGGAGCAGCAGGTACGCAGAACAGGTAAACTCCCCTCCTTTTCATCTTCTCCACGGAGTTCGCCTTGCGTCTGTTTCATACCTCCGACTGGCACTTGGGCCAAAACCTCCACGGCCAGGAACGCGACTTCGAACACGCCTGTTTCCTTGAGTGGCTGCTGGGCCAACTCAAGGCACAGCGCCCGGACGTGCTGTTGATCGCCGGCGATATCTTCGACACGGTCAACCCGCCGCTCAAGGCCCAGGAGCGCTTGTATGACTTCATCATCAGCGCCCACGAACAACAGCCGACACTGACCATTGTGATGATTGCCGGCAACCATGACTCCGGTTCGCGCATTGAGCTGCCTGCGCCTCTGATGCGCCGCTTGCGCACCCATGCCCTGGGCCGAGTGCTGTGGCTGGATGACGGGCAACTGGATGCCGACCGGCTGCTGATCCCGCTGCCCAATGCCAAAGGCAAGATCGCCGCCTGGTGCCTGGCGCTGCCCTTCCTGCGCCCGGCGGAAGTCACCGGCGCACAGCTGGGCGATGATTACCTGCGCGGCATCGGCCAAGTGCATGAATGGCTGATCGCGGCCGCCAATGCCAAGCGCAACAAAGGCCAGGCGTTGATAGCCATCAGCCATGCGCACATGGCCGGTGGGTCGGTATCCGAAGACTCCGAACGCAGCCTGATCATCGGCAATGCCGAGGCGCTGCCCGCCACACTGTTCGACCGAAGCGTGGCATATGTGGCCCTCGGCCATTTGCACAAGCCGCAAAAGGTCAATGGCGAGGAGCGCATTCGCTACAGCGGCTCGCCAATCCCCCTGTCGTTCTCCGAAATCGGCTACAAGCACCAGATTCTCGACGTGACGTTCCAAGGCGAACGGCTGGTGGGCTGTGAACCGATCCTGATTCCCCGCTCCGTCAACCTGCAACGCCTGGAAGCTGCGCCCCTGGCCGATATCCTCAAGCAACTCGGTGAGTTGCCCGATATCGACCTGCTCGCCGAAACCCAGCGCCACCCTTGGTTGGAAGTGCGCGTGCGCCTCGACGAGCCGCAACCGGACCTGCGCCAGCAGATCGAAACCGCCCTGCAAGGCAAGGCCGTGCGCCTGGTGCGGATCGCCGCCGACTATGCCGGCACACGCGGCAGCGCAGAGGCAGACGATGCGCAACTGATCGAACTCGACCAGCTCACGCCCCAGGAGTTGTTCAGCCGCGCCTGGCAGGACAGCTACGGCAGTGAAGTGGATGAACAGACCTTGAAGGACTTCGCCGTGCTGCTCCAGGAAGTGCAACAGGAGGGCGAACAGCCATGAAGATCCTCGCCATCCGCCTGAAAAACCTCGCCTCCCTGGCAGGCCCGTTCGAAATCGACTTTACCGCCGAGCCCCTGGCCAGTGCTGGCCTGTTCGCCATCACCGGGCCGACTGGCGCGGGGAAAAGCACCCTGCTCGATGCGTTGTGCCTGGCGCTGTTTGGCGCGGTGCCGCGCCTGGGTGATACCGGCCAGGCCAAAATGCCGGATGCCGACACGGACATTTCCATCGGCGACCCGCGCACCCTGATTCGCCGCGGCACTGGCGGCGGCTATGCCGAGGTGGATTTTGTCGGTGTCAGTGGCCGTCGCTACCGCGCCCGCTGGGAAGCCAACCGCGCCCGCGACAAGGCCAGCGGCAAGTTACAGAACAGCCGACAAAGCCTGATCGACCTGGACAGCGACCAACTGCTGGCCAGCCAGAAAACCGAATACAAGACCCAGCTGGAATTGGCCCTGGGCCTGAACTTCGAACAGTTCACCCGTGCGGTGCTGCTGGCGCAAAGCGAGTTCAGCGCCTTCCTCAAGGCCAATGACAATGAGCGCAGCGAACTGCTGGAAAAGCTCACCGACACCGCGCTCTACACCCAGCTCGGCCGCCGTGCGTTCGACAAGGCCAAAGAGGCCAAGGACGCCCACAAACAGCTACAGGACCAAGCCACCGGCGTGGTGCCCCTGGCCCCCGAAGCCCGCGCCGAGCTGGATCAACAGTTGGCCCAAGCCCAGCAGCAGCTCAAGAGCCAGCAAGCCCAGCTCAAGCAGCTGGAGTTGCAGCACACCTGGCTCAAGGAGCTGCGTGAATGGCAGGAGCGCCATCAGCATGCTGTGGAGCAACTGCAACGCGACGAGCAGACCTGGGCCGACCAAGGTCAGCAACGCCAGGACCTGAGCCTTCTGGAGCAGTTGGCACCGCAACGCCATCACTTCCTGCGCCAGGCAGAACTCGCCACCTTGCTGACGCCCCTGGCGGCACAGATTGCCCAGCACCTCGAGCAACAAACCGCCCTGCACACCCGCCAGGAGCAGGCGCAACACCAGCAAGTGGTCGCCCAGGCAGCACTGGCCGCGGCCCTGAAACACCAAGCCGACGCCGCGCCCCTGCTGCGCCAGGCCATCGAAGAGCAAAACACCCTCGCCCACGTGAGCCGCGAACTGGCCAAGCGCAACGAGGAAAAACACCAGCACGAAAGCGCCTGCACCGAAGGCCAGGCCCTGCTCGACGGTTTGCAACACACGCAGGCCCAAGGCACCGAGCGCCTGCAACGCCTGGCCACCGAGCTTGAGCACAGCGCCGCCCTCGCGCCGCTGAGCGATGCCTGGAACGCCTACCGTGACCGCCTGCAACAGTTGGTGTTGATCGGCAATCGCCTCAACCAAGGCCAGGCCGAGCTGGGGCAGCTCGAACAGCGCGCCAGCGCCGCCATTGAACAGTTCACCCAACAGCGCGAAGCCCTGGACCTGCTCTACCACGAGGCCGGTGCCGAACCGCACGCGGTGGCCGAACAAATCCAGTTACTGGCCAGCCTGCTGCAAGACAATCGCAAGCAACAGCGCGCCTTCGAAGACCTGGCCCGCTTGTGGGACAGCCAGCAACAGTTGGATCAACAGGCCTCTGCGCTCACGCAAAGGCTCGCCGAGGCCGCGCAAAAACGCGAACAACTGAACCAGACCGGCCTGCAAACCAAGGCCGAACTCACCGTTGCCGAACAAACCCTGACGGTGACCAAGCAACTGCTTGAGCGCCAACGCCTGGCCCGCAGTGCCAGCGTCGAGGAATTACGCGAGCAGTTGCAGGATGACCAACCCTGCCCGGTGTGCGGTAGCCACGAACACCCCTATCACAAGCCCGAGGCTCTGCTACAGAGCCTGGGTCGCCATGATGAAAGTGAAGAGGCGGCTGCGCAGAAAGCCGTCGACAGCCTCAAGGAACAACTCACCGAACTGCGCGGTGAAGTGGGCGGCCTGATCGCTCAGCAAAAAGAGTTCCTGCAACAACAGGAACAGTTGGCCACCCAGCAGCAGGGTTTGGCACCGAGCCTGCAAGCCCACCCACTGTCGGCCTCGCTGCTCGCCCAGGACGCCGCCAAGCGCAGCCCTTGGCTGGCCCAGCAATTGGCCCAATTGACCCAAAGCATCAGCCAGGACGAACAACGCCAAGGCGCCCTGCTCAACCTGCAACAGAACGCCGGGCGCTTGCAGCAACAATTGCAAGCGGCCCAGGACGCCAGCCAGCAAGCCCGGCAATTGCTGGTGGACCAACAACGGCAACTGGCCGGCGACCGCGAACGCCTGGAGGCGGAACTCAGCGCCTTCGCCAGCCTGTTGCCCAGCGAAACGCTGGAAGGCTTGCGCAGCGCGCCTGCGGCGACCTTCATGCAGCTCGACCAGCAGGTCAGCCAGCGCCTTGAGCAGTTGGGCCATCAACGCGATGAGCAGGCCGAGCAGCAGGAGCGCCAACAGGCCATCGAGAAACAACACACCCACCAACAGCATCGTCAGCAGCAACTCGACGCCTTGAATCTGCAAGTCGCCGAGCTGGCCGACCAGCAACACGCCGTCCAGGAAAAACTCCGCGCCTTGCTAGGGGACCAACCCAGCGCCGAGCACTGGCAACAGCAGCTGGAGCAAGCGGTCACGCAGTCGCGCCAAAGCGAGACCGACGCCAACCAGGAACTGCACGCCGTGCACACGGCCCAGGTACAGCTGGCCGCCGACCTCAGGGCCCAACAGCACCACCAGCAGGCATTGGAGGCGGAGCAGCAAGCCCTTGCGACACGCATCGGCGAATGGCGCGCCCTGCACCCAGACCTGGATGATCAGGGCCTGGCACGCCTGCTGGCCCTTGATGAAGCCCAGGTCGCGCAGTTGCGCCAGCACCTGCACAGCAGCGAAAAGGCCGTCGAGCAAGCCAAGGTTCTGCTGCACGAGCGCGAACAGCGCCTGGCCGAACACCAGGCCCTGCACAATGGCAACCTGGAGGCCGAGCAGTTGGCCGCCACCCTGGCAACGCTTGAGCAGCAATTGCTCGAGGGTGAGAAACACTGCGCCGAACTGCGCGCACGCCAGTCCGAAGACCAGCGCCGCCAGAATGCCAACCAAGCCCTGGCCGAACAGATTGCCAAGGCTTACGAGCAGTGGCAGCGCTGGGCACGCCTGAATGCGCTGATCGGCTCGGCCACCGGCGACACCTTCCGCAAGATCGCCCAGGCTTACAACCTCGACTTGCTGGTGCACCATGCCAACGTGCAACTGCGCCAACTGGTGCGCCGCTACCGGCTTAAACGCGGCGGCAGCATGCTGGGGCTGCTGGTGATGGACACAGAGATGGGCGATGAACTGCGCTCGGTGCATTCCCTGTCCGGTGGCGAAACGTTCCTGGTGTCGTTGGCACTGGCGTTGGGGCTAGCCTCGATGGCGTCGAGCACCTTGAAGATCGAGTCGCTGTTTATCGACGAAGGTTTTGGCAGCCTTGATCCGGAGTCCTTGCAATTGGCGATGGACGCTCTGGATGGTTTGCAGGCCCAGGGTCGCAAGGTGGCGGTGATCTCCCACGTACAGGAAATGCATGAACGCATCCCGGTGCAGATCCAGGTACAGCGCCAGGGCAATGGCCTGAGCACGTTGGAGGTCAAGTGAGCGAAGCGCTGCTGTATTCGTTCCGGCGCTGCCCCTATGCAATGCGCGCGAGACTGGCGCTGCGTTATTCCGGCGTTGCGGTGAGCATCGTCGAAGTCAGCCTGAAAGCCAAGCCGGCCGAGATGCTCGCGCTGTCGCCCAAGGGCACGGTGCCGGTGTTGAGCGTCGAAGGGCGAGTGATCGAGGAAAGCCTGGAGATCATGCAGTGGGCGCTGGCCCAGCACGACCCCGAAAACTGGCGGCTACAGGGCGATCCGGCGGTGTATGCGCTGATTGAAGAAAATGACCAGGTGTTCAAACATCATTTGAATCGATACAAGTACGCCGAGCGCTACCCGGAGCAACCGATGGAACACTATCGGGCCGAGGGCGAGGTGTTCTTGCGCAAGCTGGAAGATTTGCTGGCAGACCGTGAGTATCTACTCGCCGATCACCTGAGCTTGGCAGATGCAGCGCTGGCGCCGTTTGTGCGCCAGTTTGCCCATGTGAATCGGGAGTGGTTTGCGGGCACGCCCTATCGGCGTTTGCAGGCCTGGTTACAGCGGTTTCTGGATTCACCGTTGTTTATAGCAGTGATGGCAAAACCCTGAGGCCAATCCAATCCAATGTGGGAGCTGGCTTGCCTGCGATGGCATCGACTCGGTACATCAGCTATACCGAGTGGTCCGCATCGCAGGCAAGCCAGCTCCCACATTGGACCGTGGCTCAGTGCTGGGTCTTGTGATCCAGCGCCGCATAGAAATTGGCGCTCTGTTGCAGGTATTTCTGGGTATAGGCCGTGACATTGGATTTTTTGCCGGTGACTTCCACGCTGGCGGCAGCAGGCAGTGCCACGGTGGCGGAAACAGCAGAAGCAGCAATGATCGAGAAGAGATTGAAATTCATGGCGGTAACCCTTGTGTGCGTTTGGTTGGGTGGCCTGGGAAGGCCTTGGAACCCAACTTACGCCCGAGGGTTGAACCTTAGAAATGCTTTGAAACAGTAGCCGTTATCACTGCGATTAATACAAAGGCTCAGGCCCCGCAGTGCGGGGCCTGTGGCTTATTGACGCACCAGGAACTTGAGGTCACTGGGGGCATCAATCGGCAATTTCTGCACGGTTTTACCCAGCAGGCCGGTCTTGGGGTCGCGCTCGACGACGACAATTTCATTGCTTTTCTGGTTGGCGATCAGCAGGAATTTGCCGCTAGGGTCGAGGCTGAACTCACGCGGATGGTCGCCTTCGACAGAACGGCGCTGGATTTCCTTGAGGTGCGCGGTGGCCGGGTCGATGCTGAACACCAGCATCTGATTGGCCGTGCCACGGTTGCTCACGTACAGGAATTTGCCGTCGTTTGACGCATGCAACGCCGCACCGGCTTTGTCGGACACCGGTTGGCCGGCGGCATAGTCGAGCAACTGGGTTTGCGTCAGCTTGCCGTCGTTGTAATCGAACACGGCTACCTGGGCGCTCATCTCAGTGGTCAGCCAGGCGTGCTTGCCGTCCGCGCTGAACAGCAAGTGACGCGGGCCGCTGCCCGGTGGCAACTGCACCGACGCCGGGTCGGCCGCCGTCAGTGGCAGCTCATGATTGGCCTTGGGGTCGTAGCGGTAGGCAAACACCTTGTCCGCCCCCAGGTCCTGCACAAATACATACTTGCCGTCCGGCGACGACACCACCGAATGCACATGATTGGACGCCTGGCGCTCCGGGTTCACACGGCTGGCCGGGTGCCCGCTCAACTGCACCGGTGCCGACAGCTTGCCGCTGGCATCCACCGGCAGGATCGCGAGGCTGCCACCCGGGTCTTCCACCACCGAGTAGTTGGCGACGAACAGGTAGCGCCCATCGGCGGCCACACTGGAATGGGTCGGCTCATTGCCCAGGCTCTGCACCTGGTTGATCAGGGTCAACTGGTGGTTCTGGGGGTCGATGCTATAGCTGCTGACACGCCCCACCGGGTCTTCCTGGCCGGGGCCGTTTTCATTGACCACAAACAACTGCTTCTGGTCTTTGGAAATCGTCAGCCAGGAAGGGTTGGCGGTTTTCGCCGCCAGCACCGGCTTGCCGCTGAACTGCCCGGTGCTACTGTCGAATTGCAGGCGGTAGATCCCTTCACTGGTGCCGGCCGTATAGCTGCCGACCAACAGTTCATGGATATCGGCCGGTGCGGCCTGCACCGACATCGCACCGACACTGCCTGCCATCAGCAGGGGCCAGAATTTACGCATCATCTGCTTCGTCCTCGTCGTTATTGTTGTCGCCCTGGATGGCGCTCAAGCAGACCAGACGGTGTTCACCGTCGTCGTTGATCAGCAACCAGCTTTGCAAGCTCTCGTCAAAGGTAGCCGCCTCCAACTGTTCTGGACTGAAGGTCCAGCGCTTGAGTTCCCGGCCATCCATGCTTTGGATCTGCAGTTGCTGATCAAGCTCGAAGTCAAAGGCGTGCAGCCCATTGATGATCAGCATATCGCTGGTAGCAAGGACGCGAGTCAGGGTGTCGGCAGTCATGGCAGTCAATCATTTTGGGGAAAGCCGCAATGATAGCCCAGGCTGTAGCCTAGAGGTTGAACACCGCACCCATGTGGGAGCGATGTGTGGGAGCCGGGCTTGCCCGCGATGCAGATGCCTAGGTGTATCAGTGACACCGCGGCGATGCTATCGCAGGCAAGCCCGCTCCCACACAAGCCCGATCTCGCCATTGGGGAGCAGAATCAGTGCGCGAACAACGAGTTGCCCTTCTGCCCTGCCAGCTTCTCAGGCTTGATCAGGAATCGCGCCAGCGCCGGCAACAGCCACAGCGCGCCGAACATGTTCCACAGCAACATGAAGGTCAACATCAACCCCATGTCGGCCTGGAACTTGATGGCCGAGAAGATCCAGGTGCACACGCCGATGGCCAGGCACAGGCCGGTAAACAGCACGGCCTTGCCGGTGGATTTCAGCGTCTGGTAGTACGCCTCTTGTAGCGGCAGGCCGGCGCGCAGGAAGCTTTCCAGGCGGCTGTAGATGTAGATGCCGTAGTCCACGCCAATCCCCACACCCAGGGCCACCACCGGCAAGGTCGCGACCTTGACGCCAATGCCCATGAACGCCATCAGTGCGTTGCCCAGTACCGAGGTCAGCACCAGCGGCAACACGATGCACAGGGTCGCCGCCCAGGAGCGGAAGGTGATCATGCACATGGTCGCCACGCACAGGTACACCAGGATCAGGATGATCAGCTCCGACTCCTTGATCACCTCGTTGGTGGCCGCTTCGATCCCGGCATTACCCGCTGCGAGGATGAATTCCAGGCCGTCCTTGTTGTTTTCCTTGGCGAAGTCCTGCACCGCATGCACGGCACGGTCGAGGGTTTCGGCCTTGTGGTCGTTGAGGAACACCAACACTGGCGCCAGGGAGCAATTGTTGTTGTACAAGCCATCGGCACGGGCGATGGAGTTGTTCAGCACATCCGGGTTGCGCGACAGGGTTTCCCATTTCAAGTTGCCTTCGTTCATGCCCTTGATCATTTGCTTGGACACGGTCACCAACGAGATCGCCGACTGCACGCCCTCGGTGTTCTGCATCTTCCACATCAACTGGTCGATGGGCGCCATGGCTTCATAGCGTGAGCAGCCTTCGGCCTTGGTCTTGACCATTACCACCAATACGTCGGAGCTGGTGGAGTAATTGTTGATGATGAAATTGTTGTCCTTGTTGTAGCGCGAATCCGGGCGCAATTCCGGTGCGCCTTGGTCCAGGTCGCCGATCTTCAGGTTCTGGCTGTACCAGAGGCCACCACCAAAGGCGATCAAGGCGAGGAACACCGACACCGGCGCGACTTTCGGGCTGGCAAATTTGGACAGTAGGCGCCAGAAGCTGTGTTCGCGGTTCGCGTCTTTCTTGCTCTTGGCGATGGCACGCTTGCTGATGCCCACGTAGGAAATCGCGACCGGCAGCAGGATCAGGTTAGTGAACACGATCACCGCCACGCCGATGGACGCGCCGATAGCCAGTTCGCGGATCACGCCGATGTCGATGATCAGCAGCGTGATGAAGCCCACCGCATCCGCCAGAATGGCGATCATCCCCGGCAGGAACAGTTGCCGGAAGGTGCGCCGCGCAGCGGTCAGGGCGTTGTCTGCCTCGCTGGATTGCAGGGCAATGCCGTTGATCTTTTGCACGCCATGGGAAATGCCAATGGCGAAGATCAGGAACGGCACCAGCATTGAATACGGGTCCAGTCCGAAACCGAAGAAGTGCATCAGCCCGAGTTGCCAGACCACCGCCACCAATGTCGTGCTCAACACCGCGATGGTGCTGCGCAGGCAGTTGGTGAACCACAGCAGCAGAATCAGGGTGATGACGAACGCAACGCCGAAGAACAGCACCACCATCACCAGGCCATCGATCAGGTCGCCGACCTTTTTGGCAAAGCCGACAATATGAATCTTGACGTTGGGGTTCTGGGTTTCGAACTTGTCGCGGATCTTGTCTTCCAGTTCATGGGAGAACTTGCGGTAGTCCAGGGCCAGCAACTTGCCCTGGTCTTGCGGGTCCGGGTAGGACTCCAACAGCGGGATATCAACGATGCTCGACTTGAAGTCATTGGCCACCAGCCGCCCGACCTGGCCGGACTTGAGCACGTTATTACGCAACTGGTCGAGGCTCTGCGGCGAACCGTTGTAGCTCTGCGGGATCACTTCCCCGCCGGCAAACCCTTCTTCGGTCACCTCGGTCCAGCGCACGCTGGGGCTCCACAGCGACTTGAGGCCCGAGCGGTCCACACCGGAGATGTAGAACACCTCGTCGTGGATCTGGCGCAGGGTCTCCATGTACTCCTTAGTAAAGATGTCGCCGTCCTTGGCTTCCACCGAAATACGCACGGTGTTGCCCAGGTTGGCCAAATCGTTGCGGTGCTCCATCATTTTTTCGATGAAGGGGTGCTTGAGCGGGATCATCTTTTCAAAGCTGGTGGACGGGCGAATCAAGGTCGCCTGCCAGAACAGGAAGATACTCACCAACAGGCAGATGACGATCACCGCCGGGCGATTGTTGAAGATCAGACGCTCAAGAAAGGTCGCTTTATCGTTGTGATGACTGCTCATTGGATCCCCGCCTTCTTATTATTTTGAGAGCTCTGCGCCGGCCGATGTGGCAACCCGCACGCCACCCTGCCCCGCGAGGATCAAATTGCCATTGCCTGCTGCCGTGACCGCTGAGAGTGAAATGCGGTCCGGGCGATTGAACACACTGAAGGTCTGGCCGTCGTCATGGCTGACCACCACGCTGCCGCCGTTGCCGACCACAACAATGGAACCGTCCTCCAGCAAGGTCGCCCCCGACAGGCCAAACTCCAACGCGCCACGCGCCGCGTTCAATTGGACCTGCTCCCAGGTGCTGCCGAAATCGGTGGAGCGGTAGAGGTTGCCGCGCAACCCATACGCCAGCAGGGTTTGCGGCTGTGCGGTGCTGATCACGCCAAACAGCGAACCCTCGTAGGGGCCTTCGAGTTTTTCCCAGGTCTGGCCGTCGTCGCTTGAGCGAAACATGCTGCCTTGCTCACCGACAATAAACAGGCCGGCGCCCTTGACCTGGGCGATGGCGTTGAGGTGGTACTGGTCTTCGTTGTCGAGACGCTCGCTGACATCGTTCCAGGTTTTGCCGCCGTCGGTGGTTTCGATCAGCGCCCCGTAGGCGCCCACGGCCAGGCCGTGGTTGGCGTCGTTGAACCACACATCGAGCAACGGTGCTTCGCGCTTGAGGTCTTGATATTGCTGGGTCCACGTGGCGCCGCCATCGGTACTGGCAAGAATCTGCGCATCATGGCCGACGGCCCAGCCGTGCTGGTCATCGACGAAAAACACCGCCGTGAGCAGTTGCCGAGTGGGCACTTTGGCTTGGGTCCAGGTGTTGCCCTGGTCATCGGAATAGAGGATATGCCCACGATCACCGACCGCCACCAGGCGCTTGCCTGCGTGAACCACGTCGATCATCAAGCCTTTGGCGGCCCTGGGGGATTCAATTGCAAAGACTGCGGCGGCGGGGGTATCGCTGGCAGCCAGAACCGGCAGCGACAATGCGCTGCCAGCAAGCAGCGAGAGCGCTGTGGCCAGCAACGCAACCCTGCGTGCGGCGCGTGGGCGGCAAACAACCCAACCCATGACAGGCTCACTCATAGACCTTTCTCCCATTTATTATTGTTAGGTCGTCTTCTGTTCCAGGACCTTGAAACCTGCAATCTAGAGCGCCTGGAGGAAGCAGGGGCCATCCTATCGGGCTTTGGAATCGTCTGACAATCGGCGCTACGTTATCTTTTGTTAACTGGCGGCTTTTGGCCATATGCTGAATATAGCTACATCAGCTGAAATGATGGCCCCACGTGATCGTTCCCACGCTCCGCGTGGGAATGCATCCCCTGACGCTCCGTGTCATCACCGCGCAAACAGCGGGGCGCAGAGCGCCCTGGGCGGCATTCCCACGCGGAGCGTGGGAACGATCAGGGAGAATGAATTTTTATTCCATCTATTGAATTTAGTGAATTTTTATTCCATTAATGGCGTTCCTGAAAACAATAATCCAAAGGACCACGACGATGCGTGAACTCGGAATCGGCTTGATCGGCACAGGCTTCATGGGCCGCGCCCACGCGCTGGCGTTCAACAACGCTCGGGCGGTATTTGAACTGCCCGTGCAGCTCAAGCTGGCCGCCCTGGCCGATGCCGACACCGAACGCGCCCAGCGTTGCGCCAGCGCCTGGGGGTTTGCCCAGGCCCATGGCAACTGGCAAGCGTTGATCAATGACCCCAAGGTCGATGTCGTGGCTATCACCACCCCCAACCACTTGCATTACCCCATGGCCATGGCCGCGATTGCGGCGGGTAAAGCGGTGTATTGCGAGAAACCCCTGGCCGTCAGCCTTGAACAAGCCGACGCTATGCGCCGCGCCGCCCATACCGCCGGAGTGGTAACGCGGGTGGGTTACAACTACCAGCACAACCCGATGATCGTGTTGGCGCGGCAGATGATCGCCCAAGGCGAACTGGGCCAACTCATCAGCTTCCAGGGTGAGTTCAGCGAAGACTTCATGGCCGACCCGGCCTCCCCTTGGTCGTGGCGCTGCGAAGTGGAGCATGCTGGCGGCGCCCTGGCCGACCTGGGCAGCCATTTGCTGTCGATGGCCCGCTATCTGCTGGGCGAGGTAACCCACGTTTGTGCCGATACCCAGACCGTACACAGCCAGCGCCCCGCCACCGCCGGCAGCCCAACCTCAAAAGCCATTGCCGTGGATGACCAGGTGCATGCCCTGTTGCGCTTCGCCAACGGCGCCCGTGGCACGGTGAGCAGCAGTTGGCTCAAGCACGGCTACAAAAACCATCTGAGTTTCGAGATCAGCGGCACCCAAGGCACGCTGGCGTTTGACCAGGAACGCTTGAATGAACTGCGCCTGTACCGCATCGGCCAGGACGGCTTCCAGCGCGTGCTGGCTGGCCCTGCCCTGCCCGGCTATGCGGCATTCAGCCCGGCGGCGGGGCATCAGTTGGGTTACAACGAATTGAAAACGTTGGAAGTGCACGAGTTGATCATGGCCCTGGTCGGCCAAGGGGCGCTGGGGACGGACTTTGAGGCGGCGTGGGAGGTGGAGCGGTTGGCGACGGCGATTCGAGTGGCCGCCCTTGAGGAACGCTGGGTGAAAGTGGGCACGGTTTAAACAGTGGGAGCGGGCTTGCTCGCGAATACGCTGTGTCAGTCGGCACATTCAGTGCCTGAACCGCCGCTTTCGCGAGCAAGCCCGCTCCCACATTTGGTCATCTGAACCATTCAATCAGCGCAAGGCCCGGCGCAGCACTTTGCCCACCGTGGTCTTGGGCAATTCCATGGTGCGGAACTCCACATATTTAGGCAGCTTGTACCCCGTCAGGTACTCTCGGCAGTGAGCAAGAATCTGCTCCTGTGTCAGGCTCGGGTCCTTGCGCACGACGATGATCTTGACTTTCTCCCCGGTCACCGCATCTTCCACACCAATGGCGGCCACTTCGGCGACCCCAGGGTGCATGGCCACCACGTCCTCGATTTCATTGGGGTACACGTTGAAGCCCGAGACCAGGATCATGTCCTTCTTGCGGTCCACCAGGCGGATATACCCGCGTGCGTCCATCACGCCGATATCCCCGGTAGACAGCCAGCCCTCGGCATCCAGCACCTCGGCGGTTTCCTTCGGTCGTTGCCAGTAGCCCTGCATCACTTGCGGGCCACGTACTTGCAACTCGCCCTGCTCGCCGATATTCGCCAGTTCGCCGTCTTCGCGTAAAAAGCGCACCCAGGTCGAGGGCAACGGCACGCCAATGCTGCCGGTGAATTCCATTTCGCGCATGCGCGAAATATCGATGGGGCTGATGCTCACCACGGGCGAGCACTCGGTCAGCCCGTAGCCTTCGATGATCGGCAGCCCGGTTACTTCCTTCCAGCGCTTGGCCACCGCGGTGTGGGTGGCCATGCCGCCAGCAATCACCAGGCGCAGGTCGGAAAAGTCCCGTGCACAGAACTCCTTGTTTTCCAGCAAGCCATTGAACAGCGTGTTCACCCCGGCGATGCCATTGAAGCGTTCCTTGCGCAGGATCATCTGCACGCGCTTCACGTCCCGAGGGTTGGCGATGAGGATATTGCGCCCGCCCAGGCACATGAACATCAGGCAGTTCACCGTCAGGGAGAAGATGTGGTACAGCGGCAGCAAGGTCACGTTGGTTTCCTGCTTGTGCAGGTTTAACTGATCACCGACCCAGGCCTTGGCTTGCAGCAGGTTGGCGATGATATTGCGGTGGCTGAGCATCACGCCCTTGGCATCACCGGTGGTGCCGCCGGTGTATTGCAGGAAGGCCAGTTCATCGCGGTGCAGGCTGACCGGTAAATGGTGCATGGCCCTGCCCTGTTTGAGCACTTGGTTGAAACGCAGCGAGCCGGGCAGCCTGAAGGCTGGTACCTGCTTCTGCACGCTGCGCAGGATGAAGTTCATTGCCGCGCCCTTGAAGGTGCCCAGCAAGTCGCCAATGGCCGCGACCACCACACGCTTGACGCTGCTGCCGACCATGGCTTTTTCCAGGGTATGTGCGAAATTTTCGAAGATCACCACGGTTTCGGCGCCACTGTCCTTGAGCAGGTGCTTGAGCTCGTGGGCGGTATACAACGGGTTGACGTTGACCACCACCGCCCCGGCCAGGATCGTGCCCAGCAGGCAGATCGGGTACTGCAAGCAGTTGGGCATCATCAGGGCCACGCGATCGCCCTTCTTCACGCCCTGGTCCTGCAGCCAGGCGGCAAAGGCAATGCCCTGGGTGCGCCAGTCGGCATAGGTCATTTCAGTACCGATGCTGACGTAGGCCACCCGCTCACGGAATTTTTCCAGGTGCTCAAGGAACACTTCGCGCAACGACGGGTAGTCCTCGATCCCGGCCTCTATATCCGCCGGCACGCCAGGCAGGTATGTGTTCAACCAGATGCGTTCGGTGTGTTCCAGGCTGATCGCGTTCATCGCAGTGTCCTTATTGTTGTTTTTGATAGCGCTACTTTTCGACGATGGCGGTGATGCCCAACCCACCCGCCGCGCAGATCGAGATCAGGCCGCGACCGCCACCGCGTTCATGGATAGCCTTGGCCAGCGTCGCCAGCTGCCGGCCACCGGTGGCCGCAAAGGGATGGCCGCAACCCAGTGAGCCGCCGTTGACGTTCATCTTGGCCCGGTCGATGGCGCCCAGGGGGGCGTCAAGGCCGAGTCGCTCGCGGCAATACTGCGGGTCTTCCCAGGCCTTGAGCGTGCACAGCACCTGGGCGGCGAACGCTTCGTGGATCTCGAAGAAATCGAAGTCGGCAAACCTCAAGCCTTCCCGCGCAAGCATGCGTGGCACGGCGTAAGCCGGCGCCATCAGCAGGCCCTCGGTGCCGTCGACAAAATTCACCGCAGCCGTTTCGCCCGTGCGCAAGTAGGCCAACACCGGCCAGCCATGGGCGGCGGCCCATTCTTCACTGGCCAGCAGCACCACCGAGGCGCCATCGGTCAGGGGCGTGGAGTTGCCGGCGGTGAGCGTGCCGTTCTGGCGGTCGAAGGCCGGCGACAAGCCGGCGAGCTTTTCCAGGCTGATATCGGCACGCAAGTTGTTGTCACGGGCCAAGCCGCGGTGGGGGCTGATCAGGTCGTCGAAGAAGCCACGTTTATAAGCCGCATCCAGGCGCTGGTGGCTGGTGAGGGTCAGCTCGTCCTGGGCCAGGCGTTTGATCTGCCAGCGCTTGGCCATTTCTTCGCAGTGCTCGCCCATGGACAGCCCGGTGCGCGGCTCGCCATTGCGCGGCAGCAGTGGTTTGAACAGCATCGATGGGCGCACTTTCATCAAGGCCTTGAGCTTGTCGCCCAGGCTTTTGGCGCGATTGGCCGCGAGCAAGGTATGGCGCAAGGACTCGTTGATGCCAATGGGCGCGTCGGAGGTGGTGTCAGCACCACCGGCAACGCCCACTTCGATCTGGCCGAGGGCGATTTTATTCGCCACCAGCAGCGCAGCTTCAAGCCCTGTGCCACAGGCTTGTTGCACATCATAGGCAGGGGTTTGCGCAGACAACGTGGTGGACAACAGCGCCTCGCGCGCCAGGTTGAAATCCCGCGAGTGCTTGATCACCGCCCCGGCGGCAAACTCGCCCAGGCGTTGGCCGTGCAGGTTGTAGCGCTCCACCAACCCTTGCAGGGCGGCGACCAGCAGGTCCTGGTTACTGTCGTGGGCATACACCGTGTTGGAGCGCGCAAATGGAATACGGTTGCCGCCGATAATCGCCACGCGGCGGGTCGGGGCCGGGGTAAAACTGTAGTCACTCATTGCTGGCTCTCTTTCCAAATGAATAGCCCGCGCATATGGGGCTTGTCCCCGACAAAATTGCGCACTTCGAACTCGCGCCGTGGCCCGCTCGCCGGGTGGAGCCACAGGGCGACCTGGCCGGGCAGGAAGATCGGCAATTTGAAGTCGCAATGTGCCTCGGCCTGGTCCAGGCCACCAGGCGGCTGTTGCGCTGCCAATGCGCGGCCCAGGGTCCACATGCCATGGGCGATGGCGCGACGAAAGCCGAAGAGCCTGGCACCGATGACCGACGTGTGAATGGGATTGAAATCCCCCGAGACCTTGGCAAAGCGTCGCCCCAGGTCGGCGGGCAGTACCCAGCGCTGGGTGCGTAACAGGCCGTCTTCCTTTAGCGGCAGAGGGTCATTCCAGGGTTCACCCACCGGATTGCTGACGTCACGGCGCAAATACAGGCTATCGCTTTCCCACACCAGGGTTTCCTGGCTGTAGGCACGGGTAGCAATGCTCAACGCCTGCCCTTTGAGATGGGCCACCCAGCGCTCGCAATACACCTCCAGGCGCAACGCCTGGCCCTCGTGCAAGCGCTGGTGCTGACGAATACGATTGGCCAGGTGCACCATGCCACTGGCCGGGTACGGAAAGCTTGGCCGAGTCAGCAGCATGAGGTGCAGTGGGAACGCCAGCACATGGGGATAGGACAATGGCACGCCCTGCTCGCGACGAAAACCACACGCCCGTGAGTAAGCGGCGATACCGGCCGACGAAAGCTCCACCGCGCTGCGCACCAGGCGTGCGGTGGGCAATGGCGGCGCACCGTCGGGCTTGGGTTTGCGCAAGGCGCGCAGGCCGTCGAGCAACAACTGCGTGCGCGACGGCGGTGGGTCGATGATCTGTGTCACGTAGTCCATGGGTCAGGCTCCCAACAGGCTTTGGCCGCACACCCGCACCACCTGGCCATTGACGCCGCCCGACGCCGGATGCGCCAGCCAGGCGATGGTCTCGGCCACGTCGATGGGTTGCCCGCCCTGGGACAACGAATTCATGCGCCGCCCCGCTTCGCGGATCATCAGCGGGATCTTCGCGGTCATCTGGGTCTCGATAAAGCCGGGTGCCACCGCGTTCACCGTGACCTGCCGGGCTGCCGCACGCGGCGCCAGGCCCTGTACCAGGCCGATCACCCCGGCCTTGGACGTGGCGTAGTTGCTCTGCCCCAGGTTGCCGGCGATACCGGAAATCGACGACACGCACACAATGCGCCCACCAGGGTTCAAACCCTGACTGTCGAGCAAAGCCTCACTGAGCTGCCACGGCGCTTCGAGATTGACCGCCAGGACACTGCGCCAGGCGGCCTCGGTCATTTTGGCGATGGTCTTGTCGCGGGTGATCCCGGCGTTGTGCACCACCACATCAAAGGCGCCGTATTGGCTGACGTGGGTTTGCAACAGTGAGGCGGTGTCGGCGGCGGTGATATCCAGGGGCAACGCCGAACCGCTCACGCTGGTCGCCGCCTGCTGCAAGGCTTCCTGGGCCTGGGGCACGTCCACACACACCACATGGGCACCGTCGCGCGCCAGCGCCTGGGCAATCGCCAGGCCGATGCCACGGGAGGCGCCGGTGACCAGGGCGCGTTTGCCAGCAAAGGGTTTGTCCCAGTTGATGGCGGCATGGCCATCGACCGGTTTTTCCAGGCGCACCACCTGCCCCGAGACATAGGCGGAACGGCGCGACAGGAAAAACCCCAGGCTGCTGTCCAGCGCGTCTTCCGCGCCCGGCGCCACGTACAGCAGTTGCACGGTGATCGCGCGGCGCAGTTCCTTGGCCAGCGACCGCACCAAGCCTTCAAGGGCGCGTTGGGCGATGGCCTGGGGCAAGTCGTCGCAATGCTCGGGTGCCGTTCCGAGCACCACTACTCGGCCATGCTGGCCGAGGCGCTTGGCATTGCTGTGAAAGAACAGGTAGAGCTCATCCAGCTGTTGCAGGTCGGTCACGCCGCTGGCGTCGAACACCGCGCCTTGCACCTTGACCGTGGACGGTGCCTTGAGCGTCGCCGGGGTCGCGGCGACGGTGTCGGTGGCGCTGAACACGCGCTGCACCGAGGCCACCAGGCGCCCTGCCCCGGCGATGATCACAGGATTAGCCAGGCCGGCTTGGCCGCTGCGATGCCGTTGCAGGGGCAAGGGTTGCGGCAAGCCGACCGCCTGGGCCAGACGCCGGCCCCAGGGGGAATTGACGAACGAAAGGTAGCTGTCACTCATAGAGGTTCCACTCACAACACAATGGCTGTCTTGTAAACCCGATCGAATGGGGGAGCTGGCTTGCCTGCGATGCCGACGACTCGGTGTATCAGTCAAACCGAGGTGATGCCATCGCAGGCAAGCCAGCTCCCACAGGTGGACCGGGGTTCTCTTAATTGACCGGAGCGCTGCGCCGTTTGGCCACCGGCTCGAGCGCCTGCTTACGCTGCTGCAGGGCCTCCAGCAAACCAAAGTCCTGGGGAAAGTCGTCCACCTGGATACCGTGGTCGGCGTATTCCACATAGCGCGCCAGCAAGGCGTCTTCGTCGTCGCTGATCAAATCCAGCGCCCGCGCCTTCACGCGCCAGTCGGTGAAGGCCGTGGCAGAGATCGGCAGCGGACCGAGCAGACCTTGCTTGATGGCGGGCTTGAGCCGCGCCTCGATCAGCTCCACTTGGGGCAGCAAACGGAAACCCAATTCGCCGTAGGCCAGCTTGTCGACTTCCGGACGGGGAATGTAGGAGTTGGCCAGCAAACGGTCGCGGGTTTCGCCAGGGGTCTGCACCACCTCCGCCACCTGCGCCAACAGGCGATCCGACGGTTTGCGCTGCGGGATGCCAAACGGAAAACTCAACGCCCGCACCACTGCTGCTGCGGGCTTTGAAGGGTAGTTGTCGAGCACTTCGGCCAAGGCTTCGTGGGCGCGCAACAAGGCGTCTTGGGCCGCCCAGTGCACCAGCGGCAAGTCCGCCTGGGGCCTGCCGTCATCCTCGAAGCGCTTGAGCACGCAAGACAAGATGTACAACTGCGACAAAATATCCCCCAGGCGCCCGGTGATACTTTCCTTGCGCTTGAGGGCACCGCCCAGCACGCCCATGGAAATATCCGAGATCAGCGCCAGCACCACCGACAGCCGATTGGCCTGGCGGTAGTAGGCAGCCAGCGCCGAGTCGGTCTTGGCCGGGGCCGCAATCAGGCGTCCGCCGGTCAGGGCATGCACCGCTGCGCGTACAGTGTTGGCCACGACAAAACTCACATGGCCAAACATTGCGCTGTCGAAGTCTTCCAGGGCCTTGCGCCGGTCGGGGTTGTGCGCCGCTTCCATCTCGCGGAACACGTAGGGATGGCAACGAATCAAGCCCTGGCCAAAGATGATCAGGCAGCGGGTCATGATGTTCGCACCTTCCACCGTAATGGCGATGGGGCTTTGCTGGTAGGCACGGGCGAGGAAGTTATTGGGGCCCATGCAGATGCCTTTGCCGGCGACGATGTCCATGCCGTCGTTGACGATGATGCGCGCCCGCTCGGTGACGTGGTACTTGGCAATGGCCGAGATCACCGACGGTTTCTCGCCGGCGTCCAGGGATGCCACCGACACCTTGCGCACCGCATCACAGGCATACAGATGCCCGGCCATGCGCGCCAGCGGCGCCTGTACACCTTCGAACTTGCCGATGGGCAGGCCGAATTGCTTGCGCATCGCCGCATAGGCTGTGGTACCGCGCACCGCCACTTTACCCAGGCCGACGTTGGCCGATGGCAGGGAAATCGCCCGGCCTGCCGCCAGGCATTCCATCAACATGCGCCAGCCGTTGCCGATTTGTTCGCGACCACCGATCACCCACTCCAAGGGAATGAACACATCCTTGCCGGTAGTAGGACCGTTCTGGAAAACCGCATTCAACGGCCAGTGACGCCGGCCGCTGTTTACCCCTGGATGGGAGGTGGGGATCAACGCACAGGTAATGCCCAGGGAACCTGGCGCGCCAAGCAAGCCCTGCGGGTCTTCGGCGCGGAACGCCAGGCCCAGCACCGTGGCAATCGGGCCGAGGGTGATGTAGCGCTTGTCCCAGGTCACTTTGAAACCCAGTACTTCCTCGCCCTCATGCATGCCTTTGCAGACGATGCCCAGGTCAGGGATCGCGCCGGCATCGGAGCCGGCATACGGGCTGGTCAGGGCGAAACACGGAATATCGTCACCGCGTGCCAGGCGCGGCAGGTAGTAGTTGCGCTGAGCGTCGGTGCCGTAATGCAGCAGCAGCTCGGCCGGCCCCAGGGAGTTGGGCACCATCACCGAAATGGCTGCCGCCGAGCAACGTGTCGACAGCTTCATCACCACCTGGGAATGGGCGTAGTGGGAGAAGCCTTTGCCGCCGTACTGCTTGGGAATGATCATGCCGAGGAACCCGGCCTCCTTGGTGTACTGCCAGCCCTCGGGGGACATGTCCTGCCAGACTTGCGTGGTTTCCCAGTCGTTGGCGATGTCGCACAGGGTTTCGACTTCGTTGTCGAGGAAAGCTTGCTCCTCGGCGCTCAGGCTGGCCGGCGCGGCTTGCAGCAGGCGCTGCCAGTCGGGTTTGCCGCTGAACAGCTCGGCATCCCACCACACCGTGCCGGACTCGATGGCCGCACGCTCGGTATCGGACATCGCCGGCATGATTGTACGAAACAGGCCCAAGGCCTTGGTAGTCAGCAGCTTGCGGCGCAGGGGTTTGATTGCCAGCACCAAGGCGGGCACCACCACCAATACCGCCGCCAGGGTAATGCCCGGCACGGCCACCGCGTTGAACAGATAACCCGCCGCTAACCAGACCAGGCCAGCGCCCAGCCAGAGGGTGGCGGCGGCTTGTCGATACGCCAGGGCAATCGCGGCGGCGAGACCCACCAATAACCAGATAAGCATGGGGATACCTCTACTTGATTCAGGGCGTAAAACCACACTACAAACTTCAAATCATAAATTCAAATAATGTTTTGAAATTTTTATTTAGTATGTTGACGAAAAAAATCAGGCTGAACGACTCAGCCTTGTGGAATAAGAAACCAGAACAGCCTAAACAGCCCCGGCAGGGTCTCCAGGTGCACTGGGAACCCTGCTCGACAACTGCTCCACGTGCCCTTTAGAACTTGTAGGTAGCCGACAGACTGACCACATCACCTGATGATTCGGCTTTGCCGTCCAGTTGGGCGGCTCCGAGACGATCAACGTTCTTGGTCTTCAGATTGACCTTCTGGACGAATTGGTGCGAATACGCGGCATCCACTGACAGACCAGGCACAGCCTTGATGTCATAACCGGCACCAAACGCCAAGAAATAGCGGTCGCCGTCAGGGATCCGGGGGTCACGCGTGGAGTTACGGGTAGGTGTCTGGTCGTAAGCTACACCGGCACGCAGGGTAAGTTCGTCAGTGGCTTTATAGTCGCCACCGATCGAGGTCATCCAGGCGTTCTTGTAGTTGTACGGGATGGCAACAATAGTCGAGCCTTGCGACTTGAGTGTCAGGTCTTTGAACGAAGACCATTCAGTCCACTGGGCGCTGACACCTAATGTCCAGCGATCATTGAACTGGTGGACCCAGTCAATCGCCGCAGTAGCCGGAATATCCAACTGAGTGCTGGCATGCGCCCCGTCCGGGAAAAGCTTCAGCCCCGGATACGCCATTTCAACCAATGTTTCGCCGTTCGGTCCAATAGGATTGGTCATCGCGTTGCGACCGATAGCATCCGTATAGACATTGTATTTGCCGGTCATCTTGTTTTTGATTTTGGCGTGATAGTTCAAGCCCAGTGTGTCTTGCGCCGTCGGCTTCCATACCACACCGCCAAACCAACCGACCGAGATATTATCGACTTTCACACGCATCAACGAATGCCCTACACCGGTCGGAAAGCCGGTCCCGCCGAGTCCGGGAGAGACGTCCGCCGCTGCCAGCAAGTCGACGTTCTGGCTGACAAATCCCTGGCTGCGTTGGACGATGGCGCCACCGCCGACCGAAAACTGGTCATTGACCTTGAACGACAGTGAGCCTGTCAGGCCAACGGTCTCAATTTTGGTGTCGACTGCAAAATCCCGCAGCTTGGAGTCTTCGTTCCAAGTTGTTCTCATGCCCTGGGGGACCACCTGGCTCAAGCCAAACGCAAAGCGGTCGCCGATGGGGATCACCAGGAAACCGGTTGGCAGCCACGCGGTAAAGCCACCTTGCCCCCCGTTATTGTTATTGAGCGTCGGATCGCCCATGCTGCCCTGATCATCCAATACCGGCGTATTGGTCACAGGATTACCGTTGTGGTCAAAAGCCTGACCCGAATATTTGATCTTGACCCGGGCATAATCGACAGTCTGCTGCGCGATAGTTGAATCGATGAACGCCATGGCCGCCGGGTTGTTGTACGCGGCACTGGGGTCGTTCTTGAACAATGAACCGCCGCCAAACGCGCGGCCCCAGCCAGGCGCACCGTAGGTTGGCGTGGAGAAGCCGCCCGCCTGCACATGTCCCGTGGTCATCAAACCTCCCAACAGCGCCAACCCCAGTAACGTGTGAGCGTGTTGTTTCTTATTATTCATGCGCTGCTCCTTATTATTATTTCGCCCGGCCCCTGCCGGTGGGTCGTGTGGCCGCAGGCACACCGTAAGTACCCTGCCCAACCGATGCCTCGCATGAGGCATCGGCCTTTCACGGGTGATCAGCCCTCTGGAGTCACATGCTTACGGGTTAACCGTCAGCGTCGGGGCAACAACATTCAGCGATACGACGGTGCAGTTGCCGGTCAGCGACTGATTGGTGGCCGAAAGTGTTTTGGTACCAGGAGTCCACGCCACGGCAATGGTGGTAGGGCCGCAGTTAGTGGCCGGAATCGAGGAGATTTTGTAGCCTACGTTGGTCACGGTGCCGGTGGTGCCCGTCGCTGCGGTAAGAACCCAAGGCAGGTTAGTCAGCGTGGGCAGTGCGCACAGGCCACCGCCGGTCAAGGACGCACCGTTGATAGAAGCCACGCCACCGCTAACGTTGCCGGTAAAGGTAATGCCGCAAGTCACTGCCGCACCGAAGGATGAGGGCGACTTCACCACGATGGTACCGGCATTAGTCGAGAACGGACCGTCTGGAGAAACGGACGCCGCGCTCGCCATGGAGGCGGCACCAAAGCACAGAGCAAACGAAGTTGCACAAACGAGGGTTTTCAAGCTTTTCATTGTTTTTCCTCACATGTTATGGCGATTCATTTCGCCAGGGGTAATGGCCATGATCGAGAGGTCACGGTGAAACTGCAGAACTTCCCTTTCCAGCCAAATTTCAATGCATTTACCGCTACAACTGTCGGAACGTGTTATTCGACAACTTTGAAGTTGGCCGGCATCTTGATCGACACCGTCTTGATCTTGCAGTCTTCGCCAATCGCAACATCGGCGGCTTCCAACTTGCCGGTGGCGTTATCCCAAGTACCGTCGGCCGTCGACGGCCCACACTTGCCACCCAGGCCAAAGGCATGCACGTCCACGCTGATCTTCGACATGGAGCCGCTTTTTGTATCTTTGGCGATTAACACCCAAGGCAAGTTGATGGCTTCGACACGGCTGCACTTGAGGCCACCGTCGAACTCGACTTTGTCGACATTCACCGATGAACCATCGGCTGCAACCTTGCCGGCTACCTTGATGGTGCAGTCGGCACTGATGAGCTTGCCTTTGGAAAAGCTGATAGGTCCTTGGGCAGTGAAGGCACTGCCAGCGGGTTCGATACGCGCAGCCTGAGCCTGGTGATACACAATCAGGCCCATGGCCGCCAAGAAGATGTGGGCGGTGAACTTGGCAGAACTTTGCATGGTGTACGTCCTTCCCTTGAAATTATTGTTGTAGGGTCAAACCAGGTTCTTGCACTCAAAACGCCGGGCGACAAGGACCCGCGCGATACACAGATCCCGAGTACACCCTGAAGGCTTACTTCATCTCAAAACGGCTTGGCACTACCGCTGTACTTCTCCAGATACTTCAAACGCTTTGACGGCTGAAGATTGGTCAGGTTGATATCGCCGGCATAGTGATTCAGTACACGATGGTCCATGCGACGCCGCCACAAGTACGGCACATAAGCCCAGACAATCATGCTGGCGTAGCCATATGGAAGTTGCGGTGATTCATCAAAGTGACGCAGCGACTGATAACTGCGCGTGGGGTTGGCATGGTGATCGGAGTGCCGCTGCAACTGGAACAGAAAGATATTGGTGACAATTCGATTACTGTTCCACGAGTGACGCGGCGAGCAGCGTTCATAACGGCCATTGGGCAACTTCTGACGCTTGAGGCCGTAATGCTCGACATAGTTCACCACTTCCAGCAACGAGAACCCGTAGATGCCCTGGATAATCAGAAACGGAATTACCGCCGCCCCCAGCCAGGCAATCATTGCGCCCCACAACACCACGCTGTACATCCAGGCGCTGAGCACCGCGTTCTTCCAGTGCAGGGCCGGCAGGCCGAGTTTGCGCAGGCGTTCGCGCTCCAGGTTCCAGGCCGACACAGCGCTGAACCACACCGAACGCGGCAGGAATGCCCAGAAACTTTCACCCAGGCGCGAGCTGGCCGGGTCTTCCGGCGTGGCGACCCGTACGTGATGGCCACGGTTATGTTCGGTGTAAAAGTGGCCATAGAAGGTTGGCGCCAGGGTGACCTTGGCCAGGAACACTTCCAGAGGCTTGGGTTTGTGCCCCAGCTCATGGGCGGTGTTGATGGCAATGCCGGTGGCGGCCCCGGTGGACATGGCCATGCCCACATACGTCAACCAGCTGACTGCACCGTGAAGTTCAGTGCGGGCGGTGATGAACGCGGCGGTCCTGGCCAGCCAGTTCGAGGGTTCCAGGGTGGCCGTGGCCCGCAACAGGCCGCCGTTGATGATCCAGTCGATACCGCCCGCAGCGAGCCAACCGGTGATCACCACCGAGGCAATCACAAACAGCACGCCGGTGTAGACGATCCAGCGGTAGTAGCGTTGGGATTCAAGGTGGCTGACCGCAGATTCGGGCGGGTTGCTGACGTCTTCGCCGAGCAGGCCGTCAATCAGCGGGATCAAGCCGAAGATCACCAGCACGCCCACCCACCACAGTTGTTGCACGCCTGTGGTGATGGCAAGGGCGCCGGAGAGCAAGGGCGTCGCCAGCGGCATAATGCCCAGCCACCACAGGTGGCGTTTGCCGTCGGCCCACACGGTCGCAGCTGCCAGAGTCTGGTTCATGGCAGCCTCCGCACACATTCGGTAGGCAATGCGGCAGCGGTGCGCTGACTGCTGCGAGAAATCATGCATGCGATAAAAGGCGTTTTTTTCATTATTTTATTCGCTCTTAGGCATTTCAAAAATAATTTCAAATTACACATTGAAATAATTTTTTTAAATAAATAGCGCGGAATCGTTAGGTCGTCAACTAGTTTCTCCAGCCCTTTTTTCCGTGACCGAGCAGTCTCTTTTTTCAGCCATTTGGTCAGGTGCTCAGGGGCAAGCGTCAACGCCAGGCGCCGCAGTCAGGTGGCACTGTTACTGGCTCGCCAGGGCGACAGGTGGGTTTAACGGCCGGACGCTCTCGCCGGGGCGAGCCCGCTTGGCCACCTGCTCCACCAGCGCCGCCACGCGCTCGGTGGCGGTGATGGGCAACATATGCCCACGGCCTTCGATCACTTGCATTTTCAGCCCTGGCACCTTGCTGGCCAGGGCCTGGCCGTGTTTCTGGAAGTCGAGCACCTTGTCCTGCGCGCCGTAGATCAGGCCGATGGGCAGGGTCAATCGGGAGTAGCGCTTGACCATCTCCGGCAGGTGGTCGTTGACCCGGTTGATCTCGGTGGACGCGGCGTAGAAATTGTCGGGGCGCATGCCCAGCAAACCGCCGCCACGGGTGGCAAAGTCCGGCGGCGCAGGATCGGGGGCAAATACGCCCTTCACCACCGAGTCTTTGGTCAGCAGCCCGATGGGCAAGGTCAAGGTGTGCGCCACCCAGCGCCGCAGCCAGGCCGGGCGCACGGCCAGAGACAGGAACACCAGCGGCAGCATGCGTTGGGGGTGAGTCAAGGGCGCAACCAGCACCAACCCGGACACCGCATGAGGATGGTCGAGGGCCAGCGCCAGGGCAATCGCTCCGCCCAGGGAGTGCCCCAGTATCAGCGGTTTGCCCAGATCCAGCGTCTTGATGAAGGCCGCGATTTGTCGCGCCTGGGCCGGCAAGTCTGCCGGCGTGCCGCTGTGCCGGGTGGAATAGCCTGAGCCCGGCCGGTCGAGGCTGATGACCCGAAAATGCTCACACAACTGGCCGGACAAGGCATAGGTCAGGTTGCGACTGCTGCCCATCAGCCCGTGAATCATCACCAGCGGCGGGCCCTTGCCCTCTTCGACATAATGAAAGCGCTCGCCATCCACCTCGACGAAACGCCCGTTGATCGGCACGGTCGCTTCAATGCGCCGCGTCATCCAGGCACTCAAGCCCCATAACGCCGCACTGGCGCCCGCCAGCACACCCGCAGCGACAACCCACTCGACAGCCATAGCTCGGTCCTCTGCTTCCCTGCTGCTGGCGACCCGACCGGAATTGATCTGGCCCCAGCCATCGTCCACACCCTGGACCTAGACTTCATGCATACCACGTTCGTCCGTCGGACAAATCGCTCATGCGCAACAAGGCCCTAGCGTAGGCGAATTTTTCAGGTAGATTATTTAAAATCTTTTTTAAAATAAATAATTCAATTTTACTTTGCAATGGTGTTCTATCTAAAAGACAAAACAAAACAGGAGCACATCCGATGCCCAAGCGCTTTATTGATGAGGCAGCCCTATGAATGCCCCCAGTGACTCAATCGACATCGCCATCATTGGCTCCGGGTTCGCGGGCCTGTGCATGGCGATCAAACTCAAGGAAGCCGGGCTCACCGACTTCTTTATCGCCGAACAGGCCCAGACCCTCGGCGGTACATGGCGCGACAACCACTACCCAGGTTGCGCCTGCGACGTGCAGTCCCATGTGTATTCGTTTTCCTTTGCGCCCAACCCGAACTGGACGCGACAGTTCGCGGCGCAACCCGAGATACGCGCCTATCTGGAAGACTGCGCCAGGCGCTTCAAGCTGGCGCCCTACCTGCGCTTTGGCATGGGCCTGCAACGGGCGCTGTTTGATGAACAACAGCAGCGCTGGCAACTGACCTTCACTAACGGCCGCCACGTCAGCGCACGGGTGCTGGTGTCGGGAATGGGGGGCTTGTCGCGCCCGGCAATGCCAGATATCCCAGGGCTGGACAGTTTCAAGGGCAAGCGCTTCCACTCCCAGCAGTGGGATCACGAGTACTCCTTGAAGGGCAAGCGCGTGGCGGTAATCGGCACCGGTGCCAGCGCCATCCAGTTCGTGCCGCAGATCGCCCCGCAGGTGGCGCACCTGGACCTGTTCCAGCGCACACCGCCGTGGATCATGCCCAAGCCTGATCGGCCGATTTCCGCTGCCGAGCGCTGGTTGTTCAAGCATGTACCGCTCACCCAGAAGCTGGTGCGTGCTGCGCTTTACTGGGCACTGGAAGGCCGCGTGGTGGGCTTTGCCCTGCATCCACGCCTGATGAAAATGGTGCAGAAAATCGCCCTGCGCCATCTGCGCAAACAAGTGGCCCGCCCTTCCCTGCGCAAAACCCTGACGCCGGACTACACCATCGGCTGCAAGCGCGTGCTGATTTCCAACGATTACTACCCGGCACTCTCGCGCAGCAATGTTGAGGTGGTCACCGACAACGTGCTGCGCATCGAAGCCGACGGCGTGATCACCGCCGACGGTATCAAGCACCCCGCCGATTGCCTGATCTTCGGCACGGGTTTCCAGGCCAGCGACCCGTTGCCCCGTGGCTGCATCATCGGCCGTGACGGCATCGACCTGATGGATGCCTGGCGCGATGGCGCCCATGCCTACAAAGGCACCACCGTGCCGGGCTACCCGAACCTGTTTCTGATCGTGGGCCCCAATACTGGCCTGGGGCATAACTCGATGATCCTGATGATCGAGGCCCAGGTCGCGTACATCCTCGACGCCCTGAAACACATGCAGCGCCAGCGCCTTACCACGGTAGAGGTCAAGCCCGCCGTGGAGCACGCCTACAACCAGCAGTTGCAGGACAAGCTCAAGCGCACCATCTGGAACACCGGCGGCTGCCAGAGCTGGTACCTCGACCCGCGCACCGGCAAGAACACCACGCTGTGGCCCGGCTCGACCTGGCGCTTCAAGCAGGTCACCCGGCATTTTGCCCTCAAAGACTACAGCGTCAGCCAGGCGCCGGCGCCCGCCCTGCCGCGAGCGGTTGCAACGCCCCACTCCACCACAGAAGGCAGCCTGTCATGAAGTCATTCAACGGCCGCGTTGCGGCGATCACCGGCGCGGCGTCCGGCATGGGCCGCTCATTGGCCCTGGCCCTGGCGCGGGAAGGGTGTCATCTGGCGCTGGCAGACAAAAACAGCCAGGGCCTGGAACAGACCCTGGCGCTGATCCGCACCTCGACCTTGTCGCCCGTCACTGTCACCACCCAAGTGCTGGACGTGTCCGACCGCCAGGCCATGCACGATTGGGCAGCACGCTGCGTGGCCGAGCACGGCAAGGTCAACCTGGTCTTCAATAATGCCGGGGTGGCGCTGTCGAGCACCGTCGAAGGCGTGGATTACGCCGACCTGGAATGGATCGTCGGCATCAACTTCTGGGGAGTGGTGCATGGCACCAAGGCATTCCTGCCGTACCTCAAGGCCAGCGGCGACGGGCATATCATCAATACGTCCAGCGTGTTCGGCCTGTTCGCCCAGCCCGGCATGAGCGGCTACAACGCTACGAAGTTCGCGGTACGCGGCTTCACCGAAGCCTTGCGCCAGGAACTCGACCTGCAACGCTGCGGCGTCTCGGCCACCTGTGTACACCCCGGTGGCATTCGTACCGATATCTGCCGCAGCAGCCGCATCGACGCGAACATGACCGGTTTTCTCATCCACAGCGAGCAACAAGCCCGCACCGATTTCGAAAAACTCTTCATCACCGACGCCGACCAGGCCGCCAAAGTGATCCTGCAAGGCGTACGCAAAAACAAGCGTCGCGTGCTGATTGGCCGCGATGCCTATTTCCTCGACCTGCTCGCCCGTTGCCTGCCTGCGGCCTATCAGGCGCTGGTGGTGTTTGCCAGCAAGCGCATGGCGCCCAAGCCGCGCACGCCGGTGTTTGAAACCAACGACGAGCCTCGACTCTGAACAGGAGCACGCACCATGTTGCCGATCCGTCGCGATATCCGTTTTGCCTTGCCTGCCGAGCGCATCAAGAACTGGCACGAACAAGGGCCTGTGGTCAGCCATTTCTTCAATGCCCTGTCGCTGCTGTTTCCCCAGGGCGAGCTGTTCTTCATGGACAGCGTGCGCCACTACCGTGGGCAGATCGACGATGCCGAACTGAAAAAAGAGATCCAGGGGTTTATCGGCCAGGAGGCCATGCACAGCCGTGAACACGTGGCGTATAACGACTTGCTGCAAGCGGCCGGCCTGCCGGCGCACTCCCTCGACCGACGCCTGAAGTTCTTCCTCGACCTGCAGAAAAAACACCTGCCGGCGTCGTTCAACCTGGCGGTGACCATCGCCCTGGAACACTACACCGCCATGCTCGCGGAAATCCTGCTGAGCGACCCTTCGCGCTTTGGCGACTCACTCAAGGGTTACCAGCAGATGTGGTACTGGCACGCCCTGGAAGAAACCGAACACAAAGCCGTGGCGTTCGATGTGTGGAACAGGGTGATCAAGCCAGGGCCTGCACGTTACCTGCTGCGCACCGGCACCATGCTGACCACCAGCGTGCTGTTCTGGGTGGTGGTGCTGGATTTTCACGTGCGCCTGTTGATCGCCGACCGCACTTCGGGCGGCACGCTGAAGGGCTTGTGGCGCATGGTGAAGTTCTTGTATGGGCCCAAGGGTGTGTTTCCACGGATGTGCCGGCCGTGGCTGCATTACTTCAAGCCGGGCTTTCATCCCTGGGATCATGACAACCGGGCACGATTGGCGGGCATTGACCGATTGGTCGAAGAGATAGAGCGCACGCGCCGCAGCTACGACGCTTATCAAACTGACGCCTCCTGACCTAAATGCGGGAGCGGGCTTGCTCGCGAAAGCGGTGGGTCAGTCATACTGATGTCGACTGACACGCCGCCTTCGCGAGCAAGCCCGCTCCCACAGGGGGATCGCGTTAAGGCAGTGAGGGTTACGCCAGGCTCTTGCTGACCACCTCAAACACATCGCTGGACAGTTCACCTGCGCCCAGGATGCGCTCCAGCTCCGCCTTCATCAGCGCCTGCCGGGCGCTGTCGTATTTACGCCAGCGTGTCAGCGGCGCCAGTTGGCGCGAGGCGATCTGCGGGTTCAAGGTATTGAGCTGGATTACCAGGTCGGCCAGGAAGCGATAGCCCGAGCCATCCGCCGCATGGAAGTTGATCAGGTTCTGCCCGGCAAATGCGCCCACCAGTGCGCGCACCTTGTTGGGGTTCTTGATGGTGAACGCCGGGTGCTCCATCAACGCCTTGACCCGCGCCAGCCCGCCCGGCAAGGTGCTGCCGGCCTGTACGCTGAACCATTGGTCCATGACCAGCGGGTTGTCCTTGAAATTTTCGGCAAACACCGCCAAGGCCTGGGCTTTCTCTGCTTCGAACGGCGAGTTCACCAACACCGCCAACGCCGTCAGGCGTTCGGTCATGTTATCGCTGGTGTCGAACTGATCCAGGGTGGCCGCCAACACTTCTGGCTTGCCGCTGAGCATCAGGTACGACAGCGCGATGTTCTGCAGCGCACGCCGGGCGAAGTGCTCGGCTTCTGCCACGTAAGGCGTTTGCTTGGACAGCTCGCGGTTGGCCTGGTAGCGCAGCCACAAGCCTTCGAACAGGTTGTCGGCCAGTTGCTTGCGGGCAAACTCGCGGGCAGCGTGGATAGCGTCCACATCCGCCACCTCGCTGATTTCCGTGAGGTAGGCTTCGCTCGGCAACGAGAGCATTTCGGCGACCATGGCCTGGTCCAGGCTTTCATCACTCAACACCGTGCGCAGCGCGTCGATCAAGCGTTGATCAAGCTTCAGCGGCTGGCCCGCCTGATGCTGGCCGATCAGCTCCTGCAACACCTGCACGGCCAACTGCTGGCCGGCATCCCAGCGGTTGAAACCGTCGCTGTCGTGCTGCATCAGGAACATCAGTTGATCGCGGCTGTAGGGGAAGCTGAGCTTCACCGGCGCCGAGAAACCACGCAACAACGAAGGCAAGGGTTTTTCAGCGATGTCGACGAAGGTAAAGGTCTGTTCCGCTTCGGTTACCGAGATTACCCGCGAAGTGTCGCCCGCCGTCGCTTCACCGGCCAGGCGCAAGGCAATGCCGGCGCCCTGCCCGTCCAGCAAGCCCAGCGCCACCGGGATCACGAAGGGCAACTTCTCGACCTTATCCGGAGTGGGTGGGCAGCTCTGGCGGAAGGTCAGGCTGTAGGTCTTGGCCGCCGCATCGTAGGCTTCGCTCACCGCCAGGCGCGGGGTACCGGCCTGGCTGTACCAGCGCTTGAACTGGCTGAGGTCGGCGCCGTTGGCGTCTTCCATGGCCTTGATGAAGTCGTCGCAGGTCACGGCCTGGCCGTCATGGCGGTCGAAATACAGGTCGCTGCCTTTGCGAAAGCCCTCGGCACCGAGCAAAGTGTGGATCATGCCGACCACTTCCGAGCCCTTTTCATACACGGTCAGGGTGTAGAAGTTGGAGATCTCGATAAAGCTGTCCGGGCGCACGGCGTGGGCCATGGGGCCGGCATCTTCAGCGAACTGGTGGGTACGCAGGTACGCCACGTCCTGGATGCGTTTGACCGTGGCCGAGTTCATGTCGGCAGAGAAGCCCGAGTCACGGAACACGGTGAAGCCTTCCTTGAGCGACAGTTGGAACCAGTCGCGGCAGGTCACGCGGTTGCCCGACCAGTTATGGAAGTATTCGTGGGCGACGATGGCTTCGACGCGCTGGTGAGCGGCGTCTGTAGCGGTTTCGGCGCGGGCCAGCACGGCGCTGGAGTTGAAGATGTTAAGGCCCTTGTTCTCCATGGCGCCCATGTTGAAGTCGTTGACCGCGACGATCATGAAGATGTCCAGGTCGTACTCGCGGCCGTAGGTCTCTTCGTCCCAGCGCATGGATTTTTTCAGGCTGGTCATGGCGTGCTGGCACTTGTCGATATTTTCCGGCTCGACGTAGATGCGTAGCGCGACTTCGCGGTTGGTCATGGTGGTGAAGCTGTCTTCAACGCACCACAGGTCACCGGCCACCAGCGCAAACAGGTACGCCGGCTTCTTGAACGGATCTTCCCAGGTCGCCCAGTGCCGGCCGTCTTCACCGGGGCCGCTGGCGATCGGGTTGCCGTTGGACAACAGCACCGGGTAGCTGTGCTGCTCGGCGATCACCGTGGTGGTGAACACGCTCATCACGTCCGGGCGGTCGAGGTAATAGGTGATCTTGCGGAAACCTTCGGCCTCGCACTGGGTGCAGAACATACCGCTGGATTTGTACAAGCCTTCCAGGGCGGTGTTGGTTTCTGGGTGGATCTTGACGGTGGTGTCGAGGGTGAAGGTCTCACTCTTGGGCTGCACGGTCAGGTGGCTGTCGGTCAGCTGGTAGTCAGCGTCCGTCAACGGCTGGTCGGCCAGGTTGACACTCAACAGCTCAAGTTGCTGGCCATCGAGCACCAATGGCGGCAAACCGGCGCCGCGCTCGGGGTTGCGGCGCATCACCAGCTGCGCGTGGACCAGGCTGTGGTCCTCGAACAACTCGAAGGTCAGGTGCGTCTCGTCGATCAGGTAGTCCGGCGCCTGATAGTCCTTAAGGTAAATCATCTTCGGTTGTTCGGTGCGCATGCTGGGGATCCTTCTACTGATGCACGGCGAGCTGATAGGCCGTGTATTTACGAATGTTGATGACGCCGGTGTCGAAGATCAGGTATTGGCCCTTGATCCCCAGCAGCGTGCCTTCGGCAATCGGGTTCTTGTCCAGGTTGAAGCTGACGATCTTGGTCGGATACTGCTCGACCGGGTAGCGGATTTCAATCGGCTCGATGTCGGCAATGGTTTGGATGGCTTGCAGGCCAAAGCGTTCCTGCAAACCCAGCAAGCCCTCGGCGCAAGAGGCGAACAGCCCATCACGCACCTGCTTGAGGTCCACCGCTTGCGCGTCGCCCTTGAGCAAGGCGCGCCAGTTGGTCTTGTCGGCCACCTGACTGCGGAACAGGTCTTCGACGAAGCCCGATTGCTGGCGTGTCGCCACGCGCATGATCGGCAGCGCCTGGCTGGCGCCCTGGTCCAGCCAACGGGTGGGCAACTGCGTAGCACGCGTAATGCCGACCTTGATGCCCGACGAGTTGGCCAGGTACACCACGTGGTCGGTCATGCAGAATGTCTCGCCCCAGCCCGGATCGCGGCAGGTACCGGCGTCGTAATGGCAACGCTCGGGGCTCATGATGCACAGGTCACACTGGGCCAGCTTGGTCATGCAGGGGTAGCAGTAGCCCTGGCTGAAGCTGGTCTTGGTCTTGCGCCCGCAATGGCTGCAATGAATCGCGCCCAGGTATTCCAGGCGGATATGGGTACCGATCAGCGGATTGACCGGCACCTCGGTGCTTCCTAAGCGAAAGGCGTATTGAACGGTCGGCTCACCGAGCTGCGCCGACATTTTGCTGACTGCACCGCGACCAATTTCAATCAATGGATCGCATCCGACTTGAACAGGATATTCGGTACTGGCGCGGATTTGGACGCGCACTCCTGCGGGCCCATATAGCCGGTGCGCTGCTCTTCGGGCAGGTTCTGGATCTCCCAGGCGATCATCGCTTGCAACGACAATTCGCGCTGCTCGGCGGTGAGCTTGCGGCCATCGGACCATTTACCAATCTCTACCGCGAGCTTGAGGCTCTCGTAGATGTCCGGGGTGATGTTTTCGATCATTTCAGCAAAAGAGGACATAAGGCTCTTCCTTATCAAAGAGACGCTTTGCGACGGTTGTACAAACCGCCGAGCAAACCCGTCAAGCAACCGATGACCAACCCGCCCACATGGGCCGCGTTGGCGATTTCGCCGAAACCGATCATCGAGACCAGCCCCGACAGGCAGAGCAACAACCACACCAGCATCATCACCAGCACCCCACGGGGCAGGCGATAGGCCGGGTTGGGCGACAATAATTGAAAGATCCAGCAGTGCCCGAGCAGGCCGTACAAAACGCCAGACAAGCCGCCAAACAAGCCGGGGCCACCGTAGGCGTATTGCACGTAGTTGGAGACCAGGCTGAACAACAGGGTCAGGCCCAGCAGGTTGATGCTGCCCTGGCGCGCTTCAATGCGCCGACCCAGCTCCCAGTACCACATGCCGTTCATCGCCAGATGCAGGATGCCGAAGTGGATCAGCATCGGCGTGACCAGGCGCCACCACTGCCCCGAGGCCAGGGTGTCAGCCAACGGCGTGAACTGGATGTACTCGCCCAGCACCCGGAACGGCAGGAAGGTCAGCCAGGCCATGGTTTGCAGGTTTTCACCCAGCAGGGTCACCGCACCCACAATCAGGCTGGCCAACAGCACCAGCGCGGTGACTGGGCTGTGGCGCACCTGCTGGACAAAACCTGGCCGCGCAACCGGCGCCTGCTCGGGAATGTCCAGTTGCTGGTCGGGGTCGCCAGCGGGGAAACGTTGATACAGCACGCGCACGTCGTCGCTGATGGCCTCGGGCACCCACAGCACCTGTTCACCGGCCTCCTCGCTGACGCGGTGCGGCACCTGCATGCGGTGCAGCAACTTGACGAAACCACCCAGGTCGACGCTCAGGGGCAAGCGCAATACAGCTACGGTACTCATGGAATGGCCTCTGGTCGCTCAACGTCGACCCATACGAATTTACGCGGATCCAGCTGGGTTTCCTGGTCCAGTCGATACGCCACCAGCTTGCCGTACAGCACCGCGCTGTAGTCCAGGCAGGCCAGGTTCGGGCGGATCGGCGCGGGTTTGCCGCTACGCCAGTAATGGCCGACGAACAACAACGGTTCATCGACGCCATAGCGCAGCAAAGAATTCTTTTGTGTGGACGACAACGGCGTGCGTGCCACCGGCTCCGGCAAGGCGTCGGGCTGGAACACGATGTCACCGTAGGTCTTGGGGTCGTCTTCCCAGAACTTGGTGCGAAAGAACGAACGCGTCAGGCCATCGCCACCGGTCAGGGTGAGCCCATCGGGCAGGCGCATATCGGTGCCGCGCAACAGGCGGTCGAATGCATTGCAGGCGAAACTGCCCGGTACGGCGGCGGCTTGCAGGAAGTGCGGGTCGATGCAGCCATCCGGGAAGGTGGCGCGCAGCGGCTGGATAAAACTGTCGTCCCAGCACGCGTGCACCACGCGGAAACGCCCGGCATCGACAAACAGCGGCATGTCGTAGAACCAGCCGAGGAAGTCGTGCCAATCAGCCGGGTGGTGTTCGAACTGGGTCAGGGTCTCGTGGATCAAGCGGGCGTGGCGCGGGTTGTGCTCACGCACAAACTGCTTGCCGCTGCCCGGCGGGGCCGGCGTGGTCCAGCCCAGCGCATTGAACTCGTGGTTGCCCATGATGCACAGCGCCTGGCCGGCCTCGGTCATATCGTGGACGATATGCAGCGCCTCACGGATGCGCGGGCCACGGTCGATGATATCGCCCAGGAACACCGCCATGCGTGACGGATGGCGCCAAGTGCCGCCCTGCTTGTGGTAACCCAATTGGTCGAGCAAGTGCTCAAGGGTATGAGCGCAACCGTGCACGTCACCAATCAGGTCGTAGCTACGCGCGGGATCGAGCATCAGTCGCCTCCACCTCCCAAGCGGCTGCCCCAGCCCAACTTGGTGCGGCACACTTCGTAGTAGTTGTGATCCAGCGGGTGGATCAAGCGCAACTTCTGTGCCTTCTTGCTCACGGTGATGGTGTCACCGGGGGCGCAGGTGAAATGGTTCTGCCCGTCGCAGGAGACTTGCGGGTAGATTTGCATGTCTTTGGACACCACGATTTTCAGCTCACTGTTGCCATCGACCACAATTGGCCGACTGGACAACATATGGGGGTACATCGGCACGATCACAATGGCATCGAGCTTGGGGTGCATGATCGGGCCGCCGGCCGACAGCGCGTAGGCGGTAGAACCGGTGGGTGTGGCGACGATCAGGCCGTCGGCCTTCTGGCTGCAGACGAACTGGCCGTCGATATACAGCTCGAACTCGATCATGCGCGTGGATTTGCCGGGGTGCAGCACCACGTCGTTAAGGGCATCGCCCTGGCCGATCGCCTCGCCATGGCGGCGCACTTCGGCCTGCAGCAGGAAGCGGTTCTCCACCAGGTAATGGCCGTCGAGCACCTTGGCCACTTCGACTTCCAGCTCATCGGGGCGGATGTCGGTGAGGAAGCCCAGGCTGCCGCGGTTGATCCCCAGCACCGGCACGTTATGGCGCGCCAGCGCCCGGGCAGCGCCGAGCAGGCTGCCATCGCCACCGACCACGATGACCATGTCGCACACCTCGCCGAGCATCTTGCGCGACGAGGTTTGCAGGCCGTGGCCAGGGAGGATTTCAGCGATGGTGTCTTCGAGGATCACATGCAGGTGGCGCTCGAGCAGAAACTTCTTCAGCCGGCGGACGGTGTCCAACACCTGGGTACTGCCCAGGCGACCGATAATGCCGATATTGCGAAATTGCTCCATGGGGCTCCTGCTGGATCTGGGGTGAGGCAAAAAGAGCGATTATGGGCGAAAGGCCGCCTCAGGCAAAATCCTTTGTCGCCGCCAAGCCTTGATGACAATGGTTCTCAGGCACCTTCTGCGCGCTGAAAAGGCTATGCTCGGACCATGACGCCATTCCCCGACTTGCACACCCTGCCCCGCCAACTGCGCCACCCCGAGGTGCGCGACCTGGCGTGGGTGATGCTCGCACCACCGATGCTGGCGCAGACGCCTTGGCCGCAGCGCCATCCGCTGGCGGGCAGTGACTGGGTGCAAGCCCCTCACCAACTCGAAGCCTGGCTGCGCCAGCTGGACCAGGACAGCAGCGCGTTGCAGCAGTGGTTGAGCCTGGCACGTACCCGGCGCCTGGGTCTGTACTACGAGCGCTTGTGGCAATTTGCGGTGCAGCATGCGCCGGGCGTGGAGTTGCTGGCCGCCAACCTGCCGATCCGCCGTGCCGGGCACACGCTGGGCGAGTTGGACATGCTGCTGCGCGACCGCGATGGGGTGCACCACCTGGAACTGGCGATCAAACTCTACCTGGGCCCGCAGGACGGCAACGGCCAGGACGCTACGCAATGGCTGGGGCCTGGCTGCCATGATCGGCTGGACCGCAAGCTGGCACACCTGGCCGAGCATCAATTGCCAATCTCTGCGCGGGCAGAAAGCCGCGGGGCCTTGGCGGCACTGGATATCCAAGCGTTCGATGCGCACTTGTGGCTCGGCGGCTATCTGCTCTACCCCTGGCCCGGCGCGGCGCTCTCCCCCCTCGGCGCTCACCCGCAGCACCTGCGTGGACGCTGGTTGCATCAGCGCGACTGGACAGACTTTGTCAGCACCCGCCCAGAGGGCCGTTGGCAACCCCTGCCCCGCCATGCCTGGCTGGCGCCCGCGCATTACCCGGCCGATAAAGTGTGGAGTGAAGTGCAGATGCAAGGTTGGCTGGCAGACCTGGACCCGATGGCCCCGGCGCAGTTGCTGGTGCGCATGGTGCCGAACGGTGAGGAGTGGGAAGAAGCAGAGCGGTTGTTTCTGGTGGCCGATCTTTGGCCGAATGTACCGGGGACAGGCTGATAGGTGTGCGGTGTAATTGAGGGCCTCATCGCAGGCAAGCCAGCTCCCACATGGAACCGGCGGCGCCGCCACAATGTGGGAGCTGGCTTGCCTGCGATGGCGATAGCCCAGGCGCTACAGCTTATCGATGTGCTGATACTCCAACTGAAGCCACACCGTTTGACGCGCCGCCTATCCCTGTGGGAGCTGGCTTGCCTGCGATGGCGATAGCCCAGGCGCTACAGCTTATCGATGTGCTGATAATCCAACTGAAGCCACACTGTTTGACGCGCCGCCTATCCCTGTGGGAGCTGGCTTGCCTGCGATGGCGATAGCCCAGGCGCTACAACTTATCGATGTGCTGATACTCCAACTGCAATCCGACCGCCAATTCCTCAGCACGCCCCAACCTGATAGGCCCACGTTCGATGTCAATCAGCATGCCTGGACACTCCAACCGCGGCAGCGCGCCCGTCGCCTTGAGCCGCCCATCGGTCACCACCAGCAGCTTCTGTTGCTCGGCCCGATAGCGCTTGCGCCGTGCCGCCAACCAATGCCCCGCCTCCGTCAGCGCAGCCAGCAACGGCGTCCCGCCGCCTGCTCCCAACTGCCCCAACCAATCGGCCAAGCCTTTCGCCGCCTTCAAGCCTTGCACCTGCCACTTCGGCGATTGCCCGCTGGCCGTCAATAACGCCATGCGCGCCCGTTGCCGATAAGCATCGTCAAACAGCTGAGCCAACAACCCCTTGGCATCGGTCAACGCCCGATGGCGCCGCGTGGACGCCGAGGCATCGACAATCACCAACCACAGTTCAGGAGCCGACCGGCTACGCAGGTGGAACAGCAGGTCCTCACGGCATTGCGGCCGCCCACCCAGCAACGTGCCCGGCCAATTGATCGCCCCGCGCTGTGCGCTGCGGGCCTTGCCCTGCCGGCCAGTGTTCAATCGCCCCGCCTGGGGCCGGGCATCCGCCCCCGTGTCAGCTCGGGGGCGGATGCCTAGGGCTTTTTTGGCCAGGTGGGTACATCGCGGCGGGTGCCCGTGGGCAAGGCGGGTGCGGGCATATCGCCCCACTGGCCTTGGCCGGGCGAGGGGTCAGAGGGTGACGATGACGGCCCGTCATTCGGCGGGGGCGGCGCGCCTGCAGGCGCTTGCTGCTGACGTCGATGGCGCAAGGCGAACTCCGCCACCGCGTCGATATCGTCCTGCTCGATAGCGACGGCGCCACGCCACGCCGCATGGGCACGGGCGCCACGCAACCAGACCAGGTCGGCACGCAGGCCGTCGACCCCTGCGGCAAAGCAGCGCTCGGTGATGTGGGCCAACGCCTGGTCATCCAGGGCGATACTGTCTAGCCGTGCCCGCGCCAGGGTGCAGCGTTCGCGCAAGGCAGCTTGCGCTGGCGCCCACTGCGCGCAGAACGCCGCCGGGTCAGTGTCGAAATCCAGGCGACGCCGAATGATCTGCCCGCGCTCGGCGGGCAAGGTTTGCCCGCTCAAGGCCACGTTGAAACCGAAGCGGTCGAGCAACTGCGGGCGCAGCTCGCCCTCCTCCGGGTTCATGGTGCCGATCAGTACAAAGCGCGCCGCATGGCGATGGGAAATCCCGTCGCGTTCGATCAGGTTGGTGCCGCTGGCGGCTACGTCCAGCAGCAGGTCCACCAAGTGGTCGGCCAGCAGGTTGACTTCATCCACGTACAACACCCCGCCGTCGGCCTTGGCCAACACGCCGGGGGAGAATTGCGCGCGGCCTTCGCCCAGCGCGGCATCCAGGTCCAGGGTGCCGACCAGGCGCTCTTCGGTCGCGCCCAGGGGCAAAGTGACAAACTGCCCGCTGGCCAGCAGGTCTGCCAGCCCGCGGGCCAGAGTCGACTTGGCCATGCCCCGTGGCCCTTCGATCAGCACGCCGCCGATCTTCGGGTCGATGGCCGCCAGGCACAGCGCGAGCTTCAAGTCATCGGCGCCGACCACGGCGGACAGCGGAAAATGGGGAGTATCAGTCATAGTCAACTCTTAATAGCTCGTTCCAACGCTCCCGCGTGGGAACGCTTCGCTGGACGCTCGGCGTCCGTTCTTGTGACGCAGAGCGTCACGGGCTGCATTCCCACGCGGAGCGTGGGAACAATCACTCAGCTGTCTTCTTCTATGTCCAGCAACAGGTTTTCCAAGGCTTCGCGGTACGCCCCCGGTGCCTGCCACAAGCCACGTTGCTGGGCTTCGAGCATGCGCTCGGTCATGTCGCGCAGGGCATCGGGGTTGTGCTGTTGCACAAAGGCACGGGTATCAGGGTCCAGCAGGTAGGCATCGGCGAGCAAGGCGTATTGGTGATCGTCAATCAGCGCGGTGGTAGCGTCGAAGGCGAACAGGTTGTCCACGGTCGCGGCCATTTCAAACGCGCCTTTATAGCCATGGCGCTTCACGCCCTCGATCCACTTGGGGTTGGCCGCGCGGGAACGGATCACCCGGTTGAGCTCTTCCTTCAAGGTGCGGATTTTCGGCACGTCCGGCTGGCTGTGGTCGCCATGGTAGCTGGCGGCCTTTTCGCCGCTCAGGGTTTCCACGGCGGCCAGCATGCCGCCCTGGAATTGGTAATAGTCGTTGGAGTCGAGCAAGTCGTGCTCGCGATTGTCCTGGTTCTGCAACACCGCCTGCACCTGGCTCAACCGCTGGGCAAATTGCTCGCGGGCCGCAGTGCCTTCGTCAGCCCCCCCGTAAGCGTAGCCACCCCAGTTCAGGTAGACCTCGGCCAAGTCCTCGCGGCTCTGCCACAAGCGCCCGTCAATCGCGCCCTGCACGCCCGCGCCATAGGCACCCGGTTTGGCGCCGAAAATGCGCCAGCCGGCTTGCTTGGCCGCGGCACCTTCATCCAGGCCCGCCTCAAGCAATGCTTGGCGTTCACTGCGCACTTTGGCGGCCAGCGGGTTCATGTCGTCGGGTTCATCCAGGGCCGCCACCGCCTGCACCGCCGCATCGAACAGGCGGATCAGGTTGGCAAACGCATCGCGGAAGAACCCGGACACGCGCAGGGTCACGTCCACGCGCGGACGGTCCAATAAGCTGATCGGCAGGATCTCGAAATCGTCCACCCGCTGGCTGCCGGTGGCCCATACCGGGCGCACGCCCATCAGCGCCATGGCTTGGGCGATATCGTCCCCGCCAGTGCGCATGGTGGCAGTGCCCCATACCGACAGGCCGAGCTGACGCAGGTGGTCACCGTGGTCTTGCAGGTGCCGCTCAAGAATCAGGTTGGCCGACTGGAATCCGAGACGCCAGGCCGTGGTGGTTGGCAGGTTGCGTACGTCCACGGTAAAGAAGTTACGCCCCGTAGGCAGCACATCCAGCCGACCGCGACTCGGCGCACCGCTGGGCCCCGCCGGGACAAAACGCCCACTCAAGGCATCGAGCAAGCCACGCATCTCTGCGGGGCCGCAGGCATCCAGGCGTGGCGCGACGACGATGCGCAGGCCTTCGATCACCGCCTTCACCTCCTGCCAGCCGGGCTCTTCCAACTGTTCGATGGGGCCTTCCAGTGCCTGCTCGATCAAGCGCGCCGCGTACAACTCCAGACGTTCACGGGTATCCCCGGCCGTACGCCACAGCTGATCGTCAATCTTCTGCAACACCAACGGGCGCCGCCCCGTCCAGGGCTCGGCCAGTGCGCAATCGAGCGGATCAAGCCCCAGATCGAATGCCTTGGCCAACACTCGCAGCAGGCTCGACTGCGGGCCCCGGCCATCGCCACGGGGAATGCGCAACAGCGCCAGCAAGGTGTCGATACGCAAGCGGCCCTCGGGCGACTCGCCAAAGATATGCAGGCCATCGCGGATCTGCGATTCCTTCAAGTCGCACAGGTAGGTATCCAGGCGCGGCAGCCACACCGCCGCGTCCGCCTCACTGCCCAGTTCAAGCTCCTGGTCGATACGGGTTTCGCGCACCAGTTTGAGGATGTCTTTTTGCAGCTCCAGCGCACGGCGCGGGTCGAGCAATTGCGCCTCGTAATATTCGTCGGCCAATAACTCAAGGTCACGCAGCGGGCCGTAGGTTTCGGCGCGGGTCAGCGGTGGCATCAGATGGTCGATGATCACCGCCTGGGTGCGCCGCTTGGCCTGGGCGCCCTCACCCGGGTCGTTGACGATAAACGGGTAGATATTCGGCAGCGGCCCCAGCAATGCATCCGGCCAGCAGTGCTCCGACAGGCCCACGCCTTTGCCGGGCAGCCACTCCAGGTTGCCGTGCTTGCCCACATGGATCACGCCGTGGGCGCCGTAGGTATGGCGTAGCCAGAAATAGAACGCCAGGTAGCCATGGGGCGGCACCAGGTCCGGGTCGTGGTACACCGCGCTGGCATCTACCTGGTAACCCCGGGCCGGCTGGATGCCGACAAAGGTCAGGCCCAGGCGCAGGCCGGCGACCATCAAGCGGCCATCGCGGCACATCGGATCGTTTTGCGGCGCGCCCCAACGCTCCAGCACGGCCTGGCGATTGGAGGCCGGCAAACGATCAAACATCGCCTGGTATTCCACAAGGCTCAGGCTTTGATGGCAGGGGCGCAGGTCGAGGCTGTCGAGATCGTTGGTGACGCCGCCGAGCAGTTCATGGATCAGCGCGGTGCCGCTGTCGGGCAGCCGCTCCGCCACCGGGTAGCCCTCGGCTTGCAAGGCGCGCAGGATATTCAGCGCTGCCGCAGGGGTGTCCAGGCCTACGCCGTTGCCGATGCGACCGTCGCGGGTCGGGTAGTTGGCGAGGATCAACGCAATCCGTTTCTCGGCATTGGGCACCCGCGCCAACTCGACCCAACGGCGTGCCAGCTCAGCGACAAAATCCATGCGTTCGGGCGCTGCGCGGTAGCACACCACGTCCGACTGGCTGCGCTCGCTGCGCCATGCCAGATCCTTGAAACTGATCGGCCGGCTGATGATGCGCCCGTCCAACTCCGGCAAGGCAATGTGCATCGCCAGGTCGCGGGGCCCCAGGCCTTGTTCGCTGGCCTGCCAGCCGGGCTGGTTGTCCTGGGCGCAGATCGCCTGGATCACCGGGATATTACGGCGAAACGGGCGCAAATGCGGCGCTTCCGGGCTCGATTGGGCAAAGCCGGTGGTGTTCAGAATTACCGCGGCTTGCACGTCATCCAGCAGGTCCTCGACCACCGTGAGGCAGCCGGGTTCTTTCAAACTGGCCACCGCGACAGGCAAGGGGTTGAGGCCCGCCGCCTGTAAGCGCTGGCAGAACACATCAATAAAACCGGTATTGGCCGCCTGTAAATGGGAGCGGTAGAACAGCACCGCAGCCACCGGCCAATCAGCGTGCCAATCGGCCTGCCAGTCATTGAGGCGGGCATTGGCGTTGTGCGGGTGATAGATCGCCGTGCGCGGCAGCGCTTGCGGCTCGGCCCAGGCATAGTCGCGTCCCAGGTGGGCACTGGCCAGGCAGTGGTAAAAATCCAGGGCATTGCCCAGGCCACCTTGGCGCAGGAAGTGCCACAGGCGCTCGCGGTGTTCGGCCGCAACGGTGCTCAGGCCGCTGAGTTCCGGGTCTGGGCGGTCGTCACCCGGCACCAGGATCAGGGTGACGCCGCGTTCGGCCAACTCCACCAGGCGCTCGATGCCGTAGCGCCAATACCCGATGCCGCCGTGCAATGACAGCAGGATGACCTTGGCGTGGCGCAATACCTCGTCGACGTACAGGTCGACCGAGGCATGGTTCTGCACCTGCATTGGGTTGGCCAGGCGCAGGCTGGGGTAATCCTCGGGCAATTGCTGGGCGGCTTCGGCGAGCAGCGCCAGGCTGGAATCGCCGCTGCACAGGATCACCAGTTCAGCGGGGGTCTGGCCAAGGTCGGCAATATTGTCGTCCGCGACGAAACCACCGGGTTGGGTCCTGAGCAGGTGCATGGTTAAACGCTGAGGGCAGCGCGCAATTGCGCTTCGAGGCCGGCGGCGTCCAGTTCCTGGCCGATCAGCACCAGGCGCGTGGTGCGTGCTTCGTCAGCGCCCCAGGCACGGTCGAAGTGCTTGTCAAAGCGCGTGCCCACGCCCTGGATCAGCAGGCGCATCGGTTTGTTGGGGATCGCGGCGAACCCTTTCACACGCAGGATGCCGTGCTGCACCACCAATTGGGTCAGGGCGTCGAGCAGCAGCGCCTCATCGGCTTGGGGCAAGTCGATGGAGATGGAGTCGAAGGCATCGTGATCGTGGTCGTCTTCACCTTCGTGGTGATGGTCGTGATGGCTGTGACGCCCGTCGATATGTTCCTCGGAACCGGCGCCCAGGCCGATCAGCACGTCCAGAGGCAGGCGACCGCTGCTGGCTTCGATGATCTTCACCGCGGCCGGCAGTTCTTCGGCGACCTCCAGGCGCACGCGGGCCAGGTCTTCGGCGCTGATCAGGTCGCTTTTGTTGAGGATCACCAGGTCGGCGCTGGCCAGTTGGTCGGCGAACAGCTCATGCAACGGCGACTCGTGGTCCAGGTTCGGGTCAAGTTTGCGCTGGGCGTCGACCTGGTCCGGGAAGGCGGCAAAGGTACCGGCGGCCACGGCCGGGCTGTCGACCACGGTGATCACCGCGTCAACGGTGCAGGCGCTGCGGATTTCCGGCCACTGGAAGGCTTGCACCAACGGCTTGGGCAGGGCCAGGCCCGAGGTTTCGATGAGGATATGGTCCAGGTCACCGCGACGGGCGACCAATTCGCGCATCACCGGAAAGAACTCTTCCTGCACCGTGCAGCACAGGCACCCGTTGGCCAGTTCGTAGACGCGGCCATTGGCTTCTTCTTCGGTGCAACCGATAGAACACTGCTTGAGGATTTCACCGTCGATGCCCAGCTCGCCGAACTCGTTGACGATCACCGCAATGCGACGGCCCTGGGCGTTGTCGAGCATATGGCGCAACAGCGTGGTTTTGCCCGAGCCAAGGAAGCCGGTAACGATGGTGACGGGAAGTTTGGCCAGTGTTTTCATCGAATGCCCTTTGGGGCGGGCATACGGGACGACAGGCCCTGCGGCGGCGCGCAGCAGCGGATTTCGTCACCGGATCACCCCGCCCGGTTGAATTGGAAAATCAGTGGCGAGGCAGGTCTCCTGGCTAGGGGTGTGCAGGTCTTGCGACCAACGCTGACTGCGCCTTCCCGCCCTATCGGCAGTGGCGTGGCAGTCAACTGAACCCTTCACAGTTGCGGGGGCAGCCGCGGCTTGAACCGCGTTCCCTTCTTAGCTTCGGCCTGGGCCGAAGAACCTCGAGGGTGCAAGGCTACGCAGTGCACGGCAGGCGGTCAATGCTCAAGCACCTACCGGCAAGTCGGTCCAGGCAGCGGCCAACTAGGCGTAGCGCTGCCTGCCAGGATTGGCGGTGATGATGTCGGGCACATTGATCGGGCCGTAAGCCTTGAGGAAAAAATCAAATCGGCCATTCCCTGTGAGGTCGATGGCCAGCCTAGACAGGTTAGTCGTACGGTTGTAATCCAGAATCGCTTCACCTGGTTTGCCCGTCAGCCGCCTGACGAACCTCAGGGCATCAACCCCCGCGTTGCCCAGCAGGTTCGACAGATCGATTCTGTCCACACCCGTGACAAAATCCATAATCTGATCGGGATATTCCGGCGTGGAGTCGCTGGCATTGTCGTAAGCGAAGGTGTCAGCGCCCCCCGCACCTCGGAGTCGATCCGCACCCGCCCCACCTTTAAGCACGTTGTTTGCTTGGTTACCAATGATCGAGTCATGCCCGGAGCCGCCGATTGCATTCTCCAGCGTAACCCCCTTGGCAATGGAAACATTCCCCACCAGGCCGCCAACATCCGAAAAGGACTCCGCCCGCAAATTGATAGTCTGGTTTTGGTGATACTTGGAAAAGTCCAACGTATCGACACCACCACCGTCCCATACACAAAACAAGGCCGTATCGTGACGCGAGTTCAACTCCAAATAGTCTCGTCCCGCATTGGAGTTGAAGCCATAGGTGGTATCTGAATTGCGCGTCGTGTTATTGGCACCATAAACCCGCTGCGCAGCGGCGATATCATCCATCATCGGCGCCGACGGTAACTTTCCATTGAAGTGTTTACCCGCTTCAGGTGCATCGAAGTAGCTCATCACGCTGTAAGCCCGCGTATCCTGAGCATATAAGGCGTGATCGCGGTAATTGGGATTACCAAAATTATAGGTGCCTGGGTGTAACAGGCCCAGGTTGTGCCCAATTTCATGGGTCAGGGTCATTCGCCCATGGTTGTGCAAGGCTGGATTAGTATTGGTGCCAAATCGGGGATTGATCAGCACTTTACCTTCCTGGCCCGGATACTGGCCGAAGGCGACCTCGTAGTCCGTGCTATTGGAGAACGCTAGAAGCCCCTCGGGGCGACGACTGCCTTCCTGGAATGAAACATTCGCGACATCCTCCCACGATTGCATCGAGCGCCGGGCCTGCTCTTTCTGGGTCGCATTGAACGCCGTGTGCCCTCTTGCGTGCTTGTTGAATGAATAGGAGATCTGCGTGATGCCGTCGCGATTGGCGTCAAACCAACGATGGCCGGTTCGAGTGATTTGACGCGCGGCCTGATCAACCGTGAAAGAGGGTTTATCAACGTTCGATTCAGAGGGGTCGTTGGGCCTGAGGGTCGCATCGGCCACCGCTGATTGCTGATCGCCAGCAAGCGGCGCATGAAAACTTTGCAGCGTATTGGAAAGTCGCATAAAGCCCACCGTTAATTTCAATGTTGCGCGGGGAGATAAACCGGGTTTCCTTCTGAGTTATCGAAAAAAGCGCAGGCGTTCCCAAACACTTCATACATCGCGTGTCTGCCTATTGCGTCTGCAAATACTTCATCGCCGTGTACTTCGTAGGTGTCCTCATCCAATTGACGCTGACCTGCACACCATGCTCTCCTACACACCTTGTTTCGGGTGCCCTTCACAGGGTGAAACGGGAAACCGGTGCGTCAAATCCAATGACAAGTCCGGTGCTGCCCCCGCAACGGTAAGCGAGCGAAGCGTCATGGCCACTGTGCTTTTGCATGGGAAGGCGATGCTTTCAGGAGGACTCTTTGATGAGCCGCCCCTCGCAAGCCCGGAGACCGGCCCGAAAAAATCAGATAACAAACCCGCGGTGGGCGGGCGCTGTTCGAACCCTGCGTGCCTGGCGCGTGGGGTTTTCATGCGCTCGTTTCACCCTGACACCTGAAAGGGACGCGCCATGTCGATCATCAGCAGCACTTCGCACACCGCCACTAGCACCGCCACCCTCAGCCAACGCCTGACCGCCGCCATCGGTGCGTCGATCCTTGGCGCGTGCCTGGTGTATTTCGCCGGGTTCTCGCATATCGAGGCAGTGCACAACGCCGCCCACGATACCCGCCACAGCGCCGCGTTCCCGTGCCATTGAGAGCTGCCGACATGATCAAGCGTATTGCGCAAACCGCAGGTTTCACTGGGCTATTGGCTGCCTTGCTGCTGACCCTGCTGCAAAGTTTCTGGGTGGCACCGCTGATTCTGCAGGCGGAAAGCTTTGAAAAAGCCCCGCCAGCCGCCGAAATGGTGCATGAGCACGCCGCTGGCGCTGCAGCCCACAGCCACGATGCCCAAGCCTGGGAGCCGGAAGATGGCTGGCAGCGGGTGTTGTCCACCACTGGAGGCAACCTGGTGGTGGCCGTAGGCTTTGCACTGATGCTCGCCGGCCTCTACACGCTGCGTGCGCCGACCCGCACCGCGCAAGGCCTGCTCTGGGGCCTGGCCGGCTACGCGACCTTTGTACTGGCCCCCACCCTGGGCCTGCCACCGGAACTGCCGGGCACTGCGGCGGCGGACCTGACACTGCGCCAGACCTGGTGGATCGGCACCGCAGCCTCCACCGCCGCCGGCCTGGCGCTGATCGTGTTCGGCCGCAACTGGCTGTTGAAAGGCCTTGGGCTGGCGATTCTTGCCGTGCCCCACGTCATCGGCGCGCCGCAGCCTGAGGTACATTCGATGCTGGCCCCGGAGGCGCTCGAAGCGCAGTTCAAGATCGCCTCGCAATTGACCAACGTCGCTTTCTGGCTGGCCTTGGGCCTGATCAGCGCCTGGTTGTTCCGCCGCAACCGCGACGACCAATACTCGGCATGATCCTGGTTGTCGGCTTGGGCTGCCAGCGGGGCTGTGAGGTTCACAGCCTGCTGGCGTTGCTAGACAGCGCCCTGGTCGAGGCCGGCATTGATCGCTCACGCGTGACCGCGCTGGCAAGCATTGACCACAAACGCGAGGAACCTGGGCTGCTGGCACTGGCCCAGCGATCGAACCTGCCCTTGCAGTGCTTCAGCGCCGAGCACCTGGCGGGCTATGAACATCGGCTGAGCCATCGCTCAGCGCTGGCTTTTGCCCACACCGGCTGTTACGGCGTGGCCGAAAGCGCCGCCCTGGCCCTGGCCGAACAGCTGTCCGACAGCCCTGCCCGCCTGCTGATCACCCGTCAAAAAAGCGCGCAGGCCACCTTTGCGTTAGCCTGCGCGGGTTAAAAACCCGATAATTTCCGCTCTTGAGCATGAGCCGTGTTCATGCTCGCCCGTTTTTCAACAGGATTTCTCCATGACCGTCTACTTTATCGGCGCCGGCCCCGGTGACCCGGAATTGATCACCGTCAAGGGCCAGCGGCTGATCCGCAGTTGCCCGGTGATCATCTACGCCGGCTCGCTGGTGCCCGCCGCCGTGCTGGAAGGTCATCAGGCGCTCCAGGTGGTCAACAGCGCCGAACTGCACCTGGAGCAGATCATCGAGCTGATCAAGACGGCCCATGCCCAAGGCCAGGACGTGGCGCGGGTGCACTCCGGTGATCCCAGCCTGTATGGGGCGATTGGTGAACAAATACGCCATTTGCGTGAGCTGGGCATCCCTTTCCAGATCATTCCAGGGGTCACGGCGGTCGCCGCGTGCGCGGCCCTGCTGGAGACCGAACTGACCCTGCCGGACATCGCCCAAAGCGTGATCCTGACCCGTTACGCCGATAAAACCCGCATGCCTCCCGGTGAAGACTTCGACAGCCTGGCGCGACATGGCACCACGATGGCGATTCATCTGGGGGTCAATCATCTGGAGAAAATCGTTGCCGAGCTGCTGCCGCATTACGGTTCGGACTGCCCGATTGCCGTGGTACACCGTGCCACCTGGCCGGATCAGGATTGGGTGGTCGGTACGCTGAGTGACATTGCCGAGAAAGTTGCGGCGAAGGGGTTTCGGCGGACAGCGTTGATTGTGGTGGGGCAGGTGTTGGCCAGTGACAGCTTCAGCGAGTCGTCGCTGTACCGCGCAGGGCATGCGCACCTCTATCGCCCCTGAAGCCAGCTCCCACACTTGATCTGCTTTATCAGATATATTTTGCAACTCTATGAATTTAAATAATAAAAAACGGCGCTCACGGGCGCCGTTCTTTTGTTCGCAGTGAACACCTTACTCAGTAGTAGGCGTTTTCTTTCTGCGTGTGGTCAGTCACGTCACGTACACCCTTGAGTTCAGGAATACGTTCCAGCAGCGTGCGCTCGATGCCCTCACGCAAGGTCACGTCCGCCTGGCCGCAGCCCTGGCAGCCGCCGCCGAATTTCAGCACGGCGATACCGTCATCCACCACGTCGATCAGACTCACCTGGCCGCCGTGGCTGGCCAACCCCGGGTTGATCTCGGTTTGCAGGTAGTAGTTGATACGCTCATTGACCGGGCTGTCGGCGTTGACGTTCGGCACCTTGGCGTTGGGGGCCTTGATGGTCAACTGGCCGCCCATACGGTCGGTGGCGTAGTCGACCACGGCGTCGTCCAGGAAGGCTTCGCTGAAGGCATCGATGTACGCGGTGAAGCTTTTGAGCCCCAGGGCGGTGTCTTCAGGCTTCTCTTCGCCGGGCTTGCAGTAGGCAATGCAAGTCTCGGCATACTGGGTGCCGGGCTGGGTGATAAAGACGCGGATGCCGATACCCGGGGTGTTCTGCTTGGACAGCAGGTCAGCCAGGTAATCGTGGGCGGCGTCGGTAATGGTTATGGCAGTCATGGAAACTCCTCACAGGCTTGCCCGCAGTTTACGCCAAATTATTACGCAGGTACAAAGTCCGAGTATTTTTGTCGGGAAAGACCTGTTCCTGTTGGCCTGACGCATCGTGACACCTGGCCATTTCTGCGAAAACCTGTGCCTACCTATATAGCCCCCCCCGCAAACCCCGGCTCAATAGAGTGAATCCTCTTCGACTACGGATTGTGAGGATTGAATGAATAACGCATTGCAGAGCTTCTATTTCAAGGGCTTGCCGGAACAGCAAGTGCATTTGGACCATCTGATTGATTTCGTGACGACACAAGGCTCGCTGACGGCATCCGCCGCCGAGGTGTACTACTGCCCCCCGCACAACAGCGAACTGCATCGCGAGTGCAAGGAAGCCTTTCGAGTCTTGGCAAAGCTGGAAGCCGATGAAGACTTTCAGCGCTTCCTGCGGGAAAAGCCCGAACCGGATGATTCCATTATCGGCCGGGACTTCCTTTACGACCTGCTCTCCACCTTGTTCAGCAGCACGCGCTCACCGATACCCGACTCTGCCGAAACGTTCAGCATTGCCGACCATTCGGTCATCCTGCGCCATATGCCCACCTATTGGTACATCGACGCCGACGTGTTGCTGGATATCAACCGGCGTGTGGGTAACGGCCTCAAAAGCGACGGTTCGGTGCGGTTTGATCTGGTGCTCAAGTATTACTCGATCATCCCGGCACAGCCCAAAACCCGCGAGCAGTGGAAAGCGGTTCTCGCTGTCTTGCAGGAACATCACACCCTGAAAAAACTCGGACACGAAGGCAACCTCAGCGATTTGCAGCACTTGCTGGATGCGCCTGCCGACCAGAAAATCAAGGAGATTATCCGCCAGATCGAAACACAAACCCGTCAATCGCTGTTCCGTCATGTATTGCCCGAAACATTCACCGCCTCACAACAGGACATGCTCACCACCACCCCCACCGTGCTGCTCGAGCAATTGCTCAATAGCCCCGATAACCTGGCACTGGGCGAACGGATTGCCAAGGCCTTGGACTGGTATGGCAGCCAGAAGGACGAAATCTGCCCAGACCCGGTACGGGTGAAATTACTGTGGCGCGCGTTGTGGCTGACGATCATTCCCAGCACCGACTCGCTGATCGACAACGAATTGAAACTATTCATCGCGCCTGGCGCGTCTTATTCGTCGGTCCGCCAATCCTTGATCAGCCGCTATGAACATAGCTTGTCGATCAGCGCTGACGCGGCACAATTGGCGGTGTGCGTCCTCAAGGCCAATGTTGCCAGCGAAGTCTGGGTGGCCGATATTCCCGATGACCTGCCCTACGCTGCCACCAGTACCTGGGTCAATTTCAGAAGCGGCTTTCTGCTGGCCGAAACGATTGCACCGGGTTCATCGCGCCACATGAGTTTCGAACAATTGCTCAACCTGGCGGCGGAACACTTTCGCGCCAGCGGCGATGACATTAAACAACAGGCACTGGTCGCAGCGGCCAAGTTGGGCCCCACCGTGCAATGGGCACAGGCCAACGGCCTGATCGCCAGCCGATCGTCGGGCCACTCACGGGATGAGCTCACCCAGGCCGTCACCGCCCTGGAGCAGCATGAATATGAGATGTTCAACGCAATTCAGAACCTCAAACTCAAACTGCCCAGCCGTTGGCGCTTTGTCTCGGACATGGAGTACGACAAAGCCTTTCGCGACGCCCTTGAGATGCCGAGAAACGCCTACAAGACCTTAATCCAGTCACTGCTTGCGCACCTGGGCAATGCGACCCTGGATGTGGATCAGGACGAGATCACCGTGTATTCATTAAGAGAAGCCCTGGACAAGGTGCCCATCGAATATGAAACCAAAGCCAAGACCGATGCCGTTCGTTACCGGACAGGTTTTATCCTACGCATCGCCAAGCCCCGCTCGCCCCTCCATGCCATCTACATCGAGGTATTCCCCTTCGCCGGCCTGCTGCGTCGACGCAAAGACCTGCAAAGCCTACCGCTAAACGGCAAAGTGGTAGAGCTACGCGACGCCATGAGCTGGGACAAGTACAGGCTGGCCACCGAAGTACCGTTTGATCGAGAGGCTTACCGCGAGAACAAAGCGCCCAGACCAGGCAAAAAAGCTGAGTTGATCGTTGAACAAGTCGGCGAGACACTGCCTGGCATCGACGCAGGGCCGCGCATCCCATCGTTCGCGCCCAACACGCTGTATGCGCCGCGCAGTGAAACCCTGGCAAGCATGATTGCCCGCGAGCTGTTTTTCTGCGATGAGCAAGCCCTCCTGGAAAAAACCCGCAAAGACACGCGGGAGGTAGACATTCCCGCTGAGGTACTCGAAGACTTGGCGTTCTGGGGCAAGATTTTTATCCCGTTTTGGGGCGGTATCGACGACATCGCCTCCGGTGATCCCCAGCGCATCAAGTCAGGCGTCGCCGGCCTGTTCATTGACATCGTAGCTTTCGCGTTGCCGGTAGGGCGGTATGTGGCCGGCTCCACCCGCCTGCTCATCCACGCAGGCAAGACCGGGCTGCGCCTGGCGCTGCCTAAGCTCGCGAAACTGACCGGGAAGCTGGTAATTGCCACGCTCCACGAACTCAACCCCCTGGCCGCCCTGCCCAGCCTGCTCAGGCTCGCGCGCTTTGGTTTGCTCAAGCTGGGACATAAATTGATGCGCCAGGCAAAACGGGGTATTGCCCAGCTGCGCGATGGGACGATCGCCGCAAGGCACATACGCTCGGTTGACCCTGACAGCTGGAAGCCGCTGCAGGCGGGCGATCAACTGTTTACCGTGGACGGCTTCGCCAATGTCCCGATGCGCAACGTCGGCAGCCTCGAGGCGCCGGATTATCGCTTGATCGATACCGCCTCCAATAAAGCCTTCGGGCCGCGCTTTAGAGAGCCGATCACGGTCATCAGCAACAGCAGCCCGTTGATTCGTCAGTACGCGGTTGACCCGGAGTTGATCCGAGGCCTCAAGCCCGACGCACGCGGTATCTTCTCCCGAGCGGACTACAACCAGAAGTTCATCTGTAATGTTGATGACAAGGGCAAAATCGCGGTGTACCAGGTCCGCGACAATTCCTATGGGTTCATTCAGGAGGCCGCCGCGGGCGCCGACACCAGCTTTTCTATCGTACTGGTCAATCCGAGGAGCAATCGCGATTTGTCGATCACGCTGTCGTCGGTGGAGCCTGGTCATTGGTATTCAGGCCCGATCAAGCTCGCGGGCGGCGCGCCGGATGCGCCAAGCGTGGTAACGCCCTCAGTGCTGTTGAAATGGACCGAGGCCAGTGAAGACGCCCTGAAAAAAACCATGGACAACTTCGTCAGCACTTACAACCTGGACCCCAGCGCCTTTCGGCAGTTCGTCAACAGCCGCAACACCCTGACACCCCGAGGGCGAAAGATGCTGGACCGTGCAGGGACCGCCCGCACCTGCGTCACTTACGAGCATATGGAGCACTGGAGCAAGGCGTCCCAGCGCGAGCGCAACAGCCTCACCCTTGAAGGCTTCGCCGCCGACCATAACCTGGACCCGGTGGCCTTTGCCGAGCATGTAAACATTGATGGCACCTATCGAGCGGCAGGCAAAGTACTCGCCAAATACGCCAGAGGTGAACAATTCGACGACCTGAAACCCGAACACCTGCAAGAGTGGAACAAGCACTACAACGCCACCAACTCAAGGGTGTCCATGCACGCATTTGTCGAGCAGAACAACCTCAACCCGCTTATCTGGAGTGACTACGTCAATGACAATGGCAGCATGACCCGCGCCGGTAGAGAAAGGTGGCTGTTCGGACAACGAAGCCCGGTGGACGAGCCCGTGGCCAGGAAGCGGCCTGCGCCCCCCACGGCAGGTAGCTCAAAACGTCCGCGGCTGGACGATGACGCCACACCCACGCGGCGCCGATCCACTTCAATCACGGCGTCTTTTGATCATAAAATCAACAATAATGCGCCAATTCTGCAAGACCCCAACGACGTCAGGCGCAGCTTGACCCTTGAACTTGAAGGTCCGTTGCAAAAAATAGAGATCACCGACGCCAACCAGTTTTTTGACGAGTTCACCGGCCTGCAATACGTCGAAGTCAAAGAGGCTGCAACCAAGAGTATCCGTGAATGGATCGCCAAGGAAGGCAATCATCATCGCCGGCTTGATCGCCTTTTGGAGGTCAAGAAACTGCAGGAGGGCCCAGAGCGTGGCCTGTCGGTCGTAGCCAGAACCGATATAAAACGCTTCGATGTCCTTGGGCCGTATACCGGCAAGCTGCACTTGGATCAAGCCTCGATCAATACCGAGATACTGGAAAAAGGTGAAGCGGCCGTCGGCACGTATTTATTCCAGACCCACACTCATGGCGCGACTATCAGCGGCCACGGTAACAGCAACACGCTAAGCCTGATCAATGCGGTCAAGGTGCCCAATCTGCCCGACGTTGGCATCGAAAATGTCGGCGCCGTGTATGTAGGCAAATACATGGTGTTCATAGTCGCTTGGCGGGATATCCCTGCCGGGACCGAGTTGCTGATGGACTATGGTAAAGCCTACTGGAAGTACGTGAGGCCCTGAGCCGCCAAACGGCGGTCCTAATGCTTTTGCCTGATGGGTAACGCATCATCAATGCCAAACCAATGTTTGAGCCTGCGATGCGTAGCCTTATACAACACCTGGTAACTGGCCAATACGCCCAGCGCAATGACGGCGATGCACACCGCTATCATTGCCCTGTGCTCGATGGCCCAGCGCAACGCGAGCAGTTATAGGTTCTCATAGCGGTTCATGTCCAATACGCCCTCTTCCACCGGCGTGGTTTCGTGAATGTACCGCGACAAGTCATGGAAGTACTGCCAGAACAGCGGGTGACTGCGGCGCACACCCCAGCGGTCGACGATTCTCTCGAAGCTCTTGGCGTCCTTGGCCTGCTCCATCTGCGCGACAAACTCAGGCACTTGCCGGGCCGGGATATTGAACATGAAGTTCGGGTAGCTGCTGAGCACGCCTGGGTAGATCGTCACCGTGTCCAGCCCCGGCTGATAGCGATATGCCTCACCCAGCAGGAACGCCACGTTACTGTGGGCACGGTTGCGCAGCAGGCTGTAGACCTCGCGCTTGCCGCTGGCGGTTTCGATGCGCAGCATGGTGGCTTCGGGCAATTGCTCGATCACCTTGAGCCCCGCCGCCGGCCGCGAGGTCAGGCGGCTCAGGGCTTGCTCGGCATCCTGCAAGGCCGGGTCAATGCCGTCGCGGGAGCAGAACGCGCCGCTGCAGCGGTTGATCGGGTCGGGGCTGGCGTTCAAATGGCCGTAGCGGGTCAGCAACTGGTTGGCGAAGTCACGCTTGGGGTCCTTCTTGCTCAGGTGCAAACCACTGGCCTTGTCATCGTCAATCGCTTCGTAGTCCAGCCACAGCTTGAGCTTGCCGCTGTTCTGGTACCAGTCGTCCAGGAAGTCTTCGCGGGTGTCGGCGGGCATCAGGCGCAGGAAGTTCTGCTCGGCGCCGTTGCGGATCAGGTCGAAATACAGGCGGGTCTGGGCCTGGTGCGAGACGTTGCCAAACACATCGAAATTCACCGCTAGCTGGTAATAGGTGCGTTCCAGCAGTGGGTAGTCGAACAGCCACATCGTCTGCGGAACCTCGCCAATCAGGCCCTTGGTCACCGAGGCGCTGTCGAAATGGCGGAAAATGCTCAACAAGGCGTTGTCATTGCCCGCCCACAATGTCGACCAGCTCGGCGCCGGCAGGTCTGCATAGTTGTCACGGCGCAAGGCTTCGTATTGGTTGCGCTTGTCACGATAGGCCAGCCACAGGCTCAGCACACTGCCCACGTCGTCATTCTGCCCGGGCATGGCCAGCAACGGCGTGGCCTGGCCGCGATAACGCGCATCGGTGATGTACAGATCGTGGTCGGGGTCCTGGAACAGCGTCCAGAAGTTATCGCGGATCACGTCCGTGGCGATCTGCCCACGGCACACCGGCCCGCGAATGAAGGTACGCACGAAGTACTCAGCGTTATCGAGCATGAATTGGTAGCGCGCTTTAGCCGGGATGGCTTCGAATGTCGCGAACGGGTTGGCGCGGCTGCCGGGGCCGTAGCCTGGCAAGGCCGTGACCTGCCAGTCGCCGCCGTAGAACAACGCCTTGATCCGCGCCATCTTCGCCGCGCTGAAGGGGTAAGTGATGTGGGTTTTATGCACGATCACGCCCTGCACTGGCCACAGGCGGTAGTACACCTGGGTGCCTGGGTCGTCGTTGGGGCGACGTGTGGCGATCAGGTCAATCGGCTGGCCACTGGGCGTACGCGAACGCACCCACTGGAAGTAATGCCCCGGCTCGCCGTTCTCGAAATAGATATGCGCCAGGAACAAATGCTCGAACAGCCAGCGCGCCACCAGGCTTTCCCGGGCGCCCGGCTGGTTGAACAGGTTTTCCCACTGTTGCACTTGCAACGCTTCCCTGGCACTCGGCGCCAGGCCCTGCTCGTCAATCGGCGCGCCGGAGGCCAGCCAGCGTTGCAAAGTCTGGTATTGCTGATCGGTCAGGCCGGTGACCGCCAGCGGCATACCTTCCTTGGGGTGAGCGCCGGCATAGGCACTGAACTCGCCGGGCGTTGCGCACATATTTTCGCGGTTGAGCCCCAGCACAATGTTGTCGGGCAGCTTGGCATTGGGCGCCAGCGGCGCGTTGTGCCCCAGCTCCAGCATGCGCGCCATCAGCGCAGCCTGCCTGCCCTGGGCATCCAGCACCGAATAGAAGCCCTTTTGCTGCCACGCCTGCTTCCCGAATGCGTCATAAAACAACCGCGTAGTTGGCGTGGCCTGGCCGCGCTCGCCGTCATACACCGGCATTTTGCTTGCACCGCGTGCGGCGCCCTCGGCGCTCCCCAAGTTGAGCTGGCAGGCGGAGTCGTAGCAGGCGTGGCAGGCCACGCATTTCTCGGTGAAGATCGGTTGGATATCGCGGGTGTAGGAGATCGCCGAAGCGGGACCCTCTGCCTGCGCAGTACTGGCTATCAAGGCCAGGACGGCGCTGACGATCAAACGAAGTGACATGTATCGGGTCCCGATTCAAGGCGTGCGGTCTGTGAAATGGCGGTGATTCTACCGGGCCATGACCGCCAGCAACATGAGCGATATTCATGCACAACCCGGACATGCTCCAAATCGGCACAGGTTTGCTATGATTCACGCCCTCCGTAATGCCTGACCAGAGTAGTCCCATGCCCGATCGTAGCGCTCGCCTGCAAGCCCTTCACCAAGCCCTCAAGGAACGCATCCTGATCCTTGATGGTGGCATGGGCACGATGATCCAGAGCTATAAACTCGAGGAGCAGGACTACCGTGGCAAACGCTTCGCCGATTGGCCAAGCGACGTCAAGGGCAACAACGACCTGCTGGTGCTGACCCGCCCGGACGTGATCGGCGGCATTGAAAAAGCCTACCTGGACGCCGGCGCCGACATCCTTGAAACCAACACCTTCAACGCCACGCGAATCTCCATGGCCGATTACGGCATGGAAGAACTGGCCTATGAACTGAACGTGGAAGGCGCACGCCTGGCGCGCAAGGTGGCCGACGCCAAAACCCACGAGAACCCGGCCAAGCCGCGTTTTGTCGCCGGTGTACTGGGCCCGACCAGCCGCACCTGCTCGCTGTCGCCAGACGTCAACAACCCCGGCTACCGCAACGTGACCTTCGATGAGCTGGTGGAAAACTACACCGAAGCCACCAAGGGCCTGATCGAAGGCGGCGCCGACCTGATCCTGATCGAAACCATCTTCGACACCCTTAACGCCAAGGCCGCGATCTTCGCCGTGCAAGGGGTGTTCGAGGAACTGGGCGTGGAACTGCCGATCATGATCTCCGGCACCATCACCGACGCCTCCGGCCGAACCCTGTCGGGCCAGACCACCGAAGCGTTCTGGAACTCCGTGGCACACGCCAAGCCGATCTCGGTCGGTTTGAACTGCGCCCTTGGCGCCAGTGAACTGCGCCCCTACCTGGAGGAGTTGTCGAACAAGGCCAACACCCACGTTTCGGCGCACCCTAATGCTGGCCTACCCAACGAATTCGGCGAGTACGACGAACTGCCGTCAGAAACCGCCAAGGTCATCGAAGAATTCGCCCAAAGCGGCTTCCTGAACATCGTCGGCGGTTGCTGCGGCACCACGCCGGGGCATATCGAAGCCATCGCCAAGGCCGTGGCCGGTTACGCGCCGCGCCCGATCCCGGACATTCCCAAGGCCTGCCGCCTGTCGGGCCTGGAGCCGTTCACCATCGACCGCAATTCGTTGTTCGTCAACGTCGGCGAACGTACCAACATCACAGGCTCGGCCAAATTCGCCCGCCTGATTCGCGAAGACAACTACACCGAAGCCCTGGAAGTCGCCCTGCAGCAGGTGGAAGCCGGCGCCCAGGTGATCGATATCAACATGGACGAGGGCATGCTGGATTCGAAGAAGGCCATGGTGACCTTCCTCAATCTGATCGCCGGTGAGCCAGACATCTCCCGCGTACCGATCATGATCGACTCTTCCAAGTGGGAAGTGATCGAAGCCGGGCTCAAGTGCATCCAGGGCAAGGGCATCGTCAACTCCATCAGCATGAAGGAAGGCGTAGAGCAGTTCATTCACCACGCCAAGCTGTGCAAGCGCTACGGCGCGGCGGTGGTGGTGATGGCGTTCGACGAAGCCGGCCAGGCCGACACCGAAGCGCGCAAGAAAGAAATCTGCAAACGCTCTTACGACATCCTGGTCAATGATGTCGGTTTCCCGCCGGAAGACATCATCTTCGACCCGAACATCTTCGCGGTCGCCACCGGTATCGAAGAGCACAACAACTATGCCGTCGATTTCATCAACGCCTGTGCCTATATCCGTGATGAGTTGCCCTACGCGCTGACCTCCGGTGGCGTGTCCAACGTGTCTTTCTCGTTCCGGGGCAACAACCCGGTGCGCGAAGCGATCCACTCGGTGTTCCTGCTGCATGCGATCCGTGCGGGCCTGACCATGGGTATCGTCAACGCCGGCCAGTTGGAGATCTACGACCAGATCCCCGCCGAGCTGCGTGACGCCGTCGAAGACGTGGTACTCAACCGTACGCCAGACGGCACCGACGCCCTGCTGGCGATTGCCGACAAGTACAAGGGCGACGGCAGCGTCAAGGAAGCCGAGACCGAGGAATGGCGTGGCTGGGAGGTCAACAAACGTCTGGAACACGCGCTGGTCAAGGGCATCACCACGCACATTGTCGAAGACACCGAAGAATCGCGCCTGTCGTTTGCGCGCCCGATCGAAGTGATCGAAGGTCCGCTGATGTCCGGCATGAACATCGTCGGCGACCTGTTCGGCGCCGGTAAGATGTTCCTGCCCCAAGTGGTGAAATCCGCCCGGGTGATGAAGCAGGCGGTGGCCCACTTGATCCCGTTCATCGAGCTGGAAAAAGGCGACAAGCCTGAAGCCAAGGGCAAGATCCTGATGGCCACGGTCAAGGGCGACGTGCATGACATCGGCAAGAACATTGTCGGCGTGGTGCTGGGTTGCAACGGCTATGACATCGTCGACCTGGGGGTGATGGTACCGGCGGAGAAGATCCTGCAGGTGGCCAAGGAGCAGAAGTGCGACATCATCGGTCTGTCCGGCCTGATCACGCCGTCTCTGGATGAAATGGTGCATGTGGCCCGCGAGATGCAGCGCCAGGATTTCCACCTGCCGCTGATGATCGGGGGCGCCACCACCTCCAAGGCGCACACGGCGGTGAAGATCGAGCCCAAGTACAGCAACGACGCGGTGATCTACGTCACCGACGCCTCCCGCGCCGTGGGCGTGGCCACCCAGTTGCTGTCCAAGGAGTTGAAGGCCGGCTTCGTCGAAAAGACCCGTCTGGAATACATCGACGTACGTGAGCGCACCTCCAACCGTAGTGCACGCACCGAGCGCCTGAGCTACCCGGCGGCCATCGCCAAGAAGCCGCAGTTCGACTGGAGCAGCTACACCCCGGTCAAACCGACCTTTACCGGCGCCAAGGTGCTGGACAATATCGACCTCAACGTCCTCGCCGAATACATCGACTGGACGCCGTTCTTCATCTCCTGGGACCTGGCCGGCAAGTTCCCGCGCATCCTCACCGATGAAGTGGTGGGTGAAGCGGCAACCGCGCTGTATGCCGATGCCCAGGAAATGCTCAAGAAGTTGATCGACGAAAAACTCATCAGCGCCCGTGCGGTGTTCGGTTTCTGGCCGACCAACCAGGTGCAGGACGATGATCTGGAAGTCTACGGTGACGACGGCCAGCCCATCGCCAAACTGCATCACTTGCGCCAGCAAATCATCAAGACCGACGGCAAGCCGAACTTTTCCCTGGCCGACTTCGTCGCGCCCAAGGACAGCGGCGTGACCGACTATATCGGTGGTTTCATCACCACCGCCGGCATCGGTGCCGAAGAAGTGGCCAAGGCTTACCAGGACGCCGGCGATGACTACAACTCGATCATGGTCAAGGCCCTCGCCGACCGTCTCGCCGAAGCCTGCGCCGAATGGCTGCACCAGCAAGTGCGTAAAGAGCACTGGGGTTATGCCAAGGACGAGCAACTGGACAACGAAGCACTGATCAAGGAGCAGTACAGCGGCATACGCCCTGCCCCCGGCTACCCGGCGTGCCCGGACCACACGGAAAAGGCCCAGCTGTTTCAACTACTGGACCCAGAGGCGCGTGAAATGCACGCCGGGCGCAGCGGCGTATTCCTGACCGAGCACTACGCGATGTTCCCGGCGGCGGCGGTCAGTGGCTGGTACTTTGCCCACCCACAGGCGCAGTATTTTGCGGTGGGCAAAGTCGACAAGGATCAGGTGACCAGCTACACCGCACGCAAAGGCCAGGACCTGAGCGTGACAGAGCGCTGGCTGGCGCCGAACCTGGGTTACGACAACTGAAGGCCTGCCCGGCTCGTTACCGCCGTGTCGACGGCCCCGGTTGCGGCGATGCCGGACCGGGCCGTGGCGCTACGGTGACAGTTGCCTGTAATGCCTGCACCTCCTTAACAATTGTCGGGACAGCCCCAGCAAACGCTGGCCCTTGATCAGCCGTCGCATACCGGTACGCCTCGGTATCGTGCAGTGGTTCGAGCAAATGGAAAAACCGCTCATGCCCCGGCTCATCGGCCAGTTGTTGCCATAACTGCCGCCTGGGGACGGCCAGGTCCTGCGGTGGTCGCTGTACTTGTCGCCAATGGCAAAATACACACAGCCTGTCAGCCTGATTTTCATCAGGCTCATTCCCGCACATAACCTGAAGTCGCTGCCGGTTGCTTGTCAACGAAGCGCTGGGTGGGTAGATCAGACATTCGGTCATTCCTGTGATTGGGAATGACAGAACATCACCCTCCAGACGCTGCTCGGTGGTGAATATATACGGTGCAGGGTCGTTAGCACCCCAACTGATAGGCTCGCGGTAATCACCTACCGCACCCGCAATGACCAAATGCGATTTCCTGTGCCGGACCGATTCCCGGTCCGCTGGGCCGGCAGCTCAGAACAACCGGTTTTACACAGGAAACGGATTTCGTCATGCCCGAACCCATTACCCCCGCGTCAACCCTGGCCTTTCGCCAATTACCCGCCCAGGCCGTACATGCGCGTTTCGCCACCCGCCCAGCCTTGTATTCAGTGCTGTTGAACGCCCTGCGCGAGCGTATTCTGGAACGCTACCCGTCGTTGAAGCTGGACTGGCAGACGGTCAAACTGGCAAGCCCTCAGCCATCCGGCGGTTACGCCTATCCTGCATTGATGGAAGTGGCTATCGCCCATGTGCTGAACCCGCGGACGCTTGACCTGCACTCCGTGCGCGAGCGTCCCTACTTCCTCACCCAGACGCCACCCGAAGTGATCAAGCCCGAGGGCCTGCCGGGTCTCGACATGCAAGTCATCGCACAGATCATCGACGAGCTGCCAGCCTCGCTTTATCTGTACATGCAGCATGAACTGGCCGACTACTGGAGCCAGGTTGACGAGCATGGCAACAGTCGCTGGCAGTGGCTCAGCGAGTTCCTCAACGGTCGGATGACCGCCGCGGCGGCGGGTCCTTCAACCCTGACCGACACGCAGCGTGACATGTTGGCGGTGGTCTCCGCCTGGCCGGCACAACGTGAGCGCCTGCCCCGCTCCTCACCGGCCACCTATGTGTATTTCATAGAAACCACGCTCGCCGACGCCGGCGAAACCGTGCGCGTACTCACCCCAGATCTGCTGCTGGTACGTGAAAAACAGCTGCTGCTGTACAGCGTGGCCGGCAAGATCGACGCGTTCGACTCACTGGCGGCGTTCAGCCAGGCCTGGGGCGCGAAGATGCAGGAGCAGTTCCGATGCGACAGCCTGACCTGGCGGCGCAACGAGCCGGTCGCCAATGTGTTTGAGCAACAGGCGGGGCTGATCCTCAATACACACCTGGAAGACCTGGAGACCCTGTCTTTCCAGGGTCAAGACGAAAAAACCATTGAGCAGCACCTGGAGAAAATCACCGATCCGGCACGCTATTTCAACGACGTCCCGATCGCCGCCGCCGAACGGCTCGATGCCGTGAGCCAGCGACTGCCGGCATGGCTCGCACAAGCCAGCAGCGCTGATCGATTTGCCTACCATCGCCATCTGCAGGACATGGCGCAGGTGCTGCAAAAAAACCAGGGCCGCGCGTTCAACGAAGGCATTGAAAACATCCACACGTTCAGCCGGGCCGCGCTACGCAAGCAGATGCAGGCTGATCACGGCGACGTCGACCCCGATGCCGTGCTGTTGGATTTCACTGTGGCCGCCGGTTATCCAGGGGGAGCCGGAATTGTCGAGCATGTGCGCATGTCGCTGACGGACCTGGCTCTGAAGAACCTCGCTGGCAAGCCCTCTGGCACGCTGAAGCTATCCTCCAGCACGACAACACCGTTGCCAGGCTGGTTGAACGAAGATTACCTGTTGGGCAGCAGCGGCCTGATCCAGCGCGTTGATATTGGCACTACCTACCCTGACGCTCTCAAAGAGCTGTTGTTATCCGACACCGCCGATGCCCAGCGCAGGGAGTCGCTGTTTACTCGTGAACTCAAGGTTCATCTGCCGATGCAGGCACTGGAATACAAGATCCGCCAGCAACACGGCATGACCGTCACCGGTTATCGGTACGTCCAGGCGCTGATGGCGCAAATGCCCGCCGACAGAGTGGTTGATGGCCAGGAAATCGTCTTGCGCCCGCTGGCCCTGTGCCGCAAGACCGGGGCTGCGCCGGATCAAGCCAGCAATATTTTCATCATCGAGCCACGCGATATCAGTGCGGGCCCACATTTGCTGTATCGACCGTTGTATGCCGACGCCCTGCATCAATACCCCAGCCGCCAGGCGCTGTTGGAGGCCATTGCCCAGCCAGGCGAGTTGCAAAACAGCGTGCTGGACTGGTTATCGGAGAAAGCCCGCCCCATCTATGCCCACGGCGGTATCAAGGAACCGCACATCATTCGTTTCCTGCCCGGCGATGAATACAGCCTGGCCGAGAAACCCGCCCCGGCGACCCTGGCGGTTGATGAGGGTGCCGGTGAATGGCTGCAATCGCAGGTCAACGGCCAACTGCTTAATCATCTGTTCGGCAGTACAGCGCGGGCGCTGGTCGATTTGGCGGACCGTGAATCAGTCTCCAACACCGAAAGCCGCTGGGCCGTCTTGATGGAAGGTGCGTGGTTGCTGTTCAACACCTTGTTGCTGCCGCTGGTACGCGGCCCAGCCATGTTGGCGGACTGGTTCCTGGTGCTGGTCGCCAGCCTGGAGCAGGATCTGGCGGGGTTGGACAGCACGGACCCGATTACGCGTGAATCGGCATTGATCGATCTGCTGCTCAATACCGCCATGGTGTTGCTGCATGGCGCATCCGCGTCTGGCAGGCCGTTACTGGAAGCTGATACAGAGGCCCGTGGTTTGCGACTGGCAGCCTGGCGCCGTGCCCCGGGCATGCCGGAAGCGGAACAACTGCCAGCGATACGCGAGGGCGTGGTGTCGCTGCCCGGTGAGCCGCCGGCGACGGGTGATACGGTGCTGGACTTCAGCCGGTCCCTGGCCAGCCCTCAAGCCAGTGAACGGCTCAGAGCGATGCTCGATATTCAGGTGCCCTGGCCCTCGTCACTGCCGGCCCCGCAAGCGAGCGGTGCACTCAAGGGCCTCTACCGCATTGACGGCGTCTGGCACGCCAGCCTTGGCGGGCTGCTGTTCCAAGTCAGCGTGACACCGGGGTTCGGCGAGGTCTACCTGGTGCACCCCAAACATCCTCAACATCCAGGCTTCAGGCTGATAAGCGACGGCCAAGGACATTGGCGCCTTGACCGCCACGCGAGGCTCAACGGCGGCATGCCCCGTGACCGATTGAGTACCTGGCAAAAGGAACGTGCCGAACGCCTGCGGACTCTGAATTCAGAGCTCACTGCGCTCAACGCCACGATGTTTTCCTTGATGGGTGCCTCTTTTACCTCTGAAAGAGCCCTGACGATCGCCCGTACCAATCTGGTCGAACAGAGTAAGAACCTGCGCAAGGATTGGTTGCTGCTGGCCAGTTCCAAGAGCATTCCGAAACTGCACGCCGAAGTGGTCAAGCGTCATGAGCAACGCCGCATTGCAACCGCACAGGCCAGGATCCAGTGGGATATTGCCCTGGACAACCAGCGCCGACACGGGCTACCCGTTGTCGAACTGATGAAAAAAATCCAGGCCAAGGCCAACGAGCTGATGAGCCTGGACAGGACTGACCCGGCCCACGAGCGCGCGCGGGACAGGGCCATCAAAACCCTTTACAGCTTCTGGGGCGGGCTTTATGAGTCTCTCTCCCAACGAATGTCAGACACCCTTGAGACCGAGCGCGGCGAAAGTTATGACGAACTGAATGCGCGCACTAAGCAGGAGTTGCCCAATGACATCACCGACGCCTACGACGACTACATCAACCTGCAGAAACGCCAGGTCCAGGCGCTCGAACACATGATCGAGCCCGCAGAAAAAATCGAGACACTGCTCAAGGAAGCTACCCCGGCAACGCGTCAGTTTTTACTGCAAGACAGGCCCACCGATCAAAACATCCATTCCGTGATCATCAAGCAACATGCGCTGCTGGTGTTTATCGACTTGGTATTAAACCGTGCGCATAGCTCAAGGGAGTTGGCGGAGTATCCTTTCGTCAGTGAACTGACCGACCCACGCACGGCAACCAGCCTGTCGGCGCATACGGAAATGATGACGACCAGCGGCTACTCGACCCTGGAACAGATCGATGTACTCAAGAGTGTCCTGGAGCGCTACGAGCAATTGGAAAACGCCGTCAACTCATTGACTGAAATGGGTTCAGGGTTTATTCGCGAAGAATACCGCGAGCCCTTCCTGCAACATCTGGCCCAAGCCCGCACCAGCCTTGAAACCCAACTGGCCCATTCGATTCTGGTCGAGGAGGGTTTTGCCCCTGTCACGCCCCCCGACAGCGCCACGCGACTCAAAGCCTCGAGTCGCAGAGTCATCACCACCCGCGACAGGAGGACCCTGGTAGGAGACTTGCGTGCCGGCCAGCCGGATGCGCCAGGCAATTTCGTCGATATCAAAGACCCGCTGACCGGCAAGACGCTCGCCACCTACCTTGAACACGCCAGTGAGGGGTTCTGGAATGTCGTAGAGCCAGCCCGCGCCGCACCGCCTGCTGAGGTGGCGCTTAAGCGCCCACTGAGGGCAATAGAGGCACAGGCACAAACGGTCAAAGACGAGCGCGCGGGAATTGATCGCAGTATTCATTTTCAACAACGCAAACTCAACGACCCCAGCCGACTGGAAAGCCTGGCCCCCCATGAATGGGATGTCATGCTAACGCAACATGCGCAAAAATTCACAACCCTGGCTGAAGAACTCAAGCGCGACCATGCCACAGACGCCCGTGCCACCGAGCTGATCGACCGTTACCAGGAAGAGGCCGCCGCCGCCACCCGGCAAGCACGCGAGGCATGCAGCCTCGGTTACAAGTTGCAGCGCCCCAGGGCAGCCCATGTGGCCTATTTATGGCGACACGGTTTTGTCGACATCAACCTGGTCCGCAGCCGTGTCCCGTTAAAAGCGGGGGACTACCTGACCGAGTATGCGATACGCGATAAAAGCAAAATCAGGGAAGGCAAACAAGGTGAGGACGCCGTGCTGTGGTACGCCCACTTCCACTACGCGACGGCCGACAAGCCGCCTGCCAGCCCTGACTTCGGGCATCTGAAAACCAAAGCTGAACGGCTGTATACCCGCAAGGACCTGATCGAGCGGGCACGTGCCGACAACCGGGCCGTGGTCAACCTGGAGAAAGCCGAGATCAAGCCGCCGCTGGACCAACAGCTATTCCTGGGTCTGGAGGTGCTCAGCCCAAGATAAGCCGTAACCGATTGTCTATGCTCTGTACGATGACCCCGTTGACGAGGGCTGTATGGACGACCCAATCGATAACAAGCCGCCGACCTTCTGGCAGATGCTGCACAGCGTGATGGCGGCGGCTTTTGGTGTGCAAAGCGGCAAGAACCGCGCCCGCGATTTTACCCACGGCAAGCCTAGCCATTTCGTGATCCTGGGTATTGTGTTCACGGCGGTGTTTGCCTTGACCCTGTTTGGCATCGTCAAGCTGGTGCTGCACCTGGCCGGGGTTTAACGCAGCAACAGTTGCAGGCTGAATGGGTAACGGTAGGATGCGGGCTTGCCCACCGCTGACAATGCGCGAAAATCCACCGATGGCAGGGGGCCCGATAGCCGGCGTGCCTGGGCGGAGTCGATCAACTGGAACAACGCTTGCTGGCGGTTGCGACCGCCACGGGCGCCGATATCGACACCCTTGGCCTCATCATGGATCAACACCATTGCCCAGCCGCCCAGGGTGAAGTGCCCCGCCACCAGCGTACTCAGGCGCCCGTCCAGGCGTGCTGCAAGGATCTGCGGCGAACTGTTGACCGCACTGAACAACACATCCTTGCCCGGTACCCGACCGCTGTCTTGCAGGGCCTGCATGGCGCCCAATGCCATCTCATCATTGGCCGACCACACCAGGGCCGATTGTGGATAGCGCTTGAGCATCTGCGTGGCTTGTTCGTAGGCGCGCTGGCGGTTCCATTCACCGTAGACCAACTGGCGCAGGCGCACTTGCGGATGTTCGGCCAGGGCGCGGCGCAGGCCCTGTTCACGCAACTGCGCCGCCGGTGTGGTCTTGGCACCGGAAAATGCCAGCAGGTCCAGCGTTGCGCCAGAAGCGATCGGCCCGTGTTGGCGCAACAAGTCGGTCAACATCAGGTAGCCGGCCTGCTCGTCGTCCGCGACCATGCTGCCGATCAACCGGGTGTCGTGGTAGGCGTCCAAGAGCTGCGTCTGGTCGGGCGTCAGGGCGTTGTTGACGATCAGTAATTTCACCCCGCTGCCCTGGGCCATGCGCATGATTTGCGGGGCAACGTATTGCTCATTCACCAGCACCAGGTAATCAGGTCGTTCAGTGCCCAGCAATGCCTCTCGCGCATGGGCCAGGGTGACTTGGTTGTCACGCTCGGAATAGCGCACACGCAAATCCAGGCCGAGGTCCTTGGCGCCGGCCTGCATGAATTGCGCATAACTGACCCAGAAGGTTTCCGAAGACCGGCCAGGGTTGAGAAACACCACCGACGCAGCCTGGGCGATTGCCCCGTACGCCGACCCCAGCAACCACACACACGCCATCAGAACCTTCAACATGGTTGTCTGAACCTTGAACATAGAGCGCCATGATAGTGGCAATTAGATATTCAATCGAGGTTCAATCAACCCGCTGCTTTACTGGTGGCTAACCCAGAACACGGCGGTTCCCACCACCAGGATGATCAAAAATAAAATGGCCCAGGCATCCACGGTACTGTCGGGTTTACGGGCTTTGGTGGAATTGCTCATCGCATCGCCTCTTGTCGGTTTTATAGGTGACTGCACTAAGACTCGATCACAGTAAAGACCAGAGTTTTCCCTATGACAAATGTGGGTATGGCGATAACGGTTCTCATTAGTCAGTTTGGTTATTTACATATACCCAAACATCACTTTTGCGCATATACGCAAACTGGTATCGTGCGCCGGCTCCGTTGGGAGTGCGCGGCCGTGCGCGCAGATTTGCCGAGAACAGGACCTATATGTACGTATACGACGAATACGATCAGCGCATCATCGAGGACCGCGTCAAGCAGTTCCGTGATCAGACCCGACGCTACTTAGCAGGTGAACTGAGCGAAGAAGAGTTCCGCCCTCTGCGCCTGCAAAATGGCCTTTATGTGCAGCGCTTTGCGCCGATGCTGAGGGTGGCCGTGCCCTATGGCCAACTGACGTCGCGCCAGACGCGAATGATGGCCAAGATCGCCCGCGACTTCGACAAAGGCTATGCCCACATCAGCACCCGCCAGAATGTGCAGTTCAACTGGCCGGCCCTGGAAGATGTGCCGGACATCCTGGCTGAACTGGCTACCGTGCAGATGCACGCCATTCAGACCAGCGGTAACTGCCTGCGCAACGTGACCACCGACCAATTTGCCGGCGTCGCTGCCGACGAGTTGATCGACCCGCGGCCGTGGTGTGAAATCGTGCGTCAGTGGACCACCTTCCACCCCGAATTCGCCTACCTGCCGCGCAAGTTCAAGATCGCCATCAATGGCTCGACCTCGGACCGTGCCGCCATCGAAGTGCACGACATCGGCCTGGAGCCGGTGTACAACGCCGCCGGCGAGCTGGGTTTTCGCGTATTGGTCGGCGGTGGCCTGGGCCGTACCCCTGTGGTCGGCGCCTTTATCAACGAGTTCCTGCCGTGGCAGGACCTGCTGAGCTACCTCGACGCCATCCTGCGGGTCTACAACCGCTATGGCCGTCGCGACAACAAGTACAAGGCCCGGATCAAGATCCTGGTCAAGGCGCTGACCCCTGAGGTGTTTGCCCAGAAAGTCGACGCCGAAATGGAACACCTGCGCGGCGGCCAGACCACCCTGACCGAAGCCGAAGTGCACCGCGTCGCCAAACACTTCGTCGACCCTGAGTACCAGGCCCTGAGCAATCAGGACGCCGAGCTGGCCGCACTCGACCAGCAACACCCAGGTTTCGCCCGCTGGCGCACGCGCAATACCCTGGCGCACAAGAAGCCCGGCTACGTGGCAGTGACCCTGTCGCTCAAGCCCACCGGTGTTGCCCCTGGCGATATCACCGACAAGCAGCTGGATGCCGTCGCCGACCTGGCCGAGCGCTACAGCTTTGGCCAACTGCGCACCTCCCACGAGCAGAACATCATTCTTGCGGACGTTGAACAAAGCCAATTGTTCACCCTGTGGGGCGAACTGCGCGAAGGCGGCTTTGCTACGCCGAACATAGGCCTGCTGACCGATATCATCTGCTGCCCGGGCGGCGACTTCTGCTCCCTGGCCAACGCCAAGTCGATCCCGATTGCCGAGTCGATCCAGCGCCGTTTCGACGACCTGGACTACCTGTTCGATATCGGCGAGCTGGACCTGAACATTTCCGGTTGCATGAACGCCTGTGGTCACCACCACGTCGGCCACATCGGCATCCTGGGCGTGGACAAGAAAGGCGAAGAATTCTACCAAGTGTCCCTGGGTGGCAGCGCCAGCCGCGATGCGAGCCTGGGCAAGATCCTCGGCCCATCCTTCGCCCAGGAAGCCATGCCAGAGGTGATCGGCAAGCTGATCGACGTGTATATCGAACAGCGTACCGAAGATGAGCGCTTCATCGACACCTACCAGCGCATCGGCATCGACCTGTTCAAGGAGCGTGTCTATGCAGCGAATCATTAAGAACAACGCAGTCGTCGACGAAACCTGGCACCTGCTGCCCAAGGACGCGAGCTTCGACGGCATCTCCAACTGCGACGACCTGATCGTGCCGCTGGCACTGTGGCGCGAGCACGGCCATGCCCTCAAGGCCCGCGATGGCGGCCTGGGTGTGTGGCTGGACGCCGATGAAGAAGCCGAAGAAATCGGTGATGACGTGCAACATTTTCAGGTCATCGCCCTTAACTTCCCGGCCTTCACCGACGGGCGCAACTACTCCAATGCCCGCCTGCTGCGTGACCGTTATGGCTACAAGGGTGAACTGCGGGCCATTGGCGACGTGCTGCGTGACCAACTGTTCTACCTGCACCGCTGCGGGTTCGATGCCTTCGCCTTGCGCGCGGACAAAGACCCGTACGAAGCGCTGGAAAGCCTCAAGGATTTCTCGGTGACCTATCAAGCGGCCACCGATCAACCTTTGCCGCTGTTCCGCCGCCGCTGACACTCTGTAGGAGCGAGGGGAACGCCTCGCTCCTGCCGTTCCATCGCCCGTCAATCCTGTGTGATCGACTCCCGCTTGACATTAAAGTTAACTTTAAGCTTAGCCTGAGACCTCCCCTGCTCAGGAGTTAACCCATGTCACCGTTCGAATCGCTGCAACTGCCTAACGGCCAAGTCATCGCCAACCGCATCGCCAAGGCCGCGATGGAAGAGAACATGGCGGACCTGCATCAGGCACCGTCCAAAGCCTTGAAGCAGCTGTACAAGACCTGGGCCGACGGCGAACCCGGCCTGCTGCTGACCGGTAACGTGATGGTCGACCGCCGCGCCATGACCGGCCCTGGCGGTGTCGCGCTAGAAAACGAGCAACACCTGGCCAGTTTTCGTGAATGGGCCGACGTAGCCCGGGCCAAAGGTGTGCACTTCTGGGTACAGCTCAGCCATCCGGGCCGCCAGACCATGGCCAACCTCGGTCAACAAGCGTTGGCCCCCTCGGCTATTGCGCTGGATGTGGGCAGTTTTTCCAAGATGTTCGCCAAACCCAAGGCCATGACCGAAGACGACATCCAGGACGTCATCAAGCGCTTCGCCACCAGCGCCCGCCTGGCCGAGCAAGCCGGGTTCACCGGGGTGCAGATCCACGGCGCCCATGGTTATTTGTTGAGCCAATTTCTCTCGCCCTTGAGCAACCATCGCACCGACCGCTGGGGCGGCCCCTTGGAAAACCGCGCACGCCTGTTGCTGGAGGTCGTCCGTGCCGTACGTGCCAGCGTCAGCCCTTCATTTTGTGTGTCGGTAAAGCTCAATTCCGCAGACTTCCAGCGCGGCGGCTTCGATGAGACCGATGCGCGCGCAGTAGTGGAGATGCTCAATACACTGCCGATCGATTTGCTTGAGTTGTCCGGCGGCAGCTATGAAGCGCCGGCCATGCAAGGTGAGGCGCGGGACGGCCGCACCTTGGCCCGTGAAGCCTACTTTTTGGATTTCGCCACACAAATGGCGAGCATCGCCACCATGCCACTGATGGTGACCGGCGGTATTCGCCGCTTGCCGGTGGTTCAGCAAGTATTGGACAGCGGCATCGCCATGGCCGGCATCGCCACCGCCCTGACCCTGGAGCCGCAACTGATCAAACAGTGGCGTGAAGGTCGCGACCTCAACCCACAACTGCGGCCCATGGAATGGAAGCGCAAACCCCTGGCCGCCCTCGCCACCCTCGCCGTGGTGCGCGACCAGATGCGCCGTCTGAGCCGCGGCCGCCTGCCCAACCCCAACGTTGCGCCCTGGCTGGCATTGGCCTGTGACCAGTGGTTTATCGCGCGGCGTACGCGGCAATACCGCGCAAGCATGACGCAATCTTCACATTAAAGGCGGAGCATTCGCCGTGATTGAACTGTCCCCTACTGATCAGCAGTTTTTCAACCTCACTGACGATTGGAGTTCCTCATGGCGAAAATCAACCTGGCCCAGCAGTTGGCGTCCACCCTGGAACAAGCGGGTATCAAGCGTATCTGGGGGCTCACCGGCGACAGCCTCAATGGCCTGACCGACGCCCTGCGCAGCATGGACAGCATCGAGTGGATGCATGTGCGCCACGAGGAGGTCGCCGCCTTCGCTGCCGGTGCCGAAGCGGCGGCCACCGGCGAGTTGACGGTGTGCGCCGGCAGTTGCGGGCCGGGCAACCTGCATTTGATCAATGGTTTGTTCGATTGCCATCGCAACCATGTGCCGGTGCTAGCGATTGCCGCGCAGATTCCGTCATCGGAGGTTGGCCTGAATTACTTTCAGGAAACCCATCCCCAGGAACTGTTCAAGGAGTGCAGCCATTTTATCGAGCTGGTGAGCAACCCCGAGCAGATGCCTCAGGTGCTGCACCGTGCCATGCGTTCGGCGATCCTCAACCGAGGCGTGGCGGTGGTGGTGATTCCGGGAGATGTATCGCTGCTGGAGGTGGAAGATAAGCTCAAGCCGTGGCCGGCCTTGCACGCACCGCGCACCCTGCCGGTTGAGCAGGACTTGCAGCGCCTCACCGACATGCTCCAGAGCAGCGAGAAAGTCACTCTGCTGTGTGGCAGCGGCTGTGCCGGTGCCCACGATCAAGTGGTGGCGCTGGCCGACGCCCTCGGCGCGCCGGTGGTGCACGCACTGAGGGGCAAGGAGCATGTGGAGTGGGATAACCCGTTCGACGTCGGCATGACCGGCCTGATCGGTTTCAGCTCCGGCTACCACGCCATGCTCGATTGCGACACCTTGGTCATGCTCGGCACCGACTTCCCTTATCGCCAGTTCTACCCGACCGACGCCAGGATCATCCAGGTGGACCGCAACCCCCAAGCCCTGGGGCGTCGTGCGACCCTGGATCTGGGCATCGCCGCCGACGTCAGTGAAACCATCGCCGCGCTGTTGCCGCGCCTGACCCGCAAGACCGATCGCAGCTTCCTCGAGACCTCCCTGAAGCACTACGAAAAAGCCCGCCAAGGCCTGGATGACCTGGCGCAACCGTCCAAGGCCGGCCGGCCGATCCATCCCCAGTATGTGGCGCGCTTGCTCAGCGAGCTGGCCGATGATGATGCGATCTTTACCGCCGATGTCGGCTCACCCACCGTGTGGGCGGCGCGTTATCTGAAGATGAACGGCAAGCGCCGGCTGATCGGCTCGTTCAACCATGGCTCGATGGCCAACGCCATGCCTCAGGCTATCGGCGCCCAGGCGGCATTCCCTGGACGGCAGGTGATCTCGATGTCTGGGGACGGTGGTTTCACCATGTTGATGGGGGATTTCATTTCCCTGGCGCAACTGCAATTGCCGGTCAAACTTGTGGTGTTCAACAATTCGTCCCTAGGCTTTGTCGCCATGGAGATGAAGGCTGCAGGTTACCTGGACACCGGCACCGAGCTGAAAAACCCGGACTTTGCGGCCATGTCCAATGCCATGGGCATTTTGGGCATACGTGTGGAGCAATCCGAAGACTTGGAGCCGGCACTGCGCCGTGCCCTGGCCCACGATGGCCCGGTGTTGGTGGATGTGGTGACCGCGACTCAGGAACTGGTGATGCCGCCGAGCATCAAGCTGGAACAGGCCAAGGGTTTCAGCCTGTACATGCTCAAGGCGGTGATGAGCGGGCGTGGCGATGAGGTTATCGAACTGGCACGCACCAACTGGTTGCGATAACCCCATTGTGGGAGCGGGCTTGCTCGCTCCCACATTTGAGCGCATTGCCAAATCAATCCTTCTGTTTTTCTACCCACTTACCGTAGGCATCGATGAATGCCTGCAGGAACGGCTTGGTCTTTTCCGACACCTTCCCCGCCTCATCGAACACATTGCCCGCCCCGCCCAGGTAGGCTTCCGGCTGTTGCATGCACCACACATCCAGGAACACCAGGGACTGGCGCAAATGGTGGTTGGCGCCAAAACCGCCAATGGCACCCGGCGACACGCTGATGATCGCCCCGGGCTTGCCACTCCAGGCGCTCTGCCCGTATGGGCGCGAGCCCACGTCAATGGCATTTTTCAAGGCCGCCGGCACGGAGCGGTTGTATTCGGGGGTGACGAACAGCACCGCGTCGGATGAACTCACTTGTTTGCGAAAAGTACTGTAGGCTGCGGGCGGTGTTGCACCGTCGATGTCCTCGTTGTAGAGCGGCAAGTCGCCGATTTCAACAATGTTCAACTTGAGATTGGCGGGGGCCAGTTCGGCCAGGGCCAGGGCGACCTTGCGGTTGATCGACTCTTTTCTCAAGCTGCCCACCAGGACGGCAATCGTGTAGACCTTGCTCATTGAGGTTTCCCGACTTCTGAATAAAGGAGCTTGTAGTTATAGAGGCTTCGCGACGCGTTCACCAGAGGGTTGTGCGGATTCCCTCGACGTTTTCCTTGCAAGCACTTGCGTAGGAAGCGTCTGAAAATATCAGCGAATAGTATTTTTTTCTTATAGGTAAACTACCCCGCTCCCTGACGGTCTACAGAACCGCAAATCGAGTGTTTATCTCCAGAGGTTCTAAACAGATGGCTGCAGTACTTGTTGGACAGTTTCATGCCAGAGACGCGGAAGGCCGCGTGTATTCGGTGCATGAGTTTCAGGAATCCAACCCGGCGCAAGGCGACCTGGCCGGATCGACGCCCACCACGACCTACAAGCTGGCCATTGGCGACCGTGTAGAAAAGCTGGAAGGTGATGAATTCAAACTGATCCAGTCGGGCACCATTCTCGTGCGCGAGTCCGAAACCACTCTGGCATCGTAAGCGCTTGCCTTGTTCACCTGCTCAGTCCTGGGGGCTGGGCTGGGGAAGCTCATGGGCGGCGGATCTGCGTCATCTCTATGCCCTGTTCGTCTTGCTTGAGCGTCACCAGCACCTGGCCGTGCTCCCCTTGCACGGTAAACATCGAGCGCTTGTAACCTGCTGCGTTGTACGCGGGGTAAGCCTCCACCTCCCTGATCAGGCTGATCCCCACGACTGCGCCCACCTGCTCGCCCACCTGTTGCTGGGAGCGAATAAAGGCTTCCAGTGCGAGATTGTCCGGCGTCGGTTCATCCTGATGATTGAAGAAGTAAGCCGCCAGGCCTCCCACGGTCACCAGGACCACGAGTTGCTTGGCCGTTACCCCGAAGAAAGTCGAGGGTAGAGGCATATGAGACCAGACCTGTTTTTTATTTTAAGTACCGGCAAACCGGCAGGGGTCGTTGCTGATCAGACCCGCCATTCTAATGGGGTCCTGGCTGAGCGCCATAGGCCGGGACGACCCCGGCAGTCTTTTTTGCGCACGAAGGCCTGCGCCATTGAATCCCCTGCGCACTGCACATAGACTCCGGCCATGCGTTTACGTCATATCGAAGTGATTCAGGCCATCTTGCAGACCGGCCACCTCGGCACCGCCGCCGAGTGGTTGCAACTCCCCGTGGGCGATGTAGACGCCACCCTCAAGGATGCCGAGCAGCAACTGGGCTTCATGCTGTTCGCCAGCGTGCGCGGGCGCTTGCAGGCCACGCGGGAAACCCTGGAGTTGCAGGCACAAATCACAACTCTGTATGAAGCCCTGGAGCCGTTGCAACGCCTTGCCAGCCGCTTGAAACACCATCATGCTCCGCCCCTACGCGCCCTCTGCACACCGCCGTTGGCCAACCAACTGTTGCCGCAGAGCATTGCCGCGCTGCGTCGACGCTTCCAGGACATGCCGTGCAACCTGTCGAGCCGGCCAGTTGGCCAGATCATCAACAGCCTGCTGTTGCATGAAGCCGATGTGGGCCTGAGCCTGCATGACCCAGAACACCCCCATATCCAGAGCACGGTGCTGGCCCAAGGCAAATTGCAGTTGCTGGCCCCCCATGGCTGGCTCAAGCCCAAGCAAAAGTACATTGCGCTGCAGGAGTTGGCCGGCCAATCGTTGATCGGCCTTGAAGGCCATGATCCGCTCAGCCGTTTGCTGGACGCCAAGCTGCATGCCCTGCGGCCAGTGCCCGTGGTGCAGACGCGCGTACAAACCTACCCGATGATGCGCGGCCTGGTGGAAGCCGGGGAAGGCCTGGCGATTGTCGACCCGTTCACCGCCTTGGGTGCACGCGAGTCCGGGCTTGATGCGTGCCCGGTGTCACCACCGATAGTGGTCAGCCTGTATGCGCTGACCTTGAAAGACGCTGCGGCCTCCCCTGCATTGAATGCGCTGCTGGAGATCGTCATCCAGAAAGCCGAAAGCCTGCTTGGTAACGACACCAAGCCCCTGTAGGAGGTCAGACCGCCTCCACTTGCGCCTTGAACAACCGATACCAGAAAATCGCGACCTCGCGGGTTTGCGGGTCAATCCCGCGATAACGCAGTTGATCGATGCCGCCCATTACATAGCCACAACGCTCATACAGGCGACAGGCGCCGAGGTTGTTGTTCTGGGTCTCAAGCATCATGCCCGGCAGGTTCTTCTTGCGAGCCCAGAACTGCGCCACGTCCAACAACGACTTGGCCACGCCATGTCGACGCGCCGGTAACGCCACAGCCAACTCGTCAACATGGGCGAAACCGTTCCAGTTGGTGCTGACCACGATATGCCCCACTGCGCGGTCATCCAGGTACGCCATGAAGATCGAGCTGTCGGCGGCATCACGAAAACTGGCGAATTCTTCCGGGTCGATGCCATAGCACTTGCGGTACGGCAGCACTTTTTCCACCGGCCATTGGTCGACGCGCTGGCCCATTTGCGGCACCCCATAGGCGCTGACTTCAAAGCTGAAATCGTTGCCCCACACATAGGCGTCAAAACCTTCGTCGGCGACTCGCACACTGAGCCCTGGATACTTCGGGTTCATCACAGCTTGCATAAACTTCCTTAACCCTTGATGCAATCGACGGTGTAACGACGGCCACTGCCGTCATCTTCGTGTTGCAGCCCATGCACATCCGCGACAAAACCGGGGAAACTGCTATCGAACGTGCGGGCAAATGCCAGGTAATCGATGATTGAACGGGTTGACTCGGTGAAGCGTTCGCCGGGCATGATCAGAGGTATGCCCGGCGGGTAAGGCACCAGCATCACGGCGGCGATGCGTCCGGCCAAGGCATCGATGCAGACCGCCTCCACCTCGCCCCTGACCAGTTGGTCGTAGGCATCGGCGGGTTTCATCGCGATTTGCGGCAATACCGTATACATACGTTTGAGGTGCCTGGCCGTGGCATTACTACGGTAACAGCTGTGCAACTGGTCGCAAAGGTCGCGCAGCCCCAGGCCTTGATAACGCGCCGGGCCTTGGGCATACACCGACGGCAAGCAACTGGCCAGGCTGACATTGGCATCGTAGCTACGCTTGAACTCCAGCAACTCAGTGAGCAAGGTGCTCCATTTGCCTTTGGTAATGCCCATGGAAAACAGCACGAGGAACGAATACAGCCCAGTCTTCTCCACTACCAGACCGCGCTCCCAGAGGAACTTGCTGACCACTGCAGCGGGAATCCCACACTCGCTCAAGGCCCCACCGGCGTTGAGGCCAGGCATCACCAGCGTGACTTTGATCGGGTCCAGCAATACGTAGTCTTCGACCACGTCGCCAAAGCCATGCCATTCATCCCCAGGGTGCAACAACCAATCCGCCGTGGCGACCCGGTCGATGCCCGCGACCGAGGGTGGCTGCCAGATAGAGAACCACCAGTCTTGGGCCGCTATATGCTGGCGCAAGTTGGCCAGGGCACGGCGAAAACTCAAGGCCTCGTCGAACATTTCCTGAAGCAGCGAGCGTCCGGCCGGGCCCTCCATCATTGCCGAGGCCACATCCAGCGACGCGATGATGCTGTATTGCGGCGAGGTGGAGATATGCATCATGAAGGCTTCATTGAAGCGGTCACGGTCCAGTTGCCTTGCGCCGCCGTCCTGCACGTGGATCATCGACGCCTGGCTGAATGCCGCCAGCAACTTATGCGTACTGTGGGTGGTGAACACCAAGGGGCTGTCCGGCGTGCGCGAGGTGCCCATGCCATAGCGCCCGGCGAAGAACTCGTGAAAGGCAGCATAGGCATACCAGGCCTCATCAAAGTGCAGCACCTCGACACTGTTGCCCAGTTGCTGCTTGATCAGTTCGGCGTTGTAACACAGGCCGTCATAGGTGGAGTTGGTCACCACCGCCAATTTCACTTTCGGTGGTCGCCCACGGGTCAAGGGGCTGGCGTCGATCTTGGCGCGGATCGACTCAGGGCTGAATTCGCTCAGGGGGATAGGGCCGATGATCCCCAGCTCGTTGCGCTCCGGGCACAGGTACAGCGGGATCGCGCCGGTCATGATGATCGAATGCAACACCGACTTGTGGCAATTGCGGTCCACTAGCACCAGGTCATCGCGCCCCACCATGGAATGCCAGACGATCTTGTTGGCGGTGGACGTGCCGTTGATCACGAAGAACGTATGGTCGGCGCCAAAGTTGCGCGCGGCGCGTGCCTCGGCTTCGGCCAAAGGCCCGGTGTGATCGAGCAGCGAGCCCAGTTCGGGCACCGACACCGACAAGTCAGAGCGCAGGGTGTTTTCCCCAAAGAACTGATGAAACGCCTGCCCCACCGGGCTTTTGCGATAGGCCACGCCACCGCCATGACCGGGGGTGTGCCAGGAATAATTGGAGTCGGCGGTGTGTTGCACCAGCGCCTTGAAGAACGGCGGCAACAGGCCATCCAGGTACGTGCGTGCGGCGCGGGCGACTTGGCGCGCCAGAAACGGCACGGTGTCTTCGAACAGATAAAGGATGCCGCGCAGTTGGTTGAGCTCGCTCATGGCATCGGCGGGCGCGTTTTCCAGCGTGACTTGCTCGCCCAGCGCAAAGATCGGCAGGTTGGGTGCGCGCAGGCGCGCCAAGCGAATCAACTCCACCATGTTCTGCAACAGATGGGTGTTTTCCCCGGCGCCTTCGGCGGCAATCAGCATGCAGGCCAGACCGTGATGGGTAGCGGCCACTAGCCGCCCCTCGGCGTAGTCCACCGCAGAAAAAATACTGAAGCCCTCCTGTTCCAACTCCCTGGCGATGCCTCGAACCCGGTCACCGGCAACGGTGTCGGCCTTGATGTCACGGTGCACGATCAGAACGGGGAACTTCAGGTCTTTGTACATGAGCACTCTTACTCCGGAGGCTTTGCACAAAGGGTAGAAGCTGGAAGCAGATGTGGCGAATGAAGATTTCACAGGTGGTCGAGAGGTATCTACATAAGTCGCGAGGGAGCTTGCTCCCGTGACGGCCCGCCTGCCGGGCCATACCTGCCTCACACCCCGCGATCAAACTGTGGGAGCTGGCTTGCCTGCGAATGCGGCCTGCCAGCCGACACTTATCTACCTGAGGCTCCGCAATCCAAATGTGGGTGGGCTGGGCCGGCATTCCGGCTTTTCCAAAGTGACCCGCTGTCAGAGCGCAACGCTAAGTGGCCATTACCGCAGGAATGGAGATGTACCCAATCCAACCGTGTTGACTGTCAGGCCGCATTCGCGAGCAAGCCCGCTCCCACAATTTGATCGCGGGGCGTCAGGTCGATAGGCGTTGGCTGGCAGGCCGCTATCGCAGGCAAGCCAGCTCCCACAGTTTGATCGCGCAGCGTCAGGTAGATAGGTATTGGCTGGCAGGCCGCCACGGGAGCAAGCTCCCTCGCCACAGATGCAACTGTGTAAGTACCCATGGCTGCAAGCCTGCTCCTACATGAGCGGTTATTGCTGAGTGAGTTGAGTCCACAACGCCGGCGCACCGGCTGCCTTGGCGATCGCTTCCAAGCGTGCCGCATGCTCGGCCAGGTCCTGCTCGCTGGCACGGATGATCGGCGTCGGTTTGCGATCAGCTGGCAAGCGGCGGATTTCCGAAGGGCGGTTGCCCGAGCCTTCCGCCGAACCGCTGCCATCGGACGCATTACCGGCCAGGGACAGGCTGGTCTGCCCGCCGGTCATGGTCAGATAAACGTCGGCCAGGATCTCGGAGTCGAGCAAGGCGCCGTGGAGTTCACGGCCGGAGTTGTCGACGCCATAGCGCTTGCACAAGGCATCGAGGCTGTTGCGTTGGCCCGGGTGACGCTCGCGGGCCATCATCAAGGTATCGAGGATCGTACAGTGCTGGGAGATGTCCGCACGGTCGGTCTGCCCCATCAGGGCAAATTCGTTATTGATGAAGCCGATGTCGAACGCCGCGTTATGGATGATCAACTGGGCGCCATTAATGAATTCGAAGAACTCATCGGCCACTTCGGCGAAGCGCGGCTTGCCCTTGAGGAATTCGTCGGTGATGCCGTGGACGCCAATCGCGCCCTCATCACTGTCGCGGTCCGGTTGCAGGTAGACGTGGAAGTGGCGGCCGGTCAGGCGGCGCCCCATCAGTTCGACACAGCCGATTTCGATGATCCGGTGACCATCGGTCACCGGCATGCCGGTGGTTTCGGTATCGAGTACAACAGATCGGATGGCCATCAGGGTTCAGCTCTCAACGGTTCGGTACAGTTCAAGGGGCGGGATATTAGCACGCTCTGTAAACGAAGCGCCCATGGCACCCAACCACCGGTGGACACCCAACAGTTATTTACAAGATTTCGCAAACTTGCTGCGGATTGCTACGCCCCTCATCGCTAACCTGCGCGCCTCCTCCAGATACGGAATTCCCTGACTCATGTTCAACCTGAAATGGCTGTTCATCCCCTGCCTGCTCAGCGCTGCCGGTGCGCAAGCCACCAGTTTCGTGATGACCACTGACGCCTTGGTGAGCCTGTCGATGAGTGCCACGGGCGGCACCAGCAGCAGCTTCAAGGACGACAAGATTGTGCTGGCAGCCAAGGCCGATGCCGCCTCGTTTGTCGCAAGCGAAGGTGCAATACGCGGTGCCCAACTAGAGTCAGCCTTGCGGCATATTCGCCAGACGAGAGTGGACCTGCGATACACGGACGAACAACTCGCCCGTGCGATCCTGGTTCTGTAAGCGACAACAATCACGGGATCTTTGTGATCAGGCCAACGTCTGCCTGCCTGAAGCTCAATGCCGTGCTGGTAGATTCGCCACACGCGATGGCGGCGGTGAAGCAGCGGCTCGAGCGGCCGCTGCGGTGTCGCTGACTCAGCTCTGCTTGTAGCCGCGCACTTCATCCACGCCACGGTTGGCCAACTGGTCGGCGCGCTCGTTGCCAGGGTGCCCAATGTGCCCGCGTACCCATTTCCAGGTGATGTCGTGACGGTTGCACTGTTCATCGAGCAATTGCCACAGGTCGGCGTTCTTGACCGGCTCCTTGGCCGCTGTCTTCCAGCCACGTTTTTTCCAGTTGACCATCCACTCGTTGATGCCCTTCATCACGTACTGCGAGTCGGTCACCAGGAGTACGTTGCAGCGCCGCTTGAGTTCTTCGAGGCCGCGAATCGCGCCCATCAGTTCCATGCGGTTATTGGTGGTATTGGCTTCGCCGCCCCACAATTCCTTCTCCACGCCCTTGCACACTAGCAAGGCGCCCCAGCCGCCCGGGCCGGGGTTGCCCTTGCAGGCGCCATCGGTGAAGAGTTCTACGCTATCGGTCATCGGTTATTCGGCCTGAAATCAAAAAGAGGTTTTACGGTTCGCGTTGTTCGCGGTTGACCTTGGCCAACGGCATCGGCACGAGCTTGCCGATCGGCTCGCGGCGCACTTGTTGCACCGGTCGCAGCCCGACCACGATCTTGCGTGCAACCAGCAAATAGAAGCCACCACCCGACAGCTGCCAGGCCCCTGCGCGGCGTTCCCAACCGGCCAGGCGGCCCTGCCACTTGGCCGTCGCAAGCGGCGGACGATAGCACCCGAAGCGGCGTTTCTCCAGCGCGAAGCCCAGCAGGTTGAGCCAGTCGCCCACCCGTGATGGCGCGATGCAACGCGCCTGACGCAGTCCGTCATGGGCGAACACACGGCGCAGGCCCCAACTGCTCCAGGGGTTGATGCCGACAATCAGTAAATGGCCACCAGGGCGCACGCTGCTCGCCGCTTCGCGCAACAAACCGTGGGGCGACAGGCAGAAATCCAGGCCATGCTGCAACACCACCACATCGGCGGCGTGTTCGCTCAAGGGCCAGGCCTGTTCCTCGCAGACGATTTCCACACCTGGCAATGGCGCGCCCAGGCGTACATTGCGTTGCACCTGCGGTGCCGAGGGCGGCGTGTCGGCCGACGGCCCGTAATGCACCAGGTAGCCCCCAAAGAACCGGCCCAGCTCGTCTTCGAGCATGCGCCGCTCTTCTTCCAGCAAAAACTGCCCAATCGGCCCGGACAACCATTCGCGGGCGGCGCTGATCAGGGCCAGCCACTCAGGATCGGCCTGGGCGAACGCTTTATCAGTCATTGCATTCTCCAACTCGCCTAGACGTTCTAAGATGCACCAATGTGTTCAGCTTGGCGAATCGAAGAATGATACAGATCAGTGCCCTACCCGCCTTCACCGACAACTACATCTGGTTGTTACAAGACCCCACGACCCTGCGCTGCGCCGTGGTCGACCCCGGCGATGCCGCGCCAGTACTGGCCTGGCTCAAGCAGAATGCCGAGTGGCGCCTCAGCGACATTCTGGTCACCCATCATCACCATGATCATGTGGGCGGTGTGGAGCAACTGAAAACTGTCACCGGCGCCACGGTCTACGGCCCGGCCAACGAAAAGATCCCGGCGCGGGATGTGGCCTTGCAGGATAACGACCGTATCAGCGTGCTGGGCTGGGACTTCGACGTGTACGCCGTGCCTGGCCACACCCTCGGCCACATCGCCTTTTACCACCAGGGCGTATTGCTGTGTGGCGATACCTTGTTCGCCGCGGGTTGCGGTCGCCTCTTCGAAGGCACACCCGAACAGATGTACAGTTCCCTGGAACGCCTGGCCGCCCTGCCCGCCGATACGCAGGTGTACTGCACTCACGAATACACGCAAAGTAACTTGAAATTTGCCCAAGCCGTGGAACCGCACAACGCCGACATCGCCGAACGGGTGGAAAATGTCGCCCAACTTCGCGCCCGTGGCCAGATGACGCTGCCATCCAACCTGGCCCTGGAAAAACGTACTAACCCTTTTCTGCGCACCGCTGAAACATCCGTTAAACAAAAAGCGGACGAACGGAACGGCCGCGACAACCGCTCTGGGGCCGAGGTGTTTGCTAGCTTGAGGGCTTGGAAAGATAAGTTCTAACCAGATGCAATCTGATACGTAATTTCTGAATGGTTGACCGGAACCAAAGCGCTTTCTAGAATCGCCCGACATTTTTGCCCGGAACTTACTTCCAGCCAATGTCGTCATCTATTCGTAAATCCATTTCTTCAGACGCATTGACCCGCCTGGCTCAAGCCGTGGCGGTGGCCGTTTCCGCGACTCTGGCGGGCTGCCAATCGACCAATTACGCTGCACAATCCACCGTGCAACCCAAACCGAATCTTGCTGCCAAGATCAAGCAAAAACCTATTTGGCTATCAGAGAAGCCCAGCCCCGAAATACCCCAGGACGTCTGGGAACGCATGCGTCGGGGCTTTCAATTGCAGGACGGTGTCGGCGTCAACCCGCGCATCGAGCAACAGCGCCTGTGGTTCGCCAGTAACCCCTCGTTTCTGGAGAATGCCGGCGAACGCGGCAGCCTCTACATTCATTACATCGTCGAACGCCTTGAAGAACGCAACATGCCTCTGGAACTGGCGCTGCTGCCAGTGATTGAAAGTGCCTACAACCCAATGGCCTATTCGCGCAGCGATGCGGTCGGCTTGTGGCAGTTCATTCCCTCCACCGGGCGCTACTTCAATCTGCGCCAGACCCGCGCCTACGATGGCCGCCGCGACATCACCGCCTCCACCACCGCCGCCCTGGACTATCTGACGCGTCTGCATGACATGTTCAACGGCGACTGGCTGCTGGCCCTGGCGGCCTATAACGCCGGCGAAGGCACGGTCAGCCGGGCAATCGAGCGCAACGAAAAGCTCGGCCTGCCCACTGACTACTGGAACCTGCCCCTGCCTCAGGAAACCAAGGACTATGTGCCCAAATTCCTGGCCTTGTCCCAGGTGGTACTGGCGCCCAAGGCCTATGGCGTCAACCTGAACCCGATTGCCAACACACCGTACTTCGAAGTAGTTGAAGTCAAGCAAAGCATGGACCTGTCACGGGTTGCCGCGCTGGCCGAGATCGACGAAGACGAACTGTTCCAGCTCAACCCGGCCTTGAAACAACGCACCACTCTGGATGGCCCCCAGCATCTGCTGGTACCAACCTCCAAGGCCCAACTGCTGACCAGCACCCTTTCGACGATGAAGCCGGAAGAATTGCTGAGCATGCGCCCCAAGAAGCCGGTGTTCGACGAAGTCGAGACCAAGGCGGTTGCCGGGCGTACCCGCAGCTACAAGGTACGCAGTGGCGATAACCTCACGCTGATCGCCAAGGCCAACAAGGTTGACGTGCATGACCTGCAGCGCTGGAACAAGCTCAACGGCCAGGCGCTCAAGGTCGGCCAGACCCTGGTGATGCAGGACACGCGTAAAGTCGCGGCGAAAAAACCGGTGCAGTACAAGGTCAAGAGAGGTGACTCGCTGTACATGGTGGCCAAGCGCTTCAACGTTGAGATGCAACACCTCAAGCGTTGGAACCCGCGCACCGGCCAGGCATTGAAGCCAGGGCAGATGCTGGTGGTTTCCGGGCCGCGCTAATACCTCGGGGAGAGCTGGCTTGTGTGGGAGCTGGCTTGCCTGCGACGCAGGCACCTCGGTCTATCAGTCAGACCGCAGTGATGCTATCGCAGGCAAGCCAGCTCCCACATTTGACCTTCACACCGTCCAATAGCTCGCAGTGCGCAACATGGCCTTCCCGACAGCCTTTTTCCAACCGGAACAAGCTGTTACTGTACCGATCATAAAGCCCAAGCCGCCTGGATCGGATCTCTGACTTGAAGCGTCCCCTCCTTCTACTAATAAGCCTGGCCTTGAGCTTTGCGGCGAACGCGACGATCACCGAGAGCCACGGTTATGCGCAGTTCGGCACACTCAAGTACCCGGCCAAATTCACCCATTACGATTGGGTAAACCCTGCAGCGCCCAAAGGCGGGACGCTGCGGGTGATGGCATTTGGCACCTTCGATACGCTCAACCCCTACACCTTCAAGGGTTCAAGCCCGGTTTCCACCGCCAACTTCCTGCAGTACGGCGTCAACGAGCTCAATGAACCCTTGATGGTGGGCACCGGGCAATACGCGCCGTCGGGCGATGAACCCACCTCCAGTTATGGCCTGATTGCCCAGTCGGTGGAATACAGCGAGGACCGCAGTTGGGTGGTGTTCAACCTGCGCCCCGAAGCACGCTTTCACGACGGCAAGCCGATCACCGCCGATGACGTGGCGTTCTCCTATCGCACCCTACTGACCGAAGGCCACCCGCAGTACCGCACCAATCTGCAAGAAGTGGCACGGGTCGATATCCTCAACCCTCACCGTATCCGCTTTGTGTTCAAGCGCGCCGGCAACCCCTTGCTGATCCTGCGCCTGGGCGAGTTGCCGGTGCTGCCCCAGCACTATTGGAAAAACCGTGATTTCAAGGCCACCACCTTCGAGCCGCCCCTGGGCAGTGGGCCTTATCGCATCACCAAGGTTGCGCCTGGGCGGCAACTGGTGTTTGAACGGGTCAAGGATTACTGGGGCAAAGACCTGCCGGTCAACCAGGGTTTCTATAACTACGACAAGGTTGAAGTGGAATTCTATCGCGACAGCGATGTGGCCTTTGAAGCCTTCAAGGCCGGTGAATTCGATATTTATATCGAGCATCAGGCCAAGAACTGGGCCACCGGTTACAACTTCCCGGCGGTCAACCGCGGCGATGTGATCAAGGCGCAGATCGCCCATCAGATCCCCACCCAGAGCCAGGGCCTGTTCATGAATACCCGGCGACCGGCGTTCAGCCAGGCCAAGGTGCGTGAAGCCCTGGGGTTGATGTTCGATTTTGAATGGACCAACCGCACGCTGTTCAGCAGCGCCTACAAGCGTTCGGTGAGCTATTACCCCAACAGTGAATTCTCGGCCACCGGTCTGCCCGTGGGCCATGAGTGGTTGATGCTCTCGCCCTACCGCGACCAACTGCCGGCCGCGCTGTTTACCCAACCGTTCAGCCTGCCGCACACCGATGGCCGTGGCATTCCCCGCGAAACCCTGCGCCAGGCCCTGGCCCTGCTCAGCGAGGCCGGCTGGAAACTGTCGGGGCAGCGCCTGCTGGACAAGGGCGGGCAACCGCTGCGCCTGGAAATCCTGTTGGTCAACCCGAACCTTGAGCGCATCCTGCAACCTTATGTCGAAAATCTGACCCGCATCGGCATCGACGCCCGCTTGCGCACCGTTGACCGCGCACAGTACAAACAGCGCCTCGATCAATTCGATTTCGACATGATTCTGATGACTCTCAACCAGACCTTGAGCCCCGGTCTTGAGCAGTGGCAGTACTTCCACTCCAGCCAGGCCGCAATCAAGGGCAGCAAGAATTACGCCGGTATCGCCAACCCGGTGGTCGACCACCTGCTGGACCAACTGCTGGCGGCGCAGACCCGCGACGAACAACTGGCTGCCGGCCGCGCCCTGGACCGGGTGCTGCTGTGGCAGCACTACAGCATTCCCAACTGGTACCTCAACTATCATCGCCTGGCGTACCGCAACCGGTTCGCCTTCGTCACCACGCCGCCCTACAGCCTGGGCCTGAGCGCGTGGTGGCTGAAAGCTTCGGAGAAAGCCCAATGATGTCCTTGCGTACTACCCTGCTCGCCAGCCTGTTGCTGTGCACCGCGGCGCACGCCGCGCCGCAACATGCGCTGACCCTCTACAACGAGCCCCCCAAGTACCCCGCCGACTTCAAGCATTTTGACTACGTAAACCCCGACGCACCCAAGGGCGGGACCTTCCGCGAATCAGCCATGGGCGGCTTCGACAGCCTCAACCCCTATATCAGCAAGGGCGTGCCGGCAGACAACCTGCCGCTGATCTACGACACCTTGGCCATGCAAAGCCTGGACGAACCCATCACCGAATACGGCCTGGTGGCTGGCAAAATCGAAAAAGCCCCGGACAACAGCTGGGTGCGCTTCTACCTGCGCCCCGAAGCGCGCTTCCATGATGGCCACCCGATCCGCGCTGAAGACGTGGTGTTCACCTTCCAGACCCTGATCAAGGAAGGCAACCCGCTGTACCGCAACTACTACGCCGACGTCGATGAAGTCGTGGCTGAAGACCCGTTGCGCGTGCTGTTCAAGTTCAAGCGCACCAACAACCGCGAATTGCCGCTGATCCTGGGGCAGTTGCCAGTGCTGCCTAAACACTGGTGGGCGACCCGGGATTTTTCCAAGGGCAATCTGGAAGTCCCCTTGGGCAGCGGGCCTTACCAAGTGGCGGAGGTCAAGCCAGGCCGTATGATTCGCTACGAGCGGGTCAAGGATTATTGGGCCAAGGACCTGCCGGTCAATAAGGGCTTCTACAACTTCGATACCCGCATCACCGATTACTACCGCGACAGCACCGTCTCCCTGGAAGCCTTGAAGGCCGGGCAGTTCGACTACTGGTTGGAGTTCAGCGCCAAGAACTGGGCCAATGCCTACAATATTCCAGCGGTGAAAGAAGGCCGTTTGATCAAGGAAGAAATCCCCAACGGCAACCCCACCGGCATGCAGGGCTTCGTGTTCAACATGCGCAAGCCGATGTTCCAGGACGTGCGGGTGCGCAAGGCCATCAGCCTGTTGCTGGATTTCGAATGGAGCAACAAACAGCTGTTCAACGGTGCCTACACCCGTACCCGCAGCTATTTCGAAAACTCGGAAATGGCCGCCACCGGCCTACCCGGTCCGGACGAGCTGGCGATTCTCGAGCCGCTGCGCGACAAGATCCCTGGCGAAGTCTTCACCCAGGCATTCGAACCGTCCCACACCGACGGCAGCGGCATGATTCGCACCCAACAGCGCGAGGCCTACCAACTGCTGCAAGAAGCGGGCTGGAAGATCGTTGACGACAAAATGGTCGACAATACCGGCAAACCGGTGACCATCGAGTTCCTGCTGGCCCAGACCGAGTTCGAGCGCATCCTGCTGCCGTTCAAGCGCAACCTGGCGGACCTGGGCATCGACCTGGTGATTCGTCGGGTGGACGTCTCGCAGTTCGTCAACCGCCTGCGCTCCCGCGACTTCGACATGCTGGTGGGTAGCTTCCCGCAATCCACCTCGCCGGGTAACGAGCAGCGCGAGTTCTGGAAATCCTCCAGCGCCGACAAGCCCGGCAGCCGCAACTACATGGGCCTCAAGGACCCCGCCGTCGACCAGTTGGTGGAAGAGTTGATCGACGCCGGTTCGCGGCAAAGCCTGATCGCCCACGCCAGGGCGCTGGATCGCGTGCTGCAGTTCGGCTACTACGTGATTCCCAACTGGCACATCAAGACCTTCCGCGTGGCGTACTGGGACCACCTGGGCCACCCCAAGGTCTCGCCACGCTACGACGTCGGCACCGCCACTTGGTGGGCTAAACCCGACGTCAAACCGGCGGTATCCCTCGACACCACGCAGAACGCCGATGCGGCGAGCGGAGGCGATTGAATGCTGGCCTATATTGTTCGCCGCCTGTTGCTGATCATCCCCACGCTGTTCGGGATCTTGCTGATCAACTTTGTCATCATCCAGGCCGCTCCCGGCGGCCCGGTGGAGCAAATGATCGCCAAACTCGAAGGCTTCGACGGCGCCACCAGCCGCATTGCTGGCGGCGGGGCCGAAGTTGCGGTGGCCGGTTCCAGCTACCGTGGCGCCCAGGGCCTGGACCCGGCGCTGATCAAGGAAATCGAAAAGATGTACGGCTTCGACAAATCGGCGCCGGAACGCTTGTGGATCATGGTCAAGAACTACGCCCAGCTGGACTTCGGTGACAGCTTTTTCCGGGACGCCAAGGTCATCGACCTGATCAAGGAAAAGATGCCGGTGTCCATTTCCCTCGGGTTGTGGAGCACCCTGATCATGTACCTGGTGTCCATCCCCCTGGGGATCGCCAAGGCCACGCGCCACGGCAGCCATTTCGATGTGTGGACCAGCTCGGCGATCATCGTCGGCTACGCGATACCGGCGTTCCTGTTTGCGATTCTGCTGATCGTGGTGTTTGCCGGTGGCAGTTATTTCGACTGGTTCCCCTTGCGCGGGCTCACCTCCAACAACTTCGAGGAGTTGAGCTGGGGCAGCAAGATCCTCGATTACTTCTGGCACCTGGCGCTGCCCGTCACCGCCCTGGTGATCGGCAACTTCGCGACCATGACCCTGCTGACCAAGAACAGCTTTCTCGACGAGATCAACAAGCAGTACGTGGTCACCGCCAAGGCCAAGGGCCTGACCAACCGCCGCGTGCTGTATGGCCACGTGTTCCGCAACGCCATGCTGCTGGTGATCGCCGGTTTCCCTTCGGCCTTCATTGGCATCTTCTTTACCGGCTCGTTGTTGGTGGAGGTGATCTTCTCCCTCGACGGCCTGGGCCTGATGAGCTTTGAAGCGGCGATCAACCGTGACTACCCAGTGGTGTTCGGCACGCTGTTTATCTTCACCCTGCTGGGGCTGATCGTGAAACTGATCGGCGACCTCACCTACACCCTGGTCGATCCGCGAATCGACTTTGCCAGCCGGGAGCATTGAGATGAACCTGTCCCCCCTCAATCGCCGCCGGTTCGAGCGGTTCAAGGCCAACAAGCGTGGCTGGTGGTCGCTGTGGCTGTTTCTGGTGCTGTTCGTGCTGAGCCTGGGCGCCGAGTTGATCGCCAACGACAAGCCCCTGGCGGTGCACTTCGACGGCGGCTGGTACTTCCCGGCGCTCAAGCGCTACCCGGAGACTACCTTCGGCGGTGAATTCCCGCTGGAAGCCAACTACAAGAGCCCGTATATCCAGGAACTGCTCAAGGCCAAGGACGCCTGGACCTTGTGGGCGCCGATTCCGTTCAGCTACCAGAGCATCAATTACGACCTGAAAGTCCCGGCCCCGGCGCCGCCGTCCTCGGTCAACCTGCTGGGCACCGATGACCAGGGGCGCGATGTGCTCGCGCGGGTGATCTACGGCTTTCGTGTATCGGTGCTCTTCGCCCTGACCCTGACCATACTCAGCTCGATCATCGGCGTGATTGCCGGCGCCTTGCAGGGCTTTTATGGCGGCTGGGTCGACCTGGCCGGGCAACGTTTCCTGGAGATCTGGTCCGGCTTGCCGGTGCTCTACCTGCTGATCATCCTGGCCAGCTTCGTGCAACCCAACTTCTGGTGGCTGCTGGGGATCATGCTGCTGTTTTCCTGGATGAGCCTGGTGGATGTGGTGCGCGCCGAGTTCCTGCGCGGGCGCAACCTGGAGTACGTGCGCGCGGCGCGGGCGCTGGGCATGCAGAACGGCGCGATCATGTTTCGTCACATCCTGCCCAATGCGATGGTCTCGACCATGACCTTCCTGCCCTTCATCCTCACCGGCGCCATTGGCACCCTCACCGCCCTGGACTTTCTCGGCTTCGGGCTGCCGGCAGGTTCGCCGTCGCTGGGTGAGCTGGTGGCCCAGGGCAAGTCCAACCTGCAAGCGCCGTGGCTGGGCATGAGTGCCTTTGCGGTGCTGGCGATCATGTTGAGCCTGCTGGTGTTTATCGGCGAGTCCGCTCGCGATGCGTTCGACCCGAGGAAATGAGATGAATCCGGACAATCTGATCGAAATCCGCGACCTCAGTGTCGAATTCGTCACCGGCGAGCACCACCACCGGGTGGTCAACCACGTCAGCTTCGACATTAAGCGCGGCGAAACCCTGGCGCTGGTGGGTGAAAGCGGTTCGGGCAAATCGGTCACCGCCCATTCGATCCTGCGCCTGCTGCCCTACCCGTTGGCCAGGCATCCGTCGGGCACTATCGAGTATTCAGGGCAAGACCTGCTGACGCTTAAAGAGAAGACCCTGCGGCATATACGCGGCAATCGGATTGCGATGATCTTCCAGGAGCCGATGACCTCGTTGAACCCGCTGCACTCCATCGAAAAACAGATCAACGAGGTGCTCGGCCTGCACAAGGGCCTGACCGGCACGGTCGCCACCCAGCGCACGTTGGAATTGCTGGAGCTGGTGGGTATCCCCGAACCGCACAAACGCCTCAAGGCCCTGCCCCATGAGCTGTCCGGCGGCCAGCGCCAGCGGGTGATGATCGCCATGGCCCTGGCCAACGAGCCGGAGTTGTTGATTGCCGACGAGCCGACCACGGCGCTGGATGTCACCGTGCAGTTGAAGATCCTGGAATTGCTCAAGGAGCTGCAGGCGCGGCTGGGCATGGCCCTGCTGCTGATCAGCCACGACCTCAACCTGGTACGGCGCATCGCCCATCGTGTGTGTGTGATGCAGCAAGGTTGCATCGTTGAACAGGCCGATTGCGAGACACTGTTCCAGTCGCCCCAGCATCCCTACACCCAGGAATTGCTCGCGGCGGAGCCCAGTGGTGGGCCAGCCAACAATGATGTCGGCCCTCCGCTGCTGGAAGTGGACGACCTGAAAGTCTGGTTTCCGATCAAGAAAGGCTTTTTGCGCAATACCGTCGATTACGTCAAGGCTGTGGACGGCATCAACTTCAGCCTGCCCCAGGGCCAAACCCTGGGCATCGTTGGCGAAAGTGGCTCGGGCAAGTCCACCTTGGGCCTGGCAATTTTGCGCCTGATCGGCAGCCAGGGCGGGATTCGCTTCGAAGGCCAGCAACTGGACCGCCTCAGCCAACAGCAGGTGCGCCCGTTGCGCCGGGAAATGCAGGTGGTGTTCCAGGACCCGTTCGGCAGCCTGAGCCCGCGCATGTGCGTCAGCGAGATCGTTGGCGAAGGCCTGCGTATCCACAAGATGGGCACGCCCGCCGAACAGGAAGCGGCGATTATCGCGGCGCTCAAGGAAGTGGGCCTGGACCCCGAATCCCGGCATCGCTACCCCCATGAATTTTCCGGCGGCCAGCGCCAACGCATCGCTATCGCCCGAGCGCTGGTGCTCAAGCCGCGCCTGATCCTGCTGGACGAACCCACCTCGGCCCTGGACCGCACGGTACAGCGCCAGGTGGTAGAGTTGCTGCGCGGTTTGCAGGCCAAGTACAACCTGACCTACCTGTTTATCAGCCATGACCTGGCAGTGGTGAAGGCGCTGAGTCACCAGTTGATGGTGGTCAAGCAAGGCCAGGTGGTGGAACAAGGCGATGCCCAGGCTATTTTTGCTGACCCGCAACATGCCTATACCCGGCAGTTGCTCAAGGCGGCTTTTTTGGTGCCGGCCTGACGGCACGCGGGTGCAAATGCAGGAGAAATAACGCCATGTCGCTCAGCCCAATCGCCCGTCCCGCAGACACGCCGCGCTTCTGGCGCGACGAACGCCTGCCGTTCATCGAAGCGCGCACCATCGCCGACGGGCGCAAGGTCACCTACACCCGGCACGCCCATGAGCATTTTTCCATCGGTGCGATCACCACCGGCTGCAGCTATTACCACTATGGCGCGCGCACCTTCGAAATCAGCGCCGGCACCGTGGTGCTGATGAACCCAGGCGATGTGCATGCGTGCAACCCCATCCATGACCAGCCCTGGTCCTACCACATGCTGTACCTGGACACGCCCTGGCTGACCGACCTGCAATACCAGCTGGGGTTCAGTACCGACCAGGGCTACCGGCCATTCGACACGCCCCATACCCGCGACACCACGCTGTACCACGGCTTGCTCGACCTGTACCGCACGCTAGTGGATGAACAGGCCGAACTGCTGCAAAAACAGAGCACGCTGGTGAGTTACTTCACCGAGGTGCAACAGCGTCTGAACCCTTCGTTGGCACCGGTACGCGAGGTCAACCACAAACTCGAACGCGCCGCCGACTACATCCGCGCTTACTGCACTCAGGCCTTGAAACTCGAAGACATCTGCCAGGCGGCCGATCTGTCGCCGTCTTACCTGATCCGCGCGTTCAAGCAGTATTACGGCTTGACGCCCCACGCCTTCATGGTCAACCGACGCATCCAGTTTGCCCGCAGCCAACTGCGCAATGGCGCACTGATTGCCGACGTCGCCCTGGCCGCGGGCTTTGCCGACCAGGCGCACTTCCAGCGCACCTTCAAACAACACTTCGCGGCCACGCCGGGGCAATACCGCGAGAACCTCAAGCCATCAGCAAATAACCCACACTGGCCACCAGCAACGCGGCCATTGAGCGGTTGAACAGCCGTACACCTTTGGGGTTGTTCAAGTAGCGGCGTAAAAACGTCCCCGCATACACCCAGCACGCCACCGACAGGTAGCAGATCACCAGGTAAAGCGCGGCAAACAACCACACCTGCGCCGCATCGCCATCAGCCACAAACAACCCCATGCCTGCCACACACGCCAGCCAGGCTTTCGGGTTGAGCCACTGCATGATCGCGCCATACAGCATCGACGGCGCGGTGTCGGTACCGTCAGCGTCCAGCCGACCATCGTCCACGGCGAGTTTCCACGCCATGTACAACAGGAACGCGACTCCGCCCCAGCGGATCAATTGGATCAGTATCGGCCAGCGCACCAGCACTTCATGCAGCCCCAGGCCGATCAGTATCAACAACAAGGTGAAACCTACGGCGGCGCCCAACACATGTTTCTGGCTGGCGACAAAACCGAAACGCGCGCCGGCACTTAAAGCAACCACATTGACGGGGCCGGGCGTGATGGACGTGGCCAGGGCAAAAGCGGCCATGGAGAGGATCAAGCTCATTACAGTTCCTTGTGTGATGCCAACGATGTTGAGATCACGGTAACGCGCCGGGCGATGAGCGTATTGAACAAAATGCCCCTGGGCGCTTCAGAAACGAACGCTGATCTGATGGATGCCCCCACGATCAAACTATGGGAGCTGGCTTCCACATTGGTCATGCATCGCCCAAAGGATCTACGCCTGGCACCGGTCCCCAGTGGGAGCGGGCTTGCCCGCGAAGGCGGCGTGTCAGCCACTGCATCTTTAACTGAACCACCGCTTTCGCAGGCAAGCCAGCTCCCACATTTGGACCGTGGGGCGTCACGGGAGCAAGCGCTTCGCCACAGGTACAGCGCGTGGCCACTTGGAGGGGATGACACCGCCTCACCCTTGGTATCCTGCCACTCCAACCCACAGGGACCCGTGCGCATGCAAATCAACCCAGCCTTTATCCTTCACCAGACCGAGCACTGGCAGCTCAACCACCACCTGACCTCGAAGCTGCCCGGTTACTTGATGCTGGGCGCCAGGGCGCCGATTGACGCCCTCCCCGACATGCCTGAAGCCGCACTGGCCGAACTGGGCGGCCTGCTCGCCAATATCCAGCGGGTGATGCAAACCCAGCTCCAGCCAAAATGGCTGTATATCAGCCGTTACGGCCATGTGCCGGGCTTACCGCTGCATTTTCATTGCATTCCCGTCTATGACTGGGTAGAGCAAGCGTTCTGGCGGGACGAACGCTATCGCTCGCTGAACGCTTTCGGGACGCCCCCCCTCGAACCCATGACCGATGGCGCTGAACTGACCCTGTTCGTATGGCGCGAGTTTGGCGAGAGCCTCACCCCGCCGCCGATTCAAGGGCTAGGGATAGAGCCTGTGATCGAGCAATTGCGCGCTGCATTCAAACGGGACTCATAACCCGCAACCGCTTCACCATCGGTACACACGCCAGCACCAACCCGGACGGCGAGCGGTACACCGCCTGCTCATCGCCCACATACCCGCACGCTCTATAAAAACTCACCGCGTTCAGTGTCGCATCCAGCACAACCTGTTCAATCGCCCGCTGCTGCGCCATACGCTCCAAGTGAGCAAGCATCACTTTGCCAAACCCTCGCCCGCTGAATAGGGGCAATACAAACAAGGCTCCGATTTCATGGCTGGCAAGATCCAGCATGCCAGTGACGACTGGTTTGCCATTGAACCATCCCATGTAGAACTGTTTTTCCATCAGCGCGCCGTAGCCATCACTGGCGCGACCTCGGGTCCAGAGCGCCATTTGTTCAGCGCTATAGGCGCCAATGCATTGGCCGCGAATGGCCTCGTGACGAATCTCAAACGCACGCTCGGCGTCGTCCGGCGTGGCACGTTTTATCTTCAGCATCGCAAGCTCCTTCCGTGACCTCAAACTGCCATTAGCCCATTTGTGCTAATCGACCCTACCTTACGGCAGCGCTATATTCCGCGGCACTTCCAACGTTCTCACCCACACCGCGCATTCCGTGCGCGCGGGTTCGTTGCGCGTTGGAAAAACCAAAACAACCCCAAGGAAGAAGCACCATGAAACTCTACTCCCCTGTCACTCGCTTTGCCCTGCTGGGCGCCTTGATCATCGGCGTCGCCGGTTGCAGCAATATCAAGCCCACCGAAGATCATCTCAAGAAGCTGTCGGAAACCAATCTGGGCGAGCCGGTAAAACGTATCTCCAATGTGCGCAGCGACTCCATGACCACCTACTACGTCGCTAACACAGCCTCCGGCGAGTACAACTGCTCCGTACCCAGTGGTGCCAGTGGCGGCGCGTTCGCGATTGCCAGCTTCGGCCTGATGAAGCCCGCGGCCTACTGCATGCCCAAGGGCGCCAAAGGCAATGGGTTGACGCCGTTCATGCAGTAATATTTTCCTGGCTGAGCGCTCGCAGAGTGCCGCGCAGTTCCGCAGGGCGTACCGGTTTGGACAAAATAGCGATCTGACGATCATGCAACGCGGCCTGGATTTTCTCCACGTCGTGCCCGGTAAGGATCAGCGCTGGCACCGCCCAGCCGCGTTGCTGGCGTAACTGGTCGATGCATTCGATGCCGGTGGCGTGGTTGCCCAGGTCATAGTCGGCAACGATGATGTCGCAGTCACTGACCAAACCCTGCCCCGTGGACTCGGCCTGCACTTGGCACCCCCAGCGCTCCAGCAGGGCCTGGGTGGCGAGCAGCACGTTGTAGTCATCTTCCACCAGGCACACCTTAAGGCCGGTGAGCAGCCCGGCTTGGCGTGCATCGTCGCGCAAGGCCGGTTGACGCGGCGCGGTGGCCAAGGCTAGGCCATGCAGGCTTACTGAGGTGCCATGGCCGACCCGCGAACGCAGGCTCACCTGCAACCCCATCAATTGCCCCAGGCGCTTGACGATGGACAGCCCAAGGCCCACACCTTCGACGTCCTTGTCACGCAGTTGGCGCACGCGATAAAACTCTTCGAAGACCTTTGACAGATGCTCCTTGGCAATCCCCCGCCCCTGGTCGTGCACCTGCACCACCACGCCGTCATCACGCATGCGCACGCCAATCAGCACCGGTCGTTGCGCCCCGTACTTGAAGCAATTGGAGAGCAGGTTCTGCACCATGGTCGCCAGCATGGCCGGATCAACCAGCACCCAGTGGGCACAGGGGCGCAGGCGCAGCTCCACGCCCGCCCAGCGAGCAGCCTCGGCGTTCTGGCGCACGAGGTCGGCAAGGAAGTCGCCCAGGTGGATCACTTGGTATTTGGGCAACAGGCGCCCGTTGTCGAGGGTGTAGAGGTCGAGAATCGAGCGGAACAATTGCGAGACGTTAAGCAGCGAGCGGTCGATATTGTCCACCAAGCGCTGTTCGTCCTCGCCCAAACGGGCTTCGCGCAGGCAGGCGGTAAACAGGCCAATGGAGTGGATCGGCTGGCGCAGGTCATGGCTGGCCTGGGCGAGAAAACGGGATTTTTCCAGGTTGGCGGCGATCGCCTGCTCGGAGGCCTTGCGCGTGCGCTCCAACAGGATATGGGCATACACCGGGATCACCGTGCTGGTGATCATCAGCATCAGCACCATGAATGGTTGTGCCTGCCACAGCGGCGTGAGTTGGTACACGATCAACAGCGCCAGCAACGCCAGCCCCGTCGCAATTGCCAGGTAGCGCGAACCGTAGCGCATGCCGTTGCCCAGGTTCACCCAGACCATCACCGCATACAGCGGCAATGCCGCCTCACCGCCTACCACCAGGCCGAACGAAGTGCCCGTGTAGTCGTGGATCATGCCAAAGATCCGCCGCGCCGGATAATGCCCGGGCCAGCGTGCGATCACTTGGCGAAGCACGATGGACGCCAGCAGGAACAGCAAGATATACAGGATCACCGGCAGATAAGTGTCCAGCGACTGCCCAGGCAAAAAGCCCAGCACGCCGATGTAAACGATAGCGATGCTGGCCACCACGATGCGCAGGTTAGCCTGATCGAGTTCGGAGTTAGTCTCGGGGCTCATCGTCCTATCCTTGACCTATCATCTGAAGGAGCGAGCTTGCTCGCGAAAAACGTCAACGATAACGCGTTTGACCTGGGAGTACGCGGTGCCTGTGCGTGCTTCACGAGCAAGCTCGCTCCTACATCGGCGGTAAATAAATTAGCATGCCTCGACACAACCTTGCCCCAGGAAGGAGCTCGCCATGACCGGCCGAATCATCATCGCCGACGACCACCCCATGTTTCGCGAAGGCATGACGCGCACCGTGCAGCGCCTGCTGCCGGGCGCGGTGGTGCAGGAGGCCGGCGACCTGGCCACGGTGAATGCGTTGCTGTGCGAAGCGGGCGAGGTCGATACCTTGATCCTCGATTTGCGCTTTCCCGGCCTGACCTGCATCAGCCAACTGGCCGAACTGCGCCAGCAACTGAAACGCACCACCTTGGTCCTGGTGTCGATGGTCGATGACCCCGCGCTGATCGAACAGGTCATGGCCTTGGGCGCCGACGGCTTTATCGGCAAGAACATCGCCCCGGACGAGATCGGCCAGGCCCTGCTGGCGATCCGCGAAGGCGAAGTGCTGGTCAAATTTGCCCCTTCAGGCCTGCTGCCCCTCGACACCCACACCCTCACCACCCGCCAGCAGGAAGTGCTGCGCCTGATTGCCCAGGGCAAGACCAACAAGGAAATTGCCAAGGCCCTGAATATCTCGCCGTTTACCGTACGTATCCATGTGTCGTCATTGTTGCGCAGCCTGAATGTCCCCTCGCGCGCTGCAGCTGCGGTGAAGTATTCCGGCGAGTTCTAGGCGATTGCACGGCTCAACGCTGCGCGGGAATACGAATACCGCCCCCACGGCATTGGCTTTTCACACTGCGCGGGCAACCGGCAAAGGCCAGGTCCTTGGTCAGGCACACCCGTACCTCCGACAACACCTTTCCCTTGCAGATCACCGCCATCCCGTGGTTACCCATACGCGGGTTGCTCGCGCGAAACAGCGCCTCGATCTCACTGGCCGGCAATGACGGCGGCGTATTAAACGGTTGCAACTGCTGCGGGATGGCGACCGCACCGAGCGCTACATCGGTCTTCTCCAGATATTCCAACGGTTCGAGCCCACTGCAGGTGCCATGCGTGGCCCACTCATGCTTGAGCAGCGCGCGGGTGGGAAACAGCGCAGCGCCCTTGTCCATTTCTGCCTCGCTCAAGCGCGTCTGCGGCGTGCAGGACGCCGGCCACCCTCCCCGCGCGTATTGCGGCCACAAACCGTGCAGCACAAAGCCGTAGCCCTTACCCGAGCATTGCTCGTTGCCTGGGTGCGTCAGGCAAAACGTGGGTGACCACGATAACGACAGCACATAGAAATCAAACTCGCCCGACTGCCCTTGGCTGCGTGGCGCCGCCGTTGTCGCGGTGGCGATCAGCAGCCACACCACCATCCAGTATTTCATCCCGGTATTCCTTTAAAAGAGTGAAGCCTTACGCTATTGCCACGACTAGGGATGCTGGGAATAACGGTGTAACACCTTGTCCAGGATGATATCGGTCTTCAGCGCTTCGATGGCCAGCGACGGATGCTCGGCCTCGCCACGAATATGCGCGTTCATGTTCAGGACATGGTGCCATTGAATATGGGTGTGACACGGCACCTCTAACACCTCGGTGGTCTCGCCTTCAAGACGCAGCGGCTGGTCGTCGAACACCGAAAATTGAATACGGCCGCGACTGCCGATCAGTTCGACCCGGTCTTCGCGGCGGTCCGCCACAAAATTCCAGCAGCCCATGCCCAATGCACCGCTGGCAAATGTCCAGCAGGCCGTCACTGCGTCTTCTGCCGCGTAGCGTCCTGCCTGTCGTGCGGAAAAGCCTGAGACCTCGACGATGTCCCCGGCCAGGTACTGGAACAGGTCGAACCCATGGCTGGCCAGGTCGGCAAAGTAGCCGCCACCGGCAATGGCCGGGTCGGTGCGCCAATTGCTGGCGTCGGTGTCTGTAACGGCAGCGGGTTTGCACAAGGTCCAGGTCAGGTGACGCAACTCACCGATACGGCCTTCCTGCAGCCAGGTGCGCACTTGCTGAAAGCGTGGCAATGAACGCCGGTAGTAGGAGACAAACAGATGCAGCCCGGCGCGCTCGAATGTGCGCTGCATCAACGCGCTCTGTTCAGCATTCAGCGACATCGGCTTTTCGACGCAGCAATGCTTGCCCGCCGCCGCCACCCTCAAGGCGTATTCAAGATGGCTGTCGGGTGGCGTGGCGATGTAGACCGCATCCACCTCGGGGTCGTCGATCAAGGCCTGGGCATCGGTATAACAACGGGCAATACCATGGCGCGCCGCGTAATCGCGCACCGCCTCGGCACGCCGCCCCATCACGGCGACCAAGGCCGAACCTGGCGCTTTATAGAAAGCCGGTCCACTCTTCAATTCAGTGACACTGCCACAGCCGATCATGCCCCAGCGTATGGTCTTCATCTAATGTCCTCGGTCGTATTCGTCAATCGGGCAGTATCCACATACCGGCCCTGGCGCGCCATAACCACTTAGCATGACAATTGCATTACACTTTTATGACACTCATTCGGCGCGGGGGCACATTCGATGAAAATTAGGGCAACCGTCATTTGCGAACATGAGGGGCATATCCTCTTCGTGCGCAAGGCCAGATCAAAATGGGCATTGCCCGGCGGGAAAGTCGAAGCGCACGAGCGCCCTGTCGGCGCGGCGGAACGCGAACTGGAAGAAGAAACCGGGTTAAACGTGGACGGCTTGCTGTACCTGCAAGAGCTCAAGGCCCGCGACACCGTCCACCATGTGTTTGAGGCCTCGGTGGTCAATATCGACGAGGCACGGCCGTGCAATGAGATTGTCGATTGCCAGTGGTATGCCTACAGCGCCCTGGACGAGCTGGACACCACAGACGCCACCCGCCACATCGTCAAATCCTTCCTGCGGCGCCTCTGACGCCCTGGACAGCCGCTAACCCACCGCCGCGAACCCGCGGCGCCCGGCCTTTATCTCGGCACGCAACTCACCAATCAGGTTGGCGATGGCACGGATGCTGTCCAGGCCCTCGGGCGATACGCGGGTCAGCAGCAAGTCGACACGACCGGACGCAGGCTCGAACACGCTGATGCGCAGCGAGCCGTCGCTATTGAGGCAGCACTCACACGCAAGCGGCAGGAAGCCTGAGGCCATGATGCGGTTGAATTCGGTGATGGAAATCATGATCAGCCCCCCGTCCCTGGGTTCTACCCGATTGAGGTGATGCAAGCAGCATAGATAAGGTTTTGCCGGCCACCGGACATTTAATGCAACAGTGTTAACCAGCCCTCACTTTGTCGGGCGTAACCGGCCATGAACGACAGGCCGAGATTAAATCGCGGGCAAAAAAAATCCCAAGTAGCTGATGGAAACTTGGGATTTAAAAATGCATAAACCGTGGGAGGTGAACGCCCGGCTATAGTAGCGATTGTAAAAACATGTAACAAGATTATTTTAATCCTTTCGTCGGATTGAAAGCGTCGTAAGTCATTCAATAACCACATGTTTTTTAAGGTGGAAGGCGGCAGTCATGCTACTTTTTGGTGCAAGTAACGGTTATAAACCCACGTATAAAAAAGGGTTATTAATCCGGTGCCGTACTTTTAAGTAATTGTTCACTTAATTGCTTGCACGTTTCTTGAAGGGCCTCACGACTCGAAGCGGTGGCGCCCACCACAGCCTCCAGGTGACGACACAGCGCCAAACGTTCAGCGGCTTCTTCACGTTGGCGGTCGACCTTTGCGTTGAGCTGAACAAAATAGAACCCCAGTAACACGGCGACAACCAGCACGCCCGCCGCGAAGTAGCGCAAGCTGTTGGACGATGAAGGCGCTGGGGCATTCATGGCCTTATGGCGCCCTGCTCTTTTCATAACGCACATCATCTCCATCGACCGGGCCCACGACAGACCAGCCCAGGCGCTGATAGAACCCATTGGCCCGGATCTCATCACGCCCATCAGTCACCAGGTACGCCGTGTCGTGGCGCTCAAACAGGGCCGCCTCGGCCACCGCCATCAGTTGACGGCCCAGGCCAAGCTTCTCGTGGGATGGCAGCACGAACATCGCGAACACTTCACCTTCATCCAGGTCGACCATGGAAAACCCCGCCGCCTGGCCGTCCACTTCCGCGATCCAGCCACAAGGTGCTGCGCGCAACGTGTCGCTCAATACCTGCGGGGTAATCCCCAGGCCAGCCATCTGTTCAAGGCTCAGGTGGTTTTGCACCACCGAGGTGCGAATCGCGCACAGCGTGTCGACGTCATCAGGTGTTGCCGTTCGAATCAGTACTTGCATACCGGCCTCCATGAAGAAGTGCGCAATTGTATGCAAATACTCACACGGGGTTTGTCGTGGATTTGTAAAGGCCCTACGGCTGGTGCGGGGCTACGAATTACTTGCGCGCCACCTTGTAGCGCAGGCAATCCTGATAAAAGCTCTGACGAATCGCCTCGGGCTTGAGCCGTGAGCGGCTGTCATAGGTCTGCTCGGTGATGCCCATGGCCATCATGCGCATCCACGATTTGCTGAACTTGAGGGTCTGGATCTTCTGCCGGGCCGCGTATAGCGAAACGCCGGATAACTTTAGCTCCTGGGCCCTGGCGGCCGTGCCTGCGCCCCAACTGCACATGTACTTGTCACCCTCGCGCAATTCCCTGGCCTGCGCGACAGTCGCGCCGCCGGCCAGGGAGCAGGCAATCAGCATCATTCCCACAGAGCGCATTTGCATCCTCACCTAACCACCTGAAAATAAAAGTGATTTTGGCGAGGATTTTGTTACAAAGGGGCCATTAAATTGCCTTACTGCGCAAAGCGACTCGCGGATGCTTCCTATCAAGGCTTGAGTTCGAACAGCGCCGGCATCGGTGGCCACTGCGAAGGCACTTTACGAAAGCGGCTGAACCCGGCTGCCTCAGCCATCTGGCGGGCACGCTTCTCGCCCATGAACGCCCCCAGCCCTGCCCCACCGTGGGACAGCGAACAGGTCATGCAATAGAGGGTGCTCTGCGGGTACATGACGCGCCCGAACAGGTTCATGTTCTCGTGCAGTTCCTCGGACAGGTTGAGCTCCACCATCAGGTAGGTGCCGTCCTCGGCCGTGGCAGCGCGCAAATCCTTGAGCATCTGCTGGGGGTCGGTAGCATCGTGGATCACCACAAAGGTGGTCACGAAGTCGAATTGCTGGCCGCGCAACGCATCGGAGTCGTTCACCTCGAATTGCACCCGGTCACCCACGCCGGCCGCCTCGGCGTTGGCCCGCGCCAACTCGATGGAAGGCAGGTGGAAATCGCAGCCGACAATGCGCGCCTCAGGATAGGCCTTGGCCATGGTGATCGCCGCCAGGCCCGCACCGCAGCCAAAATCCAGGACACTGCCGCCGGTCTTGAGCTTCTCTTCGACGCCATCCAAGGATGGAATCCAGTGCTGGACCAAGTAATGCTTGTACCAGGGCATGGTCATGCGCTCCATGCCTTTCCAGGTTTCCAGCGGGAACGCCTCTTCAGCGCAGCCACCACCATGGCGGAAGGCTTCGATGACCTTGGGCGCCATGCTCACGAACGGCACGCTCAGCTGAATGATGCCGCCGGCGAAATACGGCGAGTCTTCATCGGCCAGCACCGGCACAAATTCAGCCGGCATCTGGTAGCGGCGGGTTTGCGCGTCGTAGGTCAAATAATTGCCGGTGGCCATGCTGCCCAGCCATTCGCGCAAGTAACGCGCGTTGTAGCCAGTCTTGTGCGCCAACTCTTCCAGGGTCACCGCCTGGCCGTCGGCCAATGCCTTGAACAAGCCGAGTTGGTCGCCGATGTAGAGCATGGCACCGCGCAGCGTGTTGCCGTAATCCTCCATGATCCGCGCCGAGAACTGTTGGACCTTGGCTTTATCAACTTCCATAACGTTGGACATCTGTCGCTCCTTGATGAATTTGCAAGTCTGTTAAGGGATCAATGGCCGGCGAGTTTGGCCAGCACGTTGTCAACGATGCGCTCGGACATGCCCAGGTGGGTCCTGGGCTCGAACAGCCGTGCCAGGGCGCCGTCACTCATGACAGCAAGCACCCGCGCATCGGCCTCGATTGCCTCGCGGATCGACACGTGATTGCGCTGGCTGGCCTGGGATACTTCGAAGATGATCTGGTAGGCGCTGCTCTTGCCCAGCTTGCGCGCCATTTCGAACACCACCGCTTCGGTGCAGATGGCATCGCCATACGCCTGGGCGGTGCCTTCCATCTTCTGCACATTCACGGTGAGCCCGTCGATGGTCTCGGTCAGAATCGAGAGCGCCATCAATGCATAGTGGGAAACGTCCGCGACCGCGCACCACTCCAGCCGCGTACCGCGGTAATCGCGCTCATGCTCAAGAATCATCGCGTCCAGCGCGAGCATGACCTGGGCCTTGGCCAGCCGCGCCAACACCACCACCTGCTCGCAGCCTTCGGGGTTGCGTTTGTGCGGCATGGTGCTGCTGCCGATCTGCTGGTCGCTCCAGCCCACTTCCACTTCAGCGATTTCCCAGCGATTGAGCGTACGGATTTCATCGGCTACGCGGGCCAACGAGGCGGTAACCATGGCCAGGGTGCTGACGAACTCCGCAACGCGGTCACGGGACACATGCCAGCCCGTCAGGGGCACTTGCAGCGACAAGCGCTGGGCAAAACGCTCCAGCATCGGCATGGCGTCCGGGCCGAACGCCGCCATGGTGCCGACCCCGCCGAACAGTTGCACCACCAGTACACGCTGGCGGGCTTCGGCCAAGCGCTGCTGGTGGCGCAACAGCTCATCGATCCAGCCAGCGACCTTCAGCCCGAAGGTGGTCGGCAAGGCGGGAATCGAGTGGGTCCTGGCGACCATCAGCGAGTCACGGTGCGCATCGGCCAGGGTCGACAACTTACCCAGCAAAGTCTCCAGGGCCTGGTCCATCGCATCAAGCACATCGCGCATCTCCAGGGACTGGGCGGTGTCCTGTATGTCTTGGGTGGTAGCGCCGTAATGCACGTATTCACGGGCACTGGGGCTGCAATTTTTTTGCAGGGCGCTCAGCAATGGCATCAGCGAATGCCCAGTGGCAACCACACCCTCGGCCAGTTGGCGCACATTGATGCCCGATAGCAACGCGGCCTTTTCGATCTCCAGGGCCGCCTCGCGCGGGATGATGTTGACATCGGCCTGCGCCATGGCCAGCGCGGCTTCCACGTCCAGCCAGCGTTGCAGGCGACAATGACTGCAAAAAATCTTGCGGCTCTGCGGGCCGGCATAACCCGAACCGTGGGTTTTCGAATCGAGGATGTGGCTGTGTTCGTGGCGGCATTGCTCGCCGTCATGATCAAAACCTGGGTGGTCCGAACGTGCGGTGCAAGACGCACGAGCTGTCGTTTCCAAAGTTTGCGCATCCATCACATACCCTCCGTAGCGTACAGGGACTGATTGGTATTGCCTTGGGTTGCCATCAGTGCTTCAGCGCCATCGCCTGAAGCGCGAGGTCGTGCTTTAGTTGCCACCAGATCGACCATTTCGGCCGCCAGCCCTGTGTAGGCCGTCGGGTCAAGCAAGTCATCGAGCATTTGTGGGCTGAAACAACCGCGCAGCCGAGGGTCGCCAAGCAGCGCGTCGCGAAAGCAAACGCCCGCGTCTTGGGCCTGCAGGGCGATGTCGTGCACCAGGTGATGGGCCGTCTGCTTGCCACACCGAGGCGCCAGCGCAAGCATCACGCGCTCCGACAGGATCAGCCCGCCCAACAAGTCCAGGTTGCTGCGCATGCGCGCTTCACGCACCTCCAACCCCGCCAGCAGCAAGCCTTCCATACGAGCGAGCAACGCACCGGCGTAAATGAACAGCTCGGGTAAGGCCGCCCATTCGATGCGCCAGGTGGTGCCGTCACGCTCGTGCATCTGGAAAGCCGCATCGGTCAGCGCAACCATCTGCGCACGTACCAGCCGTGACAGCGCGCTGATCAAGTCCACCGTCGACGGGTTTTGCTTGTGGGGCATGGTGCTACTCCCCACTTGCCCGGCTCGCCGCCCCTCGCGCACTTCGTCGATCTCGGTGCGCTGCAGGTGGTAGATCTCATTGGCGACACGCCCCAACGTCGCCGACGCCTGCACCAGCAGCCACGCCGCTTCCAGGATGCGGTCGCGGGCGCTGTGCCAACTGCTCAACGGCGCCGCCAGGCCGAGGCTTTCCAGGGTGCGGCGCTGCACGTCCAAACCCTGCGGGCCAAGCCCGGCCAGGGTGCCCACGGCGCCGGTCAGGTTGCCGACCATCACCCGGGCGTAGGCTTCGTCAAAGCGTTCAAGGTGTCGATCAATCTCATCGACCCACACCGCCACCTTGTAGCCGAACGTGGTGGGCAATGCGTGTTGGCCATGGGTTCTGGCGACCATCGCCGTGTGCTTATGGCGCAGGGCGAGCGTGAGCAGATGCCCGCGGATCCCGCGCAAACGCTGCACTACCAGGCCCCAGGCATCGCGGATTTGCAGGATGAGGCCGGTGTCGAGGATGTCCTGGGTGGTCACGCCGTAATGCACGTATTCGCCCAGCCCATCGGCGCATAACCCCTGCAAGGCGCGCAGGGCCGGCACCAGGATGTGCCCGGTTTCCAGGCCCTCGCGCCCCAACGCATCGAGGTCCAGCAGTTCCACGCTGGCTACCCGGGCAATCTCCCGGGCGGCCTCGTGGGGGATGAGGCCCATCTGCGCCTGGGTCGCCGCCAGCGCTGTTTCAACATCGAGCCACTTCTGCACCTGATTGGCATCAGAGAAGATTGCAGCAAATTCCGGGGACGAGTAAGCGCCCCCGTGGATACGGGATTCAGTGATATGACTTGGCATGTCGGGTTACTCGGGTTGTCCAGGGAGGGCTACTTCACGCGTTGTACTTCTTCCCAGACTGCATCGTAATAAGCCCGCTCCAGCCGGAAGTGCTCGGCCAGAGACGTCAGGAACGCATTCTGGAACCCCAGGTCCGGAATACGCCGTGAGATCAGTGCCCATTCACGCTTGGCCCGCGGCGGCACCAGGCTGATGTGCACTTCGTAGTACTCCGCGTCATCCTGGCTCAAGCCCGCGTTGCGCAGGGCGTTGTACAGCTTGCCGTGGTTACCGGGCACCACCAGTTCGGTGATGTAGAACACCGCCAGGCCCCAGCCGACATCGGGGTTGCGGAAACAGCGTGCGCGGTTGTTGAGGTAGGCGATTTCCTCGGGCATCGTCGAGAGGGCCTCGAAATCGGCATTCAGGCCCACGGCGGCGAGCAGCTTGGCCAACAGCTTCGGGTGGGAACGCTGCTCATCCTCTTCGCCCAACTCGCCGTAGAGATAACGCGCCAGGGCAGCCGCCTCGTCCACGTCAGTCAGGTTGACCAGCAGGTCGGCGGCGTCCCGGTAAAGGCGATAAGTACGGAACCATTGGTGACGCAAAAACACCTGCAGTTGCTCGTGAGAGGCTTTGCCTTCAAACACATACTGCGACATCGGATGGTTTTCCCGCGACTGCGCGGCAATCTGCTCTTCCAGGCGCTGCTGGAAGCCGGCCTCGGACAAGGGCGATGCCAAGTCGGCTGACGGCATGAAACGCTCTTGCACGCTATAGACGGCATTGGCCAGCCAGCGCCGGGTCGAGGCGGTGGCCACGTCGTCGCTCAACGAGAGGATGTACAGCAATTGCTGGCACTGCGCTGCATTCGCGGCGTCGCCACGTTGGCCGGTCTCGCACAGGGCGCGCAGCATATTGGCGGCAATTTCGATGCGATTGAACGTCGCGTCCGGTTTCAAGGCTTCCGCCAGCAGACGGGCTTCGGCCGTGTGAATATTCTGCAATTGCGCCAGGGAAAAATTACGTGGGCTCATCATGTGCTCCATTATTTTTGTTTTTGGGTCGCAGGTCGTTCAGGCAGACAGGCGTTGGGCCTGCATCTGCTGCCACAGGCTGTCGAAGTAGGCCTTGTTGATTTCGAAGTGGTGCTTGAGTGCGCGCATGAACGTGCGTTGAAAGCCTTCCTCGCTGGCGAACTTGGCAATCAGTGCCCACATTTCTTCGGTGTCGATCTCATCCTGGGTGCCATGCAAGCGGTGGAATTCGCTGGGCTGCGCCGGTACATCCAGGCGCTGCAACAACTCGTAGATGCGCCGATGGTTGACGCAGCTGACAGACTCCACCGCATAGAGCAGCGCAAGGCCCCAGGCGACATCGGTGTGGCGCACACAGCGAATGCGATTATTCAGGTAGGCCTTTTCCAGCGGATGCAGCGCGGGGAAATCGATGGCCAGCGGAATATCGAAATACTCCATCAGATGGGCGAGCATCGCCGGGTGCGAACGCTCCGGTGTCTCAGCGCCTGCTTCGCCGTACAAGTTGCGGTAAAACACCGAGGCGTCTTCGATGGCTTCGAAACGGAAGGCCAACTCGGCCAGCAGGCTGTAGAAGTTGTAGGAACGGGTCCAGTGATGCTCCAGGAAAAAGCGCACATCCTGCACCGGCGGCGTACCTTGGAACAGGTGCACCGACATCGGGTGGTTGACCCGGCTGCGTGCGGCGATTTCAGCGTCGACCTGTTGACGGAACTCGTCCGCCGGCAACGCTTTAAAGCCCGGCACGTCGGCGGCGAACTCATCTTCGACGCGGTAGACCTCGCTGGCCATCCAGCGCCGGGTCGGCTCGGTGCGCGGGTCACCGGGGAGGTGCAGTTGCAGCAGGGCTGACTGATAGTGCGCATAAGCTTGGGCGTCTCCCGCCAGGCCTTGCCGGGTCAGTGCGAGCAGCGCTTCCAGCGCGCGGGTGACTTGGGCGTAGTTGGCGCTGGGTTCCAAGGCATTCACCATCAGCCGCGAGGCGTTGGTGAAGAGATCGGAATCCGAGCGTTGTTGCAGGGCAGCAGTATCCATTGATAACCCCTGAATCTTGTTTTTGTGGTTGGGCGTACTCGGAAAAAAGCCTAAAGGTTCCCGTAGTGGCAAGGTCAACACCTGTAGGAAAATTCTTTCAAAGGCTTGGAGATGGGGGGTTGGCGCCACCAAACAATAGGTATTACACAACTCCGTAGCAGCCAGCGGTAACCACGATGCGAAGCGAGTCGCTCTTGATCTTGCTCTTGATCTGAAGCGCCCCCCCCCCAAATCACTGGCGGATTACGGGCACACCGAGCCCAAGCGAGGTGCCGAGTGGTGGGGCAAGAGCCCTTTGGTTACTTTGGGCTGGGCCGGCATTCCGGCTCTTTTCCAAAGTGCCCCGCTGTCAGAGCGGAACCCTAAGTGGTCGTGACCGCAGGAATGGATATGTACACGGTATAACAGCGTCGGCTGTCAGGGCGTCATCGCAGGCAAGCCAGCTCCCACAGTTGGACTGCGGGGTGTCAGGTAGATAGGCGTCGACTGGCAGGCCGTCATCGCAGGCAAGCCAGCTCCCACAGTTGGACCGCAGGGCGTCAGTTAGATAAGCGTCGGCCATCAGACCAACGCCCTGCGCTCACGCACAAAGCGCGGCAACTGATCCCCAGGCAGTGCCTTGCTGAAATACCAGCCCTGGATAAACAACTCAGGCCCGTTACTCAAAAAGGCCAATTGCTCAGCCGTCTCAACCCCTTCCACTACCACGCCCAGGTCCAAGGCCTCGCAGAACCGCAACATACCTGTGAGCACCTGGGCGCCTTTAGGGTCATGCTGGGCAACCACAAAACTGCGGTCGATCTTGATGAAATCCACAGGAAACTGGTGCAGATAGCTCAACGCAGAAAACCCAGTGCCAAAATCATCCAGATAGACCTTGGCGCCCATGGCCTGCAACTTCTGGATGGTCTGGCGGGTGGCCGGGATGTCGCTGACCAGCGCGTCTTCGGTAATTTCCACTGAAACTTGCCCACGGGCCTGGCGAAGAATTTCCACCAGGCGGTCGCCATAGGCGGCGTCCTTGAGCGTGGTGCTGGAAATATTGATGGTCATCGGCAGTTCAAAACCCACCTTCTGCCATTTCTGATACTGGCGCACAGCCTGGGATGCCACCCACACGTCTACGTCCGGCATCAGCCTGGCGTGCGCCAGCCATTGCAGGAACTCCCAGGGCGAATGCACCGTGCCCTGGCTGTCCCGGGCGCGCATCAGCGCCTCGCACCCGGTGCACAAACCGGTGCGGGTGGAGATTTGGGGTTGAAACTCAAGGTAGAACTCGTAATCGCTGATCTGTTGAATACGGTTCAACTCAGCGGCCTGACGGGCCAATGTCTGGTGAGTGGCCAGCACCGGATCGAACTCCAGCAGACGGCCTTTCTCCTCGAGACCGCGAAAGGTCATGTCAAGGGATTTGAGGTACACCGTGCCGCCATCGCTGGACTGGCGATGAATCGCCCTGACGTAGGGCGCATACACCAGGGTACCGGCGCCCAACAGAACGATCTGCAACACCACCGCCGCCACATCGCCATGGGTGCTGAGGTACGCGTTGAGCAGCACCGGGGCGGTAAAGGGCACGCTGGCCACCGCCGGTGAGACCCAGCCCAGTTGCACCACCATCAACGCCACCATCGCGTTGAACGCCGGCACCAATAGAAATGGTATGAACAGGCGCGGGTTGAGGATGATCGGCAAACCGAACAACAGCACTTCGCTGACATTGAATAATGACAGCGGCAAACTGGCCACCGCCAGCAAGCGCATGGACTGGCTCTTGGAAAATAGCAGGATCGCCAATAACAGGCATAAGGTTGCGCCCGAGCCACCGATAAACGCAAAACTGCCCAGCAAGCCGTTGTTGAGCAGGTACAGCACCGGCTCCCCCGCCGCCAACGCTGCGCCATTGAGCGCCACCGCCTGGTCCAATGCATCGAATAACGGCTGCATGGCATACACGCCGTGAATCCCGAAGAACCACAGCAGCGAATTCATCAGGGTGACAAACAACCCGCTGCCGTAAGGCGTCTGCAACGCATCAAGCACCTGCGGCCCCTGGATTTGCGCCACATGGGGGATCAACAGCAGCAACGACAACACCGCCACCAACGACAAGGCCGTGAGTGCGCCGGGTATCACCATGTTGATGGTGCCCTTGAGGTTATGGCCGACCAGGTCCTGGTTGACCAGGCGCGTCCAGCGAAAGCGGTGCAGCCAGGCGATGGCCGGCACATTGATCAAGGGCGAAGCAATGGCAATAAAGAGTAGGAACGTGGCCGAAGCACGCGGGTACTCACGCAGCACGAAGGTTGCGACCACTACATGGGCCAGGCACAGGAAGGCGACCGGCAGTTGTGGCAGACGGTGTTGAATCGCCAACATGTAGCCGATGGAGGCCGCCACCAGCAACGGGATCACCGAGCTGATCTGTTTATGCAACCCGGCCAGGAAACTCACCACCTGCGCATCGAACCCCAGCGCCAGGGCGCATTCGGACAGGATCAGGAAACCAGCGGACACCAACAGGCACGGCAGTATCCACAGCAGCCCCTCCCGAATCGCACGCAGCGACTCCGTGCTGGCCAGGACCGCCAGGCGCTGTGTCAGGAAAAGTTTGAACAGGGTGTGCGCCATGGGCCGTCCTCTGCCTGTCACCGACTGCCGCTGAAGATCAGGGCCGGGAACACCCGCTAACGCTACACGGCCTGATAGCCGAAGCGAAAGCCTTTATCCCCGTCCCTGCCCGGCTTTTTTACCAGTGAATGCCGGGTTGCTAGACTAAATCCCTACAGATTTATCGAACTTTCTGACTTGAATCATCCCCTAAGGCTGTCTGAGTCGGTATCATCCGCACGGTTTGTGCGTGTTAAAGGATGTTACAACCTGTCTGATAATGGGTACGCACTCAGGGAATCTTGCCTGGAACGACAACAGGCCAAAGGAGAGAACCTCACTATGCAAGACAAACGCTCAAGTCACATGCGTCCTCTGTTTGTCACCATCCTGCTGTGGTTGTGCAGCGTGGTGTTGCTGTTTGTAATCAAGAACCTCATTGAATTGTTCACTGGGCCTGTGGCTGAAACCTGGGTAGACCTGACCCTGGTGCTGGTCGCTTACCTGATGTTTTTCTTGCTGGCGCCGTTGCAAAACTGGATGCAGCGCAGGTCGCGCAAGCGTGCCCGCCATCACCTCAACGCACGCGCGTCCGATAGCAACTCTCACCCTTCTCATTAAGGTGTCTACCTGTGTCGGCACCCAACGATACGCACCAACTTGCGCTGGACAGATTCCTGCGCGAACAACCGCAGGTCGCTGCCGAGCTGGACAGCCTAAACCCGCTGGTAGCCCAGGCCAGGGGCGAAACCCTGGCGCAGTATCGCGCCGAACGCCTGCATGAGGCTTTCGAAGCACACGCTGAACAGCAAAAATTATTCGCCTGGGAATTGACCCTCAAGCTGACGGCCGATTCGACCGAAGCCTTCGAGGCCCAGCGGCGCGAAGTGCATAAAGAAGTCGCACAGATGGCAGGCTTGGACTGGGCGCAGTACTGCCAGTTGCACGGCTTGGCCGTTTGACCTTTGCCCTACAAGCACCAGCGTGCTCGGTTGCGCCCCATGACGTGACGCAACTCGGCGACCGTTATGCTTCGGTGCTGCGGGTCTATCGCCAACGCTGCCTGTAACGCCACCCAGCAATGCCTGGGCAACTGCGCGGGCCGGGGCAGACAGACCGTGGAGGCGCGCTCCCCAACGCGCTTGCCGTGGGCCAGTTCGTACAGGACGCAGGCCACGCCGTACAGGTCGGCAGCGGCGGTCAGCGCACCGCCGGCCAACAGTTCCGGGGCGGCGTAGGCAGGTGTCCAGGCATTGAAACGACTGCGGCTGACACTCGGCAAACCCATTGCGGCGCCTGCTTGAGCCTGGCCCAGGCCGAAATCGAACAAGCGCACGCCCTCCTCGCCCACCATGACATTGGCTGGTTTGACATCACCGTGCAGAACGTCTTGCTGGTGGGTGTAGACCAGCGCATCCAGCAACTGCACGGCGATGGGTCGCAACTCCCGCCAAGGCAAGCCATAGGGGCACTCCAGCAGCAGGCGGTCCAGCGTCACTCCTTGCAGCAACTCCATGGTGAAAAACGCGACTTGACTGTGTGTATCGACCTCAAACGAAAACGCCCGTACCACATGCGCGTGCCTCAGGCTGCGGGTCAACGCAAACTCGCTGTACAACAACACATGCGCGTCGGGGCACTGGGAAATGGGTTCGTCGAGTAGCTTGATCGCGACCTTGGAACAGGGTTCGCCCAATTGCTCGTGCAACAGGTCGCGCGCGCGGTACACCCTGCCCATGCCACCTCTGCCCAAGACACGTTCAAGGTGATAGCGCCCAGACAGTAAACGGCAGGCTTGAGCTGCCGAGTTCATGGCTGCACCACAACCGCAGTCAGGTCATCGCGTATCGGCCGGCGCAACGCCGCTGCAAATAGCCGTTCCACTGCCCGTTGAGGCGTGCCCATGCTCAACGCCCGCCCCAGGTCAACGTGGCTGAGGGCCTGATACAAGCCATCACTGCACAACAAAAATACATCCCCAGGGCGGGTACGCAGTTCCAGTACCTCCAGATGCAACCGCGAACGCGCGCCAACGGCCCGGGTCAAGGCCCTGGCACCCGGGTAAGCCTGGGCTTGCGCCACACTCAACTGACGCTCGTCCATGAGGCGCTGCAGCAGCGAGTGGTCCTTCGACAATTGGTAGAGGCTCTGGTCGCGCCATAAATAGCAGCGACTGTCTCCCGCCCATAGGCAGGCCGCCCGGCCCTTCTCCAACAACAGGGCGACCACGGTACTGCCCATCGTCACTTCATTGGTTGCGCCAGGTTCTGTCCATGCGCGTCGTACTCCTTGGTTGACGTCCTGCAATTTGTTGCGAACCGCCTGAATACGCTGGTCAAGGTTGCCGTCAGCCGACACTGAAGCCAAGTGGCTGACTATCCACTGGCTGGCGACATCCCCGTGCCGATACCCGCCCATGCCGTCCGCCACCGCCCAGCAACCCGTGCTCGGGTTGTCCAGGAATGCATCCTCATTGCGCAACCGCGCCAGGCCTCGCTGCGTGCGCCCGGCGCTGCGCCACGGGGCTTCCATCGGGGTCACAGCTGCTCCGGCAGGCGAAAGGTGCGCCATGTGTCCATGTCAAACGGACCGGGCGTACGCTGGCTGGTGAGCCGGTAATTGGCGCGCAGGCCGGCGAGGTCTGCCTTGAGGATCTGTATATTACGGCCGCTGGCGGGCTCTTTCTGCAGCAGGTCCAGAAACCGGAACAACGACCACGCTCCAGTGTCTTTTTCGATGCCCAAGGGGCGCTGCTCCGCGCCTCTCTCCAAGACGAGGCTGCTGCGCCCATTGTCTGCGTCGGTGGGCCAATGGAACGTCATGGGTACGATCGGACCGTGGCGATACTCCAATTGCTGGTCGCCAAACCGCAGGATCGCTCGGCTGACCGATGGGTCCAGGCTGTAGGGTGCCAAGGTGAATCGCACGGACAACTCCCCCGCGTCTTCGGTAAAAAAGCCGCGGCGGATGACCTGGATCTTCATCAATTGCTCCAGCAGCGCACGGGAAACCGGCAAACTCTGGCCATCCAGCCCACGCAATCGGTAGCGGCTGCCGTCGGCACTGATAAAAGGCCGCAGGTAGCCCTCATAAAAGCGCGCCATCACCCCGCGTGGCTTGAAGAACTCCTGAAAATCGTGAAGGGCGACCTCACTGCTGGCGTGCGCATTGAATGGGTAACGTCGGCCAATGGCCTTGGCATAAAGGCTATGCACCTCGCTCTGATAACGTTGGTTGACGTGCACATAGGCCTGTTCCAGCAAATGCCGCCAACTGTCATCCGCCATACTTTCGAGCCAGCCGGCAACGGGCAGCGGCAGGCGAGCGGCGGCGTCTCGCAGATGGCCCAATGCATCCTGCTGGCCCTCCATGCGCTGCCTGGCACGCAGGAAGGCGGCCTGCTCGGGTGCGCTGTCCCGGTTCAAGGCCGTCAAATGCAGGTGCACTTCATCCAGCAGACGCAAGGCCTGAGTCAGCTCTACGCCGGGGTTCTGCTGCTCATCCAGCAATTGATGCAAAGGCTCAAAGCGGCGCTGCAAGGCGCGCCGCGGAGCCTCGACAATACCCGCCTGCCCCGCCGTCAACCTCGACTTGGCCATCTCGCCCAGGTCTGCCGACTGCTGGGCCACTTTGTCCAGCAGTCCATGGCTTGGCAACAAACGCGTATTTTCACGCACCTGTTGCAAGAGACGAATCAAAGGCGATTGCGCCGACGTCAGGTTCATCAGTTGCTCGGCATCCTGGCGCAGGTTGTCAGTCTCTTGCAGCCTGACTCGGCCAAGCGCATCGCTCCAGGCATCGGCATACTCGCTGAAATAACGTTGCTGCAGTTCAGCCATCAGGCGCCGCAAGTCCTCGGTCCCCAGGTCGGTACCCTCGCCGAGCACCCAGTTGTCCTGGGTGATGGCGTTTACCAACCGCGGGCCCTGCGCCTCAAAGTACTGCACATAGCGTTTGGTATAGAACCCCGGCACAGGCGGATCGATAGCGGCGAACACCTTACCCTCGGCCAGCCGCAACGGCTCCAGGCTGCGCGCTTGTTCGCGCAATACCCGATAGACCCCATCGGCCAACGATTCGCCCCTCAGCGCTTCACGGGCCTGGGCCACCCGCTCCGCGTTGAGTGACACCACAAAAGGTTGCTCCAGCAGCCGCGCAAGGTGCACATTGAGGCGCTTCTGTGTTGGCATATCCCCGGCAAACCGCACCGACCAAAGGCTTGCAATATGTTCTGCCAGCCAGGTCGTGTCACGGCGTTCGCGCAGATTGAGCATCAGGTAGGCACGCAGGTCGTCGAGCAGCCGCTCCCGGTCCCCGAGGCTGGCAATTACCTGTTCTTCCAACTGGGCGGCTGTCCAGGCCAGAAATGGCTTTTGCAGCGCGTGATCATAGGCTTGATCGACGCTGGGACGGCTCAGTTCGCCCTGATACAGCCCGGTGCGCTCCACCAGGCGTACATCTGCCGGCCCAGGAAAAACCTGGGTCGCCGCCAGTCGCGCGTCCAACAGCGCCAACAGCGCCGTGCTTTCATCGTCGGCCGCAAGGGCGAGCGGCGGGTGTGAGGTCAGCGCCGACAATTGCGCCAAGCGTTGGTGGTTGACTGAGTAACTGTGCCCCCATAGCCCGCCGACACCGCCAATAACCAGCGCTGCAGCCACCGCCTGCGCGCCCTGGCGCCAACGCAGACGTTGTTGTTCCTGAGCCTGCAAACCCGCAAGGTCGGCCTCGGCGAAGATCACCTGGCTGAACAGACCCTGCACAAAGCGCGGGTGCCTGCCATCGGCGCAGGTCAAGAAGAACCCTCGCAAACCGTTGATGGGTTGGTAGCGATGTGCGCAAAACGCCATGTCAACGAACAGGCTGACGCGCTCCCCCATTCGTGCTGCCTGCTGGGGAAACTCCAGCATCTGCCCACGTCGCTCGACATTGCGCTCCTGATGCAGTCGCCCAATCAGCTCACTGTTCAAGCGCTGCAATAATTGCTCGACCGCCTGACGAACCTGTGTTGTGTCAGTACCGTCGGCGCAACCTTGCAGGTGCTGACCCAACACGCTGTCGGCACTTTCTCCAAGGGGTGAGTCAAAGAATTCAGCGAATCCCGGCAATCGGTCGGCGTGGGTCAACACCAGGTAAATCGGCACATCCACATGCAACGTCTGTTGGATCTCTTGCAGGCGCGAGTGTACATGGCGTGCGTGATGATCCAGGTCGTATTCGTTGGTGCTCGACAGCATGTCGACCGATAGCGTCACCACCACACCGCTGAGCGGCCGCACTCGACGGCGCCACCGGAGCAGATGCAGCAAGGTGATCCAGCCTGCGGCGTCCACTGAAGAGTCGGGCTGGGTAAGGTAGCGTCCCGGGGTGTCGATCAGCACGCCTTCGTCGCCGAAATACCAGTCACAATGGGCACTGTTACCGATCGGCCGCGTTTGCGCGTGGTCCAGCGCCAGCGGCAAGCCCGCTGCCGCCAGCAGCTGTGTCTTGCCACTGCCCGGCTCACCGATCAACAGGTACCAGGGCAACTCATGACGCCAACGCGCGTTACGCTCTCCATAATGGCGGGATATCTTGAGCAGGTGCACGGCTTTCTTGAACCGACTGCGCAGGTGCCGGCGTTCGTCCTCCACCCCCGTCATCGGCTGTCGGCGCACCTCGCGTTCTGGTCTTTGGCGCCAGGCGGCAAAACCTGGGCCCACAAACGCCATCGCCAGTCCCCATAGCAAGAACACACCGCTGATGGTGACCAACCGAGCAGTCGCCCCGGCCCAGATACGGTGATCATCCACTGCCAGCAGCGGCCCCAAGAACCACACCATTGCCGCGCAGGAAAGCACCAGCAACAGGCTCCACACCCAAATCCTGCCCAGCACGGTGCCCACCCCCTTGAAGAATGCGATCATTCATTGCTCCCAGCGTTTACAAGGGCGTGCGGACCAGATCCGACGCCGAAAGTTGAAGGGGGTGCAGCGCGTTTGTACGCTCGTTGCTCAGCACCCAGGCAAACCCTGTGTACATCGCCAACACACACACCAAGGTGAGGCCGACCCACCAAGTGGCAGGGATGACCCGCACCTGCTTGCGCCGGTCGGTCCGCTGCTGGGCAGGCAGTAGCGCTTGCGCCGCCGGCTCCCCACGTACGTGCCTGATCTGGCGATACAAGGCATCGCGGACAGCCTCAAGTTGCGTCACGCCCCGCTCCATCACCCGGTATTTGCCTTCGAACCCCAGGGACAGGCACAGATACAGCAACTCCAGCATCGCCAGGTGCTTCACCGGGTCGCGCGTGAGGCGCTCCAGCAACTGGAATACTTTTTCGCCGCCAAAGGTTTCGTTATGGAAGCGGCTCAACAGGCTCATCTTCGACCATTCGCTTTGCGCCCCCCACGGTGTCGTCACCACCGCCTCGTCGATCACGCTGCACAACACATAGCGCGCCGACATGACCTGGCTGTTCTCCACGCCGCCCTGCAAGGCGCGGGTTTCGAACTGAGTCACCGCCAACACTAATCGGTCGTTGAGCGTGCCCAGGTTTTCACGGCCGGAGCAGACCCTGATCCCAATAACCTCGAACAATACCGCCAAGGCAGCGGCTACCAGCGGGTTGAGCCCTGTCTGAAAGCTATGCGTATCGAGCCTGTGGCCGGCGTAGATCATGCGGTCTTCCAACTGTTCGTAGCGCGGCGGCGATGGGAAATCCGTCAACGGCCCCTGGGCAGGCTCATGAGTCTCCCGGTCGAGCAGGACGGTTTTTTCATCCTGGGTGTATTCACTGTCCATGGCATTCAGTTCCTGATGGCCCAGAAGTCGAGTTCAAGCCCGGTGAATTCACCCCCGACGTGGAAAGCGAAACCACCCGACTGTTCCAGCTGTGCGATATCACGGGGGCTCATATCGAGCACGAAATAGGTCTTGCCGGCATGGAAAGGAATCTGTCGCGGCGCCACTGGCAAAGGCTTGACCTTGATACCGGCCAAGTGCAGGTTGACCAACTCGCGTATGCGCTCAACCGGCGCGACTTTCAGGTGGGCTGGCAGGCGCTGGCGCAATTCCTGCGCCTCACACTGCGCGGTGGCCGCCAGGATGAAGGTGGCGGTGCCAAGCAGTTTCAACTCGCTGACCGGGCATACCAGCACCCCGTACTGGCGAGGCTGCAATGCCAACTTGATCGCCTGTTGCTCCAGCACCACCGACAGTGCCGTACGCACCTGCGCCATCAGCCCGCGAAAACTGGCGCCCTGATCGCCGTGTTGATAGTGAACATCCAACTGCGCGCGTTTACTCTCAGTGGTGAAGGTTGATAGCTCCCCGAGCAGCGACACCAGCGCACGGAACACCGCTTCAGGCCGCACCCGCGTCTGGCTCAGGCAGTGGCGCAGCTCCAGCTCACTACGATTGATCACTTGCAGCATCAGGAAATCGGCGATTTGTGTGCCTTGGGTCGTGCTCTCGCCACGAATGCGCGCCGCGATGGCATCGCCCCGACTGGCAAGCAGGCCAATCACCTCCTTGAGACACGACGCCACGTACCCATGCTCCTGCACGAAGATAAACGTCGGGATGAACGCCGTATCCAGGTTCACGCCGCCTTCACCGCTGGCGTCGAGTACCTGGGCCACCTTGAGCTTGATGAAGTGCTGGTCACCCGGCTGTTCACCCAACAGAAGACGTAAGTCCGGGCGCGCGCAGTGGATTCGGCAACGCGTATCCGCCCCCACGTTGGAATCCCCCACTTCCACTTCACAGCTGAGGTAGCGCGCCAACACGTCACTTTGCTCAGGCCGGCGGGCTTCAAGGTGACTGCCGCTGACCAGCGGCAGCGCCAGGTAAACCCCTTGCGCGCCCGAACCCTCTGGCACCTGCACCACCAGCGGCTCCATGGCAGCATTCAAGTCAAACAGGCTGCCGTCCGGCAACACGCCGCTGGCCTGGTTGACCACCAGCTTGCCCAACTTGAGGTACTGCGTATTGAGTTCGAACGTGAGCAAACCCCAGGTGTCACTGCCCAGCAGGCGGGTCTGATTGAGCTGCTGGTGGTAATAACGGTCGTTGTGCTGCAAGTGCTGTGGCCGCAACAGCATGCCTTCCTGCCAGATAACTTTATGAACCTGCATGTTATTGCGCCTCCACACCGGCGAGCGGGTCAGCAACACGTATACCGCCCTGGTCCAGCACCAGCTCGACACGGTTGCGTTGCTGTACCGTCAAGGGCACCAGCAGCCGCCACTGGACATGGGGCAAGTCTCGAAAAGCGGCCAGTACTCCCACAAAACGACTATCGGGAGCGATGCGCAGTTTGAGCGCCAGCCGGTCACCCGGGCGCAGCTCAACCTCCTCGCTGCCGACCCAGTCCTTTGGCAGCGTGTGCTGCGCATTGCCATACAGGCTGAAGAAGTCGGCATGTTCAAAGGCAACGCCATGGCGCAGTTCGATCAACTGCACCACCACGGGAGAAGGACGACCGTGCAAGTCCGGGTTGACGTGCTCGCTGGCAGTCAGCACCACGTCCAGCTTGGTCAGCGTGGAAAATGGCGAGACGGCGCTGCAACCCGCCAACAGCCCGCACAAGAGCAACAACGAAACAAAGGTGGCTCGATACATGATTATCATCCTGGAAAATCAATGTGCAGGCTGGAGATCAGGCGCACCTGCTCCTCATAAGCCTTGGCGAAGTCGCCGGCCAACGGGCGATCATTCAACTGTTCTTGCGCCACCACACGCTGGTAGTAACGCTGGTAGGCACGCCACCGCCCGCCATCGGAGAAAAACCCGGCAGGCTTGCCCTGGGACGCAAAACACCCCAACAGATGGCTGGGTTCAAAGACAGCGCGGGCATTACGCATGGCGCTTCGACAAGCGGCCAGCAACGCAACCTGATGCACCTGCAGTTCCAGGTGCACCTGGGCAATGGCGCGCACCGCGGGCAGTTGACCCAACTCCCGGGTATCGAGCATCGCGGATAAAGCAGCATCGGTGTCGCTATACATTTTCAAGGGATTCTGGCCGGAGCCCTGACTGGCGAACGGCGCCATACCCAGTTCGTTATTCAGTTCTTCACGGGTGCGCAAACCTTGTTGCAGCCCTTCGATCGTCACCCGAAACAAGCGTGCCACCTTGATCGCCAATGCCTCCCGGGCCGGTGTGTCGAGGGCCGTCAGGTCCATACCCAGGACCGCTGCAAATTGCGACCAGAACACCTCGTCGGTCGACAGCGTCGACGCGACAGCGGGTACCGCGGTAACCTCCATCGAAGGGTCTTGCCGCCGCGGCAATACCACGTGCTCGCAATCGGCCCCATAGTGATCTGCCCATACCGCTTGCTCATCGGCGCTCTTGTTCAAGGCCTCCAGATCATCCGACGTGGCCCGCATCTGCCGATCAAGATCCAAGCCATGCAACGGGTCCAGCGACAGGAAAGCGTCATCGGGGATCGGCACCGCCGCTGGCGCCAGCAGCTCGTCGGAAGGTCGCGGCGATTCCAGCAATCGCGCACGTATCGTCAACACCCCCAGCTCGAATACGTCGCCGTCACTGATCAATCGTGCCTGCCCCTTGCGCAGGCGCTCAGGACTCTTGGCCATCCCGATACCGTTGCGGCTGATATCCGTGAGGAAATAACGTCCTTCACGGTAACCGATCAATCCATGATGGCTGGAGAGTACGCGGCTGGCGTCAGGGATCACCCAGTCACATCCAGGACCACGCCCGATCACGCCGCCTGTACCGTCAAATACTTTGCGGGCCAAAAGTAGGCTCTGGTCGCTTTCGCACGCGCAGACCTCAAACACAAGCTGCAGCTTCATGCCCCCTCCTTTCAGCGGCCACGAATGATCGCCTGCGGGTCACCCATGGGGTGGTACTCGGCATCATCGAACACATAGTTAGCGTTACAGCCTCCCAGCAAACACATCACCAGCACGACGACGTGCCATGGACGATCAGGCATCAGGTTTCTCCCACAGTAAAAATCAAGTGCACCATTTAGCGTTCCTCCCGGGCATCGCCAAAGGGAATGTTCAAACGGGCAAGACGGTAAAGCAGGGTGCGCCGGGCGACCCCCAGCTCCCGCGCGGTGCGGGTGCGATTGCCATGGTTCTTGTGCAGGCAGTCGAGCAGGAACGTACGCTCCACTCGCTCCATCCGCTGGCGCAGCGTCACGTCATCGGGAGTGGCCGGCTCTGGTGCCGGCGGCAGTGCCAGGTGCTCGGGCCGAATCACGCTGTCGTCACACAACAACACGGCGCGTTCCACCAGGCATTTGAGCTCGCGTACGTTGCCGGGAAAACCATGGCTGGACAGTTGATCGAGGGCGGTATTCGCCCATTCGACAGGTGGCCTCCCCAGCGCCGCGCACACCTTGCCTGTGAAATGGCGCGCCAGTTGCAGCACATCGCCGTCCCGCTCGCGCAGGGCCGGTAAGGTGATGGGGAACTGAGCCAGACGGTAATAGAGGTCTTCGCGAAAGCGCCCTTCGGCGACCATCGCCGCGAGGTCGCGGTGGGTCGCGGTGGGTCGCGGCAATGATGCGTACGTCGACCTTATGTGCCGCACTGGCACCCAGCGGGCGAACCTCACCCTCCTGTAATACCCGCAGCAACTTGGCTTGCAAGGGCAGCGGCATATCGCCGATCTCATCCAACAGCAACGTACCGCCATGTGCGGCGTCGAACAGCCCCCCGTGATTGCGATCGGCACCAGTGAACGCACCTTTGCGGTAGCCGAACAGCTCACTTTCAAGCAATCCTTCCGGGAACGCCGCGCAGTTCTGCACGACAAAGGCCTTGGCCTTGCGCGGCCCGGCCGTGTGTATGGCCCGGGCCACCACTTCCTTGCCTGTGCCGGTCTCACCCTGCAACAGCACGGTGTAAGGGGTGTGCAGGACTTTACTGATCAAACGACAGGCCTGCTCCATTGCCGCGCTGGTGCCAATCAGGCCGTATGCGCCAGCCAAGGGTTTGTGGCCTGCGGGCTTTGGGCCGACGTTGGGCTGCCTACCGCGCAGTACGCGTAACCGGTTCACGGCGTAGCTGCCCAAATGCCCCAACGAGGGGGCGTAGCCTTGCAGCTGGGCCGGCTGTTGGCGGGCGCACACCAGCACCCCAGTTATCCGCTCACATTGATTGAACAGCGGCACGATTAATAGCGCACGCCATGGTGTCGCCAATGCGGGCAGAAAACCTGTGTCATGGCCGCTGCCTTGCACATCCTCCAGGCTCAACCCAGTGCCTTGGGTCAAGGCGTCGTGCAGCAACTGTTGGGAATGCTGACCAGGCCGTGGAGGCATGACGGTGAGCGACGACACTTGGGCTAGATGTTGGGCGATCAGTTCAAGCCGGCCGGTCACTTCATCGAGCAGATACAATTGGCTGACGTCAGATTGGCTCAGCCGGGCCGCCGTGCTGACACATCCGTCAGGTAACGCGTGTTCATCACGCTCGAACCCCAAGCGTGCGAAACAGGCAGACAACGCGTCGGCATACCTCAGCGCGTCGGCCCCGCCACCGGGCAGGTTATCGGTCATTGGTTGCACCCGCAGAAATCCACCAGGGCCGATGCTGTTTCCAGCCGTGCTGACAGTGCGCCGATCATGCGTTGCAAATCCCTGTTCATCATGTCCATTCATCCCTAATGAAAATTACGGGTTAGCGTGACTACGCCATCGGCCCGCTCGTGCCCCAGCCAGGTGGTCCAACCCAGGCGGCAAACCGTGTTTTCGCCAATGTGCAGAGCCCTGATCTGACCCTGCGCCAGTACCAGACGCAGGTCGTATTCCAATGGGTCGCGCAGGGTCAGGCGCACCAGCGAACGCAGCGGCTGATAGGCCTTACCCGTGGGCAGGAAGTCGTGAAAACGCTGCCACCCCAACGCGCGGACATGCACCCTGAACTTGCCACTGCGGTCAGCGACGCGGCGCCCCAGCACCAGGTCCTCGCCAAGCACACTGTTGGCCCGCCCCAGGTCATTGCGCTGGACCGGGCTGATCTCGACCTGGCGTTCAACCCACTGCTCGATAAACAACGCGTCGTGCTTGAAGTAGTAGCGCAGGACCGACTCGATCAACGCCGCCGAGTGCACACGCACACTCAGCAGGCCCAGGTAGGGCAGCAGGCGTTTGCAATCGAGCTGGGAAGCGCCACGGATTGCGGTGCCGCCCAGACCCGTCAAGGCAAACATCTGCTCGGAAAAACCATCACTGGCGCCTGCCCGGAAACACGCCCGATAGCGGTACTTGCGCCAGATCGGGAGCATCAGCCGGTGCAAGCGATGATGGAACATATCCAGGAAATCTCGAGTCGGGTTGCCGCCTGGCTGCTCGGCAAATGCCTGCTCACCATAAAACGCAGGCAGTGGGGACCCGGCGCCAAATAACCCCAGTACATTGAGGCGCAGGCGTGCGCGCAAATGTCCATGCTCCATAAAGAACTCCACTCGGTCGATATCGTGCGCGGCAAAGCCCAAGCCAGGGTTGGCCTGGAACTCCAACTGGTCGTACAACGCGTCCTCATCCAGCAGCGGATGAGCCTCACGCAATCGCTCGATCACCTGCAAAACCGCCTGGAACAACGTGTATTCACGGATACCACGGCAAAGTTGATTCAGAGCAGGGGCTGTTGTCCCGTCAGGGATGGCCATAAATACACGTCTCCTTGTGTGCTGATGACACGCAACTCGTGATGGGAATTGAGGCTGGCATAAAGCGCAAAGAACTGATTGAGGACCGAAGCGAATACAAATAAGTCGCCCTGGCCGACAAAGCCTTGGGAATCGACCGTCAGATCGACCCGCACCCCTCGCACGGGCAACCCACGATGCAGGCGATCCGTCGCCTCATGATGGATGGCGCGCAAAGCCGCCAGTCTTTTCTGGCTGACCTTCAGTGCCTGGCGGTCGTAATAACGCGGCAGGTCGTAGGTTGCGAGAATCGCCTTCAAGGCGTTGATGTCGGTCAACGACAAGTAGTTGAGCGACATATTGCTGATGAGATTCCACAGGAAATCCTGGTCCAGGGGCGGTGCGTAGCTCGCCGTTGGCGCGGTGATATTGCGAAACGTCAACGACTCCGGTGTGTGTTCGCCGGGCTGGTTGATATCGCCTGCACGTAATTGCCGTGGCAGGTTGCAATTGGTACAGGTCAGTTCGACCGACAGGGTTTCCTGGCCCTGTTTGCGGCGATTGCCGAACCCCATCCAGGTGTCGAGTCCACCATGTTGAACCGACGAACGTTGGCGAATGCTGTAGCTGGGCGGTGCCGCCACAGGCTCGCTGTGGCAGTCATGTTCAAACGACTCGAACCGCACGTAGGTTTGATAGCCCAAGCCACCGGGGCGCCAGCCGGTGACCCGGTCCACTGAATACACGCTGGCATTGCCCGGCGTGTATTCCCCAGGTACCAAAAGGTACTCGTCCTGTTTACCGTCCAGGCGAATGGGAATTGCATCCTGAGTAAACAGGTTGACGATGGGCGTGCAATACAGCTTTACGTTATCCAAGGTAGGACGCAGGGGCTCGCGGCCCTGACTGCGGAGCTCGAAACGCATCACCAGGCCGTGCGCCTGCCGGAGCAACTCGTGAGACAACGTGTGCAACACCTCCAAGCCTTCGACATCGACAAACAGGTATTTCTCGGGAAACGCGAAGTACTCCTGCAGGTGCCGATAGCCCTCCAGCGTGTTCTGCGGATAAGGAATCAGCGCCTGTTCCTGGGAAAACCCCACTGGCCGGACCTGGTTGGCATTGAGCCGCAGCGTCAGGGGTTGGTCATCGCCGGCGCTGATCGGCAGGCCATCGTGATCCACGAGCTGCAGGCTGATTCCCGCCAGATGGCGCAATAGGCCCAGGTACAGGCCCTGACTGATGTAGTGGTCGCCGGCCAGGTGCAGTCGCAGCGAATCGAATTCCAACTCACTGAAGCTGCCGTCGACACTCATGCACAGGCGCAAAGCCAACCAGGCCCCTTCGCCCTGGCATTTGTATTCCAGGTCAGTGAGTTGCAATGGCATGACATCGGTGGGATAGCATGTACGGAACTGGCAACGCTCACCGTGGATGGGAGCGCTTTGCACGGCGGTATCCCGAGCCACCCGAACGCTTGGGCCGGCGCGTTTCAACGGGTCGAATTGCAAGATGCTGAAGGCCGGTATCGGGCGCATGTAATGGGGCCAGAGCAAGTGCATCAACGAGTGCGTCAACTCCGGCAGTTCGTCATCCAGCTTCTGACGCAAGCGCCCGGTCAGGAATGCAAAGCCCTCCAGCAAGCGCTCGACATCCGGGTCCTGGCCCGCTTCGCCGAGAAACGGCGCCAGGGCGGGATTACGTTCGGAAAAACGTCGCCCCAGTTGGCGCAACGCACTGAGTTCGCTTTGAAAATAACGGTTAAGCGTCATTGGCACAGACCTCAACCCGCCCGGTATCCGTGAGGCGCGCGTGGAACACTACAGGATGCAGTACGCCCGCAATCATCCGCTCAGCCTCAATGGCGAATGCCAGGGACAAGGAGTCACGCACAACCGGCAACAGCCTGACACGTACGTTCGTCAGCCGCGGCTCATAGGCCTGGATAAAACGTTCGATATGCAGCCGCGACTGGCTCAAGGACTCATGCAAGCTGAGCCGCATGTCATTGAGGTCAGGCAAGCCATAATCAGGCAGCGTCTGGACACTGCCCGCACGAGTGCTGAGCATTTTCCCCAAATGTGCGGCGATGGACGCCACGGTGGCACCCGGGTTAGACGCCCCCTGCTCGAGGCGTTCGAAAAGGCTGTTGTGCTCAAGCATGCCCTGGCTTCTGCTCATTCTTTATCGAGCTTCCCGACCAGGGACAACGTGAAGTCTGCCCCCATGTATTTGAAATGCGGGCGTACCGTAACGTTGACCCGGTACCAGCCAGGCTCGCCCTCGACATCGCTGACGACAATGCGCGCAGCGCGCAAGGGGCGCCGCCCGCGCACCTCGGCACTGGGATTTTCCTGGTCCGCCACGTATTGGCGAACCCATTTGTTGAGCTCCAACTCCAGGTCCGTCCGCTCTTTCCACGCGCCCAACTGCTCCCGTTGCAGCACTTTGAGGTAATGAGCCAGGCGGTTGACCACCATCATGTAGGGCAATTGGGTGCCCAAGCGGTAATTCAGCTCTGCCGCCTTGCCCTCCTCACTGATGCCGAACGATTTGGGCTTCTGCACGGAGCTGGCGGAAAAAAACGCTGCGTTATCGCTGCCCTTGCGCATGGTCAAGGCGATGAAACCTTCTTGTGCCAGCTCGTACTCACGTCGGTCCGAAATCAGCACCTCCGTAGGAATCTTGGTTTCAATCTCGCCCATGCTCTGGAAGTGATGCAGCGGCAGGTCTTCGACCGCCCCGCCGCTTTGCGGGCCAATAATGTTGGGGCACCAGCGAAAGCGCGCGAAGCTGTCGGTCAGGCGAGTGGCAAAGGCATAGGCGGTATTGCCCCACAAGTAATGCTCGTGGCTGTTAACCACGTTCTCCTGGTAGGCGAAGGTCTTGACCGGGCACTCAAGGGGGTCATACGGGGTGCGCAGCAAAAAGCGCGGCACGGTGAGGCCAATATATCGTGCGTCTTCGCTCTGCCGGAAACTTTGCCATTTGGCAAACTGCGGGCCTTCGAAATGGTCCCGCAGATCCTTCAGGTCGGGCAACCCGGTGAAGCTTTCCAAGCCGAAGAAACTTGGCCCCGCTGCAGCGATAAAGGGCGCGTGGGCCATGCCGGCGACGCTGGATGCGTATTGCATCAGTTTCACATCGGGCGCACTGGGCGAAAGAAAGTAATTGGCAATGATCGCGCCCACTGGCTGACCGCCGAACTGACCGTATTCGGCGCTATAGACGTGCTTGTATAACCCGGACTGGGTAATTTCCGATGAATCTTCGAAATCATCCAACAGGTCCTCGCGCGAAACATTCAGCAGTTCGATCTTGATGTTCTCGCGAAAATTGGTGCGATCGACCAGCAACTGCAAGCCTCGCCACGAAGCCTCCAACGCCTGGAAGTCCGGATGGTGAAGGATCTCATCCATTTGTTCGCTGAGCTTGGTGTCGATCTCGGCGATCATCCGGTCGACCAGGCGTTTCTTTACGGGTTCGTCACAATTATGTGGCTTGACCAGCTCTGCGATAAACGCCGACACGCCGCGCTTGGCGATGCCATAAGCCTCGTCGTCGGCGCTGAGCAATGTCTGGGAAATGATGTTATCGAGGATGCTACCGCTTTCGATAACCTGTACGGGTTGCGTGCCGTGTTGAATGGTGGTCATGGTGTCAGTGTCCTTTTACTGAAAACGTCAGGCTTGAGGCCTATCCAGGCCCAGTTCGGCGAGCACTCGTGCGCGAGAGTCACCATTGGCCAACGCCCGCTCGATAGCGTTGCGAAAGCTGGGCGTATTGCCCAGCGGTCCCTTGAGCGCCACTAATGCCTCACGCAATGCCATCAACTTTTGCAATTGCGGGATCTGCTCCACCAGGTTCGCGGGGTTGAAGTCCTTCATGGTGTTAATTCGCACCTGAACCGGCAGTTCTTCCACGTCGGCTGCATCCTGGAGGCGGTTGGGAACGCTCAGCGTCAGGCTCAATGCTTGCTTGGCCAACACCTCGTCAAAGGTGTGCTTGTCGATACCGATGGGCTTGCGATCTTCGAGTTTGCGTGGGTCCGCGCGCTGGGAAAAATCCCCCAGCACCAGCAGCTTCAACGGCAGTTCGACATCTTCCTGAGCGCTACCGACCGCGGGTTTGAAGGTAATATTGATACGTTCCTTGGGGGCTACCGAACCGTCTTTGGCCATGGTGCTTCTCCTTTTGATGAGGCGCTATTCAAGTACTGCTTCCAGGTCGAAATGGCATAACCGGCGATGCAGGGTGTCTTTTCCGTCTTGTACGGCTTGGTTTTGTGGCAACAGGTCGTAGCAGCGATACAGCAGTTGGCCCACTTGCATGGCCAGCTCCGGCTCCCAACTTTCCAGGCCCGTGCACTGTAATTGCAGGTCGAGTTGTTCCAGCTGGATCCTGGCCAGGTCATGCTTGCCGGCCGCCACACACAACCTGGCCAGCGCCAGGTGCCAGTGAAAACGCGCTCGATCACCACACGCCGCCCGCAGCCCTTGCTTGAGCACACTCACCGCGGCCTTGAGCCCGTCTTTGCGCAGGCAGGGCATCACCGCCTGCAACGCGGCTTCCCAGGGCTGAGCAGCGCTGTCGACGACGACATTGGAGGGCTCAGGCTTGTGCAGGTGACGCATGACGTGAAATGCGATCCACTCACCTGTCGCGGAGTCGGCAAAGGGCGTGCCGTCCTCGAACCGATACTCAGGCAGGTTCGGCAGGCGATGCAGCAGCAGAGCAAATTGCATTTCCAGTTCGGTCATGGCGAGGTCTGCGTGCAAGGCCTCCAGGCACTCCCAGACCATGCGCAAACCATCGAACCAGAACATTGCACCGGCCAGGCTGACCTCGAGTTCAAGCAACAGATCGGCGTAATGGCCTTGGCTGAAGCGGTCTTGATAGCGCTTGCGCTTGTCGGTAGCCAATGGGCGCAGCGCCGTGACGCGCTCATTATTGGCGTCGGGATAATTGACGAGCATCAGCCAGGCCAAGGTTCGGCCCAGGCGCAAGGCGCGCGGGTCGGCCGCATCCTGACGCAACCACCAGGTACATAAAGGCCGAGCCTGCTCCTGCAATGCGCGCAGCCGTTTGTGCGCGTCTTTTTCGTTATTGAGCGGTTGCTCGGGGGCCGGCAGCGGGCTTGGCGCAGGTTTGACCCGGGCAATGACGCCCGCGACGTCGCCAGGTTCGGCAGCAGCCTGGGCCAAGCGCGCCGACAGCTGCCGGCGAACCGGCAACAGCAGCGGCGCCTCGCTGCCAAGCTGTTCACCCCATATCTGATCGAGACATTCGAGGTGTTCCAACAGCGCCTGGAATAAAGGCCGTTGATCACTGAGCGGCAGGTTGTGCGCGCACGCTTGCTCAAGGCGCAACACCAACCAGCCAAACGCCGCAACGCGGGTACGCAGCTTAACTGGATAGACCTGCGTCCAATGGTGCTCGCAGAGTTCGCGCAGCACACCGAGACCAGCCAGCAACCCAGCGAATGAATCACGCTGATACAGGGCCCAGGTCAACCAGGCGGCGACGCGCAGATCCTTGGAATGCTCACGCAAAATGCACTCGCTGATCTCGCTGATCTTCTGCCAATCCGGCAGCCCCGCACCATGAATGGAATGAGCCTTGCCCAACTCGGTTTCCAGCACCTCAAACTCGCTTGAAAAACGCATGTCGCTACCAACAAAACTGCTTGGCGAACACGCTGTCCGGGCAAGTTCCTGGCAATAGGCATATAGCTGTTCTGAATAAACTATTTTGGGCTGCACACAACCATCCAAGGCAAAACAGGCAAAATTAACGTCGTTGTTAAAAACCTTTTAACTTCCGTTCAAACCACATCGAAGTGAACGAACCTTAGCCACGAAAAAAACAATCAGCAAGTAACGGAACGGAACTTAAGAAACATCCTACGCAGCTTGAAAATAAAGACATGCGCAGTTATTTGCGCAGTCTATCCAACTAGAAAACACTCTCAAGCGCCCACAGCCTTGCATTTACAAAAACACATGACATGAGCAACTAAGTGCGCATAAGCGTGCAACTAATAGCGCTAAAAACTCACCCACAGCCCTACAACAAATCCTCAATAACGGCCACTGAGTCTTCTTCGCCCTTATTTCATTGAGCCTCACACTTTCAGGCACGCTTCTTGTTAAAGGCACTTGACCGCTCAGCGCTCTCGCTGCCCGGCAATACCTACTCAATCAGGCAAGGAAACCCGTCATGCCCACACCCGCGTACCTCTCCATCACTGGTGTCAAACAAGGTTTGATTACGGCAGGCACATTTACCCAGGACTCGGTAGGCAACATTTATCAGGAAGGCCATGAGGACCAGATTCTGGTGCAGGCGTTTGCTCATCAGGTGATCATTCCCCGCGACCCGCAATCGGGCCAGCCGACCGGTCAGCGCGTGCATAAACCCCTGATGATCAGCAAGGTTTTCGATAAATCCTCACCCTTGCTGTTCAGCGCCCTGACCACCGGCGAAGAAGTGTCCTGCCGCCTGGAGTGGCTGCGCACCTCCTCGGCCGGAACCCAGGAGCACTACTTCACGATTGAACTGGAAGGCGCCACCATCGTTGACATCCAATCTCGCATGCCCAACTGCCAAGACCCAGACAACGCCCACTTTACCCACCTGGAGGATGTGCACTTCACCTATCGCAAGATTATCTGGACTCACGAAGTGGCCGGGACGTCCGGCTCGGATGACTGGCGCAGCCCAGTGACGGGTTAACGCGAGCAGTAAAGACGGTAACCACGATGCGAAGCGAGCCGCTGTTGATCTTGATCTCAGGCGCCCCGTTAAACCACGCTGGCCGAACGCAGGCTTGAATTCGTGGCTAACCCGGCAGGACGCCGGGTTAGCCGCCCCGCGCCATGGATGGCGCGTGGCGGCGGCCCACGGATTCAAGCCTGCGTTCGGGCACACCGAGCCCAAGCGAGGTGCCGAGTGGTGGGGCAAGAGCGCTTTGCTTACTTTCGCGCTTTTCGAAAGTGAGCCGCCGTTGGGCGGAACCCTAGGTGGCCGTTACCGCAGAAATGGATATGTACACAATCCAACTGTGTTGACTGCCAGGCCGCCTTCGCTAGCAAGCCCGCTCCCACAGTTGGATTGTGGGGTGTCAGATAGATAAGTATTGCTTGTCAGGGCGTTATCGCAGGCAAGCCAGCTCCCACAGTTGGATCCTGGGGTGTCAGGTAGATAGGTATTGCTTGTCAGGGCGTTATCGCAGGCAAGCCAGCTCCCACAGGTTCAGCGTCGCGACACACAGGCCTCATCACAACCGGACAAACCAGCTCAATCGCAGTATGGTTGCCCTCTAACCACTCCCCAGGAAACACCGGTAATGCTGTTTGTCGTCATGCTCGGGGGAAAGCACCCGCGAGCCAGGATCGAAGTACACGATGTGGTATTCGCAGTGGCCGATACCCTGCAAGCCACCTACCCACAATTACGCGACGCCTGGTTTGGCAGCCCCAAAGGCGTACACATCGATTCATGGATGGCCGTCGATGGCGTCGACGGCTGGAAGGTTGAACTGAGCCACCTGGCGCCCCACGGCGATGCGCCGCGCCTGTACTTCATCAACCTCGGCGGCTACGAGGCCAATAGCTTTGGCGAAGCCCACCACTACCTGCTGGTGGTCGCCCGTAACAAACAGGAGGCCATGCGCAAAGGTAAGCAGCAGATGCTCAGCCACTGGTCCCAGGCCCACACCGACACGGTGCTGGATATCGACGATTGCCTGCCCATCGACCTGGTGGACGGCCGCTATATCCACCTGGTGCAAGCAGCGCACCAAGCGATCGTGCAGCGCAACGACTATCTCGTACTGCCTTGAACCGGCATGACCTAAACAGCGGCGACTGAAAACCCAGTGGAACTTTGCCGAGAAATAACCGCCTGAATCCGGTACGCTCACCGTTTTTTACTCTAGGAGTTACTCACCATGGCCAAAGCCACCGCCCGTCACATCCTCGTTGCCTCTGAAGACAAGTGCAACGAACTCAAGGCCCAAATCGAAGGCGGCGCTGATTTCGCAGAAGTCGCTAAAGCCAACTCCAGCTGCCCATCCAGCCGTCAGGGCGGTGACCTCGGTTCGTTCGGCCCAGGCCAGATGGTCAAGGAATTCGACACCGTGGTCTTCAGTGCCCCGGTCAACACCGTGCAAGGCCCGGTGAAGACCCAGTTCGGCTATCACCTGCTGGAAGTCACCAGCCGCCAGGATTGATTCAATCTGCGCTGATGCTATAAACAACGGCCCGCCCTTTGGTGGGCCGTTGTGCATCTGATGACTGGCGATGCCCAGGCCGTTAGCGTACAAATCCTTATTATTCTTTACCCGGCGCTCAAGGCTGATAATGCGATTGGCTTTTTCATCTCTGCTCTGCTCCACCCTGGCCTTTCTAATGGCCAGCACTGCGGTGATCGCAGCCCCGCAAACCTACCTGACGGTGTACGGCGAGCCCGCCAAGTACGCCGAAGGTTTCAGCCATTTCGACTATGCCAACCCCAACGCCCCCAAGGGCGGCAGCCTGCGGCGCTCAGCGCTGGAGGTGGGGCGGTTTGACCATGTGCTGCCCTATATCGACAAAGGCATCGGCGTGTCCCAGGTCGACGGCTGGGTGTATGCACCCTTGGCGTTGCGCTCGCTGGATGAGCCTTACACCGTCTATGGCCTGGTGGCGCAAAAGATGGAACGGGCCGACGACGGCCTGTCGCTGCGCTTCTACCTGAACCCCAAGGCGCGCTTTGCCGATGGCACGCCCATTACCGCGCAAGACGTGCGCTACAGCTTTGACGTGTTGATGACCCAAGGCAGCCTGCGCTATCGCACGTTATTTGCAGACGTCAAACACGTCGAAATCGAAGGCGAACGACAGGTGCGCTTTGATTTTTCCAGCAACGAAAACCGCACCCTCCCTCTGGATCTCGCCACTTTGCCGGTGTTCCCCGAGCACTGGTGGAAGACCCGCGACTTTGCCAACGGCGGCGGCTACGAAGCGCCACTGGGCAGCGGCCCTTACAAGGTCAGCAAGATCGACTCCGGCAATACCATCACCTTCACCCGCGACCCCGACTGGTGGGGCAAGGACTTGCCGGTCAGCCGCGGCTTGTACAACTTCGATCACCTGAGCCTGGAGTACTTCGGCGACACCGAAGTAGCGCGCCAAGTGCTACGCGGCGGCGCCTATGATTTCAACCGTGAATTCTCCGCCACCGGATACTCCATCGGCTACAACGGCCCGGCCCTGGACGATGGCCGTCTGCAGCGCGCGCACCTGGCCAAGGAGATGCCGCAGCCGGCCCAGGGCTATGTGTTCAATGTGCAAAAACCGATGTTCAAGGATCGCCGCGTGCGCCAGGCCCTGGCGATGCTGTGGGACTTTGAATGGGCCAACCGCCAGATGATGCGCAACCTGTACATCCGCCAGCAGAGCTATTTCTCCAATAGCCCGCTGGCCGCCAGCCAGTTACCGACCCCGGAAGAACTGGCGATCCTCGACCCCCTGCGCGGTCAGGTTCCCGACGAGGTGTTTACCCAGGTGTTCAAGGCCCCGGTCACCGATGGCAGTGGCATGATCCGCGACAAACAGCTGCAAGCCTTGGCCCTGCTGGAAGACGCCGGCTGGAAACCTGTGGGCGACAAACTCGTCAATGCCCAGGGCGAGCCACTGGAATTCACCTTCCTCAACGTCCAGAACGGCCTTGAGCGCCTGTTGCTGCCCTACAAACGTAACCTGGCGCAGATCGGCATCACCCTGAATATCCGCCGCATCGACTCCTCGCAATACGTCAACCGACTGATGGCCCGCGACTACGACATGATCGTCACGGGTTTCCCGGTCACCACCTCGCCCGGCATGGAGCTGTACAACTATTTCGGCTCTGCCGCCGCGTTCGATTCGGGCGCCAACAACTACATCGTGCTCAAGGACCCGGCCGTCGATACCCTGATCCATGGCCTGGTCAAGGCTGATACCCAGGCGAAGATGCTCACCTATGCCCACGCCCTGGACCGCGTGCTGCAATGGAATTACCTGTGGATCCCCAACTATTACCCACCGGGCACCTCCGCCGCATGGTGGAACCGTTTCGGGCGCCCGGCCATCGAGGCGAAGAACGACGAAGCCCTGGAAACCTGGTGGGAAGTCAGCCCCACCCCGCTGACGAACGAACAAATGCAGGCTGAGTTGAAAAAACGCGGAGAGGCCCACTGATGTTTGCCTATATCGTACGGCGCCTGCTGCTGATCATCCCGACGCTGGTGATCATCCTGTTGGTGAACTTCGTGATCGTGCAGGCCGCGCCCGGCGGGCCGGTGGAGCAAGCTATCGCCCACTTGCAAGGCATTGGCGGCGGTGGTGTAGCCGGCGCATCCGGCGAAGGCATCAGCGGCTCGCGAGCCAGCCGCGGTCTGGACCCAAAGCTGATCAAGGACATCGAGAAACAATACGGCTTCGACAAATCCGCGCCGGAACGCCTGTGGTTGATGCTCAAGAATTACGCCCAACTGGACTTCGGCAACAGCTTCTTTCGCGGCGCAACGGTAACTGACCTGATCCTGGAAAAGATGCCCGTCACCATTTCCCTCGGCCTGTGGGCCACGCTGATCACCTACCTGGTGTCGATCCCGTTGGGCATACGCAAGGCCGTGCGCCATGGCAGCAGCTTTGATATGTGGAGCAGCACGGCCATCGTCATCGGTTACGCGATGCCGGCATTCCTGTTCGCGATGTTCCTGATCGTGGTGTTCGCTGGCGGTACCTCGCTGAACTGGTTCCCGGTACGCGGGCTGGTCTCGGAAAACTTTGCAGAACTGAGCACCGTGGGCAAAATCGCCGACTACTTCTGGCACCTGGTATTGCCGGTAACCGCGTTGGTGATCGGCGGGTTCGCCACCTTGACTATCCTCACCAAGAACTCGTTCCTCAATGAAATTACCCGCCAGTACGTGGTCACCGCCCGCGCCAAGGGTTTGAGCGAACGCCGGGTGCTGTACGGTCACGTGTTCCGCAATGCGATGTTGCTGGTGATCTCGGGGATTCCCCAAGCGTTTATCAGCGTTTTCTTTGCCGGTTCGCTGCTGATCGAGGTGATCTTCTCCCTCGATGGCCTGGGCCGCATGAGCTACGAGGCAGCCGTGTCCCGCGACTACCCGGTGGTGTTCGGCTCACTGTTTATCTTCACCCTGTTCGGCCTCTTGATAAAACTCATCGGTGACCTCTGCTACACCCTGGTGGACCCGCGTATCGACTTCGCCGCGAGGAACGCCTGATGCTCAACCTCTCCCCGGTGGCCCGCCGACGCTTCGAGCGCTTCAAGAAAAACCGCCGTGGCTGGTGGTCGCTGTGGCTGTTTATCGGCCTGTTTATCCTGACCCTGGGCGGCGAGTTGATCGCCAATGACAAGCCGCTGGTGCTCAGTTTCAAGAACGAGCTGTATTTTCCGGTGTTCAAGCGCTACACCGAGCAGCAGTTCGGTGGGCAGTTGCCGTTCCAGGCGGACTACCGCAGTGACTACGTGCAAAAGCTGATCAAGCAGGAGGGCGGCTGGATGCTGTTTCCGCCAATTCCTTTCAGCGATGACACGCCCAACTACGAACTCACCCGCCCTGCCCCGAGCCCGCCGTCGGCGGTGAACTGGCTGGGCACCGATGACCAGTCCCGCGATGTGTTGGCCCGGGTGATCTTTGGTGCACGGGTGTCGATCCTGTTTGCCCTGGCCCTGACCGCCATTAGCGCCGTCATTGGCATTGCCGCCGGGGCGTTGCAGGGGTACTACGGTGGCTGGGTAGACTTGCTCGGCCAGCGCCTCCTGGAGGTGTGGTCTGGCCTGCCGGTGCTGTACCTGCTGATTATCCTGTCGGGGTTTGTGGAGCCGAATTTCTGGTGGTTGCTGGGGATCATGGCGCTGTTTTCCTGGCTGGCCCTGGTGGACGTGGTGCGCGCCGAGTTCCTGCGCGGGCGCAACCTGGAATACGTCAAGGCCGCGCGCGCCCTGGGCCTGGGCGACGGCAAGATCATTCGTCGGCACATCCTGCCCAACGCCATGACCGCGACCCTCAGCTATTTGCCGTTCATTTTGACCGGGGCGATATCCACCTTGAGCGCCCTGGATTTCCTTGGCTTCGGCATGCCCGCCGGCAGCGCGTCCCTGGGCGAGCTGATCGGCCAGGGCAAGCAGAACCTGCAAGCGCCGTGGCTGGGCTTGACGGCGTTTTTCACCCTGGCGCTGATTCTGTCGTTGCTGGTGTTTATCGGCGAGGCATTGCGTGATGCCTTCGACCCCCGCTCATGAGTGACCGCGTATGAACCTGATCGAAATCCGCGACCTGTGCGTCGCCTTCAACGGCCAGACCGTCGTGCGCAACCTGAGCCTGGACGTGCGCCCTGGCGAGTGCCTGGCGCTGGTGGGCGAGTCGGGCTCGGGCAAGTCGGTGACGACCCACTCTATCCTGCAACTGCTGCCGCAAGCCGGCACCCAAACCCTGGGTTCGATCAAGTATCGCGGCCAGGAACTGATCGGCGCCTCACCGAGTACCTTGCAAAAATTGCGCGGCAACCGCATTGCCATGATCTTCCAGGAGCCGATGACCTCCCTGAACCCCCTGCACAGCATCGAAAAGCAGATCGGCGAAACCCTGCTGCTGCACAAGGCCCTGGGCGGCAAGGCGGCGCAGGCGCGCATCCTCGAACTGCTGGAACTGGTGGGCATCCAGAAACCCCAGGAACGGCTCAAGGCCTACCCCCATCAATTGTCCGGCGGCCAGCGCCAGCGGGTGATGATCGCCATGGCCCTGGCCTGCGAGCCCGAGCTGCTGATTGCCGACGAGCCCACCACAGCGCTGGACGTGACGGTGCAGCGCAAGATCCTGTTGCTGCTCAAGTCCTTGCAACAACGCCTGGGCATGTCGCTGCTGCTGATCAGCCATGACCTCAACCTGGTACGCAGTATCGCCCAGCGGGTCTGCGTGATGCGTGCCGGCGAAATCGTCGAGCAGGCCGACTGCCAGGCCTTGTTCACCGCCCCCCAGCATCCCTACAGCCGCCTGCTGCTGGATGCCGAGCCCTCGGGCGACGTGCTGTGCAGCGAGCCGCGTGACACGGTACTGGAAGTGGATGACCTGAGCGTGCAATTCCCTCTCGGTGGCGGACTGTTCCGGGCCAAGACCTACCTGCGCGCAGTGGACGGCATCAGCCTCAGCGTGCAGCGCGGCAAGACCCTGGGGATTGTCGGCGAGTCCGGCTCCGGCAAGTCCACCTTGGGCCAGGCGATCCTGCGCTTGCTCGACTCCAGCGGCAGCATCCGCTTTCAGGGTGAAGCTCTGGACCCGCTCAACCATCAGCAGATGCGCCCATGGCGCAAGCAGATGCAGGTGGTGTTCCAGGACCCCTATGGCAGCCTCAGCCCGCGCATGTCGGTGCAGCAGATCATCAGCGAGGGCCTGGAAGTGCATGCCCCGTGCAGCCTGGCCGACCGCGATGCGCAAGTGGTCCAGGTGCTCAAGGACGTGGGCCTCGACCCTGCCAGCCGACATCGCTACCCCCATGAGTTTTCCGGTGGCCAGCGCCAACGCATCGCCATTGCCCGCGCCCTGGTACTCAAGCCAGCGCTGATGCTGCTCGACGAACCCACCTCGGCCCTGGACCGTACGGTGCAGAAACAAGTGGTGGCGCTGCTGCGCGAACTGCAGGACAAATACGGCCTGACCTACCTGTTTATCAGCCATGACCTGGCGGTGGTGCGCGCCATGGCCCATGACATGATCGTGGTCAAGGATGGCAAGGTGGTGGAGCGTGGCGCGAGCCATGAGGTGTTCGAATCGCCCCAACACCCGTACACCAAAGAACTGCTGGCAGCAGCGCACATCCCTTTGTAGGGGTGAGATTGTTCCCACGCTCTGCATGGGAACACAACCCGAGACGCTCCGCGTCGTGCCCTGGCCCTACGCCAAGTGACGCAGAGCGTCACGGTAGGCATTCCCACGCAGAGCGTGGGAACGATCATTAACAGGATTCTGTACCCATGAGCACTAGCCTCAAGGACTACCAACAGGTTCGCGGCCTGGCCATCCAGTCGCTGTTCGAGATCATCGAGCAGTCCAGCGAGGGCACGGTCATCGTCGACCGCGATGCAAATATCGTGTGGATGAACGAGCGTTACGCCAAGCGCTTTGGCCTCAAGAGCGCCGACCAAGCCATTGGCCAGCCTTGCGAGCAGGTGATTTCCAACAGCCTGCTACGCCAGGTGGTGCGCAACGACCGGCCGATCCTGCTGGATATCCAGGACACTCCCAAAGGCCCACTGGTGGTGATGCGCCTGCCGATCCACGACGAGGCCGGGGCGGTGATCGGCGCGATTGGGTTTGCGCTGTTCGATGAACTGCGCAACCTGTCGCCGCTGATCGAGCGCTACCTGAGCATGCAGCAGGAGCTAGCCTCCACGCGCTCGCTGCTGCGTTCGCGGCAAAGCAAATACAACTTTGCGCACTTTATCGGCACCAGCGCCGCCAGCCTTGAGGTCAAGCGCCGGGCGCGGCGCAGTGCGAGTGCCGAGTCGCCGGTATTGCTGCTCGGGGAAACCGGCACCGGCAAGGAGTTGCTCGCCCAGGCCATCCACGGCGCATCGCCCCGGGCGCACAAAGCTTTTGTGAGCATCAATAGCGCGGCGATTCCCCATGACCTGCTTGAAGCCGAGTTCTTCGGCACTGCGCCCGGCGCCTTTACCGGTGCCGACCGCAAGGGTCGCCCCGGCAAATTCCAGATCGCCCAGGGCGGCACGTTGTTTCTCGATGAAATCGGCGACATGCCGCTGCCACTGCAAAGCAAATTGCTGCGGGTGTTGCAGGAAAAGGAATTCGAACCGGTGGGCTCCAACGAGATGCTGCACAGCGATGTGCGGGTGATTGCCGCGACGTCCATGGACCTGGAGGCGGCGATCAAGCGTGGCGAGTTTCGTGCCGATCTGTATTACCGCCTCAATGTGCTGCCGATCCAGGTGCCGCCGTTGCGTGAGCGGCTGGAGGATATTCCGGCATTGAGCGAGGCGATCCTCGAGGAACTGCGCAGCCAGCACGAACTGGACCGCGATGCCCTGGCGTTGTTGGCCCAGCATGCGTGGCCGGGGAATATCCGCGAGTTGCGCAATGTGCTCGAGCGGGCGGCGTTGTTGAGTGATGACCTGGTGTTGAACGCCGAAGAGATTCGCGCAGCGATTGGCACGTTCAGGCCGGTGCGACGGGGGCAGGTGGCGGCGGTCGAGGGCGAAACCTATACGGCAGCAAGGGAACGATTTGATCGGCAGGTGATTGGCGCGGCGTTGCAGGCGTGCGCGGGGAATGTGGTGGAGGCGGCCAGGCGCCTGAAGATTGGTCGATCTACGCTATACAAAAAAATTGTCGCATTGGGCATGACATCTTAGTAGACGACATCCAGTACATGCCCATACCTGCTCAAGCTCAAAGCAGGCCGAGCGCAACGCCATAGGCAACTGCTGAGGTCTTGTTCGGAACGCCGAGCTTATTTTTAACGTTATTTAAATGGTAATTTACCGTATCAGCGCAAATGCTCAGGATTATTGCCACCTCTGCCGAACTCTTGCCTTCGGCAGTCCACTGCAATATTTGACGTTCGCGTTCCGTCAACAACGGTTCCCTAGCGCTATTCTCACCGGTTTCCTTCACGTCCATCCCTTCACTGAAAACTTCAATCAATACCCTGAGCTTCAAAGCCAGCTCCTGCGCTTCACTCGCGCTGATCGCTTTCAGGGGCCTAGCCACAGAAAAGGTCAACAATGAGTTATTAAAGTCACGTAAGGTCAGGGTGCAACCGTACTTTAAGCCGTGCCGAACAGCCTCATCGGACAGTGTCCTATCGACGCCCGCGAGTAAGCGGTGATCCCAGATGACCAGCGATGACGATTTCGAGTGCTTCGCAATAAGCTCGTTCTTGCTAGAATGATGAAGGTCCAGGTATCGCGTTACCCAATGTAAGGGATAAGTCCCGGAAATTTTAGTCATCGGCTTTACGAATGGCGTCGCCGACCGAACAGCGAAGGAAAAATAGTAAAATCCCAAATCACCGATGACGTCCTGCATGGTTTCAGTTGCATGTTCTTCACACGCACATGTCTTAAATCGCTGACTCAAACTGCTGATCCATGCATACACACTCCACCTCCTGTATTAAATGTGATCACACTGGTCAGTTTCCTAGTCTTTACCAAGATTAGAGTTTAAAGCGGAAACGCCATTGACAACATGGCATATACTTTGTCGTGCGTGGAACGCATTTCAAGTGAATATAAGTGTAGATGCTGTGCAGCGCCAGTGGTTCTTGCTGTTCTCGACAAAACCTAGCGCCCAAGATCATAGGGAAAAGTCTTACAAAAGCCCTTATCTCTCGGCGCAGAGACTGTATTGCAAATTAATAATAAATGGAGAATCCGATATACGGTGCTCATCTGATATAGAAATAGCCTATGAACCAAATGGTTAAATGCGATATTTTTATGGTAAATTGTAGTCAATTCGCGGCCTTGACTTGACAAGTCTCTATTCGAAGTAAACATAATCACAATATCTTTAAAACAGCGGGACAGAATATATGTCGAATAAAAATATTATTGTCATTGGAGGCGAGTCCGATGACGATGTGAAGTGCATGACACCGATTGATGAATACATTATTTCGTTGACCGGAAAAGCAGCGCCCGTGGTCCTTTATATCTCCACCGCCAATGGCGATGACCCGGAGAAAATCTCAGATTTCTCGAACAAGTATGCTGCGGTCGGCTGCCCCGTCATCCCGCTCGCATTCTTCACCCCGCCCTTCCCTCATGCGCAGCAGATTTCATCGATGTTCGAGAAGGCTGACATCGTTTACGTCGCCGGTGGTAACACCCGTGCGATGTTGGCGGTCTGGCGCGAGTTTGGTGTTATTGATCTTTTGAAAGCCGCCGGGGACCAGGGCAAGGTCCTGTGTGGCGTCAGCGCGGGTGCCATATGCTGGTTCGATTTCGGCCACTCGGATTCCGGGGGGGCTTTTGCGCTGATCGATGGACTGGGCTTGCTGCCCGGTGCGCTGTGCCCGCACTTCAATTCTGAAGAGGGGCGAGAAACGTCCTTTGTCGAACTGATTTGCAACCAACGCATTCATCCCGCCTACGCCGTCGATGACGGCATTGCGTTGCACTTCAAAAATGGTAGATATCACAGGACCCTTCACAATGACGCCACTTGCAGCGGTTATGCAATCGCCGTGCAATCGCCCCACGTAACGCGCTTGTGATCGGAACGTTCAATGGATGCAAGAGCCGGCACTCAGGTTCAACAGCGTACCGGTCATTGCGCCACATTGTTCGAGAAACACGACCGCCTGGGCCACCTCTTCAGGCCTCACCCATCGTTTGAGTGCCGTATTTTCCGCTATCAGATCGACCAATGCGGCCACTTGCGTTCCAGTCTTGTCCGACCTCGCCTGCAGGCTCCTTTCTTCTCCCGGAGTCATCACATCACCCGGCGCAATGCAGTTAATCCTGATGGCCGGGCCACACTCCCAGGCCAGCGGCCCGATCAGCGCATGCAGGGCACCTTTGGCGGCAGTGTAAAGGGTATTGCCCGTCTGCCTGGCCCCTGGCAGGGCCGCCTGGGAACCAATGAAAATGATATGCCCCATCTTGCTCTGCGACTGCCAGCTGCGAATAGCCAACCGGGCAAGTAACATGGGGCTGAAGACGTTCAATGCAAAGGTCGACTCCAGTGTGGATAGGTGGGTGTTGACGAAATCGTCATCAACACAGGCGCCAGCGTTCAATACCATCAGGTCCGGGGGGCCGGAGAGTTTTTCGGCCGCACTCCAAGCCTGACCTATATCGCCAGCCTGATAGAAATCGCAGTCAACATCACCACCGCTGCGCTGCAGGGTCACGACAGCGTAGCCTGCCTGTCTCAAGGCATCGGCGATCACCAGGCCAATGCCATAGCTGGCACCCGTTACCCAGGCGATCTTACGCTCAGTTGCACTCATAGACCGCCACCTCCCAATATCGCACAGGCGATGCTTTGCGCCTCTACGAACGGCCTGGATTGACTCGCGATGGTGGGCACATACCAGTTGTAATAGGTGCTGCCTTCACTCATTACGCCGGTAGCGAACAACCGTGCTTGTGCTATGCCTTGGGCCGATATGCAGTGTGATCCGGCACTGACCGCAACCCCCGGGGTGGCGAGCCAAGATCCATTGCGTGAGTGCACACGCCCGCCTTCCATCAGCCCGGCGAACAGGACGCTGGTTGTGTTCTTCAATGTCGGTTGGGCCGTGTAACCTTGCAGAAGGTGATCCAGGTCGATGCTTACCGGATCGGCAAATACCGTCGACTGCACATTCCAGCATCGTTTTTCCGATACCCAATGCAACTCAGGTGCAGGCCCCAGTGGCGTTGAGACAACCCCCGCGTCGATCAACATCAGCAACTCTTCCTGTCGATCATACTGCGGGCCGATCACATTGCGATTGATTGCAGAGGCAAAGTGGTTGTAGAACCAATTATGGGAGGATGGCGCCAGCCCCCCATGATTAACGATGGCCCTGATCGATTCCCGGGCGCTCATCAAGACTTCAAGGGCGCGCTTTTGCGCGCTGCCCGCCAGGCCAAGGCGGGCTTGGTGCAAATCATTGGTGATGAACTGAACAACACCGGCGGCATATTCTTCGCTACTTGCCTGAGGGAGCTCAGCCCATAGCAGGCGACTCATCAACGCCGTTGCCGTTTCGGCCGGTACATCTTGTTCAAGTGCGACCCGTGCGACGTCCTGAGCAAGCAAGGGATAAATTTGCGTCATGAAATTAATCGTTCCGCAACCATGCTGCTCGCGCATTGCCAACGCAGCTCGCTCATCGAAGCGCAGTTGGGGTTCGAACTCAGCGAGTCCGTCATCGACCGGTCGTGCTCGCGACGGCAACCCGCTGCGCGAAAAAAGGACAATGGCAGGTTCGGTACCTGCTGCCTTATAAACACCGTCGGCAAATACACCGCCCCTGCCTCGGGTCAACTCAGCGATCGCATCCATGGCCGTCAAGCCAAACCCCTGGATTCCGACGGTGCTACCGGCCGGTATGTCCTGGCGATCAAGCCCGGCCTGGTAGATGTCCGTGATCGTTTCGGCGCAATTGGCAACCGGCAGCAAATGGCCGACGGCAATGACCACGTAGTCGCTGACAATGCTGCGATCACTCAGCAGACGAGTGATCTCTTGCGGGCCATCCTGTTGTATATCGACGGCCTCGTCATCGACATATTCGACTTGGCAATTGCCCGGGCAATGCTCCAACAACAACTGGTACAGCGCGTGACAGTAGGCACCAAACCAGCGTCGTGGCACATAGGCGCCACTTTGCGCCGCTACGCCCTGCTGTTTCAACCAGGGCAGAAAATCCGCGAACATGTCTTTGACCAATGACGGTTGGAATTCGTCGCCTGGGATCAGGGTCAACAAGCCCGCCACCGTATTGAGCAAGAACCTGTCGGACAGCGTCTGGCCATGTACCCCCTGGCCCGGTAGCCCTTTGTTCACAATCACAATTTGAACCTGCTGCTGCGGGCGTCGCGCCGCCAGCGACAGGATACGCTCCAGCACGCAAAGCCCACGGGGTCCGAACCCGACAATGGTGACGCTCACGGTCTTCATGACCTATACCCTCTTGGGTGTAATTTAAAAAGCGTCAGCCGTCGGAGCCTGCCGAGCGGCGAGCACCTTGTGCGGCTGCGCGGCCAGGTCCCTGAGAGCCATCGCGATGCGGTGCGCTGAGTCGGCGCCGCCAAGCAAGACCCAGTTCGGCAGGGTGATGTGATCCAGCCGGGCGGACTCAGCCTGGGGCAATGGATAGCGCGCGGGCTCGAAATCAAGCCTGTTGGAAAAGTTTTTGATTCTCGGACTTGATAGCGGGTTGTACAGCCTGAACGAATTCATTGGTTGATAAAGCGGGCTTACCTGAACATTCAACGCTTGGGTCATGGCAAGGGCGAGGGCATCGATCGTGCAGCCCGGGAAATATTTTTCCAGGCCAACTTTCATCACCAGGTTGTAATAGGTACAGCGCGTATTGCGTGGATCACGGCGCAGGAAGGTAATGAAGTCCTCCTCTCCTTCGAACAACGCTCGCAAGGTTTCTGCGCATGCTTCACGTTGCGTATTCTGCTGGTCCAGATGCTGCAACCTGTCCAGCAATATGGCCGACTGAAACTCCGTCAGGCAAAAGTTCTGTCCTTGTACCGCACCCCGTTCGACCAGCTCCAAGCGACTCTCCACAGGCGTACCGGAAAATAGCCGCCCGTCGGCCCTCAACTGCTCAAGCTTTTCTGCCAGCACAGGGTCCGAGGTCACCACTGCACCGCCCTCGCCCGAGGTCAGCACCTTGGCTTGTTGCATACTGAAACAGCCCAACGCACCAAACGATCCGACCTTGCGGCCACGCCACATTGCACCGTGGGCTTGAGAGCAATCCTCGATCAATGGAATGGCGTAGCGCTCGGAAATGTCCAGGAAGGCATCGATGTCCGCTGTTCGGCAATAAGGATGCACCAGCAGGATCGCCTTGGTCTTGGCGTTGATCCGCGCCTGGGCGGCTTGCGGCGACATCGACAGGGACATCGGATCAATATCGACCAACACCGGCACCGCACCAACGCTGCAGGTGGCGGAGGCGCAAGCGACCCAGGTCAATCCAGGCACGAGGACTTCATCCCCCGCCCCGACCTCAAGCGCCAGCAGCGAAATGGTGAGCGCGGAGGTGCCGCTGGTGACAGGTGTGCAATACAACGTGCCGCAGTAGTCGGCAAACGCTCGGGCAAAGCGTCGTTCGTACGCCTCCTGCCCTGTGTAGGCGCCACTGATTGTCCACCGTGTCGATTCCAGAACCTCACTGACGATCTTCAGCGTGTCACTGTCGTGTGAAGGCCATTTAGGCCAGCTAACAGTCGCCCCTGCCGGAGTGTGGAGAGAACGGCTCGTTGCGTCGATGTGAATATTCATGGGTTTTACCTGTTGACTGAAAAGTGCCTGGTTGCGAGCAAGTGCTCAGGAAATTAGGTCCCAAAAAGGTTCGGATCGGTCTGACATACCCACCGTGGTATGCGCGCGGTTTGTACAGTGCGTGCACATTTCACAGGCGCCTTGACGATTGCCGGCTTCCAACGCTGCGCGGATGCGCGAGTAATCGTGGCTATTCCAAATCTGGGTAATGGATTGCTCGCAGATATTGCCCATGACATGGCTGCGATGAGCGTCCTCATAGCAAAGGACCACGTCGCCGGTGATGGTAACGATTAGCATCTCTGTCGGCGCAAAGCAGCGCTGCGAAACGTCCTCGCCGGTGGCCTTGGGCAGGTCTTCCATGGTTCCACCGCGATTGGTCAGCACCAGATCGTCTGAAAACTGAACAACCTGTTTGGGCCGGGGCGGGTGGGATTTACCGCTGTGGGAGGTGATAACGATCATTTGCAGGCCAGCTTCGATCAACGAGTCATAGCGGTGCTGGGTCAGCAGGTCTCCATTGGTAAACAATACAGGACGGCATTTTGGCACTGCCGCCAAAATACGACGGATGATCTCTTCCAGTCCTTTATGGATTAACGGTTCATTGTAGAAATGAAATGAGATCCGGCCATCAAAGTCTATTTCAACCAGCCGCTCGATAAAGGCAGATAGCACGTGCTCTTGAATCAAGCGTGGCACTTGCGGAAACGGCATAATCGATACAGGGCAATAGCTGCATTTACGGTTACACCGCGAATTTATTTCAATTTCAACATTTAAAAGTCTCATAAAACTTCGCCTCGTAACGTGGATGACAGGGCTTACTACTGTCCCTCGTGCTGGTTCAGTCTTTAACGATAGTTTCGATAGTGCGGCAGATTGCCAGTGCCTGTTTTGAATCAATTGTCGGCGCGCATAACATTTCAATGCCGACCGGCAGCCCTTTCGGACTGGTCATGGAAAAGTTCATCGCAATGGTCCGGGCACAGGTGGCGACCGATACATGCCGGGCTAGCGCAAGAGGGTCTGTCGACGCGTGACTGTGAATGTCCGACGTGGCCACATTGATTGCGACTGTAGGATGGATGAGCACTTGGCACTGGGTCTGCTGGAAATAATCAACCACATCCTGTTTTATTTGATTTGCAGTGAGCCGGGCACGTTCATATACCGCTTGTACTGGTCTACCCGTTGGGAGTGCCAATGATCTGATGCGGCGGGCGGCCAGGGTGTGTCGGTGGTCGAGCAGTCGTTCCAGCGTCGCAGGTTCACCTGCCCGGCTCTCCAGATAACTATTGAACGCGGGTAAAAATTCGTAGTTAACAATCGTGGTTAATGCGCAGGCGGCCGAGCCGAATGAGTCTGGCACCTCATGCATCACCAACGTGGCGCCGGCGCCGGCAAGCTTGAAGATCGCGTCATGCATACTGGCTTCAACCTCTGGCGCCAGCGCCGACAGCGAGAAATTGGCGGCGACAGCAATAGAAAGTTCCCCAGGCGCTAAGACGGGCAACTCTTCATAGTCATGAATAAGGCTTTCCAGCTTGGAGATATCATCGATCGAGGGGGCAATCAGGCCTAATTGATCGTAGCCAGAGGACGTTAACGGACAAACCTCATGGCTGGCCGGCTGCGCGCAAAGCGCTCTATATGCGCTGAGCCCACAGAACGCCGCGGGAATCCGTACAGACCCCACGGTATCTTCGCCCACCGCGAAACAGGCAGCACCGCCCGCCACTGCGGCAGCACATCCACCGCTGCTGCCGCCGGGAGAATGCTCGGGAAAGGTCGGGTTGATCACCTGCCCGTAATAGGCGTTGTCTGACGCCCAGCCATAGCTCATTTCATCGAGGTTGGCTTTACCGACACAGATGCCGCCCATGGATCTAAGACGAGCGACCAGTTGATGATCAGACGTCGGATAATTGTTGTTCAGAGCCGCGGTGCCGTTGGTTGTCGCAAACCCAAGAACGTCAATGCTATCTTTGACAACAAACCCTACGCCGGCCAGTGGCCCGCTCCCGGGAGCTGACGAATTTGGGCGGGACGTCTGGCCTTGCGGCGCAGCGGCCAAGCGATTGACGAACACGCAATAGCGGTCCTCCCAGTCGACAGACAGGCAAGATGAAACCCTGGCCATTGGCGTTGAGTGTTCTAACAGCTGACGCAGTTTCTTTTGTTCAAACATCTCTTGTCTTTCACCCCGGTTACGGTGTTCTTTGCACACCAGATAAACGCGAGCGCACAAACGCGATGTCCGCATTCAATCCAGCAATGGACAGCAAGGAGTAGTTATTTTCCAGAATGTAGGTATTGCAAAATCCAAGACGTTCAATAGTGTCGATAATTCCTGCGACATTGCCCTCACCCCGCCCAAGGGGAACATTGTCATACGCTGGCAAGATACCGTCCTTCACATGCACTTGATCAAGCAGATAGGGATGGACTGAACAAAGAATTTCTTCAACCGAATGTCCCCAACGCAACGGGTTGAAGATATCCAGCAAGATTCTGAAGTTTGGTTCATCTACCTGATGCACTAGTGCTGATTGATGCCCCGCGGACAGACTGTTTTCGCTGGCGATCATCACCGGCAGTCCCCGAACGGCGCGGCACAGTCGCCGGAAAAACGTAGCGGTCGCGGCGAAGTCACTCGCCTGCACTATTTCATTTTTGTTGAAGCTGGGAATATAAACGGCAGGCACTTCCAGAAACGCCGCTTGCTTGACAATATGCACGGCACTTTCAAAAAACTCGGTTTGAAACCTGCGTGCGCCCTGCTCGTTCAGTCCGAACGCCTCAACCAGGTTCAAGCCGATGGCACTGACTTTATGGCTACCGCTGTAGCCACCCAGGCCTACATTCAGGGCTTGTTCATTATTGACTGGACATGCCCTCAAAAGACGCAGTTGCGCCAATGTCTGAACGCCAGCATGCAGCACCAGTTGTTGGGGCAACACAGCAGGCTGGCAGGATTGGGGCAAACTCCAGGTTGCGCAGCCCAGATCAGTCATTATTGACAGCCAGGTAAGTGACAGCCTGTTGCAGTTGCTCAAACGTCAGCTCTTGCCACTGCTCCAAGTAGCCGACCGCGCCAATCGCGACGGGAATAACCAGATTCAGCGCACCAGCACGATGGGCAACCACCGCGGCCAGGGAATCATAAAGTGCCGGGGTATTCACTTCAGCCGGGACGCTGACGCGCAGCCCTACGCTCTTAAGGGTATTGACGATCAGATCGCAGGTTTGCCAGGCAAGTATCGAGCGTTGGGCACTGATGACAGCCGACAACGCAATATCGATTGCGACCGCTTCACCATGGCTGATTTTATAGGCAGTCGCTGCCTCGATATGAGGGCTGAATGTGTGGCCGAAGTCGACATAGCGCTGATAGCTGTCAAGCTCATACAGATTCTCCGACAGCTCCGTCAGCATGCCCGCTACCGACCGATCAATCGCGTCCCAGCCCACACCGCCCTGAAGCTTTTCCTCATGCAGGGTCGTTGAGACGTTGACCAACTGCCGGAACAGTACTGGATCCTTGATGACGGCTATCTTGATCGCTTCGGCAAACCCTGCTTTCAAATGCTCTACCGCTAGCGTTTTTAAAAAGCTGGGACACACAATGGTGTACTCCGCCGGATAAAACGAACCGAGGACACTTTTTTTCCCTTCATAGTTAATGCCGTTCTTGATGCCGACTGCTGCGTCAATCATGCCAATGAATGTCGTCGGTATTTTTATGCACCTGACCCCACGCCTGTAAATGGACGCGGCAAAGCCGACAATATCCAGGCATACGCCGCCGCCAATTGCGATAATCTGGCCATGGCGGGGCAAATTGATCTGTTTGGCTAATCGACAGACCTCGAGCGACATAGTGATATCTTTATTTTCCTCGGTAACGGCAAGTTCGAAAAAACACACCCGCTCGCCGCACTCGAGCTGGGAAAACTTTCGACGAATGGCCTCGCCATATAATGCATTTACAGTTGGCGTATAAATCACCATGGCGCAGCGTGTATCAATGAGTGATCCGAGTAACTCAGATGAGTCGAACATGACATCACACGATAAAAAAATCTTGTACTCTCTCAAGAGTGTTGAGCTGATCGCGTAGCGATTTTCGAATTGCTTTAGTTCAGACGCTGAATGCCATCTGTTTTCAAAGTTTGTTGAGTTGCTCATGAGTTCTATTGCTCCTTGTTCATTAACAACGAATCAAACCCTCGTGAAGTAGCCGCCTCAGGCACTGATGCTGTGAAAACAGGATGTTTAATAACAAGGTAGGCCGCGTAACTGCTGACCAGTGCCTGGGACAAAAACGCCAGATTGGATAACAGGCACAAACGCTGCAAGGTCACTTGGCCAGCGTCGATCAGCAGATACAACGGCACGATGAATATTGCCAAACGCGTGCAAATCGCCAGCAGCGACCAGATGGTTCGCCCGGCCGCTTGCAATATGGAACTATTGATATGGCTTAATCCCGATGTGACGAAATTCAAGGCCAGGCACGCCAGCACATAAGTTGCGTCATCGAGAACCTGAAGGTCGCTGGAAAAAAACGACACCAGGCTATGTCCCCATAGGTTACATACCCACGTCAGGCAGCCCATCACGCTGGTCACCAGCGCGAATGCGACAACGTATATTTCTTTGACCTTTCGCCTGTTACCCGCGCCGATATAGTACGCAGCGACTGGCACGCAACCGTGCGCCACGGAAACAGACGGAATAAAAAGTGCCTGGATGAGCATCAGGCTTATACCGATCGCCGCTTGCACAGGCGCACCTAACTTTGCAGCGGCCCAATACATCAGCGCGGTGTACATATAAATAACGAGGGTTTCCAGACCGGCAGGCAGCCCGACTGAAAAGATCCTTCTGGCAGTCGAGTATTCCCACCGAAACGCCATTGGTGGTTGGGCAAACTGACGGTAGCGATCAAATGCTCTGCGAAGAATTATCAACACAGCAACCCCGGTGGCGACCGTTGTAGCCAGGCCGGCGCCGAAGGTGCCCAAGCCATTGACACCCGGCACGCCGAAAATCAACAAAGGCGCCAGGACAAGATTGATGGGGACCGAAACACATTGAGCGATCAAAGGCCCATAGGGTTCGCCGGCGGCACGTAACCCGAAAGTCGCGACAGTCATGACTATCTGCAGGGCCAATCCTGGTATGTACCCGTTCAAGTAGGACTCGCCAAGCTCTTGGGCCGCCGCGCCCGAGGCCAACCTGGAAAGCATGTGAGCCCCGCCCATGTATCCGGCAGCGACCACAGCGCAACTGCAAAGAACAGCCATCAGGCCCGCATGGACAAAGATCCGTCGCGCCAGTGCAAATTGGCCGGCCCCCAGTGCCTGACCAATCAACGCGACCGCCCCGATACCCAAGAGTTGCCCAAGCATGCCGGTGAGCAGCGCGGCAGTGGCAGTCGACGTGACGCCTGCGACTGCATTTGCCCCCAAGTGGCTGACAAAGAACAAATCGATAAGCAAATATAACGATTGGATAACGATGCCGACGGCAATGGGCACTGACATATAAGAGATGCTTTTGGCAACGCCCAGATAACTTGCAAACATGGTTTATCACTCTAGTGAGGCCGCGCCAGCTTAAACTGCCGTGCTGCGACGCTAATGGACAAAGCATACTTCGCAACGAAGTCAGCGCAACTACCAAACTTGGTAGTTGCAGGGCGAGAGCCTATTCAGCAGGATAAATATCACGCTACCGGCTATTATCTACCCTAGGAGAAAGTTGATATGAATCATGGCACTTACGACAGTATATTAGACATGATCTTATATCACGTGAACTCCACGCCTGATCGTATCGCCGTCAAATGCGGTGCGCAGCACTTGACCTATCGACAGTTGGACCAGCAGGCAGATCTGATTGCCGGTTACCTGGAGCATAACGACGTTCCACGCAATGCTATTGTTGCAGTCGCCATGGAAAGAACCGTCCAGCTAATGGCTGTCTGCCTGGGGATAATGAAGCATGGCTGTGCCTATCTACCCATTGACATCGACAACCCTGAGCACAGAATCAAAAACATTCTGGATAACGCCGGGGTTGAATGTATTTTCAGCGATGCAGAGTCATTCCCTCGTCAGGGCTTTTGCGCCATGACCGTCAACCCACACACAATTTTCAGCCAAGCCTACCCTCGTAAAAACATCAGCGGGCCACGACCCAGTACGTGCGCCTACTGTATTTACACCTCTGGCTCCACCGGCGCCCCCAAAGGCGTACTGATCAGCCACGGCGCGTTATTGAACCATACGCATTGGTTCATAGAAGCGTTCGCTGTCAACGAGGCTGACATCATCTTGCAACGCACTTCGATAGCGTTTGATGCGTCGGTCTGGGAGCTATGGACGGGGCTGGCGGCCGGCGCATGTACCGTCATGCTCCCCGCAGCTTATGCCAAGCATCCGCTGGGGATTTTGCTGACACTGCAGAGAGAACATATAACCATCGCCCAGTTTGTACCTACACTGCTGCGCGAGCTGGTGAGGCTGAGGCAATTCGAACACATCCCCTGCCGGCTGGTATTTTGTGGTGGTGAGTCATTGACCTGGGAGTTGGCGGACCTGTTCCTGGCGAAAACCCGCACCCCGTTGGTCAACCTGTATGGGCCTACCGAGACCACTATAGACGCGACCTTCTGGCGGGTGAACCCAGATGCCGACAGGGCGTTGCCTGCCCCCATCGGCCAGCCCATTCGCGGTATGCAGGTATACCTGCTGGATGAGCAGGGGAAACCTGTTGCTCTACCGCATCAAGAAGGCGAAATAGTCATTGCGGGACCGGGTGTCGCCATTGGCTACGTCAACAGCCCTCATGAAAATGAGCTGCGCTTTACATCGCTTAACCTCGATGGACACGCTCTGCGAACTTACAAAACGGGCGATATTGGCTTTTTTTCCACCACAGGCGATCTTCACTACCTGGGACGTCGCGATAGCCAGTACAAAATCAACGGGCACCGAGTAGAGCTTCTGGCTATAGAGGAAATCGTGCAGCAGACGCCCGGCGTGCACAGCGCCGCCGCCTACATTGATACGCTCGTCAGCGCAGAAAAACAGATTTGCGTGGCGTTTGTGCCACAGGGCGATACGGATACACACGCCGTTGAGCAACGCATCAGGCAGGCCCTCTCCCTTCAGCTCCCGTCCTATATGCACCCCAGCCGAATCCAGGCACTGAGCGAACTGCCACTGTTGCCCAATGGCAAAATCAACCATAACACTTTGCGTGAACTGGCTTTTCAACCGGATACCGGCCCCACCGAAATCGACGCGCAAACCTCGACGGCCGTGCAATTGCAGTCCATCTGGACGGAAGTACTCAATCAGCAAACGATTTCCTCTGACAGCCACTTTTTTGAACGCGGGGCGACCTCCCTCTCGGTGATGATGCTGCTGGGCAGGATTGCGAACCTGTTCAACGTCTATCTGAGCCCCAAGGATATTTTCGATCATCCGGTTCTGGCTCAACAAGTGACGCTACTCGGCGAAGGTGCCAGCCATGGCGCTGAAAACGCTATGTTGCTCGACGCTTATGCCTGGCGCCGACGAGTGGGTGAACAGACGCCCGGGCTGGCTCAGTTGGAGATACTGGATAAACCCGCGCAAACCCCGGCCTACTTGGAAAATGTAGTGCTGGCGTTCTACATTAAGGGCACTTGTTCAGCGATCAGGGTGCGCGAGGCATTTGCTACGGTACTGGCACAGCAACCGGCACTGCGCTGCAGCTTCACGCTAAACACACACGGCCAGTGGCGTCGCACGCAGCACGTTATCGATGATTTCCCATTGCCGTTTCACGTCATCAACCTTGAGCCGCAAAACCAGTCCGACGACACCGTTACAGACCTAGTGGTGCAAGCTTCACTGACCGCCTTCGACTTGAGCAGCCCCCCGTTGATCCGGGCCACTTATATTCAGTGCCCTGAGGCCAATGATGTGCTGATTATCACTGCTCACCACATTGCCTTCGATGGCTGGTCAGGCGCGGTGCTGATGGACCAGCTATGCGCACACTATCAGGCACCCATGGGCAGCGTCGCACCTGAGCAGATCGTGCATTGCCTCAGCTACTCAGACTATACGGATGCCCAGCATCAACGCTTTACCGAGAAGTTGCTGGACAAGCATCTGGATTTCTGGCGACAGGCACTCGAACATTTACCCGAACCTTTTGCCTTGCGCGGAGCGGGCCAGCGACCGGACGCGTTTACGTTTCGCAGCGCGGTCATCCCATTGAACCTGGATGCGCAGTACGCCGCTATAGAACGCCTGTGCAATCGCAGCGGATTCAGCCTGTACACCATCATCCTGAGCGCATTCCTGGTGGCACTGGCCCGAAACACCGACACCGAGGATCTGTATGTGCGCTCACCAGTCGCCAATCGGATCGATGCGGCCCTTGAATCGGTGGTGGGGTACTTCGTTCATCCCATGGTGATCAGACCCAAGCTTAGCCACTGGTCACCTTCCCTGCACCTTCTTGAGCAGATCAATCACTGCGTGCTCGATGCCTACGGCCATGCGTTGTTGCCTCCACACTTATTTGAAGCCAACTGCTCACCACGCTCCAGTGCCTATGGGTCCCGGTTTCCCTACTGGTACAACCACCATAACTACCCGTCAAGGCAGCGCCAATTGGGTGACGCGCCGTTGCGGGGGATCGGCGTGCCGTCCACAGGCATCAAGACCGATGTGTCCCTTAACACGGTGCGCACCGACAGCGGGCTGATCGGCAGTCTGTCCTATTACCGCGATGGGATCTCGCAGGTGAATGCCCAGGCGTTGTTGGCGGATTTCCACCAAGCATTGGATCAATTGCTGACCATCGCCTAGTGGCAACCGGCACTGTCGCCGTGTCGATGCACCTTTTTACAGGGACGATCATTGTAATGGGCCACTTTACTGAAACCGCTGACAGACCTGACGCTTCGCTGGTTTTATACCCGGATGAGCTGCCTGAGCATAAAGACCGGGTCATTTCCCTTAATGGGCGCTGCGAAGCGGTACGGCAGCTGGGCGGCATGACCTTCTTGCGCGTGGCCAGCCACTATTTTTCATTACAAGTGATTGTCCTGGATGCGGCGCTGCGGGATGCCACGGCGCAGATTCGCCAGGCAGACATCATTTCAGTCAGTGGCCGCTTGAGAATCAGACCGGATGTGCTCAAGGAGAGCGTCGACCCGCGAACTCATCCGAATCAGTACGAGGTGGTTCTGGAGCAATTTTCGATTCTTTTGCCAGCGCAAAAAATCGACTTCGTGCCGAGCTCGAAAGCAAAAAACCATCACTTTCACCGGCATCGCCGGCACCAGAACAGTCAACTCGTTGCACTGATCAAGCTGCACCTGGAACGCCAGGGTTTTGTGCAACTGCCACCGCCCGCGTCACTGGGCTTTCATGAACAGCAACGGGTTCGCGAGTTGGTCGCCCTCTGCGACAGCAGCGAATGTGATTCGCCGTTGTTCAGTGCCTATACGACCGAACAATTAATGTTTGGCACCCAGCGGTTCTACTTCTTTATCGACGGCGCCGGCAACCTGCCTGACCTGCTACACGTTGTGATTGCTCATCACCAATGCGGTCCTGACGGCTATGAAGGGATATTGAGCGCCATCGCCCGGCAGGTCGTGGAGTTGCTCGCCCCCGACACGCCTTGGCGACTGGATGCGGCCCGGCCACACTGGCCTGCACTGATGCTGCAGACCCAGCCTTCGATGCACATCACAGGCCACACTGGCGACCGGCAATCCCTCGAACCCTCTGGGCAATGGGCTGCAGGACAACGGATCGCCATGCGCAGACGCCTCAAGAGTGCCCTGCCCCCCTTGGACGACATGGCTTCAACCTTGAGCGTGTCACTGGACGCACTCAGGCAGAACCTGGAGGCGGCCTGTCCGCCCAAACGAGGCAAAGTACTCGCACAAGAGCTTCAGCCGGGCTCCCACCCCGAACACGCCGAGTCCTATGAGGCATATTCAAAACTGGAATCCGAACACCAGATGCTGTTGGTCGAGCAATCCCTGCAGGGGTTCAACCCCTCGCAGCACATTGCAACTGCCCGCACCTCAGCCCAGGCAGCGTTGCGCTACATGGAACCGGCCCTGGATCACTACGGTATCGACCCGGGCATGGCGCAACGCTTTCTCTCGCTCCAGGCACAACTGCATCCAGACTCCAGCGGCCCCGCTTGCCCTGTGGAATTGTTCCAATTGCTGTGGACCGTACTGGGCAACCCATCAGCCAAGCGCCTGCTTGACAGCAACGCCCACCGTGATCGTCTACTGGCGGTATTCGTCGATCAAAGAATCCTGACGGACGTTCGCCAGCTCGTGTTTATCCACCCCGGCGCAATTGACGCACTGGGAAGCCTGTTTGAACACATACGCGACAAAGATACCCTGGGGCGCCTTCGCACACTTCTGCGCAGTGTAATTGCCAGAACCCCGACTGAACTCGCCACTTTACTGACGACCCTGGGCGCGATGTCCCCCGCTGACGCAATCGCCGCCATCGCACAGACCAAAAAACTCGAAAACGCGGTGAAACATGGTCTGACTACGCCTTACTGGCTGTCACGATGCCTGGACTGCGACGACCCTTCGTCCCTCGTAAATGAGCTGTACCTGAACAATCTAAAAGCCAGCCAGCGCGTATTGGGCAACCATCCGCTATTGCCCTCGTCGACGGGGAATGAAGGTGATACCCAACCGTCGCTCGCAGAGACGATCTATACCCTGTTCAGGCCAATTACCGCCGGCATCAGTGATCTGCAACAAACGCTGTGCGAGTTACGGGATCATTGCGGGCACGTAGAGCGTGCAGGCTTGAAACGATTCAACCGAGGCTTCGTACCGCATTTGCAAGGCTATCGCTATTTCATCAATCAAGAGCGCAAGCCTTATGACCGCCTCCGAATTTATCTTTCAAAAAATGCAGCGTCTTTTTTTGCCAAATCAACGACGGGTATCTGTACCGACATCAACCGCGGGCTGTTCGAAAGAGACGATCACTTTCACCTGAATATTTTCAGCGAGCGACGGGGGCGCCTGGTGGGCAATGTACAACTGTATACCCTGACCATTGGCAACGAGCCTGCTCTGCTGATTCGCGGCATCAACCCGATCAAGCATTACGCGACCAACGCACTCGTCGATGAACTCCTCGATTGCATCATCGCCTGCGCCACTGACCTTGCTGCCGAAAATGCCTACGCCATGGTGTGCGTTGCACACCAGAACGGCCTCTGGAACTCTAACTCCAATCGCCCAGAGTTGCGTGCTGCCCTGGCGCGACGCTTGGCACACACTGAGCCATTGACGCTTGACCACCCTTTTCACCTTTATACTTACTACCGCACCCCCATCTACCTGTCTGACGTCTATCCGCTATGGCGATCTACGGCGCAAACGCAAAAACTCTCTATCTAGAGACTAAAGCCTCATAAAAGAGACTGTGCGTTGTCACAGACGGCGCCGCAGCGCGTGCTTTGGAAATCGAGTTGGTTTGATCACACCCCGCCAGCACACAGTCTCACAATGGAGACAGCGCCTGAATTAACATCCATTAAATCGTTATTTTTCAAACAGTTATACGCTTGGCACGCATTTAGCTATAGCGTTTCCCAGTGTTACCCCACAACAATAACAATCCGATGGAGACACACCATGAGTGTGATCATTGCCCTGGCCGCGCTCGCGCTGCTGATGCTGGCCGCCTACCGTGGCTATAGCGTTATCCTGTTCGCCCCCATCGCCGCCCTTGGCGCGGTGCTGCTCACCGACCCGTCCGCTGTCGCCCCTGCCTTTACCGGGGTGTTCATGGAAAAGATGGTCGGCTTTATCAAGCTGTATTTCCCGGTCTTCCTGCTCGGTGCGGTGTTCGGCAAGCTCATTGAGCTGTCGGGGTTTTCGCGCTCGATCGTCGCCGCTGCGATCCGCTTGCTCGGCACGCGCCAAGCGATGCTGGTGATTGTGCTGGTCTGCGCCCTGCTCACCTACGGTGGTGTGTCGCTGTTCGTGGTGGTGTTTGCGGTGTACCCGTTTGCCGCCGAGATGTTCCGCCAGAGCAATATCCCCAAGCGCCTGATCCCGGCGACCATCGCCCTCGGTGCGTTCTCGTTCACCATGGACGCCCTACCCGGTACGCCGCAGATCCAGAACATCATCCCCAGCACCTTCTTCAACACCACCGCCTGGGCGGCGCCGTGGCTAGGGCTGATCGGCACGATCTTCGTGTTTTGCGCCGGTATGCTCTACCTCGCACGCCAGCGCAACAAGGCCCAGCGCGCCGGTGAAGGTTATGGCACCGAGTTGCGCAATGAGCCCGAAACCGCCGACAACCTGAGCCTGCCCAACCCGTGGCTCGCGTTGTCGCCGCTGATCCTGGTGGGGGTGATGAACCTGTTGTTCACCCACTGGATCCCGCAGTGGTACGGCAAGACCCACAGCCTCAGCCTGCCGGGCATGAGCGCGCCGGTGACCACCGAAATCGCCAAGCTCACCGCGATCTGGGCGGTGCAGGCGGCGTTGCTGGTGGGGATTGTCGTGGTGCTGGTGTTCGGCTTCTCGGCGATCAGGAGCAAGCTGGCCGAAGGCAGTAAAAGTGCGGTCAGCGGTGCGCTGCTAGCGGCAATGAACACCGCCTCGGAATACGGCTTTGGCGCAGTAATCGCCTCGCTGCCAGGCTTTCTGGTACTGGCGGACTGGCTCAAGGGCATCCCCAACCCGCTGGTCAACGAAGCGATCACCGTGACCTTGCTGGCCGGTATCACCGGCTCCGCTTCCGGCGGCATGAGCATCGCCCTCGCCGCGATGTCCGAGAGCTTTATTGCAGCCGCCCACGCGGCCAATATCCCCCTTGAGGTGCTGCACCGGGTCGCGGCCATGGCCAGCGGCGGCATGGATACCCTGCCCCACAACGGCGCGGTGATCACCCTGCTGGCCGTCACCGGGCTGACCCACCGCGAAGCCTACAAGGACATTTTTGGCATCACGATCATCAAGACCCTTGCGGTGTTCGTGGTGATCGGCACTTTCTACGCCACCGGCATTGTGTGAGGTTTTCATGACAACTTTGAATGGCAAGACCGCCCTGGTCACCGGCTCCACCAGCGGCATCGGCTTAGGGATTGCCCTGAGCCTGGCCAAGGCCGGCGCCAACCTGATTCTCAACGGCTTCGGCGACGCCAGCGCGGTGATCGCCCAGGTACAGGCGTTTGGCGGCAAGGTCGGGCATCACCCGGCAGACGTCAGCGACCCCGCGCAAATCGCCGACATGCTCGCCTACGCCGAGCGCGAGTTCGGTGGCGTGGACATCTTGGTCAACAATGCCGGTATCCAGCATGTGGCAGCGGTAGAAGACTTCCCTGTGGAGCGCTGGGATTCGATCATCGCCATCAACCTGTCCTCGGTGTTCCACAGCACACGCCTGAGCTTGCCGGGCATGAAGGCCAAGGGCTGGGGGCGCATCGTCAATATCGCCTCGGTGCATGGGCGAGTCGGCTCAGTGGGCAAGGCGGCGTATGTGGCGGCCAAACATGGGGTGATCGGCCTCACCAAGGTGGTGGGCCTGGAAACCGCCACCAGCAATGTCACCTGCAACGCCATCTGCCCGGGCTGGGTGCTGACGCCGCTGGTGCAGAAGCAGATTGATGATCGCGTGGCTACCGGGGTCGACCCACAGCAAGCGCAGCAGGATCTCCTGGCGGAGAAACAGCCGTCGCTGGAGTTTGTGACGCCGTCGCAGCTCGGGGAGCTGGTGTTGTTCTTGTGCAGTGAAGCCGGTGCCCAGGTGCGCGGCGCGGCCTGGAACATCGATGGTGGCTGGCTGGCCCAGTAAACCCGTGATGATCGTTCCCACGCTCTGCGTGGGCACGCAGACCGGGGCGCTCCGCGCCCCAAAAGTGGACGCAGAGCGTCCAGTCAGGCATTCCCACGCGAAGCGTGGGAACGAGAAGAGGCAGCTTATGTCCGACATCCTCTGGCAACCGTCCCCGGAACGCATCGCCAACACGCGCATGGATCAGTTCCGCCGCTTCATCAACCAACGCCACGGCGTGCAGCTCCACGACTACCCCGCCCTGCACCAATGGAGCATCGACCAACGCCCGGACTTCTGGCAGGCGATTGTCGCGTTCTTTGACGTGCAGTTTCGCAGCCCGCCCACGGTGACCCTGATCGAAGACATCGAGATGCCCAGCGCCCAATGGTTTCCCGGCGCCACCCTGAACTTTGCCGAACACCTGTTGCGCCGCCGCGACGATCATCCTGCTGTGGTGGCTGTCAGCGAAGACGGCCAACGTGAACAATTGAGCTATGCGCAGCTGGCGGAACACGTGGCCGGCCTGCAAAAAAGCCTGCGGGCGGCAGGGGTCGGCCTGGGTGACCGGGTGGCCGCGTGTATGCCCAACACCTGGCAAACCCTGGTCGGCATGCTCGCCACCACCAGCCTCGGTGCGATCTGGTCGTGCTCCTCGCCAGATTTCGGCACCCAGGGCGTCATCGACCGCTTCGGCCAGATCGAGCCCAAGGTGCTGATCACCTGCGCAGGCTACCGCTATGCCGGCAAGCGCATCGACCAGAGCGCCAAGCTCAATGAAATCCTCGAACGCCTGCCCTCCCTGCAACAGCTGATCATCGTGCCTTACGCCAAGCCCGAGGCGCAGGCTGGGGACTACGCCACCCACGCCCACGTCGCGCTGTGGGACGACTTCTATCAAGCCGGCGGCGAACCGGAATTTGTCGCGGTGCCGTTCGATCACCCGCTGTATATCCTCTATTCCAGCGGCACCACCGGCATCCCCAAGTGCATCATCCACGGCACGGGCGGCGTATTGCTGACGCACCTCAAGGAACACGGCCTGCATGCCGACCTGAACCGCGAGGACTGCCTGTTCTACTACACCACCTGCGGCTGGATGATGTGGAACTGGCTGGTGTCGGTGCTGGCGATCGGCGCCACCGCGGTGCTGTACGACGGCTCGCCGTTCCATCCCGGCCCCGAACGCTTGATCGACCTGATCGATGCGGAAAAAATCAGCGTGTTCGGCACCAGCCCCAAATTTCTCGCCACCCTGGAAAAATCCGGGTTGCAGCCGCGCTTGAGCCACGACCTGGGCAGCCTCAAGGGTCTGATTTCGACCGGCTCGCCGTTGTCGCCCCAGAGTTACGACTACGTGTACCGCGAGATCAAGGCTGAGCTGTGCCTGTCCTCGATGTCCGGTGGCACCGACATTGTCTCCTGCTTTGTGATCGGCAACCCGGTGCTGCCGGTACGGCGCGGTGAAATGCAGTGCAAGAGCCTGGCCATGGCCATCGAAGTGTGGGACGACCAGGGCCGGCCCCTGATCGGGGAGAAAGGCGAACTGGTGTGCACCCGGCACTTCCCTGCCATGCCCATCGGGCTGTGGAATGACCCGCAACAGCAAAAACTGCGCGCCTCGTATTTCAGCCAGTTCCCCGGCGTGTGGGCACAGGGTGACTATGCCGAGCAACGCGCCAACGGCAGCCTGTTGATCCACGGGCGTTCCGATGCGGTGCTCAACCCCGGCGGCGTGCGCATTGGCACCGCCGAGATTTATCGCCAGGTGGAAAAGGTCCCGCAGGTGCTGGAAAGCCTCGCCATCGGTCAACGCTGGCAGGACGACGTGCGCGTGGTGCTGTTTGTGCGCCTGGATGATGGAATTGAACTGGACGAGGCGCTGCAACAGCAGATCCGCCAGGTGATTCGCGCCAACACCACACCGCGGCACGTGCCGGCGAAGATCCTCGCTGTCACGGATATCCCCCGCACCATCAGCGGCAAAATCGTCGAATTGGCGGTGCGCAATGTGGTGCATGGCGAGCCGGTGAAAAACACCGATGCCCTGGCCAACCCCCAGGCACTGGAGCAATTTCGCCACAGAGCTGAGCTGGCCGATTAGATGAAAGGTTTCAGCGCTGACACAGCGTTTTGAAGAAAAACCCTCAAGGCATGCTATTTTTCCGGGGTAGCCACCCGTTGTCGTTCCTTGGGACAATGGGTGTTGTCATTTTTCAAAGCGTCAGGCTCAGGGCTTTTTATGAATGGAACATCCACCGGTAGCGAAGCCGCTGCATTGATCAGGCGGCTGGACTGGGCGCAAAGCCCCCTCGGTGAGGCCACTGAGTGGCCGCAAAGCCTGCGCACTGCTGTCGATATCGTCGTGCATTCACCCATGCCAATGGTGCTGCTGTGGGGCCCACACCTCATACAACTCTATAACGATGGCTTTGCCCACCTGATAGGCGGCAAGCACCCCGGCGCTCTGGGCCAGCCGGCGCACCACACTTGGCCCGAACTGGAAAGCTTCGCCGCGCCGGTCTACGACGCCGTGCTCGGCGGCCAGGTGCGCACCTTCAGCGAGCAACGCTTTGTGCTGCAACGCGAGGGCCGCGACACCGAGATATGGCTCGACCTGACCTACAGCCCGGTGCGCGATGAAAGCTGCCGGGTGGCCGGCATCCTGGTCACGGCCATTGAAACCAATGAGCGGCGCAGCAAAACCCTCGAACTGCAACAGCGCTCCGAAGCCAGCCTCAAGGCCCAGCACAACACCGAGCAGCGCCTGCAACTGGCACTGGCGGCCACCGACGCGGTAGGCACCTGGGACTGGGATATCGGCGAAGACCGTTTCATCGCCGACGCCCATTTCGCCTACCTGCATGGCGTCGACCCCAACGATTCGAGCCTGCTGCCCATCAGCGCCTACCTGCATGGTGTGCACCCTGAGGACCGGGGAACGGTGACGCGCAGCATCAAGCATTGCATTACCCATGGCACCGAATACGCCGAGGAGTATCGCTTGCTGCAAGCCGACGGCCAGGTGCGCTGGGTGTTCGCCCGTGGCCGCTGCTACAAGGATCAACAGGGCCGGCCTGCGCGTTTCCTCGGCGCCGCGCTGGACCTCACCGAGCGTAAAAACACCGAGCAAGCCCTGCGCCAGAGCCAGACCGAGCTGCAACTGATCATCAACGCCATGCCGGTGTTGATCGGCTACGTTGACCACGACCAGCGCTTTCGCCTCAACAACAGCGCTTACCTGGACTGGTACGGCAAGACGCCCCAGGAGCTGTACGGCAAAACCATCCGCGAAGTACTTGGCGACGAGGTGTATGCCGGGCGCGCAGACAAGATTGCCGCCGCGCTCAAGGGCAAGGCGTGCAGCTTCATGACGGTGACGCCTCATCGCGATGGCCGCCCGCGCCATGCACTGATGAAGTACCTGCCGCGCTTTAGCAGTGACGGTTCGGTGAATGGTTTCTACATCTTTGTGATCGACGAGACCGAACGCAAGCTCACCGAAGAAGCCCTGCGCCACCTCAACGAGAACCTTGAAGAACGCGTGGCCCAGCGCACCCAGGCGCTGGCCGAAGCCAACCAGCGCCTGCAAAACGAGATGTTCGAGCGCGAGCGTGCCGAAGATGCCCTGCGCCATGCGCAGAAGATGGAAGCGGTCGGCCAGCTCACCGGCGGTATCGCCCATGACTTCAACAACATGCTCACCGGCATCATCGGCAGCCTCGACCTGATGCAGCGTTACATTGCCGCCGGACGCAGCGACGATATCGGCCGTTTTGCCGATGCCGCCGTGTCCTCCGCCCACCGCGCCGCCGCCCTCACCCACCGGCTGCTGGCGTTCTCGCGACGCCAGTCGCTGGACCGTCGCCCCACCGACCCCAACCAACTGGTGGCGTCCCTGGAAGACCTGTTCCGGCGCACCAAGGGCGCGCATATCGAACTCAAGGTAAAACTGGGCAAGGACACCTGGCCGGTGAACACCGATGCCAGCCAATTGGAAAACGCCCTGCTCAACCTGGTGATCAACGCCCGCGACGCCATGCCCGACGGCGGCGAGCTGCTGATCGAAACCGCCAACAGTTACCTGGACGGCACCGACATCACCACCCTGGAACCGGTCAAGGCTGGCGACTATGTGATGCTTGGCGTGAGCGACAACGGCAGCGGCATGGCGCCGAAAATCCTCGCCAAGGCGTTCGACCCGTTCTTCACCACCAAACCCATCGGCCAAGGCACTGGCCTTGGGTTGTCGATGATCTACGGTTTTGCCCAGCAATCCGGCGGCCACGTGACCATCCAGAGCGAACCGGGCCAGGGCACCTGCGTGCGCCTGTACCTGCCGCGTTTGTATGGCACCGCACTGGAAAGCAGCCTGCCTACCAGCCTGACCGAAGCCCCCGTGGCCCTGGCCGGTGAAGCGGTGGTGGTGGTCGAGGACGACCCGGCGGTGCGTATGCTGGTGGTCAATGTACTCGACGAACTGGGCTATACCGCTCACCAGGCGGCGGATGCGCGTGCGGCGCTGCCGTTGCTGGAATCGGATTTGCGCGTGGACTTGCTGGTGACCGACGTTGGCTTGCCCGGCATGAACGGCCGGCAACTGGCGGAAATCGCCCGCCAGCATCGCCCCGGCCTGCGCGTGCTGTTCATGACCGGTTATGCCGAGAAAGCCGCCGAACGCCAGGGGTTCCTGGAGGACGGCATGGACATGGTCGCCAAGCCTTTTTCCATTGACCTGTTGGCCAACAAAATCCGTAGCATGATCGGCGTCGAGGCCTGAGTTCAGGCATAATCGCGCGCCGTCGCACAGCTGGTAGAGCCCCATGAAAGCCCAAGCCCGTCATATCCTGGTGAAAACCAGCGAAGAAGCCGAACAACTCAAGCAGCGTATTGCCAAAGGCGAAGCCTTTGATGTGCTGGCCAAGAAGTACTCCACCTGCCCGTCGGGCAAACGCGGTGGTGACCTGGGCGAAGTGCGGCCCGGGCAGATGGTGGGGGCGATTGATGCGGTGATCTTCAAGAAACCGGTGAAGGTGGTGCACGGGCCGATCAAGAGCAAGTTTGGCTATCACCTGGTGCAGGTGTTTTACCGCGATTGAGTGGATGGCTTCAGTCCGCTATCGCAGGCAAGCCAGCTCCCACATCCGATCGTTCCCACGCTCTGCGTGGGAATGCCTCACTGGACGCTCTGCGTCCGTTTCTGGGACGCGGAGCGTCCCGGGCTGCGCTCCCACGCAGAGCGTGGGAACGATCAGTGATCATCTCGGTATCAGCGCCCCCGGCACCTGAATCACCCGGCTCGCCAACCGATGCCCCGCCAGTGCGGCGTCTTGGGGCGAACCACCGTTGAGCCGACTGGCCAGATACGCCGCACTGAACGAATCCCCCGCCGCCGTGGTGTCCACCACCTTCTCCACTTTCAACGCCGGCACCGCAAAGCGCTCGCCCGCGCAACGAATCAGGCACGCATCCGCTCCCCGCTTGAGCACTACTTCTGCAATCGAGGGATACGCCGCAAACACCTGCTCGCTATCCTCATAGCCGAACAACGCGCGTTCGTCATCCTCGGTGAACAAGGCAATGTCCACTGCGGCCAACACCCTGCGATACGCCTCACGGGCCGTTTGCACATCGGCCCACAGCCTGGGCCGGTAGTTGTTATCGAACACCACCTTGGCGCCACGCTGGCGGGCTTCGATCAGCGCCTGCAGTAAGCGCTCACGCCCGATGTCTCCCAGCACCGCCAGGGTAATGCCACTGAAATACACCACGTCATAGCCCGGCAATGCCGCCAGGACCGGCTCGGCGGCAGGCGTGGTGAAGCAGTCGCGCACGGCCGCTTCGTTGCGCCAGTAGAGGAATTTACGTTCGCCCTGGGCATCAGTCTGGATGCAATACAAGCCCGGCAGGCGCCCAGGCAGACGCTGGACCCTGCCCAGGCCAAGGCCTTCGGCGTGCCAATGCTCACACATGGCATCGCTGAAGCTGTCATCGCCCAGGGCGGTGACGTAGTCAACGCTGCCGGCATCGCCCAGCTCGCGACGCAGGTACACCGCAGTGTTCAGGGTGTCGCCGCCGAAGCTCTGGTGCAGGCTGCCGTCGGCGCGGTGTTGCAGTTCGATCATGCATTCGCCGATGAGGGCGATGCGGGGGTGGGTGTTCATGGCAAAGTTCTCAGGTGTGCTGGAGGGCCCCATCGCGGGCAAGCCCGACTCCCGCATTCGACTGCATTCCTTCAGTTAAAACGCGGTCACTGTGGGAGCTGGCTTGTCGGGTCGCCGCATCGCTGCGATAGCCGCGACTCGGTCTAGAAGCAGGTACGCAGAGACTCGACCACCTGCAACTGCTCATCCACCAGGCACCCCACCTGCCATTTATCAAAGGTCAGGCAAGGGTGGGACGTACCAAAGGAAATGATGTCGCCAATACGCAATTCAACCCCGGGCGCCACGGTCATGAACGCATGCTGGTCCATTACCGCCGTGACCTTGCACCCGCTCACATCATCACCTTGCGCCGGCACGATCCCGGCCTTGTAGCGCTTGAGTGGCACCGGCAAACCGGCGTCGTAGGCCACGTCGCGCTTGCCCAGGGCAACCACCGCAAAACCAGGCTCCGGCAACGACTGCACATGCGCCCAGACTTCCATTGCCGGGCGCAGGCCCTCGTTGAGGTCGCTGCGGCGTTCGAGTACACAGCACTGCGCCTCTTTGTAGATGCCATGGTCGTGGGCCACGTAACTGCCTGGGCGCAACACGCTGAGGAAACGACCGGCGGCGTTCTGCGTTTCGAACGACTCGGCGATCAGGTCGTACCAGGCCGAGCCCGATGCGGTGATGATCGGCGTGGGCAGGTCGAACAGGCCGCTGTCTTGCAGCTCGACCGCCAGGCTCACCAGGCTGGCGGCGAAGGCGCGGATACCACTGATGGCGTGCTCGCCGTGGATCACGCCTTCGTAACCCTCGATACCGGTGAGGGCCAAGGCCGGCTGGGCCTGGACCGCCTTGGCCAGATCGCGCACTTGCTGCTCGCTGCGACAGCCGCACCGGCCACCGACCACGCCATACTCGATCATCACATTGAGGCGCTGACCACGGGCGGCGAAGAACAGGCCCAGGTCGGCAACGTTGTCCGGGTGATCGACCATGCAATGAAAGTCAAAATCCTTGTCGGCCAGCAGGTCCGCGATCAAGGCCATGTTCGCTGCGCCCACCAGTTGGTTGGCCATCAGCACGCGACGCACGCCGCTGGCGTAGGCGGCGCGGGTCTGCACGGCGGTAGCCAGGGTGATGCCCCAGGCACCGGCGGTGATCTGGCGCTGGAACAGCGCGGGCATCATGCTGGTCTTGCCGTGGGGCGCCAGCTCGGCGCCGCTGCTGCGGACAAAGTCCTGCATCCAGCGGATGTTATGTTCCAGGGCGTCACGGTGCAGCACCAGGGCCGGCAGGCTGACATCGCGAACCAAATGGGCACCGACGGCAGCGGCACCTTTTTCAACGGCGTTGAGGGCAGACATGGAAAACTCCTATTCGTTGATGCGCCGGGCCAGGCTGTTGGCACTGTCGATCAGTACCCGGCGATAGTCGTGGTAGTTTTTACTCGCATCAGCCCGGGGGGCGACGATGCACAGAGTCGCGATGCTGATGCCCTGGGCATCGCGCACCGGGGCGGCAAAACAATGGGTGAAGGTGTCGGCCACACTGTCGAAGGAGAAGAACCCATCCAGGCTGGCCTGGCGGATCTGCGCCAGGAAAGTGTCCAGCGGCAGGCGCAGGCCGTCCGGCAGGATGAAGTCGTCGGGATCGATCAGGTCGACGATCTGCTGATCGCTCAAATGCCCCAGCAACAAGCGCCCCGAGGCGGTCCAGGGAATGGGGGCGTTTTCACCGATATCCGAAGAAATACGGAAATGCCGCTGGCCCTCGCGCATCAGCGCTACCGTGTATTTGCGCCCGTTGAGCAGGCACATCTGTGCGGTTTCGTGGGTCTGGCTGACGATCTCCTGCAAGGCGTGGTCGGCCTCGCGGGTCAGGTCAAAGTGACGCAAGTGTGCCTGGCCAAGGAAATACAGCTGACGCCCCAGGTACACGTGGCCTTCCTTGCCCACGGTCTCCAGGATGCGCCGCTCCAGCAACGACGCCACCAGTTCGTAGACCGTGGATTTGGGGCTGCCGATGCCGCTGGCAATATCATTCGGGCGCAGGGGCTGGCCGATTTCCTTGAGAAAATCGAGGATATCGAACGCACGGTCCAGGCCTTTGGCGCGGCGTTTGATGGTGTCTTCGGTCATGGCAGTACTCGGTCCCGTTCCAGATGATCGTTCCCACGCTCTGCGTGGGCATGCATGCGGTGACGCTCTGCGTCACAAGCGCGGACGCAGAGCGTCCAAGGCGGTATTCCCACGCAGAGCGTGGGAATGATCAGTTAGGCCTTTTTCTTGTAGGCCACGCAATCAATCTCGACCTTGCAATCGACCATCATATTGGCCTGCACACAGGCACGCGCCGGGGCGTGTTCCGGGGTGAAGTATTCGCCGAACACCTTGTTGAAGCTCCAGAAGTCCCGTGGGTCTTCCAACCATACGCCCACCCGAACCACATCCTTGAGCTCGTAGCCGGCCTCTTCGAGGATCGCCACCACGTTGCGCATCGTCTGGCGGGTTTGCTCGATGATGCCGCCGTTGATGATTTCACCGTCCACCGCAGGTACCTGGCCCGACACGTACAGCCAGCCATCGGCTTCCACAGCACGGGCGAACGGGCGTGGCTGGCCGCCACCTGCGGTGCTGCCGGTGCCGTAACGAGTAATGCTCATATAGTTGCTCCTTGTTAAAAACGAATGTTCTTGAGAAATTCCGCCAGGCGCGGCGACTGCGGCCGCTCGAATATATCTTTCGCGCTGCCCTGCTCTTCAATGCGGCCCTGGTTCATGAACACGATCTGGTCCGAAACTTCATAGGCAAAGCGCATCTCGTGGGTGACCAACAACATGGTCATGCCCTCCTCCGCCAGCCCCTTGATCACGCTGAGCACTTCGCCCACCAACTCCGGGTCGAGGGCCGAGGTGACTTCATCGAACAGCATCAGGCTGGGGTTCATGGCAATGGCCCGGGCAATGGCCACACGTTGTTGCTGGCCGCCGGACAATTGGCCGGGAAAGTGATTGCGGCGTTCCAGCAGGCCGACGCGGTCCAACCATTTTTCGGCCAGGGCTACCGCTTCATCCTTGCCCATCTTCTTGACCTTGAGCAAGCCGAGGGTAACGTTCTGCAGCGCAGTCAGGTGCGGGAACAGGTTGAATTGCTGGAACGCCATGCCGGTCATTGCGCGGTGCTGGGCGATCACCCGCTCCGGGTGGCGTACGCGCTTGCCGCCAACATCGCTGTAACCAATGGACTCGCCATCCAGGGTGATCTGCCCGCCCTGGAACTCCTCCAGCAGGTTCACGCAGCGCAGCAAGGTGGTCTTGCCCGAGCCGCTGGAGCCGATCAACGTCACCACATTGCCGCGCTGCATGGACAGGTCGACGCCCTTGAGCACTTCCACCTGGCCGTATTGTTTACGCAGGCCACGAATGTCCAGCAGCGCTGGGTTGGTTTGAGCTTGGTTCATGGCAAGGCCACCCGTTTTTCAATGTAGCGCCCGAATAATTCGATGGCGTAGTTGATGACAAAGAACAGAAAACCGGCGAACAGGTAGAACTCCAGGGTCATGAAGGTGCGCGCGATCACCTGCTGAGTACTGAGCAGCAATTCGGCCACGCCGATCACCGACAGCAAGGTGGAAGCCTTGACAATTTCCGTGGAGGAATTGACCCAGGTCGGCAAAATCTGCCGCAGCGCCTGGGGCAACAGCACGTAGCCCAGGGACTGATAAAACGTCAGGCCAATCGCCTTACCCGCTTCCATTTGCCCACGGGGAATGGCTTGCAGCGCGCCGCGCACGATTTCCGATACATGGGAGCCACAGAACAAGGTGAGCCCGACCGCACCGGCCTGGAACGCACTGATTTGCCAGCCAAGGGCCGGCAGCATGTAGAAACACGCCAACACCAGTACAAACACCGGCGTGCCACGGATCAAATCGACATACAGACGGAACGGCGCGCGCATCCAGAATTTGCCGTAGGTGAGGATCAACCCGGCGACGATGCCGATCAGGGTGCCAAAGACAATCGCCAGCGCCGAGACCGCCACGCTTGCCTGAAAGCCAGCCCAAAGGGTCTCGCGGGCGATCCACAATTCATGCAGCCAACTGGGGGATTCGTACATGGGACCCTTCCTTAACGACGGATAGCCAAACGCTGTTCCAGGTAACGGAGCAGCATGGCAATCAGGTAACAGGCAGCCACGTAGAGCGCGGTCGTGACCAGCCAGGTTTCAATCACCCGATAGCTTTCGACGTTGATCTTGCGGGCGTAATAGGTCAGCTCCGGCACCGCGATCGCAGCGGCCAGGGAGGTGTCCTTGAACAGCGAGATAAAGTTGTTCGACAGCGCCGGCAGCACGTTGCGCAGCATCACCGGCACGGTGATGTAAGCGCGAATCCGCCACTCGCCCAGGCCGATGGCCAGGCCGGCTTCCCGCAAGCCCTTGGGAATATTCACCAGGCCTGCGCGGAATACCTCGGTGAGATAGGCGCCGGCATACAGCGACAGGGTGATGATGAACGAGGGAATCTTATCCAGGCGAATACCCAGGGAGGGCAAGGCGAAGTAGATCAACAGGATCAACACCAAGATTGGGGTGTTGCGCACCACCGTCACATACACCGAGGCAAGAATACGCAACGCACGGTGCCTGGAGAGCATGGCAAACGCCATCAACAGGCCGATCACGCAGCCGATGGCGATCGACAGCAACGCCAACTGCAACCCCAGGCCGAGCCCCGCCAGCAAGGTGTCGAAATCACGCCAGACGGCGGCAAAGTTCAACTGATAGTTCATGGTCAGCAGCACCTGAAGGGGGCGTGTTCAGGCACGCCCCTATTGTTGCGGGTCACTTGAATTCCACGGGAAAACCAATCGCCGGTTCTGGCAGGTCCACGCCGAACCACTGCTTGAACGAAGCTTTGTAGGTGGGGAACTCCACACCGGTCATGGCTTCGTGCAGCGCGGTATTGACGAAGTTCAACCAGTCCTGGTCGCCGCGCTTGACCGCGCAGGCGTAGGTTTGCGGGCTCCAGGCGTAGGTGGGGCTGCGGTAGCGGCCAGGGTTCTGCACCATCAGGTATTTGACCGAGGACTGATCGGTGGCGGCGGCATCGGCGCGACCTGAGTTCACGGCCTGGTACATCAAGTCGACACTGTCGTACTGGTCGACCTTGGCCTTGGGCAGCGCCTGGTGCACCAACTCTTCGGCGTATACGTTTTGCAGCACTGCCACGGTAACGTCATCACCTGCGGCTTGGAGATCTTCGATTTCCTTGTACTTGCTGTTGTTGGGCAGCAGCAGGCCGACGCCTTCCCGGTAGTACGGCAGGGTGAAGGCCACCTGCTGCGCACGGCTGGCGGTGACGGTGATGAACTGGCAGCTCATGTCGACCTTGTCGGTGAGCAGGTTGGGAATACGTGCATCGGACGACTGCACCACAAACTCCACCTTGCTCGGGTCATTGAACAAGCCTTTGGCCACGATGCGGCCGATGTCGATATCAAATCCCTGCAACTTGCCATCCGCTCCCTGGAAGTGCCACGGCGCATTGGTACTGCCTGTACCTACGATCAAGTGCCCACGCTTGAGCACATCATCGAGCTTGCTGTCCGCCGCCTGCACCAGGCTGGCGAAGGAAGCCGATGCAGCGACGAGAAAAACACACGCTTTGAATACGGAAGGTCGGTGATGCATGACAAGCACTCCAGGGATTGTGTATTCCGCTATACCGGAACTTGGTATGTAACAACGGAATAGACAGCAGAAAGTGTGCCACAGACGCTGGAGGAAACCTATGGGGGTAATAAATGCGTTATGGATCAGCGTGATAGTGATTGCAGAGATAAACAGCGTTGCGCCGTCGTCGCATGGCAGTGCTACGCAACGCCCCACAACGGTGTTACAGCGCACCTAGACGGGTCGAGTGCAAGTGACGCGCACCTGTGAAGGTTGACAGTAGACGGTGACGACCCACCGGCTTAGCGTTGGCAAAAACCAATACGGCCGGAAGGGGGATCGACATGGGAGTCGCCACGCGCAGAATTTCTAGCGCCAAAGAGTTCAATCGGGTACTGAACACACCGCGTCCGGTGTTTATTCTGTTTTTCTTAGATGACTGCCCCGCTTGCGCGCAGGCCTGCGACTACTTCGAGCAGGCCGCCTGGAAGCATCCCTGGATAGTCAGCCTGATACTGGATTGTGCAAATACGCCGAAGCACCCTGACGTTCCAGGCACCCCGACGCTTTTAGTCTACGTGGACGGCGTCCTGGCAGACATATTCAAAGGCTTCGGCCCTTGGGAAAGTCAAGAACAGTGCGTAAAAGACATCTTCAGCCGTTATGACCTGAGCAAGGGCGCAAGTGCACTTGCGTCACCCGGCGCTCTTCCACTTCAGCCACGGTCAAACGCCAGCCTTCATGCTCCAGGCTATCGCCCACCGCCGGCAGGCGGTCGAGCAGGCTCATCACCAACCCCGCCAAGGTTTGATAGTCCTCGGTAGCCGCAGCCTTGAAGCCCGTACGCTGACGCAGCAGGTTGAGGTTCAAGGCACCATTGGCACGGAAACCATCGCCGTCCTCGACTATGTCCGGCCCTTCGATTTCGCTGGCATCGGGCAATTCACCGGCGATGGATTCCAGAATATCCGTCATGCTCAATACACCCATGAAGTCGCCGAATTCGTTGATCACGAAAGCAATGTGGGTGGACTCCTGGCGCATCTGCTCCAGGGCGTTGAGGATCGAAAAGCTTTCCAGCAGGTTGATCGCCCGACGCGCCAAGTGCGCAAGGTTCGGCTCGTTGCCAGCCAGGTATTCCTTGAGCAGTTCTTTCTTGTGTACAAAGCCCAAAGGCTCATCCACTGCACCGTTACGGATCAACGGCAGACGCGAGTAGGACGAGTGCATCAGTTTCAGACGCGTCGTCTCGGGGTCGTCCGCCAGGTCGATACAGTCAACCTTGGCCCTTGGGGTCATCAGGGTGCGAATCGGCCGCTCGGCCAGTTGCAGCACACCGCTGATCATCACCCGTTCGCGTCGATCAAACAGCGGCCCCTGCGCAGCATCCGGCTCGCCCAGCAGGTCAGCCACGTCTTCACCCACCTCTTCCACCGCCAGGCTGCGGCCGCCCAACAAGCGCATCACCGCATGGGCGGTACGCTCACGCACCGGCAACACACCCTGTGCCGATTTTTTGCGACGGGCCCGGGCGATCTGGTTGAACACCTCGATCAGAATCGAGAAGCCAATAGCCGCGTACAGGTAGCCCTTGGGAATATGGAAGCCCAAGCCTTCGGCGGTCAGGGCGAAGCCGATCATCATCAGGAAGCCCAGGCACAGCATGATCACGGTCGGATGCGCATTGACGAAACGGGTCAGCGGCTTGCTCGCCACGATCATCAGGCCGATGGACACGATCACCGCGATCATCATCACCGCCAGCTCGTCGACCATGCCCACGGCGGTAATCACCGCATCGAGGGAGAACACCGCATCCAGCACCACGATTTGCGCGACGATCGGCCAGAACATCGCGTAAGCCACATTGCCCTTGTGCTGCGCCACATGGCCTTCAAGGCGCTCATGCAATTCCATGGTGGCCTTGAACAGCAGGAATATACCGCCGAACAGCATGATCAGGTCACGGCCCGAGAAGCTCTTGTCGAACACCTCGAACAGCGGCTGGGTCAGGGTCACCAACCAGGAAATACTCGCCAACAGGCCCAGGCGCATCAGCAGCGCCAGGGATAAACCGATCAAACGTGCACGGTCACGCTGCTCCGGTGGCAGCTTGTCCGCCAGGATCGCGATAAACACCAGGTTGTCGATACCCAGCACCAGTTCCAGCACAATCAAGGTCGCAAGGCCGAGCCAGGCCGTAGGATCCGCTAACCATTCCATTTATAAATTCTCTGTCTTTAAAGTGTTCAGAACGCCGGGCACGGCAAAGTGCGGTCATACGACCGAGACAAGGTTAGTTGACGGAATACGGGGTGCTTCAGCGGGAACAGCGACAGCGGTTGTCTTGGGGAAAGACGACTGGGAGGCTCCGAGAGGGTGTTCATGCAAGTCCTGAAATGACAAAAGGACTTGAATCCTACATTTGAAATACAAATTTCCTACAGCGCAAAACTATTACAAAACCTGTAGCCCCCTATCAGAAGCACACCAATACTTGTGGGAGCTAGCTTGCCTGCGATGCAGGCACCTCGGTGTTGATCGTTCCCACGCTCCGCGTGGGAATGCCGCCTTTGACGCTCCGCGTCCCACCCGCGCAAGGGTGACGCGGAGCGTCACAGGATGCGTTCCCACGCTGGAGCGTGGGAACGATCTGTATCAGGTTTTACGAGTGGCATCGTCCAACGCCAGGATGGTGTGGGCGTTGGTGACGGTGGTCGCCAGCGTATTGATCACTCCCGAGCGCAACGCCCCCAAGGTCGCCGCCGCCTTGGTGTTCTCACTGGCAATCGCCACCACGTCCGGGATGCGAAACAGCTCCTGCACCGTCAACCCGATCACCCGCCCCTGGATGGCGTTGACCGCCGGCTGGCCGTGAATGTCGATAAAGTCATAGCCCATCATGTCGCCCACAGTGCCAGACAGGCGCGCCTGGGCGATTTCCTGGGGCGAGAACCAGCCCATGCGCACCATGTTGCTGTTCTCGCTCATGTCGCCGATGCCGATCAAGGCAATGTCAGCGCGGCGTGCGCGGTCAAGGGTGGAGCGCACCGTGTCGTTGTTGATCAGCACCCCGCGCAGCTCGGGGTTGGCCACCAGCGCTGGGGCGTAGAGGCTTTCACTTTCACCCCCAAAGCGCAGGGCCAGGCGCCGGCAGATGTGGTCAGGGTTCATGTATTCACCGGCCTTGAGCGAACCGCCGATGGCACACACGAAGGTGCAGTTGCGGGTCACCGGCAGAAACACGTTATCGGCCACCGCGCCGACGTTACGCCCCATGCCCACCGCAACGATCATGCCGTCGCCCAGGGTCTTGTTGAGGTAGTTGGCCACCAGGCTGGCGACCGCCGAGCGCTGGGTGTCGGGGTCGCTGTGGTCGACCGCGATCAAGGCGCGGTCGAGCTTGAAGCGCTCCACCAGCGCCCGTTCCAGCTCGTTGTTCATTGCCGGGTGCTGCAGCACGCGCACCTCGACAATCCCTTCATCGCGCGCACGCTTGAGCAGGCGGCTGACTTTTGCCCGCGACAGGTCAAAACGCTTGGCAATGGCCTCCTGAGTGACGTTCTCAAGGTAATAGAGCATCGCCACTTCGGTCATCTGATCGATATCACTGGCCATGCGCTGGGTACTGTCACTCATGGGGACGGGCTTCCGTTTCGGCGTCAAAGGCGCATTCTCCCGACTCTTGCCCTGCGCCGTCCACTACTGATGCCCATCGCGCTCGATCGCATTGATGCGCTCGACCTTGGCCCCGGACCGCGCCGCTTCGAACTCCGAGGCCAAAAACGCACTGACGATGCTTTTGGCCAACTCCGCACCGATGACCCGCGCACCGATGGAGAGGATTTGCGCATCGTTGCTCTTGCGCGCCCGCTCCGCCGAGTAGGTGTCATGAGCCTGGGCCGCACGGATGCCCAGAACTTTGTTGGCCGAGATGGCCATGCCTATGCCGGTGCCGCATACCAGCACGCCGAGGCGCTGTTGCCCGGCATTGATGGCGGTGGCCACGGCCAGAGCGATGTCCGGGTACAGCACCGGCGCCGTTGAATGCGTACCGAAGTCGGTGACCGGGTACCCCAACGCCTCGATATGGCGCTTCAACAACTCTTTGAGCTCAAAACCCGCTTCATCACATCCGATAGCCACCGGGAAAGGTGTGTTCATGGCGCCAAACTCCACTGATCAAATGATCACTTAGTGAAATATCTCTCACTCATTTCGCAAGCATTAACCCCTTACTGTCAAGCGAGATTTAACTGACCTGCCAGTCAAAGCCCTATACCAAGGCAATAACCACGTCAAAGATGAGAATCACACCTTTTAAGTGAAAGAGATTGACTGATCAGAATTTCATTTGATACACATATGATCACAGCGAAACATGACTGTGCGACCTAATAAGAATTCACAGCACGAGGACACGCCGATGGCCACGCCATTACTGCTCCAGGCTGAACATGTCGCCAAGGCTTACGCCGGGGTGCCAGCCCTGCGCGACGGGCGCCTTTCTCTGCGCGCCGGCAGCGTCCACGCCCTGTGTGGTGGCAACGGCGCCGGCAAGTCGACTTTCCTGAGCATCCTGATGGGCATCACCCAGCGTGACGCCGGCAGCATTGTGCTCAACGGCGCACCGGTGCAGTTCAATCGTCCGAGTGAAGCCTTGGCCGCGGGGATCGCAATGATCACTCAGGAGCTCGAACCCATCCCCTACATGACCGTCGCCGAAAACATCTGGCTGGGCCGCGAACCGCGCCGCGCCGGTTGCATCGTCGACAGCAAGGCCCTCAACCGCCGCACCCGCGAACTGCTCGAAAGCCTGGAGTTCGACGTCGACGCCACCAGCCCCATGCACCGCTTGAGCGTGGCGCAGATGCAACTGGTGGAAATCGCCAAGGCGTTCAGCCATGACTGCCAGGTGATGATCATGGACGAGCCCACCTCGGCCATCGGCGAGCGCGAGGCCGAAACCCTGTTCAAGGCGATTCGCCGCCTTACCGCACGCGGTGCCGGCATCGTGTACGTGTCCCATCGACTGAGCGAACTGGCGCAGATCGCCGATGACTACAGCATCTTCCGTGATGGCGCCTTTGTGGAAAGCGGGCGCATGGCCGATATCGACCGCGACCACCTGGTGCGCGGCATTGTCGGCCAGGAACTGACGCGCATCGACCACAAGGTGGGCCGCGAATGCGCGGCCAGCACCTGCCTGCAGGTCGACCACCTGAGCCGCAACGGTGAGTTCCACGACATCAGCCTGCAACTGCGCCGTGGCGAGATCCTCGGCATTTATGGGTTGATGGGCTCCGGGCGCAGTGAATTCCTCAATTGCATCTACGGCCTGACCGTGGCGGATGCCGGCAGCGTTACCTTGCAAGGCAAGCCCATGCCCATCGGGCAGCCCAAGGCGACCATCGACGCCGGCATGTCGCTGGTCACCGAAGACCGCAAGGACAGCGGCCTGGTGCTGACCGGCAGCATCCTGTCGAACATTGCACTGTCGGCCTATAAGCGCTTGTCGAGTTGGTCGCTGATCAACGCACGCAAAGAGGCGCAACTGGCCGAGGAGATGGTCAAGCGCCTGCAGATCAAGACCAGTTCCCTGGAGCTGCCGGTAGCGTCCATGAGCGGCGGCAACCAGCAAAAGGTGGTGCTCGCCAAATGCCTGTCCACGGAACCGGTGTGCCTGCTCTGCGATGAACCCACCCGCGGCATCGACGAAGGCGCCAAACAGGAGATCTACCACCTGCTCGACCAGTTTGTGCGGGCCGGTGGCGCAGCCATTTTGGTGTCGTCAGAAGCACCGGAACTGCTGCACTTGAGCGACCGCATCGCCGTCTTCAAAGGTGGCCGGCTGGTCACTATCAGCACCGACACCGCCCTTTCCCAGGAAGCCTTGTTGAGTCTTGCCTCATGAATGCCAAAACCATCGTTGCCCCCGTTACCGCCGCGCCGCGCAACCGCCTGCGCCTGTCCCTCGACCGCTTCGGCCTGCCGCTGGTGTTTATCCTGCTGTGCGTGGTGATGGCGTTTTCCAGTGAGTACTTCATGACCTGGCGCAACTGGATGGACATCCTGCGCCAGACCTCCATCAACGGCATTCTCGCCGTGGGCATGACCTATGTGATCCTGACCAAGGGTATCGACCTGTCGGTGGGGTCGATCCTGGCGTTCGCCGGGTTGTGCAGCGCCATGGTCGCCACCCAGGGTTATGGCCTGTTGGCGGCGGTCAGCGCAGGGATGTTTGCCGGCGCGATGCTCGGGGTGGTCAATGGTTTCATGATCGCCAACCTGTCGATCCCGCCGTTCGTGGCCACCCTCGGCATGCTCAGCATCGCGCGGGGCATGACCTTTATTCTCAACGACGGCAGCCCGATCACCGACCTGCCCGACGCCTACCTGGCCCTGGGCATCGGCAAGGTCGGCCCGGTGGGCGTGCCGATCATCATCTTCGCCGTGGTCGCGCTTATTTTCTGGATGGTGCTGCGCTACACCACCTACGGCCGTTATGTGTATGCGGTGGGCGGCAATGAAAAAAGCGCACGCACCTCCGGCATTGGCGTGCGCAAGGTGATGTTCTCGGTGTACGTGGTCTCGGGCCTGCTCGCCGGGTTGGCCGGCGTGGTGCTGTCGGCACGCACTACCTCTGCGCTGCCCCAGGCCGGGGTTTCCTATGAGCTGGACGCGATTGCCGCGGTGGTGATCGGCGGCACCAGCCTGTCGGGCGGTACCGGCAGCATTGTCGGCACCTTGTTCGGGGCCCTGTTGATCGGCGTGATCAACAACGGCCTGAACCTGCTCGGCGTGTCCTCCTATTACCAGCAGGTCGCCAAGGGCCTGATCATTGTGTTCGCAGTACTGATCGACGTGTGGCGCAAGAAGAAACGCTGAAGAACGACCCATAACAATAACCGGAGTTCTACTTATGAAACTGGGTACCACCCTGGCCGCCGCGGCGGCCCTCTCCCTGCTCGCCAGCAGTATCGCCCTGGCCGCCGACGGCAAGACCTACAAGATCGGCGCAGCCGTCTATGGCCTCAAGGGGCAGTTCATGCAGAACTGGGTTCGTGAGCTCAAGGAGCATCCGGCCGTCAAGGATGGCACCGTGCAGTTGACCGTGTTCGACGGCAACTACGACGCCCTGACCCAGAACAACCAGATCGAAAACATGGTGACCCAACGCTACGACGCGATTCTGTTCGTGCCGATTGATACCAAGGCCGGCGTCGGCACCGTCAAGGCCGCCATGAGCAACGACGTGGTGGTCATCGCCTCCAATACGAAAGTAGCCGATGCCAGCGTGCCGTATGTGGGTAACGACGACGTGGAAGGCGGCCGCCTGCAGGCCCAGGCCATGGTCGACAAGCTCAACGGCAAGGGCAACGTGGTGATCATCCAAGGCCCGATTGGCCAGTCGGCGCAGATCGACCGGGAAAAAGGCGAGCTGGAAGTGCTGGGCAAACACCCGGACATCAAGATCATCGAAAAGAAAACCGCCAACTGGGACCGCGCCCAGGCCATGACCCTCACCGAAGACTGGCTCAACGCCCACCCCAAGGGCATCAATGGCGTGATCGCCCAGAACGACGACATGGCCCTGGGCGCCGTGCAGGCCTTGAAGTCCCATGGCCTCACCGCCAAGGATGTGCCCGTTACCTCTATCGACGGCATGCCGGATGCGATCCAGGCGGCGAAAAAGGACGAAGTCACCACCTTCCTCCAGGATGCCCAGGCCCAATCCCAAGGCGCACTGGACGTGGCCCTGCGCGCCCTGGCAGGCGAGGACTACAAGCCGCAATCGGTGATCTGGGAGCGCTACGCCAAGGACGTGAAATGGGCCGACGGCACAGCCAAGAACTACATCCTGCCCTGGGTGCCGGTGACCAATGCCAATGCGGATGCGCTGTACAAGCAAGTCAGCGGCGGTAAGTAGTCAGTGGCTTGAAACACAGTCAACTGTGGGAGCTGGCTTGCCTGCGATGCAGGCACCTCGGTGCATCAGGTAGACCGGGTTGATGCAATCGCAGGCAAGCCAGCTCCCACATTGGACCGAGTTCTACCTTTTGATCTGTATCGGGAGTCATTCATGTCTGGTTTCTGGAACCAAGCCTTCGACCTCAGCGGCCGTTGCGCGGTGATCACCGGTGGCGCCGCCGGCATCGGCCTGGCCTGCGCCACCTTGCTGGCGGAACGCGGCGCAAGGGTGGCGCTGCTGGACCGCGATCCGGCCGTGGTTGAGGTGGCCGCCAGCCTGGGTGCCGGGCACCTGGGCATTGCCGTCGACCTCGGGAAGATCGACCAGATACAACCGACCGTCGACAAGGTGTTCGCACATTTCCAGCGCCTGGATTACCTGATCAACAGCGCAGGCGTGGTGCTGCTGGACAAGGCCATCGACGTCAGCGAAAGCGCCTGGGACACCACCCTGGACATCAACCTCAAGGCCAGCTTTTTCATGGCTCAGGCCTGCGCCAGGCACATGATCGCCCAGGGCAGCGGGCGCATCGTCAACCTGGCGTCCCAGGCCGCCGTGATTGGCCTGGACCGTCACGTCGCCTACTGCGCCAGCAAAGCCGCCATCGTCGGCATGACCAAAGTATTGGCTATGGAGTGGGCGCCGCAGGTGAACGTCAATGCTATCTCCCCCACCATCGTCGAAACCGCTCTGGGTAAAAAAGCCTGGGCCGGCGAGGTGGGTGAGCGGGCCAAATTGCAGATCCCGGCAGGTCGCTTTGCCCAGCCGGAAGAAATCGCCGGGCTGGCGCTGTACCTGCTCAGCGATGCCGCGCAGATGATCACCGGCGCCAACATGGTGATCGACGGCGGTTACAGCATTCAGTAATTCATCGTTATGTCGTGAGGTTTTGTCATGTCCACTGTCACCGAACGCACACCTGAACAACTCGCCCCGAGCATCCCGAAAACCATGCAGGCTGTGGTCTGCCACGGCCCGGAAGACTACCGCCTGGAAACCGTCGACGTGCCCACCCCCGGCCCCGACGAGATCCTGACCAAAGTCGAGCTGTGCGGCATTTGCATGGGCGATATCAAGACCTATCGCGGCGCGCCGTCGTTCTGGGGCGATGCCGAACAACCGCGCTACGTGAAGCCACCGATGATCCCCGGGCATGAGTTCGTGTGCCGCGTGGTCGCCCTTGGCCCAGGCGCCGAGAAGCGCGGCGTGGCCGTGGGCGACCGGGTGATCTCCGAGCAGATCGTGCCGTGCTGGGGCTGCCGCTTTTGCAACCACGGCCAGTACTGGATGTGCCAGAAGCACGACCTGTATGGCTTCCAGAACAATGTGCAGGGCGCCATGGCCCAATACATGATCTTCACCAAGGAAGGCATCATCCACAAAGTACCGGAATCCATCGCCCCCGATGAAGCGATCCTGATCGAACCCTTGGCCTGCTCGCTGCACGCGGCGGAACGCGCCAATGTCGACCATGACGACATCGTGGTGGTCGCCGGCGCCGGCACCCTGGGCCTGGGCATCATCGGCGCGGTGCGGTTGCGCAACCCCAAAAAGCTCATTGTGCTGGACATGAAACCCGAACGCGCCGCCCTCGCCCTGCGCCTGGGCGCCGATGAAGTGTGGAACCCGGCCGAGGTGGATGTGCTGGCGAAAATCCGCGAAATCACCGATGGCTACGGCTGCGACATTTATATCGAAGCCACCGGGCACCACAAGGCGGTGAACCAGGGCCTGGCGATGCTGCGCAAGCTGGGACGCTTTGTCGAATTCAGCGTGTTCAATGACGAGGCCACGGTGGACTGGTCGATCATTGGCGACCGCAAGGAGCTGGATATCCTCGGCTCACACCTGGGACCGTATATGTACCCAAGGGCCATCGACTTTATCGGCAACCGCAAGATCGACATGCGCGACGTGGTGACCCACAAGTTTGCGCTGGCGGATTTCAAGGAAGCGTTTGCAGTGATGGAGCGCGGCGACAAGTCGCTGAAGGTTGTGCTCGAACCCTGATCTGAGTAACAACACAAAACCCTGTGGGAGCTGGCTTGCCTGCGATGACGGTGCATCAGTAAAAAATCCCCAGCTGACACACCGCCATCGCAGGCAAGCCAGCTCCCACAGTGGAATAGTGCCGCCCCTTAGAACAAGAACACAGGAACCCGCGTTATGAATCGAGTCATCAACGATCCCGACCAAGTGGTCGAAGACATGCTGCGCGGCATCCTGGTCGCGCACCCCGAGCTGCGCCAGTACGAAAGCAACCCACGGGTCATCGTCAAGGCCAAGCCCTCAGCCCAGGGCCGCGTTGGCATTGTCACCGGCGGCGGCTCCGGGCATGAGCCGGCGTTCCTCGGTTATGTAGGCCCAGGCCTGGTGGATGCGGTGGCCGTCGGCGAGATTTTTTCCTCGCCCACCGCCAAAAGCTTTTTCGACGCCTTCCGCGCCGCCGACCATGGCGCAGGCGTGGCATGCCTGTATGGCAACTACGCGGGCGACAACATGAACGTGAAGCTGGCGATGAAAATGGCCGCCAGCAAAGACATGCGCATCCGCACGGTGGTCGCCAACGACGACGTGGCGTCCGCGCCCAAGGCCGACATTGCCAAGCGTCGCGGTGTAGCCGGGGAGATCTTCATGTGGAAGATCGGCGGTGCCGCCGCTGCCCAGCATTACGACCTGGACGGCGTGATTCGGGTGGCGCAGAAAACCGTCGACCACTGCCGCTCGATTGGTATCGGCCTTACGCCCTGCACCATCGCCGCGGTGGGCAAGCCGAACTTCCAGATTCCCGACGGGCAGATGGAATTAGGTATTGGCCATCATGGCGAGCCGGGCATCGAAGTCATCCCGATTGAACCGGCCGCCGCCATGGCCGAGCGCATGCTGGCGCCGATCCTCGCCGACCGCGATTTCAGCCAGGACGACAGCGTGGTGGTGCTGGTCTCTGGCCTCGGCGCCACCCCGGTGATGGAGTTGTATATTTTCTACGCCGAGGTGGAAAAACAGCTCAAGGCCAAAGGTTTGAAGATTCACCGTTGCTACGTGGGCAACTACTTCACTTCCCTGGAGATGATGGGCGTGACCTTGACCCTGCTCGGCCTCGACGCCGAGCTGAAAACCCTGATCGACCAACCCTGCCGCTCCATCGGCATGACCCAGGCGGAGTGAACCATGAGCCAGCATTTTTCCACCCATGATGGCAGCGCCATCGTCGCCGACCTGGTCAGCGTGATCGTGGCCAACCGGGAGTACCTCAGCGAAGTCGACGGCGCTATAGGAGATGGCGACCATGGCATCAACATGGCCAAAGGCTTTGCCCATTGCGGCCGCACGATCGAAGGCCGCCAACTGACCCTGGCCGAAGCTCTGGATGAACTGACCCTGAGCCTGATGGAAGGCATCGGCGGCTCCATGGGGCCCTTGTATGGCAGCCTGTTTATCGGCATGGCCGACGAAGTGCGCGGCAGTGAAGACATCGACGCCGCCACCTTCGCCCGCCTGCTGCGCGGCGGCTTGACCTCGCTGCAGGACATCACCGAAGCGGGCGTGGGCGACAAGTGCTTGATGGATACATTGATTCCGGCGGTAGAAGCCTTTGAACGGGCGCAGGCGTCGGGGCGTTCTTTCAGCGATGCGCTCGATGCGATGAAAACGGCCGCCTCCCAAGGGCGGGATTCGACCAAGGACCTGGTGGCCAAGATTGGCCGGGCCAGTCGTTTGGGTGAGCGCTCCCTCGGCGTTCTGGATGCCGGGGCCGTGTCGTGCTGCCTGATCCTTACGCAGTTGGCGGACTCGATTAAACCCCGTTTAACCTGACATGACCGAAAACCAATGTGGGAGCGGGCTTGCTCGCGAATGCGGAGTGTCAGCCAGCAAATCTATTGACTGATATACCGCATTCGCGAGCAAGCCCGCTCCCACAAGGGATTACCTGGTTTTCAGTACTGGCTTACCAGAACCGCTGCTGGGTCAAGCGGCTCCACCAGGTCAACAGCACCCGGTCCACCGAACCGCTGGCCGCCAGGCCCACGCGCTCTTGCAGGCTCTTACGCTCGGCATAGTGCAAGTGGAACACTTCGGCGGTCTTGGCCTTGGTAGCCAGGTATTCGTCGCTGGTTTGCAGCTCATCGACCAGTTGCTTGTCGAGGGCAGCGACGCCCAACCACACTTCACCGGTGGCCACCTCGTCAATCGCCAACTGTGGGCGGTAACGCGAGACGAAGTTCTTGAACAGCTGGTGGGTGATGTCCAGATCCTCCTGGAACTTCTCCCGGCCCTTCTCGGTGTTTTCGCCGAACACTGTGAGCGTGCGCTTGTATTCACCGGCGGTCAGCACTTCAAAGTCGATGTCGTGCTTTTTAAGCAGGCGATTGACGTTGGGCAACTGCGCCACCACGCCAATGGAACCGAGAATGGCGAAGGGTGCACTGATGATCTTCTCGCCGATGCAGGCCATCATGTAGCCGCCGCTGGCCGCCACTTTGTCGATGCACACGGTCAACGGCACGCCGGCCTGGCGGATACGCGCCAGTTGCGAAGAGGCCAGGCCATAGCTGTGCACCATGCCGCCGCCGCTTTCCAGGCGCAGCACCACTTCATCCTTGGGCGTGGCCAGGCTCAGCAGTGCGGTGATTTCATGGCGCAGGCTTTCGGTGGCCGAGGCCTTGATGTCACCGTCGAAATCCAGCACGAACACCCTCGGCTTGGGCTCGGGCTTCTTCTTGTCTTTCTTCTTTTCGGCTTTGCTTTCGGACTTGCGCAGGGCCTTGAGCTGGTCCTTGTCGAGCAGGCTCGACTCCAGGCGCTCGCGCAGGCCCTTGTAGAAATCATTCAGCTTGCTGACCTGCAATTGGCCGGCGGACTTACGACGACCTTTGCTGCGCAGTGCTGCAAAGCTGATCAGTACCACCAGAATAGCGACCACCAGGGTGACGGTCTTCGCCAGAAAGCTCGCGTATTCGGCCAAAAAATCCATATGTCTCCTTAAAAAATGCACTGCGCCGGGCGCGGATGGCCCCAGCATACCGACGCCACTGCGAAGGAGCCAGTGATCAAACCGCCAGCAGGCGGGCTCCAACGCGCTTTTAAAACAAGCGTATGTTTTTTCATTGACAGCTCGCAGGCATCCTCATAACCTCGCCAGACTTTCAACGTACCGGGAAAACGGACGTGGGCAGCATTTATCTGATTCGACATGGCCAGGCCTCCTTCGGTGCAGACGACTATGACGTCCTCTCGCCCGTTGGCGTGGAACAAGCGCAAGTGCTCGGTCGCCACCTGGCAGACCTGGGCATTGCGTTTGACCGCTGCATCGCCGGCGACCTGCGTCGCCAGCAGCACACTGCCAGCACCACGTTCGATCAGTACAGCGCCTTGGGCTTGCCGGTTCCGGCGCTGGAAACAGATAGCGCGTTCAACGAGTTCGACGGCGAAGCGATCATTCGCGGCCTGTTGCCCGACCTGCTCAGCAGTGAACCGGATGCCGTGCACATCCTGCGCAACGGCCCGCAGAACCGCAGCGAGTTCCAGCGCATTTTCGCCCTGATCATCGAACGCTGGCTGGCCGGCACCTATGACCCACCAGGGCTGGAAAGCTGGCTGGGGTTTGTCGAGCGGGTCCAGGGTGGCTTGCAGCGTATCCTGGAAGCCGCGAACCACACCGACAAAATCGCCGTATTCACCTCCGGCGGCACCATCACCGCCCTGCTCCACCTGATTACCCGAATGCCTGCCGCCCAGGCCTTCGAAATGAACTGGCAAATTGTTAACACCTCGCTCAACCAACTCAAGTTCCGTGGTCGCGAGGTGGCACTGGCTTCCTTCAACAGTCACGCCCACTTGCAACTGTTGAAGGCGCCGCAGCTCATCACTTTCCGATGAACTGTGGCCAACCGTGACCCCAAGGTCACTGGACTCTACCCTTAAGGATCGAAACCATGACTGACGTAGCTAAAGCCGTAGAAGCAATGAAAGCCAAATTCAACCCAAGCGCTGCCGAAGGCTTGGACCTGGTGTTCGGTTTCCGTATCGACGACACCAAGAATTTCTCGCTGGTGGTCAAGGACAAGACCTGCGAACTCAAAGAAGGCGAAAACCCTGACGCTCAGGTCACCCTGGTGATGGACAGCGAGACCCTGGAAGGCATCGTCGACGGCTCCACCGACGGCATGCAGGCGTTCATGGGCGGCAAGCTGCGCACCGAAGGCGACATGATGCTGGCGATGAAGCTGAGCGAGCTGTTCCCTTCCTGATTCACGGGTAACCCTGAATCCTGATCCCGCCTCCCCGGCGGGATTTTTTTGCCTGCATTCTCGCGGAGAATGAAGACCCCTTGTGGGAGCTGGCTTGCCTGCGATGGCATCTACTCCATTTGCCGGACGCAACGCGGTGCCTGTATCGCAGGCAAGCCAGCTCCCACAGAAAAGCAAATCCGCAAGGTTGCTCAGTTTTTGGGTTGCAGCAGTAACGCCACCAACGCGCTCCACCCGGTCTGGTGTGAAGCCCCCAGCCCTCGCCCTGTCTCTCCATGAAAATACTCATGGAACAACACCAGGTCACGACTGGCCGGGTCCTCCTGCAACTGTGCATAGCCCGCCATCGACGGCCGCACCCCGTTTTCATCTCTTAGAAACAACCGCGTCAGCCGCTCGCTGAGGCTGTCAGCCACCTCCTCCAGAGACGCCAGATACCCACTGCCCGCCGGGTACTCCACGGAAAAGTTATCGGCGTAGTAGCGGTGAAACTCGCGCAACGATTCAATCAGCATGTAATTGACCGGCATCCACAGTGGCCCGCGCCAATTGGAGTTGCCACCGTACAAGCGTGAGTCGGACTCACCGGGCTGGTAACTGGCACACAAGGTGTCGCCATTCATCTTCAACGCCAGGGGCTGCTCGGCGAACGCCTTGGACAGGGCGCGCACGCCAAAGGCCGACAAGAACTCCTGATCATCCAGCATGCGCCGCAGCAAATCCTTGGTGCGTTCACCGCGCAGCAGCGCCAGCAACAGGCGGTTGCCCTGCCCCGGTTCGGTCCAGCGCGAAACCAGCTTGGCCAGGTCCGGCCGATGATGCATAAAGCCCAGCAGGCGCTCGCGCAAGCCCTCCAGGCCTTCATGCTCGCGCTGCTCCAGCACCAGCACCGCGAACAGCGGCATTAACCCGACGATGGAGCGCAGGCGCACCGGCTCGCTCTGGCCATCAGGGCGGTGCAGCACGTCATAGAAAAACTGGTCCTGCTCATCCCACAAGCCTTCGGCGCTGTCATCGACGCGGTTGATAGCGCCGGCGATGTAGAGGAAATGCTCGAAAAACTTCACAGCAATATCCACGTACACCCCATTACGCTTGGCCAACTCCAGGCCGATGCGCATCAGGTCCAGGGCATAGGCCGCCACCCAGGCGGTGCCGTCGGCCTGGTCCAACTGGTAACCCGTCGGCAACGGGGCCGAGCGGTCGAACAAGGCGATATTGTCCAGGCCCAGAAAACCGCCCTGGAACAGGTTGCGGCCCTCGGCGTCCTTGCGGTTGACCCACCAAGAAAAATTCAACAGCAGCTTGTGAAAGATCCGCTCCAGGAAATCCATATCGCCCACGCCGGTCAGCGCCTTGTCCTGCTGATATACGCGCCAGCTGGCCCAGGCATGCACGGGCGGGTTGGCGTCGTCAAAGCGCCATTCGTAGGCCGGCAATTGGCCGTTGGGGTGCATGAAGCGGTCCTTTACCAGCAACAACAACTGTTGCTTGGCGTAACCAGGGTCGATCAGCGCGATGGCCACCGCCTGGAAGCCTTGATCCCAGGAGGCGTACCACGGGTATTCCCAGGTGTCTGGCATCGACAGGATGTCGAAGTTGCACAGGTGCCGCCAATGAGTATTGCGGATATGCAGGCGCTCGGGCGGTGGCGCGGGCTGGGCCGGGTCGCCGTCAAGCCACTGGTTCACGTCGAAATAGTACAGCTGCTTGGACCACAGCAGGCCGGCCAGGGCCTGGCGTTGTACAGTGCGCGCATCGTCATCGGCAAGGCCCTGTTGCAACACCGAGTAGAAGTCATCGGCCTCCTGGCGGCGCTGTTCGAACAGTTTGCGCGCATTGACATCGGGCGCGCCCACCGGCGCAAAACGCAGGTAAAGGGTTTTGCTTTCCTGGCCTGCCAGTTCAAGGGTGAAATGCGCGGCCACCTTGGTACCGGCGTCCCGGCGAACGGCCGACTCAACCGCGCCCACCACGTAATCGTTAATGCCATCCTTGAATGGCCCCGGCGCCGGTTGCCCGTCCAGTTTGGGCCGATTGGTTTGGTTTTCGCAGAACAGCCACTGCAACCCGTCCTGGCCCCAGGCACTGAGGTGGCGATCATCGAGTTCATGATGACGCGCCAGAACCCGCTCGCCGTCCAGCCTCAAGCTGGGCTTGGGTGCATCGAAGGTCCAGCTCCAGTCATTACGCGCCCAGAGCTGGGGCAGCACCTGCAGGCGTGTGGGTTGGTCCGAACGGTTATGCACGGTGACGCGCATGAAAATATCGTCGGGTTGATGCTTGGCGTATTCGACACTGACATCGCAGTAATGGTTATCTGCAAACACACCGGTATCAAGGATTTCATACTCGGCATCATCCAGCCCACGACGGGCGTTTTCGGCGATCAGGTCGGCGTAGGGAAACGCCGCATGGGGGTATTTGTAGAGCATGCGCATGTAGGCATGGCTCGGTACGCCATCGACGAAAAAGTACAGCTCCTTGACGTCTTCACCGTGGTTGCCTTCGGCGTTGTCGAGGCCGAACAGACGCTCCTTGAGAATTGCATCGCGCTCGTTCCACAGCGCCAGGCCCAGGCACCAGCGTTGGGCCTTGTCACTGAAACCGGCCAACCCGTCCTCGCCCCATCGATAGGCGCGGCTGCGAGCGTGTTCATGAGGGAAGTAGGCCCAGGCGTCACCGTCGGCGCTGTAGTCTTCGCGCACCGTGCCCCACTGGCGTTCACTCAGGTACGGCCCCCACTCGCGCCAACGTTCGGCGTGTTGCGTTGCCAGGCGCTGGCCTTCAATGGTGCCCAGCAGGTTGGTTGCGGGTTTGGCCGTCATCGGGTCCTCCTTCACCTACACAGTGAGGCGCAGTGTAGAGCGCAATGACGCCCGCATGCACATGAAGACTTGGACGCAAGGTCAACTCATTCATTTGCAGAATGAAGTCCAGAGGAATCTTCGTTTGCAAGCCGGCCGGCCGCTCAACAAAATCGGGCAAAGGCCACGATCATCGCTCAAGTCATCAGGAATTTTTCTATGCACGCCACCGCCCATGTCAGCCCCGACGAGATCCGCAAGGGCTTTTCCAAGGCCATGTCCGACATGTATCGAGATGAAGTGCCCTTGTACGGCGCGCTGCTTGAGCTGGTGGCCCAGACCAATGCCCGCGTGCTCGACAGCGAACCGGGCCTGGCGCATCAACTGCAACGTACCGGCGAAATCCAGCGCCTGGACATGGAACGCCACGGCGCCATCCGCCTGGGCACCGCTGCGGAACTGGCAACCATCAGCCGTTTATTCGCGGTGATGGGCATGCAACCGGTGGGCTACTACGACCTCACCCCCGCTGGCGTGCCTGTTCACTCCACCGCCTTTCGCGCCGTGCATGAACATGCGCTGCAAACCAGCCCGTTTCGCGTGTTCACCTCATTGCTGCGCCTGGAACTGATCGAAAACCCCGACCTGCGTGCCTTCGCCGAAAGCGCCCTGGCCAAACGCTCGATCTTTACCGCCGAGGCGTTGGCATTGATCGACCAGGCAGAGACCCAAGGCGGCTTGAATGCCAGCGATGCCGAGGCCTTTATCCGCCAGGCCCTGGAGACGTTCCGCTGGCACCACACTGCCACGGTCACCGGCGCCCAATATCAGCAACTGAGCGACCAGCACCGCCTGATCGCCGACGTCGTCGCGTTCAAAGGCCCGCACATCAACCACCTGACGCCACGCACCCTGGACATCGACCAGGTGCAGGCGGCGATGCCTGGCAAAGGCATCACCCCCAAAGCCGTGATCGAAGGCCCACCTCGGCGCCAGTGCCCGATCCTACTACGCCAGACCAGCTTCAAGGCCTTGGATGAACCCATCGCCTTCACCGATGCCCACGGCAGCCACAGCGCGCGCTTCGGCGAAATCGAACAACGCGGCGTCGCGCTTACGCCTAAAGGCCGCGCCCTGTACGACCAACTGCTGAACGCCGCCCGCGACGAACTCGGCACATTCCCCAATGAAGCCAACGCCGAACGCTATGTGCAATTGATGGAACAGCACTTCCATGCCTTCCCCGATAACTACCCGCAAATGCGCGAGCAGGGCTTGGCGTATTTTCGCTACTTCGTCACCGACAAGGGCTTGGCGGCACGCGGCCAGGTAGACCAGCCACGCACGTTGCAGACGCTGGTCAACGCCGGTCATGTGGCGGTGGAACCGCTGGTGTACGAGGATTTTCTGCCGGTCAGTGCGGCGGGAATCTTCCAGTCAAACCTGGGGGATGGGGCGCAGAGTCACTACGCGGGCAACTCCAACCGGGCAGCCTTCGAGCAGGCGCTGGGGCGCAGCACGATTGATGAGCTGCAGTTGTATGAGCAGACGCAGCAGCGTTCCATGGATATATGTGTTGAAACGCTGTTGAAATGACTGGATGCAAGACCGAACGCCAAGCGTCACGGCCTTGACGGTAACCACGATGCGAAGCGAGTCGCTCTTGATCTGCTTTTGATCTTGATCTTAGGCGCCCCGTTAAACCACGCTGGCCGGAATTCGACAGGGATTTGGGGGTAAACCGGCAGGGATGCCGGTTTAGCCGCCCCGCGCCATGGATGGCGCGTGGCGGCGGCCCCCCAAATCACTGGCGGATTACGGGCACACCGAGCCTAGGCGAGGTGCCGAGTGGTGGGGCAAGAGCGTTTTGCTAACTTTTGTCTGGGCCGGCATTCCGGCTTTTCAAAAGTGAGCCGCTGTAAAAGCGGAACCCTAAGTGGCCGTTACCGCAGGAATGGATATGTACCCGGTCCAACTGTGTTGACTGTCAGGCCGTCATCGCAGGCAAGCCAGCTCCCACATTTGGATTGTGGGGTGTCAGGTGGATAGGCGTCGGCTGGGAGGCCGCCTTCGCAGGCAAGCCAGCTCCCACATTTGGATTGTGGGGTGTCAGGTGGATAGGCGTCGGCTGGGAGGCCGCCATCGCAGGCAAGCCCGCTCCCACAGGCAGCATTTGCAGCCGACCGATTCGGCCCTGTGTTGCATGAATTCTGAGGATGCCCACCCGGCTCAAACAACGCAATCCTTGCGCCGCAACAAGCCCCAGAGCCGAGTGGACGGGGCGCATCATAAGGAGTGAAACGGCATTTGTCCTCCAGACAATTCTGAACAAATGTGCACATTCCAAGTGTGTGGCGAGGGATTGCCTAACCCAGCCGCCCCACAATTTCGTCTTTGACCAATAGCCGTTTCTTCTTCAGCTTTTCCACATCCTCATCGCTGGCACTGGCTTTTTCCGCTTTTAGCACCTCAGCGTCGGCGTCGTCGTATTGAGTGAGCAGCGCATCCAACCGTTTGTCCTGCGCCCTGCGTTCGTGAACAACTTCCTTGCTCAACCCCAAGTCCTGATACAGGTCGTGTTTCACTGGCATGGCGTACCTCCACAGATTGATCGATGGTCTACGCCCTTGAAGCTAGCCCATTCCAACAGCTCTTGTCATGTTTGAGGCCAACAACGTCCCGTTCGTCGCGGCGCAAGCGATGGGATCAAACCTTTGCCCCGCCCCGCCCTCCACTGTAGATCGCCACCCCAGGGAGAACGGTTTTATGAATCACGTTGCCACTGCTGCCGACACCCAATGCATCAACACCCTACGCACCCTGGCCATGGATGCCGTGCAGAAGGCCAATTCGGGGCACCCAGGTACGCCCATGGGCCTGGCGCCGGTGGGTTATACGTTGTGGAGTCGCTTCCTGCGTTATCACCCCGAGCATCCTGACTGGCCCAACCGTGACCGTTTTGTGCTGTCGGTAGGGCATGCCTCGATGCTGCTGTATTCGTTGTTGCACCTGGCCGGCGTGGTGGAAATCGATGCCCATGGCCAGCGCTCGGGCGAGCCGGCCGTCAGCCTGGACGATATCAAGCAGTTCCGGCAGATCGGCTCCAAGACCCCAGGCCATCCCGAGTACCGCATGACCACGGGCGTGGAAACTACCACCGGGCCGCTGGGCCAGGGCTGCGCCAACAGCGTGGGCATGGCCATGGCCGAGCGTTGGCTGGGCCAGCGCTTCAACCGCGACGGCCAGGTGCTGTTTGACTACGACGTCTACACCCTGTGCGGTGATGGCGACATGATGGAGGGCATCAGCAGCGAAGCCGCGTCCCTGGCCGGGCACTTGAAGCTCGATAACCTGTGCTGGATCTATGACAACAACACCATCAGCATCGAGGGCCACACTGAGCTGGCGTTCAGTGAAGACGTAATCCAACGCTTCCAGGCTTATGGCTGGCACACCGTGCACGTCACCGACGCCAATGACTTGCCGGCCTTGAGCGTGGCGCTGGAAACCTTCAAGGCCAACACCGGCGCCCCCACCTTGATCGTGGTGGACAGCGTGATCGGCTACGGCTCACCGCACAAACACAACACCGCTGCGGCCCATGGCGAGCCACTGGGAGAGGACGAGATTCGCCTGACCAAGGCCGCCTATGGCTGGCCGCAGGATTCAAGTTTTCTCGTACCCGAAGAGGCCCGCACACTGTTGCGCGATGCCCTTTACGAACGCGCCGAGCCGCTGTACGCCGAGTGGAACCAGACCCTCGCCGCCCTCGACCCGCAACGGGCCGATGAGCTGCAACGCATGCGCGCCGGGGAGATGCCCGAGCAATGGCAAGCACACCTGCCCAGCTTTGCCGCCGATGCCAAAGGCGTCGCCAGCCGTGCTTCGGGCGGCGAGGTATTGAATGCCTTCGCCCAACAAATTCCATGGCTGCTGGGCGGTTCGGCAGATCTGTCGCCCTCGACCAAGACCAACCTCACCTTCGACGGTGCCGGGCGTTTCAGCGCGGGTGACTACAGCGGGCGCAACCTGCACTTCGGTATCCGCGAACACGCCATGGGCGCAATTGCCAACGGCATGGCGCTGTCCTACCTGCGCCCGTACACCTCGACCTTCCTGGTGTTCAGCGACTACATGAAACCGCCAATCCGCCTGGCGGCGATCATGGAATTGCCGGTGATCTTCGTGTTTACCCATGACTCCATCGGCGTAGGCGAAGACGGGCCCACCCACCAGCCCATCGAACACCTGACCCAACTGCGTGCCACGCCGGGGCTGTTGACGCTACGGCCGGGCGATGCGAATGAAACCCTTGAGCTGTGGAAGGTGGCGCTGGCACAAACCCATCGGCCCAGCTGTATGGTGTTATCGCGCCAGGCATTGCCGACCCTCGACCGCAACCACTTTGCCGCAGCTTCCGGCGCGGCCAAAGGTGCGTATGTGTTGGCCGACGCGGATCAACCGAAGGTCATCTTGATCGCCACCGGCAGCGAAGTGGGCCTGGCGGTGGCCGCTTATGAGCAGCTCAAAGACCAAGGCATTGGCGCTCGCGTGGTGTCGATGCCCAGTTGGGAGCTGTTTGAAGACCAGGATCAAGCCTACCGCGACAGCGTCCTGCCGCCTGCGGTAAAAGCCCGTGTAGTGGTGGAGCAGGCAGGGCCCTTGGGGTGGGACCGCTACGTCGGGCAGACCGGCGCCAAAGTGGTGATGAACAGCTTCGGCGCCTCGGCACCACTGGCCAAGTTGCAGGAGAAGTTCGGGTTTACCGTGGAGAATGTGGTGAAGCTGGCCAAAGAGCAGATCCAGCACAACCTCACTGACTAACACGGGGCTTAATGGGGGAGCGGGCTTGCCCCTCCCACATGTTGGGCATCAGCCCCCGTTAGATCAGTGATTGGGCTAGATAAGGTGCGGTGCGGCTGTGTTTGCTCTTGGCAACCTTGTGGGGCGTGCCGCACGCCACTACCGTTCCGCCCAGGTCCCCTGCCCCCGGGCCGATATCAATCACCCAGTCACTCTGGGCCACCACGCGCATTTCATGCTCCACCACAACCACCGTATGCCCCGCCTCCACCAAGTGATTCAACTGGCTGAGCAAACGATCGACGTCCTTGGGGTGCAAGCCGGTGGTCGGTTCGTCCAAGACATACAAGGTGGCGCCCCGGGCGTTACGTTGCAGTTCAGTGGCGAGCTTGATGCGTTGGGCTTCGCCGCCGGACAGCTCGGTAGCCGGCTGCCCCAGGCGCAGATAACCCAGGCCGATATCGCGCAGCACGACTAACGAGCGCAGGATGCCAGGTTGCTCGGCGAACACCTGCACCGCCTGCTCCACCGTCAGCCCCAGCACCTGGGCGATATTCAAGCCCTGCCATTTGATCGCCAGGGTGTCGGGGTTATAGCGCGCGCCGTGGCAGGTCGGGCATGGCGCGTACACGCTGGGCATGAACAGCAATTCAACGCTGACAAAACCTTCACCCTCACAGTTCGGGCAACGGCCCTTGGCGACATTGAAGGAGAACTGCCCGGCATCGTAATTGCGCTTTTTGGCCGCTGGCGTGGCGGCGAACAGTTTGCGCACGTTGTCGAACAGCCCGGTGTAGGTCGCCAGGTTGGAGCGCGGCGTGCGGCCGATGGGCTTCTGGTCCACCTGCACCAGGCGCTGGATGTGCTCCAGCCCGGCGCTGATGCGCCCGCCACTGGCTTGCGGTGCAGCATCTTCCAGGCTCGGTTCGTCGTCGCTTTCCAGCACACGCCCCAGGCCCGTGCCCACCAGCTCCAGCAGCGCCTGGCTGACCAGGCTGGACTTGCCCGAGCCAGAAATACCGGTCACCGCGGTGAAACAGCCCAGCGGGAAATCCACGTTCAAATCTTTCAGGTTATTTCGCGTCACGCCTGTGAGCTTCAGCCACCCGGCCGGCTCGCGGCTTGGCGCATTGGCCGGGCGAGGTGGGGCAAACAGGTATTCACGGGTCTGCGAGGCCTCGACGTCCGCCAACCCTGCGGGCGGCCCGCTGTACAACACTTGCCCGCCATGCTCGCCGGCAGCCGGGCCCACGTCGATCAGCCAGTCGGCGCGGCGCATGGTTTCCAGATCATGTTCCACCACAAACAGCGAATTGCCCGCGGCCTTTAAACGATCAAGCGCCGTGAACAATGCTTCGCCATCCGCCGGGTGCAGACCCGCCGAAGGCTCATCGAGCACATAAATAACACCGAACAACTGCGAGCCCAATTGGGTAGCCAGGCGCAGACGCTGCAGCTCCCCGGACGACAGGGTCGGCGTACTGCGCTCCAGGGACAGATAGCCCAGGCCCAGTTCGATCAAGGTGTTGACCCGTTCGAGCAGGTCCTGGGCGATGCGTTGGGCCGCCAGGCGTTTTTCCACCGACAGCTTCATCCTGTCCTGTCCCGCAGCCACCGGCCGCAGCAGCTCGGCCAATTGCGCCAAAGACAGCTGCGACAGCTCACCGATATCCACCCCGGCAAACTTCACCGACAGCGCCGCCTGGTTCAGGCGTTTGCCCTCGCACAATGGGCAGGCGCTGCCTTGCATGAACTGCGATACACGCTTTTTCATCAGCGCGCTTTGGGTGTGGGCGAAGGTGTGCAGGATATAGCGCCGAGCGCCGCTGAAGGTGCCTTGGTAGCTGGGTTCGAGCTTGCGTTTCAACGCCTCGCGGGTCTGCTGCGGGGTGAAGCCGGCGTACACCGGTACGGTGGGGGTTTCTTCGGTGAACAGGATCCAGTCGCGCTGCTTTTTCGGCAAGTCGCGCCATGGGATGTCCACGTCATAGCCCAGGGTCACAAGGATGTCGCGCAGGTTCTGGCCCTGCCACGCCAACGGCCAGGACGCCACTGCACGTTGGCGGATGGTCAATGACGGATCGGGCACCATCAGCGCCTCGGTCACTTCATACACACGGCCCAGGCCATGGCATTGCGGGCACGCGCCCTGGGGCAGGTTCGGCGAGAAGTCCTCGGCGTACAACATGGCCTGCCCTTTCGGATAACGGCCGGCGCGGGAATAGAGCATGCGGATCAAGCTCGACAAGGTGGTGACACTGCCCACCGACGAGCGCGCACTGGGTGTACCGCGTTGCTGTTGCAGGGCCACGGCAGGCGGCAAGCCTTCGATGCTGTCTACATCCGGCACGCCGACCTGGTCGATCAAGCGCCGCGCATAGGGCGCCACCGATTCGAAATAGCGGCGCTGGGCCTCGGCATACACTGTGGAAAACGCCAGGGACGATTTGCCGGAGCCAGACACGCCGGTAAACACCACCAGGGCGTCCCGGGGAATATCCACATCGACATTACGCAAGTTATGTTCACGGGCGCCACGCACCCTGACAAAGCCCGCTTGCCGGGCGGTGAGCGGTGGGATGTTGCGCTGTGAAGTCATGGGCAACCTTGTCTTGCGCTTAGCACCCTGCGCACGCGTTGGGTCAGGGCATCGGGGCTGTAGGGTTTGCTCAGCAGGTGGATATCGGCGCTGAGCAGATGATTGGAAGACAGAATGTCGCGGGTATGGCCTGAGGTAAACAGCACCGGCACCGGCGGGTTCTGCGCGCGGGCCCAGGTGGCCAGGTCGGTGCTCTTGACCCGACCGGGCATCACCACATCGGTGAAGATCAGGTCCGGCGACACGCCGCGCTGCAACACTTGCATCGCGCGGTCGCCATCCTCGGCAATCAGTACGGTATAGCCCGACTGCTGCAGCAACTCGACCACCGTCAGGCGTACGCCTTCATTGTCCTCGACCACCAGGATGGTTTCCTGGCCTCCGCCTTGCAGGTCCGCATCACTGTAGTCGTCGAAGCATTCAGGCTCCAGGCAGTGGGGGAAATACATCTGCACCACCGAGCCCTTGCCCTCCTCGCTCCACATGTCCACGTGCCCGCCACTTTGGCGCACAAAACCGAACACCATGCTCAGGCCCAGGCCGGTGCCGTGGCCTTCGCGCTTGGTGGTAAAAAAGGGTTCGAATGCGCGCTTGAGGGTCGCCTCGGACATGCCCACGCCGGTGTCGGCCACTGCCAGGCGCACGTACTCGCCGGGCTTGATGCTTTTACCGATGCAATCGTCCGGGTTGAGGATGACGTTTTCTCCGGTGATACGAATCACACCCTCGCCCTGCATGGCATCGCGGGCGTTGATCGCCAGGTTGAGCAGCGCGTTTTCCAGCTGGTTGCGGTCGACATTGATGCACCAGGAGTCCTGGGGCAGTTGCACGTCGATATGAATGGTTTCCCCCAACGCCCGTTGCAACAACTCGCCCAGGCCAGCGTAGATGCGCTGCGGGTTGTACACCGCCGGAGACAAGGGCTGGCGACGCGCAAAGGCCAGCAGTTGCGACGACAGCTTGGCCCCACGTTCCACGGCGGCGATGGCCGCGGTGACGCGACGTTGCACCTGGGGGTTGTCCGGTTCATGCCTGGCGAGCAAATGCAGGTTGCCGGCGATCACTTGCAGCAAGTTATTGAAGTCATGGGCCACGCCCCCGGTCAGGCCGCCAATCGCTTCCAGCTTCTGTGACTGGCGCAACTGGTCTTCTGCGGCCGACCGCGCCTGCACTTCAGCGGCTACGCGTTGCTCCAGATTATGGGTGAGCTCCTGGCGCACCCGCTCGGACTTCACCAGTTCGGTGGTTTCCACCACAATCGCCAGCACCCCGGCCGGCTGTTGGTTGTCCCCGGCCACGGGGCTGTAATAGAGGTCGAGCCATACGCTTTCCGGTTGGCCGTGACGCGATAGCACCAGTTCCTTGTTATTGAACGACAAGGTGCCGCCCGCCAGGCACGTATCCACCACATGCCGATTGAACTCGGCCACCTCCGGCCAGCCCAGTTCGACCGGAGTGCCCAAGAGGTAGGGATGGCGCCCGCCGGCAAATGCCGAATAGCTGTCGTTGTAGATCATGTACCCTGCCCGCCCCCACAGCATCACCATCGGCACGGGTGAGGCGAGCATCATTTGCACGGTGCAAGCCAGGCTCGTGGACCACTGATCCAAGGGGCCAAGGTCGGTACTTGACCAGTCAAACGTGCGAATCCGCTGGGCCATTTCGCCGGCCCAGCCTTCACAGCCATGGGGGTTGGATAAAAATTGCATGATTGGGCTCTGTGCAGGGACAAGACAGTCGCAAGTTTTGGAGCGCGCCAGCGGTGGATGGTTTCATCCTGAACACAGAGGAATGCATAAACCCCTGGAACTCAATGAAAATCCCGGCTGCGCACCACCATTCCATCCAGCAGCGGCGTCAAATCGGTGAGGCGCCCCGCGATCAAATGCCGCACCTCACCCACCGCCTCCCAACGGCCGTCCACCTTGAGCAAACGCGAGCCCACCAGCGCCTGGCGCTGACGCTCGGCCAGGTCGCGCCAGACCACCACATTGAGGTTGCCGAACTCATCTTCCAGGGTGACAAAGGTTACGCCGCTCGCCGTGCCTGGGCGTTGGCGCCCTGTGACCAGCCCGGCGATGCTCACGTTGCGCCCATGTTCCACCGCCAGCAACTCCTGGGAACTGCGGCAGCGGCGCCGGCGTAACTCGGCGCGCAACAACGCCAGGGGATGGGGCCCCAGGGTGGTACCGAGGGTGGCGTAATCGGCGTGCAAATCTTCGCCTACCGTGGGCTCGGGCAATGCCACCCGCGTCTCATCGGGGCTCGGCAGGCCGGCAAACAAGCCCAGTTGCTGATGCACACCGGCTACGTCCCAGCGCGCCTGATGGCGGTTGCCGGCCAGGGCGCGCAAGGCCCCGGCATCCGCCAGCAGCGCCTGGGCACGCGTATCCAGGCCGGCGCGCGCGTCCAGGTCAGCGATGTCGTTGAACCGCCGCTGCTGCCTCGCCGCTTCGATACGCCGCCCGTCGTCCTCGCGAAACCCCGAGATCATGCGCAAGCCCAAGCGAATCGCCGGTTGCTGGCCGTCGATGGGCTCCAGGCTGCACTCCCAGTCACTGGCCTGCACATCCACCGGGCGGATCTGCAAGCGATGGCGCCGGGCGTCCTGCAGGATCTGGTCCGGGCTGTAGAAGCCCATGGGCCAGCTGTTGATCAGGGCGCAGGCGAAGGCCGCTGGCTCATGGCATTTGAGCCAGCAACTGGCATAGGTCAGCAAGGCGAAACTGGCGGCGTGGGACTCAGGGAAACCATAGCTGCCAAAGCCCTTGATCTGCTCGAAAATCTGCGCGGCAAAGGCTTCGGTGTAGCCGTTCTTCAGCATGCCGGTGCGCAAGCGCTGCTGATGCGGCTCCAGGCCACCGTGGCGTTTCCAGGCGGCCATGGAGCGGCGCAACTGGTCGGCCTCGCCGGGGCTGTAGTCGGCGGCGACCATGGCAATCTGCATCACCTGTTCCTGGAACAGCGGGATGCCCAGGGTGCGTTCCAGCACGGCTTTCAATTGCGGCGACGGATAGGTCGTGGGCTCTTCATTATTCCGTCGACGCAAGTACGGATGCACCATGCCGCCCTGGATCGGCCCAGGCCGTACGATGGCGACCTCGATCACCAGGTCATAAAACGTCTGCGGCTTGAGCCGGGGCAACATCGACATCTGTGCCCGCGACTCGATCTGGAATACACCGATGGTGTCGGCCTTGCTGATCATGGCGTAGGTGGCCGGGTCTTCTTTGGGAATCGTGGCCAGGCTCAAGTCCCGGTGGCGATGCCGGCGCAGCAAATCGAAACAGCGGCGGATCGCACTGAGCATGCCCAGGGCGAGGATGTCCACCTTGAGCAAGCCGACGGCGTCGAGGTCGTCCTTGTCCCACTGGATAATGGTGCGCTCGGCCATGGCCGCATTTTCCACCGGCACCAGGGTGTCCAGCGGGTATTCGCTGATCACAAAGCCGCCAGGGTGCTGGGACAGGTGCCGCGGAAAACCGATCAGTTGCTGGGTCAACGTCAAGACACGCCGCAGCAGTGGGCTGTCCGGGTCGAAGCCGCTTTCACGCAGGCGCTCCAACGGCGGCGCCTCATCGCTCCAGCGCCCGCAGCAATCGGCCAAGGCGTTGATCTGGTCCGGCGGCAGCCCGAGGGCCTTGGCCACATCACGTACCGCGCCCGTGGCGTGGTAACTGCTGACCACCGCCGTCAAGGCTGCACGGGTGCGGCCATAGCGCTGGAACACGTATTGCAGCACCTCTTCGCGGCGTTCGTGCTCAAAATCCACGTCGATGTCCGGCGGCTCGTTGCGCTCCTTGGACAGGAAGCGCTCGAACAGCAGGTTGGTCAGGCTCGGGTTGATTTCGGTGATGCCCAAGGCAAAACACACCGCCGAGTTAGCCGCCGAACCACGGCCTTGGCACAAAATCGAACGGCTGCGGGCGAAACGCACGATGTCATGCACCGTAAGAAAATAGCTTTCGTAACCCAGCTCGCTGATCAGCTGCAGTTCACGATGGATTTGCTGCAAGGTCTTGTCGTCGATGCCTTCGGGCCAGCGCTGGGCGATGCCTTCTTCGGTGAGGGTGCGCAGCCAGGATTGGGCGTCATGCCCCGCGGGTACCAGCTCGCGTGGATAGTGATAGCGCAACTGGCCGAGGTCGAAGGTGCAGCGCCGCGCGATGGCGAGGGTTTCATCCAGTAAGGCCTGGGGATACAGCGCCGCCAGCGCATCGAGGCTACGCAGGTGGCGTTCGCCATTGGGGTGCAGGCGCGTGCCGGCTTCGGCCACCGGCACGTGGTGGCGGATGGCGGTCATGGTGTCTTGCAGGGCCCGGCGGCCCCGCGCATGCATATGCACATCGCCGCAGGCCACGGCAGGGATTTGCAGACTGTGGGCCAGTTGCAAACGCTGTTGCAGATGGCGCGCATCGTCCTGGCCGCAATGCAGATGCACCGCCAGCCACAGGCGCTGGTCGAAGGTGCGGCGCAGCCAGTCGAGGCTGGCCTGGGTGTCGCTGTCTTGCGCTACCCACAACGCCAAAAGACCGGGCAACGGTTGCTCGAAATCTTCCTGTAGCAGGCGATAGCGGCCCTTTTCAGCCCGCCGCCGGGCCAGGGTGATCAGCCGGCACAGGTGCTGGTAACCGCTCAGGCTCTCTACCAGCAGCACCAGTTTCGGGCCGTTTTCGATGTGCATTTCGCTGCCGATAATCAACGGCAAGTCTACGGCTTTGGCGGCTTGCCAAGCGCGCACGATGCCCGACAGCGTGCATTCATCGGTAATCGCCAGGGCGCTGTAGCCTTGGCGCTTGGCGCGCTCGAAAAGCTCCAGCGCACTGGAGGCGCCACGCTGGAAACTGAAATTGGACAGGCAGTGCAGCTCGGCATAATTCATGCGCCCCCACCTCCTGTTGTAGGAGCGAGCCTGCTGTGGCGAGGGAGCTTGCTCCCGCTGACTGCGCAGCAGTCTCCGGCTTTTATTGGGGGCGCTGCGCACCCCAGCGCAAGCAAGCTTGCTCGCCACAGTAGGTGCGCTCCAGCTGAGGGGATGCTCATGCAAACCACCCTTGCAACCACAGCCCATCGCCTTGCCCCACCGTGCGATAGGCCCACCCCTGCTGGCCGGCGCGGGTCTGGACCAGGTAATAGTCGCGGCGCACATCGGCGCCATCCCACCAGCCGGATTCAATGCGCTCCGGGCCCATCAGGATCTGTACGCCGTGTTCGGCCAGCAAGGTCGGTTGCGGCAATAGCCAGCCTGGGCGGCGGACCTTGTTCAAGCTCGGGCACGCCTGGGGGTCGGTCGCGGCCTGCCAGGCGCATTCGGGGCGGTGGTCGGCCTGAAAACGCAGGCCCTGCACCGCCTCATCCCCCAGACGTGCACGCAGGCGTTCGCGCAACTGTTCCCACGGCAGAGTTTGTTGCGGGCGGTCGTCGAACAGGTCCTGGCGTTGCGGCACGAACACCGGCAAGTCCTCGGCCACCAGGCGCACCCCCCGCACCGGCGCGGTGACCTGTACCTGCTCCAGGCGCCCACGGGCCAGTTCGAACAACATCGAAGGCTCGCGCTCGGCACTGAGCAGGCCCACCTTGATCACGCTGTCGTGTGCCTGGGCGTGTTCCAGGTGCAGGTCAAAGCGCTGCACGCCACTGTCACGCCCGCACAGGAACGCCGACAGATCGCCGGTCAAGCGCCGCAAGGGGAACAACAGCGCCTGGTGGGATTGCACGTCGAAATTCAACTCGATGCGTGCATCGAACTGGTCGGGCGGTTGATAGAACTCCAGGGCCAATGGCCGCTGCCCGCTCAGGGCGTCGAGGTGCTTGAGCAGGCTGGCGTCAAAGCGTCTCGCCAGGGTATGCCGTGGCAAGGCCTGCACCTGGGCCAGGCTGCGCAGGCCCATGCGCGACAAGGCGGTGGCGGCCTGGGGTTCAAGGCCCGCGCGGTCGATAGGCAACGATGCCAGGGCCTGCATCAGGGCGCGGTCATCGGCCACGGCCAGGCCGTCGTAGCCGTTTGCCAATATCCGCGCCGCCGCCGGGTTGGGCGCAGCGACGATGCGATGACGAAAGCCAAGTTCGGTCAGCTCTTTGCGCAAACGCGCCTCAAGTTGCGGCCAGGGCCCGAACAGGCCCAGGCTCGATTCGATCTCGAACAACAAAGCCCGTGGGTAATACAGGCTGACCTGGGAGCTGAAACGATAGGCCCAGGCGGCCAGAAACTGCTGCAGCCGCTCGATCTCCAACGGGTCGTATTCGACACAGGCAAAGTGCTTGACCAGGGCATGGGCCGCCGTCAACGATTGCCCGGGGCGCAGGCCCAAGGCGCGGGCGGCGGCGTTGACGGTTTGCAGTACACGCCGCTGCGGCGTGCCGGCCAGCAGCGCCAGCGGCTGCTCGGGTTCGGGGTGCACACGCTGTGCCCCGTCCAGCGCCAATTGCGGGAAGACAATACACACCCAACGCATGGCAACCTCAATGCCCCGCCAGGGCAATCGGCGCCGGATGGGCCAGCCCGCCACGGCACTTGAGCACCCGCACTTGCGCGGGCCTGGCCTCGACCGCCAAGCGCAGGGCGGCGGGCGAGGCATTGATCGCCTCGCTCAAGGAGCGCCAGGCAAACGCCAGGGTCTGCCCGGTTTCCGCCGCTACCTGCAAACGCCGCAAGGCACGATCATCGGCCTTGCGCGGCCAACACAACACCGCCCCGCAACTGCCCGAACGCAGGCATTGCTCCACCGCCCACAGCGCGTCACGCTCCTCGGCCCGGATGATGGACAACTGGCGCACATCCACCCCGGCGTTCTGCCACGCATGGGGATAGGGGGTATAGGGCGGCGCCACCAGCACAATGCGCTCGCCCAGGGCCGACAAGCGCGCCAGTGTGGGCAGCACCAGTTGCAACTCGCCCACCCCGTCCTGGGCCATCAGGATTTCACTCAAGGCCGATTCCGGCCAGCCGCCACTGGGCAGCACCGCATCCAGCGCCGCCAGCCCCGTGGGATGTACGCTGGCCGGGGGCGCGGCGGGCCGGCCCTTCCAGACTCGCCCGCCATTGAACAGCGAGTCCAGGGCAACCACGGCGCCCATCAGCCTTGCCTCACCAGGCCACAGAACACGCCTTCGATGGCCAGGTCCTGCTCGGGCCCGACCACGATGGGTTGATACGCCGGGTTGCGCGGCAACAGGCGAACCCTGTCGCCGTGGCGCTCGAATCGCTTGATGGTGACGTCGCCGTCCAGGCGCGCCACCACAATCTGCCCGTTCAAGGCTTCGGCAGTGCGGCGTACGCCCACCAGGTCGCCATCGAGAATGCCATCTTCAATCATCGAATCGCCCTGCACCCGCAGCAGGTAGTCGGGGGTTTTGGCGAAGGTGGCGGGGTCCAGTTGCAAGCGGCTGTGCACCTCGGCATCGGCGCCAATCGGCCGACCGGCCGCCACACGGCCGAGCACCGGTACATCCAGCCACTCGGGACGCGCAGGTTGATTGAGCAAGCGAATGCCACGGGCCTGGTTGGGGTTGACCTCGATAAAGCCGGCTTCGGTCAGCGCCACCACATGCTTGCGGGCGACGCTGCGCGAGGCGAAGCCGAACGCCTCGGCGATCTCGGCGAGGCTGGGAGGCTGGCCTTGTTGCGCGATGCGCTCGCGAATGAAGGTCAGGATGGCGGTGCGGCGGGGAGTCAGGTTTGTCATGGAGTACATTTGTACTCCTGTGGGAAATTTCTGACAATAACCGTCAGTCTGCTAATTGCCAGCTACCACATGAAGGCATAGGTATCTACTTAAGTCTGTAAGCTCAACGGTTACAACGATGCGAAGCGAGCCGCTCTTGATCTTGATCTGCTTTTGATCTTAGGCGCCCCGTTAAACCACGCTGGCCGGAATTCGACAGTGATTTGGGGGGTAAACCGGCAGGGATGCCGGTTTAGCCGCCCCGCGCCATGGATGGCGCGTGGCGGCGGCCCCCCAAATCACTGGCGGATTACGGGCACACCGAGCCTAAGCGAGGTGCCGAGTGGTGGGGCAAGAGCCCTTTGGTTACTTTGGGGCTCTTTTCCAAAGTGACCCGCCGTCAGGCGGAACCCTAAGTGGCCGTTACCGCAGGAATGGATATGTACACGGTCCAACTGTGTTGACTGTCAGGCCGTCTTCGCAGGCAAGCCAGCTCCCACATTGGATCGCGGGGCATCAGTTATATCTGTGTCGGCTGCCAGGCCGTCACGGGAGCAAGCTCCCTCGCCACAGATTTAGCGTCGTGCCAAAGTTGTGTAGATACCTATGCACATGAAGGCATACCTCACCACCCCTCTTTCAACATCCGCAGCTCCAGATGCTGCAACAACATAATCGTCTTGCCATCCACAATCTCCCCGCTCTGCACCATCGCCAGTGCCTGCTCAAAGCCCAGCTCCAGTACCTCGATATCCTCGCCCTCTTCTTCCAGGCCACCGCCCGCCCCCACTCGGTCGCCTGGCTGGTATTCACCGATAAAAAAGTGAATCCGCTCGGTCACCGATCCCGGGCTCATGAACGCCGCGTAGATTTTCTCAACATGCCCCACGCGATAGCCGGTCTCTTCCTCGGCCTCCAGGCGGATGCGTTCTTCGGCGCTGGCGTTATCGAGCAAACCGGCCGCCGCTTCAATCAGGTAGCCGGGGTAATCGTTGACGAACGTGGGCATGCGGAACTGGCGAATCAGCAAGACTGTGCGTTGCTCACGGTTGTACAACAGGATGGTCGCACCGTTGCCCCGGTCATACACCTCGCGGGTCTGGGCTTGCCAACTGCCGTCGCGACGGCGCAGGTCGAAGCTGTATTTCTTCAGCAGGTACCAGTTGTCCGAGAGGGTTTCTTCGGCGGTGATGCGCACGGGGCTATCGTTCATGGTCGAGCCTTGGTAGGTGGAAACAGATTCAGGTGGTGGCCTGGGTGGGCGGCTGTTTGATATGCGACCACGCGGCTGCCACTTCTTCAGCACTGCCTGCTTTGATCCGGGCAAGATTGCGTGGGTAATCCACGCCAGGATTTTCACTGAAACGCGTGGCGGTGAATTGGCCATTGCTGGCGCGCAGGATATAGCCGGTATCGGTGCACTGCCGGGAAGCCAGGAACAACACGCCCGGCGTCACCCAATCCGGCTTGAGTTCGTCCGGCTCTTGGGTCACGCCCCACATGCGCGTCTTGGCCACCGGCGAGATCGCGTTGACGAGCACCCCGGCCTCAGCGCCTTCGTGACTCAAGGCATTCATGATCCCCACTTGCGCCATCTTGCCAGCGCTGTAGGCCACCAGCCCGGTCTGTTCGTATTGCGCATACATGGCGCGGTCGGAGGTGGTGAGGATGATGCGCGGCGCACAAGAGCGCAGCAGATGTGGCCAGGCATGTTTGCACAACCACAGCGGTGCGTAGAGGTTGATGTCCATGGCGCGCTGCAGGAACGCAGCATCGAGTTCTGTGATGGGCTGGTAGCCCACCCAGCCGGCGTTGTGAATCAAAATATCGAGTTGGCCGAAGGTTTCGAGGGTATAGCTGATCAACTGCCGACACCCCTCGTCCGTGGACAAGTCACCGCCATGGCCCGCTACCATCAACCCTTCGGCGCGCAACGCCTCGGCGGCCTGTTGCACCACCGACGCATCGGTGCCGGTGCCCACGTTGTCGGCGCCAATATCACTGATGACAACACGGGCCCCAGCCTGCGCCAGTGCTCGTGCATAACTGAGTCCCAAGCCACGCGCACCTCCGGTGACGATTGCGGTTTTACCAGTGAAATCCATGTGTTTTTCCTCCTGTTCAGCCCCTCACCCTAACAACCCGCACGAGGATTGTTCAATGCTGTAACACTTTCATCCGTCACGGCCGTCGCATTAATGCCTACCCGCCCAGGCCATCTGGTAAAACCCGTGCTTCATCTTTGTTCTGGAACCTTCATGTCTTCTGCTTCTATGCCCCGCCGGGGCCTGCGCTGGTTTGTCTGGCTGTGCATGGCCGTGTTGATTGTCGGCCTGCCGGTCGGTTGCGCCGTGTTGCAACACAAGGAGCGCGAACTTGTGTTTCGCATCGAGCCGGGAACCGCCGGCTGGTACACCGGCCTGCCCAAGGCGGTGCAGGAATTCGAACTCAAGCCCGCCAGTTTCAAAGCAGGGCAGAACATTCATGGCTGGTGGTACCCGGCAGCCAACAAAGACGCGCCCGCCATCCTCTACCTGCACGGGGTACGCTGGAACCTCACGGGCCAATTGTTTCGCATCGAGCAATTGCATGCCCTGGGCTTTTCGGTCCTGGCCATCGACTATCGCGGCTTTGGCCAAAGCCAGGGCGACTTGCCCTCGGAAGCCACGGTGTACGAGGACGCTCGCATTGCCTGGGAGCGTTTCCAGACCCTGCAACCAGACCCCGGCAAGCGCCTGATCTACGGGCACTCCCTGGGTGGCGCGGTCGCCATCGACCTCGCTGCCGAGTTGGGCAAGCAGGTGCCATTGCCGGTGCGCGGGCTGGTGATCGAGTCCACGTTCACCTCCCTGGCGGATGTCGCCACGGCCGTTGCCAACACCTCATTGCCGGTGCGCTGGTTGCTGTCGCAGAAGTTCGATTCCATCGACAAGATTGCCGACATCCACATGCCGCTGCTGGTGGTCCACGGCCTCGACGACCGCTACGTACCACCGCGCTTCAGCCAGCAGTTATTCGAAGCCGCCCAGCAACCCAAACACCTGTTGCTGGTGCCCGGTGCCAGCCATAACAACAGCATGAACCTCGCCGGACGCAGCTATGGCCAGGCGCTGGAAAACCTGATGCGCACGAAGATGCCTGCCCAGGTGGTGACACACTCCACAGGCCGCGATAACGCCTCGTAAATACGCTTTTCGACACTGGGTTCGCGCTTGGCTGTCAAGCGCAAACCCTGGCCATGTTGGCCCGAAATACAAGTTGATCAAATAATGATCTTCGCTGAAATCGCCAACGCTGCCGGGCCTTCGCAAAGTTATCCACAGAGATACCCACGGTTTTCGTGGACAACTCTTTTTATATTTTTACGTTTTTTTTGCTCAAGCCGTGCTTCCAGGAAAGGTACCGGGCAACAGGATTTCGCGATTTACTTCGCGTATATCCTTATAGCCACAGAGCGCCATCGACACGTCCAGTTCGCGGGCGATGATATCAAGCGCCTTGGTCACCCCCGCCTCGCCCATCGCCCCCAACCCATACAAGTGCGGGCGGCCAATCATGGTGCCCTTGGCGCCCAGCGCCATGGCCTTGAGCACGTCCTGGCCGGAACGAATACCCCCGTCGAGCCACACTTCAATGCGGTTGCCCACGGCCTCGACAATCGCCGGCAATTGGCTGATGCTCGACGGCGCGCCATCAAGCTGCCGGCCACCGTGGTTACTCACCACCAACGCATCGGCACCGCAATCGGCCGCCAAGCGCGCATCCTCCACATCGAGAATGCCCTTGATGATCAGCTTGCCGCCCCAGCACCGCTTGATCCACGCCACATCGTCCCAGCTCAGGCGCGGGTCAAATTGCTGGGCGGTCCACGACGACAGCGAACTCATGTCGGCCACCCCCTTCACATGCCCGACGATATTGCCGAAACCACGCCGCTGGGTACCTAGCATGCCCATCACCCAGCGCGGCTTGGTCATCATGTTGAGAATGTTCGGCAGGGTCAGCTTGGGCGGCGCGGACAAACCATTGATCAAGTCCTTGTGGCGCTGCCCCAGAATCTGCAAATCCAGGGTCAGCACCAATGCATCCACCCCGGCCGCCTTGGCGCGCTCGATCAACTGCTCGATAAAACCGCGATCGCGCATCACATACAGCTGGAACCAGAACGGCTGGCCGACGTGCTCGGCGATGTCTTCCAGCGAACAGATACTCATGGTCGACAAGGTGTAGCGCAGCCCGAACGCAGCAGCGGCACGGGCAGTGAGGATTTCGCCATCGGCATGCTGCATGCCCGCCAGTCCAGTCGGCGCCAGCGCCACGGGCATGGCCATGTCCTGGCCAATCATACTGGCGCGGATCGAACGCTCGTCGATATTGCGCGCCACCCGTTGACGGAACTTGATACGCGCAAAATCAGTTTCGTTGGCGCGGTAGGTGCTCTCAGTCCAGGAGCCGGAATCGGCGTAGTCGTAGAACATGCGGGGGACACGTTTTTGCGCCAGCTTGCGTAAGTCTTCGATGGTTGTGATCAACGGCATCGGGTCACCTCTCCCTGAACTGAACACAGAGAGTAACCGGCAGGAGCGTGGGCAACCAGCCGTTGCGTTTAGATGGACTGACGATTAATCTCGCACAAACCCGCAATAAAGCGCACAAACATGCATAACACTCATCAAGCCATCGACCTGCCTTCCCTGCGCAAACAAAAGATCTTGTTGCTGCTGGAACGCGACGGCAAGGTCACCGCATCTGAGTTGGTCGAGCATTTCGCCGTGTCCCAGGACACCATCCGCCGCGACCTTGGCGAACTCGCTGCCGCCGGCCTGTTGCAACGCGTACACGGCGGCGCCCTGCCCCGGCCCAAGGACACCGGCAAGGATTTCTTTACCCGTGTCGGCGAGACCAACGAGGTCAAGCGCCACCTCGCCCGCGTGGCGGCGGAGCGGGTTGAAGACGGCCAGATCGTGCTGTTCGATTCTGGCTCCACCACCTTGCAGATTGCGCAGTGCTTGCCCCATGCACTGCACCTGACTGTGGTCACGCCATCCCCCATGATCGCCATCGCCCTGGCCGACCATCCGCATATAAAAGTGATCCTGGCCGGCGGCCAACTCAACCCCGCTACGCTCTCCACCGGCGGCCATGAAGCGGTGCGCCTGATCCAGAGCGTCAAGGCCGACCTGTTGTTCACCGGAGTGTGCGCATTGCACCCGCAAGTGGGCATCACCTCGCTGCATTTTGGTGAAGTGGCCGTCAAGCAAGCCTTGCTCGACAGCGCGTCCCACGTCATCGCCGTGACCACCTCAGACAAACTCGGCGCGGTGGAACCCTTTGTGGTGGCGCCATGCAGCCGTATTCATACGCTGATTACCGAGTGGGATGCACCGGATGTGCAGGCATATGAACAGTTGGGGTTGCAGGTGCAGCAGGTGGACGTGCAGTGATACAAACCACGATGCGAAGCGAGCCGCTCTTGATCTTGATCTGCTTTTGATCTGCTTTTGATCTGCTTTTGATCTGCTTTTGATCTGCTTTTGATCTGCTTTTGATCTTGATCTTAGGCGCCCCGTTAAACCACGCTGGCCGGAATTCGACAGGGATTTGGGGGGTAAACCGGCAGGGATGCCGGTTTAGCCGCCCCGCGCCA